>JDSG01000001.1_pt1 | contig 435065 bp, 531 predicted proteins | sample 199341 | NCBI WGS metagenome assembly JDSG01 (sample SAMN02584197, study PRJNA231836) | bioreactor metagenome | isolation source: continuous culture bioreactor short generation time transfer1 day 52 after... | place: Germany: Bremen | reverse complement strand
CGTTGCACATTGTGCAACGCCCATTAAATGCTCTATTAGCTACCAACGCTGTAGTTTGGAGCTTCTTTTGTTATATGTATATCATGTGGATGAGATTCCTTCAGTGATGCAGCTGTAATCTTAACAAATTGACCTTCTTCAATCAATTTATCAATGGTAGCTGTTCCACAGTATCCCATTCCCGCTCTAAGACCTCCAATTAATTGGTACACAGTGTCTTCAAGCATTCCCTTATAAGCCAATCTACCTTCAACGCCTTCAGGAACCAGTTTCTTTACATCGCCTTTATCAGATTGGAAATAGCGGTCTTTAGAGCCTTTTTCCATAGCTCCAAGAGAACCCATCCCTCTGTAAACTTTGTATTTTCTACCTTGGTATAATTCAGTATCACTTGGGCTTTCTTCACAACCTGCAAGCATGCTTCCCATCATACATGAAGATGCACCTGCTGCAATTGCTTTAACAATATCGCCTGAATATTTGATACCACCATCTGCAATAACCGGAACCCCCCCATATGGCTTAGCAGCTCGGCACAATCATTGATAGCAGTAACTTGAGGTACACCTACACCAGCTACCACACGTGTAGTACATATCGAACCAGGTCCGATACCCACTTTAACAGCATCCGCTCCAGCTTCAATTAAAGCGATTGTTGCAGATTCAGTTGCAACATTACCTGCAACGACCTGTAAATCTGGGTACTCGTCTTTAACTTTCTTAACGGCATTAATCACGCCAGCTGAATGTCCATGTGCTGTATCAAGGACTATCACATCAACTTTTTTGTCATGTAGTGCCTTAACACGGTCCATCATATCGCCAGTAATTCCAACCCCCCCTGCACCTACAAGCAGTCTACCTTGCTCATCTTTTGCAGAATTAGGATACTGTATTGACTTCTCTATGTCCTTTATTGTAATAAGGCCAGTCAAGTTACCGTCTGGGTCAACAATTGGTAACTTTTCAATTCTATATTTCCCTAGTAATTCTTTTGCTTCTTCTAGGGTTGTACCTTCTGGTCCAACAATAAGGTTTTCACTTGTCATTACTTCTTTGATTTTTTTATTAAAGTCTGTCTCAAAACGTAAGTCACGGTTGGTTAAAATACCAACCAATTTCTTAGAATCCGTTTCCGTCACTGGAACACCTGAGATTCTATACTTGGCCATCAACTCATTTGCTTCATATACATAATGTTCTGGGCTTAAAGAGAATGGGTCTGTAATGACACCGTTTTCTGACCTTTTGACTCTGTCAACTTGATCTGCTTGTTCTTCAATAGACATGTTTTTATGAATGACACCGATACCGCCTTGTCTTGCCATGGCAATGGCCATTCGGGATTCTGTAACCGTATCCATACCAGCACTTAGAAGTGGTATGTTTAGTTTAATCTTTTTGGTAAGCCTCGTGCTAAGATCCACTTCCTTTGGAAGTACTTTCGAGTGTGCAGGAATCAACAGGACATCATCAAATGTAATGCCTTCTTTTATGATCTTTTGCATTGGGTATTTCCTCTCTTTCGTCATAAAGGGTTTTTGAGAGTTTAACAAAGAAACCCTTATTTGTCAATATCTTTTTCGTCTACAATAAGAATGTTTAGATTCAAAGACAAATCAATTTCTTCTATTACCTTCATTGTGTCCTCATCAACAACTCGAATGACTGGTCTTGTTGGAAAACTATCATTTAGTCTAGCAACAATCCCTAGTCTACCATCATTTAGTAGAACACCTGTGGATACAGGATAAGGTGAAATTGATTTTCTAAATATTTTGATGATATCTGGATCAAACCAAGTATAGGCACGGGAAACAATCATCTCAACAATCTCATAATGCCTCATACGTTGGTGTTCAGGTAAGTTATAGAGTAGGTTATCATATTCATTGGCCACTGCCACAATTCGAGCAAATTCGTGAATAGAAGTGTTTTTCTTGCCAAGAGGAAAACCTGTACCATCATAGTGTTCATGATGTGTTAATGCAATATTAGCAGCCAACAATGACGCATTTGGTATGGCTTTAATCATTTCATAGCCCAGACGTACATGGTCTTTATACACCTTATACTCTTGGTCAACATAATCTTCTCTATACCTTGTTACGTCCATTTTTATTTTGGTCTTACCTAAATCATGAAGTATGGCACCTAAGGCTAAATGCTTCAACTGAGCATCATTGTAGTCCATCTTCTTACCTATTAGCAGTGAAATAACACAGACATTAATTGAGTGCATATGAAGGTATTCATCTCGATTACGAATCTCTTGCAACGAAACCATAACACGCGGGTTGGACACTACTTCTTCAATAATCATTTCTACTTTCTCAACAATGATCTCACTAGCAGAAAAATACCCTTCACGCATCTTATTCATACTGTCACTTAGGATTTTTTTTAGTTTCATTCTTTGTTTCTTCACTAATGACCGTTTCAATTTCTATCCCATCGGATATCTCATCTTTGATATAGACAAAATCAATATCAATGCCATTAATTTTGTCAATAAAATTACTCGTCAAAGCGGTGCCATCCTTTATCAAGATAACACCGTTATTGGTATATATAGGTTTAGCCAAAACCATATCTGTCTTAAGTTTGTCAATTTTTATTCTTCGCATTAAGCATACCTCTTTGCTGCTAAATAATCTATTTCTTTATTTTTCTAGGAATATATGAGCGAATTGCATCAAACATCTTTTCATTGGGCTCAAAGATGATTTTCATTCTTGTCCCGCCACTCTCAGCAATAGCAATATATGTGTTATCCTTTAGCTCTCCACTTGAGAAGTCATATAGTTTGCCGAATTTCTCTACATCTCTTGCATAATCTTTATTACCAGCAGGTACCATTACTTCAATATTGGAAACATGGAATGATACAACACGTTTTCTTTTACTTTTGTTGATAATCTTGTCAACATCAAAGTCCCCCCCATTTGTAAATACATACTCATACTCTATGTTGAATCGTCGCATTACAAATACAATGCCTATAATGACAACAATTATTAATGGTAGTTGAAAGCCAGCCAAGGATGGCACACCCATAACCACAATCAATAGTAGTAGGCCTAGGACTATCACACCTATCTTCTTTATCATATCCATCTTATTAGGTTTACGTTGTACCAATTGTTCGTTAAAGATATCATTCATTTGCATATTATGCCTCCCATTACTTGCACTCTAACAATACTTACATTATATATGATTGGTCTCTGTCACACAAGACAAATCTAGGCCTTTAAGAATAACTTATATAAAATAAAAAAACTGCCATAACCTGTCTGATAATCCAAACACATTATGGCAGCTAACATTCTATATTACATCATGCCCATACCTGGTGCTCCGCCGCCCATTGGAGGCATTGGTACTTCTTCTGTTACATCAGCAACAACTGATTCAGTCGTTAGCAAAGTGGATGCAACTGAGTTAGCGTTCTGTAGCGCTGACCTCGTCACCTTGGCTGGATCAATAATACCAGCTTCAACCATATCTACGTATTCTTCAGTCAAAGCATTGAATCCGACACCATCAGCTGATTCGGCTACTTTATTAACAACAACTGATCCTTCAAGACCAGCATTTGTAACGATTTGACGAAGTGGAGACTCAAGTGCTGTCAAAATAATCTTAGCCCCCCCTGTTTTTCATCTCCTTCTAGTCCATCAACAAGTCCTGCAAGTTTTTTTGTAATATGGATATAGGCTGTACCACCACCTGCGATGATTCCTTCTTCTGCAGCAGCTCTAGTAGCAGCTAGTGCATCTTCCATTCTAAGCTTCTTCTCTTGCATCTCTGTTTCTGTGGCCGCACCAACTTTAATCACTGCAACACCACCAGATAGTTTAGCAAGTCTTTCTTGAAGCTTTTCTCTATCAAAATCAGATGTGGTTTCTTCAATTTGAATCTTAATTTGAGCAATTCTTGACTTTATGTCTTCATGAGATCCAGCACCATCAACAACAATTGTGTTTTCTTTGCCAACTTTGACTGACTTTGCTCTACCAAGCATATCAATGCTAGTCTCTTTTAGGTCAAGGCCTACTTCGTCTGAGATAACCGTTCCACCAGTTAAGATTGCAATATCTTGTAACATAGCTTTACGTCTATCACCAAAACCTGGTGCTTTCACAGCTACACAGTTAAAAGTACCACGTAATTTATTAACTACCAAGGTTGCAAGGGCTTCACCTTCAACATCTTCAGCAATAATCAAAAGTTTGGCACCCGCCTGAACAATCTGTTCAAGAATTGGCAATATTTCTTGTATGTTGGTAACTTTCTTATCTGTAATTAAGATATAAGGATTGTCAAGCTCTGCAACCATCTTATCCATATCTGTTGCCATATATGGTGACAAATAACCTCTATCAAACTGCATACCTTCTACGACTTCAAGTTCAGTATCCATAGATTTTGATTCTTCAATTGTAATAACACCATCCGTTGAAGCTTTTTCCATTGCCTCTGCAATTAAGTCACCTACAGTGTCATCACCAGCTGAAATGGCTGCCACTTCAGCTATTTGAACTTTGCCTGTAAGTGTTTGACTCATTGCTTCTATTGCTTCAACAGCTGATTTTGTTGCAGCCATCATACCTCTTCTTAATATAATAGGGTTGGCACCCGCAGCAATGTTTTTTTATACCTTCAACAATCATAGCTTGTGCCAAGACTGTTGCTGTAGTTGTTCCATCACCTGCAACATCATTAGTTTTCGTAGCAACTTCCTTTACTAATTGTGCACCCATATTTTCAAATGCATCTTCTAGTTCTATTTCTTTTGCAATTGTTACACCATCATTTGTAATTAGTGGGGGGGCACCAAACTTTTTGTCAAGTACAACATTTCTTCCTTTTGGTCCAAGTGTTACTTTAACTGTATTGGCAAGCTGATTCACTCCCGATTCAAGAGCTACTCTAGCTTCAGCACCAAATTTAATTTCTTTTGCCATAATGTCCTCCTAGTTCATTCATCTACAATGAGCGTTCTTATTCTACTACTGCCAATATATCACTTTGCTTAACGATGATATAATCAACACCTTCAAGTTTAACTTCTGTTCCTGCGTACTTTGAGTAAATGACTTTGTCACCAACAAGTACTTGCATCACCACTTCTTTGCCTTCAACCATTCCGCCAGGTCCAACTGCAACTACCTCAGCCTCTTGTGGCTTCTCTTGTGCTTGTCCAGGCAAAACGATACCTGACTTAGTTGTTTCTTCTGCTTGTAATTGTTTTAGTACCACTCTGTCATTCAATGGTTTTAAATTCATGACAATACCTCCTAATTTTACTAATTTTTCACTAATGTTAGCACTCTAATTAGTTGAGTGCTAATTCCTAGCCACTATATTATCAGATTATGGCTAAATTGGCAATATTTATTAACAAATTTTTATCTTTTATTTACACCTATCCCAGCGTCTCTACCATAATAGAATAAGTATTGTTGTGCGATACCTGCATAGCCATCAAAGTAGCTAGTGGCAAAGGCCAATATCTTCTTGTCACTTACTTTTTCCTCGTCAAAATATGTGACAGTCATCATACGTCTAATCCAGACATCCACAGGGAATACATCCACCATTCCATACCCAAATAGTAATATGCAATCCGCAACTTTGGGTCCAATACCCTTAACAGTCATAAGGGCATCTCTTGCTTGTTGAATGTCCATTCCTTGTATTGCTTCTAGGCAGAGACTTCCATCTATAACCCTACGAACTGCATCTTGTAGATAAGGTGCTCTAAATCCCACCTTCAAATCTCTATAATCTTGTTCAGTCACAGACTGTAGCTGTATTGGCGTTGGAAAGGTATAATAACCACCATAAGAATCTTCTATGTAATCACCATATGCTATTGCCAGTCTTTCAACCAACACTTTAATCTGATCCATTGACTTATTCTGAGAAATTATAAAAGTCATCATCATCTCAAAAGGTTCTTGTCTTAGAATTCTAAGTCCACTTTTTGACCGTGCTGCCTTTCTTAGATGTTCATCCTTTTTTTTCAAATTGTTCTAGTAACAACAGGTAATCACGGTCTAAGTCAAAATATTCCTTCCAATGTTGATTAAACGTCACTAGGTCACAATCAAATGTCACTTTTTGATTGATCTGAGTAATACGAACTCTTCTTCTCTTTGCCACAACTTCATAGACATTCTCTTCAATTAATTTGTATCTAAAACATTGACCACATTCTAAAATCTGACCAATGTTAAAATCACGCCCAAACACTTTAGTAATCATGTCAGTCCTTTCTTATGTAAAACTATATGGGTTATGGTATACTATTGAAAGTGTATCATAAAGCGAATACGAAAACTATAGCAAGAGGAGTTCTAACATGGCAAAAGAAGAAATATATACCATACCCGTCATAGATGCATTCAAAGAAGACTGTGAATGTCCTTTGTGTTTTCTATACGAGCAACTTGAAAAAGACAGTGTCGACTTTGTACTAAGTCCATCTTATATGGAAGTAGATGTTAGGGGGGGTTATACAAATGAGTACGGATTTTGTCGCAAGCACTTTAGCCAACTATACGCTGAGCCAAACCGTTTAGGTGTTGCATTGATGCTTGAATCCCATATGAAGAAGGTTAAAGAAGACCTAAAAACTCATATTAAAAAAAAGGCCCTAAAACCAAAGGCCCTTTGTTTGGCAAAAAAAGATGCCGCTTCTAAATTAGGTGATTATACAGGTTTACTACTTGACAGTTGCTACATCTGTTACCGTGTTGATAAGACTTTCCATCGATATCTAGATACATTCTTCTATTTGTGGAAACGTGACGAAGATTTTCGTGAGGCCGTTAAAAATTCTAAGGGCTTCTGCGTTAACCACTTCGGCATGTTATACGACCAAGGTCAATCCAGTTTAAACAAAAAGGCCTTTGAAGAATTTGAGCACATCATTCTTAAAATACAAGAAGACAATTTTGATAGAGTCATAGGTGATATAGAATGGTTCATCACCAAGTTTGACTACCGTTTCGAAAAAGAACCATGGAAAAACTCCAAAGATGCCATTATTAGAAGCATCCGCAAAATGTCAAGTTTTGATGTAAAGGATTAATACGTCTTTAATAATCAAACGACGTTGGTTTGCTCATTGAGAAGCTCTATCTGTTCCTCGTTAACAGAAAGGGCTTCTTCGCTTTTATGCATTTTTTCTTCACGTTCGGAATTCAATAACGCCACATCATGAATCTGTTTACTAACAGATATGAGGGTCTCGTTTTGTTCACCCATCTGGTCTGTTGCAATTTGAGAACTTTCTCTTACAAGCTTAATATTACTAAGAAGGCTTTCAAATTCATTTGATATGGTTGTATTGGATTCATTTAATAAAGATCCTTCGGCGTCCATTGTATCCATTCTTTGTTCTATTTCATAAATACCTGATGTAACAGATCTAATGGTTTCAGCAATCTGATCTGTTGCTTCATCCGTTTGCTCTGACAAAGCTTTGATTTCACCCGCTACAACTGCAAAACCTTTGCCCGCCTCACCCGCTCTAGCCGATTCTATAGAAGCATTAAGGGCCAGAAGTTTAATTCGACTTGATATGTCTGCTATCAAAGATACAACTTCCTCCACCTCTTTAGACTCTTTTGAAAGAACTGCTAATATTTTTTGACTTGATCCAATCATTTCTACCAAGTCTTTGGCAATCTTTAAATGAGACGCCATTTCTTCATTGGCTTCATTGGTTGAATCATACATCTTCTCAATGGATGCATCATATAACTTAAACTGGTCTAATAATGTCTTGTTAATTGCTTCCATTTCTTCTACATGGCTGTCAATGTTTTGAATGGTATTTCCAATCACTAACTCTGAATCATTCAGATCTTTCATATTATGGGTCAGTGACTCACTATTTCGATACAATATTTGTGTCGTCGTCAGTATTTTATGGTTAAGAGCTCTGTTAACTTCATGCTCTTTCTTATAATCTTGCAATAATTGTTCATTCTCATGATGGGTCTCTTGCATTTCCTCAACCATGGCTACCATTTTTAATCTAGCAAGCTCGGCTTTCGCCTTGCTAATACCACCTAACATGGCAAATAAGCCTAAAAATAAAGGCGCTGAGTCAATCATGTAGATTAATGGGTTTTCACGATGCATCAAAGCAATGCCTTCTAAATCAAATGCAATATCCGATATTATAGACTCAAGAAGCAAAGCACCTACCGGAAAGCATGCGCCAAAAAGAATACCAATTATCAGGTATGTTAGAATTATTTTGCTTTTAATTTTCTTAGAATTGTACTGTGTTTGCGTCATGTTACCTCCAGTAAATCCACTCTCAAAACAATTATACCATATTGCTTATTTGTTGAGAATAAGTATTAAGGCATCCAGTTGTTTTTTTGAATAGCCCATTCATATCTCGACTTCTTTTCTTGGGACCTTTATGCCGCTTCTTTTGCATCCGTATCTCTTTGTGCATATGTCGCTCAAACAAGAACATATCAATATTATCATTGGTAAACTCTTTCCCTTTGCTGGACATTGCTAAGCCACCTTTACCAAGAACCAAAGCTGCCAGACCGTAATCCTCTGTTATGACAAGGTCGCCTTTTCTCATAGTATTGACTATGGCCATGTCGACTGAATCTGGACCTTGATCAACCGTAATCACCTTCACATCAACCGATTTATATATGTGATTCACATCGATGTAGACATTCACATCAATATGATATTTCTTTGCAACTGCAATCACTTCGTTCTTTACGGGGGGGCATGCATCCCCCCCATCCACATGAATTATCATTGTTACCCTTTCTAATTCCAAATACTATGAATTTCGCCTATTATCGTGTATAGTTAATCTTTTAAGGACCTATAAGGAGTCGACTATGATACAAGTATCACTTAATTCTATTAAAAAAAATTAGCGGATAATGACCGTTTGTTTAGAGCTGGTTTTATGTTACATCAGAAAAACCAGATTACAGAGATCAAAGCCATCAGCAAAACTGGGTTTAAAGTCACCGTCAAAGACCACGAATCTCACTACTTTGTCAAACTATATTTCTATGATGATACTGGCACTTACCGACAAGGGGGGGTGTGTACTTGTCATGAAAGTTTACCTTGTAGACATATCATTGGCTCTCTCCTAAACATGCTCTACAAAAAAGATACCCTAAGTCTCGATTTGAAAAATAGTCAAACCAATCGAATGTTAGGTGATTTCGAATCATTACTCCTCCATTCAACCCCCCCAACCAGTATGGGTCAACTTCTGACCCTTGATATAACAATGCATCCTGGTAATATTTTACATCAACCAACAGCAACAGGCATCAGCCTAAAAGTTGGACCAAAACAACTGTATATTGTTAAAAACATTGAACGTTTTGTTGATGCAGTCGTTTCTGGGCAAACCTATCCACTACAAACCAACTTAACCTTTGACCCAGAACATCATTATTTCAATGAGCATGACACAAGCCTAATAGAATTGATTGATGATTTTTACAAAACAAGGCGACACCTGACACCAACATCTCAGGTACAAGTACTAACACCTACCAAAGCCGCTTTTTTTATCTTTACCAAATACTTACTTGAAACGTTTGTTAAGACTCCTCGAGTCTAGAGTCTATCACATAGATTATGATGCATTTTTGTTCAGAAATCAAATGATGACTGATTTTGTTGAAGTTGATTTCTATTTAACCACCGTGGAAGACGGCCTTAACTTGTCTGTTAACACATATGATATCTTCTTTCCATTAACAGAGGATTTCACTTATGTTTTCTACAATAATCAAATGGCCCACCTTCAATCCAAGTCCTCTTCTGCCTTCAGACTATTCTATACCTACTTGGTCGAAAAGCATATAGACGTTACTTTAGATCAAACTGAAGATTTTATCAACTCTGTTGTTCCTTCACTCGAACTGCTTGGTTATGTTCATATGGACAGAGATCTAAAGCAAAAAATAGAGCGCCATCCCCCCCTAAATGCTACAATCCATATCGATAAGTTTGATGACACAATCGCCCTTAAGGTCTCCTTTATCTATGGTGATCATGTCATTGACGTATACCCAAGTTCATCCATAAGCAATCATGAAATATTTTTGCTAAGAAATATTGAACTTGAACACGAAATTCTTTCATGTATTGGCTCAACCAATATTGAGATGTTAGAAGATGGCAGAATCTCCTACAAAAATGATGAAGACCAATTCTTCTTCATTGACAAGGCCTTGCCAAAACTTATGCAATTGGCACAGGTATACTATTCTGATGATTTTAACCATACATACATGCGTTCACAAAAAAGCATAGGTTCAAGGGTTCAGTACAACCAATCCCTCGGACTTCTTGAGTTAGATTTTCAAATGGAAGGGGGGGTCACAGATGAGGAATTACGCCTTCTGCTCTCAGCTGTAATTGAAAAGAAGCATTATTTCAAACTGAACAATGGTAATTTTTTTTGCAATAGAAAATAAATTAGTAAAGCAAGTGGAACATTTGGACGCAAGGTTTGATTTGAATCTAACCGACAGCTCAAAACCACTGCTTCAAGGACATAGCCACAACGCTTTTTACCTCGAATCTCTATTTGCAGGCTCAGCGACCACTTTCACCTCAAACAATAGTTTCCAAAAACTTACCAAAGCAATAGCCAATGATGAAACCACTAGCTATGAAGTTCCAGACATTCTTTCCAATGTCCTTAGAGATTATCAAAAGATTGGATTTTCATGGATGAAGTCTTTGTCTACATACAATTTTGGTGGGATTTTGGCGGATGATATGGGTCTTGGAAAAACCATCCAGGCCATTACATTGATGGTTGACTCTGGTGGTAAAAAGCCATCATTGGTGGTTGCACCCACCTCTCTCATCTACAATTGGGAAGAGGAAGTTCATAAGTTTGCACCTAATACAACCACCAAAGTCATAGCAGGCACTAAACAAGAACGTCAAACTAAGATTGACAGCATTCAAAATGGTGATGTCGTCATCACATCTTACGGCGCTTTGAAAAGAGATTTAGAGCTTTATAAACAAGATTTCGACTTTTGTTTCATAGATGAAGCACAACATATCAAAAATCCACGTTCACAGAATTCAAGAGCCACCAAAAGTATTCGTTCCAAATACAGATTTGCTCTGACAGGTACGCCTATTGAGAATACGCTCAGTGAACTTTGGTCAATATTCGACTTTATACTACCTGGCTATTTAGGCAGTCATAGTCATTTTGTAAAGCACTATGAGAATCCGATTGTGAAAAAAAAGTGATCAACAGGCTCTTGAGAGAATTGGTCTTCTAATTAAGCCATTTCTACTGCGTCGACTTAAGGAAGATGTTTTATCCGAGCTTCCACCAAAGATTGAGACAAAGGTCATGGTTGAGCTGACCAAACATCAAAAGAAGCTTTATATGGCCTACATTAACGAGGCAAAGAATGAGATTACATCATTGAGTGGCGTTCCAGCCGGACAACGCTCAATGAAAATATTGGCAATTCTGATGCGCCTAAGACAAATATGTTGCCACCCATCTCTCTTTATGGAGAACTATAAACATGACGCTTCAAAAATGGCTTTATTGACTGAATTGATAGAAGATAGTATTGAAGGTAACCACAGGGTATTGCTATTTTCTCAATTCACAGGAATGTTAGGAATTATTCGTGAAATGCTGGATAAACAACATATTGATTATCACTATTTAGATGGCAGTGTTCCACCAATCAAACGCCAACAAATGGTTCACGACTTTAACACTGGATCAGGTGATTTATTTTTAATATCATTAAAAGCCGGTGGTACAGGTTTGAACTTAACAGGTGCAGATGTTGTCATCCATTTTGACCCATGGTGGAATCCCGCTGTTGAAAACCAGGCAACAGATAGAGCTTACAGAATCGGACAAAAAAAAGTGCGTCCAAGTCTATAAGCTCATAACGGCAGATACTATTGAAGAGAAAATCTTTAATTTACAACAACAAAAACGTCATCTCATTGAAAACGTTATTAAGCCAGGCGAAACCTTCATCAATAAACTATCACAAAGCGAACTTGAAGATTTATTCACCTAATCGGCGGTATATGTCTTTGACGAGGGCCTCTGATGCTGGCCAACCAAGACAAGGGTCCGTGATGGACTTACCATATACACCACCATCAATGGCTTGATTACCTTCTTCGATATAAGATTCAATCATCAGGCCTTTAACCAATGTTTTGATTTCGCCATCATAACGGCGATTTCTCATGACTTCATAGGCAATTCTTGGTTGTTCATTGTAACGTTTATTGGAATTGGCATGGTTCAAATCAATAATTACGCCTGGATTAGTTAAGCCACGCTCTTTGTATATTGTTGCCAAGTGTTTGATATCTTCATAATGATAATTTGGGAAGTTACGACCATATTGGTCCACATAACCTCGCATAATACTATGAGTCAAAGGATTACCTGGTGTTGACACTTCCCAACCTCTGAATATAAATGTGTGTTCAATCTGAGCTGCCCTGATGGCATTTAACATAACTGCAATATCACCACTGGTTGGGTTCTTCATTCCTGATGGTATGTCAAGTCCACTGATTGTCAACCTGTGTTGTTGGTTCTCTACCGACCTAGCGCCAATGGCAACATAACTGAGTAAGTCTTTAAGATAGGAATAATTCTCAGGGTACAACATTTCGTCTGCACATGAGAGACCTGTTTCTTCAATGGCTCTGATATGCAGTCTTCGAATTGCTTTAATACCTTCATACATATTAGATTCTTTATTGGCATCTGGTTGGTGAACCATCCCTTTGTAGCCTTCACCCGTTGTCCTTGGCTTATTGGTGTATATTCTAGGGATTATAAGGATGCGGTCTTCGACCTCTTTTTGAATTGCCCCCCCTAATCTTTTAACATAATCAATCACAGGCTCTTCTTTATCTGCAGAACAAGGGCCAATGATTAAGATGAACTTATCACTGACACCTTCAAAAATCTCTTTTATTTCTAGGTCACGTTTAGCTTTAACTTTCTTTCCTTCTTCAGATAATGGCATCATCTCAATGATTTCATTTGCCGAAGGCATTTCTTTAATATATTTGAAACCCATTTTTCTTCCTCACTTTATCATTTCTGTAGTTCTCTATTATAACTTCATATCCACCAGATTGCCAATGAATTCTGACTCTGGTATTTTTTTCTGCTTTCTTGGCAGTTGTTGTTTCTGTAACACCACCTGAAACATAACTTTTACCACACTCAGGACATATACCATTGAACAAGCGTACCGATTGACTAATTACTTCTCGGCCTTCACTTTCAGCTTTGGCACCCTCTCTGACAACATGTTCGTTTTCATGAGCGGCCACCATAGGACCTGACATCTCTGGTGATATATGGGTTGGTGTCTTAAATGACACACCAGGATCATTAGATCCATCCTGATATACTCTGCTTTCACAAGTCGAACATTCAAGGACCTCCAATCTCTTAAGTAGTTTCTCATCAAACTTAGAAATCAAGGTACCTTCTCGGTCGTTCTTAGCAACAAATTTATTCAGTTGGTCGTCACCTTTTTTTTGACAGGATTCTGTTTGAAATTCAGGGATAAGCCTTGTCTTTTTACCGATTGGCTCTGATACAAAGAATTCTGACCAAGGTTCATGTTAATATGGTCCACCAAATCACCTCTGTACTTTGGATAATAGTGTGCTTTGTTAACTGTTATCCTTATATTATACGCCCATACAGTATCAAAAACAAATCTAGATAAAATACACCATAGCCATGATAACTATTAATTGCATAATGGCAAAAAAATGGGATTCCCACATAAAAACGTGGTTTCTTCACTTTATGCCGAAAAAGCTTCATACCCAAATAAGAACCAAATGGGCCAACCATTGATAGCCTTAATAATCTTTTTTTCTGAAATTCGCCATTCATTGTTCACTGCCTTTATTTTATCAACGCCGTAAAGAATGAATGTGATACAATTCACGACGACCAATACAATAATAATGATATTCTCCAAAATATAAACCTCTCTTCTTTAATCTATATCGATTATATATAAGACAGGCCTAAAATGCAAACGCTTCACTTCAATCAAGCAATATGTTAAAATAAAGTTAGATATTGCAAAATCCTATTATAAATAGGTGGCATCAAAATAAGGAGGTATACTATGGGCGATAAAAAGAAAAAAAATTCCCAACAAATTGTATTTGGAAAAACTTGGCGAACTTCAAGTTGAGCTTGTCAAGCTTCAAGAATGGGTTAAGGAATCTGGTCTTCGTGTAGTTGTAATTTTCGAAGGACGCGATGCAGCAGGAAAAGGTGGCGTCATCAAGAGAATTACTGAAAAGCTTAATCCCAGGGTTTGCAGAGTTGTGGCACTAGGTATACCGACTGAACGCGAAAAAACCCAGTGGTATTTCCAAAGATACGTTCCCCCCCATTTGCCTGCAGCAGGTGAGATTGTTCTATTTGATAGAAGCTGGTATAACCGCGCTGGGGGGGTAGAACGTGTTATGGAGTTTTGTAGCGAAGAACAATACCAAGAATTTCTAAGGAGTGCTCCAGAGTTTGAAAAAAATGCTTGTAAGGTCTGGCATTGTTCTGATTAAATATTGGTTCTCTGTAAGTGACGACGAGCAAGAACGTCGTTTCCAAGACCGTATTAACGACCCAACGAAACGCTGGAAGATAAGTCCAATGGATGTTGAATCCAGAAAGCATTGGGTTGAGTATTCAAGGGCAAAGGATACCATGTTTGCCTACACAGATATTAAACAAGCGCCTTGGTATGTGGTTGATGCTGATATAAAGAAGCATGCAAGAATCAATTGTATATCTCATTTTCTTAGTAAGGTCAATTACCAAGACTTAACACCTGAACGTATAGAACTTCCTTCAAGACAAGAAGAAGGCAATTACATCAGGCCACCATTCGAAGAACAGACATTGGTTCCTGACGTTGCAGGTGACATAGCCAGTAAACAAAGCAAAAACAAGAAGTAATCTAATAATTTATATACCAAAGGGATTCATTGATCATCAATGAATCCCTTGTTTATTGTCTTGCTTGTTTATTGTCTATTGCTCTATTTCGTATGGCCAATCGTTGATACCACCAAAGTCGTATATGGATGTATACCCTTCTTCTACAAGAATCTTTGCAGCTTGACCACTTCTATTGCCACTTCGACAGTACAGCAATATCTTCTGATTCTTATTGGGCAAACTCTCAAGATTGCCTGCTTGGATATCTGCAAGAGGTAGCAATGTTGCATCTGGCACATGGCCTTCACCATACTCTTCAATTGTTCTTACATCTACAATCAAAACATCATCCGCCATCATATCTTTAGCTTGTTCAGCAGATATCTTAATGGAACTCACATTGTAGATATCATCACTTACACTAGCTTTTTGGCAAGCTGTCACCAATAATAGTAGGATTGTCATTACGACTATTAGACCTACACTTATCTGATATTTATCTTTAGATACAGTATACCTATTCATCATTCATCACTTCCTGACTGCTTATCTTTTTCAATCTCATCTCTGTCTTTTTTGTCTTTGTCGATTACGGCCTTAAGCTCTCTTGCTTTATCCTTAAGTCTTTTGTGACCATTAGGCGACAAAAGTACTTTGCCTAGCCAAAAGCTTGTCATTTTCATATCTTCTAGTTCATATGCAAGAGCTCCCAGCAAATAGTGGTAGGTTGCTTCGTTCATACCAAATACCGGGAATATCAATCCATCATAGGCTTTAGTAAATCCCTTAAATGCATTGTTAATGAAAACCAGTCTTTCTTCCTTTAATTTGGCCTTCTCACTTTCATTGCTTGTTTCCTCAATTAAACCTTCAATAACCCATGACGTCTTCAAACATAGGTATGCTTTATTAATATCATTACGTCCTATGACAACATCATTGTACAAGGCCATTTTATACCTTGTTAAAGCTAATGCATAATCATAAACCATAGGGGGGGTTTTCTTACCAACAAATTTGTAGGATATCTTTTCTTTTACCAATTGGGCTTGTCTATCCGAAATCTTATTGAAATTTCTATTTAGAGCAGAATAGCCACACGTCTCACACGACACCACATCATATATCATTGGATCAATGCCAGAGTAAATGGGTCTTAGGTTAATGCTAGTTTCTTCTAGCTTAGCCGAGCCACTTTTTATGGTTCTTGCCATAAATTTAATATTGCAAACTGGGCATCTTATACTCCTGTCATAAAGCATGTCCTCTTGTCTAACAAGCTTCTTTTTCACTTCTTTTTTTCTTGGCTTCCTTTTCTTCAAAAAGATCCAAGCCTTCTATATCATCCATTCCAAATTCATCTAAGCCACCGAATAAGGATTTCATTGTATCACCACTCTCATAGGAATTAATTTCTATTCCTATTTTATCATAGAACGGGGGGGTATTTATGAACTTGATTCTCCAAGGACAATACTTTCAATTCTATGATACAAGTAATCATCGTCAAAACCATATGCTTGTCCTGTTACATTATTGTACAAAACACCTCTACTACAGATGGTTACAGAATCTACTTCGTCCATTCCAAGAAACTCCAATGTGATTTCTCGCCCCCCCATTATCGGTCCTCTGGTCAAACTTGAAGACTCTTTAAATGATGGTAAGAAGGTTGTTTCTTCCAGTGCAGTGATGATTTGATGAATACTTTTTTGGTCCTTGATGGTCATTGTTTCTTCATGTCCGACAACAACATTCATACTAAATATATTGGCAGGTTGACCACAAGCAACCACTTGTTCAAAAGTACGCACTTGATAATATTTTGATGTCATCATCATAACTGACACAATCATGAGTATAATCAAGAACTGTACCACAGGACGACCAATATGAAACATGGTCCTAAACTTCAAGCTTGGGTTCCTAGACTTTGACATCAGAAAATATGAAATTGTACTTAATCCGACAATACCCAATATCGCAAGATAAAAGACTGCAATATAGATGAAAAAATCTGTAAATGCCACAAGAACCTCCATTACCAGTAATATGTACTCAATATCGATACAATTATCTCATAGCACACTTTGCCTATCAAATGTCTTTAGTCACCTTATAAAGTAACTTTGGTCACCTACAAATCAACCCACTCATTTGTCAGGATTCAATTTCCCGTCAAATGGGCGATTTTTATGCCCTACTTGATTGTTGGTATAATTGTCTCTTATGATTTTATTGACATGGTCAATCTCTGTCTTGAAGTGTTCAGCCGAAAGACGTCTTCCACCTTTGCCCATGATGATTACTTGTTCAACCACATCTGATGTGGCAACCGTGACTTCACATTTGGGCCTAATCTCATGAACTAAGTCTTCAATATACCTATCTGCAGTCTCCGCTTCTTTCGTAAATACAACATGAATGTTATGGTAATCAAAAGCATTCCCTCTATTACCAGATACCCTATAAGCATCAAATACAAGTATAACAAGCTGACCAGTCTGACTTTGATAATTACATAATATATCCATCAATTTAGCCCGTGCAGAATCCATATGCTGGGCTGCAAGTTCTTTCAATTCATCCCAAGCAAAAATAATATTGTAGCCATCAACTAAGAGGTATTTTTCTTCAACTTCAGATACTTTTTGTATGCCTCCAACCGACTGCTTGTTACCAGCATTAATATTTCTCCGGCTACGCATCCTGCCACTTGGACCATGCTTACGTTCTTTTTGTTCACCATAAGTTTTGGTGAAAATGGCATCCAGTTCCGAATCTGAAATACCATTACCACTCCTATAACTTGGTTTCTTAATTAAGACTTCATCTTCAGTAGCTTTTTCGTCACCTATCTCACTCTCGATTTTCACTGTACTTTCAACATGCATATGGCTATCTGCTTCTTCCCAAGCCACACCAAAGCCTACGCCTTTACTGCAAAATACCGACCTGAAGGGTTATTTGTATCAAGCTCAGCCTTATACCCAATCAACTCAATAACCGCCTCTTCTTTATGACACACTTCATAACCTGCAAATTCAAGTGATAACTGACCAAGACCTTTGGTATAACTCATCACTTGTGTGTTATAGTGCATCATTGTCTCAACTGGTGCAATGCCAGTTAATACCGCCTTATCCGATTCAATCACTGGGTCCTTATACTGACCGTACATCTTTTCTATATCTGACATTGCCCTTCCAAGCATTTCTTTTGGTACTTCCAAAGAAAAATCATAGACAGGTTCCAGCAACTTACATTTTGCTTTCATCAATCCTTGACGAAGGGCTCTAAAGGTTGCCTCTCTAAAATCGCCACCTTCTGTATGTTTATTGTGGCCTCTTCCAGCAATAAGTGATATTTTCATATCAGTTAACTCTGAACCAGTCAAGACGCCACAGTGTTGTCTTTCTTTTAGATGGGCCAATATCAACCTTTGCCAATTCTTATCAAGTAGATCCGTGCTACATTTGGTCTCGTATACCATCCCACTTCCTTTTGATAGTGGCTCCAAATACAAGTGAACTTCTGCATAATGTTTCAAAGGTTCAAAGTGACCTCTACCAATAACAGGCGCTTCAATGGTTTCACGGTATACCAAATTACCTTTGTCAAAAGTGACTTCAATACCAAATCGGCTGGCAATGATACTCCTTAGAATTTCAATTTGGATATCGCCCATGACCTGGACATGCAACTCACCAAGATGCTCGTTCCATAAGACATTCAAATGAGGTTCTTCTTCCTCCAGTATCCTTAAGTATTTAAGCATTGTATAGGAGGCAATCTCATCAGGATATTCTACTTTATAACTCAGAACCGGTACAATGACCGCATCATCATTCTTATTCTCAAAGCCAAGACCATCACCTGGCTTAGCACTATTAAGACCGGTTACTGCACATATTTCACCAGCCTCAACCATCGTAAGTGAATCAAAACTCACACCTGAATATCGTCTAATCTGATCTACTTTTTCACTCCAACCATTCTCTCCATTGCTTATCAGAAGGCCTTTGACTTCTAAGCTTCCACCTGTTACTTTGATGTAGGTCAATCTTTCACCTTGTTGGTCCCTGGACACTTTAAAAACTCTAGCACCAAATACATCAGGGTATGATTTGGAAGACATATACTGTGACAATGCTTTAAGCAAAGAATCCACACCATCATTTTGAAGGGCAGAACCAAAAAAGATTGGAAATACCTTTCTTTTATGAATAGAACCCTTTATGTCACTTATACTCATAGTACCATTCTCTATATATTGTTCCATCAAAAGCTCATCACACAGGGCTAAAGCTTCCTGGGATTCTTCACTATCAATGTTATTAAAATCTATACAGTTACTGTCCATTCTCTTATGGATATTAGTCAGTAACTCCTTTCTACTTGTGCCTACTAAATCCATTTTATTGACAAAAATAAATGTAGGAATATGATACCTTGATAAGAGTTTCCAAAGTGTCAAGGTATGGCCCTGAACCCCCCCATCAGAGCCATTAATAACTAGTATTGCATAGTCTAGTACCTGTAATGTCCGCTCCATCTCCCCCCCTGAGAAATCAACATGGCCCGGCGTATCTAAAAGGGTCATTTTGAACTGATCAAGATCAAACTCAGCTTGTTTGGAGAATATGGTTATGCCTCTATCTTTCTCCAAATCATATGTATCAAGGTAAGCATCTTTGTGATCTACTCTACCCTGTTTTTTTATCTTACCTGTTAGGTATAAGATGCTCTCTGATAAAGTTGTCTTCCCAGCATCCACATGGGCCAGTATTCCTATGGTCAATCTATTGGTTTTCATCAATTATTTCCTATTCTCATTCAGATTCTATCTATTCATACTATTGCCAATTAATGACTATATATCTCATAACAGAATAGCACAAATGGGTGAATTTGGCCAAAAATAAAAAGAGCTCTATAAAGAACTCCTTCGAAGCTGATGATGAGATTTGAACTCACGACATCCACCTTACCATGGTGGCGCTCTACCCCCCCTGAGCCACATCAGCATTATACCATTGCACTTCTACTATTATAATCATCAAGAATTATTTGTCAATAGATATTAGATATTCTTGTCTATCAAAATACCTTCTAACTTTTTCTTGATTCTTTGAAGGGCATTATCGATTGATTTGACAGGTTTGTCCATCTTCTCAGCTATCTCAACATAACCGATGCCTTCAATGTATAATTCTATAACTTCCTTTTCAAACTTGCTCAGTTTAGCTTCAAGTTCATCTTCTATCATATGCAGATTCTCTTCACCAATAAAGAGGTCTTCTGGATTGACAATATTCTTAGAAGGCATCACATCCATAAGAGCGGTTTTGTCATTATCTTCTTCATAAACTGGCTTGTTAAGGGATACATAAGAATTAAGCGGCATATGTTTTTGCCTGGTTGAAGCCTTAACCGCTGTTATAATTTGTCTTGTAACACATAAATCTGCAAAGGAGAAAAAAAAGACGCTGGTGTATCATGACGATAGTCACGCACAGCCTTGAAAAGACCAATCATGCCTTCTTGAATAATGTCATCTCTTGATGCACCTATTAGAAAGTATGATTTGGATTTCTTCTCAACCAATCTCTTGTATTTATTCAAAAGGTAGTCCAGGGCATAATCATGACCATCACGGACAAAGCTTATAACCTCTTCATCACTGTATACAGATAATTCTTCGTAAGCAATCAAATGTTCTATATCGCTTCACTCCCATCTTACTCTAAACGATTGAGTATAAGTATAACAAATAAACCATTACTTGTTAAGCCTTATTTACTGAAAAATTTGTAGGCCTGAACAAACCTTTGAATGGCTGTAAACAGAACCATTCCTATGAATATTGTCGTAATAATTATGACCCACTTAGGTAGTAGAATCATTAGAGAAAACATAATAAAACCTTCTGTTCTCTCAGCAAGCCCAGCTTGATAATAGAATGATTTATCACTGGCTTTTTCACTAGCTGCTGCCACAGTCAAAAAAAATGGTCAACGATAGTATAATTGCGCATGAAAGAAGCATGATTAGAAACTGACATTCTGGGTTACGAATGGCAATTCCAATCAATAGACTTATCTCAACAACTCGGTCAAAAGTTATATCCATTATTGTACCAAGCAAAGATGACTTGCCACTTTTTCTGGCTACAGTCCCATCTACAGCATCCAGAAGTCCTGATACCCACAATATTATAACTGGCAAAACAAGCCACTGAGTTGTTAATAGTAAGATGGATGGAACCAATCCAATCACAAGCGCTATTATGGTCACTTGATTCGCTGTAACCTTCTTATCTATAAACCAATCAGCAATGCTTTCAAATAATGGTTGAACATATTGCCTCACATTGGTATCAAGCATTAATCCTCACCTATCTTCCTATTGAACTAACCTATTAATCTCATAATCTACAACCTTTGTCTAAGGGCCTCATACATAAGCACTCCAGCTGCTACACTAGCATTTAGAGAGTTTATATCACCTTTCATAGGTATACTGGCAAGAAAATCACACTTTTCCTTAACCAATCGACTGATGCCCTTTCCTTCGGAACCTATGACAATACCAATAGAACCTTTCATATCAATGTCATACATGGAAGTTCCTTCCATCTGCGCACCTGTAATCCAAACACCTTTTTCTTTTAGCGTGTCCATTGTACGAGCAAGATTTGTCACTTTACAAACCGGGGGGGTATATTCTATTGCACCCGCTGAAGTTTTAGCGACTGTTGAAGTTAAGGATACAGCACGGTTCTTAGGTATGATAACTCCATGTGCACCAACTATATTGGCACTTCTAATGATTGCACCTAAGTTATGTGGGTCTTCAATACCATCAAGAATGATAAAAAATGGTGATTCTCCTTTAGCCTCTGCCGCTTCGAACAAAACATCCAATTCAACATAATTATGGGCAGCCATGTAGCAAGAACGCTTGGTGCTTTTCATAATTGGTCAGGGTGTCTAACTTTTCTTTCTCGACAAACTTCACTACAACCCCCCCTAAGTCCTTAGACAAATCTACAATCTTCTGAAGGCTGCCTTCTACATGGCCACTGTTGGTAATAAATACTTTATCAATACTACGTCCTGACTTAAGGCCTTCTAGGACTGCGTTCTTTCCAAAGACAATCAGCTCATTAATCGGTGTCTCCTCATAATTGTCATAGCCCTCACTTTGCCTTTGCTGCTTAAAATCACCATTGCCACTTCTAGGTTCCTTGTTATTTCGTCTATTATTTTGCTTTTTCGCCATTATTATCCTTCTTTCCAAGTTCAAGGTCTCTTAGACCTATCTCAATTAATTCAACTATCCGGGACATGTTATCACTGACATAATGGAAACCTATCAGTGCTTCAAATCCTGTTGCATGTTTGTATGTCTTTAAGTCTGCATTTTTAGGCGTTCTGCCCGAATTGGCATTACGACCTCTTTTCATTGCGTCCATTTCCTCTTCACTAAGAAAGGGGGGGACTACGGCATGGTACATAGCTGCTTGTGTTTTAGCATTTACATAGCTACTGGCTTCTTTGTGCATCTTCCCAACTGCTTTAGACCCTTTATTGACGATTAATGTCCTAATTATCAAATCATAAATACTATCACCTATATAGGCTAAAACCAAGGGGGGGGAATAAGTCTTTGCTTTAAAAGGCTTAAGTTCAAATGCTTTGCCTAATTCTTCAAATAATGTATTCATGACTCACTCTATTCCCTTCTAAACTTCACACCTTCTCTTGTGTCTTCAAGTATAATCCCTTGACTTGCTAAGTCATCACGTATTTTGTCTGCTAAGGCGAAATCTCTGTCTTTTCTGGCTTGTTGACGCTTTTCAATCAAGGCTTCAACCTCTTCGTCAAGGATTTCTTCACTAAATGCAATATCAATCCCTATGACATCACATAGACCTTCTAGGACTTCAATGACCTTTTTAACTACTTCTTTTGACACTTCCACTGTTATAGAGGTATTTGCAAATCTTATGAGCTCAAAAATCGCCGCAACTGCATCAGCTGTATTAAAGTCATCGTCCATTGCTTCTTCAAATTTGACAGCATAACCATCTATTTGTGCCAGTAATGCATCTTCATCAACTTTTTCATCCGAATCTACTAGATTCTCTAGCACATAGCCTAGGTTCTTAGCTCCAGTTGTAATTCGCTTTAGTCCATTTGCCGCAGATTCCATTAGTTCTCGACTAAAGTTCACAGGACTTCTATAATGCGCGTTGAGCATGAAGAATCTTACCACTTCGTGAGGGTAGTCCTTAGTAATATCTCTTACTGTAAAGAAGTTACCTAAAGATTTAGACATTTTTTTTGTTATCTACATTAATGAAGCCATTATGCATCCAATACTTGGCAAATTGCTTATCATTGCAAGCCTCGCTTTGGGCTATTTCGTTCTCATGATGAGGGAATATCAAATCTGTTCCACCAGCATGGATATCAATGGTTTCTCCAAGATATCGTTTTGCCATTACTGAACATTCCAAATGCCATCCTGGTCTACCTTCACCCCCCCATGGTGATGCCCAAGCTGGTTCCCCCCCTTCTTTTTTTTGGCTTCCAGAGAACAAAATCCATTGGGTTTCTCTTTGAACTGTCAACTGCAATCCTTGCACCCGCTTCTAAATCATCAGGATTCTTCTTAGATAGTTTTCCATAACCCTTAAACTTCTTCGTCGCAAAGTAAACTGTCCCATCTACCTCATAGGCATATTCCTTTTCAATTAGTGTTCTTACCATATCGATCATTCCATCGATTTCTTCTGTAGCTTTTGGATGAAAAGTTGCTGGTTTTACGCCTAATGACCTTGCATCAGTTTCCACTTCATCGATGTATCGCTGTGCAATTTCTTCAGAAGTTACGCCTTCTTCATTGGCTTTTTTGATAATCTTATCATCAACATCCGTATAATTCTGTACATAGGTAACTTCATAACCCTTGTATTCAAAATAACGTCTGACTACGTCAAATATTATAAAAGGTCTTGCATTCCCAATATGAATAAAGTTGTAGACCGTGGGCCCACAAACATACATTTTCACTTTGCCTTCTTCAATAGGCACAAATTCTTCTTTTGATCTTGTTAAGGTATTATATACTTTCATTAATCTTAATCTCCTATTAGATTTCACACTTATGTAGATTCATATATTATATTTCATATTCTGGTCTATCAGGACATAATGCACATCGTTCATATTCCATTGTATCAATATCTTCTTTTGTTGCATAGCCATTGGCTTTCTCAAGATATTCCATTCTCATTTGTAAACGACATATTTCATGTCTGATTGGGTCAGGTAAATGAACCTGATCTAAAGTGTCGTTTGGATGAATCACTTTCTTATCATGGCGCTTTACAATTCTTCCAGGAATACCAACAACAGTTGAATTTGGTGGCACCTCTCTTAAAACAACGGACCCAGCACCTATTTTAGAATCATCACCAACAACAAATGAACCCAAGATCTTAGCACCTGCACTAATCATAACATTGTCACCAATCGTTGGGTGACGCTTTCCATGCTCTTTTCCGGTTCCACCAAGTGTTACCCCCCCCTGATAAATGGTTACGTTATCGCCAAGTATAGCTGTTTCTCCTATGACCACTCCATGTCCGTGGTCAATAAATAAGCCTTTACCTATTGTTGCACCTGGATGTATCTCAATGCCTGTGGCTTTAGCAGTTCTTTGAGATATCCATCTTGAAAAGAAATACCATCTCCTATTGAAAAACCAATGTGCAATGCGATACCGAAGTATTGCATGAAAGCTTGGGTATAAAAAAAACCTCAGAAGTCTTCTTTATAGCCGGATCTCTATCTCTGATGACATCAATTTCTTCTTTTATAAAACTAATTATTCCCATTACCATTCTCCTTTTCATACATACTATAAATCTTTAATCTTCTTTAATCAAAAGATATTCTTAAGCAACAAAAAAACGCCCCCCCTTGTAAATCAAGAGACGATATCTACCGTGGTTCCACTCTAATTGAAGCAATCACTTCCGCTTTAGGCCGATATAACGGTCGGTACCGTTCTAAACTAATCATATTACTGTTCGCCTAGACTGCTCACGAATGCACTTCTTCGTTATCCACTGCCAAACAAACTCACACCCTAGGTTTGTTCTCTCTGAGACTCAAATAACAAATACTTTTTCGATCACTGCATTTAATAACCCTATACTATATACGCATTACTATAGCTTAATTTTCTTCAAACGTCAACCTTTAGTGAAATCCTACAAAAGTTAATTACAATTAGGTTTTCGTTCATTTTTCATGTTACAATCCTTTGACAGTCTGTTCACATTATGTTAATATATTTATAGGCAAAGGCGTAATGAGTTGGATTGTGAGGAGTTGATCTTTTGAAACACAAGGACCAATTGGAGAAAAGAACCTCTAAACCCGACCAAGCTGTCAGCGAGCATAGACAAAAAACAACTAGATTTTCATCTAGTGATATGAACAAAGCATCGCTAATGGCGTACTTACTATCTTAAAACCGCATTTTGCGGTTTTTTTTTGTCTTTTTTTCTTGTCCATTTTTGACAGAATCTATAATTCTATCCAATTATTCATTCTTCCATATAATCTCTTCATAATAACGTTTCTCAAGGTAATGTTTGATTTCATTACCAGAATTCTTCTCAAATATAAGGTCAATCTCTTTTTCCCATAATGGTTTGTCTGTTCGGCTGACAACGAAACGCATCTTACTAATCAAGTTGGCAGAAGTACATATTTGATCTACACCAAAGGCAGTCAATAGTGGGGGGGTGAAATACTCATTGTTAGCCATATCACCAGCAACACCTACCCACGTCCCCCCCTCACGATGTGCAGCAACAACAACATTCCTTACAGTTCTCAATACGCCTGGATGATACATGTCATAAAGTTCAAATAATTGTTCATTGCTACGATCGACAACTGTCATAAACTGAGTCAAATTATTGGTATCAATAATCATAAAATCGACTTCTCTAGCAAACATATCAGCCATCACAGCAGCCACAGGTGCTTCAATAATCATACCAATCTCAATATCTGTATCATAGATAATACCTCTTTCTTCTAAAGAAACTTTTGCTTCTTCAAGAGCCACTTTGACATCAAGCAATTCTTCAACTGAAGTAATAAGAGGAAAGGCAATTCTTACAGGACCATAAGCACTAACTTGAAGGAGTGCTTTGAGCTGTGTGATAAATAACTCTCTTTCGTTTAACAACATACGGATAGACCGATAGCCAATCACTGGATTTCGTTCCTCATGGAAATAGACATATGGAAGGTTATTATCTGCAGTACAATCAAGGGTCCTAAATGTCACCCTTGCACCTTCTGCTAGTGTTACAGCCTCTCTGTAAGCTTCAAGTTGGATTTCCTCACTTGGCATTACATCTCTTCCAAGGAATAAAAATTCTGTCTTAAACAAACCTATGCTCTGGGCACCATCTGCATTGGCTGTATTAATGGTATTGGTATGTTCACATATAGCTCCAATCTCAAACTCATAGCCATCAAGGGTAATGGTATTTTGATCCTTAAAAGTCAAATAAACTTCTTCTAGTTCTTTTTCTTTATTCACTTTCTTGTTATAGAAATCTTTCATGCCCTCGTCAGGATTAACAAAGATTTCGCCTTTAAAGCCATCCATAATGACTTCATCACCAGAATTAATCTGGGTGAGTATCTTCTTAACACCTACGATGGCTGGTATATTAAAATTATTGGATATCAAGGCACTGTATGAGTTTTTGCCTCCTGCCTCCGTTACAATGCCCAAGACATTGGCCTTATCAAGATGGACCAAATCATTGCCATCCAGTTCTTTGGCAAAAATAATACAGGCTTCCTCAACTTCAGCAACCCCCCCTGTTGTTTCAAGCCCAATAAGTTCTCTAATAATCTGCTCAGCAATGAATTTGATGGATTGAGATTTCTTCTTAAGAAACTCATCGGCCACCTTGTCAAACATTGAGGCATATTTTTTCATTACTTCATGTAAAATAAACTCTGCATTGATTTTTTTGTTCTTGAATCTCTTTTCTAACTTGACCAAGCAAAATAGAGCCATCGAAAACATTCAGATGACGTTTGTATATTTCAGCTTCCTCTTTACCCAATATATTAATGGTTTTGTTATAACTCTTTCTAGATCGATACGACACTTCTCCGCTGCAGCATTAAAACGGTCTAATTCATACTCCGGGTGTTCTATCTTTTTGTAGGACACTTTCATCTCAACTTCATGTTTGACAAAAGCTTTTCCTATAGCAATACCGTCTGCTGCTCCAATACCTCTTATCATTTTTGCCTCCAAGTTATACATTCAAGCTCTCTTTATCTATGTCATTATTTGTATTATACCATAAGATACTTTGATTGATAGTGAAAATAAAGCCACTTCAAAGATTGAAGTGGCTTATTATCAAGTCTATTCGGATAAGATATTTACAAAATATTGTGCATCAGCTTTGTTGCTTGCATCCGGATATTCCTCCAACAATTTCTCAAATATGGTCAGTGCTTTATCGTTTTGCTCCAACTTATAATAACACCTTGCCAAGAAGTAAAGAGTTTCATCGGAGTAGTAGTCATTCTTCTCATATTTGTAGGCAACTTCTAAGTATTCAATTCCTGATTCATACCTTCTAGCACGATACTCATTGTAGCCATTTTCCCATGACTCAAATGCAACTTTTGGGTATAATTCAAATGTCAGATTATCATAAACGATGGCTATATCATCACCCAAAAGCTCTCTATCAATATCAAACAAAATATCCGCTGCACCAGTCAAATCATTAATGACATAATACTCAAAAGCATTGACCAGCTCTGATATTTCTCTCATTTGAGATTGTTTGTCCGATATATCCTTTTTCAGACCACTATTGCTTTCATTGCTATCTACAATGTCTTTTTGGAGGGATACAATGGTTGCATCCAATTCTGATTTGATGGCTTCCATATCACTCAATTGACCTTGAACAAGCACTTTCTCTTGTTCTTTTTCTTCAATTCTACTAGGCATCACTAGGAACATCATTACTGACAAACCAATACCCACACCAATTAGTACAGCCACAAATTGGAACATAGCATTGGAAACGTTTAGTTTCTTGCCACCAAGAACAGGTCCATTGAATCCGCCATTATCCACAGTGGATTCTTCAACAAAATCAACGGCAGATGGCACATCATTGTTTAATGAATCAAGGTACTTTCTCGCCACATAATTGCTTTTGTCTATAAGAAATACTTTATGAAGTATTTTCCTTGATTTGTCAATTTGTTCTTCTTTAAAATAACATAAGGCCAATAAACAATAAGCCTTTACAAATTTCGGATTAAGGCTAATCACTTTTTTTTAGTTGAATGATTGCTAAATCAACGCTGTTTTGCTCGATATAGGTCAACGATTGATTGTACTTCTTTATTGCTGTGTTTAGTTTATCAAGATAGGACTGATTGTTCTGAATTTTATTAATAAAATAAACAGCATCATTATTCTCTTGTTTTAGATTCTTACTAATCACCCAGTGTTGAAGTGCTGAAACTGTTTCACCAATCTCGAAGAAAATAAGTCCTAAGAGATTTCTTGCATCAATATTCGTTTTGTCAAGCCTGATACTACGCTTGAGCAAATCGATTGCTCCACTTAAATCACGTACTTTTGCCTTTTGAAGTCCTTGGTTATAAAGTACCTTTGAGGTATCTTTAATCTTTTCATAAACCGAGATACTAATGTTATCGATAGGGCAAAAGCCGTTGGCATCAAGTGGTCCACCACATTTTGGACATAACTTTGCCATACTAAGCCTCCACTCTATTCATCATTTTTAATCTCGTTAATCATATCACTGAGTATCTCAGACACATCTTTAGTATCATAGGCATAAATCGCTTCCTCTGCCTCTTCAATCTCCAAACATGGTTTGAATTTCTTTATTTCATCTTCAAAATTAATCATGCTCAATCCTCCTCTTTAGTTTTATGACTTCTCCCACCAAGTAAAGTGATCCTACACACCCAAGCAATGTTCTAGCCCCCCCAACATTTTGCTCATAAGTTCGGAGTAAGTCTTCAAGATTTTCCACAATGATTATTTCTCTATATCCATTTTGATTGAACGCCTTTTGTAGTCTGATGGCATCCTCTTGGGTGAAAAAGTTGGTAACAGGTATATAGACCTTGTTCAAGTTATGAATCGATAGCAGTTCATTGATCATTTCTATGTATTGTTTGTCTGCCATACATGCAAACACAAGATCAATGTGACTATCTTTGTCCCGTTGATTCATCGCCTTGACAAATGCCTTGACACCATCATGGTTGTGAGCCCCCCCGTCAACCACTAGATTATCTGACAAGTATTCAAGCCTGCCAGGCCAGTAGAAGTTCTCAAGACCTTCCCATACGTCATTAGGTTCAATCTCAAAATATTCTGACAATAGACTTACAGTGGTCAAAGCTATCTTCACATTCGCCAATTGATAGTCTATGACTGCATTTGACCGCAAGTCCTCATAATTATAATACTTGTTCCCCCCCACAGAAAAATCAATGCTTTCTTCTCTTCTTTTGAATATTTTATCGCTAAATGGTAAAACTTTATACAATTTAGACTCTTTTTCCATACATATGTCTTCTATGACCTTTGAAACCCTATCAGTTTCATTATATAAAACTGTAGGAATACCCCCCCGCCTAATTATCCCACCTTTTTCCCTAGCTATTGCTTCAAGGGATTCACCCAGAACCCCCCCAATGTGATCAAGTCCTATACTGGTGATGACGGTGACCAATTTGTGATTAAGGACATTGGTCGTATCAAGTCTACCACCAAGCCCTGTCTCAAGCAGAACAACTTTGACATTAGCCTTTTTAAAATGACGCATGGACATAAGAAATATCCACTCAAAAAAAGTAGGTCTCATATAACCTTGTTCAATCAACCTCTGTACTTGTTCATCTAACTCTTCATATAGTGAAACAAAAGCTTCTTTGGTCATTAACTCACCATTAACAACCATTCTCTCCCTAATATCAACAAGGTGTGGTGATGTAAATCGACCTGTTCGTATACCCTTACTTAGAAAGATACTGTCAATCATTGCTATGACAGAGCCTTTTCCGTTTGTTCCAGCCACATGAATCACTGGCAAATCATCATTATACTTGAAGACTTCTAACACCTTTTTGACTGTTATGAAATCAGCATTCTTTTTAAACCGCGGTGTATTTATAAGTTTTTCAACAATTATCTCATATTTATCATTCATCATAGAGTGATTCTAACATTTGGCCCCCCCTCTAATTTCAATCACTGATATTGTATAATAGGCTCATTCATATTTTGTTCACATTTTTTTTCCTTAGTTTTGCCACCTCATTCACATATTTTATCCACATAGATTAGCTATACTGGTAACATAAAAGATTTGACGAACAGGAGTGATTAGTATGATCGACAATAATAATAACCCTATATATACAGATCCAGCAGAAACATATATACCTACACATAGAACAAAGAAAAGATGGTTCCTTAAGTTTGCCATCTATTTAGTGATTCTCACCTTCACCAGTGGTATAACCTTTGGAGCTGGCTATTTAACAGCCATAAACCTTGGACAACCACAAACAAATAACTTGACTTCTAAAGTTATTTCCACAAATCTTAGCGATGACAAACCTGTTGTACAAGATACCATTAATGTAACACAAGTTCAACCCGTTATCACCACCAAAGAAGGCACCTCCACCATTGCAACTATTGCAGAAGAAGTTGGCCCCCCCTCCATTGTAACCATTTCAAGCTTTACCGAAGAAACACCAGGTGGTTTCTTCAATGAATCTGGTTTTTTTGGTGGAACAGGTTCAGGTATCGCTTTTGATATAAAAAAATGATCAACTCTTAATTGCAACAAATTATCACGTAATCGAAGGCGCCATCGAACTAGAGGTCATCTTTTCAAACGGCGAAACAATTAGTGCCACGCCACTTGGTTACAATTCAAGAATGGATGTTGCTGTACTTGGCGTCCCTATTGATGAGGTTGAATCCAAATTGGATCAGATAATTTTAGCAACTTTTGGTGATTCAGATTCTGTCAAAATAGGTGAACCAGCCATTGCCATAGGTAATCCACTTGGACCACAATACGCTTCGACTGTGACGGCTGGTATCATCAGCGCCCTTGGTCGTGACATTTATATTGACCAAAATACAGCCCAGGTCAACCTGATTCAAACTGATGCTGCAATCAACCCTGGTAATAGCGGTGGCGCACTCCTTAACGACCTAGGTCAAGTTATTGGCATAAACAGTGCCAAATATGTTGATGAAAGTGTTGAAGGTATTGGATTTGCCATACCCATTAATGATGCCATTGATGTCATCGACAAAATACTACTTAACCCTGAAGGTCAAGACATAGGTTATGAACTCTCTGATGACCGTGCCTTTTTAGGGGGGGTTCAGATTTCAGATATTACCAGTGAAATCTATAATGAAACTGGTATGCGCTTTGGTGTCTATATCACTGGTGTTTTCCCTCACAGTGGGGGGGCTGCTGAAGCAGGCATCACTGAAGGTGATATCATCTATAGCATCGATGGTGACAAAGTCAAAAATATCCAGGCTCTATTTAATGCCTTGGATAATGCCTTGGTTAATGATATTATTGAGATTGGAATACTGAGAGGCGATGATATCTTAACCCTCAAAGCACCTTTATATAGCTACAAAGATGTTATGGAGAAGCAAGATCCTATCGAATAATCCAATCAGTTTAGGAGATATTTTGAACCCTATTAAGAAATACGCACTATTGGCTGTAGGTACAGTCTCATTAGGTCTTGGTATTGTAGGTATATTTTTACCCTTGTTACCTACAACTCCATTTCTGCTTTTGACATCGGTTTGTTTTGTAAAGACTTCCAAGAAAAGACATCAATGGTTAATGAACCATAAAACATTCGGCCCCCCCTACATTCACAATTACATAGCACATAAGGCAATACACAAAAGAGCTCGAATCATCGCACTAACGTTGTTGTGGCTTACAATATCACTAAGCATTTATATAGTCGGTGCATATTATATAAAGATTCTCCTTTTCATCATTGCCTCGGGTGTTACCATACACCTTATGACCTTAAAAACACTTGACTAAGCAAAAGTAGAAATAAATATAGGCAGCCCATTGGGCTGCCTATTTCATTTCACAATTGTGCTATTTTTTCTTCTTCTTCTTTTTCTCCTTCTTACTTTTCTTCAGATCCGAAGTTTTTGTCACCTTCTTCACTTTTTGCTTATTAAGCTTATCATACTTGGCCAAAAGAATGGGACACTTCTTACAGTAAGAACCTTTCTTTTTCCATTTACCACAACACTTTTTTGCCATAAACTCGTCCTTTCTTACTTTTATAGACGATTGATTATTTCTCTAGCCTGTTGATTGCATTGATGATTGCCTTTATAGAAGCTTTACTTGTGTTACGACTAATTCCAGCCCCCCCATACGTTGATACACCTGTATTATTTTGTATCTTTATGTAAGCAATTGCTTCGGCATTTTCGCCTGATTCAATGGCATGCTCATCGTAAGTAACCAACTTATAATTCTTATAACCTTCTTTTTGGATTGCATGAATAAAAGCTGAAATAGGGCCATTACCTTGACCGACAACCTTCCTAGCTTTACCCTCAATAACTAATTCTGCCTCTATTGATACTTCTTGTTCAAGATCATCGCTATAGGCACTTTTGAAAGACTTAAGTTCAAGTGATCCTTTAACTTCAAGGAACTCACTTACAAATATAGCTTTAATCTCAGATGGTGTCAACTCTTTGCCTGTGTCATCTGTCACTTTTTGAACAGGACCACTGATTTCTGGATGCATGGCCTTAGGTAGTTTGTAACCATACTCGTCTTCAAGAATAAAAGCTACACCGCCCTTTCCTGACTGACTGTTAATACGAATAATTGGTTCATATTGTCTTCCAATATCTGCTGGATCAATTGGTAAGTATGGTACATCCCAGTATGAGCTCTCATTTTCATGGGCCTTAAGGCCTTTTCGAATCGCATCCTGATGAGAACCTGAGAATGCAGTATAAACAAGCTCACCAGCATATGGATGTCTTTCGTGGATGCCAAGGCCCGTGCACTTCTTGTAGACCTTCATAATATGATTGATGTCGTCTACTTTTACACCTGGGTCAATCCCTTGGGTGAAAAGGTTCATGCAATGTTAAGTATATCAACATTCCCTGTTCGCTCTCCATTGCCAAATAAGGTACCTTCAACTCTATCTGCACCAGCCATTATACCTAATTCAGTGGCTGCGACACCTGTACCTCTGTCATTATGAGTATGAAGACTAATAAGGACACTATCTCTTCTATCGATGTTACGACAAAACCACTCTATTTGATCTGCATAGACATTTGGTGTGGCCATTTCTACAGTGGCCGGTAAGTTAATAATTGCCTTATTTGCTGGCGTAGGTTCCCACACACCAATGACAGCATTACAAACTTCAAGGGCATAATCCATTTCAGTGCCAGTGAAACTCTCTGGAGAATATTCAAATGTATAGTCTGTCTCTGGGTACTTAGCTGCATATTCTACAAGCCATTTGGCGCCTTGGATTGCGATAGCCTTGATTTCGTCTTTACTCTTACCAAAAACCACTTCACGTTGTTGAGTTGAAGTTGAATTGTATACATGGACAACGGCTTGCTTAGCACCTTTTAAGGCTTCAAATGTTTTTTTTAATTAAATGTTCTCTTGCCTGTACCAATACTTGAACACGGATGTCATCTGTAATGTAACCGTCCTCAATTAATGTTCTTAAGAAGTTATACTCTGTTTCTGAAGCAGATGGAAAACCGATTTCAATATCTTTGTAACCCATTTCTTTAAGTAAGTTAAAGTACTCAAGCTTTGCTTCGATCCCCCCCATTGGTATTGGAAGTGCTTGATTGCCATCTCTAAGGTCAACACTACACCAGATTGGTGCTTTATCAATGACCTTACTTGGCCACGTTCTATCGTTCATATCCATTGTTGGGTATTTTCTGTATTTCATATATCCTTTTTGACTCATGGTATCTCCTCTTTCCTAATAACTTATTTGTATTGTTGCTATTCTAACGGTTACAAAAACCTTATCATTCATAAATTTTAACTTATATAGCTTCAAAACCTTCTCTGGCGTCTCTAGTATAAGCCTAATAAAGTGTTCATTATATCTGGCTTCAATGACTCTTGATTCTGACACCATTTCATAACTTTGACCTTCTTCTTCATAGCCTTTTATTAGTTCCTCATAGTAGCTTGGTTTGATAAATCCTTCTCTACGAAGTCCCATAAAGCGATGGATAAAGTAGTGGTCATCTTGTTGATGTGCTAAGAGTTCATTAACAACTTGTTTGTTAACCTCTCCATTTTCCTTATTGATTAGATTGATCCGAGCCCCCCCGATTGTTTCATAGTATCACTCCTCTTAATATTTTTTATTAAATATAAAAAAACCTTCCATCTCCATAAAAGAGACGAAAGGTGACTTCCGCGTTACCACTCTAGTTCATCCAAAAGGATGCGCTCAGTAGGATACCAACATATCCTTCTCGATATAACGGTCGAACCCGACAATGCCTAATGATTATGTTATAAAACACAAACGTTCAGCACGTGACTCCAAGGCTAGTTCACTATTTATCCACTGTTGTTTCACACCGACCAACAACTCTCTGAAGCTTCAAAATACCTACTACTCCTCTTCACAGTCTTTAAGTACTCACTGCAAATTAGATTTTGTATTATCTTATACCAAAACCCATTCCTTGTCAAGATAATTTACTTATCAAATTAGGTGATTTAGAAAAAGTCATCTTTGATATAGGGACGTACTCTATGTTTGTATGTATAATCCTCAATAATTTCTTCATATTTTTCAGCCTTGAGCGCCTCCTCATCAATGCCTTGACTCACTGGACAACTGCTCAGGCATATACCACAATCTGTTCCCAAACTTCGCCATTTCTCATAACACTGTTCTTGAATAATCTGATACCTTAAGAGTCCATCAATTTCTTTTTTTATCCGTTGGTATGGCCTTACCTGGACAAGTCCTTACACATTTATCACAATGGTCACATAAGCTAGCCAAATTAGACTTATGCACTTGATCTTCAACTAAGTCTAGGTCTGTCGTGACGACACCTAGCCTTACTCTGCCTCCAAACTGGGGGGGCGTAAGCAACAAACCATGTCTACCAATCTGACCTAGGCCTGCTGCTTGGGCAACAAGGGGGGGTGCAACGACCAAGTAGTTCCCATCCATATGGTTCCTAGCAGAGTATCCGAGTCCACTTATATAGGTTGAAAGTTGCAGACCAAGAACACCTAGTTGGAGATATATATTAGACGTCTCAATAACTGTAGACATCTTTGGGGGGGCTCTATTGACCATATCAATAGACATCTCTTTGGCAATAACGATACCATACTTATGGTGTTTATCTATCTTCTTACCATAATCCCTTCTACCTCTTACACTATAATAGAACTCTGGCTTCATTTTTGTGATTGCAACTAAGTCAGCACCATAATGACATGCCATTTTTTTTGATGGTCTTGGTGGCTTGAATTGGATCGATTGGGATTTGTCTACTTTCTGGTGTCAGTTCACACATATCGCTGATATGGTCAACAATACGAAAGTTGCCATCGACCATTGGCACAGTTGTCTCATTGTACATAGCTGTGCCTTCACTACACAGGTTAGGTAATGTCCTTAGGTAATCATCATGATCTTTGTGTTCCGGGTGAAGTTTATAATAATCTTGATATTCTCTAGAGCCTCTTTTAAGGCCCATTCTTGAGAACATAATGGTTCTTTCATCAATTTGCTTCATCCTTGCCCTCTTTCGTTCAGTATCTGATATTGCTTCTGCGCCTTATTTTTTTATAAAGCCTTCTAGTGTACTTGAATGTTGACACTCCGCACTTATAAGGTTATTAAATAAAGTTATCAGTGATTCATTGCCCTCAGTTTTCTCCAAAGAACCTTTGATTTTTCTAAGAACATCCTCATTCGTTCGTTCATAAGCTATGGCGTATTTGAGTAGTTCATCTGTGCTAGAATGACCTTCATACATTATCGAATCTTTAAAGTCAAATAATGAACGTCTAGCATGTTCAAACACACTATCATCTACTTCAACATTAATGTCATACTCTTCACTTTCCATAATGCTGCGATAGAATTTCGCATGTTCACCTTCTTGCCTTGCTAGAACAGAAGCAGCTGTCTTTACCTTTGGGTTATATTGACCATCAATTGACGCAATATTGTTGTACAGGCGACTAAAAGCTTCTTCTGTTTGTATCAGTAATGGAATCAATTCTCTCACAGTTTTCATGTATAGGCCTCCTATTCGTAATCTAATCCTTGCTTCATTAATGCTACAATTCATTATACATTAATCAAGGGAAAAAGACACTATAGATAGAAATGCCTCGAAGCTCACAACAAAAAGACTGAATAGGCATTTCCCTATTCAGTCCCTGCTAATAACTTTTAGATTTTATACATAACTTTATTTCTTCAGACTTGCCAGCCTTTCAGTCACTTGATCAAACATCTGTTGATACTTCTCTTGTTTTGCTCGTTCTTCTTCTATAACCTTCTCTGGTGCTTTGGATACAAAGCCTTGGTTATTAAGCTTTCCACTAACTCGTTTGAGCTCACCTTCAAGTTTCTTAATCTCACCTTCAAGACGCTTAACCTCTTGTTCGATATCAACCAATTCACTAAATGGCATATAGATAGTAGCATTTGGTATCATTACTGATACAGCATCATCATCAATATCATTCTTATGATGTTGAATCAGCACTTCGCTTGCGTATCCAAGTGTTGCAAAGAAAACACGTCCTTCTTCGAATACTGTTGTAATTTCTGGGTCTTCAGATACAACATATACTTTAGCCTTCTTTGAAGGTGGTACATTCATATTGGCACGGAGATTACGAATATTTCTAACTGCCTCTTTTATGATTGAGATGGCTGTCTCTTCATCAGCAAAGTGCCATTCTTCCTTGTACTCTGGCCAGCTTGATACCATAATTGAATCCTCAGTGTCATTAATCGTTTGGAAAATCTCCTCAGAAATAAATGGCATAAATGGATGAAGTAATTTCATTGATTGGATTAGGACTGTCTTTAGCGTCCAAAGTGCTGCTTCCTTAGTTGTATCATCATCGTTATACAACCTTGGCTTAACCATCTCAATGTACCAGTCACAGAATTCTTCCCAAATGAAATCATGTAACTTTGATACTGCAATACCTAGTTCATATTTGTCTAAATTAGCTGTTACATCCGCTGCCAATGTGTTTGCTTTTGACAAAATCCATTTATCAGCTGGTGTTAAGTCATCCAGCTTCGCTTCCACTATGTCCCTATCCTCTAGATTCATCATAATAAACCTTGAGGCATTCCATATCTTGTTAGCAAAATTACGACTTGCTTCAACACGCTCATTGTAGAATCTCATATCATTACCTGGTGCATTACCAGTTACTAATGTGAGTCTAAGAGCATCAGCACCATACTCGCTGATTAATTCTAGTGGGTCAATACCATTCCCAAGGCTTTTACTCATTTTTCTACCTTGTGAATCTCTTACAAGACCATGCATAACCACTGTTTCAAAAGGTAATTTGCCTGTAAATTCAAGGCCTGAGAAAATCATTCTAATAACCCAGAAGAAAATAATATCATAACCTGTCACCAGAACACTGGTTGGATAGAAGTAATTAAGTTCCTCTGTATTTTCAGGCCAACCAAGTGTAGAGAATGGCCATAAAGCAGATGAGAACCATGTATCAAGTGAGTCTTCATCTTGTCGAATATTGGTAGAATGGCATTTAGAACAAGTCTCTAGATGAGATTTGCTAATCATTATCTCACCGCAATCATCACAATAATAGGCTGGTATTCTATGACCCCCCCACCACAATTGACGTGATATGCACCAATCGTGAAGGTTATCAAGCCAGTTCATATAGATTTTTCCATAGCGCTCTGGTACAAATTTAAGTTCTCCCGATTTGTAAACATCTATAGCCGGCTTAACCAATTCTGCCATTTTAACAAACCATTGGGTTTTGATTAGTGGCTCTACAACAGTACCACATCGATCATGTAAACCTACATTATGAGTATGGTCTTCAACCTTAACAAGAAATCCTTCTGCTTCAAGATCTGCTACAAGGGCTTTTCTAGCCTCGTAACGATCCATGCCAGTGTACTTACCACCATTGTGATTAATTGAGCCGTCATCATTCATAACATTGATTTGCTCAAGGTCGTGTCTTTCACCCACCTCAAAGTCATTTGGGTCATGGCAGGTGTTATCTTAACACATCCCGTTCCAAATTCCTTGTCTACATAAGTGTCTGCAATCACTGGAATCTCTCTATTGACGATTGGTAATATAACCGTCTTTCCAACCAAATCTGCATAACGTTCATCATCAGGATGAACGGCTACAGCTGTATCACCCAGTAGTGTCTCAGGTCTGGTCGTTGCAATCTCTACAAATCCATTACCGTCTTTGCGAGGGTACTTAATATGCCAAAAGTGACCTGACTTTTCCTCATGCTCAACTTCAGCTTCTGATATTGTTGTTTGACAAACAGGACACCAGTTAATTAACTTCGCCCCCCCTTGGTAAATATAGCCCTTTTCATAGTACTTTACAAAAACATCAAGCACTGCATCAGAACATCCTTCATCTAATGTAAACCTTTCACGTTCCCAGTCACATGAGGCGCCTAATTTCTTCAGCTGCTCGACAATGGTTCCACCATATTTTTCTTTCCATTTCCAGGCATGCTCCATAAAACCGTCGCGTCCTAGTTCATCTTTATCGATGCCTTGCTCTGCCAAGCCTTGACAATCTTAACCTCTGTAGCAATGGCTGCATGGTCCGTCCCAGGCTGCCATAGGGCTTCATAACCTTGCATTCTCTTCCACCTGATCAATATATCTTGCATTGTATTATCAAGGGCATGACCCATATGCAGATGTCCAGTAATGTTTGGTGGTGGTATAACTATCGTAAAAGGTTCTTTCTCTGAATTGACACTCGCATGAAAATAATCCTTATCCAACCATTCTTGGTACAAACGGTCTTCAACATTCCCTGGGTTATACTGTTTCGCTAATTCTTTTGCCATTTTATTTCCTCCATCTAGGTCAATGTATCAAAACTAAGTTTCACATTAACCTTATATAATCATAAATACGATACCAGCCACTATGAGTAGCCCACCGATTAGTCTCATAACAATCATGCCGTTGCTAAGCAATGACAAAAACGCATCATTATCACCTGGCATATCTTTGAATTCACCAACTGAATTCTTACCACCTTTATATATGCCTCTAGCTGTAGCCAGTAATATTAAACCAACCACAAGCAACATTACACCTAATATAAACACTTAACCACATCCTTTAACTCATAAATCTTCAAAGCAAAAATATTGGAAATTAAAAAAAGCCCAATCGCATAAAAGGACGATTAGACCGTGGTACCACCTTAATTCACAACATTTGTTGTGCACTTAATTGTCTATAACGGGACAAAACGTTTATGCCTACTAAAGGTTCAGCATAACTACTCCAAAGCTACCTTCTGCTCAGATTAATTTAGGGATCTTACAGCCTATGAATCCCATTCTCTAGAAATCTCTTTCGCATACTCTTCTTTTTCACAGTATGTATCTACTTGAATTATAGTGCCTATATCGTATCTCACACCTACACTTTTGTCAAGTTATATCCTCGATTTTTCCTTCTGCTAAATCCTTGATTTTTCCTTTTGAACATGACTCTTATAATTTAGCAATACCATATTTAGGATTTGACTTTCTTTTTCCGCAACTTTGAGAGCTGACATTAACTCATTCTTTTTGTCATGTAAACGTTCAAGTAATATTTTTCGACCCTTTTTTGATGTGAAATAATCCATGTAGTCAAGGACAAAGCCATTGTCTTCTACACCATTTTTCCTAAGTAAATCTTCAATATCAGTCATCATTGCAGCAATACTGTTACTGATATTTTTGTATTGTTTTTCAGCCATAACACGGTTGGTATAATTCTCCCACCTAAGTTCAAGCATCTCACTAGAATCCACCTTGTACTTACCACATTGATAGTCTATGACTTTTTGATTATTTATGTACTTTATTTTGGTTTTATTGATGAGCTCAATGGCACGTTTCATTAGTTTTTGATTTTTAGTTATCTCATAAACAAGGTAACGTCTAAATACATATATCCATACAGTTGCCCCCCCAATGACTGCAATCATAGATATCATCGCCCAAGTTAATATGGCAACACTATAGGCGAAGTACATAACTGATAAAACAAAGGCAACAACTGCCGTCAATAGTGCAACAACAATAAAAGTTGATTTGATGAAAGAGTAGGCACTCTTCAAACGACGACTTTGATATAGGAGTTCTGATTTTTCAGACTCCAAATAAGCCAGGTCCTGCTTAACCATCCGTTGATTATCCTCGTGACCTTTCATCATTTCTATGATACTGGCCATTGAATCCTCATATTGCTGTAGGTAACTAGATCGATCCTTTGATTGGTCTTTGATTTTTTTCCTTAAACTCCCCCCCTTTTTTTCACAAGGGTCTCTGAATAAATCTGGCACAATTTTTCAAGTTCTTGTTTAGCCCTTGTTGAAAGCATTTCAATCCGTTGCACTAAAGTAATGTGATTCACAACTTCTTTATATTTGGGCTTAAGCATATCCACTTGTTTAATGGCATGAAGATAACGTTGTTGTAGATTCACTGCAATAGAAGGGTCCTCATACAAACCATCAATATCAATATCGATGCCTTCAAGAACCTTCTCCTCTATGAAACTACGGCTCTTTAGTGTCAATAACAACTTATCCCATATGCGACGAATTGTACCACCTAATCCTTTAATCCACTCCATTAATGACTCCTATCCTATAGTTGATAGCCTTACTTCACTTTTCCAAACCCTCAAAAGCTGGTCCACATGTTTCCTATAGTCACTAGAATTTCCTGCTGCTTCTGCAATAATTGCCTTTGCAAGAACGACACTTTCAAGGTCTTGGTCTTCTTGATCAATCAATGCAATACACTCAATAGCCTTTATAAGTTGACTTTTGTTTAGATAATACTTAGATAAGTCAATCAAAAGGGTGGTTGATTCGTCTGAAATCTCAATGGCTTTTTCCATATGGATTTCATACTCTGTCCATTCATGTCGCGCCTTATAATACATAGCCATCATTTCATTCTTCATTTTCACTGGCATAACTTCATGCTCAATATGCCTAATAGCCAGATCATAATAGCCAAGGTGTATCTCCAACTTGACAATTGCAATATAGACATCGACGGACTTTTCAGTGTCATAGCTATGCATATAGGCGGTTAATGCTTCTTCGAATTTCTCTAGCCCTTCATATAGAACCCCCCCATAATAATACCATATTATGGCACAATCATACAGCTTCCTTGTTTCATCTAAAAATATTAAGGCTTCTTCATACTTTGACAAGGCCACCATCATACGTATTCTATTGAGCCTAATTTCAAGCTTGTCCTGATTTTTAAGGGCTTTTAGAAGTATCTTGTCTGCCTTTTCAAACTCATTGTTATGCATATGGATTAATGCAATATTGTTGGCTACTTCATTGGTATATGTTATGGCTTGGGACGATTTATACCAATTAAGAGCAGAGACATAATCGCCTCTTCTAAAATACTTATTACCTGTCATTTTGTATCTTTGATGAACCGGCGCATTGACGTATGACTCATACTTAGCTCAAACAAAGACATATCTTGTTTTGCAGTATATGGACAATATTCTAATATCTTCAACATTTTGGATAAGGTTGTATGAGGTTTTTCATATAGCTTCTTTAGGTCATCTGCAAGAGCCTCTAAACCAAGTTCCTTTTCTATCCACCTTAAATACTGGCCCTCGCTTACCACATCCATCAAATCTTCCAAATGAGTGTATAGGTAATAAGCAAAACCTTCAAAACTATAAACACTTGTATTCAAACCCTCAATGAAAAAAACCTTCTTCGACTTTCTTTTGTGTAAGGGATGCATACATGGTTTTCCTCCTCTAACCGATTCTTACTAAGTCTGCTATCTGATAAGCAATATTGTCAAGGATATCGTAGAAATCATCTTTCATCGAGTAATACTGGCCGCCTAAAGTCATAAGAGGTTCATACGCCTCTAAACTTTTTCTGTCTTTTCTCGCCACAACGTAAACAGTCACCTTTTCGCTATTCAACTCTTCAATTAAGTCTTGTACCGTTTTACCACTAACAGTTGGTATATGAGGTGGCGCGTCTGTTATAAGAATAAATATATTACCAAAAGTATTCTTATCTTTTGACTTTCCAAGGTGCAACATACCTGTTTCCAAAGCGTCCAGTGCAGACTCTGGAATATCACCGCCACAAGTTCTTGGAATCCGTTTCACTTGTTTTTGAAACTTAACAACATCTTTGGTCCATTTATAGACTTTTGGTTTTTCTTTTTCAAGTAAATCTCCAAAGCCAATAAGACCTAAATTGTAATCTATACCCTTGTCTTTAAGCACTTTGGAAAACTCAATGGCTTTTTCCTTAACACCATCAATATAGGTATCCATGCTTCCTGTGGTGTCAATAATAAAATTGATGTTGAGGCCTGCACCTTCAAGAGGGGGGCTTTGCTACTTGTCTCTGGAAGCTTTGGCATAGTTTTCTTACGATCAAAAGCACCCGATGTCTCTTTACCTGATACAACATCCTTAACGGCAACTTCAAATAAGTTGTCCTCATTAATGGAATATTTGATATTAAGTTTAGAAGCATCACCTATGCCTTCAAGCATCAAGGATCCAGTGTATTTTTTTTCATGTTCTCTTTCTTCTTCCCATTGATAGATATCCACACGAACGGCGCTTGCACCAGAAGTTATCCCAAATCCACCTTCTGTCACCTCAACGGGTATTTGACTACCCATAGGGATAATTGGAATCAGAGATTTCTCCATCGTGCTTGTATTCACAATAGCTTCCGTACCAAAATTTTGCCTCGTTATCTGACCAACTTTTACATTGCTGTTTGGCAAATGCATTAGATAGTTGTAGATTGCAGCACCCATTGCCACACTTTTGGCTGGGTCAGTCGCTCTGTATGGCTCTTTGATATAGCCTGCAACCATGCGCTTAACCATCGGTACTAAGGTTGAACCACCAACAAGAATGACTTTTGATATGTCATCAGGGTCTTTTGACGCCCGCTTTAAGGCTTCTTCAACTATAAGTCGACTATTCTCAATCAAGGGCCTAATCAAGGTTTCAAAATCTTCTTTTGTCACTTCCAGACTCAAATTAAGAGGTACATCCTCATGAATCATTAAGGGGGGGTTTATTTTAACAGAAGCTTTATTGGTACTTGAAAGTTTTTTTCTTAACGTTCTCTGCCTCTTGTTTCAGCTTTTGTATGATTCTAGCACTTTCTACAGGTTCAAGATCTTGAATCTGGATGCCTGTCATTAGTCTAAATTGCTCAATCATATAGTCTATAAGCAATTGATCAAAATCATCTCCTCCAAGGTTCATATCGCCAACATCGGCAAGTTCCTGGAAGGTCTCATTGCCACTTAAATCTTTGGTCACTTTGAGAACACATGCATCAAAAGTTCCACCACCCAAGTCATAAACCAGCAAGGTCTGAGCGTAACCTTGTTTATAACCATATTCAATTGCAGAAGCCAAAGGTTCTGACAGTAGGTGTACTTTGGAAAAGCCAGCCAGTTCACCCGCTTTTTTCGTTGCATAAATCTGCCTGTCACTAAAATAAGCCGGGTGTGTTATGACAACTTCATCAAACTGCTCACCTGCTTGGTCCTGAGCCGCTTCCTTTAGGGTTTTTAGAATTAAGCCACTAATGTCTTCTGGCAAAAAGCTTTGGTTGCAAGAGGAATCTCATATGTTTCACCCATTTGACGCTTAATAGACATAACCGTGTCTTTTGGGTATATAATCGCGCCATTTTTGGCCTCACTCCCTACAATCACTTCTTCTTCTGAAACATAAACAGCCGATGGCAACACATCTTCAATACCATCAATAAGAACTGTTTCCATTTGGTCTGTTTTATCATCATAGATAACACCAACTGAGTTAGTTGTACCAAGGTCTATCCCTAAAAATGCCATGTTGACTCCTTCCTCTATCCTGCTTGAATTAATTTTTTTCACATTTCTTTCTGGTGAAAACTCTTTCCTAAAACCACTGGATTCATATTCACTAGCAAAACCCAAATCTTCAATATTACCTTTGACCGTACCAGCAATTTCATCGATGGTTAAGGTAACTTGAAGCTTAGTTCGTCCACTTGGTCTTTTAGGCAATCCTTCTACTTTTATTTCACCTATCAACTTACACTGCTTAAGTTCATCACTCTTCTTTATCCGTTCAAGTATACGAAGGTCTAGAGTTGTCATATCTTCTTCTGTGTCTCCTGATAATGTAAAGACCATAGATTTCCTTGCCAAAGGATAAGGTGTCCCCCCCCTTTTAATCATGGAATAAAACCGCTTTTGATTTAAATAGTCAATCTCAAATCCAATGTCATGGGGGGGAACCGGCACTTCAAAATGAATGTCTTTATCCATGGTGTGCATTTCTCTTGATTCTAACAATCCCAGCTTCATCGCAGCATAGTAAGTTGCTCCTATTGATATATCAAGGGCTGGTTGTTCTGAGCTGTAGATTTTATCTTGATCATCAAAAATCTCTGTTAACATTTCTTTAACCCAAGGCATCCTTGATGAACCACCTTCAAGCAGAATCCTTGATATCTCACTGGGATTAATGACTCCGCTATAACCATCTTTTAAAGCTTCTAACACCAAAGTTTTGGTTTTTTTGCCTAAAGTCACTGATCAAATCGTCAAACTGATTTCTACTGATAGGCATTACAAAGGGCGGTACACAAAAAGTGTATGGGATTCTATACTTCATTACCCCCCCTGACAACCTTTCTTTGGTTTCTCTAGACCTTTGGGTTAATTCAGCAATGCTTTCAAGTGAAAGACTTTCTCTGCCTTGACCTGATTTTTCCTCCATCCATCTGAGCATCTGACCATAAAGCAAATCATCAACATTATCACCGCCATGATAGGCTTCCCCCCCACCTTCACTAATAACTTTTAGGTGAATGGCTTCGTCATCTTTCTTTGCAACATGGAATACTGTTATATCTAGGGTTCCACCACCAAAGTCAAAAACCATAACCTTTTCGTCTTCCCTTAGTTCGTGTCTAAAATTATAGGCAAGTGCGGCAGCTTTAGGTTCTTCTATAAGGCAGATAAGACTGTCTGCAAGTCCAGCCAAATGACAGGCCTTGATTGTTGCCTTTTTTTGCTGCGTCATCAAAATCATATGGCACGGATACAACAACACCAGCCAGTGACATTTTTGGATTCAGTTCTTTGACATGGCTTAGTAAGGCTTTAAGAATCATGGCAGAAATCTCTTCTGGTAAATAGCTTTGCCACCAAGGGTAGAGGTCTCTTTTGTTCCCATTTTACGTTTGATGGACATTATCGTTTCTTCAGGGTATATTTTCAAGGTATGATATGCTTCTTCACCGATGACCCATTCTTCGTCAAATCCTTCATCATGCCTGTACTGAACAATGGATGGCATAGGAATTTTCCCAAACCCATTGCTGATATCAATTGGTTCAGGTTGATTCATCCGACTATTGAAGTAAGAAACAACTGAGTTGGTAGTTCCAAGGTCGATACCTAAGATATACCAATCTTCCTCTATTTCTTTGCTTTCTTTTATAATTTCTCTATATTTTTCCCAGTTCATATTTCACCTTTTCTTTTAGGAATCCAACATAATTAGAGTTGCTTGTAGTGTATGTCAACTTCCGGAACATTGTTTTCACCAAATCTTATGCCAAATGTTATATTAAAGATATCCTCACTACTTGGAGGGTATATCTCTTTCTTCAACACCAAAGTGATATTTCCTTTTTTTATCCTTTGAGTAAAGGTCTATGTTATGTTCTTTACTTTCAAGGGTTAGACGCACTCTTTTGGAATCTTTCATTGCATGATGACCAATCTCAGTCAATGGTATATATAATCCCCCCCTTTCATCTATTAGCCCATAACTCTCTTGTAGCAGTCCAGTATGAATGACTTTCTCATCACCACTTGTTCCGTCACTAAGTAATGCCGCACCTTTTGCGATGCCATCTAAATCTTCAATTAATGTACCCACATTGTTTTCTCTAAGTATGGATGTAGGCCACCCCCCCATTCTAAAGCCATTCCCAATAACAATAACATTGGGATTCTTATGATCTGTACTTAATTTACCCACGATTTTGGCTAGCAATAGTTCATAAGGCTCTACCATTGCCTTTAACCTTTCATATGTGGCAATACCTTGAAAGGGTGGGTATGAAAAATTATAAGTGATTTTCAGATTCTTCTGTTCCTTATAGCTTTTGAAGACATATGGATAATAGGTTTTGGTCAATGCTTTGATTGACAACATAAGTTCAACACTGTTTGGTTCTTTACCCATGTAGTCTGTGTATATATCCTTAATCATTGTTTCCACATCTGACAATATACGGTGGCCAGATAAGCGATCTGAAACGAAGTTAATCCCTACTTCGTAGGCCCCCCCATTTTTCACAATGTCATAAGCCCTAAAATTGTGATGACCAAAGTCAAGTAACAAACCATATTTTTCATTAAATAGCTTGTTATGGCTTAAATAATTGACCAAGGCCCTGGTATTAGAACTTACTTTAAGTAACTCAAGCTTTGACATTGATGGTCTTTTTCTCAGGGCTTGAGTCAGTATAGCTTCATAAGCAAAATACACCTCATCAACCAAAGACACATTGACCCCCCCTTTAAGGCACGCCTTTGGACTAATTTGATCAATGTACTTGGTTACCAGTTCAACAAAAATACTAAAGAGTTCAGGTCCATCCATTATTTTTTTTCCAATGTTAGCAACTTTTTTTCTCAGTAATGTAAGTCATAACATTGTCAACAAAGACATCGCCTTCAAGAATCGTATCACCAACCACATCTTCTCCAATGTACCACTCATTACACTCTGCTTGATACATCATATATGTCGGAATATACACCTGACCAAAACCACCAGACCGGTCCATAAGAATTGGTTGATTGGAGTGCTGATCTATATAACTTGTGGTGACGCTATAATGGCCAAAATCCATACCAATATAAAAATCATCTTCTCTAATCATCAAAACACCTCTTAGTTACTTGGCTGCAATTACATTTGCCCGCATAATCACATAGTCATCCTTAACATAGCCAATCCCTTGACACTTGATAATTTCACCTTTGCCATAGCCCTCTTCTTCTTTGGCCATTAAGACTTCGTGAAGCTTGCCGTCAAATTTCTCATGTGGTTCAGGTTCTATAAAGAGAATATCACTGCGATTGAGGGCCTTTCTTGATTGTTTATAGACTCTGACCAATTCCTTCACCACAACATGTTCATTACTCTGCTCACATTCAATGAATTTGTTCAAAGATAGTTTTACGATTTCATCAAAGCTTCTAATTTCAAAAAGTAAATCATTGCGCAAATAGGCCATATCATGCTTAAAATGACTGGTCTTAATGGCATCTACCCTTTTCTTAAATTTCTCTTGGACACTTAGAAAACCATTATTAGATCCATCAATGGCTTCTTCTAGTATATTTTCAGCCTTTTCAATAAATTCTGATTTGATATCGTAAAGTTTTTTTTCTTCTAATATCGTTACGTCTTTTTTCTTAATTTGATAGTCAGTGTCCTTTTCTTTCAGGGAATCATATTTGAGCCTCATTGTTTCAACAATACCTTCACCTATGCGTCTGCCATCCTCTGTTTCATATGCAGCTCCTCCACTGTTAATGCTTCCACAGCGTTGCCAAACAATTCCAAAAGTGAACAACTAAGGATCTGATAGGGTGCTGAGATATTCTTTATATCATTAACCGTCTGTGACGTTATTTTGTCTAGTTCATCTGTGACTTTTTCATGTAATTCATCTAAGCTTGCTTGTCGGTTATCTTCTACAGAATCTAACAATTTGAGAACATTGTTTGTTCTAGTCAACAAGTTGTTTTCAACCACTGACTTTATGGTATCTAAATCAATCACCTGGTCGATAGCAATATGATCACTCTGAATGGCTTTGATTTTATCATGTGATCCTAAGGTTCTTTGGTATAGCTCCTGTAACAATTCAATCAATAACCTAACCGCTTCACGTTCTATATCTGAGGATAATTGCTCTTCAATCACATCTATTTGAACCAAAACAAGGGTTTCTAACATAGATTTCTGATCCATCATATACTCGATATAACGATTAGAGGCCTCGCGTATTGCCAAACTGGCAATGGTCTCTTGAATTAATTCATTGATTTGTGGAAGGACTTTCTCAAAAAACGACATAACATTGGCATTCATATAGTCAATAAGCTGGGTCTTTGTAATATGATTTCCAATATTGCACTGACTGTAATGTCCTTCAAGACTGTCCAATATATATTGCTTGATTTTCAGAATTCCACCACTAATCATAACCATGCGTTCATAGGCAATAGGATTGTCTTCTTCAAGTGGTATACTTAATTTGGCATTTTCAAGAAGTTCTTTTATTCCTAGAAGAATTTCTTTTGTTTTTTTGATCAGCAATATCTCCAACCAAGAGGTCTACCTTTTCAATGTATTGATTCATTAAGACTCTAGAATCCTCGACCAGATAATAGAGACATTCATATTTCTTTGAGTAATCTTTATTCTTCAGATTTTGATTGATAATCAGTAAAAGCCTTGTTGTTAATTGATTAATCTGGCTCCTAATTAGAACACAAGTTTCTTCCTCAATCTTGCGAATTCTTAGTAGGTGTTCAAGAACAATCTTCTCAATTTCTTTTTCTTTGATGAACAGATTCATTGTTGATCCTCCGGGTGTCCTTAGTATAACTCGTCAACTGACAAGTTTGTGACAACACCATCAGTATTGGCACTCATTGCTGTTACTGTAAGTATGTTGTCCCTATTAATTCTAAACACTACTTTTACTTTTTGTTCACCTTTTTTTGTCTGCTGGGATACCTTTAAGTGTAGTCCCTGACAAACGTTTCATACCCTTTTCATAAATAAATTTGAGGTGTTTTGGTAAATTATCTGGTCTAGTATCCTCATAGACCACAATAGCCAAACTTGTCAAATCATCAAAATTGGTATATAACAATTCTTCTGCCTCAAGCTCAAGACCTTCTTCTGGTATTGCTATACCCTTTGGGATTACTTCCAGAAAACGACGCCCTGCAATCTCAAGGCCAAGAGGATGAACCGTCTGGTCAAGAACTTTTGGTCCTTTAGAACTTGGTAACATAATCATATTACAATAATATGCCGCACCTTGTGAAATACTTAAGGCAGGACTTATCTTAGATTTGTAAGGTTCTTTATCAAATTTACCCTTAACTTGACCAACAACTTCTGGTACAGCAGAGCTACCTCCTACAAGGAATATCTGATCAATATCACTGACCGCCATACTTGCCGCATCCAGACATTTGTCAACACATTCAAGAGTTCTACTCACTAAGTCTTTAGCACAAAGTCCTTCAAAGGCTTCAAAGTAGGCCTCAGTGTCGTCCATTCTATGTTTTCTTTTGTGGTTGTAATAGGCTTCTCTAGTAATCTCTAGGTTCAGGTTAATCAACTCAGGCTCTTGTAAGAATGGGGGGGCTAAGACTACTTTTGTTTGATTGGACGTGGACAAACGTTCTTTTGACTGGTTTGCAACTTGATAAAGTTTGATTATAGCCATCTTTTTTTTGCTTCTTAGACGCACCATCATCTGCCTCAAGATTAAATAAATCGATTGAACCATCTGTCATTGTCAAAAAGCGGTCATAGATCATATCCATCATTAATTTATCTAAATCATTGCCACCTAACTGGTTATCACCATAGGTGCTTAAAATTGCAATTTCAGGCTCGTCTTCTTCCATGTTAGATAGTTTTAAGAGGCAAGCGTCAAATGTCCCACCACCAAAGTCATAAACCAATACATTGGCATCTTCCCTAGCTATTCTAGCATAGGAAATAGCTGCTGCAGCAGGTTCAAGTCGCAGATGTATATGTTCTTCTATAAAACCTGCTGCAATAGCCGCTTGACGCATCTTGCTTTTTTTGCTTATCCGTTGAATTGGCAGGAACCGTTATAACACAGCCGCTAAATTCTCCAGACATAAGTTTGCTTTCATGAATATAAGCACCTGCTTTTTGTTTCAAGTATGTAATGATTTGTGCCACAATATCTTCTGGTTTAAAGTCGTAGGTCACATCTCCTACAATCACTTGAATAGGTGCATCTTTGCCAAGCATACGCTTTATTGACATGACGGTACTATCTGGAAATATAATTGCCGCTTCTTTTGCCTCTGAACCAAATACAGTGGCTAATTTACCTGGATTCTCATAATCCTCTTCAAATTGTATGACTGTTGGAAAAATCATTTGCCCATCTATTGGTATGGTCGATACCTCTTCCTCATCATAATCGTAAATACTGACAACTGAGTTGGTTGTTCCAAAATCAATGCCAAGGTATAGACCTTTTTCAAATTCTAACCCTAATGTGCCCATCGTTTCACTCCTTATAGTAATACCATAGTCTCCTTGATTCTATTTCTTATATCAATGTAATGTGACATAGCATCGTTGATGCTGTCACTGTCATCCATCGTTTTACTCATAATAACGGTGTTAATCGTATCAAATCCATTAAAATCATTCATAGGGGGGGAAGTTAACACCTCATGAACGTAAATGTCGCTTTCGGTGATGAATTTTCGCTCATCAATTGTTTCTTCTTCAAAATAGTAACTAATATGATCTTGGTAAAAAGCAATGAAATAACCAATGTACATACCAAATGCAACGTGTTTCATTTTGAGCTTACGATAAGTATCTTCGTCATCACACAAGTAATGCATGGTAACATCAACATATGACTTGCTATGATAAGAGAAAAACACTGCTTTTCGAAACTGACTCGCTTTAATATATGGTCTAGCAAGCTCCGCAAACCATGGAAATATTATACCATTCTTTACAGCATTTTTTTTACAAGATTACTAAGAATTACCTCATTGCTAACCCCCCCTATTTGCTGATATAACTTAAGAAGGGCCAATCCAATTGGTAATTGATCTTTAGATTTATAGAGATCTTCTTCAAAGATACCAATAAGTGCTTGGTCAATCATTAACTCTTCAATTAGGATTTGAGCTGCAAAAAATCGATTCATGACAGCAACCACTTTTTCATTGGGCTTATGATTTCGATAGCATCTGTAAACCTTAAGCAAAGACTCTTGATAACCTCTAATCATCACTCCTCTATAGAGAATTTTTTCCATTAAATCATTAGATGTCAACTGATGACTTTGACATAATTCGTATAGCTCAATCATATCTCCAAGCAATGCTCTGAAATCCTTAGACAAGACTTCAAGTATCTTAGGATTTTGATTGCCTTTTTTATAGAGTTGATTCAAAATCACACGTCCAAATTCATTATGGTTATGATAAACTGCCAAAGCTACCTTTTCAAGTAGAGCTTCTGAAACCATGGCTAAATGTCCACTTGAATATAGTGACATTAGTGTATGAAAATCTTCACTGTTAATCAAATAATTCAAATACCCAATTTTGTTCTCATCGTCAGTACTTTCCATAATGATTGCTGCTTTGACATGAGTCCTTATCCATTCATAATCCAGACCTCTAGCACCGTGGTTAATGATGTCAGCTACAATCGTTTTGTCTAAGGGCCATATTTGATCTAACAAACCTTCTACAGTATAATCCTTAATTTCATTCCATTGATGTTTTTCCAACAAAGAACTGAGAAAAAAGGCCATAAGGCTTATTTCGTCATTTGTCATTTGCCCATGAATACAGTCTGGAATAAACTTGGTAAAATGTCGTCTAAATACATTATAGGCTGATTGGTCGTCAAATCTGTGGGATAGGTATTGAGTATAGACATAGGCCATCTCATTATGACCAAGTCTTCTTTCAATTGTTGCAAGAGATATAAGGTTCATATCCATTTTGAGTCTGTTTTGGTAGCCAGCCATAATATAATGAATCAACGCATCTTTAATAAATATCTTCTGTCTCAGCACTTCATAATAGACGCTATAAGCCTCACTGGAGATAATACCTTCCTCCATTAATGTTGTACAATACATCTTCAATATACCCTCTTTGGGAAGCATCTCGTAGAGCTTCCCACAAAGTCCACTATCAATCAAATGGTACTTAAGCAATTGGTAATAACCTAACTCCAATTTCTCTATCCATAGCTGATCAATATATTGTTTGGCAATTGCCCACCTCAGAATAAACTTATAGTAAGGTGATTGTTTGGATGGAATCTCTGGATTGTGATTTAGATGATACACTGTTTCTGCATACAAATATGTCGATCTCACACCTGAGTTGTACAGAGCTTCTAGGGCCTTAAACCTTCTATGTTTGATTTCAAATACATGGTATCTAAACAATTGTCTATTGGTGGTTAAAGGCCAATCCCTAATTATGTGACTGATATCTTCATCCCTTAAAAAATGGTACATAGCAAGAACAATTTCAGCAAATTCTTCTCTGCCCTGTTCTTCATGAAATTCATTGTATCTTAATAAAGCTACAATATGTTCATAGACTTTTTCCTTATGGCCCAAATCATACAGTACAATCAGGTAGAACAATCTAAGGTCTATGTCTGTTGGGTGATAGGCCATTGCTTCTTCTGACATTGTCAGCGCTTCTTTTAGGAGATGTTTTTTTTCTTTGAATTAAATATTTGACAAAAATTCTTTGAATCTGTAATGTTGTTTTCTTGTATGCCTTGTCCGTCTTAATGCCACCATCAACAACAGGTGCCAAATAGTTAGTAAATGTCAAAGGAATGTCCTCATAATGAATACCTTCTTCATCCGTTATTTCCATTCGAATAACTTTATTGATAATTGGACGTTCCATGGATTTTCTAAATGGCCTCATAAAGTCAAATGCTTTCTTTTTCAGACTGACCTCAAAAGAAGCACTTTCTTCAACACTTAGAAAATCACTTGTTAATTGAAGGTCTTTATCCCATTCAACTACTTTGATTTTTAGAGGAAATACATCATGATTATGTACAGATATTTTGGCTCTTTCGTCAATATCAAATGCTTTCTTATTCAAGGAAACCTTATAACTCTTAATGGCTTTTTCTCTTACCCTCTTTGGTGTTTTAGGGTCTTCATCAACACTTTGGGTCGTTTCTATCACCTTAGATTCCAAATGTATTCTAAAGTCAATAATGCTTTCTCCGCCAAGGTATGTAAGCAAAAGTGATCCTTCCATCAAGTCTTGATTTAGTGTCTTAGTTGTATCAATATGATAAGTGATGTATACATCATTGCCAACAATCTTACTTTCATCTACTGTAATACCCATACCTATACATTCTATTTCAGATACAAATTGGCCTTCGCCTTTATTAACAACACGAATAACATCAGAGTAAACGGACCCTGATGTTAACTTTAGTTCAATAGTATCTTTTGAGAAAACTGGAATAGGTAAGAACAATTCGTAGTCATCGTCAAGGAGTTCTTCAAAATATAAATGCAAGCTAAATACCTCCCTAGGGCGAAATATGGTATACTCATTATAGCATTACGCCAATGGCTGTACAATGCATAACCTTAACAAATGGAGGACAAAAAATGGCCAGCACATCACAACAATTTCACGGTAGCGACTTAGAAAAAAATCGCTGCCCATTACAAGATAGATCAAGAAAATATTATCAATTATAGTGGTAATGTAAATCCCTTGGGCTTATCAGAGTCAATTACCACTGAACTATCAAAACACATAAAACTCATTGCCTCTTACCCAGATCGTGATTATACAAGTCTAAGGACAACTCTAGGCAAGTACATAGGCGTAGACAAACAAGATATTATCGTTGGTAATGGCTCAACAGAACTTATATCTTTGTTCATTAAAGTCCTTACACCTGATAACGCCTTAATCATAGGACCAACTTATTCAGAGTACGAAAGAGAGATTTTTATAAATGAAGGCAGGTCAAGATACTTCCCTTTGCTTGAAGAAGATAATTTTGAAGTTGACCTTAACCACCTCAAAGAACATTTAACAGAGGATGTGGATCTGTTAGTAATCTGTAACCCCCCCAACAACCCTACCTCAACAGCTATCTCAAGGTCTACAATGAGAGAAATTCTTGATTACTGTCTTGAGTGGGATGTGGATGTACTCATTGATGAAACATACGTTGAGTTTGCAGATAATATTGATTTGGTTTCTGCCGTTTCATTAACACCATTTTATCAAAACCTGTTCATTATACGTGGTGTTTCCAAGTTCTTTGCAGCACCTGGTCTCAGACTTGGCTACGGTGTCAGTGGTAATAAGGCCCTTATTCACAAGATTAATAGTCTGAAAAATCCATGGACAATCAATTCTTTGGCAGCTTATGCAGGTGAATTAATGGTTCAAGACAAGGCCTATATTGATAAGACAAGAGAGCTGATACACTCAGAGCGAGAACGCATAAGCCAAATACTTAATGACTGGTCTTGTGTTAAGGTTTATCCGGCAAATGGTAACTTTATGTTAGTTAGACTACTAGATGGCCACAAAAGTTATGATGTTTTTGAACATCTAATAAAACAAGGCATGATGATAAGAGATGCCAGTAGTTTTCCATTTTTATCAAATGCCTACATACGCTTTTGTATTCTTCACAAAGAAGACAACGACCGCCTTCTAAAAGCTCTAGCTGATATTCTTGATGTATAAAGTAATCCTAAAAATATCTACACTAAAATAAGGGATGAGTCCTAAGACTCATCCCTTGTTGTATATTACACTAATATAGGCTATTAATAGCCATTACCTTCTGCAGTTTCATGGTTGACTATTGAAACACCTGCTGAAGCACCAATTCGCTCTGCGCCTGCATCAATCACAGCCATAGCACCCTCGTAATCTCTTACACCACCTGACGCTTTAACTTTCGCTTTATCACCCACGGTCTTTTTCATTAAAGCGACATCTGCAATTGTCGCACCACCTGTGCTAAATCCTGTACTCGTCTTAACGAAATCCGCTCCTGCCCTCACTGATAGTTCACATGCTTTAACTTTCTCTTCATCCGTCAAAAGACAGGTCTCCAAAATAACCTTAACAAGAGCATCACCTGAAGCCTCAACCACTGCTTTGATGTCCTCTTCTACTAAGCTATAATCACCGTCTTTCATAGCACCAACATTAAGAACCATGTCTATTTCATCCGAACCGGCTTCAACAGCAAGTTTCGTCTCAAATGCTTTTGCTTCTGATAACATTGCCCCCCCAAGCGGAAAGCCTACGACCGTACAGGTCTTGACATCTGAACCAGTTAGTTCATTGGCAACAAAAGCTGTATGGGTTGAGTTGACACACACTGACATAAAATCGTATTGCTTTGCCTCATCACAAATCACTTTGACTTGGTCTCTTGTGGCATTTGCTTTAAGAATTGTGTGATCAATGTATTTTGCTAAATTCATTTTTATACCTCCTGAAATTTGATTTAATCTTCATAAGTTCAATCTACCTAAATACAGTCTAACTATGTTATAGCATGAAGTCAATCACATAACAAAGGAGTATGTCATTATTTAATGACATACTCCTTCTTTATCACGTGCACACACATACACACATAATAGGTGTAAGACTTAATTCTTATTACCCCCCCATAGTAACTTCAACAAATACTGGACCCTTCTCCATAACTGGAATCTTATTACTTTCAATCATTTTTCCATCAACTGTAATTGTTTTTATCCCTTTACTGATGTGGTCTGGGTTACTCACCTTAATCTCATAAGTGACATCTCTGAAGATTCTGCTAACCATGTACCCGTCCCACTCCTTTGGAATACAGGGGGGGTCAATAACAAGACCACTATAATCTGTATTTATGCCTAGAATGTGCTTTGTACCAGCAGTATAGACCCATGAAGAGGTTCCTGATAACCATGAGTTTCTGCCTAGTCCAAATTGAGGATGTTCATCCCCCCCCAATATATTCTGAGGAAATACATAAGGTTCACATTCAAACTCATCAATCTTGTCATTTTTTGAGATTGGGTTAATCTGACTATAGTATTTATAGGCTCTATCTCCATTACCCATCATTGTTTCAGCAATCATGACCCAAGGATTGGCATGCAAAAATATACCACCATTTTCTTTAGCTCCAGGTGGATAAGTTGAAACCCCCCCACCTTTTTCCTTATCATAGCCATTGAATCCTGGATAACTGAGTTTAATACCATTCTTTGTATTAAGAATTTCATCAACGGAATCCAGCGCAGCAACAGCTCTTTCCTTCTCCGCGAAGCCCGATATGACCGTCCATGACTGAGCATTGGTAAAAATCTTACCATACTCATTCTCTTTAGAACCAAGAGGAATACCCTTTTGGTCAAAATACCTTACATACCACTCTCCATCCCAACATGCTTCATTGACCGCAAGCTTCATCTGCCCATATTGCTTAAGGTATTGTTCAGCTTGTTCTACATCTCCAATATGGCGCATTAACTTCTCTAGCTCAATCAATGCTTTTCCATAAAGGTTTGCGTTGAATATGGACTCAGAACCAGTAGGCAAATTCACTGTGTCATTCCAATCAGCAAACCCCCCCAAATAAGGTAATCCATGTTTGCCAGTATGTGTTCTTGTAAACTCAACTGCCCTTTTAAGATGTTCAAGGACTGTAGCCGATTCAAGGGGGGGCTCACCATGGCTGTCTTTTTCATAGAAGGGTATCTCTTCATCTAGAAATGACAAATCACCTGTTTCCTTAACATACTCACAAACCGTTTGAACAATCCATAAGTGGTCATCACCGTAGTAATCAGGTCGGTCTTCCATCTCCTCAGAATCACCATAGCTGGCTTCCATACTCAAAGGATAAAACTGATGCATGGCACACCCACTCCTTCGCTGGGTTGAAAGCAGTTTCTCCATCATATCTGTTGTCTCTTCAGGACATAGACCCATAACGCCAATTAAGTCTTGAGATGTATCTCTAAAGCCTATTCCTCTAGCACCAAGCCCTAATTGGTAGAGAGAAAGGAATCTAGACCAGTTCTTGGTTGTGAGAGATTGCTTAGGGTTATGAATATTAACTAAAGTATTCATGTCCTCATCCGGCGTGGTCACCTGATAACGTTTAAAATAACCTTCATATGATTTAGCAAGGTCTTTAAATGCATTCTCAACATTAGCGGCTTCTCTAAAATATGTTATTTGCTTCAGTTCACTCTCAAGGTTGGTATACTGTCCAAGTTGAGTAATAACCCTAACTGTATCACCAAATTCAACCTTACCCATATGATGCATTGCTGCGCATATATTATCTTCTCTAAGTGCCAAATAAGAGCTAAGTTCATCATTCAAAAGTGAAAGTGGGTTCATATAGGTTCCATAACCATTGTCACCAAGGAATATTTTACGATCAGTTTCAAAAGAAGACATTGGCATGTTAGAAGTAAAATAATTAACATCCGTATCTTTGTTCATAAAGGCAAACTGTTTTATCACTTTCAAGCCATCTTCTTGTTCAATTAATTCTGACTGCATTGTTTGTGGTACCCAATCAGCGTTATTAAACTGTTTAATTGCTTCAAAATGTGTGTATTCAACAAGTGGGATAATATCAATTTCAACAGCATAGGCTCTCTTATTGGTCACCTTAATATCTCTTATTTCGACTTGCTCTTTTACAGGAATAAATATCGTCACTTCTGTTTCAATCCCACTAATCAGTGACTTAATAACACTGTAACCATTTCCAACTCGGCAGGAATATTGGTCATATGGTGTTAAAACAGGTATAAAGAATGGCGAAATAATCTCATACCCTTTATCGGTTTTAACCCTGACATAGAGTGTTTCTCCCTTAAACTCAGAGGCAGGCAATTGAGGAATATATTTTACAATCCTATTGAGGGCTGGATCACCTTTACATATAAGTGATCCACCTGTATGGTCGATGAACCCTCCAAAATCAAGTCCACCAACATAATTAGTCCATTTTACAGGGGGGGTTTTTGGATTGGTGATGACATATTCCATTCTAGCATTATCAAAAAAAACCATAATTCATCTTGGAACCTCCCTATATCTTATCCTAAAACAACTTCAACATTACAAGATTCATCATTACCAGTATAAAGAACTATTTGTCCATCAACCTTTTGACCATTAAGTGTCAGTGACTTAACCCCCCCTTTTGATACCTTATCTGGGTTGCTAATCTTAATGTTATATGTAACACCTCTAAACTTACGTGTCACTTTGTAACCTTCCCATGAAGTTGGAATACATGGATCAATCATTAGACCATCGTAATGTGGCTTCACACCAAGAATCCACTGGGTCACGGTTATGAAGTTCCATGAGGCTGTTCCTGTTAACCAAGAGTTCTTAGCTTCACCTTGTCTTACTGCATCTTTACCTGCAATCATCTGAGCATATATATAAGGCTCTGTACGGTGGACTTCAGATATATCTTCTAGGTAGGCAGGACAAATCTTACTAAAGATTTCCCATGCCCTGTCTCCACGACCTACAGTTGCTTCCGCACAGGCAACCCATGGATTGTTATGACAGAATATGCCTGCATTCTCTTTATACCCTGGTGGGTAAGAAGAAATCTCACCTAAGTTTAACTTGTACTCTGTATATGCTGGATTGTTTAGAACCATACCGTATGGGGGGGTATCAAGCATCTTCTGGGCTGAGTCAAGGGCTTTGATAGCTCTGTCATCGTCTGTTCCTATTCCTCCCATAACACACATACCTTGAGGCTCAATATAAATCTTGCCTTCTTCGCATTCATTTGATCCAACCTTATCACCTTGTTGTCGTATGCACGAAGGAACCACTCTCCATCATAACCATGTACAAGAACTGTTTCTTTCATTTTTGCTATGGCCGCTTCTGCTTCAACAGCTTCGGTCTCAAGACCCATTCTTCGACACATTTCTACAAAGTCAGGACCAATAAATGTAAACATACCAGCAATGAATACAGACTCTGCTGTAAGACCATCAGCATTATTTTCTGCTGTTTGATATGACTCACCAGGTGTTTCGGAGTAGCAATTCAAATTCAGACAATCATTCCAATCAGCTCTGCCTATTAGTGGCAAGCCATGTGGTCCAATATTATTGGTTACATGGTAGAATGAGCGCTTCATATGTTCCATCATTGTATCAGCAAGCTCATCTTTATTCTCAAAAGCTACCATTTCTTCAAGAATACCGTAATCACCAGTTTCTTTGATGTAAGTTGCAACAGCAAGGACAATCCATAATGGGTCATCATTAAAGCCACCACCAAGGTCATGGTTACCTTTTTTTTGGTTAAAGGCTGATACTGATGGTAAGCACCACCATCACGTAGTTGTGTGGCTGCCAAATCAATTAGTCTCTCTCTTGCACGGTCTGGTATCTGATGTACAAATCCTAAGATATCCTGTGAGGAATCTCTAAAGCCCATACCTCGACCAACACCTGATTCAAAGAATGAGGCAGATCTTGATAAGTTAAAGGTCACCATACATTGATAAGCATTCCAAATGTTGACCATTCTGCTTAATTTTTCTTCTTTGTGCTCTAGGACAAAGTTAGACAATAAGTTATCCCAGTGTGCGGCCAACTTGGCTAGACCTTGATCAACTTGTTCGACTGTGGCGAATTCAGCAATCATTTCTTTAGCATTTGTCTTGTTAATCACATTTGGTGCTTCCCATTTATTGTCTTTATCATTCTCAACATAACCAAGGATGAAAATAAGGCTTTTGGATTCACCTGGTGCCAAAGTAACCTTTTTCATGTGTGAGGCAATTGGGGGGGACCATCCACTGGCAACAGTGTTTTTTTTGATTCACCCGATAAAACCACATCTGGATTGGATACATCATTGTATAGACCAATAAAACTTTCTCTGTCCGTATCAAATCCGTCCATATCTGCATTAACACTATAGAATGCAAAGTGGTTACGTCTTTCTCTGTACTCTGTTTTATGATAGATGGCGTTGTCAACAACTTCAACTTCACCTGTATTAAAGTTTCTTTGGAAGTTGGTCATATCATCATAGGCATCCCATAAGCAAAACTCTATGTATGAGAATAATTTGAAGCTTTTCTCACTGTCAGATTCATTTGTTAATGTCACCTGATGAATTTCTCCTGTATAACCAAGTGGTACAAATGATGTTTGCTTAGCTCTTAAACCATTCTTGCTACTCTCAATCGTTGAGTAACCAAGACCATGTCTACATTCATAGGAATCTAGCTCAGTTTGCATAGGTCTAAATCCTGGACTCCATACTGTATCATCTTCCTTGATATAGAAATAACGTCCTTCATTGTCTACTGGCACATTATTATACCTATACCTTGTAATTCTTCTAAGTCTTGCATCCATATAAAATGCATAACCACCTGCAGTGTTTGAAAATAATGAGAAATAGTTCTCACTTCCAAGGTAGTTAATCCATGGGTAAGGTGTCTTGGGGGGGGTTGTAATCACATATTCCTTATTCTGGTCATCAAAAAAATCCAAATTTCATTGTAGCCTCCTTAGTATTTGTACGCGCGTTCATGTTTGACAAAAAGAACACGCATAAATGTTGTTTTATGCGTTAATCCATATATTTAATTGATGTCCTTACATGAGCTTCGCTCTATTAAGTCAACATCAAAGAACATCACTTTTTCTATATCTCTTTGAGAATTTATGGCAGCATCTAATATGGCCACTGCATTTTTCGCCATATCTCTATACCTAGGGCAAAGAGTTGTTAGTGGTGGATCTGATTGCTCTGAACTATGAACATTATCAAAGCCAATAATCGAAATCGACTCTGGGACATCATATGCTGCTTCCTTTAGTCCTTTCATAATTTCAATTGCCATATAATCATTAGAACTAATATAAGCTGTTGGCAACTTACCTTCATTCATTTTATCCATTACATTCTTATAAGCAAGGGGGGGTGCTGAAAATTCACCTTCAATTATATAATCCCTGTCTATCGGCATCTTATACTTCGCCATTGCTTTGACATAACCTTCATAGCGTTCAGTAGATGACCTTGTTAAATCATTGCCTTTTATAAAGCCTATTCTTCGATGCCCCCCCTTGATTCTAAGATAACTAACGGCTTCTTCAATACCACTTTGATCATCTGAATTAACAACATAGACACCATCAGTGGCAACTTCTTCACTATAATCAACCATTACCAGTGGACCATCCAGACTGTCAACACTGATAAAATCCAAAGTGTTCTTTTGAGTCCCAATTATCACTGCACCATCTATTCTTTTTTCGAAGAATGCTTGGTTGATTTTGTCATAATCTTTGGCTTCACTGATTGTATTAACCAGAACATAATAGTCCATGCCATTAGCTTCATCAACTAAATAGCTTAAGTAAGAAGAAAAATAATCATTGCGAGCAATTTTACTGTCTTCATAAGTCTCACCAGTTATAACAAAGAACAAGCCAATGGTATTGCTTTTCTTACCTGCCAATGTTCTGGCAAAAGTATTTGGCATGTAGTTATGTTCCTTGATTATTTTCATTACTTTTTCTTTAGTGGCTTCTGGTACGTTTGGATAATTATTAATAACCCTTGATACCGTACTTCTTGAAACACCAGCTAATTTTGCTATATCTTCACTCTTCATATTAGTCTCCGAACGCGCGTTTATGAACACGCGTTTATTATAGACCCAAGAGCCAGTAAAGTCAATGGTCATTCCTGTATTTTTGTACGCGCGGTCATATTTTGTAAGAAGGTCACAAAAAAAACAGATGCACTTTTGTGCATCTGTTCTAGAGACTTCCTATAACTAGATTTTGTATTCTGCCAAATCTTTACTAAATCCGTCGGTGATATCCTTAAAAGCTGTGATTTGGACAGCTAAGTCATGAATCTGCTCCGTATAATTAGTAACGTTAGCACTAACTTGCTCTGCTGATGCAGAATTCTCTTCGGCTATAGCAGCAAGTGACTCCATATTGGTGAACACTTTACTAATTGCCTCTGTTTCTGTTTCAAGCTTCTTTGAAGTTGTCACCATCTTATTGGCCACAGTTTGAATTGTTTCTTTGGCAGTAGCTGATTCATCAACTGCCACAGCCAATTTCTTATTCTCATCTTCAAGAACATTATATTGCTCATCAACATCAACTACCATACTCTCAATCTCGTTAACAAAGACACCTAAGCTTGCATTGATTTTCTCAACGGCATCATTGGTTTCTTCAGATAGCTTTCTAACTTCATCAGCAACAACTGCAAAACCCTTACCTGCCTCACCTGCTCTGGCAGCCTCAATGGAAGCGTTCAGAGCAAGTAAATTGGTTTGTTGAGATATGGCTGAAACCAAAGAAACAATATCAGTAATACTTTGAGCACTGTTCTTAAGTTTAAGTCCATTTTCTTTAACTTTCTCAAATTTCACCAAAATCGTGTTAATTTCATTGGCTGTCGCTTCCACATTGGAGAAACTACTTTCTATTTGACCAACAGAGCTTTCCAGCTCATCTTTGTTGGCATTTTCCTCTTTGGCAATGATCTTTACTTCATTTATGTTGTCATTCAAAAGGTATATAGAATTCTCTGTTTCCTCAGCTTGGTTGGTAGCAGCAACTGCGAGTTGTTCTACCACATCTCCAATCTCATCTGAAGTAAATTGCATCTCTTTGGTAATCACATCTAAAGCCTTGCTAAATGTTGACATTTCATCAACAATACCATTGTATCCTTGAAAGTCAACTTTCAACCCGTCTTTGTATGCTTCTATTTGCCTAAACAACTCAGAATAATGGTCTTTGCTTGAAATGATATACTTATGGCCATATTCCTTCTGTTGCATAGCACCAATGTTCTTAATAAGAAGTCCTAGAGGTCTATTCATTAATTTCGAATTGGTGTAGGTGATTATTCCACCGATTGCTGTAGCAATCAATGCTCCAGGAATTGATAATAGGTCTGGCATCATTACAGCAAGACCAACTGTTAATACACCTACAATGATAGTAGTTGATAACCACATCTTTCCAGCAATACCCTTAATAAGTCCAAATATGGAGAAAAACCTATTGTAGAAATACTTATGTATTTCTTCTATACTATAGTCAAACTCAATCTCAAGAACCATTTCACCTTCTGACTTACTCATTTCAGTCACAAGGAAATTTTCACCAAAATACTGCTTCACACCTTCAAGAAGCCCCCCCATAAAATAGTCAAACATACCCCCCCTAGCTGAACGGTATGTAAATCGTACTTTGCTCTGACCAATAATCTCCATATCAAGTATTGGAGGCTTAGCACCACCAACCCGCTTCATGACAATTCTATGCAAATCATTCATTGAATTGAGAAACTGGTAGGCATTTTCTCGCCTAAAAAAAATCCTGGATAGTCTTCTTTAAAGGTCAATATGTTATCTGTCCCGATAGCTTTCCATAACTTTGTGATATCCACATTGGCTTCACTTGCAATTTCTTCAAACAATTTAAAGACCAATGAATCCTCCACATCCTCAAGTGGAGAAAATACCACTTTCGATTCAAGACCACATGTTACCAACGATTGATCAACTAAAGTATCCCCCCCGTGTAACTTTCTACAAGTTTTAATCCAAGTTGAAACTACTGTACCTTTCATCCAAATCACCTCTATCTATCTATATATTTCTACTATTAAGTGACACCATTACATTTTATAACTAATTCTGTTAGCAGACAACACAGAAGAAATATTCTTATTGGATAGTTGCTATTTCTTGCTTATGGGCTTATCATTAAGTAAGTATCAATGGTTGTAAAAAAGATTTTTTCTTAGAAAGGAATGATACTATGAAAGAAATTGTACTCGCTGGTGGTTGTTTTTGGGGGGGTGTTGAAGCTTACTTCAAACTAATTGATGGCGTTACTGATACAAGTGTTGGCTACGCTAATGGTCATAAGGACAATCCTACCTATGAGGAGGTTTGTCGAAAAAACACAGGTCATGCCGAGGTAGTCAAAGTAACCTTTGATTCTGAAGCACTTTCACTTAATTCACTGCTAAAGGCATACTTCAAAATAATCGACCCAACTGTAAAAAAATCGTCAAGGTCCTGATATAGGTAGTCAGTACAGAACTGGAATCTATTATAGTGACCCAGCTGATAAGGCTGTCATAGAAAGCTTTGTGAAGAAGGAACAAAATCATTTCACTTCACCCATTGTGACAGAAGTTGAACCACTTAAGAACTTTTTTTAACGGTGAAGCTTATCATCAGGATTACCTAAGCAAAAACCCTAATGGTTACTGCCACATCCCACTTGATTCACTTAAAAAGGAACTTGGCAAATAAATGAAAACATCACAAAGGCTATAACATCAGAATAATCCATCCTGTTGTTATAGCCTTATTTTATCTAGCTAATGTTTACCTCTTTGAATCTAGTGCTTCGATATGCTTTCTCGCTTGGTTAGCCAAACTTTTGGCGACTTCTTTTTTTTGTCAATCATCTTATTCATTGCTGATACAAGCCCTTCAACATCACCATGTGGAACAAGCAATCCATGTTGTGAATGTTTTATGATTGCTTTAGCGCCAATAACATCTGTTGAAACAATTGGCTTACTTGCCGCCATAGCCTCTAGAAGTATCCTTGGTGGTGTACCCTCTTTAATAGATGTTGCTACGACCATATCAAGAATTGATAAAATTGTCATAACATCAGAGCGATAGCCAACCATTTTTATTCTATGTCCATAGCCAAGTTTATCCACTTTTGCCTGTAATGTGTGATCTAATGACCCATTACCAGCAATAACGACACAAGCACCTTGATGACTGTCTAAGACTTTTGTAACACCGCTTAGGAAAAAAATCATGGCCTTTATTAGGCTCAAGTCTGGCTATCATACCGATGATGAAGCAACCATCAAGATCAAACTCTTTTATTAAATCTGTCTTTTCCTTATTGCCAATCATTTGATACGCTTTGTCAAATTCCTCAAGGTCAAGTTCTAATTCACTACCACCAACTTGGATGTTTGACAATGTGTCTTTCATATCTGTTGACATTGTTGCTAATGCTTTAGATAAACCATGAATCTGCTCTATAGACTCTGACTGTACCGTTGCTGCTGAAGCTATCTCTTGACTACCACTGGCAATCTGAGCTGTTGCATACGAAGACTCTTTCACTTGTCCAACCATAGAAGTAATTCGGGAAGCAATTACCTTAAATGTACTAGTTGTCTCATCAAGTAAGCCTTTTCCAACCTCAACTTCCTTGTTGTTAGCATTAATCATTGCCACCGCTTCACTTGACTCCTTTGTGAACTCATCAATCAAGTTGCCAATATCCTCTAATGAACTTTGGGTCGATGCTGCAAGTTTTCTAACTTCATCAGCCACCACCGCAAACCCTTTACCGCTTTCACCTGCCCTGGCCGCTTCTATTGCAGCGTTTAGAGCCAACAAATTGGTTTGCTTTGCAATGCCTTGAATGGCATCTATTATGTTGTCCATCTCTGATGCCGACTGATTCAAGGCCATAATTCGACGACTGGCATGACCTGAGTCTTCCTTTATTTGAAGCATTCTGTTTTCAAGTTGGCTCAATCTTTCCATACCTTCTTTGGTTAACTCATCAATTTCGTTCGCCCCCCCTTCAGAAATATCTTCTACCGAGCTATTAATCTGTAATGTCGTAGATGTCAACTCTTGTAAAGTTGCTGACAAATCATTCATTACCTTAGCTGTGGTTGTCGTTATTGATTCAAGCTCTCTACTTGTCGTAGCAGATGAATCACTCATATCATCAATTTCCTTAATAATATGAAGTATAGCGTCAACCAATGATGTCATGTTAGATGAAACCACACCGAGATCATCTTCAATATCTGTAGGCATCTTTGCGCCAACTTCACCATTTGCCACTGCTGTTGATGCCAATGCAATTTTGGCAATATTTTCCTTTAGACCATCAAAAAGAAGCTCAATTTGAGATACATGTTCATCATCTTCTTCTAGCAATGACAATCTCCACACACCTACAACTATAATTACATCCAACAACACCACTAGCAGTATGTTTAAACCCAGAAGGTTAAACACAAAAGTCAATACAAGTACAAGTGCTACCAAGACAATTTGGTTGTTTTTCAATCCTAAAATCATACTATTTAGTTTTTCAGCCATAAGCCACCCCCCCGCGCATTATATTTGGTCAATGGACCATTGCACTATTAAGTATATCAAGTCTATAGGTATATACAAGGTAACTTGTGAATAGAATTCACATCCCTTATTTGTGAAACATCAACAAAAATACCCTATATTATGGAAATTAGGATCTTATTAGAAACATTAACCTTAAGTGAAATTTTAGAAAACTATTAGAAATAGCTTTCAATACTACGTGTTTTGTGGTACACTTAACAAAAATACTTTGACTGTCAAAGTAATCAGAGAGGACTACATTAAAATGAACATTAAACCGTTGCAAATTGGAGACCTGACCATTAAGATACCAATTATTCAGGGTGGTATGGGCGTCGGGGGGGTATCAAAATCAAGATTAGCTGCAGCTGTTGCCAACGAAGGCGGCGTTGGTGTAATATCTGGTGCGCAAATTGGATACTTAGAAGATGATTTTGAAACCAATACTATAGAAGCCAACAAAAGAGCACTAAGAAAAGAAATTCGCAAGGCTAAAGAGAATGCGCCTGGTGGTATCATCGGCGTTAACTTGATGGTTGCTATGCAAAACTATGCTGAGTTTTGTAAAGTGGCAGTTGAAGAAAAAGTTGATATGATCATCTCTGGTGCTGGTTTTCCACTTGACTTGCCTGAATTTGTCAAAGGTTCATCTGTCAAAGTTGTACCGATTGTTTCATCTCTAAGAGGTGCAAAGCTCATAATGAAGCGTTGGAAGAAGCAGTTTGATAAAGAACCTGATGCTATTATTGTTGAAGGGGGGGCAAAAGCTGGTGGTCATCTTGGCTTTCATAAAGAAGACCTTGATAATCACACCAATCAGCCTCTAAAAGAAATTGTAATTGAATTAACAGAGCACCTCAAAGCTTTAAGTAAAAAAAATACCTGTTATCGCAGCTGGTGGCATATACACCACAGAAGATATTGAAGATGTGATTGATGCAGGCGCCCAGGGTGTCCAGATTGGTACACGTTTTGTTGTGACTGAAGAATGTGATGCCTCAGATGCCTACAAGGAAGCCTATATTAAATCTACTGAAGACGATATTAAAATAATGATGAGCCCAGTTGGCTTACCTGGCCGTGCACTGAATAACCCTTTCTTAAAACGGGTAGAAGAAGAACAACGTATTAAGGTGCAAAAGTGTTATCGATGTGTTCACAAATGTGACCCTAAAGATACACCATTTTGTATTACCCAAGCTTTAATCGATGCCGTTATAGGTAAAACAGATGAAGGATTGGTTTTCGTTGGTGCAGGTGCTTACAAAACAGATACAATCACAACAGTTAAAGCAGTTATTGATGAGCTCAAAGTAGCTTTTGCCTACTAACTACAGACCTAAAAACTCAATACCACAGCATAGAAAACCCTCAGAACTCATCTGAGGGTTTGTTTTATATCCAACTTTATATTTTAGTAGACACTTTCAATAATGGTCGTATTCAAATATTGATTATCCATCAGGTCAAATTTTTGTAGTGATTCAAAGCTCTTACCCTTCTCCACAATTCTCAGCACTGGCCTCATTGGTTGGTTGATATTATAAGCAACAACAACGGCAATTCTCTTGTTGGATAATCTAACATATGTTCCAATTGGAAAAGGCACAACACGTCTCACGAACCTAGTGGCCATTTCGATATCAAAACGACCCTGATTGCCTGAATTACCCATAATGTACTCGATAGCTTCATTTTGAGGAACAAACCTTCCATCAATCCCCCCCGATGTCATTTTGTCATAAACATTGGCTATGGCTATGATTCTAGCATTAGGATGAATTTTTTTTCCTTTTCTACCAAGGGGGGGGTACCCACTACCATCATAGTTTTCATGGTGTTCCAAAATACCTATGGTTGCAGGGCCCGGTAGTATGCTTGTGTCTTTGATAAATTGGTAGCCAAGTTCAGCATGTTGTCTGTAGATTTCTTTATCATCATCGGAGAACTCGTCATTATATACCCACAATTCTGGATCAATCATAGACAAACCAATATCATGTAACATGGCACTTATGGCCAAATTCTTCAAGTCATTGTTATTCATCTGCATATCGGCACCTATTACCAAAGATAATACCGTCACTTGTACTGCATGTTGGTACATATAATTGTTCATGCTTTTGATATCAACCAAGCCGACCATTGCGTCTTTATTCTTTGATAAATCATTCATCATAGCATCAATGACATCACTAATCTGATCATAATAGCGCTGGTCCATAATAAGTTTCAATCTCTTTTTGAGACTGTTTTGATTATTTTTTTTGTATCTAGTATCTGGTTTCTTAGTTCTCTTTGAACAGAATCAAATACTTTCTTGACTTCTTTAACGGCTTTACTCCGAAGTTCTGGCGAAATCACATCTTGAATTTCACCCAAACTATAATCATCCTCGATATATATGCTAATAATATCATTACTTTGCAACTTGTCTATTAATGATTCAGTTAGCGGAACCCCCCCTTGTTTAAGCAAGGTGTTTCCAGAATCGTTGTAGATTGTTTTTGCTATTACTGTACCACTTTTCAATGACCCTACAGGAACAAGTCTCATTATTTCACCTCATGTCTTACCCATATCTTACTAAACTTTTTGACTTTCGTAAATAAAATTGCTAAAATAGGGATAGGTATTTAGAACTGGAGGTAATGACTATTAACGTTCAAGAATTTTCCACAGATATTTCTGCTGAGGCAGTTGGTTTTATTGTTTATATTAAGAAAGATGGAACGAAATTGGGACTCGCTTCATTTTGCAGCCAAACCCAACTGCAAGTACTAGATGTGATGAAAGTGCTTACGGCTTCCAGTGGCTTCAAACCAGAACCAGAAGATGCAATGGGCTTTTTCCTATTTGAGGACAATGCCAAGAAATTCATCGAATCCATTATGAGCATGTGATACCAATGGGCGGTATAATAACCGTCCTTTATAATGCCATTATCAACCTTTAATCTAGCACTGAGAGGCTAAAAAGGAGACTATTATGTTAAAAGACAGACATTTAATTGAATCTAACGACTTTTCTTTAAAGGAGCAAGAAGAAATCTTCGATCTTGCTGACAAAATCATCGCTAAGCAAGATGCATACCTTGACGTTTGCAAAGGCATGCTTCTGGCATCACTCTTTTACGAACCTTCCACAAGAACGCGATTTAGTTTTGAGGCTGCTATGCTTCGATTAGGCGGACAAGTTGTTGGCTTTAGTGAGCCTGGCTCTACTTCTGTATCCAAAGGTGAATCCTTAGCAGATACCATTCGAACAATAGGTTGTTATGCTGATATTGCCGTAATGCGTCATCCAAAAGAAGGTGCGCCTAGATTAGCTTCTAAGCAATCAACCATACCTGTGATTAATGCGGGTGATGGTGGACACCAACACCTACCCAAACCCTTACAGACCTTCTAACCATTAGGTCCATGAAAAAGACAATCGGTAATCAAGTCATTGGTGTCTGCGGTGACCTAAAATTTGGTCGTACTGCCCACTCTCTTGTAAAAGCACTATCCAAATATGACAACATCAAATTCATTTTTATCTCACCGCCTGAATTAACTATACCTGACTACATATTAGAGGATTTGGATGAAGACGATTACAGCCTAACAAATAACCTAGATGATGTAATCAAGGACCTTGATATTCTTTATATGACCAGAATACAAAAAGAACGTTTCTTCAATGAAGAAGAATATTTAAGACTTAAAGGTTATTATATATTAACAAAAGATAAGTTAGATACGGCCAAAGAAGATATGATTATCATGCATCCACTTCCAAGGGTTGATGAAATAAGTCCAAGTGTAGATGACGACAAACGGGCTGTCTACTTCGCTCAGATGAAGTTTGGTATGTATGTACGTATGGCACTTATTGTTAAGTTACTTGGCAAAGAAAACCTATAATAGTCGGATAAGATAAGGAGCTAAGCATGTTAGAAATTACAGGAATAGACAAGGGCATTGTTATAGACCACATTGCTGAAGGTCTTGGTTATAAAATATTTAAAGAACTGAAATTAAATAAAGTGCCGTATAAAACGGCACTCATATTAAACGTTGAGTCAAACAAACTTGGTAAAAAAGACATTATTAAGATTGATGGGGGGGTTATTGACCTTAACCTAGATATCCTTGGTCTTATAGATCCAAACTTGACCATAACAATCATTGAAGATGGCCAAATATCTGAGAAAAGAAAAATTGAGTTGCCAAAGCAAGTCACAGGCATTCTTTCTTGCAAAAACCCAAGATGTATCACAACACTTGAGAATAGTCATGACACAACCTTTTATCTAGTAGACCAGGCCAATAAAGAATACCGTTGTGAATTCTGTAATACTAGAGCTAAAATGTAGTAATCCAGTCAAAGGCATCGGTAACGGTGCCTTTTTGTATGCCTGTAATTGTCTCATACAGCTTATTGGTGATTTCACCTATCTGACTCTGGTTAACCTCATAATCATTGCCTTTATAAAATAAACTCCCTACTGGCGATATAACAGCTGCTGTACCCGTTCCAAAGACTTCTTTTAATTGACCAGTTTTAGCATAGTTTAAAATATCTTCTATGAGTATATCCTCTTCTTCAACTTTTAAGCCCCCCCACTTTTTCATTATTTGAATACAAGAATCTCTAGTGATGCCTGGTAGAATACTACCAGATAACCTAGGGGGGGTAATAACTTTGTCTTCAAGAACAAAAAAATATATTAGACGTCCCAACTTCTTCAACGTAACGATGTTCCAAAGCATCAAGCCATAAAACTTGGGCATAACCTAGTGCTTTAGCTTTCTCCTGACCTGCCAAAGAAGCCCCCCCATAGTTGCCTCCAGTTTTCGCTTCGCCAGTCCCACCTTTGACAGCCCTAACCAATTCGTCTTCCACGTAGATCTTTACTGGATTGATGCCCGCTTTATAGTATGCCCCCCCTACTGGTGACAAAATCACCATAAAAAGATATGATTTGGATGGTGTCACCATTAGAGTAGGCTCTGTTGCTATGATAAAAGGTCTTATATAAAGTGATGTGCCTTCTTCTTTTGGAACCCAGTCTCTATCCACATCAACCAAAGCCTTTATGGCTTGTACATAGTCGTCTTCATCAACCATAGGTAAACATATACGATCATTGGTATGATTGGTTCTTTTAGCATTCATATCCGGTCGGAATAAATTTATCTGATTGTCATTGGTTCTATAGGCTTTCAAACCCTCAAACATTTCTTGACCATAATGAAAGACACAAGCTGATGGTGGCAATGAAAGTGGCTCATATGGTTTGATTTGTGGACTATGCCATCCTTCCCCCCCTTCGGTATAGATCATCATGAACATATGGTCTGTAAAGTAATTGCCAAACCCAAGGCTATTTGAATCTGGGTGTATTTTCTTTTTGGATGTAAGGCTAATTTTTATATCTAACATACTATCTCTCCTAACTTGTACGTAATATTGCACTTTAATTGTATTATAACACACGGCTTACAATGCTTCAAGACTACTTATTATAACGTACGTTATTTTATAACTATTTTCTAATGGTATTTTAATTGACTATTCAATTACAACTTGCTAAAATCAATCTATATTAAAACGCGCGTTATTTTATGGAGGAAACTATGGCCCGTACAGCCTTATTATCAAAGAAGCAAATTGTCGAAGCTGCTTTTGACTAATGAATCAGAATGGCATGAGTGCTTTGACTATTCGATCTATCGCTAAACACCTTGGTAAGTCAACAGCACCGATCTATACCCAATATGAGGGATTTGATGCAATCATGGATGACTTAAGGTTATTTGTCAAGGATAAAATACTTACCTATACTAGTGGTTCATATACAGGTGATGCTTTTCTCGACATTGGTGTTGGCTTGATTGTCTTTGCCCTTGAGAACAAAAATGTCTACACTCATTTTTTTCTAACGGATGAAGCCTATATGAAGGATTCTCAACAATTAAAAGAGACCTATCTTGTTCAAATGAAACGCACCCCCCCCTGTTACATTTATTTGACGATGTTACCCTTGAAGAAATTCTAGAAGATATGTCCATCTATACTTTTGGACTAACAACCATGATTTGTACTGACATAGATGCCCCCCCAGTGGCGCTGGAATACTATATTGACAAACTTCAAAAAAACCGGCAACAAAATCGTTTATTATCACCTACAAATGTCAGGAAACTTTGAGAAATTCATGAACCACCTTAAAGAGAAAGGAATTAAACATAATGAAACTACTTGTACTTAATGGTATCACAGATGATGTCCTCTATAGAGATTTAGAGAAACAATTGGAATCAGAACTTGTCAATAACACCACAATGGACATAGAGTATTTCCGACTTAGAGATATGTCCATCAATTATTGCAGCGGTTGTTGGTCCTGTTGGTGGAAGACACCTGGTCGTTGTAGCATCAAAGATGATCAAGAACAGATATTAAGCCGTATCCCCCCCAACGTAGATAGGGTCTTATATATTTCGCCAGTTATTCTTGGATATGAATCGTCAATTCTTAAAACATGCAAAGACAGAAGCATCCCTATAGCACATCCATATATACGTATCCACAAAGGTGAAATGCATCATTACCCAAGATACAAGCGTTTACCTAATATCGATGTCCTATTAATAAAAGATGAGAATACCATACAAGAGGATATTGACTTAATAGAAGATGCCTACAAACGAATGGCTCTAAATTTTGACTCAAGACTAGGTCTATTTGAGGCGATTACAACATCAGGAGGTGAAATCAATGTCTTTGACCGTATTTAATGGCAGCCCACGAGGCAAAAATTCAAACTCACAAAGAATAACAGAATGGTTCCTTGGCAGTGAAACAAAAAAAGATTGACCACACCATTACCTATTTAAACAAAACGGGTCATCTTGACTCAGCTTTTACCGATTTTGAAAAAGCAGACCAGATACTTTGTGTCTTCCCTTTATACGTTGATGGTATGCCAGGACAAGTCAAAAAGTTCTTTGAAATTCTTGAACCTTTGAAGGGACAATGCCAAAGTAAGTCTATTATTTTCATCATACATTCTGGTTTTCAAGAAACCATACAATCTAGGGCCCTTGAGCGATATCTAAAACGCTTCGCCCAGATTATGGACCTTGACCTAAAAGCCATTGTCATTATTCCTGCATCTGAAGGATTTAGGCTTATGCCTGATCAGATGACAAAGAAAAAAAAGATTGGCTGTAAATGGGATTGGTCAAGCATTTATGAATAAGCATATACTACCTTCTGATTCTATTAAGTACTTAGCAAGAAAAGAAAACCTTTCTAAACTGGACATAGCATCTTTGAAGTTTTGGTCACTCTTTGGCTTGACCAACATGTACTGGAACCAGAACTTAAAGTCTAACAATGCCTATAAACAAAGATTTGATGCACCATACGATATGAAAGCAACTGAGGTTACCACAAGAGCTTACTTAAGCAATATTAAATAGCCACTTATTAAGCTACCTTACCATTTTATATTTAAGAAAAGCGCCTATGTTGTTTTCCAAACAACATAGGCGCTTTTGACTTTCTATTTAGTAGCAAATTCAACCCACTCAAAGAACTCCTTAGAACCCTGACCAATAGGAATTTCCACTATCTCAGGTAATTCATAAGAATGTAAGCCTTTGATTTTGGCTTCAACTTCTTGGAACAAGTCTTTTTTTTGGTTTTGATTAGAAGTCTAATCTCACTGTCGTGCATTACTTTGCCTTTCCAAAAATAATGACTATGCACTTTATTGGTTTGAACACACGCAACCAGTTTATCTTCAAATAATGCCTGTGTAATATAATCAGCTTCGTTGTCATCTCTGCAGTTTGTTAGGATCATTGTATACTTTTCACTCATATAATCACTCCATTTCCTATTTCTATTTTATATCATTTGAAGATGTTTCACAAATTGATTTGCGATTCTTCCAGACATACCCCCCCCATGTCTGAGAGACCATCTTTTTGCCTCAATATCCAGTGTTTCTAGGTCCACTTTAAGACCTTCGTCCTCAACCATCTGACGTACCATTTGATAATAAGCCTTTTGAGTTAAGGATTCAAAGGTTAAGTTAAGCCCAAACCTTCCTGATAAGGATGTCATTTCTTGAATAAAATCTTGTAAATGAATATCCCCCCCTTCTCTCTCAGACCTAACCTCTTTAATTAGGTGTCTTCTATTTGAGGTCACATAGAATGCCACATTGCTTGCGTCATTGGCTATGCCTCCTTCAATAAATGACTTGAGGAATTTATACTCATCCTCATTCACTTCAAATGATAAATCATCAATATATAAGACAAACTTAAAGACCGAGTCACTAAGTGATTCCAGTAATTTGGGCAATTTTTTTAACTGCCCTTTATAAAGCTGAATCATTCTAAGCTTCTTATCCCTAAATAACTCTACCACAGCCTTCACAGAAGATGATTTTCCTGTCCCACTTGCACCAACCAATAGGGCATGATGGAAGGGTTTCCCACCTACTAAGGCGTTTGTATTCTTATACAAAAGGTCTTTTTGCATCTGGTAATCATAGATATGATTCCAGTCCAGTGGCTCATATCTCTCAATTGGAACCAGACCATTATGATCGTCTAAATAAAAAGCAAAGTGATTGGCGTATTGACCTGTACCAAATAACCTCAAAATTTCAATAAATTCATCACATTGCTGATGAAATATTGGTTTATCATCGATGGTCTCAAAATATGAATTATAAGCCTCAAGAGCTTTGGAAAACTCATTAGTGGAAAGTGCAATCTCTAGTAAGTTATGCTGGTTATCAACTTTCTCAAGTACTTGATCAAGGTTGTGATGTATCATATGATTGATAACTAGCAAATCATTCTTAAGGCATGCATAATCTAAATCACTTGCAACATAATTACTATGACATAGTTTTTCAAGTATAGGGTTAACAGATGCCATCATCTGCTCAAACAAATAAACCCTAAAAGACTTTTTTTTCCTCAATAAGACACCGAACCAACTCGTAATAACTGAAATTGATCTTCTCTTTGTCTTTTTCGTTAATTAAGTTATGGTATAGGCAAATAATAGGGTCATCCATAAGTGACTTATAGATGACCAATTGATTCTTCGTATGTAACATATTAGCTCTCCATTGACATCATCAAAAATCCTGTAAATGCTGGGTTGTTTGGCTTCACAAGCGGGTCAACCAAGTCTTTCATTTCATTTATATAAGCTTTGTATCTCTGATAAAAAGCATAAGATGGTCTAGGTTTGTATACAACCTCGTCTAGCTCAAAAATCCGTATAACATTTTTGGTGGTTGTTGGTTTAACAAAAACTTCCTCATTAGGATAGAAATATACTGGTATTATGGTCATCAGAGACCATTTGCCCAATTTACCCCCCCTCACCAATATATCCAACATTTGATTGAAGCCACTCTCTTTGTCTCCATACAATAATTCATATAAGCCTGAAGACAACTGAGCTTTATCTGAGTCATCAAGACTTCTAGCATAATCTCTAAACTTTGGTTTCTCAAAGAGAGATACCATTGATGCCCTAGAGACAACTTTAATCATATCTTCAACAATCTGCTTAGGAAATAAAAATTTATCTTTAGCAAAAACATCTTTTACCAATGTTTCCATTTTATCCAATCTATGCTTCTTTCCAATTTCCTGCATCTCATCATTCATAAAACCGCCAGGGTATCTTGATAAGAATTCATTTTGGTAAGCAAGTAATAATTTCGTATTCATACACACCTCTACTTTTCTTTAAGGAATATACCTTCATCAGCCACAATATCTGCAACTTCTGACATTATTTCAATTAGTGCTGCTTCGTCTAATTTGAGAAGGGCCATCATCTTATCCGAAAACTGATAAGAAAGGCCATCGATACCTAAGTGAAAACCCATCATCATTACTAAACCATCAGCAACATGAGTCATTGCAGTCATTTTGGGATTAATCGTTGCTTCTTCTGGATTATGGTGTAGTGCAATAGCTTCAACAAGGTCCTTTGGTAAGTTCCATTTTTCAGCAATGCGTGCCCCCCCAACTTCTCCATGGTTATAGCCGAGAATTTCTTCTTCAACATACATAAATGATTTATTCTCTGAATCGACATGCTCTACAATCTGGTCATATTGCTCCTTCATATAGACGTCTAATATCACTTTTCCTATATCCCTTAAAAGCCCAGCTGTATATGCTTGATCTGGTTTCGAAAACCTGGCTTTCTTAGCAATAACTCTGGCCGTTATGGCACAAATCTGTGATTGCCTCCAGAGTTCTTCCCTTTCAAGGCATAACCTGGTAGCTCCTTCACAAGAACTTTGCCAACTGTCGTTGCAAGGACCATACTTTTAATTGCTTGGAATCCTAGCAATACAGTTGCTTCTGCAACTGATTTGATATTTCTAGATAAGCCATAGTAAGAAGAGTTGGCCAAACGAAGAATTTTCGTTGTCAATCCTTGATCTTTCATTATTTCTCTCTCAAGGTCCTTGGCGTCTGAGTCAGGGTCTTCCGTAATATGGATTATCCGACTAACCGTTTGAGGAAATACAGGTATTTCATCAACGCGGCTGACGAGTTCGTCAAGACTTACTTTATTCATCTTAAAGCCTCCTGGGTAATTTACCTTCATTCTGGTTACTTCTCTACACTCTGTAGAATACTTATAGACACAGTATATTTAATTATAACATATTACTATATATGAGTCTATTATAGTAGAATACAAGAAGAGAGACATACTAAAAGACAGTGGATTACCCACTGTCTTGTGATTGCTAATACTAAATCTTACATTCAATCATTATCTTGAATGATTTGCCAAATATTCGACGTATTTCCCTGTTCCGACGGCCACGCATGTTAAAGCATCTTCAGCAGTTATGACATTAATACCTGTTTTACTCTCTATAAGTTGGTCAAGTCCTTGTAATAGACTTCCTCCACCAGTTAAGACAATACCTCTATCAGCAATATCTGATGCAAGTTCAGGTGGTGTTTTCTCTAATACACTGTGTACAGCTTCAACCACATTAGATGTTGACTCTCTTAAGGCTTCTTCCGTCTCATCCGATGTAACAGTGATTGTTTTTGGTAATCCAGTAATTAGGTTCCTACCTCTAATATCCATTTGAATGATCTCTGGTCGCTTAAATGCTGTACCAATCTTAACTTTGATTTCTTCTGCGGTTCTTTCACCAATAAGCAGATTATGCTTTTTACGCATATACCTCACTATGGCTTCATCAAAAACATCTCCAGCAACTTTTATTGAACTGCTGACAACTGTACCTCCAAGAGAAATAACAGCAATATCAGCTGTACCACCACCAATATCAACAACCATGCTACCACATGCTTTTGAAATATCTATGCCTGCACCAATGGCAGCTGCTATTGGTTCTTCAATAATCTCAACCCTTCTTGCTCCTGCTTGATAGGTGGCATCTTCAACGGCTCTCTTCTCCACCTCTGTCACACCACTTGGCACACATACTGTGATTCTTGGCTTACGTAGCGTCGTCCAACGGCCTTGTTGATGAAATATTTAAGCATCTTCTCTGTCACTGTATAATCTGATATAACACCTTGTCTTAGCGGTCTGACAGCCACAATATTACCTGGCGTTCTACCTAACATGGTACGTGCCTCACTACCTACTGCCAATATACGATTGGTATCTCTATCAAATGCAACAACTGATGGTTCTCTAAGTACTACACCTTTTCCTTTAATATATACGAGTACATTGGCTGTACCCAAGTCGATTCCAATATCTGTGCTGAACATAATTGTCCCCCCCTTCCTATGCGCCTCAATTTATATAGTCTCAGCCAAGCTGAGTTAGCCTCAATTTATCTTCTCTATTATACCTAATTCATGTAACTTTTGAAAGAGCAAATCAAAAGAATTCTACATTAATGAAAAGGTATCATTTTCACTAATTAAATTAAGTATAACTTTCTAGGAAAATAAGAAAGCTGATATAGAGCATCTTATATACTCTATATCAGCTTTAGCTTACTTATAAGTTTTAGACACTAAACACTCTAAATTACTCTGTTAATTCCACATGGGTCTTCTTCAAATGCCAAATCTCACTTGCATATTCCTCAATCGTTCTATCCGATGAGAACTTTCCAGCATTTGCTGTGTTCATCATGACCATCTTAGCCCATTTACTTTGGTTTCTATAGGCAATATCTACTTTCTTTTGAGCTTCTGCGTAGGCATCGAAGTCTTTTAGGATAAAGTATTGGTCTGCTGGTTCTCCTCCACCATTAAGGAGTGAATCATAGATAACTCTGAACAAATCTGGATTTTCTGGTGAATAGAAACCATTTATCAGTTGTGTAACGACACGCCTAATGTTGTGATTGGTATTGTATAAGTCCCAAGGATCATAAGTTCTTTCATGTTGTAGTTTAATTACCTCATCAGAACCCATACCAAAGATAAAGGCATTCTCTACACCGGCTTCTTCTACAATCTCGATATTAGCGCCATCCATTGTCCCTACAGTTACTGCACCATTAAGCATAAATTTCATATTGCCAGTACCAGATGCCTCTTTACTGGCAGTTGAAATCTGCTCACTGACATCTGCGGCTGCAAAAATAATCTCTGCATTGGACACACGATAATTTTCAATAAAAACAATTTTGATTTTGTTATTAATCGTATTATCATGATTGATAACATTAGCCACATTATTAATGAGCTTAATAATCAACTTAGCCCTTTCATAGCCGGGAGCAGCTTTGGCACCAAATACAAATGTTCTAGGGATCATATTTAGGTCAGGATTTTCTCTCAGCTCGTTATACAAGTGCATAACGTGTAGAATATCCATTAATTGACGTTTGTATTCATGCAACCTTTTTACTTGTATGTCAAAGATAGACCTTGGATCAATATCAATACCGTTATGTTTTTTAACATATTCGGCTAATCTCACCTTATTCTCATACTTGATATGCATAAATTCTTTCTGAGCTTTTTCATCATCTACAAAAGCTTCAAGATGTTTTAAATGGGTAAGGTCTTTAGCCCATTCATCACCAATTTTGTGGGTAATCCAATCAGCCAGCTTAGGATTACCATGTAATAAGAACCTTCTTTGTGTAATACCATTGGTCTTATTATTAAACTTATTTGGAAAGACCTCATAGAAATCCTTCAATTCCTCATTTTTTTAGAATCTCAGTATGTAACCTTGCAACACCATTGACTGAGAATGCACCAACAATAGCCATCCAAGCCATTTTTATCTGGCCATCAGCAACAATAGCCATTCGACGTATACGTTCATTGTCCTGACCATATTTGTCTACCAAAGTCACAACAAATCTTCTGTTGATTTCTTCAACAATTTGATAGATTCTTGGGAGCAAGCGACTAAAAAGCTCAATAGGCCACTTCTCAAGGGCTTCAGACATTATTGTATGATTTGTATAAGCACATGTTCTATTTGTAATAGCCCATGCTTCACCCCCCCATGGTAGCCCAACGTCATCCATAAGAACTCTCATTAGCTCAGGAATAGCTAGTGAAGGGTGGGTATCATTGATGTGTAACGTTACTTTATCTGGTAACTCCCTAATATCGTCATGTTTTTGTCTAAACTTCCTAACCACTTGTTGAATGGATGCAGAGATGAAGAAGTATTGTTGCTTAAGCCTTAATTCTTTCCCTTGATAGTGGTTGTCATTGGGATAAAGCACTTCCACAATAGACTTGGCTAAGTTCTGTTGTTCAACAGCCTTATGGTAGTCACCTCTGTCAAATGATTCTAAATCAAAGCTTTGAATAGCTTCGGCATCCCATAATCTAAGGGTATTCACTGTATGATTGTCATAGCCTACTATCGGAAGATCATATGGCACTGCATTAACAGATTGATGATTCTCATGTATGTAATGCTCTTTGCCTTCTGGTGTTCGCTCAACACGAATATTTCCGCCAAACTTAACCTCAACAGAATACTCTGGACGTCTTACTTCAAATGGATTACCATTCTTTAGCCATTCGTCAGGCTTTTCAACTTGGTAACCATCCAATATACGTTGTTCAAAAATACCATATCTATATCGAATACCACATCCATAAGCTGGGTATTCTAGAGTTGCCATTGAATCAAGGAAACATGCTGCAAGCCTACCAAGACCTCCATTACCAAGACCTGCATCAGGTTCTTGATCTTCAATTACATTAAGATCTACACCAAGTTCATCAAGCACTTCTCTAACGATATCATTCACTTTTAAGTTAATCATGTTATTACCAAGTGCACGACCCATCAAAAATTCCATTGACATATAATATACCGTCTTGGCATCAACTTCCTCATAAGTCTTATGTGTTTCAATCCATTGATCAATAATGATATCTCTTACAGCATACGATACTGCTTGAAATATTTCTTGATCTGATGCCTGATCAATGGTTTTTCTAAATTGATTTTTAATATTTTCAAGAATGGCTTCTTTAAATACTTGTTTGTTAACGTTTAGTCTATTCATTGTATCCTCCGATCTTAGTACAAAAATTCTTGTAAGCGGTTACAAATATCCCCCCCTCAAAACTACCTTTTTATCATATCATAGGCTCTCCTCGCCTTGCAAGCGCTTACAAAAAGTTAATTTGTTAACTGTTTCTTTCCTTCATACTCCTGCCACTTAAGGACCATTATACATAGGTTTCATAACGAAGCACTTCTTCAAAAAAAATGAGTTGGTAAAATATTTTACTAAATATTAACCTAAAAAAAATCCGTTAATGCACTAATAAATCGTATTATATTTAATAAATTTCTGTGCCTCTTCTTTAGCTTTCCAATTCGTTTGTTGACACTTGTCTTAGATGATACTAAAATTAGGTTAGACCTAAACAATCAATCACCTAAGAATTTAGGAGGATTGCTATGAGTCAAAAAGCAAACACAATTGATTTCAACGCCGTTAATGACACAGCCAATCATCTGATGATAAAGCTCATAACTGTATCTTTATTTTTTTGGCGGAATTATCTATTTCATTTCAAGACATGTCATTCTAGGTGATGATTTGGTAGAGACAGCCCTTCAAGCAATAGGTCTGATTGCACTTGGCGCTAGCACCCAACTACTAAAACCACTGCCAATTAGCGTGGGCTTTCGAACATCTATTATCGCCATAATTTTATCCTTCAGCTATTTATACTTATACATACTTCGTAATGAGAACGGCTTTGCAACTTTATGGGGGGGTGCAGCTTTTGTTTTTATGAGCATCTCACTTTTTTTTACACTTCTAGAATTATTATTGTGACTATGGCCGCTGTAACAATAGCAGTAGAAGTTTTCCATGTTTTATATTATGGCGATGTAAAAATCAATATTGATGCCTCTGACCATTTTGGTCGTGTTGGCATTGTCCTACTGGTTCTTTTTATAAGTATGGTTGCAAACACATTATTACGTTCACGTCTTAGTGACAACCATTACCGAATCAATGAAATCGAAGAAAAGAATCTCAAATTATCCAGTTTGTACACAGAACTTCAGGACAAGGAAAAGAAATTAAAACTGAAACACGAGGAGCTAAATAACTCTTTCAAAGAAATCGATCACTTGGCCCATTATGACAGCCTTACTGAATTACCCAAACGCAAAAAATTGTATGAGGATATTGAAGGCCTTATTCAAGCTATTAAGGCCAATAATACCAATGAACAATTCACCCTCATTCTAATAGATCTTGATAATTTCAAAGTCATCAATGACCTTCATGGTCATGAAGTAGGTGACCACTACCTTGTTCATACTGCTGATATGTTGAGAAGTTTGGTCAAACCCTACGAAAGTACTGTTTATCGCATCGGTAGCGATGATTTTGTTATATTGACCCAAAAGACCTCGAAACCAGAACCAGTCCTTCCTATTCTCAATGCATTACTTACCAACTTTGAAGTGCCAATGGAGTATGAACTTTACTCCATCCGTACAACAATCAGCATAGGCGTCTGCGACTACCCCCCCCATTCTGGCAACCATGGCAAAGTACTCTTACGTAACGCTGATATAGCTTTAAACCACGCCAAAGTCCTTGGTAAAAGTAATTATGTATTTTTTTGATGAAAGCATTGAAGAAAAACTTCTTCGTAAGTTAAATTTACAAGAAGAGTTGAAAATGGCCCTTGAGAATAATGAACTTACACTTGTTTATCAACCTATTATTAACCTTAAAACCAAGCGTATCGACTCATTTGAGGCCTTGCTTAGGTGGACAAGTCAAAATTATGGTCCCATCTCTCCTGTAGAGTTCATTGCTTATGCCGAAGAGAACATGACTATTATTCCTATTGGCTTATGGGTTATCAAAGAAAGTTTATCTTTCATCAATCGAGTCAACGCCAAATACGATGCATCCTATAGCATTTCAGTCAATGTATCACCTATACAACTTAGTAACCGTCAGTTTCTTAATGACCTAGATGTACTACTTAAAGATGTGTCTATCGAAAAGTCACTCATTGATTTTGAAGTGACAGAAAGTATCTTTATCGAATCCTTTGACGACATTATATACTTACTCTCAACCTTAAGGGAACTGGGCATCACGATTTCTCTTGATGATTTTGGTACTGGTTATTCATCTTTGTCCTATTTAAGCCAACTTCCAATTGACCACCTCAAAATCGATCGTAGCTTCATAGCCAGTATGAATGATGTTGAAAACCCAATGATTGAGAGCATCATCAATATGGCCCATAGAATGAATTTGACCGTTGTTGCAGAAGGCATAGAAACCTCAAATCAGCTAGATTTACTTGTAACACACGGCAGTGATTTCGCCCAAGGTTATCATCTATGTAAGCCACTTAGTGAAGACGATCTTCAAGAATTTATAAAAGCCTACAAGAATCAGTAAGTCATTACTTACCAATTCTGTAGGCTTTTAATCTTAATCCTTTATTTTCTTAATTGTTCTTAAGTATTCTTAACAACGACCATATCAACAGGTTCTCCGTTGATTTTCCAACTCTTAGCATAACCCTGGCTACTACCTTCTTCAATAGAAACAGCCAGTGTTTCACTTGTAATTAGATTGGCATTTTGGGATACAATGCCAGCAGTCTTTTCACTATTAGAATAGTAGACTTTGATTTCATCTGTCACTTCAAAATCAGCTTCCTTACGCATGGTTTGAATCTTACTAATAATTTCACGTACAAAGCCTTCTTCAAGAAGTTCTTCTGATAACTTAGTGTCAATAACCACAGTCACACCCTTGTCAGACACAGATTCAAACCCTTCTTGTTTGGTTGACTCAATCAACAAGTCTTCTTCACCAAGAATGACTTCTACATCTGAAACATCGAACTTCAATGCACCTTCTGATTGTAGTGTAGACATAGCTGCATTACCGTCAACAGATGATAGGTATGCTTTGATGCCTCCAAGTTGTTTACCATACTTTGGTCCAACCGTTCTAAGTTGTGGCTTGAACAAGTATGTGGTAAAGGCACTGACATCTTCAGCCATGACTACTTCCTTAACATTAAGTTCTTCCTTAATAATATTCAAGTAGTCTACATCCAGACTAAATTCACCTTCCGCTTTAATATATAGGGTAGCGATTGGCTGTCTGTTCTTAATAACTGCTGTGTTACGACAAGCTCTACCTGACACTACAACATTAAGCACCAACGCCATCTGGTCTTCAACTTCCTTGCTGATCCATTCATCATTGGCAACAGGATAGTCACAGTAGTGTATACTCTCTTGTGCACTCTCATCAACACCTACTACTAGGTTCTGGTAGATATCTTCAGCCATAAATGGCACCATTGGTGCAGACAGTTCTGCTAATGTCTTAAGAGCCGTATACAAGGTTAAATAAGCATTGACTTTATCTGGCTCCATACCTTTTTGCCAGAATCTTTCTCTACTTCTTCTTACATACCAGTTACTTAGTTCATCAACAAATGTTGCTAATGCCCTAGAACTTTCAGTTATCTTATAATTCTCTAAGTTAGAATCCACTTCTTTGATTAAGGTATTCAACTTGGAGAACAACCATTTGTCCATCAATGACAAAGTGTCATAGTCAAGCTCATGGTCTGTTGGATTAAATTTGTCAATATTAGCGTACAATACGTAGAATGCATAAGTATTCCAGAAAGTACCCATAAACTTACGTTGACCTTCAACAACCGTTTCACCATTAAATCTATTTGGCAACCACGGAGCACTGTTATTGTAGAAGTACCATCTGATAGCATCCGCACCATATTTATCAAGTGCGTCAAATGGGTCAACCGCATTCCCTTTTGATTTGGACATCTTCTGTCCATCAGCATCTTGAACATGTCCTAGTACAATTACATTCTTATAAGCAGGCTCATCAAACAGTAATGTTGATATTGCAAGAAGTGAATAGAACCAGCCTCTAGTTTGGTCAACAGCCTCACTGATAAAGTCAGCTGGGAAGTTGTCATCAAATATTTCTTTGTTTTCAAATGGGTAGTGCCATTGTGCAAATGGCATCGCACCTGAATCGTACCAACAGTCTATGACTTGCGGCACACGCTTCATCTTGCTTTCACAAATCGGACAGTTGATAAGCACTTCGTCAACAAAAGGTCTGTGAAGTTCAATATCATCAGGGCAGTTATCACTTAATGATTTTAACTCATCAATAGAACCAATTGCATGTCTGTGTCCACAATTACATTCCCAGATAGGTAATGGTGTTCCCCCCCAATACCTATCTCTACTAAGACCCCCCCAGTCCATAACGTTTTCAAGCCAATCTCCAAAACGTTTCTTACCTATGGCTTCTGGCAACCAGTTTATTTTAGCATTATTGCTAAGTAGCTGGTCCTTCACCTTGGACATCTCAATATACCATGCTTCTTTTGCATAGTAGATAAGAGGTGTATCACATCTCCAACAATGTGGGTACGAATGCTCATATTCCAATGCTTTATAGAGTTTGCCTATTTCATCAAGGTATTTGATGATATCTTGATCACAATCTTTTACAAATCGGCCTTTCCAAGGTTCTACTTGGTCAACGAACTCACCCTTGTTATCAACTAATTGTACAAAAGGCAGATTATATCGCTTACCAACTTGAGCATCATCCTCACCAAATGCAGGCGCAATATGAACAATTCCTGTACCATCTGATAATGTTACATAATCAGCACAAGTTACAAAATATGCTTTTTCATCAGGTGTTTCGAAATCAAACAATGGGACGTAATGAACAAATTCCAAATCCTTACCTGTCATAGTCTCAAGAACTTCATAGTTCCCTTCGCCAAGCACCTTATCAGCTAACGCTCCAGCAAGGTAATAGATATCACCACCTTGTTTTACTTTTACATAAGACTCAATTGGATTTACTGCCAGTGCAACATTGGATGGCAATGTCCATGGTGTTGTTGTCCATGCAAGGAAGTATGCGTTGTCTTCATCAACAATTTTGAATCTGGCAATAACCGATTCATCTTTAACGTCTTTGTAACCTTGAGCTACTTCATGACTTGACAAAGGTGTTCCACAACGTGGACAGTATGGTACAATTTTATGGCCTTTATACAACAAATCCTTTTCCCAAATTTGCTTAAGAGACCACCATACAGATTCTATATAGTTATTCTCGTATGTGACATATGGATCATCCATGTCCGCCCAAAAACCAACGGTACCACTAAAATCCTCCCACATGCCTTTATATTTCCATACACTTTCACGACATTCTTTGATAAATGGCTCAAGACCATAAGCCTCAATCTGTTCTTTGCCATCAATGCCTAGGGCTTTCTCAATCTCCAACTCTACTGGCAGACCATGGGTATCCCATCCAGCTTTACGTAGAACTTTATAGCCCTTCATAGTTCTATAACGTGGAATCATGTCTTTAATAACACGAGTTAATACATGACCTATATGTGGCTTACCATTTGCTGTTGGAGGACCATCATAAAACGTATAGGTAGGTCCATCCTTACGAAGTTCAATACTTTTTTCGAATATTTTGTGTTCATTCCAAAATTCTAATACTTTCTTTTCTCTTTGGACAAAATTCAAGTCCGTCGACACTTTATTGTACACTTTTTTTTACCTCCTATATATTTCATTAATTCATTTCATAGAATATCTTTTATAATCAAGAAAAGTGGCTTCGCCACGTATGAGCTTCGCTCATTTTCGGTCGATTTATAGGAAAGTTTCCTTTGCATAAGTGAAAACGTTCCTATTTCACTTATTAATTTCAAAGAACTTTCTAATAAATTAAAAAAAAGTCCCTACAGTATAACTGTAGGGACGTGTATTCACGCGGTACCACCCTAGTTGTCAATCTCTTGACCACTCTTAGAATCTATCAATTCTTAGCCAGTAACGGAGCTTACCGTTTATGCTTATCAGTTATGATTAACGTTAGGCATAAAAGCTCGAGAGTGATTAGATTAAGTCTTTCGTATCAGTTTTCACCATCCACTGACTCTCTCAAACGAAATGTTCAAAATCTTAGCTCTGTCATAGCTTATCTTCAATTATTTTAGACCCACCTATTCTAACAAAAGCTACTAGTAATGTCAAGACTTAGATCAATTCCAAGGACCAACCAATTAAGTCAATCGCATTGTCTGACACTACAGGCCTTGATACATAGTAACCTTGAACCACATCACAAGACTCGGCTTTTAGGAATTCCAGTTGCTCCACAGTCTCAACACCTTCTGCTACCACTTCCATATTATGGGCGTGAGCTAATTGTATCACAGTCTTAATAACCTGCTTCCCAGACTTTTCCAACATACTATTGGCAATAAATGTTTTGTCAATCTTAAGTGTATCAATTGGCAATGTATTTAAATAGTTAAGTGATGAATAACCTGTACCAAAATCATCAAGAGCTATCTTATAACCTAAAGCTCTTAGTTCGTCTAAAATACTTGTAGCATAATCTATATCGTGAAGGGCTGTGGTTTCAGTAATCTCCAGCTCAATTTGCTCAGATTTGACCATACGTCCTAGCATTGCACTTTGAACAACCTCTGTAAGGTTAACTTCTTTGAATTGTTTTGCTGATAAATTAATTGACATAGTCAAATAATCATGTCCCAATCTGTGCCACCCATCCAGTTGTTTGATGGCTTCATTGATGACCCATTCACCAATCTTGATGATTGTACCATTCTCTTCAGCAATAGGTATAAATTCTGCTGGAGATATGAGACCACGTTCTGGATGGTGCCAGCGTATTAAGGCTTCATAGCCTGACACCTGATCAGAAACTATGTTGTATTTTGGTTGATAATGAAGTTCGAATTGTTTTGCTTCTATAGCCAAGTTCAGTTCTCTTTCATACCATAAGTTCTCATTCATGACAACTTCGAGATTGCTGTCATAATAGATAAATTGATTTCTACCCTTTGCCTTTGCGTCATTCAAGGCAAGGTCAGCTCGCTTCAATAACACATCCATGTCATCACTGTCTTCAGGGTAAAGTGAAATACCTATACTTAAAGTATTATGGAATCCTACCCCCCCTTCTATATCATACTGGTTTCTAAAAGTCATTAACAATCTATTTGCAAATGCCGTCACTGCATCCTTGTCATCATAATCTTTCATCAAAATGATAAATTCATCACCGCCAAAACGAATGATTTCATGGCCTTGACCAACCAGCTCTGTAATAATACCTGCGATTTTCTTAAGAACTTCATCCCCCCCATAGTTATGTCCAAGAGAGTCATTGATTGTTTTGAAATTATCGAGGTCAATTAGCAATAAAGCCATTTGTTCACACTCACATGATGAGCATACTTCTCGTAAGCGACTGTTGAAATAAGCCCTATTATTAAGACCTGTCAACTCATCATAGAAGGCAATTCTCAGTAACTTTTCATCTGCTTTCTTTTCTTGAGTAATATTTGTTAAAGAACCAGCTAATCGTGTTGCCACATTGTCATCACTAAATAAAGCTTTACCCCCCCTAATTGATATCCATTCAACTGCCCCCCCATCAACTTCAATTTCAGATTCGTATTCAACGACCATGGTCTTTCGGTTAAGGTGTTTATCCACTGTGTTTCTAAAGGTAACTTCCTGTTTAACATCGAATAAGCCATAGAACTCAGAGGTATCAAATGAATCCTGGTGCATTGGTAATCCTAATATCTCTTTAGCTTTATTTGAGAAGTACATACACCCAGCTTCGATGTCATAATCCCATATGCCAAATTCTGAACCTTTGGCTGCCAGTCTATACCGTTCTCGACTTTTTCTTAGCTCATCTTCTTTGGCTTGTAGTTCTCTAAACTGTCTTGTCAACTCACTTTCACTGGCTACAAGTTGCTCATGTGCCGCTTCAAGTTCCATGTATGAGAGCTGTAAATCTTTTCTTGCATCTTCGCGATCTTTCTCTGCCTTTAGTCGTAGAAGAAGATTGGTAACGGAGAAAACAAGTATGACTGTTATAATGATTAAAGCTAGTATGATGAACTCGAGAGAATTGCTTTGTATTGTCTCTACAAGTGATGGTCTGTTAATAATTGTTGCATCAGAATCAATAGCATCAATGTCCAAATCCAACTTCTTTAATTTGCTATAATCAAATACCGATGTCGTGGATAGAAGGTTAGATGCCGATAGGTCTTTTTGGGTAGGATTACCTTCTATCAAATTAATTAGTATATCTATGGAAGTACCTACATAGTTTGCTTGATTGTAGTTTACAGACCCCCCCGTTGCGCCTTTACCTACATAATAATCCTCGATTGTATAGACTGGTACGTCTCCTCTTAAATCAATTTGATCAAAAAGGTAATCCATTGTGTATATATATCCAGACTCTCCAAACAGTGTCGACAATAAAATTACCGCATCACTTGATTTTTTTATCTAGAATATCATCTATATAAATCTCTGCAGTAGGATCACTATGTATCTGATAAAACACATTGTAAGCGTTACTGAGCGCATCCAATTTCTCTTCATACTTGATGAGTAACATAGGTGATTTGGTATAAATATCAATTTTTTTTAAGGTCTGGATTTAGGGCCGAAGCTTCAATAAATAGAGACTCAAAAGGAATTTCTTGATAAATTCCCAGAATAGTTGTGTTGGAAATTTCTGAAAGTACCTCCGCATCAACCCCCCCCATGTGTATTACAGGAATGTCCTCAAAATAGATATCTTTGTAAGTCCCCCCCATAAATCTGTATGCCTCAGGACCTACACAAATAATGCCATCAATATGGGTAGTCTCATATTTCTTATCCAAATACTTTGCAAAGCTTAAAAAAAATCATCTTCATTGACAATTCGCTCTGATTCAAGGTGTTCACTAAATATATATGAAAGCGCATATGTAGAACGAGAAAAAGCCTCACTTATTGCTTCATCGTAGGAATCAGTCAATGATTGCCCTTGATGATAAGTGTGGATGACCAGTACATTTTTAGATTTAGCTTCAGGTGTAGATTCTCCAATTACGACGGGTGTCATCCAGATTGATGCAACAACAAAAATGAGCATCACCAACAGACTGCTCTTAACCCGAAACGCCTTCAAATATGTCAACAAAACAAACCCTCCAATACGCAATGATCCGCCACAGACCAACTGCGATGTAAGCACACTTGTTATTATAACACAGAAGCCACTTTTTTTTCAATAGATAGAAGGTCTTTAATATTTGGCTGGCAACTTGCTAAGGACCCTTAAATACGTTAAAATAATCTTACTATTGGTTAAGGTGTTAAAACTCCTTATAAAAGAAAGAGGTCATCCATGTCATACAAAGACTTAACCCTATTAACAGACTTGTATCAATTGACCATGATGCAAGGGTATTTTTTTTCAAAAAAAAACTGATGAAAAATCAATTTTCGACCTGTTCTACCGCACCAACCCAAACGGTAGTAGTTTTTCTATTGCAGCTGGACTTGAACAAGTTATAGACTATATTGAAAATCTTACATTTGATGATGAAGCCATTGAGTATCTTGAGTCACTAAAGACCTTCAAACCTGAATTTTTGAATTACTTAAGAGCATTCAAATTTACAGGTGATATCTATTCTGTTGAAGAAGGGACCATTATCTTCCCACACGAACCTATTTTGAAGGTCATTGCCCCCCCCATCTGTGAAGCTCAACTGATTGAGACTGCCCTTCTTAACATCATTAACCATCAAAGTCTCATTGCTACCAAATCCGCAAGGATTAAATGGGCAGCAGGTGATGACACTGTATTGGAATTCGGTCTTAGAAGAGCACAAGGTCCTGATGCAGGTGTTTTAGGAGCACGTGCGGCAGTAATTGGAGGTTGTAGTGCAACATCTAATGTTTTGGCTGGTAAATTGTTTGACATACCAGTGAGAGGTACTCATGCTCATAGTTGGGTGATGAGTTTTGAAACTGAACTTGAATCCTTTAGAGCCTATGCCAACCAATACTCTGATTCTTGCATACTATTAGTCGATACCTATGACACCCTCAAATCAGGTGTGCCAAATGCTATTACAGTATTTAATGAACTACGTGATCAAGGTCGCTTGCCTAAACATCATGGCATAAGGCTAGATAGTGGAGATTTGTCTTATTTATCAAAGAAAGCCAGAAAGCAACTTGACGAGGCTGGATTTACTGAAGCTTTTATTAGTGCTTCCAGTGACCTTGATGAGTATTTAATAAGAGACCTTAAGCTACAAGGTTCCAAAATCACCCTATGGGGGGGTGTGGGAACCAATCTAATCACTTCAAAAGATTGTCCTGCTTTTGGTGGTGTATACAAACTATCTGGAAGGTTAAAGGATGATGTAGTCATACCAAAAATCAAGCTGTCTGATAACATCGAAAAAGTGACCAATCCAGGACACAAGAAACTGCTTCGTATTTATGATACACATACAGGCAAAATAAAGGCTGATTTAATTGCACTTGAACATGAGACTTTTGATGAAACAAAGGCTTTGACCATATTTGACCCTATAAACACTTGGAAAAAAATCCACTCTAGCACCTGGAGATTATTCAATCCGCAACCTTCATAAGCCAATCTTCATTAATGGAGTTTGCGTCTATGACAGACCAGATACTTTCAGCATTAAGACCTATTGTGAAAACGAACTTGCTACACTATGGGATGAATCAAGACGATTGATCAACCCTCAATTTGTCTATGTTGACCTTTCTGATGGCTTATACGATCTTAAGAAACAGCTCATTGCTGGTGCAAGGAATGACGCAAGCAAATAATTTTCCTTCCATTTTTTTTCTATTTGGTGTATAATTAAGGTGAGCCGTATTGTACACCGCTCTATTTTTTTGACAAAGTTATGCAAACGGTTTACCAAATTGAATTTAGTTGAATGCAGTTGTTTTTTTAGGTGAAAAACATATGACAATGATGACATACATTGTTACTGAACAGGAGGAATTTTTATGGGAACTGAACCAGTTAATATCATGGATAAAAACCCAAGAAAAGCTGGCATATTAGCCCACCCCCCCACTTCCTTTCCAAGTCCATACGGTATTGGAGATTTAGGTGGAGGGGGGGCTTACCGCTTCGTTGACTTTTTAAAAGATTCAGGACAAAAACTTTGGCAGGTCTTGCCAATTGGTCCTACTGGCTATGGTGATTCACCTTATCAATCTTTTTCGTCATTTGCAGGACAACCACTTATTATTAGTCCTGACATATTACTTCAGATGGGACTTTTATCACAAGAAGACTTGGCTGGCAATCTTACATTTGATCCTTGTGCCATAGACTATGGTCCGACCATAGAATACAAATTTTCATTGCTTAGAACTGCATTTGAAACATTTGAAAATGGTGAATTCGAGGAACTTAGTAAGGCCTTTTTAAGCTTTACCAAAAAAAACAAAAATCATGGCTAAGTGATTACGCCCTATTTATGGCATCAAAAGATTATCACGAAGGTGTTGTTTGGACACAGTGGACCGAAGATATTAAGAATCCAACAAAAGAATCCAAAAAAAATCTTGGACCCGTAAGCTGTCTAAGAAGATTAAGTACTATAAGTTTTTACAATTTTTGTTCTATGACCAGTGGTTCAAAATAAAGTCTTATGCCAATGAAAATGACATAGAGATCATTGGTGATACCCCCCCTATATTCGTTGCATTTGATAGTGCTGATGTATGGGCCAATAAAGAATTATTCTTCTTAGATAAAGAAGGACACCCAACCAATGTGGCTGGTGTGCCACCTGATTACTTCAGTGAAACCGGTCAATTATGGGGGGGCAATCCATTATATAATTGGAAAGTTCATAAAGAAACTGGCTATAAATGGTGGATTAAGAAAGTAGAATTCACATTGAAAATAGTTGATATTCTACGAATCGACCATTTTAGAGGTTTTGAAGCATATTGGTCAGTACCATATGGCGCAGAGAATGCAATCAAAGGTAAATGGTGTGATGGTCCATTTGACGATCTTTTTATTGCCTTTGAAAAGGCATTAGGAAAAGACTTACCAATCATTGCAGAAGACCTAGGGGGGGTTATCACTCCAGAAGTCGAGGAATTAAGAGATTCATTTCATTTGCCAGGCATGAAAATTTTACAGTTTGCTTTTGAAACTGTTGAAGAAAATGGCTTCTTACCACATCAATATGTTCAAAATTCTGTTTGCTATACTGGAACCCATGATAATGATACAACCCTTTCATGGTATAAGAGTATTTCTGAAGAGAGTCGTGATAAGATAAGAAGGTATCTAAATACAGATGGTAGCAATATTGTTTGGGATATGATTAGGGCTTGTTATGGTTCTGTATCTTCTATGGCTGTTATTCCATTACAGGATGCTATGAACCTTGATGGTTGGGCAAGAATGAACACACCAGGGATTGCTGCTGGTAACTGGCAATGGCGTTATACAGACGACATGCTCTCAGCAAATATTTGTGATCATCTAGGATATGTGACTGATCTTTATGGTCGCTAAGTAAGAATTATATGTAGTAGCTTATTAGATATGATAGTGGTATAATAATGCGTGCCCAACTGGGCAACTCTACTTCCATTGCAATATGGATGAAAGGTATTTTTATGAGACGCATTGCTATACTGCTATTTTTTTCCATTAGTTTTTATAGGGTCAATCCCCCCCTATTTACTATACTGCTATATTGTAAGTCGTTTTGATAGGCAAAAAGGTCGCAAAATCGCTTACAGCTTTACAAGATTCGTATCTATTGGTCTTATGTGGTTATCTGGTGCAAATTATCAAGTTAGTGGCTTAGATCACATTGACAGCGCAGAGAATTATTTGTACATATCAAACCATAGAGGTTTAATGGATACACCAACACTAATGATTTTTGTCGAAAAACCTCTCTCTTTCATAAGTAAGAAAGAAGTTGCAAAAGTACCTATCTTGAAGCAATGGATGGTTTTGCTCCATTGTCTATTCCTTGATAGGTCAAACAACCGCTCTGCGATTAAGACCATCTTGCAAGGTATTGAGAACCTAAAGATTGGTGATAACATTGCCATTTTCCCCCCCCAAGGTACAAGAAGTAAAGACGAGGAATTTCTCCCTTTTAAAGCCGGCAGCTTTAAACTGGCAACCAAGTCAAATACACCTATCATTCCTGTTACTATAAAGGGCACTGATGTGCATTTAGAAAATAACGCTTTTAATATTAAACCCTGTAAAATCTATGTTGATTTTGGTAAGCCCATTCCAACACAAGGCTTAACTTTAGAGGAGCAAAAACTCTTACCAAAAACAATTTCAAATCAAATAAAGGCCAAATATGACAGTTTTGGAGATTGTTAGTAAAAAATTCATATTTCTTTTCTTGATTTTTTTGAAGTTTAATGATAGAATAGATATAGTTGTCACGGTAATACGTCGTGGCTATAATGATAATCTGATTACGGAGGTATTACCCATGGAATGGTGGCAAATAGCACTCATTGTCCTTGCAGTTGTTGCTGTAGTATTAGCAGTTCTGTATTTTGTAGGTAGAAAGTTACAAACAAAAGCTGATGGACAACAAGAAATGATCAATCAACAAAAAATGACAGTTTCCATACTGGTTATTGATAAGAAAAAGATGCGAATCAAAGATTCTAATTTACCAAAGATGGTTCAAGACCAAGTTCCAGCGTATCTTAAATGGCGTAAGATGCCACTTGTTAAAGCAAAGATTGGTCCAAAGATTTCAACACTCATGTGTGATGAGAAAGTCTTCAAAGAACTGCCAATCAAACGTAATGTTAAGGTAGACCTAGCTGGTATGTATATCATTGGTATGAAAGGCTTCAAAAAATAATTAAGTTTGTTAAGGTAGTTCCAAAAATGGAACTACCTTTTTTTACATTAAAGGACACATTGCGAACACATAATGAACAAATCGTGAACAAGACAACTTGCTATTATATATTTACAAGTTAACAAAACTATATATTAAATCCCCCCCTCTCATTATAGCCAAGAAAGAAGCCCGGTCCTTACCGGGCTTTTTTTCTGTCCTTCTTTCTGTTATTTTTCTTTTGATCATGCTATAATAACTCTAGCAAAATTACAAAAAGAAAGAAGGGACCAATATGTCTTTATACACAAGCTGGAAAGACTTAGCTTATCAAGAAAGAAACCAAGAAGACTACAATGCTTTTTGGGGGGGGCTTACCTACCAAAGGAGCAAGTCATATACGAAGCAATACTATCAGATACCGATACCCTTATAAGTGATAAACTCTCTAAATTAGCCAAAAGCTATGACATGGATAATGAAACATTTGTAGGCTTCATGGATGGCATAAACTCAAGTTTGAAAGATGAAGTTGATGTAGAGAAACTAAAAAAAAGACAGTGTTATAACTTTAGATGTTGACCTTGAGAAGCTGTACTATAATATGCTTGACGCTAAAGCTGATTGGCTCTATAGTTTACCACAATGGGATGACATATTAACAAGCCAGCAACGCAAAGACATTAAGAAAAAAATACAATTCAAGCAAAATAGTGGTTAAAGAAAAAAAAGTGGGGGGGCGTAATGACCCTTGTCCTTGTGGTAGCGGTAGAAAGTACAAGCAATGTTGTCTAAATAATTAGTATTTGTAATCTATAGCGTAACAGTTTTGCTGTTGCGCTATTTTTACGTGCAAAAATAGGCAATAAAAAAAGGCAAACTCATCTAGCATGAACGAGTCTGCCAATTATGTCATTTGATTATCAATAAGCTTGTTGTATACCTCAACATCCATCAAAATCATATCCACTCTATTATTTACCAGCACACCGCAATTCCCTCTTTCGTGTACCAATTCTTTTACATCTTTAAACCTTCGCCTTAAATCTTCACTATTAATAAGGACATCTGTCCTTATTTGCTGAAATCCCTGCATAACATACCCCCCCTACCCAACTTTTTGTGTTATATGTAGCTCCTGCCATATCTGATTTAGAACATTATCAACTTGATCTTCGGATAACTTTTCAAAAGTTTTATGATCACTGTGATTCTCAATTGTGTAACGATAATCACCTTCATAATAGATGTCTACATTCATTTGTTCATAGGCAAACTCAACCCGTTGGCGCATACTCTTAAATTTTAACATCGACTCACTCTCCCAATCTATTTATGTATTTAATCATATCACATCATTTAAGAAAAAACAAATAATATAAGTCTTTTATTTTGTGTTTTTTTTGCGATTTATTTTACCTATTATTTATATCGGTTATAATAAAGTATATATTAATATTTTTATCATATTTTTTTTATATTATTTTTAACAACCTTTTTTTTACGCTGTTATTTTACTATTATTACACTCTTATTTATATTCTTTTTAACCTAATTTTTTGAATTATTTTTAACTCATTTAAATTATATATTAATATTATTATTATTTCAACAAGTATTATTCGTCTTTTGACACATACATCTGTAGATTACAGGATTTTGACACAAAAAAAAGCGCTATGCGCTTTTTTTTAATCAATTAGTATGTAATGTAACCTACAGCTACGGCACCTTCACCAGCACCTATTGCAACAACAGAAGATACTTCAGTGATGAACTCTGCTTCTTGCTTAAGTACGCCACTGAGGGCCTTGGCATACTCTTTTGCATCGTCCATGTTATTTATATGTACAATACAATAAGCCTTTAGACCTTGATTCCTTTGAACCTTTAAGAGCTTTTTCTGAATCTTGCCCAAACTACCTTTAAAGGAAAACGCAAAATCAGATAAACCACCATTACCACTTTCGTCTAATGTAACGATTGGCTTCAGATTAATTATGTTGCTATTTTGCCACCTTTAGTGCTTAGTCTACCAGAACGTATCATTGCATGAAGGTTCTTTACGCCTACATATATTTTACTTTTACCTATAACATCAGACATTGATGTAACTATATCCTGATATAACAAACCTTGGTCAATCATTTTGGCACATTGTAAAACCAAAAGACCTTGGGCTGCTGAATTCTGTTTACTATCTATAACTTCTATACTTATGCCCTTTTCCCTAAATTCCTCAGATGCTTTGTCAAAAACATTGTAGGTGCCACTCAAAGCCTTTGCCACTGAAATAACAATAATCTGACTATAATGATGACTTAATCGTTCATAGAGCTCTTTGACACGTATTAACTCAGGTTGTGAAGATGTCGGTCTATTGGCACCAGCTTTATCTAGACTCAATACGCCCTCATTACCTATAGTCATCCGATCAATGAAGGTTTGGTCCTTATAGAGAATATTCAGTGGTAAGACATTAATCTGATAATGGTCAATCAAATCCATAGGGATATCTGCTATAGAATCCGTCACAAGGGCTATAGGGTATTTTCTATCTCTGATAATTCGACTCTGGGCAATCATATCATCAACTTTCTCATATACCACATGACCAATATTTCGTACCATGTCAAAAACCAACACTGGGTCATTGGTATGAATATGAAACCGTAATGTCTTTTGGCTGCCTGCTACGATCAAGGAATCACCATGAGGACTTATTAGTTTTTTTGACTTCCTTTTCAGATATGGTCAAATTTTTAATTAACCCTTCAGTACAATATCGAAAATCTATCTTGTCATATTGATGTAATGGTTCATCAAAAACTATCTCTTCTTCAACTTCTGGTATATCAACCACGTCTTTTCCTGATTTCAGAAAACGTATAAAACCTTCAACAAAATGGACAAATCCTTTAGCACCTGCATCGACTACAGATGCCTTTTTAAGTTCAGGCAATTGATTCTGGGTTTCCTTCAGTGCACCCTGTAACTCATCAAGAATGTATTCAAAGTAATCTACCGAAGCAATTGCACCATTGACCAATGACTCTAAAGCCTCAGAGAGCACACGTATAAGGGTAAGCATTGTACCTTCTGCAGGTTGATCTACTGCATCATAAGCCAGTGTAACAGCTTTTTTTATTGGCAGCCTCAAATTCTTTTAGGCTTAAAGAACCACCACTACCTTGTACACCAATACTAATGCCATTCAAGTATCCAGCAAAAATAATACCTGAGTTGCCCCCCCTCGCCCCCCCCACAAGGGCCGCGTCTGCAATGGACCTAAGTGTCAATCCCACAGTATCTTCCAGCTTAGTATTTCGCAGTATATAGGTCATCAATGCCGCCAAGTTATTCCCTGTATCCCCCCCATCTGCAACAGGAAATACATTAATGTTATTGAGTTGATCTCTATTTCTTATAACCTCTACTGCACCAGCCTGATATGCCAGCAAAAGTTTTTTATTCGTTACAATCAATTTTAAGCCCTCCCCCCCAGTGATAATTATTATCCTTTAATTTTCCCATATTGAAATACTTTCGTCAATGCTTCTTGGAATTCATACATGGTTATTGGCTTCGATAATACATCGACAATGCCAAGTTCATTAGCATAAGCCAAATCAACTACATTCACATTACCACTACAAATTATCGAAGGTATATCTATAAATTGACTTCTTAGGTATTCTATTAATTCAAGTCCGTTCATCTTAGGCATAGCATAATCTGTCACCAACAAGTCAAAACTGAAGGGATCTCTAGCCAGAATTTCTTTGACTTCTTCTGATGAGTTTGCTGTAACTATTGAATGACCCAGCTTCTTGAACAATTCAGTAGCAAGCTCAACCAATACAACTTCATCATCAAGGTACAATATTTTAAGTGGTCTCATTTCAATTGGCTTAAGGTGCAAGTCTTCTTTCTCTAATGCCTCATGACTCATTGGAAAGTAAAGAGATAATGTTGTACCTTCTCCGTATTCGCTTTGAACAATTATGTCCCCCCCGTCATGTCCTTGCATAATACCATAGACAACTGCTAAACCTAGTCCCGTCCCCCCCTCACCTTCGCCTTTAGTTGTATAAAAGGGGGGGTCGAACATTGCTCTAATTTGATTTAAATCCATGCCGCTACCATTATCCTCAACAGTGATTACCGCATAGTCATTAGGATGAATCATTCCTATTACACCCATCATGTACATCAACTTTAATGGTGTCAAGTGTAATAGTTAAATTCCCCCCCTTGTTACCAACAGCATAGACAGCATTGGTTGCTAAGTTCATAACCGCTTCATGGATATTAGTGGAATCAGCATAAACCTTAGCGTCATCTTTAACGTCAAATTCTATCAAGACAGATGACGGGGGGGTTGAAGCTTTGATTAACTCAACCACTTCCTTAATGACTCCCTCAAGGAGCATAACTGATTTCTCATGACCACCTTGCCTTGAAAATGTTAGTATTTGTCTTACCAAATTCTTGGCCCGGTCACCAGCTTGAAGTACCTGACTCACATATTTGTAAGTTTTGCTACCCGGTAATTGTTCTGTAAGAGCCAACTCTGCATAGCCCATCATCCCAGCCAAAATATTGTTAAAGTCATGTGCAATACCACCCGCAAGCAAGCCAATGGCTTGCATTTTCTGAGATTCTCTTATTTGCCTTACAAGGACTTTTTTTTCTCTGATGTGTCTCTTACTATGGCACAAATTATGGGCTTCTTAATGTTCTCGTCATTAATCCGAAATGCTGATAACTCTACATCAACCTTCACACCATCCTTATGGATATACTGCTTCTCATAACTACTTATATAACCTTGTTCCACAAGTTCATCATCCATGTAACTTTCTTCAATGTCCACCCATTGTTTAGGGGGGGTAATATCCCGGTAATTAAGCCGCTTTAACTCATCTATGTTATAACCAACAATGCCCAAAAAAAGCCTTGTTGGCATCCAAATAATAACCTTCCATATTCAACAGACAAATACCATCTCTACTTGATTCAAACAAGGCCCTATATTGAATTTCTCTAGCAAGGATAGCTTTTCTTGCCAGACGATGCTCTGTGACATCTTCCATAGCAATTAATGTGATACGTTCTGGATTGTTCTGTATGCTTACAACACTATATACTACATAGATTCGGTCGTGAATGCCTTTATGTGACAGTATACTGCCTTCTTTTCTGTAAATTGAGTCATGGTTTTTGACAGCATTCATTATATCCTGTTTAACAGAACATTGCTGACAATAGGCATTACACCCATTGTCCATTTCACTAGAAAATGTGTTTAGGCAATCAATAATTGCATCATAAGCATTGAATCTTTGGCTAGATCCCATCGTGTACTTTTCTTCTCGACGAGTTTTGTTCATCTTAACAATCTCACCTTTAGTATTCATCAAACAAAGAAGTGTTGGCGTATTCTCAAAAATGGTCTCCAGCTGCTGATTACTCTTTAAAAGGTTGTCTTCAAGTACATTCACTACCTCATTGTGTTCATAAGCCTCTTGAACTTCTTTTTTAACTTGCTCAGTTATGTCTTCCATTGTTAATAGTATTCGTTTTGATGGGTAGTCAGAAATAAGTTCCGTCGAGAACCTAATGTCATAACGACGGACCAAACCATCGATGGATGATAGGAGCTCACCTTTTTTTTGATAATAGGCTTTGCCTGACAACAAGGAATTGGCAACAGACCTTCTAAGGACACACTCATCACATTGATCAGAGTAACCACAACCATTTGGATTGCTAAATGCGCTGACGCAAGAAAAGACTTGACCACCAGTCGCTCCTATAACTTCTTCATAGCTGCTATTGGCAAACTCAAGTGCTTTTTGATTGGCATCGATTATACTAGAAGACTCATCTATGACCATCATAATGGATGGGGGGGATTTATCAAATAATACCTTTGCTTCTTTTTCAACCTGGCCAATATAATGTTTTTGATGTTTCGATGAAAGATAAACATAACACGTAGCAATGATGACCGGTACCACCATTAATAGAACGCTTAGTGTGAACTGTATCACAAGAAACAATAACAAGACACTACTACAACAATAGACAATCAATATAGTCTCTACCCTCTTCACAAATACCCCCCCTCCTAATATATCTATAAGATAATTATAGCATATGCATTATATTCAATGTCTAATTAAATTCTAATTCAGCTTTAAGCCCATCGTAAACATTTAATCCTATACTAGAATTATCTTAAACGTAATTAATAGAATTGGAGTGATAATATGTTAGGAACATTACTAAGTTTTGCAATATTATTCTTAATACTAAGCCTAGTCTTCAAATTAAGCTTTGGTATTATCAAGCTTAGCCTCGGGCTCATTGGCATCATCTTGGTTATTGCCTTATTGCCTATTGGCCTTGCCCTACTAATTCCTTTTGGAATCCTATTTCTTTTTATTGGATTTCTCAAACTGGTTTTTTTGATTAAGCAAAATGAATCAGAACAAAGAAGGGTCGTCTCAGAAGAAATTCTCTGAAACGACCCTTTTCTTATTTTTTAAACCGCTTAAATAGATATCTGGAGTTCTTGTGTAGAACTTTACCACTTCTGACAACCACCTCTTTGGCAAGTTTGGCTTTGTAATAAGCACTTTGAGTCTCGTGAAGGGCTATGGGTATGGCAGTTTCTTTTATTGCCGTCGTGATACTCCCATACTCATCATCTGCAACATCGTCTTCTATGGGTACTTCTTTTGTAGAATCATAATTTCTAGCAGCTTCTATTAATTTGTGGTATACCGCTACTAAATCAGGTTCATCGGAATGTTGATCAATGGCATCAGCATCTATCCACTTTACACCGCCTGTTTCTATTTCATTCATAACGAGAGGATCCTCTTCATTGGCAATCAATATATAAGCAACATTGTAATGCAAATGAGCACTAACATAGCCATCACCTTTCACATGTCCCCCCCAAACAGGTAATATATCCATAGACATGATATGTTCTGACAGCGGTCGTAGTCTGGTTAAACCCGTCTCTTCTTCTGCTTCTTTTAAAGCTACTTTTAATAAATCAGTATCTCCATCGACATGACCACCCGTCCAGCCCCCCCATGCTTCATAGATTTTATGATAAATGACAAGGACTCTAGTCAAATCCTTATTCATAATAAAACCAGAACTCGTTAGATGGGCAACCTCATTTTGTCTCGTTAGAACATTATGAGGATGTTCTTTACAATAATGATATATAATACGTTTATCTGCTTTTTCTTGTTCGTTCTTGGGTACATAAGCAGCTATTTGTTTCAGATACATATCCGTCACCTTCTATCACTTTGCCTTAAGACTCACTTTTTCTGTCAACGACTCATAGTAGCCAATTTTACCTTCGATTCTCTCAAGGTACATCATTGTGTCTTTCAGTTGCTGTTCCATTTTTGACCTATGAGCACGGAGCACTTCAAGACGTTTGACAATGGTCTCATCTCCAGCAAATGTCAACCTTGCAATGTGCTTTAGGTCTTTAATAGACATCCCAGTGCTTTTTAAGCATTTCACAAGACTTAACCAATCGTATATATGTTGCTCATATAGCCTGTTGCCATTATCATCTCTTTTTACATGGGGGGGAATAATACCCTCTTTCTCATAATACCGTAATGTGTGGGCTGAAAAACCAAGTTCTTCTGAAATTTCTTTAATTTTATAGGTCAAAATGGATGCCTCATTTCTATTTGGTCAAACTATTGTTAATAAATGGTATGTCTTGTTTGATTACGTCCATTATTCTTGGCTAGATACATGACTTGATCTGCTTGATTTATAAGTGATTCAATAGTCATTTCGTGATCTGGGTAAGTGGTAGCAACACCACCGCTAACAGTTACTATATTGAAATCACCATTGTACTCATGAAGTATCTTCAAGTCGTTAATTGCACCTTGAACTCGCTCCGCCACTGCAAGGGCACCCTCAAGTTTTGTGTTAGGCATTACAACGATAAATTCTTCACCACCATAGCGTCCAACGAAGTCCTCCGCTCTATACAAAACACCACGTGCTGCTTTAGCAACCATCATTAATACATCATCACCTTTGATATGACCGTAGTGATCATTATAACGTTTGAATCGATCTAGATCAAACATCATTACAGAAAAGGGGGGGAGCTGATAGCGAGCACAGTTTTTCCAGTGGGTCATCATAAGTTTGTCAACCCCCCCTCGACGGTTATAGACTTTTGTCAAACCATCTTCCATGGTTATATTCTCAAGAACATCTTTCTCTTCTTGGATTTGAAGCAATTCCCTAACTTTATCTTCAAGCTCTGCTGCTTGTTTTTCAATCATCCTTCTTTGCAAATACATTTCTTTAAATATCCTGGCTTTACTTCTAAGTATGATTGGATCAATTGGCTTTGAAAGGTAATCAACAGCCCCCCCAACTTCATAACCTTTGAATATAGAAGCTTTTTCTTTGCTAATTGCTGTAACAAATATAATTGGTATATTCTTTGTCTTTTCAATCCCCCCCCTAAGGAGTTCTGCCGTTTCAAATCCATCCATTTCTGGCATTTGAACATCCATGAATATAACTGCAAAGTCATGACTCATACAAAGGGATAAAGCTTCTTCACCTGATAAGGCTTTGACAATATTTAGTTCTTGGTCATCAAGAACACTCTCCATAACCAGATGATTTTCTTTCAAGTCATCAACAATCAGTATGTTCACTTGCTCATTCATTGCTCTCCCCCCCCATTTTGTTGTCTAATAAGTCGTTAATGCATACTGCAATCCCTTCAATATCAAGGACCTTATCTGGCGTCATCATTGACAATGCGGCCTCAGGCATTTCCTTGGCATATGCTGTTTGTGGCTTTTGAATTATGGTATAGCCACCGACATCTTGAATTACTTTCAAACCACTTGCACCATCATGGTTCGCACCCGTTAATAGGATGCCAATTGTTTTATTTTTTTTACCGTATCAGCCACGGACTCAAATGTGACATCAATAGAAGGTCTTGCATAGGATACTCTGTCATCAACATTAAGTGACAGGGTCCAGTCTTTCTCCATCATCAAATGATAATTGGGTGCTGGTGTATAGATATAGCCATCAACAATGTCCATTTTGTCTTCTGCCTCAAAGCATTTTATGCCACTACAATCCGATAAAATACTAGGCAGATAGCTCACACCGGTAGCTTGTAGATGTTGTATCACAATTATGGGTATTTCTAAGGGTTTATTTATCCGTGGTAACAATTCTTTTAAACAATCAATACCACCCGCCGAAGTTCCTATAACAATAATTTCATACATTATTCTATCACACCTCACCTGTGTTTTGGCTTTTTCTTATAGACTCTTAGATGCTCATCTAGGTTCAAAAAGTCTTTTCGAACACTTGAATAATCAATGGTTTCCTTTGTGCCAAGACACAAGACACCGCCACTCCCAAGACTTTCACTAAAGAGCTTAAGCACATTGTCCTGAAGGCTTCTATCAAAATAGATCAAAACGTTGCGGCACATAACCAGGTCAACCTCAGCAAAAACCCTATCTGTTACCAGATTATGATTCAGAAAACTGATATTTTCTTTTAAGGATTTATCCATAATAACTGAATCATATTTTGCCACATAGTAGTCTGAGAAGGCTTCTGTTCCTCCTGCGACAATATAGTTTCTTGTATAGTCTTTGATTGCCTCGATAGGTAAATACCTTCTCCAGCCTTTTTCAGTATCTGGTCATTAAAGTCAGTGGCATAAATTGTTGTCCTATCATATAAGCCGACTTCTTTTAATAAAATGGCCATAGAGTAGACTTCTTCACCAGAAGAACAGCCTGCATGCCATATTTTCAATCTTGGAAAAGAAGCCAAATAGGGCATGACTTCCTGACGCAAAAAGTTAAAAAAATTCGGGATCTCTAAACATCTCTGTTACATTGATTGAGAATTCAGGCAAGAGACTCTTAAAATACTCAGGGTCATGTAACACCTTATACTGAAGCAAAGAAACACTTTCAAAATCCTCTTTACCCATTCTATGCATAATACGTCTTTTCATATGCGCTCTGGAATAGTTTCTAAAATCATAACCATAACGCTGATAGATTCCTTCAAGCAATAGGCTGATTTCAATGTCCTCTAAGTCTAGTTTAATCTCATGTTTACTCAAGCCATCCACACCTTCATCAATGATACCAACTTTAAAGTATCTATTGGTTTTGTCATATAATCATTTGCACCTACCTTAATACACCGTTCTCTGTCTTCTGCCATAGCCTTTGCTGTCAAGGCAATAATTGGAATATGCTTACCATTATCCTTAGCCCTTAACTGTTTGATGGCTTCATAACCATCCATCTTAGGCATCATAATATCCATAAGAACAATGTCAAGGTGTGCTTCTTCTTCAAATCTTTCAATAGCACTGTGACCATCTTTTGCTATAACAACATCTAAGCCATATTGCTCAAGAGCATGCAATAAGGCAAAAACATTACGTTCGTCATCATCAACAAGGAGAACACGTTTACCCGTCAGGTCGTTCTCTTCTTCAATCTTATGTTTTACATTGGCTTTGAGTGTTTTGGTAATAGTACCTTGGTATTGTTCTATGGTTCTATTCATATCATGAAGGAATAAGCTCACTTCATCGGTTAAGCGTTCTCTAGATTTTTCACTCTTAATAATCACACTTTCAGCGTATTGATTTATATGATCATATTCATCAAAATTAATGTCTTCTTCTGTATAAATGACCACCGGCACTTTATAATCTAGACGTTCATTGATTTTACTAATAAAATCCATGCCTGACATATCCTCCAACCTAGTGTCAAGGACAATACAGCCATAAACGTCCTGTACAATAGCTTCAAGGGCTACATTTCCTGTTTCGACCTTTACAACTTCCACCTTACCAAGATTGGTGAAATTCTCGAATGATTCACCACCACAATGACCAACCACCAGTAATTTGCGAAGGCCCTTATGGTTTAGATTCTCAATCTTAGCCAATGTCTTATAAATTGTTTTTATGCCCACAGGCTTCTTAAGAAAACCAATAATGCTTTTAGGCATATGTTCCTCAACCACATTGTCTTTACCCGAAATAATGTGAATTGGTATATCCGAAGTACTTTCATTTGTTTCAAGCTTCTTAGCCACTTCCATCCCGTCCATATCAGGAAGTCCCATGTCAAGGATTATTGCAGCTGGTTTAAGGTTCTGGGCAATTCTGATGCCATCTATACCATTGTCACTAATTACAGCCTTATAACCTTTTTCCTCAGCAAGACCTGCAAGAATACCTGCGAATGTAGGATCATCTTCAATAATCAGTAAATCGCTACCGCTACCCAATTGTACTGGAGATGTTTCTTCTCTTTGCAGATTATCTTTCTTAGATAGGCTCTCTACTTCCGATTTTACATAAGATACCGGAGTTGATTGAACCTTTTCAATAGCCTTCACATCACCACCAATTGGTATAATCAAAACAAATTGACTGCCAACACCAACTTCACTTTCAAGAACGATGTCACCACCAAGCAGCTTGGACAACTCCAAAGAGATTGTTAGGCCAAGACCCGTACCTCCATAAGTTCGACTGGTTGTTCCATCCTCTTGTCTAAAGGCTTCAAATATAACGTCCTTCTTATCTGGTTCAATACCAATACCAGTATCACTTACTGCAATAGCTATGTAGCCTTCTTGATTAAAGCCAGTATAGTCACATTCATGTATTGAAGGTTTACGCACAGATAGTTCAACATGACCATCATGCGTGAACTTGATTGCATTGGATACCAGGTTCTTTACGATTTGACTCATTCGCAATCGGTCCGTTTTAATTACTGAAACGACATCCTCTGCAATATGTGTTTTGAATTCAATGGCCTTAATATCTGCTACAGGGTTGAACAAGCGTTCATATTCACCAATCAACTCATCGACCTTGATTTCTTCAAGCAATAATTCCAATCTGCCCGCTTCGACTTTTGATAAATCAAGTACACCGTTAATCAATGTTAATAAATCCGATCCGGATGTATGGATTGTATTGGCAAACTCCATTTCTTTTTCTGTTAGAGGTTTGTTATTATCCCGACTTCCCAGTAATTGTGATAAGACAAGAATGCTATTAAGCGGCGTTCTAAGCTCGTGTGACATATTGGCAAGGAACTCTGACTTGTATCGATTGGCTTGTTCTAGTTCGTATGCTTTCTCTAATATTTCATCTTGAGATTCCATAATTGATTTGTTTTTCTCATCAAGAGCAACTTTTTGTAATTCTAGCTGCTTTGAACGTTCTTCCAACTCTTCATTGGACACTCGTAGTTCCTCTTGTTGGGCTTGTAATCTCTGCTCAGATTCTTTAAGAGCTCGTGTCTGCTCCTCAAGTTCCTCATTGCTTTGCCTAAGTTCCTCTTGTTGCATTTGTAGTTCTTCTGATTGTCTAATCGTCTTATCAAGTAGTATCTTCATATTGGCTCTAAGCAATGTTGAGTGTACAATATTCCCTATAACCTCGGATAATCCTTCAAGCAAGACTACCTCAGTGGCTGAAAATGGTTCAAGATGTCCTACCTCTATGACACAGTTTACCTCATCGTTATAACTACATGGTAAAATAAGAATCTGTTTGGGTGTCGTATCTCCAAGCCCTGTCTTAATAGACATGTAGTCACTAGGAATCTTATGCATCATTGTCATTTTCTTGGTTATAATACTATTGCCAATAATCCCTTCCATAGGCTTAACAATCATCTTGTTCTCAAGGTCAAGTCCATAAGTGGCAATGGAATCAAAGTGATTCTCTTCTTCGTTATGAAGGTAAACACGCCCTACAAGACCTTCAACATGACCAACAACATATGCCAATAATTCTTCACATAGATGTTGCATTTCATTTTCATCTCTAGCCATTTCAAAGAGTTCATTTTGGCCAGTCTTTAACCAGTTCTGATACCTAATGTCCTCCATCATAGCTGCTAGTTTAACCATGAATCTATTAAAGGCACTGGACATAACCCCCCCTATTTCATCATTGCCATCTACTGGAAGTCTGAAGGTGGTATCTGTTTCACCTTCTGATATCTCTTCAAAAGCCTTAGTCATGGAATGTATTGGTGTCAAGACCAACTTCAAAAGATTATAGGCGATGAGTATAAAGACAAAGACTGCAAGCCCTGCTATGACAACCATTTCAATGACCCAACGTGTATTGTCATCTTCCATATTTGCTTGTAACATATCCTGTTCATAGAGTATTAAACCTATTACCTCTTTTATGGTTGACGTAATCTTCGGACCAGTCAAATCCATTTGAGATTCAATGTCATCCATTGATGTAACACCATCATAAAGAATTGCCATTTCATCCTTGTACGGGATGACATCCTTAACAACTGATGCAATAGAAGCATCATAGACAAGGGTATCCTCTAGATTAAAAAGCAGGCTTGCTTGTCTCTCATATTTTTCGTAGTAGGATAAATAATCCTCATATTCCTGCTTTGTATGAAAGTCAAAATACTTGGATGCATGAAGCCTTGCCCTTAATAAATGCTGGATAGCTTCAGAAGAATATTTGTGTACAACCACATCCGAATTGCCGTAGGCATTGTTCTTGATTGATGTCAGTTGGTCAAGCATGTTATAACCTTTGCTGGCAATTGAGTTATAATAGTTCAACATCTCACCATCTAGTTGCCTAATGGTTTCAAAATTATTCTTGTATTCGTAGAGTGACCTTTCAATCGTTTGAAGATGGGTTCTCAGTTCATTTTCATTTTCATATTCCCCCCCTGCATATTGTCTTAGACTATTGGTATATTCAATCATGGTTGAAAAGGCTATCTCAAATCTAACCGAAGGTTTTTGCTGGCCTTCTTCAATATCCCCCCCTTCATCACCTGCAGTCATAAAATGTTTATAGGCCAATCGACTTTCCAGCAATTCATTCTCAATGTCTTTGGCCATCTCAAGCTGATTAGATAGGTGTGTGAAATCATCAAATGCCGAAACATTGAGGAGTAATCCTACAATACCAAATATCAATCCGACAGAAATAATGATTAAAGCTGTGGAAAAGCCTAGAATCATCTTAGAACGTAACCTTAAGTTAGCAAACATAACTTTCTCCATTCTACTTTCTATTTTTTTATAAATTTCTCGGCAACTTTTCTAATGATATAGCGAAAAGTCAATAATGGGCTATGGAAAATAAGTCTTGAGCCAGAATAGGCCATAACTTTTTTTATCCGACTACGATAGTTCTGGTTATAACAATGAATCTTACAACCACCACATGTTGGTTTTGTCGGTAAATAAGGACACTGCAAAACACGACTCTTTGTATAAGCAAAAAGTCCTTCACAGTCATCACACAAATCCCACTCTCCTTGATGATGATTAATACAGTATAACTTTATCATTGCTCTAACTGTTTCCAGTTCTATTTCAATCTCTTTAATCATCTCATTACCTTACCACATTATATAGGAAATAGTTTATGCAAACAAGAAGAGAGCTTCTATACTTTTTTTAATAAATAGCACTTTAAGATAGTTACTTTCTTCTAAAGCTTTATGCCACCTAAAGTCTTTAGGCAATCTATAACTTTCAAGAATCTCATACTGAGCTTTTGCATTCCTAAAAGCCTTGGCCACTTCTTTCTCAAACCACAACATATTATCGTTACTATAATTAGTTGAAGCCACAATCAATCCATCTTTTGCAGTAATAGCTATTGCCTCTTCAAGTAGGTTGGCATAGTCCTTACCAGCGCTAAAGGTACGTTTCTTGGACCTGGCAAAACTAGGTGGGTCTAAGATTACAATGTCAAATAGCAACTTTTTTTCTCACTGCATATTTGAAATAATTAAAAACATCTTCTACGATAATCTTATGACTGCCAAGGTCTATATGATTGCATTCAAATATTTCTTTGGTTTTTGGCAAGCTTCGGTTTGCAAGATCAACACTCGTCGTTTCACTGGCGCCACCAAGCGCTGCATAGACTGAGAATGCTCCAGTATAAGAAAAAGTGTTCAGAACACTTTTTCCTTTGGCATAATGACCCCCCCTTATGGATTGTCTTACATCTTTTTGATCAAGAAAAAAACCTATCATAGGCCCATCATCAAGGTATACTGGGAACTTTACATTATTTTCAAGGACCATTATAGGAAATTCAGGACGATGACCTTTGACAAAATCTTCCCCCCCTTGATTGTAGGTGCCATTCTTGTCAAAACGTCGTTTTTCATAAATAGATTTGTAAGAAGTCAGTTTCTCTAATGCCGTAAGAATCATCTCTTTGAAACTATAGATACCCTGACTGTAGTAAGTCATCAAATAATGACCGTCCAAGTAGTCAATTGTCAGACCACCGACGCCATCACCTTCCCCCCCATTAAAAACTCTGTAGGCTGTTGTTGATGAATCCTCTTTAAAGCTTGCTCTATATTTAAAGGCTTTTTCCATTCTAGATATAAAGAAGGTCTCGTCAATTTGCTCATCTCTTCTATATGTAAGTACCCACCCAACACCTTTGTTCTGCTTTCCGTAGTAGCCTCGGCCTACGAAGTGGTTACTTGTTGAATATAGGTCCAGTATGCTGCCTTCAACTTCAATACCTTTTAAGGATTGTAGAGCAGTCTTTTGAATCAAAGGATAGCCACTTGTATACTTATCTACCATTTTATCTGTAAGAAACACTTTTTTTGTCACTGGTCTTTCGCCTCCCTTTAATATGGAGTTAGTTTAACACCTAGACAAGGCTTTAGCAATAGCCACTAGCCAATCAATTCAAGCATACTATTGTAAATTTCTTTTGTTGATGCAATAACCATCATTTCTCGCTTCTGACCAATGGACTCAAGCAATGTGGTATCAACAATACCTCCTGCCTCACTAACTAATAGTAATCCTGGTAAATAATCCCACACATGATTTGCAGACATGATATGTACATCTGTTTTACCTGTTGCCACATAAGTCATATCAACACATGCCGTACCATGAATTTTTATTTTGTAAGCCTTGTCCATTAAAGCTTCAATTAATTTAAGCATCCGCCTATTTCTATTATCATTCGTGGTCGAAAAATCTCCTAGACTTATGATAGAACTCTTTATATCTGTACGACCGCCAACACGAATCCTTTTTCCATTACAATAAGCACCTTGACCATTAATAGCAACAAACATCTCAATGGATTCCACTAAAAATATGACCGTAAACTGGACTGTCCCTTCAGCAATAAAAGCCACCTGTATGCCATATAATGGTATAGCTCTTGAGTAGTTAGTGGTCCCATCTATTGGGTCAATCACCCATAGTCTACTAGCTTGTTGAAAAGATTGGTAAGACTCCTCAGAGATAATTTCATCACCCTTAAAATGCGACTTTATTCCGTCTACTAACATTCTTTCAATTAGTATGTCGTTAGTTGTCACAATATCTCTAGCAGTTTTTTCTTTAATATCAAAAGGACGTTTTAAGATAGCAGATGCTTCATAAATACGTCCTTTAATCATTTCCAATTCTTTACTATAAATATTCACCATCATACCCTACCTCGCTCTAATCATTTTCGCTTCTTTTTTCTCACGATACATCATCGCGTCGGCAACGTCAATAAAATTTTCAAGAGAATCATAATTGCCTTCAAAATACTCAGCAAGTCCGTGACTTGCACCTAAGCTCACTTTACTCTCATGGCGACTTGAATACTCTTCCATCATGGCGTTGATTTTAAGCAAACCACTTCAGCAGATGAGATAGATGTTCTTGGCAGTACAAGTAAGAATTCATCACCACCAAGACGGATACATATGTCTGTCTGTCGACAGTTTTCCCTAACCATTCTAACAAATTCATTGATATAGGCATCACCCATTGTATGACCATAAGTGTCGTTAACCTCTTTCAGATTATTAATATCAAGGTAACATATGGTCAGTGGTTTGCATTCATCATCTGCAGCAGAAATCATCTCCTCTAGCAGTTGAAGACCTACCCCCCCTCTTGAATAACAATTGGTTAGTGCATCGTATGTAGCCATTTCCTTCAACTTAGATTCAAGGACCTGCCTTTTTCTTATTTCAAGACGCAACTCATCTATTTTACCCTGCATCATGTCAACAGCCACAAATTCATTCCACTTTGATTGGACATAGATTTGATTGAATACAGAAGCGGTAATTGTCAAGAATATGATGTTAAAGTAGGTATAGAAGACATCCATGCTAAAACCAAAATTAATGAATTCAAAAGTCATGAAAACCATAAGATTAGAAATCAAAGCAAACGTCAGTATGCGTCTGGCCAATCCAGCAAATAGCAAGGCACCGATCGTAATCATTATGTATACTTGAGCACCTCTCTCATGTAGCTCCGGCCGCATAATACCAAGTAATGTGTTTAAGAGTGTGGTAAAGCCGAGGGCCATGACCAAACCAACATCAAATAAAGTTCTTAGCAAACGTCTCTTTTCTCTTATAAGATAGCTTAGGCCTAGAGTCATTGCATAAAATACGATTATGGTCAGTCTATAATGAAATACGGCACTAGGATACTTATACACCATTAAATCTGCATACAAAAAGAGCATAAATGCACTGACAACAATCAATGCACCTACCCTCGAGTCTCTTAGTTGCTCACTATAAAAATGGTCACAATATTTGGAGAAATCACGGTTTTTGGTCATAGTCCACCTACCACCCCCCTCCAATAACCCTATCTATATTATGGCGCTATAAAATGTAATTTTCAAGTAATTAGCTAATGTGCCATATGTGGTCCTAAATACCTAGAACTTATGACTAGCAATGACCTCATCAAGAACCTTTGCCCCCCCTTCAAGAATGACTTTGTAACAGCCCGATTGGTCATCCCTGTGATTATTCTTTAGGGGGGGGCCACAATCAATGCTACCCATAGACGTCTCATACTTATTCATGAACTCAAGTGCAATTGGCTTTAGAGCTTCACTTTGATGAGCTACAGTCTCTGTGAACAAAAGGCCTAGAACCATAAGACCAGCTGTAATCACACCACACTTGTCTTCAATTGCCATACCACCACCAAAAGCCGCGCACATTTTTAAAGATTTTGATGATATGCCTAAATCATATACTTGGTTACTGCCATATAATATCTTTTCAGCACAGTTATAATCTTCCTCATTGCCAAAACCACTTTCTATCAATTTAGCTAACATAATTCTCCTCCTTTTATGCTACAACATTATATGTTAAAATAAATTTAATGTCAAAATTGAACTAGGTATTATAGGAGGAAGCACAATGGCTAACCAAGGAAGTAATCCCCCCCTTTCACAACTCAGACTATTAATGAAAAAGAGTAAGATAGATTTATATATTGTACCAAGTAGTGACCCCCCCCACCTAAGCGAGTATGTTGCTGATCGTTTCAAATCAAGACAACACTTAACTGGTTTTACAGGTTCTGCTGGCATCGCTCTCATAACCCATGAAGACGCTGTCTTATACACTGATGGCCGATATTTCATACAAGCAACAAGAGAACTAGAAGGTTCTGGCTTCAAGCTATTGAAGCAAGGCATCGTAGGCTTGCCCACTATGGATGAATGGATTCTATCAACACTATCCGCACTCAACCATAAGGTTGTCGTGGCTTTTGATGGCAGGCTTATGTCATCAAGGGAAAGCTTGGATCTTAAGAATAGTTTATCACAATTGGATGTAGCCTATCATACCAATGTGGATCTTATGAATGATTTATGGACAAAACGACCGGAATATCCAACCAATAAAGCATTGATACACCCAATAGAGTTTGCTGGCCAATCTGCAAAAGAAAAAATTGAGTTAATAAGATCTAAGATGTTAGGTGATGGTGCAGCTAGTTATATGCTAGCTAGCCTAAATGATATTGCTTGGCTATTTAACATTAGGGGGGGTAATGATGTTGCGTATACGCCTGTTGTTTATGCCTACTGTTTAATTACGCCAACAGAAGCAATGCTGTATACGAATATACACAAATTTGATCATGAGTCACAAAACACCTTAAAAACGAATGGTGTTACACTTAAAGACTATGACGAGTTCTATAACAGCCTAAGCAAACTTGAAACAGAAAGCATGGCTTATGACCCAACAAAAGTCAACTGCCTCATGGTAGAGTCATTACCCGCAACAACAATAAAGAAGAATGTTATGGACTATGTCTACGAAACAAAAGCCTGCTTTAGCGATGTCGAACTTGATAACCTTAGAAAAGCTCACATTAGAGATGGTGTGGCAATGATTAAATTTCTACATTGGATGGATGAAAATATAGAAAATGGCATTACAGAGATTGATGCTAGCCATATGCTCACATCATTTAGGACTAATGGTGACTTTTATATAGAAGCAAGTTTTGAGACCATTCCAGCCTATGCAGGAAATGCTGCAATGATGCATTACAGTGCAGATGAATCCTCACCAGTTACCATACAGACCAAAGGTCTATTCTTAATTGATTCAGGAGGCCAGTATTATGATGGCACTACAGATATCACACGAACAATTGCCGTAGGTGACCTTACCGAAGAAGAAAAAACAGACTTCACCCTTGTTCTTAAGGGTCATATTGCCTTAGACAGATTAGTGTTTTTGAGTGGTTGTACAGGCACCAATATAGACGCCATTGCTAGGCAACCCATTTGGGAAGCCCTCATAGATTATAAGTCGGGCACTGGCCACAGTATAGGCTACGTTCTAGGCGTCCATGAAGGACCATCAAGAATACGCATGAACCATAATCAATTTGTCTTAAAACCTGGTATGGTTCTAACCAATGAACCGGGTATTTACAAAAAAAACAAACATGGCATAAGAACAGAGAATGTCATTGTTGTTAATGAAATCGCCACCAATGACCACGGAACCTTCCTTGGCTTTGAGACAATTTCTTATTGTCCAATAGATAAACGTTGCATCAAAAAAAGACCTACTAAATGATAAGGAAATAGATTGGCTCAATTCTTATCATCAAGAGGTCTATCAGAAACTTTCTAACTATGTTGACGGTCCTACTCTTACTTGGTTAATACAAGCTACACTACCATTATAATCCTAAAGATGGGTTAGAACTTTCTGACCCATCCGACAAAGAAATCATATGTGTCCTCACCTGAATCGGGAGCTACATTTGAAGAACGGTATTTTTGGTATAAGAGTCTCATTTCCTCATGAAAGGCTTCATAATTCTCTTCATCAAGGTGCAATGATTCCTTAGTAATAAATCCTTTACGAGGTACGTTAACAACCTCTTCATGAGACTTTATGTAACTTGCACTATTGATGATATCATTTTTGAATTCATCAATAACACTGATCAGCATGTTCGTTGTTGAATCAAACAAGGAACCTCCAGATGGGGGGGTGTTCTCATAGGCCACACTGAAGTTCTCTGTTGTTAATTTATAGTATTTTGCAGTGATGCCATTAATCACTTCAGTATGATCTAGTACAAGTATGTCAATTGACAATAATTTTTTTGACATGATAGTGTACTTTTGCTGGAACCTCTCCCATTAAATCAGCTACACCTTTTACTGTAAGAGCTTTCCCAGCCTTAATATATGCATTAATAATTTTCATTCGATAAGGGTCCGAAAATATTTTTATCTCCTCATCCGATGAAATCTTTCTCACTTTAGCCATTTTGTCTCCTAACTTTCTATCTTATTAATGTCTTCTACTTATCTCTATTTGACTTTATTACAAAGACTTCTACAACTTCATTCGAAGTATTACCCAGCGTTGATACCGTTCCTTTTCCAACCTCAATAATTTGACCACTCGAGTAAGAGACCATCTCTTCTTTATCAATACCCAGCGATAATACACCCTTCACAATTATGATTGTGACATTGGCATCTGTTGGATGTGTGGGGGGGAAGACTTTGCCTGGTTTAATAATAACATGGTTCAGCTCGTAACCATCTTTTTGAAGCATTTCTTCAAATATATCATCAACATCTCTTGTATAGTTGTGCACATTTTCTAACATAAAAATTATGACCTTCCCTCTTCAAACCATTAATCGTCACACCTTAATTTACAAGGATTCTTGACACATTTTAGACAATCATATCACACTCAGCCTTTTTCGTCTATAGGGAAAAATTTTAACGTCAAAAACTATTACAATTCACTGATACCAAAGGGACGTAATAGGTCGAAGGTTTTCTTAAGCAGTTGCTGTTTTAGTAACTCGTCTTCTACCTTCTGGTTTGTCTTAGCCAACTTATTTTTGTAGTAATATCCTCCAGTCGAGTGTTCAAGTGATTTATTTAGAGCCAAATGAATGGCTGTGATTGCCCCCCCTTCATCCGGTGTTAACATAAATATACTTAACCACTTCATTAGCCTCAGTCTCGACTCTGTATCCCTGTCAACACTAATACTGGTACCTACAGCTCCAGGGTGAAAGCAGTTGACAGATATCCCAAGATTTTTATAAACTTTAGCCTGTAACATAGTCAGCATTGTCACTGCCAACTTCGATTGTCCATAGGCTCTAAAAGCCCTATAATTATCTTTTAATTGCAAATCATCAAGGTAGAGCTTTCCCGCTTTGTGGGCACCAGATGATACGTTAATAATTCTACCATCGTCACTTAAGGCCAACTTGGTTTTCAGTAGGGTTGACAAAACAAGAGGTGCAATATAGTTCACAGCAAACTGATTCTCTAGCCCATCAACCGTCACCTGTCTTTTGGGAGATATAACACCTGCATTGTTGATGAGCACATCAATTTTATCAAAGTCACTACACAAGTCATTTCCTAATGTTTTTATGGATTCAATAGAGGATAAATCCGCAATATATAGTTGAATTGACGACGAACCAGACGCTTCCTTTATTTCATCTTTTGCAGCTTGACCCCCCCTTAGGGCATCACGACAAACCATGATAACATTAACCCCCCCTTCTCTTGCAAGGCGTAAGGAAATGGCCTTTCCTATTCCTGAATTGGCACCGGTAATCACGATATTCTTTTGTTTCATAATCTGCACCTTCCTTTCCTCACATCCATCTGGCATTACTTTGCTTCTAATTCAATCCTACTCATTTTGAGAATCATTGTCAAGTTGTCTTCATTTCGTGAGTTAGTCTACCCTTCCTATGGTTTTCATAAAATTAACCAAAAATAATAGTAATTCCTATGAATTTGTGGTTAATTTACCTATTGAAATCCTCTATTTTATTGACTTCTACACTTTCCTATGATATTCTTATAGTTGCAGTTGATTTGTGCTATGCGGGATAAAAGCTTTTATGGGTTCTTTTGGTATCGTGAGGTGGGTTTTACGGACTAGAGAAATAGTAATATGCTTGTATAGGCAGATGCAATGTCAACAAAACATTATTTTTCTAGGAGGAAAACTTATGCAAAACGGTACTGTAAAATGGTTTGATGCAAAAAAAAGGGTTCGGTTTTATTTCAACTGAAGCTGGCGAAGATGTCTTCTGCCACTTCTCAGCTATCCAAACTGACGGTTTCAAATCACTTGATGAAGGTGATTCTGTAGAGTTTGAAATTAGTGAAGGTGCCAAAGGTCCACAAGCTGCAAATGTATGTAAAGTTTAATTGCTTATAAGACCAAACAAAAGACCGTGGATTCACGGTCTTTTTTTTCATGTTATGATATCTGGTCTACATACTTTTCTATATCCTTAAGGTTCTTTGCAATATCTATTAGTTCATCACTATAATCTCTAAAATCTTCTATTCTAACATCATCACCACTCAAAGCTTGTCCACCAAGAACAATTGCAAGATCACTAAGCTTAGCTTCACTTTTTATGGCTCTTATAAGATTTTTGAGGCCGTCTATATGATAAGACATCGTTACAGATATTGCCAAAATATCTATGGACTCTCTAATAAGCATATCTATCAAGCTTGTTGTTGGTACTGTTGTTCCCAAATAATAGGAAGTAACACCAATCAAATTAAGGTATTCAGATACCATCCTAACACCAATCGTATGGGACTCAGAGCTAAGGGACATACATACCGCTTTCTTCGACCCCCCCTTTGATGCAGTCATAGTAATTGTTGAAAGCATGGCAATAGTCTTATGACAAACTGAAGACGCAAAATGTTCTGTTGCTACATCAATAACATTATCTGCCCACAACTCACCAATAGCAACCAGACTCTTCATCAAAACTTCTTCATAGATAAACCTTATATTATCACTATCTGGTTCAAGACTCCATATCAATGCCAACGCTTTTTGCTCTTGGCCATCAATCAAGGCTTTTTGAAACACTTTTCTAGCCTCACTCATATTACCACCATTGCTTATATTGTTTACTGCAAAGCCAAATTTATTTAGTTTGACCACTTTGTGGTTCATTAATTCATCTAAAGATACATTCAACACTTCTCCCAGTTGCTTGAGAAGTTCTCCTGTTGGAAACCTAAGGCCCTTTTCATAATTGGCTATCGTTGTTTGTCCAACACCTATAGCATCTCCTAAGGCTTTTTGATTCATCTTCAAATTCTTCCTCGCAATTTTCAGACGATGTCCAAATGACGTCATAACACCACCTCCCACTTCAATAATATCACACATTGCAATATTAATCTATTTTCACCACTTGAAAGAACCTTTTCTTCCCTATTTTTATCACATCTCCCTGACCTAGTCCATTATTTCAGCCTCTAATATCTTATGTGTATTAATAGAGATGCCTTTTTGCTTGACCAGTCGTCTGACTTCTGATTTACTCTCAACAAGCTTATGTCTTACTAAGAATGACATTAGATTGAGTGGCGGGCAATAAAAAAAGCCCGTCTTCTATCCTATTGGATAGAGGACGAGCATAATATCTCGTGGTACCACCTCTTTTTATCATAACTTCACAGCTATGACCTTTCAAGTACGGCTAATGCTTATACTCTAGCGATATAACGGTCGAAGGAACCGGCAACTCTCTATAAAGACTTTATTGACACTCTACTTGTTCCTGTCTAAGCATTTGTGTTGTGATAATTATACATCCATAAAAATATTTGTCAAGTAAGACCATTAAAGAGTATAATAAAAGAGTAATATATTTAAGATATTCAAAGTGAACCTTCAATATACTGGAGGTGCTACCATGAAATCACTTAAGCTCATACCTATTCTAATGACAATCGCACTAATAACTGCAATTAATTGGAACCCGGCAATGGCTGAAGAGATAATAAGAGGGGGGGTAGACTATTCATTCACTTTGGTTCATGAGAATACCTTAATGACAAAAGACATTGATTTTACAAGAAAATTAAAGGGTCTAGTTGATGTTCTATATAGTGACAGCAAGACCAAAAAGGTAAAGTTGATTGTTGATTTAGACGGTAATAGGTATATCTACAATATACTCGACCGTGATGACTATGAATCATTCCCTCTCCAATTAGGTAATGGTAATTATAGTTTACAAATCTATGAGAACACCAGTGGCACCAAATACCGCAAAGTATTCTCCACATCAGGTAGTGTTTACCTTGATGACCCATTGATTGTTTATCTTACATCAATGCAACAGGTACTTTGGACCAAGGAAGACATAGCCATTCAAAAGGCTCAGTCCCTATTATTTGATTACAAGATGGCCAAGTTTTTTTTGAAGGACGCACTAATGTCCCTAAGAATGAATTTGATGCCATTACTTTATCAAATGATGAAGTGATAAAGGTATTGTATGATTATGTCGTAGAGAATATCACATATGATTATCAAAAAATCACCACACTTACGTACGACTACGTCCCTGACATCGATATAATTCTAGATGAGAGTACAGGTATATGTTATGACTACTCTGTACTACTATCTGCTATGCTAAGAAGTCAAGGAATTCCATCAAAACTAATAAAAGGCTATTGTAGTTTTACAGATGTTTACCACGCTTGGAACGAAGTGTACATGGTAGATTCTGAGTCATGGGTTGTGGTCGATACAACTTATGACAGTTACATGTATAGAAAGCGACGCAGCTATACATTCGAAAAAAAACAGAGAGGATTATAGCACAAGTTATGAGTATTGAAAACTATAATGAGTATATGGACCATCTACTCGAACAAACAATGGAAAACAGGGCGACCGACCTGCATTTATGTGTAGGAAGCCGCCCTCTAATGCGCACAAATTCTAAACTTAAAGCAATAGAAGGCACGGATGTTATCAAACCAGAAACAATGAGACAGATTGTCAAGTTATACCTTGATGACAACCAACTTATTATGCTTGATCAAAAAAAATCTATGGACCTATCTTATTCCAAAAGAGATTTGGGTCGCTTCAGGTGTAATTTCTACTTGCAAAGAGGCACCTATGCCCTGGCAATTAGATCGCTGCCACTAGAAATCCCCCCCAACCTTGAAGGCCTTGGTTTACCAGATGTCACGTCTGAATTCTTAGATAAGACAAAAGGTTTGGTACTAATTACTGGCGCTACAGGTAGTGGTAAATCTACAACCTTAGCCAGCATGATCAAAATGATTAATGAACGTTACAACTATCATATTACTACCATAGAAGACCCTGTTGAATACTTGCATCGCCATGCAAAAAGTATGGTGACCCAAAAAGAAATTGGTGGTGACGCACTCTCCTTCTCTGATGCTCTACGCGGTGCCCTAAGAGAAGATCCTGACGTTATTATGTTAGGGGGGGAAATGCGAGATATGGATACAATTTCAATAGCCCTTACGGCTGCTGAAACTGGCCACCTTGTTTTATCCACACTCCATACCAATGGGGGGGCTGTTAAAGCGATAGATAGGATTCTTGATGCTTTTCCAACCGAACAACAAAACCAAGTCAAAAGCCAATTGGCAACAGTACTTGAAGGGGGGGTCATTTCACAACAACTTGTGCCACGTGCAGATCATAATGGATTGGTGCTTGCATCAGAAGTTATGACAGTCACTCCTGCTGTACGTAATCTCATTAGAGAAGGCAAGCACTATCAGATTAACAATCTGATACAAAATGGAATGAGCCAAGGCATGCGCTCTCTCGAGAGAAATCTTGCTATGTTATGCAAAGATGGACTTATAGAAACTGATGAAGCTAGACTACGTTCCAGCGACATTCAACTTTTTGACACTTATCTAAACAATTTGTAGGGAGGCAGTATTTTGGCTAAAATAAAGAAAATACCAAAAGAAGAAATCATCATATTTACTAGGCAGTTGGCATTGGTCATCGATTCTGATGTATCTTTGTATGAAGGCCTTGATATGATCAAAGAAAAATCGGACAATAATGCCCTTGTTGTAGTTATCGAAGGTATGTTGAATGATTTACGCTCCGGTAAATCGCTCAGCGAAGCCATTAATGCTTACAAAGACATATTCACCGACTTTATTGTCAACATGGTTGACATAGGAGAGAAAAGTGGTGATTTAACAAGCACCCTAAACCAAGTTGCAGATGCCTACGAACGTGAACTCGAAGCCACAGCTAAGGTAAAATCCGCTGTAACATACCCTATTATTTTATCTGTTTTGATGCTTGGTGTCATTTTGTTACTTGTCCTTCAGGTTCTACCTATGTTTAATGAGATTTTGACTTCACTTGGTGGTGAAATGCCAATGTTGACCAAGAGCATTATGAGTATAAGTCTTTTTATCGGTAATTATATTCTTATAATTACTGCCATCATTGTTGTCATTGTCGCTCTTGCCTTCTATTATAGAACAACTGAAAAAGGACGACAGTCTATTGATAAAATGAAATTCAACCTTCCAATTTTTAAAGACATAGCCTCTTCTCTTGCCGCTGTCAGATTTTCTAGAAATCTCGCTGTACTGATTCGAAGTGGTATCAATATGGGTATTGGCATGAATATGATCAAACCAATCATGAACAACTCTTATGTTGAAGCCAAACTTGACACAGCCGCCAAATCCTTAAATCAAGGGGGGGAATCTGCTGACAAAGTTATTGAGTCTTTGGACTTGTTCCCTTGGGTTTTGGTTAAGCTTTTCTCTGTTGCCCAAACTACTGGTCATATGGATGCAATGCTTGATAAGGCTGCTGATGTTATGGAAAAAGAAACTGATGCTAGACTTGAGAGGTTAACAACTGTTATAGAACCAATCCTTATCATTATTTTATCCGTTATTGTTGGTATCATCTTGATTTCGGTTATACTCCCAATCATTGGTATCATGAACTCTATAGGATAGGAAGGTGTCATGATGAAAAGCAAATCAAGTCTCTCTATATGGCTCAAATCATTACACTACCGTTTATTGTCATAGCCCTTGTCCTACTAATTGGGTCTGTGGCAAATTATGGTGATAAAAATGAGGCTCTAAATCAAAGTAATTCTCGCGATACAATAGAAAAATACGTCATTCAATGTTATGCATCTGAAGGTTCATACCCTCCAGATTTAGCATACTTAACAAAGCACTACGGCCTTATACTTGACGAAGAACGTTACATCTATGAGTATGATGTTTTTGCATCGAATATTATGCCAGAGATAAAAGTACATGAAAACATACAGCTACCCTAGAGGCAATTGGAGGACACAATGACCAAACGAAAAATCAATATTTCTGTAGAGTCCATAATGGTTGTCTTGCTGATGATTATTTTTGCAGCTGCCATCTGTGTACTCATTATTCAAGGAAGTAAAACATATAGAACCATCATTAACAATAAAACTCAAGAAGAAAACATCCGTATTGCCTTATCCTATGTCAACATGCGTATTAAGCAAAATGATGTTGAAGGCCATATTTCTATTAACACCAATGATTTTGAAGGCAACAATGTACTGGTTCTAAAACACTCTGGTGAAGAAACTGGCCTCTTGTCTTATATCTATCATAAAGATGGCATTTTATGGGAATGTTATACGGACGGCCCCCCCCTTGATCATAATTTAAGCTCTGAGATTATTGAGATTGAAGGTGTGAAATTCCGTTACAATTCGGAAGGCAGCCAGATAGTTACTACAGTCACCTACTTATATGGCAAGCAGACTAAAGAAATGTCACAACTGACCACATTAAGAAGCTATTGAGGAGTATAGATATGTATAGAGAACACCTAAACAAGGAAAATGGCTTCACTCTTATTGAAGTTATTTTGTCTATAGCCATACTAAGTATCGTCAGCGTTGTTGTCTTGAGACTCTTTGTGGCTTCCCATGACTTGAATGAAGCCTCAAGAATCGCCGACCAAGCTAGCAATGCTTCTGTCAACGTTATTGAAACTGTTAAGGCTTATCGTAACCTAGACAATATGATTGAAGAGATCAACTGGTTAAGTGAAGATGGCCCTACTTTAAGTGGGAGCATCCTATTTAATGAGGCATTTGAAGTTGATTCTCAAGGAGATTATGTTTTAACCTGTCGCTTAGAAGCTTCAAAGTCAAATGCTTCGTTATATGATTTAGCCATTGAAGTTCACAATGATACAGAAATGATTGTCTCTTACAAAACCAGCCATTACTTTATGGAAGGGGGGGTGAACTGACAATGAAAGAACAAACATTTCCTAGTATACTAAAAGAAGAAAGCGGATCAAGCTCTATTCTTGTCATCATTCTTATGGTTGTCTTAATGGTGTTTGGTTTAGCAGTCTTAACCACCTCTTTGTCAAACATAAGATTATCCGAGAAAAAAACGTGATTGGTTAGCAGATTATTATACTGTTGAAGCCATCGCTGAATCTAGACTTGCAACAATAGATGACCTATTATCTGATGCTGAATTAGAAGCACATGAGTATATGGAATCAGGTGCTTATGTAGATGAGTATATGATTGATACACCAGTCCATGACGATGCCTACCTAGATGTTCTTGCATTGGTTTACCATGATATTATGGTCGAAGTTCTCTCAAACTATATTGATAATAATCCTCATGCTTCCTTGATAATCAGTGACTGCGACAGCATTCTAAACCTAGATGTCTCTGGTGGTTCAGGTGAATTCCCCCCCAAACACATTGCCTTGTCGCTAGCTATTTTGTGCCCCCCCACTTCAGAGACTGTTGATGGTCAAAATTTATTACTAAAACATTTCGACATAAGAGCCTATAAAGAATGGCAAGAACCATTTGCTTTTGATGAAGCAAGCCCATTTGACGATCCATTTGAAGACATAGAAGAAGGTCAACCTTTCGAAGAAAACACTATAGATGAAGGAAACCCATTTGAATCCCTCGAAATAGATGAATAAATTGCCATGTTGACTATTTTAAGAAATTAAGCTATTATAGATGTGATTTAAAGCTAACGTATGACGTTCACAAGTCATGCGTTTTTTTTCTTGTTTTATAAGAAAGTTCTAGGAGGATAATAATGATAACAACTGATAACGTTGGACTAAGTTTCAGCGACAAGACCTTATTCAAAGACATTAATCTAAAATTCACACACGGTAATTGCTATGGCGTTATAGGCGCCAACGGTTCTGGAAAGTCAACTTTCCTTAAAATACTATCTGGTGAACTAGAACCAAATACAGGTGATATAGCCATTACAAAAGGCGAACGTATCGCTGTACTTAAGCAAGACCACTACAAACATGATGAAGATACCGTTCTTGACACTGTTATCATGGGACATGAAAGATTGTATGACATCATTCATGAAAAAGAAGCCCTATATGCTAAAGAAGAATTCACCGAAGAAGATGGTGTCAAATCAGCCGAACTAGAAGCTGAATTTGCTGAACTTAACGGCTGGGATGCTGAATATGATGCTGAGAAGTTACTTGTAGGACTTGATATTTCAAAATCTATTCACCAAAAACTGATGAAGGATTTAACCGGCGCTCAAAAAGTCAAAGTACTCCTTGCTCAAGCTTTGTTTGGTACACCTCACATATTGCTCCTTGATGAGCCTACCAACCACCTTGATTTCAAATCTATTATGTGGCTAGAGGAGTTTCTTATTAACTATGACAATACAGTAATCGTTGTCTCTCATGACCGTCACTTTCTAAACAACGTTTGTACTCATATTGTTGATATAGACTTTGGTAAAGCTAAGATGTATGTTGGTAACTATGATTTCTGGAAGGAATCAAGCGAGCTCATGTCTAGGCTAATGAATGACCAAAATCGTAAAGCAGAAGAAAAAAATCGCAGAACTAAAAGCCTTTATTGCCAGATTTTCTTCCAATGCTTCAAAAGCCAAACAAGCCACATCTCGTAAGAAGATGTTGGATAAAATCCAACTTGAAGATATAAGACCATCATCTAGACGTTACCCATTTGTTGGTTTTATGCCTGAACGTGAAGTTGGAAAAGATATATTAGCAGTTGAGGGCATCAGTAAAACCATAGATGGTGTCAAAATACTTGATAATGTTAACTTCATCGTTAACAAAGAAGACAAAATTGTGTTCTTAAGTGATAATGAACTCGCGAGAACCACATTATTTGAAATCCTTATGGGTAAGATGGAACCTGACGAAGGTAGCTATAAGTGGGGGGGTGTAACAACAAGTACCGCATACCTACCAAAAGATAATAGTGAATTCTTCAACGGTGTTGAACTATCCCTTGTTGATTGGTTAAGACAATACTCTAAAGAAGACGACGAATCTTACATCCGTGGCTTCCTTGGAAAAATGCTTTTCTCAGGAGAAGAAGCGCTCAAAAAAAGCCCATGTATTATCGGGTGGAGAAAAGGTACGATGTATGTTGTCTAAAATGATGTTGTCTGGTGCCAATGTTCAGGTTCTAGACGAACCAACCAACCACTTGGATTTGGAATCTATTTCAGCTGTCAATGACGGATTAACTGACTATAAAGGCAACGTCCTGTTTGCATCACATGACCACAGATTTATTCAAACAGTGGCCAACCGTATCATCGAAATAACACCAAATGGTATTGTTGACCGTATGATGGAATTTGATGAATGGCTTGACAATGAAGAGCTTCAAGCACAAATCAAAGAAATGTACTAATAAGTATTAGGTAATGGGAAGTGGCTTACTCCACTTCCCATTTTGTTATAATAAATTTGATCATATTATCCAGTGTTCGGCGTAAGGAGTCTAAATCACCACTTATAATGTAGTCAAGAATAAGCCCATAAACCAATTCACAGATCATGTCACCCTTATCTTTGGCATCATCAATGCCTTGTTCCAGAAAGTGATATACTGCCACCTCTTCCAGTTTTTGAAAATAATAGTCTTCTGCTAATTTTGAAAAATCCACACCTCTAACTTCTGTCATCGCTCTAATAAACAACAACCATGTTTCAACTTCACTTTGAATCCCTGTGTAAGCCGCTTCAATCATAGCCACCAAATCATGCTGTAAGGCCGCTTCTTTTGTCATCTCTCGCATTCGGTCGTTATACTCAGCCATAGCATATTCCACAATCTCTTGCATGAGCGCTTCTTTACTTGAATAATAATTGTAAATAAGACCAACCGCTATCCCGGCTTTTTTTGCTATGGCATTCATTGAAGTACTGTGATACCCCCCCCTACTTGCAAACATCTTCATTGCTACTTGAGTTATGTGAGATTTACTCTTGCTTCTCATCGCTTCAAATTGTTTTTCTGTTCTTGGCATAACTACCTCCTTCATCTCATCTATGATTTGCTACATCTCATTTGTTGAACAAACCACTTTTATACCATGAAACCATGGCGATTACTCCAATCACAATTAAGTATGTCACCTCATGTTAGAGCCCTTCTTTACTAATTATATCTTAGAAGATACTTCCTGTCAGGCTTTGTCCACAAACCTTTCAAAAATAAGTAGAATTATCCGAATAAACCTTTCAATTGATACGTCCTTGTGATATGATGGTCCTAATAAAGAACCATTATCATTTAGCCCACCAGGCTTATAAGGTAAAAAAGGTTCATATTAGGAAAGGGGGGGGCAATTCTATGGATAGTAATGTCTTATTTGCCTTTGGTCTGACCATCTTTGCAGGTTTAGCCACAGGTATAGGTAGTGCCATCGCATTTTTGCCAAAAAACAAATACAAAATTCTTGTCTCTGGCCCTTGGTTTCTCAGCTGGGGGGGTAATGATTTATGTCTCTTTGGTGGAGATATTTGTCAAAGCCAATGTAGCTCTCCAAGCCGAGCTTGGTACAAGACTTGGTTACTGGGTAACGACACTTTCATTTTTTTGGAGGTATTGCCGTTATAGCCATTATCGATAAATTTGTTCCGAGTTTTGAAAATCCCCCCCATGAAACACCGTCATCAGAGGACCTTGACAACATCCAGCACAATCACGTTGACAAGAAAAAAAGCTGACTTGCTAAGAATGGGAATGTTTTCAGCTTTAGCTATAGCCATTCACAACTTCCCCCCCGAAGGACTAGCAACCTTTACTGGTGCCCTTCAAGATCCTGCTGTAGGTATATCTATTGCTGTGGCAATAGCAATACACAATATCCCTGAAGGTATTGCAGTCAGTGTCCCTTTGTATTATGCAACAGGCAGTAAGAAACAGGCTTTTAAATGGTCTTTTCTATCAGGACTTTCCGAGCCCGTTGGAGCATTGATTGGTTATCTCATATTGATGCCATTCATGAATGATGTCGTATTCGGCGTGCTTTTTGCCAGTGTGGCCGGAATAATGGTTTTCATTTCATTAGATGAATTGTTGCCAACCGCTGAAAAATATGGCGAGCACCATCTAGCCATCTATGGGCTTGTAGCAGGTATGGCAGTCATGGCTTTAAGTCTCTTGTTATTTGTTTAATAATCAGACCAATTAGGAACTGTATAAGAACTTATAAAGAATGGTGATGCCTTGTTTTATGGACTCCTTACTTAAATGTCCATAACCAAGCATCACTTCTTTTTTATGTATAGAAGGATAAATAGTTAAAGCTTTCATTGACGCCAACCTAAGGCCTTTATTCGATAATTGTTTCAGGACCTCATCATCAAATTCAAAGCTTTTGAATCTAACAACTAGGTGAATGCCTGCTTCATCCCCCCCAATAATTTTGGCTTCACCACCAAACAACCTAGATACTTCTCTATTTAAGTACTCATTCAATAGTCCATAGTGTTTCTTAGCTTTTCTAATATGCCTCTCCAGTAATCCTTCTTCTATAAACCTGGCTAAGGTTAATTGTTCCAGAATTGGTGTATGGATATCTTGAAGGTGCTTAGCCCTTCTAAAAGGTTCAATCAGCTTTCTGGGTAATATAACATAGCCAATTCTAAGTGCTGGAAATAGAAGCTTACTGAATGTCCCCCCCGCGTAAATGACTTGTTCTGAATCTAAGCTGTGAAGTGCACTGACTGGACTACCTTTATATCTATAGGCACTGTCGTAATCATCTTCTATGATATAACCACCTGATTGTTTTAGAACATCAATTAATGCCAATCTTCTATTGATTGACATAATGGCACCCATAGGATATTGGTGAGAGGGTGTAGTAAACACCAACTTTGGGACAATATCTTTAGGTATCTGATCTACCATGAGCCCCCCTCATCATCAACCTTAACTGAATGTATCCTAGCACCAGTTGTTGCAAGCATTTCGTAAATATCGTTGTTTATGGGGGGGTCTTCTAGAACCACATCGTCACCAGCTGATATAATCGTTCTAGCAATCAAAGTAAAACCTTGAGCAGCCCCCCCTGTAGTTATAACAACTTGTTCAGTATCAGCTATAACACCTCTCGTTCGTTTTAAATAAGCCAATATTTGATGTCTTAGTTCATAACTGCCTTGAGATTTATAATAGTCTAACCTTTCAGGCACTAAACTATGGCAAATATCTCTATAGATTTTCCCCCCCCATTTATCAAGGGGGGGAAATATACTTAGATTAGGTGCGCCTGTTCGCATATCAACAATACTGGATTCTGGCACTGTTCTAAGACTATCTCGAGGATTTCCAGTCGGAACAAAATCAACCGGCGCCACTTCACGCTCCACACAAGGCTTTCTAGGCCCTTCAATGCCCATCACAAAGGTTCCAGCACCACTTTTTGAATAGAGGTACCCTTCAGCAAGTAACTGCTCATAAACTTCAACAACAACAACCCTTGATAATTTTAACTCATAAGCAAGTTGTCTGCTCGATGGTATTCTCTTATCTTTTTCAAGTTGCCCTGACATAATCAATTCTCTCATTTGATTGTATAACTGTTTCGTCAGGGGGGGCAGCTTATCATTTCTATCTATCGTAACAAACATTTTTCCTCCACTTATAACGCATTTAAGTAGTCGTTAGCACAAAAAGTAATTGGTATTATAATTTTTTTCATATAATTGGTCATATGACATACCACTTCACTCTGTTATGATTATAGCACACAAGTTTTTAACCCACAATTTTGGAGGTCTTATGTCAAAACTTAAACACTCATATATATTGTTAGCAATGGGCATGGTCTTGGCTGGTAGCTCTGTTGTGTCCGGAAAAGTCTTAATGACATATCTACCCATTTTCCTGTCACAGCTATTGTGCCTGACCATAGCCTTATTTTTATTATTCCCATAACTTGGATACTAGAAGGCAATCCCTTTAAAGTTCATTTGGCCAAAAGGGATATACTCATTCTCTTTGCCCAGGCTTTATGTGGTATGTTTTTATTTCGGATATTCTTACTAGAAGGATTAAAGTATACAACAGCAATGGAAGGTGGCATGATTACCAGCACTGCACCAGCAATGTTGGCTATACTCTCTGTTGTTTTTCTAAAAGAGGGCTTAAGTACACCTGTCATTTTAGGCATACTCTTATGTGTTTTTGGCATAGTCTTAATTAATATAGGTGACTTATTAGCTAGTCAAAATCCAATTGAGCTTTCAGGCAACGTAATTGGCAACAGCCTTATACTAATGGCCGTTATTGGTGAAAGTTTTTTTTCCATTCTTAGAAAAAAGTTGTCTTTTAAGGGCCGACCCTTCACTTGTACTACATACATCATTGGCTTTTCAACGCTTATGTTCATGCCACTTGGTTTTATTGAGTTAAAATCCATTGGGACACTTAGCTTTGGCATAGGCCCATGGCTTGCTATCTCATACTACGGCTTATTTTGTACCGTACTGGCTTATGTATGCTGGTTTATGGGTATAGCAAAAGTCAAAGCGAGTGTTGCAGCTGGTTTCACAGGATTCATGCCAATAAGCTCTACACTGCTATCATTTATCTTTTTAGGTGAAGTACTTATGCCTCTTGCCATCCTAGGGGGGGGCATTACAACCCTTCTTGGCATCTGTGTGGTTTCAATTGACTTTACTTATGTCTTTCGATATGATTTGTTTAGGACAAACAATAAGCCGATAGCAAAGAGGTAAATCTATGAATAGTGAACAAATCGCTAAACTAGCTGGTGTCTCAAGAGCCACCGTATCAAGGGTCATGAACAATTCCGGTTATGTCAAAGAAGAAACAAGAGAGAAAATACAAGCCATTATGTTAGAACACGGATTTGTAGCAAGCGAGTCTGCAAGACGTCTTGCAGGTGCGCCTGTGACAACCATTGGCCTCTTTATCGTTGATATTAACCAATATGTATCAACCCATAGAATCAGTCACTCAGATTACTTCTCCCACTTCACAACCTACCTAATTGACCATGCCAAAGCTTTTAATAAGGATGTATTGGTAACCATTATTACATCCATAGATGAATTCTCAAAAATCCGTCAACTCCACAAAAACCACTCTATTGGTAATGCCATAATTATTGGTGCCACACTCGAAGATCAGCAAGTAAAAGAACTACAAAAATAGACATCCCATCTGTCCTAATTGACATGCCGGAACATCTATTTGAAGAATCGCCTCATTTGATTTGTGTGAACTTCGCCAATACTCAAGGGGGGGCATTTGATGCCACAAAACTATTATGCGCAAGAGGCTATAAGCGAATATTACATATGGCCGGAGACCAATCTAAATATTCAGGTAGACAGAGGCTGGATGGTTACTTAAAAGCCCTGGAGAATGCAAAAGCCCCCCCTATTGATAATGACCTAATACTATATGCGAATTTCTCTGAACAACAAGCACACAACCTTGCCTTCAATTACCTCAAAAAAAACAAAGTGGATGCCATCTTTTGCGCCAATGATATGATGGCTTTTGGTGTCTATAGAGCTTGTAGAGAACTTGGACTATCAATTCCTGTTGACATAGCCATAATCGGTTTTGACAACAGCCCAATTGGAGAATATATTCAGCCAAAGTTATCCACTGTTACCCTCTCAATTGACCTTCTAGCCCTTAAGTGTCTAAGGAATCTCGAAGCATTACATGACACTTCCCTTGAGAAAATGACTGAATCCCTAATTCCTGTAGAAATCACACTAAGGGACAGCCTTTAGAGGTAGGAGGACTTTCCTGTCATAGTATCAACCCTAACTTGAATGATGGTTACCTTTGCAAGTGCCTTCTCAACATAATCAAAATCTTTCGCTTTGGTATACTGTCCCATAAGAATGTTAAGTGCATCTATTTTTTTAGACTTATCAGTGATTATCCTTGCGGTGCCATTACCAATAACACTCTCAAAGGTCATAGTATAAGCACATGGGTTTTTCCCTTCAACTAATTTATGACTTACATCCATTTCAAAACATACTTTGGGATTCTTTTTAAGAATATCTAGCTTAAGGCCCGTATTGGCGCAGTGAAAATATAGGGTCTTATTTTTATAACCAAAATTAAGAGGTACAAGGTAGGGTTGATCATCAAGTGACATTGCAAGTCTACACACCTTGGCTTTACTTATTATCTCTTCAATAGCCTTAATATCTGTTACCGCTTTTTCTTTCCTCTTCATAAAAACACCTCCTATTAATTTGCAATCATCTACAAGAATGATATAGCATACAATAGGATGTGGCAAGTCTTAATTACTGACCATAGTAGGCACTAGGTCCATGTTTTCTAAGAAAATGCTTATCAAGAAGCAATTGTTGCATTGGTTTTTGGTCTACCTTAAGAGCCATAGTTCTATGAGCCATCTTAGCAACTTCTTCAAGAACAACAGCGTGATAAACTGCATCCTTCGGACTTGACCCCCCCCAAGTAAAAGGCCCGTGCTCATTCACCAACACAGCAGGAATGTAATCAGGGTTAAGAGTTTGGAAGGTCTCTGCAATAACTATGCCGGTGTTTTTCTCATAATCATTAACAACTTCTGATTCATTCATAAGCCTTGTACAAGGAATTTCACCATAGAAATAATCTGCATGGGTGGTTCCAAAGGGCTTAATTGCTATGCCTGCTTGGGCAAAACTTGTTGCCCAAGGTGAATGAGTGTGAACAATACCTCTCACATTGGGAAAAGCTCTATAGAGTTCAAGATGGGTCATAGTGTCCGATGAAGGCTTCAAAGCACCTTCAACAACCCTGCCATCCATATCTACCAAAACAATGTCTTCTGGTCTTAAATCAATGTATTCTACCCCCCCACTTGGTTTAATAGCTACCAGTCCTGACGCTTTATCAAAACCAGATACATTACCCCCCCAAGTGAAAACGACCAAATCTTTTTCTGGCAAGGCCATATTGGCTTCGTAGACTTCTTTCTTTAACTGCTCTAACATATAAACGTCACTATCCTTTCAGATGCCAGATTAGGTCATTGACTTTCAAGTCTTGTTTAAAGGATTCAATATTGGTTTTATCATCAATGACAACCGTCTCAATATCCATAAACTCTGCGAAATCCAGAAGGTCAGTCACCGTGACATCATAGGAATAAGACGTATGATGAGCGCCACCAGCAAGAATCCAACCTTTTACAGCCGTTTCAAAGTCTGGCAATGGTTGCCACATGGCTTTTGCTACTGGCAGTTTAGGCATCTCATATGGTGCATCAACAGCTTTAACTGTATTAATAATCAAACGCATTCTACCGCCCATATCAACAATTGATGCGTTTAAGGCATCACCTGTTTTTGCTGAGAATGTAAACCTAGCAGGCGCTTCCTTACCACCTATTCCAAGAGGTTTCACAATGATTGAAGGTTGATCTTTTGCGATACTTGGACATACTTCCAACATATGTGCCCCCCCAAGTACAAGCGGTGTCGTTTTATCCATATGGTAGGTATAATCTTCCATAAATGATGTACCTTTGCCACCAGTGCCACCCATTATTTTCATCAAGCGCACTAGAGCAGATGTTTTCCAGTCACCTTCGCCACCAAAACCATAACCTTTCTCCATCAGCCTTTGAACAGCTAATCCAGGTAATTGATCTAGGCCATAAAGGTTTTCAAAAGTTGTTGTAAAGGCTGTGTATCCACCTTGTGTTAAAAACTTCTCCATACCAAGTTCAATCTTAGCCTGAACCCTAATAGATGACATTGTCACCTCATCATCTTCTGGAATCAGATACTCATTAGAATACACTTTTATAAGCTTATCCACTTGGTCTTCGCTTATGGTATCAATAACCTTAACAAGGTCTCCAACACCATAGCCATCGATTTCCCAACCAAACTTAATCTGGGCCTCAACTTTATCCCCCCCTTCTGTTACGGCTACTTGACGCATATTGTCACCAAATCTAGCAATTTTTAGTGATTTACTTTCATTAATTGTTACTGCCACATTAAGAAATCGCTTTAATTGATTTAAGACACATTCATCTTCCCAGTAACCTACAATGATTTTTCTTGGAACCCTCAGTCTTGTATTAATAAAACCGAATTCTCGGCCACCATGCGCCGTTTGATTAAGATTCATGAAATCCATATCTATATCAGCCCAAGGGATTTCACGGTTATACTGGGTATGCAATTGGACAAATGGTTTACTCAGACAGCTTAGGCCTTTAATCCACATTTTTGCTGGTGAAAATGTATGCATCCACCCTACAATTCCAGCGCATTCTTCGCTGTTGTTAGCTTCCTTGATAAGTGCTAATACCTCGTCTGGCGTTGTTAATAAAGCTTTGTATTCGATTTCATAATCTAAGTCACCTTTGTCGTTGAGCCCTTGAACAAGTAACCTAGAGTCCTTCTCAACCTGTTTCAGTGTCTTTTCACCATACAGATGTTGACTGCCTGTAATAAACCAAAATTTGTACTTCTTACTAACTAACATTCTTCTTACCTCCTAAATTCATTCGTATGTTTCATTTAATTTGTACGTACAACTTATTCTATAGTTAAAGGTATGTTGCCATACCTTATACATTTTTATTGATGGATTATAACTACTTCTATAGCACTCTTGTTGAATCTCTTACAATCAAATCAGGCACCATTTTTTCTTCAATCATAGCCTTAGGATGATCAATCAGAGTCAACATGGCCTCAGCTGCTTTCTTGCCAAGAGCTGCTTTTGGATGGGCCACTGTTGTCAACTTCATCTCCAGCTTATCAGCAAGATGAGAATTGTCAAAACTGACAATGCTATAGTCTTTTGGTAATTCATAGCCAAGATTCTTAAGCACTTCAACCAACTCAATGGTACTTTGATCATTATAACAAACAAAGGCTGTAGCATTTTTGTACGAAGATAGCCATTGGCTTACACTGTCTTTGGTAATGAAATGTTTACGTTCCTCAGTACTAAACCACAACACTTGTTCACTCAGATAATCAACACCTAATTCTCGATGTGCTTTCACAAAGCCTTCATAGCGTCCATGACCTTGCATATCATCTTTTTTAAAAATACCAATTATATTGCGATGCCCTGCTTCCAGCAGATGTTTGGTTGCAACAAATCCTGCATGAACATCATCTTCAATGACAAAAGATGCAGGAAAATCTCTATAAGTGGCATGTATATATAGAATTGGAATACCTCTAGCCGCAAATTCTTCATAAAGGTCTACATTATGATTTGGGTAGACACTTTTTGTTGGTTCAACAATAAGTCCTGCTAGCTGATTATTGAGCATATTCTTAAGTACAGCCCGTTCTCTAGCAATATTATTCTTGGTTGTACCAAGCATAATGTTATAACCTTCTTCTGACATAACATCGTCAATACCTGACAATATCTCAGGGAATATATAGTCCTTGAAATAAGTGGTAATAACACCAATCATCTTGCCGTTAAATTTCTGATCAGCCGTTGGATCAGCAACAAATGTACCACTCCCTTGGGTCGTATATAGCCAACCTTGATTAATCAAGTCACTTAAGGCCCTTCTAACTGTATGGCGACTCACGTCAAACATTTTGACCAGCTCTCCCTCTGTCGGAATGCTTTCACCATACTTTAGATTTGACCTTTGAATATAGTCAATAATATACACTTTTACTTGTTCATACTTTGGTTTAGCCATCTGTCATAAACTCCCAAATTTGTACGTACAACTCTATAGTTCTATATTACTCCAAAATAACCTTAGTTGTCAATAACTTTCACTCATATTTAAGAGTAAGGCCAATTATCGAAGATATAGTTATCATACCCACTTTTTATAGAAAAACGTACACGTTTACTTTATTGTAAACATGTACGCATATGTTCTGTTTGTTATTTAAATAAATATCTGTTCATCAGCAACAAGTTTTTCAACATCCTGCATGATTGAATTCAAATCTCCTTCATCTAAGTTCAGAAGTTTGACTGCATCTCCAAAAAATTCATGTGCCAGGGTGTCAATACCTTCATGAAGGCCCATCATCATAACCAAACCATCAGAAATGTGAACAATTGAAACAAGCTCAAGGTTCATAAAAGTCTTGAATGGGTTATGGTGGTGTTCTATTGCCTCAACAAGTTCTGTAGCAAGGTTCCATTTATCAACAATCTTAGCACCGACCTGACCATGGTTGAAACCTAGTATCTGTTCTTCAGCTGAAACGTAGGATATGGTTTCACCAGCAATCATATCTAAAATATCTTTGTAGCTATCGCTGACATACTCATCAAGTATTACCTTGCCAACATCCTTAAGTAATCCTGCTGTATAAGCAATGTCTGGATTTGGGAACTTGGCTTTCTTAGCTATGGACCTGGCCATAATCGCTGACACCTGAGACTGACGCCAAAGAGCATTACGTTCATAAGAATAGCCTTTGAGCTCCTTACCCATAACCTTTCCTACCGTTGAAGCCAAAACTATGGCTTGAACAGTGTCAAAACCTAAGAGGACTGTTGCATCCACCACTGTTTTTATCTGACGCCTACCACTATAGAATGCGGAGTTGGCCATCTTCAACACTTTGGTTGTAAGACCTTGATCTTTCATAATTTCTCGTTCTATATCAACTGCCGCTGACCTGGGTTCCTTTAACAATTCCATTATCCGAATAACGGTTTGCGGAAATGCGGGCACCTCTTCAACTTTTCCAATTAATTCTTCAAGCGTTACTTTACCCAACTCGTTCACCTCTAAATTTAGTCTACTTGTGGTTATTATACACCAATATTTGTAACTTATCTATAATTTGTGTTATAATATCTCTAAATATAATTTTAATTCGATGTTATCTAGGAGGATATACTATGAATGCTGAATATATCAATCCTTTTTTTAACGGCTGCGACTTCCGTTATGAAAGATTTTTGCAATATTGAAGCGCAGATGGGCAAACCTTATTTAACGAAAACAGACTTTGAAGGTGATAAATTCTTAATTATAGTTGGTATAACTGGGCAACTAACAGGCCAAGTGATTCTTAGCATGTCTGCTGAAACAGCATGTGACATTGCTTCTCACATGATGATGGGTATGCCCGTGCCAGAGATGAACGATATGGCAGCAAGTGCTGTAAGTGAATTGTCCAATATGATTCTTGGTAATTCTGCAACGTTGTTTTCAACACAAGGAAAAATCATAGACATTACACCACCTTCTGTTTGTGTTGGTACTGATATGTCTATAACTGTTAGTGACTCTAAGACAATATGTGTTCCCCCCCTTCAATATGATGACGGAAATAAAGCCCTAGAAATAAACATTGCCGTCAAAGACAAAGAGTAATACAACCTTATATTAACTATTACCATCACCATAATAATGGTGGTGGTTTTTTTTATTGCCTATCCCACACAACTTCCTCAAATTGTATTTGACCATTCTTTGGTAACGCTAGATAGCCCCCCCTATTACGTCCCTTATCTTTTGCCATATACATGGCTCTATCTGCAAGTTTCAATAATTCTCCTACGTCACCCGTTAATGAATTCGGTATCATAACCATCCCCCCCATTGAAACTGTACAGCCAATGACGCTGTCACCTTCAATTCTAAAGTCATAGGCTTCAATCTCACTACCCAACTTCTTCATAAACTGTAATAAGAAGTCATCAGAAGTTAATTTCACAACCAACAAAAACTCTTCTCCACCAAACCTTAATACATCGTCTGTCCGTCTAACACTATTTCTTAGGATTCCAGAGAATTGTTTCAATACCAAATCCCCCCCAGAATGATGACCAAAGGTATCATTAATACGTTTGAAAAAAATCTATATCAAGCATAAACAAGCCATATTTGGCTGTTTTTACATAGCCATGCCTTCGTTCAACCCGTTCAAAATGCTTTGAACGTTCAATAAACAGCTCTATGTCATTCATACAATACTGTTCGAAATAGTACCTGTTGTATAAACCTGTCAGAGCATCTTTTATGACAGTTTCTGATAATTTTTTTTCTTAAGTAGGAATTCAGTTTTCGAATGAAATTCTATAATGTAGCCACTGTAACGCCAACTAAGTTACTGACAGTCAACATGACAATGTTATAAAGCAAAATACCCATTGGAAGATGGTTTACCCTCCAGGCAACCAATAAATAAAGGCCAACAAGAATCGTTCCTATTGGAAAGGCCTTTAAGTGTGACACATTGAGCAATGCATAAAGATAGAAAAATACTATGATTAAGGCAACATATATTCTTGAGATTTCTGGATCGCTTCGCCCGACATAAGCCATCCCAATAACACCTATGCCTGAAATAAGTATAGCAAGAAAATTAAAAAATCTTGTATTTTTTTTATATAAGGGTGTAAAACTGCTAAGAAAAATAAACAAGAGACATGGCACTACGAAGTAGTAGCGTATCATGTTCAGATCATGGTTAACTAAGGGAAATGTTAAGCTATCAACAAAAGAAAAAATACTATAAAAAAGCACACCAGAAATCATGACAAACCTATACTGAACCAATGACTCACTGGATATAGTTGTCTGATAGTCTCTTTCAACTGCTTTATCTTTAATTTTTAATGTCAATAAATTCAGAGCTTTGTTTATATTTCTATCCATTGTCTCATCCTTTTCCCCCCCGAACTTATTATACCATATTTTATTTTATAGTGTCTCTTTTAGGAGTTTTTCAATCTTAGGTGTGCAACGCCTTCCTTTACACGCACCCGAGCCTGCCCCCCCGGTTTTATACTTTATTCGATTAACCGTCTTAGCACCATCATTAATCACTTCCACCATCTTTTCTTTGGATATTTTCTTACATAAGCATATGTTTTTACTGTCATAATTCTCTGTCATAAGGACCTCCATCTCTTTTATACCTTTATGGGAATTCCAATAAGATATTATATCATTATAATCTAGAGGATAATAATTATCAACAATCAACTTACTGCGGATTTTTTTCAATTAGGTTGTTGACATTTCAAGCGGAAAGTTATACCATCAATAGGTTATATACACATTGAATACGTTACGTACCACTTAAGCATATAGAAAGGACATATCATGTCTAATAAGAACTTCACCTATTCAGAAGAAATCAATCGTCGTCGTACATTCGCAATCATCTCCCATCCTGATGCCGGAAAGACAACCTTAACAGAGAAATTCCTACTCTATGGAGGTGCAATCCGCGAGGCAGGGTCAGTTAAATCAAGGCGTTCAAAAAAACATGCCGTCTCAGACTGGATGGAGATAGAAAAACAAAGAGGTATCTCTGTAACCTCTTCTGTACTACAGTTTAATTACGATGATTTTTGCATCAATATACTAGACACACCTGGTCATCAAGATTTTAGTGAAGATACTTATAGAACCCTTGTGGCAGCCGACAGTGCCGTAATGGTTATTGACAGCAACAAAGGTGTTGAGGCGCAGACAAAAAAAACTTTTCCAAGTCTGTAAAATGAGAGGTATACCAATTTTCACTTTTATTAACAAAATGGACCGTCAGGGAATGGATCCTTTTGATTTAATTGATGACCTTGAAGAAGCTCTTGGCATTCGTTCCTACCCTGTTGATTGGCCAATAGGTAATGGAAAAGACTTTAGAGGTGTTTATAATCGACTTGAAAAACGCGTGGAGCTTTTCAATGAAGGTAATCATGGTCAGAACATAGCTGAACTGGTTACTGGAGATGCTACTGATGAGAAATTCAGGGATTTATTAGGAGATGATTTGCACCAAAAATTACTAGATGATATCGAGCTTCTAGATATGGCTGGAGACGAGTATGACCTGCATAAAATATTGACTGGTGAACTAACCCCCCCTGTATTTTTTTGGTAGTGCCTTAACCAACTTTGGTGTAGAACCATTTCTTCAAGCTTTCCTTAAGATGACACCACCGCCATTACCTAGACATAGTAACATTGGACATATTGATCCAGAAGACAAGAACTTTACAGGATTCATTTTCAAAATACAAGCAAACATGAATCCTGCTCATAGGGACCGTATAGCATTCCTTCGTATATGTTCAGGTGAATACAAAAAAAAGGTATGTCAGTGAATCATATCGATGCCGGCAAAAAAAATAAAACTAGCTCAACCTCAACAGTTCATGGCCCAGGACAGGGTGATTATTGAATCTGCCTATGCTGGTGACATCATTGGCCTTCATGATCCCGGTATCTTTAACATAGGCGATACACTATCCGAAAAGGGTAACGAATTGTCCTTTGATACCATTCCCTCATTTGCACCTGAATTCTTCACCAAGATATCCACAATAAATGCAATGAAGCGAAAACAATTCCTAAAAGGACTACAGCAGCTTGCAGAAGAAGGGACCATTCAAGTATATCGAAGACCTTTTGCTGGCTCAGAAGAGCTTATCGTCGGTGTTGTTGGTGTCTTACAATTTGAAGTCCTTGAATATAGGCTTACCCATGAATATGGTGTAGAAGTCAAATCCGTGAGACAACCCTATCGTTACATCAGGTGGCTTGATTCAGACTTTGATATGGAGAAGCTTTCCCTTACTATGGACTCTGTTGTCGCTATGGATAAAGATGACCAACATGTCATCATGTTCCAGAATGAATGGTCTGTAAGAATGATACAAGAGCGTAATGAAGGTCTAGAGCTAAGAGAAACTTCAATCTCAACACCTCATGTATAAGAAATATACTTTATCTCACTTGAACAAAATATAGCTTGCTATAAATCACTAAGAAGTACAAATCCTTTGATAGCCTGTTGTAGATGCACCACCAATAAAACAAGACGCGAAGGAGAAATCATCAAAATAGCCACAAGATAAAAACACCAGTGAACCTATTGGATTCACTGGTGTTTGTCATTTTATAAGAGATATTCACTTAATAGCTCCTTGTTCTTTTAGTCTTCGTCTAATATTTCGTCATAGAACTTGGTATATTTTGACCATTCCTGGGTGCCAACATTCTTCATTGCTGACCTAGGATGAATATTCATTTGACCGGTAATCATATAAGGAATATCAAATCCCCCCCATATTAAGCCATCTTCCTTAAGTTTGGCTATGCCACTTTCAACAACACTAAGAACTGGTCTTAAATTGTATTTTGGATTTTTGAGGAAGCCAAGCAACAATTCTAGGGGGGGACAATTCCCAGCTGCTCTACCAAGGTTAGAAAAAGTTGCATCTAAGTAACTGACACCAATGGTTAAAGCTTCAATTGTATTGGCAAAAGCCAGTTGCTGATTATTATGAGCATGAATACCAATTTGCTTGTCATATTTTTCGGCTACTTGAAGGTATTTGCTTGCAAGAGCTCTAATCTGCTCTGGGTAATAATGGCCAAAACTATCCACCAAATAAATAACGCCCACATTAGACTGACCTAAGATTTCTAGAGCTTCATTTAACTCTGTTTCATTACAATGAGAAATAGCCATAATGTTAATTGAAGTCTCATAACCTTTAGAATGGAAATTATTCATCATTTCAATAGCAGAAGGAATCTGATGTATATAACAGGCTGTACGAATCATATCGACAACACTCTCTTCTCTATTTGGTATCAAACCGATGTCCGTTCTACCAACATCTGCCATAATTGATATCTTCAAATTCGTGTCGTTATCACCAACGATTCTTCGAAGGTCTTCCTCTTTCGTGAATTTCCACGGTCCAAAATCATCTACATTAAAGACTTCAGTAGAGGCTTTATAGCCAAACTCCATATAATCTACGCCTGCTTTGACACAAGCTTCATAAACACTTTTGACGAAGGCATCATCGAATCTAAAATCATTCATTAATCCGCCATCTCTGATTGTACAATCCATTACTTTTATGTCTTCTCTATAAGACAAAAGACTACCGACTTTGTTAATTTGTTCTAACATAATATCCTCACTTCATTCATAATTTTCCCGCTGCCGCTTTATCGCTTTAAAGTGTAACACCTCAAAGTGTAAAAGTCAAGAAGAAAGTTGCATATTTGACACTAAGGGATTATAATACACTTGTTACGACAATCATAACATGAAAGAAGGTTTTATGATGCATTTAATTGAAATTTTTCATATAGAAAATCAAGACGTCATTACGATGGGTACAGCATGTTCATCTTGTAGCAGTGGTTGTGAACCTGTTACTCACAGTATCTCTGAAACAGTCAAAGCATTTAATAGCAAATACCCAGAAGATGGAACTATCAAGCGACATGAGATGAAAGAAGATAATCTGGATGCCATCGCTGAGCGCTTGCAGGAAGTATACCAAAACAGTGGTGAAGGCTTGATTATTACAAGTTCCAATATCAAATTTATACTTGGTAAACTTTCTCCAGTTATAGCAATTGATGGTAAGCTGGTTGCCAACAATTATATACCCGATGCTGACGAACTTAAGTTTGCCATTGACACTGATAAGGGTATTTATAATTCCATATGTCAATAACAAGTAGTAATATTTAAAGCAACTTAGTACTATCGAACTTTTTTTTGACCCATGTATTCTGAGATTGTTCGGGTTAAGACATCCTCGCTTTTGGCTATGTCTATACATAGTATCACTTTCTTGTCACCTAAATGGCAATAACCAGAAACCGTAATACAACGATTACCTGTAGCCAAGGACAAGTACTCATCTGAAACATAAAAATCCTGGTGGGTTGTCTTAAGTATATAATAGTAGGCTTTGAGTGTTGCATCATCTCCACGCCTATAGGGTGAAAACAATGTTTTGCGATGAATCTCCGTAAACCTATGATTAAAGATAGTATCTGTAATCTGCTTTCCATTATTATTGATGATATAGGCGCATTCAACATTTTCATAGTCTGGGAGAATATGTTGTAAGCAACATTCTTCATCTTCCGTACATTCTCCCTCAATTCTAAGCCTTATATGTTCAAATAAAACCCTTATATCTTTGTTGTTTTTACATTTGTCCACCATATATGAAGCCAAAAAAATCCTTTTGGTGGGCTGCCACCTCAGCAATTGCGTCGTTCATACTTGACAGCCAACATTCATCTAAGTCAACTGGCTTTGATATATAAAATCCCTGAAGTAAATGGGCACCATATTGAAGGACTGTCATCACTTCCTCTATAGCCTCAACACCTTCACCAACAATCAGGGCCCCCCCTGTTCTTTCACCTAATTTGATAATCATATCAACAACCTGCTGTTTATAATAGTGTTTGTGTATGTCGCGAATGAGCTCACGATCAATTTTGATAATATCTGGTTGCAGGAGAACAATTCTATCAAGATTGGAATAGCCTGCCCCCCCAATATCATCAATAGATATCATGAAGCCTTTTTTTCTTATACTTGCTGGTAAAGTTGGCTACTGCTTCCAAATTGGCAGAGTGAAGTTCATTAATCTCAAGGACAATATTTTTTGTTGCCACACCTGATTCAAGACTAAACTCGTAGATAGCTTCAGTATTGTTATCTAAATGTATAACAGAGTTGTCCACATTCAAGAACAGGATTAGGTCTTCATGGTTCTTAAACATATAACTAAACTTCTCAATAGCTTTTCTTTGGCACAACCTATCAAGTGCTATAACCATTCCTTCAATTCTTGCCTCAGCAAACAAATGTAATGGGGGGGAGATGTTACTACCATCTTCCAAATCGACGCCTCTCACCAAGGCTTCTACACCTGCGACACGCCCTTGGTATGTTGACACAATGGTTGAAACACAATTTTGATACTTTCTTCTTCAATTATTCTTCTAATGTTAATCTTTCTATTCATGTGAATACTCCAATTCAGTAGTGTTCCCCCCCAACAACATTACACTTTTTCTTAAAATAAAGTGGCTTCGCCTGACATACCCCCCCGCAACTCTTTGACTTTTCTAAGCAATAAAATAGGCAAAGACGTCTAAAGCCGACGTCTTTGCCTTGTTCTATTATACAATATACTGTATAAAAATTCAATAGTTCATACAACAATTCTTTCACAAGAGGAATATTTTGCAATTAATCAATCAATCCTAAGGCTCTTTTTGCAAGTTGGTCAGCAATTTCATTATAGTGGTCACCACTATGTGCTAAAACCTTCACAAATTCAATAGGAAAGGATTGCTCGTAGGTTTTATAACGTTCTACGTATGCAATTGTTCCTTCCTTCTTGGCTTTCCATGCACCTGTAGCCCATTTAGCTATACCCTCATAATCATGGTAGATTACTAATTTCTTTGTACCCAAATCCTTATAGTTCTCTTCATACCATTCCATAGACCTAATAGCCCCCCCAAGTAACTCGCCTGCAACATTGCGCATAGAAGCAAGGTTTTCATTATCGCCTGCTTCACTTAGATGTATCTCATCTTCGCCAAAGAGTATCACTGCACCACCGGCATACCTTAAAGTGCTATGGTCATAACTGCCATCTACATAAGCCTTAACCACATGAACATCATCCACTTCCAGTATTGGTTTGGCTCCACCATTCATATAAGTCTCAGCTTCTTCCATAGTCTTAAAACTTTTGAATTCAGCACCTGAAAACCCTTTTGTATATTTCTGACACTCGGCCCAAGTCTTATATATGCCTGACCTATGTCCAACTCTCACTGCGTATACCTTTTTTGCCATATTTGCTCCCTACTGTCATTTTCTACAACTAGTATACATCACAAGAGAAAACAGTTCAATTATACCAAGCAAATATATCCACGATCAAACTAAAGTAATTTTATGACATCCAGGTCATCAGGTACGAATATATTGCCATCAAAGTAGGCTCTACCTTCATTGGTATACAAGCTCTTTCTTTCTTCAATATGATCATCCTCAGTATGATACATCACTACATTCTTAACCTTTAGCATTGATGCATTCTCACAGGCATCTTTAGCCGTGGCATGATGTTTCTTGTATGGTTCATAGATATCTTTGTCACCAAATAAGCAAAAGGCTTCATGAAGAAGATAATCAGCCTCATAAGCCAAGTTATATTCATGGTCTCTGTATGGCTCGTCCCCCCCTAAGTACATCAGCCTTATGCCACTTTTAAGCTTAAAGTGACAGCCATATTGCTTGTCTTTAGTACTCATCAAATCAAAGAAACTAAGATTGTGCCCTTGGACTACCATTTCATCTTCATGATTTACAACCCTTAGACTTAGTTTTCTTTTTAAGCTCTCTGATTGCTTTTTATTGAGCAGCATGCCCATCATGGTTTGAAGGGTCTCAATCACTTGGTCATGACCATAGATTGTCAAATTATCAATATCCTTATTCTTTGTAGCTTTGGCTGAATATGCACGAATCAACCATATGATCCCTAGAATATGATCTATGTGACAATGTGACACAAAAATGTCCGGAATGGATTCGATTCCTATTCCTGCCTCTTTAAGTTGCTTTAGTATTCCATTACCGCCTCCTGCATCTACCAAAAAAAATATTTTTCACCTGATTTGATGGCAAAACATGTGTTATAGCAGTTGGTCACCATAGCATTCCCTGTACCTAAAATATGTAGTGTTTCCAAAACAGCCTCCTCTTACGACTTCATAACCATATATTTACGAAGTTGACCACATTATACGTTTACATCACACGTCCTACATCTTAGCATGAACTTGTGTATTTATCCAGTACTTGATAATAATTGTTATTTGCCTTATACTATAGGTGTAGCGGTAACAGATGTACTGCATACATAGCTATACTTACAAGTTAAGAATACCAGAACTGCTTTGATCATAATATGACAGAGACAGAACGAATGAATTTGAATAAGTCCCTTTTTCGATGCATTTGTTGTGTCCAAAAAGGTTTTTTTTATGGAAAAAAAATTGGATTTATAGGCCCTGGAAGAGTGGGCAAGAGCCTCAGTGACTATTTCCAAAGCAAAGGATTAACTGTGGTTGGCTTAGCCTCCAAAAATGACACATATATAGAAGTCATTAGACAAGCAACGCTCTTATTCATTACAACCCAAGATCGTTATATTTCATCCGCTATGGATAAACTCTATGCTGAGTTAGATAAAAGCGTTGAAGATATGAGTGATACAATCATCCTTCATTGCAGTGGTGCCTTATCCAGTAATGAACTAGGTAGAGCAAAAAAAACTATGGTGCTTATGTTGCTTCCTTCCACCCTCTTATGGCATTTAATGGCAATGACAATGATATTGATACTTTGGAAAAAGCATTTATCACTTTGGAAACCGACTTAAGCAATCCTAAGAAAGGTATTGTCTGCCATAGGTTGGAAGAACTGATGAATCACCTATCCAATCCTTATAAATGGATTGATGCTTCATCAAAAACTTTGTACCACGCTTCAGCCGTAATGATGTCAAACCACCTCGTTACTTTATACAACGAAGGACAATCTTACATGGAAAGTATTGGCTTTGATGCAAAAGATATTAGGCAAATGATGGTCCCTCTAATCAATGGGACCTTAGAGAATATATATAAGAAAGGTACTGTTGATGGATTGACTGGACCTCTTGTTCGAAATGACATTGACACAATTGATGGACATATTCAAGCCATCAGTCACCAAATAGGTGATGATAGTGCTAACTTTTACAAGCATATGGCTCTTAGAACATTGGATATGGTTCACCCAAAGCGTATAGATGATACAACTTATAACTATTTAAAAAGACACTTGAAGGAGTGATTGTATGAGTAAATTCACAATTAACGATTTTAAATCATCAAAAAAACAATAAAAAAATTAGCATGCTAACTGCCTATGACTACTCAATGGCTAAGATTCTAGATGAAGCTGGTATTGATACTATATTGGTAGGCGATTCACTTGGAATGGTTTTTCAGGGCAATGATTCAACCTTGTCAGTGACTGTTGATGATATGGTCTATCATACCAAAGCTGTCACAAAAGGCGTTAGTAAAGCTTTTGTGGTTGGAGATATGCCTTTTCTGTCCTACCACATCTCCCACGAAGAAGCTGTTAGAAATGCCGGAAGATTGGTCCGTGAAGGTGGTGCAAATGCTGTTAAGCTTGAAGGTGGTAAGGAAATGGTCTCAACCATTAAGGCCATCTTACATGCACAGATTCCAGTGATGGGTCATATAGGTTTAACACCTCAATCCGTCAATCAATTTGGTGGCTTCAAAGTCCAAGGTAAAGACGTGGAAGCTGCAAATGCAATTATCGAGGATGCTCTCGCACTCCAAGATGCAGGTGTTTTTGCTATAGTCCTTGAAGGCGTACCAGCAAAACTTGCCACACTAATCACTAAGAAGCTATCAATACCAACCATAGGCATCGGTGCTTCCAAAGCATGTGATGGACAGGTACTTGTCATCAATGACATGCTTGGAATGTTCTCTGATTTCACACCTAAGTTTGTCAAACAATATGCCAACCTTAAGGACATGATGATTGATGGTGTCAAAAACTATATTGATGAAGTGAACCATGAAGTTTTTCCATCTGTTGAACATACTTTTGCTATGTCAGATGATGTTTTAGAGAAACTATATTAGACAGATTTGACCACTTAAAGGTAAGGACATAACAATGATTATTGAAACAATACGTGATTTGAGACAAGAACTTAAAAAATATGATAGCGTTGGCTTTGTACCAACGATGGGTTACCTTCACCAAGGCCATCTTTCCCTGATTGAAGCAGCAAAAAATGACAATACCATCGTTGTGGTATCTATTTTTGTTAATCCAACTCAATTTGCACCAGGTGAGGACTTTGAAACTTATCCACGTAATCTTGACCGTGACTACAAGATGGCTGTTAAAGCAGGTGCTGACATCATTTTTCACCCATCTGTTGATGAGATGTACATCAGTGGTGCCTCCACTTATGTAACTGTTGAAGGTGACATCACCACGAAATTGTGCGGCGCATCTCGCCCTACTCATTTCAAAGGTGTAACCACAGTGGTTAATACACTTTTTAATATCGTCAAACCAGATAGAGCCTACTTTGGACAAAAAGATGCTCAACAAGCCATCGTTCTTAGAAAGATGGTTCGTGATTTACATATGGATATTGAGGTGAAAGTTTGTCCTATCGTACGTGAGTTAGATGGACTTGCTATGAGCTCTCGGAACACTTATTTGAAACAAGATGAACGACAACAAGCCCTTGTTCTAAGCCAAAGTTTGAAGAAGGCTTATGAAGCCTTTAACCATGGATTGGGCGAGACTGATGTAACTAAACTTAAGGACCTCATACAAGCTCACATCCACACTGCCCCCCACTTGGGAAAGTTGATTATATAGAAATACTTAGCAACCATGACCTATCAGATATACAAACCATTGAGACCACAGCCTTAGCAGCAGTTGCTGTCTATTTTGGCAAGACAAGGCTCATTGATAATATTGTTTTACCCATTACAAAAGGAGAATAACCATGATACTCACTTTATTTAAATCCAAACTCCATAGGGCAACTGTTACAGAGGCCAACTTAAACTATGTTGGCAGTATAACAATTGATAAAGACTTACTTGACCAAGCAGGCATTCTGGTTGGTGAAAAGGTCCAGATTGTTAATAACAATAATGGTGCTAGACTTGAGACATACACTATTGCTGGTCAACCCGGCTCAGGTGTCATTTGTCTTAATGGTGCAGCTGCACGTCTTGTACAACCTGGTGACCAGGTAATTATTATTGCTTATGCACAGTTATATGAAAAAGAAGCTGAGACTTTTGAACCAACAATTCTACTACTAGACGAAAACAACAAAGTCGTTGATACCAAACATTCTGAAACCCATGGTGAGATAGGATAAACTATGACTATTCTGATAACAGCTGGAGGTACCAAAGAGCATATTGATTCTGTTCGAAGCATTACCAATACAAGTTCCGGAGCTTTGTCTGCAATTATTCATGACGTCATTGTTGCCAACGCACTGTCATCTGGAACTGAGATACCAAGAATACATTATGTAATGGCTAACGGACAACACATGCCAAAAGCTAATGATTCAACCACCATTCACAGAGCCTATGACACATTAGCTGTTAAAGAAGTCATTGAGAACCTACTTTTGGAGGAATCTATTGACATAATGATTCATGCAATGGCCATCTCTGACTATTATGTTACCGGTGTAAAGTCTAGCAAAGACCTTATCAATGATTTAGAATCCCAGATCTCTCTAGCTGATTCTTTGGACAATGGTTATGACCAGAATTCAAAAATACGTGATAACAATGAACTCATTCTAAGATTAACACCAACACCAAAGATTATACACAAGGTTAAGGAATTAAGCCCAGCAACAAAGCTGATTGGTTTCAAATTGTTAAGTGGTGTTTCAAGGTCAGAACTCATTGATGTGGCAACCCAGACCCAGCGCAACAATCAGTGTACATTTGTGGTTGCAAATGATATGACCAATATAAATGGTACTAGGCATGAGGCTATACTAGTCAGCGAAAACATGGTATTGAAAGAATGTACAACTAAAAAAGAGATTGCACTCGCAATCACTAATCAGTTAGGCATTTAATTAGATTTTACCCACCCCCCCAAAGGAGCCTTCAGATGAAAAATATTGTAATAGGTGTCACAGGTGGCATCGCCAGTTATAAAGCAGTAGAAGTGGTCAATGCATTAAGCAAACAAGGTCACAATGTGGATGTGATTATGACCAATAATGCTATGGAATTTGTTACTCCGCTGACCTTTCAGACATTGTCACATAACAAAGTGGTAACTGATATGTTCAGTAAAATAGAAAAATGGGATACTCAGCACATTACCTTAGCAAAGAAAGCCGATCTTTTTCTAATAGTTCCATGTACTGCCAATGTAATTGGTAAAATTGCTAATGGTATTGCAGATGATATGCTAACAACTACAGTCATGGCTACTCGTGCACCAGTTGTAATCGCACCAGCCATGAACACAGCTATGTGGGAGAATCCAATCCTTCAAGATAATATTAAGCGTCTTAGGTCCTTTAACTATACCATCCTTGATACAGCAGATGGTAGATTGGCCTGTGGCGATATAGGCTCTGGCAAATTACTGGCATGGGAAGACATCGTTGACATTACCCTCAAAGCTCTAGCCTAAATATCTCACTCCTAAACCTCCATAATATGGGGGGGGTTTTTTTATATTGATCTTGATACCCACTTTATCATTCTTTTTTTAACTCTATAGGTTCATAAACTTCAACTCGGACAAGTTCATTTCCCTTTTGAAGTTCAATTCTACATTCTTTTCCAACTAACCTCATTGAGACAACTTGATATGAATGGTCTGTTAGATCAATCGATAGTTGATGGGGGGGTCTAACAAACAATGTGGATTCCTCTACTTTGATTAGGTTATAAGGTCCAAGGAAACCACCCACTTCCATATTCATGGGCTTATTATACATTTCAGTAGGTGTGCCAATTTGTATTAAGCTACCCTCACTGAGGAAGGCCATATTATCAGATAGGCTAAGTGCCTCTGTGACATCATGCGTAACAAATAGTATGGTTAAGTTCAAGGATTCCTGTATGGATTTGAGCCACTCACCCATTTGCTTCCTAAGTGTTGGGTCAAGACTAGAGAAAGGTTCGTCCATTAAGATAATCCTTGGGTTATCAATTAAGCTCCTGGCTATCGAGACCCTCTGCTGTTCACCACCTGATAGTTCATTTGGCATCCTATGAAGCAGATGGTCAATTTGAAGAATCTTTGCTATGTCATTTATTCGTTTTCTTTGCTGAAGGATAGGAATCCTCTTCAGTTCTAGGCGAAAGCAATATTTCGCTCTACCGACAAATGAGGAAATAAGAGAGGCTTTTGAAATACGAAACCAATATCTCTGTTTTCAACAATAACATTCTTAATCGAAGCATCCCCCCCTAGCATAACATCACCTTCACATACCTCTACCAAGCCAGCAATCGCTTTTAGAATCGTACTTTTACCACTGCCAGAGTCTCCAATAATTGTAAAGAAACTTCCAGATTCTACAGTCATATCCACTTTCTTAATGACCATTGTTTCATCATATTTAACACACAAGTCTTTTAACTCAAGCTTCATTATTCTAGTCTCCTATTCTTCACTCAACGTAGAGCAATCCCATCTGATTACTTGATTTTGATAACTTATCAGACACTCTAAATGTCACCAAATAAACCACAACAAATATAATACCCGTTACAGATGATAAACCATAATCATTATTGGTGATGTATGGGTACATTAACATTGGTAATGTAATAACATTGCCGCCACCTATAAGGAATGTGGAGAAGTACTCACTGCCAGATATCAAAGTACTTACAGCCATTGACAGTCCAATAGCTGGCCATAACATCGGTATCAAGACATGTCTAATAACTTGCCAAGAATTTCCACCTAAGGTTCTAGCAATTTCTTCAATCTCAACAGGAATACCTTTTAAGTGATTCAAAAAAAATATTGGATGTATAAGGCAAGCATATCATTACATGGGCGACTATAACCCCCCCTGCCATAGTATTGACCAATGGTGTTTTTTTGGATCACTTGGTGGACACCAAGAAATAGGACCATTGAAGGAATTAGAATTGGTATGGAGACAATGATTAAGACTTTCACATATTTCACTTTGAGATACCTACTAAAAGCTCTTGCGGTCATATAACCAAAAACAGTCCCAAGAAAAGCAGTGCATAAACCAATAACAATTGAGGTCCATAGACTTTGGTAAAATAAGTTGTTCTCCATGAAAACACTGACTACATGTTTGGAAGTCAGACCTTCTGGCATTAGGGTTGGAAAAGTATAGCTTTTGCTTACACTCAGCATTATTACCCAAAGAAGTGGACTAACAATTAGCATTAATAAACTTAGGCCTATTACTTGACGCATCTTCCTCATTTTCTATACCCCCCCCTTAGACAATAGTATAAGACTCTTGAGTAACCTGCCACCAAGATACCGCCAACAAGAAACAAGATTATGGTCATTGCCATTGTCTCAGGTATCTTCGTAATATCTGGATTAATATACAAACTATAGAGCCCAGATGATAAGGTTACCCCCCCATTAAGGCTTCCAAGTATATAAGGGACCTCAAATGACCCTAGATTATAGGCAAGTAAGACACAAGAAGACCATACAATAACATCTCTTGACATAGGCATATATATTTTAGCCAAAAGCTTTTTTTTGACTACATCCTAAGGTTTTTGCCACGCCCTCATATTGCTTACTAATGTTGTCCATAACATTGAGGGTAAATAGGGCAACAAATGGCGCTCCTTTAAAGACAAAAGTCACTATGATTCCAAGCCCCCCCATATTGCCATATAGGATACTAGCCATTTGACTCATATCTTCAATAAGACCAAGAGCAAGTAGAACTCTTGTCACTGTACCTCCCCCCCTACCAAAGACCAACATCACAAGAAAGATCATATACAAATAGGGTAAAATCAAGCCCAATTGAAGTACTTTAGATGTAAGTTTCTTAATCAAAAGAGATTTGGATCTTGTTAGGCCATAGGCTATGGCAACACCAATCGTTGTCGAAAGAATTGTTGATGTGAAAGCAATATAGATACCATAGGCTAGATTCTGGTAGAACTCCCTTTGATTTAGAATACGCCTATAGGCATTTAGGTTAACATCATTAAAGCCTAGATTTTTTTATATAACCTAGGCTTTCGACAACGATATAAGATAAGCCTCCTAAGATAAAAAGGCTATAGAGAATTGAAATAGGCAGTAATCTTATTGCTGCCTTTGACTTTCGACCCATAATTTCTTAATCCAATCTATGTATTTGGCTTCCATTTCAGGTAATCTAGAATCCGTTAATGCTTCAATAGAAATAGCACCTGGTACATTCTCATAAGATGATAATAATAGCCTCTCACTCTCATCTATTTTTGTCACATCAAAAGCAGGCATATCACCCCCCCAAACTTCTGGGTTCATCTTCTCAAGTTGTGCTTGGGGGGGACTCTCTAAATAGTCTATAACCATCATGGCCCCCCCAGCTTTATTAGGTGCGTTATATGGAATTGCTAGGTAGTGAGAATTACCAATCATACCTGTATCAAACACATATGTTTTAACTGTATCTGGATAGACACCTTGGCTTATCAAACCTGATGTTTTGCCAACTTCAAAGCCCATTGTCATATCCACTTCACCGTTTTTAAACAAGTCATCAAGATTGGCTTGAGTAGCAGGATAAGCATTGCCCTCTTCCCACAAATAGGGGGGGGCAATCTCTTTAAAATAAGCCATAACCGGCTCAGATATTTTTTCAAATTCACTCTCACTCATTGATGTCTGAAACTTATCACTTTCCCCCCCCGTCAGCTCATAGTAGGCTGTTCTGACAAAGGCAGTACCAACAAAATCATCCGGTAGTTTGGGTAGGTAAACCTTCCTGGATTTGCCATCACCCAATCTCTTAGCTCTACAAAACTTGTTGGAGGATTAGGTACTTTGGCACTGTCATAAGTTAATACCAGTTGTGCTCTTCCCCCCCATATAGCCTCATAACCTTCAATTGGCACACCGGAATCATAAGTCATATCCTTTGCATGAAGGTCATAATAGGTATTTCTTGTAGGTAACAAATCAGCAAATGGACCAGCAAGTAAACCGCCATCTTTGGCTGTTCTGAAATTCTCTGCATTAATCCAGACCAAGTCTGCTGTGCCAATATCAACATTACTTTTTTTTCTCGTTAATAAGTTTGTTCAAATAGTCTCCTGCCCCCCCCATAGGGACACGATTAAGTATTATACCATATTGCTCCTTCAGATTATCTGCAACAAAGGTATCCATATATTGATTGATGCCTTCATTCCCACCCCCCCACATAAGAATGGTCACCTCTTTGTCACTACCGGCATCAACAACTTCTTCCCAGCTTGTGTAGGATGTAATAGCCACGTTTTCTTTTTTTTGGCATCCTGTGATGAAAATCAACAATATTACTATTATGCTCACTAATATAATAGACGATTTTTTTTCATTATCTCTCCTCCTAAGTTAATCTCTATATCTACTTAGGATAACCTTACTCAGTATTCATACATTTGTCAACCGATTACTCTCTTCGCATAAGGTGACTTATGAATTACAGATTGCTTTCCTCACTATAGATTCTCCTATGATTCAATACGAAACTGCTACCGCGCATTAATTTTGCTTTTTTTCTTTAAATCTGAACAAACATCAACCACTTCGATTGCATTAAGACCTCTTAAGTCATTTAAATCAACAGCTGCTATGCTAATTGTCATAATGGGAAACTCTTTCATCTGCCCTTCCCTATCAACTGTCACTAATTTCTTTGCAGTTGCATCGGCTTCTTCGTAGTAGTTGATAATCCCTTCATCGAACATCGATATAACGGTTTCGTTAACACGGTTGATATGACTATTGCCAAACACCAATACAAAATCATCACCACCTACGTTGCCAATGAAGTAGGATTTTAAGCCAGCAGTTTTGCAAGCTTCTTCCAAAACACGTGCAGTGTACTTAAGCACTATGTCACCTTTAGCAAAACCATATACATCGTTATAAGCTTTGAAATAATCAAGGTCTGCGTACATAATACATACTGATTCATTTTGATCTGTAGCGCTATGGATTCTTTTCATAATTGAATTGTTACCCGGAAGACCTGTCAAAGGATTTGCATCTTTGGCCATAAGGTATTGCTCTTCAAGGGCTGCTTCAAGGGCTTTCTTCTCAGTGACATCCTCAATCATCCACAGTGTTCCTAAGGTTTGATCTGGAGGCACATGATCATCTAAGGTACTACCACAAACAATGCACCAAATGTGTTGGCCATTAATTTTCTTAAAGGGGGGGTACTCCATTTGGAATATTTCACCACTTAATATAGCCTCTCTGTAACAATCACCAAATGTGTGATAGTCTTCCTCTGTTATATAGAAATCCATAGCTGGTCTACCAATGAGTTCTGTCTCATCTTGACAACCAAGAATATCAACTATTCTTGGATTACAGTTACGGATTATCTTATTCTCGTCCACAACAATAAGACCTTCTCTGGCATTCTTGAAGATGGCTTCTAGCTCTCTGTTCTTTTCCTGAATCATTTTGGTTTTTTTCTCTGACCATGCGTTTGATACGTTCTTGACCTGTAATATCATGAATACTGACAAGCAAACATTCCTGTTGACTGAAGTTGATTTTTTCAAGTCTGACCTGAGACATAAACTGTCTTCCATCTGGCCTTTGATGAAGCCACGGAAATTCATAGCATCCATCTCGAAAGGCCTTTGCATTGTTATAAGCAACTTTCTCTGATGACAACATACCATCCATCTGGTATTTGGGTGAAACGTCTTCCGGATGGAACTTAACCAAGTCATCTTTCTCTGTATAACCCATCATGAACCTGTATGCCTCATTATGATCTAGATAACATCCATTCTTATCTATAATAATCATGGCCACTTCAGCGCGTTCAAAAAGCCATTCATAATCCTTTTTCACATCCATCACCTACTTTTAACCACTACTTTATGGTATTTGCCTAAACTCTACAACCTTACCAGCACCTGTGCCATCCACCGCTGTTGATGTATCACCACCACTAATATTATTGAGCAATATCTCTGAAGTGATTTCCGAATCAAAACCAGTCAATACAACTTCAAGAGCATATTTTCCATTAACCACTTTGAGGTCAAAGTCAACATCTTGAACGGTAGGAGCTGAGAAGGCAACAGTATCTCCATCATCATCAAACTCCAATGTATCTGTATTCAAATGTATGTATCTTATCTGAGTTACAGAAGCTGTCGTCCCATGAATATCTACTTCAAAACAGTTACGCACCTCATCTGTAATCTTAAGCATTGCCAGCCTAAGATTGGCTTGCTCATCAATCTTATTATTGCCATAAGTATATTGATCAAGACCAAATTGCAAGAATGTAAAGACCATTCCAATGACGATACTGAATATCAATATGGTTACAATAACCTCAGTTAGTGTGAACCCTTTATCATCAGGTAACCGTGACTTCATCCGCCGTATGCTTTTCATTAACTTCATAGATTGTCACGCTCCTAGGGTATTTCTGTGTAAAGGGGGGGTATAAATGTGTAGATTGTTTTGTCAAGATAGTCACCACCTACAGAATGATCTTCAATGGTTACACCAATGCTATCAAAGTCATTTAAATCTTCGGCTGATGCGTCAAAATTAGTTGTATCCCAACTAAATGAGATTACTTCGTCTGATGTGGTTCCATTGACTATTGCTATGGCGGCAACTGATACTGCATCTTCATCTTTGGCAAGTTGTCTGGCCAAAGATAAACTGTTCTCGAACTCACTCTGATTCTCATAGGCACTTTCTGAGAACTGATCGGCTGATGATAAAGTATAAAAGGCATATTGAAATCCAGCAAAGGCAGCCATACTAATAATAGCCAGAAGTACTATTGCCAAGATTACTTCCATTAATGTCATGCCTTCTGTGTTGACCAGATGTTTTTTTTATTGACTCAAATATTAATTTCATACAATCACTCCCAGTAATCAATGCCCATTTCTTTAAATTTGGTTGTTGATGTGACAGATGAACCTGGTTGTTCTATGCTGACAGAAGCTTCAAATTGAATTTCGTTGGCATAAATACCTCCGTAAATGTAGGTTCCACCATTTTTTTTAAGTGGACTACTGCTTCTGGGCCCAGTATAAAGCCGTATAAATCAGAATTATTGTTCATGCTCACAGTGTTATAATCTTCAATGTCTTCATTGTTATCCAAACTTCCATAAATATAAATCATTAGATTATCAGGTTTGGGGGGGTTGGCACTACCAATAGGTCCTATACCCAGGTCTTTATTGCCTTCAATCACCAAATCATAGTCATCACCATGATTATTCCTAAAAGCATTATCTGTTTGGGAAGTATCACTTGATTCATCCACAACATAGATTTCTACCATCACATCATCAAGAATCTCAAGTTCACCATTAAAATAGAAAGCATCATTTACAACAATCATGAGATTATTAGATCCTGAAACTGAAATATCACCGCTAAGCTTTGCTTCTCCTTGAAAGTTAATGATGAGCCAACCGCCTGAGCCTCCACTGCCTTCTGACATTGTGAAATGAGTGTCAAAATCATCATAGTTATCTTGTTTATATTCAGCGTTATCTGTATCAATTGTCAAGTCTTTATTGTTCATTGAGAAGTTAGTAAATACTGTAGACTCATTAACAATCAAATCAGTGTTTGGGTTATCCACTAAGTCAAAATCAACTAATATCCCAGAAGTCACCAAATCAGGTACATAGATGTCAACATCCTCATTCCAGTTTGGTTGAATTAGGTCTTCATCCAAACCACCATTGTTAACGTCAGCTTGTTTATAATGTATGTCACCACCAGATGCTATAGTTCCTGTTATCGTTCCAACGCTTATTGCATCACTTGCCCCCCCTGGCGCACCCATATCATCTATTGCATATGCTGCATAATCAAGATCAGTTTGGTCACTATAAGACATACGAATACGGACTGTAGATTCAGCACGTTCATAAGTACCTACAGCCCTAATAATATACTGTTCATCTGCACTATCATAGCTTACGAAGATTTCAACATCGCCTTCACCAGCCAATACATTGCTTGCACTTGCTTGCTGCTCACCTAAGGTAAATTGCTCAAGTTTGGTCTTACTCATTCGCTTCAGTTCTGATGCCATAGATTCAGCACCTGCTCTAGCTATATAGTAAGACGTCATTTCCTCAACTTGATACATCGCTTGCCTATTTTCTGACATACTAACTGTTGCAATACCACCTACTAAGAGAAACACAACCATCATCACAACAATCACATACACAAGGGCTGCACCTTCTTGGTTCTTAAGAAACTTCATGAAATCACCTTCATTAATTATAATAGTAGAGTAGATAAACCGCTTCTGCTCTGGTTAAAGTACCGTCTTTTGTCGCCCAGTCAGGTTTGTCAATACCTTTACTTGACTTGATACTACCTGCAACTGTGTTCCACTTGAAGTTATCAATCTCTTTGATTTTGTTCATCAGGAATTCAACTTCCTCATAAGTAATATAATCACGAGGTCTTAGGGTATTGTCTGTATAGCCTTCAACGATTCCGCTAAGGTAACCCTTGTGAATAGCTTTGGCAAATGAACTCTCTAGACTACCAAGGTCATCGTAGTCTCTAAAGTCCGTTAGATTTACTTGATCATCATAGACTATAGGCCACTGATAATAAGAGTCCATTAGGACGATGAATTCGCCTCTAGTAATTGGTTCATCAGGTCCAAATTCAAGGTATGGGTTTAGATACAGATAACCAAGATCAAGAAACTCTTTGATTTCGTATTCTAACCAATGTCCTTCTAAGTCTGCAAATTCAAAGTATTGAGTATAGTTAAACAATTCATCATCTTGAAGGTATAAGTAGCGAACGACTATACCATTATCCACCACTTCCGCAAAAGGATTCTCTTTAAGAAATAAATCGTCTATATACCACTTGTACAAGTCATCAACAATATTTGCATCTGCAAAAAAATGTATAGAAATCCAATGTTAATTGTGCTGATACTTCATCGAATCCACTACTTGTAACACTTAGATTCGATACATCGATTTTTCTTGGAAACTTCCATATCGTTTTAAGCATATTGACAAGTGATTCATATTGGCCAGAAACACTTAGTGAAACACTGTCTTTTTGAAATTCAACTTCACCAATATTAATCAAGGCAGGTTCTGCAAATCCAATTGTAGATTCACTAATATAAGGCATTAATAAGAAATCAGTTAAGAGTAAAACTAGCTCTTCTTGCCTGGTTGTGTTGAAGTACTCTTTCGCTACAGTTTGAATAGTCAAATAACTATTCTCAATCTCCCTATCAATCTCAGACTCTCTAGAAATCAATGTTCTAAGATTCTCTAACTCTTTTTGCTTAAGTGACAGCTCTATCTTCATTTCTTCCATAGCCTTAAGCTGTTCTTCAATAATCAAATCAAAACTTAGCCATCCAACAACCACCAGGATTAGGAGCATCAACATGATTTTCTCACGGTTATTTATTCTCATGTTTGCCACCTCCTATAATTAGGTCCATTGAAAATGAGAACAGTCGACTTTCCTCTTCTCCAATAGCACCTTCTGCACCTGAACTGGAAATGCTATTAAGAAATATATCCTCCACTAATGCCGATTGCCTTAATTGATATTCGTATTCAGCAATGGCAGGTTTACTAAGAGCTTCACCTGAAAAGGATAAGTTGTTCTCACTCACTGCAAAACTTGTCAATTGAACATCACTTGGCATTGTTTCAACTATAACAGATAATAAATTCTCACTAATTAGACTGCTCAGTTCAATATCATCTCCTGCCTCTTCAACAGCGACAACTACAGAACTAAGTTCATTAAGTAGCTCTTCTTTCTCCATTACGCGTATCAAATCTTTAGATGTCTTAATGACTACCAACTCTTGATCGACTAAAGCGGTCTCAACAGCAAGCTTAGTCATTAATACATAATTCAGCCCAACATAACCTGCTATGCCAATTAAGCCTAATAAAAACAAGATATTCACAAACAATAAGCTTTTGGTCTTAGGCGCTTTTTTCACCTTATAATCTCTAAAAAAAGTTAAAATCATTCATTGGACCACCTACCTTCTATAGAATACCCCCCCTAAGGTATTCATTATCTCTGTAATATCAACGGATGGTGGCAACTCAACTGAATTAATCTTCTTAATTCGCTCAGTTGGGACTTTGAATTGAGATTCAATGAAATCAGTTATACCAGGGGGGGTATGACTGAGCCCACCATAGATATATATGTACTCGATACTATGACTTCCAGTGTTTCTAGAACTATAGTAGCGAAATATTTTGCTTATTTCAGCTAACCAATTGGTTAGGGTTGATTTGATAATGTTAATCACTTTGGCTTCATCGGACAATTCATCCACAGAATAGTTCAAATTCTTGATGTCTAATCGTAACCTTGTGGCATCTTCAATAGAGACATCCATAAACTTACTAATATTAGTCACCATATCTCTACCGCCATAAGGAATAATTTGGCTAAACCCAAACTTGCCGTTTTTGAATATCTGAATGTTAATACTTTCATTGCCAAAATCAATAAAGGCAGAAACGCTTTCTCTATGATAGTCGTTGCCATTGATTCTAGATTGGTTCTCAATTAATTTTGCAAAGGCATTCGATTGTGTATCAAGAGCAACTGGCTTAAGCCCACACCTTGATATCACTTGGTGCATCTGTGTAATGAGTTTCTTAGGAAATGCTGTAACAAGCATCTCAGCAAATGGTTTGTCATCGATTTCAATATCCTTTAATACAATTGATTGTACTGTGTAATTCTCCATCTCTATCGGTAAAAATTGTTCCACTTCATATTTGGCCATATCTTGTATATGATCTTTGTTCTGGCTTGGTACAGTGACTTCTCTTGTAATAATCTGGCCGCTGTTCATACAACACAAGCAGTCATTAACCTTGATACGATTTTTCTTAATCGTTGACTTGATGCTATCAACGACTAATTCTATATTGGAAATCTCACCATCAACATAGATGTTCTCTGGTAAAGGATTTGTTAAAACCTGATGTACCTGTAGTTCTTCTTTTAGGATTTCTCCAACGACAATCTTAATGCCACTAGACCCTATCTCAATCCCAATCAACTTCTTTTTTCTGTTCTTCTTTGACTTTTTCATACCTTCACCTCCTGTTATGATAATATTGCGCTACTTACGTAGCGCAATATTCCTCCTACAATCCATTTAAATCATAACCATTAACACTATCAAATGTTATTGTAACATCAGTATCATAAGTAATCACTACAGTTGCTACACCAGCACCACTTACTGCAATAGTAATGTTATCAAATACATTTCCACCATGTTCATATTGAATTTTAGATGCAGGTGAATCAATTAGATTAGCATCTAATAAGGTTTCAACTGCATCACCAACATTATCAATTGCTCCAGGATCTAAATCCTCTAGCTCTTCATCATGAGAAGCCCAGTATAATTCACCAGCACGAGCAACAACCGCAGCATACTCTTTGTCATTGGCAATTTCCGCTTGATCTGTAAAACCAAGCAACCTTGGTATCGCAAGCAGTGCAAGAATACCTAAGATAACAATAACAATAACAATTTCCATTAATGTAAAGCCTTTTTCATTTTTCCATAATTTTTTTGAACATAATAGTTCCTCCTTCATTTTCAACTCGTTGTTGTGTCAACTTGATATCGCTGAGAACATATCAAACATTGGTAAGGCCATGGATATGACAATAAAACCAATAATCACTGCCAAGAATAGAATCATCATAGGTTCAAACATGGATACCATTCTCTGTAAGCCATGTTCAACCTCGTCATCATAATAATCGGCTGTTTTATCAAGAATATCGTCAAGAGTCCCTGACTCTTTACCAATCTCCATCATTCCGTCAAGCATTGGTGGAAAAAGACCACTTTCACGAACCACTATGTGTAGGTCGCTACCTTTTTGCACCTCTTCACGAAAGGATAGGATAGCTTCAGCAACTATCTTGTTGTTAATTATATTTGAAAGATTCTTAAGGGCTGTCAACAATGGTACCCCCCCACTGGATAACATCGTCGCCAGATTCCTTGCAAATCTTGCAGTCAATATTTTTTTTGTTAAGGCCTGAAATAACTGGTAGCTTCAGCTTCAACTTGTCCAAATTCCGTCTTCCATTATCAGAAGCAATGTACTGAATGAGCAACAATGCAGTTATAATTACCATGACCGCTATCAGCAAACCATTACTCCGCGAGAACTCACTAAAATTCAACATAGCTTTTGTAATCCCAGGTAAATCTACATTACTTCTCTCAAACATAGTTACGAATGTAGGCATAATGAATGTCACCATGAATATAACAACTAGCACTGATACAATGGACAAAATAATTGGATAGACCATTGCAGAACGAATCTTATTTTTCAGTTTGGCTTCTTTCTCAAAATACACTGCCAACCTTAAGAGAATCATATCCAAGGTTCCACTAATCTCCCCCCCTGATTCAATCATATAGATCATCATCTCAGGAAACACCTTGGGGGGGAACTGTTTCATTGATATGGACATCATTTTACCCTTTTGTACGTCTTCGTAGAGTGTATCTACTGAATCCCTTAGAATCCTATTGGATATCTGACGTTTCATAATATCAAGACATTTGGTAATTGTAGAACCTGCCTGAGCATGGCATGTAATTGCCTACAAAAGAAGGACAAGTCCTTGGCTGAAACCCCCCCTTTTTTTGAAGTGGATTTCTTTGGTACCAACTTTCTTCTTTTCATCTATTGCCACTGGAAAGCTGTTGTTGGACTTAAGCATCTCAATGACCTGATGTTTGCTATCTGCAACAAACACGCCTTCAACAACTTCACCACTATTGGTTATTGCTTTGTATTTAAATTCCATAAGTCACCTCACCTTAAAACATAATGGTCTTGGCCAGTTCTTCTCTATCAAAACCATGTTCAATGGCCATTTCTTTAGATATTTGACCCCCCCTTTTGAACAAAGTTTTTAGTGCATCATCCATTGTTATCATACCTGTTGCCTTACCTGTTTGAATAGAGTTAACAATCTGATGGTTCTTGTGTTCTCTAATCAGGTTTCTAATGGCAATATTTGGAATCATAATTTCACAAGCTGGCACACGGCCGATACCTGTTTTCATAGGAAGAAGTTGCTGTGATACAACACCCTGAAGGACAGATGCAACTTGAACCCTAATCTGTTCCTTGTTATGTGATGGAAATGCATCAATCATTCTATCAATTGTTTTGGTTGCCCCCCTAGTGTATGTAATGTACTCAGAACCAAATGGCCAGTCTCGGCAGCTGTCAGAGCAATCTCAATGGTCTCAAGGTCTCTCATCTCACCAACAAGAATAATATCAGGATCTTGACGAAGCGTCGCCCTAAGTGCTGCATTGAAGTTCTTAGAATCCATGCCTATTTCTCTTTGGCCGATAATTGACCGATCATTTTTGAACAAATACTCAATTGGATCTTCTAGAGTTAATATATGACAACGTCTACTTTGATTAATCTTCTGAATCAAAGATGCCAGAGTTGTTGATTTACCGGAACCTGTCGGACCTGTCACCAAAACCAATCCACTTTTTAGATCAGCCAGTTTCTCAACACTCTCTGGTATGCCAAGCTGTTTAATAGAAGGAATCTCTGTGTTTACAAGACGCATTGCCAAGCAATAGCTACCTCTTTGTTTGTATGCGTTAACCCTAAAACGTCCTACACCTTCCGCTGAATAAGAGAAATCTATTTGGCCATCTTCTTCCAAAGATTCATAGGCCTCTTCACTAATCATTTCCTTAATTAGGCTAATGGTCTGATTAGGTGTGTAATGCTCATCTCCAATTTCTCTTAAATCACCGTCAATTCTCACGATTGGGCCAGAACCCACTTTGATGTGAACATCCGATGCTCTATTGTCTTTGGCGTAATTCAAAATATCTAAAAATGATAATTCCATAGATTACTCTCCTTATGTCAATCAATTCTATTGGTCATTTTATATAACTCTTCAACTGTTGTTGTACCTGCTAGCACCAGTTCGAGGCAACTCTGATATAAGGTTGTCATGCCTTCTTGACAAGCCTGAGCCTTGATGGCTTCTGTTCCTGCCCTATTATCGATTAATTCTCTAATAGCTCTGGTTACTGGCAATATCTCATAGATAGCTGTTCGACCTTTGTAGCCAGTGTGATTACAAAGATTACAGCCATCACCTTTGTGCAGATGAATCTTTCCTGTCCCCCCCAGCAATTTGGCTTCTCTGTCACTTATCTCATATTGTGTTTTGCAGTTCTCACATATCTTCTTGACCAATCTCTGAGCAACAATACCAGTAAGGGAACTTGATAAGAGGTAGTGTTCAGTACCCATATTAACAAGGCGGGCAATGGTTGAAGGCGTATCATTGGTATGCAGCGTTGATAAAACTAAATGCCCTGTAATAGCTGCTCTAACCGCAATCTGAGCTGTCTCGGCATCACGAATCTCTCCAATCATGATGATATCAGGATCCTGACGTAGAATAGACCTTAAACAAGAGGCAAAGTTTAGACCAGCCTTGGTATTGACTTGGGTTTGATTAACTCCACTGAGCCTATACTCAACTGGATCTTCCACTGTAATAATGTTTTTCTTTACATCACATAGAGCCATAAGTGTTGCATACAGACTGGTGGATTTACCACTTCCAGTAGGTCCTGTCACCAATACTATGCCATTTGGCACACCAATAATCTGTTGAAATCTCCCAACATTATACTCACTCATACCCAGTTGTTCAATTGTCAGAACCTTGTTGCTTCTAACTAACAAACGTATAACAACTTTTTCTCCATGAACTGTGGGCATTACCGATATTCTCAAGTCAATCTTCTTACCATCTATCTCTACCTCAACACGCCCATCTTGAGGTACTCTGTTCTCTGCTATATCCATATAACCCATAATCTTGATTCTTGTAATTATGGCTGACAAGGATGTCTTTTTAAGAGTCATATGCTCTGTTAGGTCACCATCAATTCTAAACCTAATTCGAATTAACTCTTCCTCTGGTTCTATATGAATATCACTTACACCACTTTCAGACGCTTGAAAGATAATGGAATCAATTAGCTTTACAACCGGTGCATTGTTGACGCTTAAGATGCTATCAAGATCGATTTCCTCTCCGTCTGCATTCTGTTCAAATGCGTTTGAAAAAGCAGCCATTGTATCTTCCGCACTACGTTTCTTATAGTACTGATCAATTGCAATAAGGACATCCGCTTCTGAAGCCAAATATGGGTCAATCTTTAGACCTGTTGCCAACTTAAGGTCCTCAATGGCAACAATATTAAGAGGGTCTGACATTGCCACACTAAGAACATCCTCATGCAATTTAACTGGAATGAGGCTGTATCGTCTTGCCATCTTAGCATTAATCATGTTGGGAATCTCTGGATCAATGTTGTATCTATTGAGATGAATTTGAGGGATGCCATATTGCATCTCAAGCACTTCAATAATCTGCTTCTCGGATACATAACCCTGTTCAACCAGAATCTGTCCTATTACCTGCCCGGAGTCTTTTTGTATTTTTAAGGCTTTTAACAAGTTGTCATGAGATAATATCTCCATTTCAACCAGTATTTCACCTAGTCTTTTGCCATTTGTATACATTTGAACCCTTTCTCTTTTAGTCCCTATTTTATGTTTTCAATCACTATTTACTTATTTTTGCGTACAAAAAAAAGGCTACCACAAAGAACCCTTGCGGTAACCGATCTATCTTGCAATCTGCTTTTTCGTCTTATGACGTCTCTTTACCCCCCCAAGAACAAAGTTCTTATGTGAGCACCCTATCAAAATATCCTAAATCTATATATTATGAGTTCTCATTTTACCCTAGTAACTATATGTTGATTAATTTATATCTATATATGGTGAGTATATCATAACAATTTTCAATAATCAATTTCATTTGGGTATTTAAAAAGATAATCTAAGACAATAATGACATAAGTCATTTCAACCTTCCATTTAACATTCTACTGATTTAACAAGTCCTTAACTGTTTTCGTCCCTAAACCTAGGTTCTCATAAGGCAGTTCATGAATTAAAGTCATGAACTTATCTTCTGGTATCTTGGTTATATCCACCATTGTTCTTGTCACTTTTTCAATAATCTCTTTCTTCTGTTCTTCTGTTGTTGCACCTAGTGTTATGTTTATTAATGGCATATACGTTCCTCCAATTTTGTCATCGAGCGGCAATTCCTTCATCCGCTATGTTTTTAGTAGCGCTACAGATATAATAGCACCCTATCAAAATAATAGCAACCCCCCCATTTTTGGGGGGGTTGCTAGCTTTTATTGACAACATGAACATGTCCACATAATTCTACTCGTAAGTCTTAGTGTAATCAAAGACCTCTTTGGCCCATTTGATTGACCACTCTCCAATAGGTTGAAGACCAAGTAGCAACTCTTTACCACGAGCTGTTAATGCATAACCATTTTCGGCATTATAGAGAATATCCGCAGAACGTAGTTCCTTGATACGTGTATTCAATACACCTGGCGAGACATTGTTACAGCGTTGTTGTAATTCTCTAAAGGTCAAAGTATCATCACTCAGTTGCCAAATAATACCTAATGCCCAGCGTTTTCCAAGTAAATCAAAAACCGCCATAATTGGTGCACCCGATTGTGAACCCCCCCTAACCTTTTTTCCCGGTTGTGGTATAGCCATAGTCTCCACTCCTTATGCTACCTTGATGCCTATATTATATTACTTCTTTCTTCTTAAGGCAACTCCAGCTAGAACTAGGCCTGATCCAATGATACCAAATATACCTATTGGTATCCCAGCAGTCTCTGGTAGTTCCACAATACCTTCTGGTATCTCTTCAACAAGAATATCAATCAGAATCTCTTCCTCATTGCCTTCTGGATCTTTGACGATAATAGAGAAACTATCTTCACCTATAAAACCAGGATCTGGTGTGTAAACCCATTTACCTTTGTCATCGACTTCCACTGTTCCATTCTCAGGTTTCTTGTCAACTTCAACATCACCACCTTCTGGAACTTCAGTTTCACCACCAACAGGTGTGTCCTCATCAGTTACTTCAGTTTCTTTTTCTGGTTCATTTGGCTCTTCAGGTTCTTCTGGAAGCTCCGGTAATTCTGGTTCTGGTTCTGGATCTGGCGTGCTGGAAGTTCGTTTCCTATTCTCTATTGTCACCTCAAACGTCATAGCTGAATCATCAACCGTAATGTCAGTCACTTCATTTGTTATTCTATAACCTGAAGGTGCACTGGTTTCAGTTATGGTATAGTCGCCAAATAACATGTCATCAACTCTAGCAAAACCATCAACATCTGTCGTGACGGTAACAGTTTTGGCTGAATCTTTACCTACAGGTCCATAAACATCAAATACAGCGCCTTCAAGCTTGGTATCGGGATATCCTTGTCTTATTTTTGTCATCTCAAGGCTTCTAGTTTTATAGTTCTCTAATGTGATTGCTTTATCCTCTCCAGCTGTCATATCCACTTCGATTTCATTAGGATCTGGCAATTGATACCCTGCTGGTGCAGTTTTTTTCGACTAAGTAGTAAATAGCTCTTTCAAGTCTTATTGCTGATGTTTCACCACTGACATCTGTAGCACTTAATGTGGTGATTACATTCTTGCTTGCATCAAGCAAATCATACTCCACACCTGATAGCTTTATAGTATTGTCATCGCCATCAACTTTGATAATTGTTAAGTCACCTTTAGACTCAGTCGTATTCCTGGTTGCCAAAGCACTTGAGTAACCTGCTGTAACAGCAATGGCGACGTTTTCATTTGTAGTGTCATTATATACCTTAACACCATCCCCCCCATCAAACTGGGCATTGTTGGAAACTGTCTGACTCGATGTGACATATACATCCGTCGTATACTTAACCACATACTCGTCTTCAATTGTGTTGTTAAAGGACAACTTGACTGATGGTCTCCAGCTGCGGCATCTATCACTTTGTATATTGCTGTATAGTCTGAACTGTCAACAAGCACTTGACCACCGCTAGTCACTTTATAAACCTCTAGACTAGTCTTGTCATATTCATGGCCATAGCAATTGTATCTGTTAATACGGCATTTTCAATCATTGATAGACTTGTATTAATGGTCACTTCCCAGTCAAGACTGATACCACTTGGTGGGTTATTCTTACTAACAAACTGATTTGAATTAGCATAATTAACAGATGCACTGACTGTCTTACCATCAAATGTTGCATTATTGTTATAGGTGTCAATAGTATCGTTAACTAATTTACTTGCGTATTCTATTCTGTAGGGAGAACTGATTTCACCATTAAACTTAATTGTAAATCCTGTGGCACTTTCATTGACAATGGTATATTCACCTACACCAGCACCTTGATCTATCTCTACTCCTTTGACCATATTGCCACTTGCTTGAACTGAATAATTGTAGACCTTTATGGATCCAATTACCATCTCCTGATTGTCTTGTTCAGAAGCAGGGATTGTGTCAACCACAGTATAATCAGTAAATGTTTCTGACAAGTAGTTGACATTCACTTCCCAGTCAATTTCTTTATCAATTCTTCTAAGTGAACCATTTTTGTTTCCATTATCTCTTGCAGTCGTCGATATTTCAACGCTGTCTGAATTATTTGGGTCTGATTTAGGACCAATATTCTCATCCCATACAGCAGCCGCATTGTTGCTGTAGTTTCTTGGTGAACCTGCATTAGTATGCCAGTCTCTATCAAAGTCTGTCGTATACGTAATGGTATATTGAGAATCTTTAACATCCTCAAGGAATGTAATCACAAAGCCATTTTTAGGATCTCCATCTGGTGAGCTCACATTGTAATCCACACCCTCTACAAGATTGGCACCATTATTTATAACTAGAGTACTGGCATCAAAGGACAATCCTCCATTAGGAAAAGTATCCGTAATAACAAGATTTTGCATCGCTTCTTTGATAGGTCGTACTTGTATACGCCAGTCCATTGTTTTGGCTGCATAATCAATAGAGTTATTGGTGTAGTTTTTTCGAATGTAGTTGCTGATACTTGGATTTTGTCTCCTATCATCACTTTCATTAATACCAACGCCACTTGTTCCAGTCAATGTGGCCGTATTATCAAAAGGTCCATTCTTATCCACATCATCAAGATCAGTTGTATACGTTATCCTCAATGCAAAATCAAATTCTGTAATTCCTGGATTGTCATTGACCACTTCGTCCAAATCAACGGTCAGCGTTCTTGAAGGTCCATCATAGTCGATGGCATCACCGTTTAAAAGCTCGACACTAGTATTCTGGCTACCATCTGCATTGAAAGTTCTTTTATGTAACTCAATTGAGCCTAAATCGATAGTGAGATCATCTGGAATGACATCTGTTACCATTCCACCAGTAATGACTTTTTCAATAGTATTTACATCAATTGTCCAATTTACTGCTTTTATTGCGTAATCAATCTCATTTTCACCGGTTTTGTTAATCCAAACACCATATGTTGCATCAACTGAATCTGAGTCTGAAGCTATTGATACAGTGTCACTAATCAAATTTGAAGTATTTGTATAATTGGCATCTGAACTTGTGTTGTCTATGGTTGTTACAAACACGAGTCGGTATGCTTTGCTTGTATTACCAAGATCAACTGTTAGAGTCTTAGTACCATCGTCATAACTACCATCAACACTTCCTAGGTCAACTACTGAACCTTCGTCTACACTACCATCACCATTGAGAGGTATCTCATAGAGATTAGCACTATTGGCTTTATAGGTTAGGCCAGCTGGAATGGTATCTGTTATTTGTCCATTTACCAAAGGACCTTCATACTTATTGGCTTCAATGGTCCATGTAATCTCAGTAGGGTTGAAATCCCTATCAGGTGTTCCAAGCTTTTGTATTAGGCTACCTCTACTAACCCCCCCAACAGTCGCTTCAGATGAACCACCTGAGAAGCTTGCTGTATTGTAAAAGCTTGACTTGCTAATATCGGTTATGTCTGTGGTATAGGTGATTTGGTAGGCAGTGTTAATGTCACCTAATGTCACATCCAACTCTCTAGCTCCTGCATCATATGTCACTGTGTAATCAGTATCAAGTACTAGAGCTGGACCAGTTGTTGCTGCATTTCCTTCTAAGTCAACTGCTAACTCATGAACAACAATTGAGCCCACATCAAGGGCTAGTCCATCTTCAAAGTCATCTTCTATAACAACATCATCTATACCTTCAAGTTGTTTATTCACCTGAACTGTCCAATCAATGGACGTTGGATTCACAGCTTTATCTGCAGCACCACTTTTCTCAATAGCACTAGCAACATTGTCTGGTGCAAACTTTAAGGTCACATCTTTGGATATTACATCATTGATTGCAAAAGTAATAACTACAGGATTGTCATTACCAGGAATCTCGTCAAGTTCAAACTGTGAGTTAAGAACAACTTGCCCTGTCCAGTCATCGAATGCCTGTACATTTGTATTAAAGGTTAAAGTCAAGACTCGCGTTGCTTTAGCTAAAACAAATGCTCCAATGGCAGTCGCTCCTGCGCCACCATCTGATACGATATCTCCGGCCACATCATTGGCAATTAGAAATCCATCTGGCACAGTTACATCAATTGTATCTCCATCAGCTATACCACTACCACCCGTTACAACAAAATCGTATTTGAGTGTAACCGCTTCATCCTGCTCTATGGGATCAACTGTATTAATATCAACAACGTTTCCATCAACCTCCATATTCACATCAGTGAATTTGGCAACAGCGTCAATTAACGGTGCCGCATTAATTGGTAGTGTAGTTACCATCATCATATTAATGAGAAGAGCCATTATTACCGATACAGAGCTAACTTTTACAAGTAAACTCCTTGAAGTTCTAATTCGTAAGTCCTTGTTTCTGCGTTTCATTCTCTTCTTGAAAGCGTTACGTTTTTGCATTCCCTCAAACACAAACTTAAGTCTACTATTTAGTCTCATATAAATCACCTTTAGCCCATTTAATTTTAATCATAAAAAGTGGGTTTATGCAGTATACATAAACCCACAAAGACTACTATATCATCGGCTAAAATCAGTGTCAATATAACATTAGTAATGTTACATAATGTTAATATACTGTTTTGAATTCGTACATAATAAGACCTGAAAATAACTTATCTATTCCAGATATTCAACAGCAGAACGTTCTATTGGCAAGCCTTTCTTATAGCGCTCCATAAACGTCTCAAATCCTTCAATATCTTTCTCATCTGGTTCAATGGTAATGCCATCATCTGACATAAAGACTTTGCTATCAAGGTATTGATCAAGACTTTCTGAATCATTTTTATGACACCTGTAAGCTGCAAGCAATGCAATACCCCCCCAAGCTCCACCTTCTCCTGCTGTTTCCATAACCGTTACAGGTGCACCTGTTGCCGCTGCCATATAACGTTGGCCTACACCTTTTGTTTTGAAGAATCCTCCATGGCCTAGGATCTTATCTAATCCAACTTTTTCCTCTTTGATTAATATATCTAAACCAATTTTTAGTGCACCAAGTGCTGTAAATAGATTGGCCCTCATGAAATTGGCAAGGTTGAAGTTGGCATTACTTGAACAAGCGAACAAAGGCCTACCTTCTTCAAAATGGGTGATATGCTCTCCTGACAAATAACCATAAGACAACAAGCCACCTGCATCAGCATCACCTTCAAGAGATTTGTTATAAAGGGTTTCATAGAGTTTTGTCTTATCAACCTCAAGGCCTAGTGCTTTTGTTGCCTCCTCAAAGATGCCTATCCACGAATCCAGGTTAGAAGCACAATTATTTGAGTGAGCCATTGCCACCAATTTCCCCCCCGAAGGTGTTGTTACTTGATCTATCTCCGAGTATACTTTGTTAAGATCTTTTTCAAGAACAATCATGGCAAATACTGATGTTCCAGCCGAGACATTACCCGTTCTTGCTGCCACGCTGTTGGTTGCTACCATTCCTGTACCAGCATCTCCTTCCGGAGGACACATTGGAATATTGCCGCACAAGTCATGTTCAGAATCAAGTAGCTTGGCACCCTCGACAGTTAAAGACCCTGCATCCTCGCCTGCAAGCAGAACTTTCGGCATAATATTTTCTAGTTTCCACTCTAAACCACTCTCATGAAGCAATTGATTAAACTGATTAATCATTTCACTATTATAATCCGACGATTCCAGATCAATTGGGAACATTCCAGATGCTTCACCAATCCCAATCACTTTCTCACCTGTGAGCTTATAGTGAATATAACCAGCCAATGTGGTTTGAAAAGCAACTTCAGTTACATGGGCTTCCTTAGATAATATGGCTTGGTACAAGTGGGCTATGCTCCACCTTTGAGGAATAGGATACTCAAATAATTCAGTCAAAGCTTCTGAAGCTTGACCTGTCATGTTATTACGCCAGGTTCTAAAGGGTACGAGAAGATTTTCTTCCTTATCAAAAACCATATAGCCATGCATCATGCCACTGATACCTATAGCTCCGATGGATTTTATGGTAATGCCATAATTCTCTATGACATTCTCTTTTAAATTGGCATAGGCGGTCTGGATACCATTCCAGATTTCATCTAAACTGTATGTCCATATACCATCAACTAGAGTATTAGACCACTCATGATTGCCTGAAGCAATTGGCCTGTGTTGGTCATCAATTAGAACTGCCTTAATTCGTGTTGACCCTAATTCAATTCCAAGGCTAGTCTTGCCTGATTCTATTTCACTTTTCACATTATTCACTTTGTCGCTCATGAATATGCCTCCTTTTTAACCACTTTATTTGTACGTACTTATTGTATAATATTTGTACGTACAAATCAAGCAGTTTAATTAAAGATATCTTAAAATATTTTAACTGACCACCCTTTAGGTCCATATCAACAACTGCATCTTGTCGCCAATTACAAGAATATTTCACCATAAAAGGTTCATCGTAGGCTGTCTCGAATAATTCTCCATTATAATAAAATTCCACATAATTGATTTCCTCTGGGTATAGACTAGCAAGACGAATCCATCGCATTTTATCAACTTCCATATGAGGCTCTAACCCTTGAAGATAGGTGTTGCAACCAAGTGATTCTTCAACATCTTCTCTCGTATTGATTCCAAGCTCAATGGCCATCCTACCGGCAAAAAAAAGCATCTTCACCATCGGTTATTTCCCAGTATACAGGTGGTTCTTGCTTGGTCATATTATTATAATAGCCCCCCCAAGAAACATGTTCCTTTATACTAACGACCATATTTCCAATAGCTTGGGAATCCTCATTACATACAACCGGCTTACCTGGTGAATAAGCTTTGGCTTTTCTAATCATATTATAGTAATGACCTCTACTCTCACCATTACCATGAAGTAAAATCACGTCAGAAGCGATACAAACCTCTTCATTTAGATTACCCCCCCCATCAAACTACATCCAACTGGATATCGGTTATTGGTATACTCTTTGGCAAGCTTTATTAGAGTAGCCATCCCTTCACCAGTTCCAATTGTCGGGTGTGTTTTTACTAAATCATACTCATTACATATCTCAATGATTATGTTGTCAAATTCATTGGCCATCAAGAAATCACAGGCTGTTCTGACACTATTGAGAATTTCAGCACCACTTGTAAACCTAACAGCTTGTCCAGGATAAAAGAAGCTTACGATAACAACCATTCCAATTTCGTCTGCTGCTTCGATAAGTCTCTTTAATCTTATAGCATAAGCTTCATCTAATTTCATACCATTCTCCAAAAATGGGTTGTTATGAATAGTTGAATTATTAATTGTAAAACAAGGTCCTCCACCCTGTAATCCAACGGTAAATGCTCTAAGTCCTTTAGCATACCATTCAGGTAACGCTTCTATTAGTTCATCCGTATTCCTATCTTGATCAAAGACTTTTCCATAGCGATTGTAACGTTCGATTTCTGCTTTATCATCAAAAATCCCTTGAATAAACCTTGCATTCATTAATAAACCATGAACTTTTTCATTCTCGAGTTCACTATAGACTTTTTTTTGTCATTGATATAAAAATCTTCTCCAGTAATTGTTAATTTAGTTTTCATTATAGCCTCCACTACTTTAGTTGTTCTTCCATATTTTTCCATATTGTGGGTTCAATTTATAGTCCACATTCTTAAGTTTCTTAATAATATCGATGTTATAAGGACATTTAGATAAACACTCGCCACATTCTGTGCAATCTGATGCCTTACCTACAAGCTCTTTGTAGCCCTCCTTGGCCATATCCTGAGTTCTAAACCAATGTTTAAGTCTTTCACTTAAAGCATATTTGGCTGAATCTTCAACTTCACCATTGGTCATCTGGCGATCAAAAATCCCTTCTAGTCTAAAGTTCTCAGTTATATCCACACCATACTCACAAGGCATACACTTATTACATTGCCTACATACATAGTCACCTAGTTCCGGAGCATCCTTCATAAGGGTGTCGATTTCTTTTGATGTCATCATTTCGAAACCTTCTGCAAGGGCCATGTCCTTGTCTAACATTGCTTCAGTATTCATCCCTGTCACAACGATGGACACAGGTTGACTAAAGGCATATTTGAAGGCATTTTCAACACTCTCATATAGATAGCCATCACCAAGGGGGGGTTTCATCAAAATTATTGCTGTGCCCTTGGCCTTTGCTAGTGGCAATAGTTCGCCTAGTATTTTGGGAAAGTTACAGACATCTACATAATTGATTGTTGTCATAACCGCCTCAAAAGGATAACGATTAAGAGCCTCTATCAGGACATCAGGTTGTCCATGCATTGACAAACCGATGTGACCAATTCGACCAGCCTTTTTTTGCTTCCTCAGCTGCCCTAATCGCTCCGTCATGTGAGAGAACCTGATCTAGGACATCCATAGAACTAACAGCATGCATTAATAGGACATCAATATAGTCTGTTTTTAGGTTCTTGAAACTTTGTTCTAATGTCTTCTTACATGTCTCATAGTCCCTATCATGGGCTTTTGTCACCATGATATAGTCATCTCTTCTGTGACTTACTGCTTCACCAATCTTAATCTCTGATTCACCATCACCATAACTGGGGGGGGCAGTCTCAATGTAGTTACCACCTTTGTCAAGATAAGTATTTAAAAGATAATTGGCTCTGTCGTAAGGAATTTCACACAAATGAAACCCTCCAAAACCCAGCAGCGTTGTTGATAGACCTGTTTTCCCAAAATCTCTTTTTTTCCATGGAGTCCTCCTTTGCAACAACATACATGTATAAGTCAATGCTAGCATAAAAAAAATTACCATGTCATAAAAGAATCTTATTAAACACGGTAATATCTTATTATTTCATAGTTAAAATGATTCTCAAATAACTCACCATCGCTGGCACACCATCATCTTTCACTTCCAGAATGAAATGTATTGTTGCACCCGAACTAATATTGGTTGGAATATCAACACTTAAGCTATCTGTATTGCTGCCACTAAGAACCACAGCCTTCTTATATGTGCTTGCTTCTTTGTTCTGTTGCCACTTAAACTCAAGACTATCACCATCATTGTCATATGAGTCTTTTGCAGAAATAGTTAGACTTTCTCCTTTGGTCACTTCAATGTTCAAAACATTGTCAATCACTGCCACTGGTTCATGATTGGCCTTTGCATAGTCATTTGTGTTAGACCAATCAAGCCTTGCTGCAAAATCATTTTGTGCAGCCTCTACATATTTATTAATGGTAAAGGCTCTATCGCCATCAATCTCAAGGTCTCTATAAATACTGGCTTTCTCTAAATAGAACTGTCCGCCCCCCCATCCACCATATAAAGGGTTTACATCACCACCTAGACCATTTGCTATGGCATTTAAGAAAGATGGTGTATCACCTTCCAGAATCGATTGCTTGATATACCTATCTGCTAAGAAACCATGGTCAGCAATGTTCTCACTTACCCATCCCTTACCAAGTAGTGGTCCTTGATCATTGTTGTATCCCCCCCAACTTTCAGCAAATGCATAGGACTTTATTAACAAGGCATCTGGAAAATGATCTTCAATATACTCACCGCTGTCATCTTGAAATGAAATGGCATGAATTCTTAACTTACCAATTGCCTTCTCATACATGGCATCACTATAGTTACCACTATACTTAAGTTCATATAATGCTTGGGCTAAGGTATTGGTTCCACCCCCCCAAGCCTGCACCCATACTGGTCTTGGGTCTTCATCAAGAAGTACCTCAATAATACGGTCAGATCCATCTGTATTGTCAAATGGTGGTAACGAGGATGCTTTGTCACGTTTCACATGATTTGGATCTTCATCACCAATATACATTGCTTCTCGTAGGTAATCAGCTGATGGATAACCTGAATCATGGACCAAGAGATTCCCTAGAACACTTTCATACGCATCAATATGTTTCTCAAGCCACGTATCGCCTGTATTTTTACTATGGCCATAGATTTGATAGTATGAGTTGGTTTGAATGATTGCTTCTATATCCATCTCATTGGCATAGAGTAAAAACCGCACCATACTGCTTCGGTCATCACCTTCACCATCGGTCATTGCAATGACCCTTACTTTTTCATACTCATCGCTTGAACTTTTTATAGGTACAACTGGCTCTTCTGGTAATGGTGTTATTACATCACCAATAGAACCAAATTCACCAAGCTCATCACCTGGTATAATTATGGCACCTAAGAAGCCAGACATGTCACCATCCATAGTTCCTTTATAGGGTTTTTCAACTTCCTTAATGTAGAAGGATGTATTTTTTTCTTCAGCAAGATTAGACGTTGTAGCCATCACCAATACTAACATAACGGCTAAAGCAGTTTTTGCATGCCTAAATAGTTGTCTTAATAAGTGTTTATCTCGGCTTTTATATTCTATAGTCAAATGTATCACCATTCCTATTGTCAACGATACTCATTATCACCTACACCAATTATACCACGACTCTTGCCATAGTTCTATCCAACTGATAGAATATTCCATAATACACATGGGAGACAAAAGGATTTTAACTATGAGACATTACAAAGCGACTTTTACACAAGGATTAAAACATGGTATTCCTACCGCACTTGGCTATTTTGTGGTTTCATTCACATTTGGAATGATGGCAAGCCTTGGCGGTATGTCTGTCTATCATGCGACTTTAATAAGTATGACCAGCATCACAAGTGCTGGTCAATTTGCTGGCATCAATATCATGTTTGACTCTGGGACCTATCTTGAATTAGTCTTATCTATGCTTGTAATCAATTCAAGATATATGCTTATGTCAACAGCTATGTCACAAAAGATTACACTCCATATGGCAAGGTGGAAAAAAAATGCTTATGTCTATCTTTATAACAGATGAGAATTTTGCTGTTGCCATGGTGGAAGTTGAAACCATTACATTTAGGTATTTTATAGGTGTTGCTTCTTTGCCATATATTGGTTGGGTAGTGGGTACTTTACTTGGTTCTCTTATGGACAATGTCATGTCAATTGCTATGCAAAATGCAGCCTCTATTGCTTTGTACTGTATGTTTATTGCTTTGTTTATCCCACCTGCAAAGGACGACAAACCCATTAGATATGTCATACTTATCTCAATTCTCTGTGGACTCATACTGTATTATGTACCACTATTTGCGTCCATTTCAACAGGTTACAAAATAATGATTGCCGCTATAGGCGCAGCCATTTATGGTGCCAAACGATTTCCACAGGAGGTGGTATGATGAACCCACTTATTGCAATCATTGTCATGGCGCTAGTCACCTACTTAATCAGGCTTATGCCTATGTTGCTTTTTGGCGAACCTATAAAATCTGTATTCGTCCGTTCTTTTTTGCACTATATTCCTTATGCAATCTTGGCGTCAATGACTGTCCCCCCCTATATATTTTACGCAACAGGAAACCTATATTCTGCTCTTGTGGGAACAATAATTGCGCTCATACTAGCCGGCTTTAGACGCAGTCTTATTACTGTATCATTGGTAGCTGTACTTGGTGCCTATGTCACTGAACTCCTCATAAGATAATCAACTCAATTACTGTAATACAAATAAAAATGGGCCTATCTCAAATTTCAAAGTTTTGAGATAGCCCATTTTCAAAAGGATATTCATCAAAGCATTACGCTTATCTGCATGTATAATTTTTCTCTCTTTTCTCGCCATTGGCATTTAGAACTTCCTTTGCATCTTCCGAAGCAAGAAACTCAACCAACTTACCTGTTGCAATTGTAAAGCTGTTGCGAAGGGTCATTTCACTCATTTTAAAAGCAATTTCTTTGGTCACTCTGTAAGCTGTCGGATTACCTGCAAGGACTTTCTCTACTTCAATTTCAACTGCTTTGGCAAAATCTTTCTCTGCAGCAACAACTTGAACCAAACCTTTGTCTAATGCCATTGTCGCATCAATACTTTCCCCCCCTGTCAACGCCATGGACATGGCCATTGCGTTTCCAAGAGCATGTTGAACACTAACTAGTGCTACTGCAGGACAAAAGCCTCCCTTAATCTCAGGTATTGCGAAAGTAGCACCGCCCACTGCCACTTTGATATCACATGCTTCCATCAAACTGAACCCACCACCATTGGCATGCCCATTAATGCCTGCAATGATTGGAATAGGTAAAGTTTTGAGTGTAAAAATCATTTCTTGAAGTAACATACCAAACTCATTAATCTCAGTACTGCTTAGAAGTCTAAAATCGCCTATGGTTCCACCACCACAAAATAGGTCTTCGCTTCCGGTAAGAACAACCACTCTAGCATCTTCTTTAACTGCTCGTTTTAATGCATCCATCAGCTCTAGGATATTATCCCCCCCATTTAATTTGTTGTCTGCTGATGAGGAATTCAGTGTTACTCTTGCTACATTGTTTTTCAGTTCATAATTCAATTCATTATACATAGGACACCACCAATAGATATATTTAGCTTATGCTATGACTATATCATATCACGTAGGACGTAGGACGTCAAACCTTTCTGACCCACCTACTTTTCATATGGACATTTTATGCTATACTACAATTAGTAAGGATTTCATCATGAAAAGGAGCCACTTGATGTCTGCATTCAAAGAGCAATACCCTCTCAATAAGGATTATCCCATCAGAATATCCCATCATGATAAATGTGGTGGATTCCCTCCCCCCCATTACCATAGAGCTCTAGAGGTTGTATACTGCCTTAAAGGGCCAGTAAAAATGGAAGTTAATCATAGCCTATACACACTAGATACTGGCGATATGATAATTGTGGGCAGTAATCATATCCACAGCTATATACCCAATTACCCAAGTTCCACACCTGAATCGTCAACCAGTGATGAACGTTACTATATGCTAATCTTCGATTGGGACCACCTTGAATCCATCTATAAGGACAAAGAATTATTTGGCAACCTTAATTCGGTTCTACTAAAAAGCCAGGTCTTTAGAGCCACTCAGATTGACACTCAAAACTATAGGCAACTCTTTGATGACATGTATAATGAAATCACAGGTCAAAGAACTGGCTACAAATTAGCCATCATCAGTGATTTGTATCGCTTTCTCATATTTGCTACAAGAAACAGTGTTCCACAACTTAACACTGAAAATGACCTAACAAGCCTAAAGAAAGAACACCAATTTATTTCCCTTGTTAATGATTACATTTTTTTCAAACTACACCAGACCCCCCCTCCCCCCCCTAAAAGAGATGGCAGAAATCTCTGGTTATAGCCATTATCATTTTTCAAGGTTATTCAAGAAGTATATCGGAACAACTTTTAAGGAATACCTGATTAACTTCCGGGTCAATATGGTCAAAGAAGATCTCTACGACGAATCAATGAGTATCACTGATGCTGCTTTCAAAAATGGGTTCGCCAGCATTAAAACCTTTAACCGATGCTTCAAAGATTTAACAGGCAAAACACCACGGGAATACAAGAAAGCAATAAATGACCATTTCGAAGCAAATAGTGACAAGTAATGACCAACCACCTTCAAGTATGATAAATCTATCAAACAATGATAAATTTGTTAACTTGGAGGTTTTTTTTATGAAAAAAGCATTGGTATTTTATGGTGGCTGGGATGGTCATGAACCTGACTTGGTTGCTGCTTACATGGGGGGGGAATTGCTTGAAGCCAAAGGGCTTAATGTCAAAGTTACTGATGATATGACCATATTAGAGGACAAATCCTATGTCGAGTCATTGCATGTTATTGTACCTGTTGTGACAATGGACAAAATTACCAAAGAGCAAGAGGAAAGTATTTCTGAAGCTGTTGCTTCTGGTGTAGGCCTAGTAGGTTGTCATGGTGGTATGTGTGATGCCTTTAGAGAAAGCGTCTTGTGGCAGTTCATCACTGGTGGAAACTGGGTTAGTCATCCAGGTGGAGATGGTATGACTTATACTGTCAACATAGCCAACTCCTCTAGTAAACTAGTTGAAGGCCTTAGCGACTTTGAAGTAAGTTCAGAACACTATTACCTTCATGTTGATCCAGCAGTAGAAGTCCTTGCTACAACAAGATTTCCACATTCTGGGGGGGCATACTGGTATCACTCGAGTAATAAAGCTGTTGATATGCCAATTGCGTGGACAAAACGATGGGGGGGTCATGGACGTGTCTATTACACTTCACTTGGCCATCATGCAGATATCGTTCAGATGCCTGAGGTGACAGAATTGATTAGCCGTGGTCTTGACTGGGCTATAGAAGGAAAAGATACTGCTATAGACAATAATCTTAGTTCTGATGATTTTAAATCTGAAGCAAAAATGTTTTAAGACATAGATAAAAGGAGAATTAGCAATGAAAAAAATATGGTGTAGGTATTGTCGGGTGTGGCAATATCAGTGATATATACTTTACCAATATAACAAAGATGTTTAGCAACCTAGAATTAATTGGCTGTTGTGACCTAATGGAAGATAAGGCACAAGCTCAAGCAGATAAATATGATACACAGGTATTGTCTGTAGAGGAAATTATGAACCACAAAGATATAGACATCATTCTCAATATAACCATACCAAAAGCCCATAAACTTGTTTGTGAACAAGCTCTAAATGCTGGTAAACATGTGTATGTTGAGAAACCGCTCTCACTAACAACTGAAGATGGTAAATTCTTAGTTGAACTTGCTAAAGAAAAGGGTCTACTCATTGGAGGTGCACCTGATACCTTCTTAGGTGGTGGTATCCAAACTTGTATCAAGCTCATTGAAGACGGGTGGATAGGTGATATTATTGGTTGTAACGCCTTCATGTTATGTCATGGGCACGAAAGTTGGCATCCTGACCCAGAATTTTACTATGAAGTTGGTGGTGGTCCAATGTACGATATGGGACCATACTATCTTACAGCCCTTGCTAAGTTGGTTGGCCCTATTGAAACTGTTGCAGGTATGACAAAAAAAAGGCTTTGAAACAAGAACCATCACTTCTGAAAAGAAAAATGGTAAGACTATTGACGTTGAGATTCCAACACATGTGACATCCATGCTTAGATTTGCAAATGGTGCAATAGGCTATACAACAATGAGTTTTGATGTATGGGGGGGTCATACACTGCCCAAAATAGAGATTTATGGAACCAAAGGCACCTTATCTGTCCCAGACCCAAATACTTTTGGCGGACCTATACTACTAAGAAGTGAAAATGACAGTGAATTTCGTGAAATACCGAGTCATTATGGTTTTACAGAGAACAGTCGTGGTCTTGGTGTCTCTAATATGGCCAAAGCCATTGAAGGCACCGAATCCCAGGAAGCAAGTGGGGGGGCTTTGACTTATCATGTACTTGAAGTAATGGAAGCCATCCACAAATCATCAGATGCCCAATCTTTTATAGCTATTGAGTCAAGTTTCTAGCTTAAAGACTGGACATTCATAAGAATGGGACGTATAATCTTCTATGATTATACGTCCCTTATTTTTGCTTCAAAAAGGAGAAATTATGCAAGAATTATTCGAGAGCATCATGGTTATTTGTTTTGGCATATCATGGCCACTATCTATTATTAAATCCTATCGTTCAAAAACCACCAAAGGTAAAAGTATCTATTTTATCTTATTCATACTAATGGGTTACGGTTTTGGCATCGCAAGTAAGCTACTATCTGGAAATATCACCTATGTGTTCACATTCTATGTACTTAACTTTATCATGGTATTTATTGATATATGTTTGTACTACAGAAACCTAAGGCTTGATAAAAAAAGCTCTTATACCCCCCCAAATATAAGCTTTTCAGCCAAATGAACCAGATAAGCTTTCTGTTTAGTACAGATTTTCACTACGCCCCCCCTACCTTGATCACACCACTGAAAAAGATTCACCTCAATACCGTCAAGAATTATCTTGTTATCATATAAGACATCCACTTGAATGATTAATGAATCGCTTACTCTAGTAAGGCCATCTATAACAAACCAGCCGCCTTCTTGGTAAAACCGTTCATTATCATTGATGTCATCTGGCAAGCCTGCACCACTTTGATCCAAGTACCTGACTTGCGTTGTTACTAACTTATATTCTGGTGTTATCCAAATACGTTCATAGACTCTGGTCATACTGACTGAGTGAATATAGCTGTAGTCAAATAAGTCATTGACTTCAACTTCATAGACGCCGTATATTGGTCTTCCCTTTTCTGCGCATACTTCGATGACGGATATTGGCCTAAACAATGCCAGCAGGATTGCTACAATCACCATCAAAGTAATCATTCTATATCTTGTCATTATTTGATGCCCTTTTCCCTATAGTATTTTTCAGCCCCCCCTTCATGTAAAGGTATGCTCATACCGAGTCTTGCAGTTTCAATGGTCACTTCTACACCTTTTTCATGTGCTGATTCTAATTGAACACGATTCTCCCAAAGGGTTTTTGTCATTTGATAGACCGATTCTGAGTCAACCTCTTCACTTATGACCCATATAGCCATGGTTGTTACTGTGGACACATCTTCATCAATACCGCTATAAGTATTTGCTGGAATAACATGCTCTGAGTAAAAGGGCGAACTTGAAACAATCTGATCAATCTTCTCAATTGATATTGGCAATATGCGTATATCTTCCACCAAATTCACATCCATTATACTAGATGTTGGATATCCCGCAGTTACAAATGCAGCATCAATCTCACCTTCTTTTAACTTAGCTGACGCTTCTGAAAATGATAAATATAAGGCATTAATATCAGTCATAGATAGGTCATGTGCATCAAGTATATTCATGGCATCAAAATTCACACCACTACCACCTACACCTACACTGACATCTTTTCCAACTAGGTCTTCAATAGTTCTAATGTTTGATTTTTTAAGAACAACAATCTGAATGGCTTCCGGATACAAGGACGCTACCCCCCCACGAAGGCTGTCAACACTGGCATCTTCAAAGCTTCCAATACCAGACCAAGCCCAAAAAGCAACATTGTTTTGTACCAATGCTGAATCTGTCATACCATCACGAATCAATCCACAATTGGCCACGGAAGCATTACCTACTTGAGAATTAACTGTTAAACCTTCAATGTTGTCTGTTAACATCTGAGCAATTGCACCACCAACAGGGTAGTAAGTACCACCTGTACCGCCAGTTGTTATACTAATTGTCTTATCACCATTACCACACCCTACAAGCATGATGATTAATATCGCGTAAGTGATGCTTATCTTTAAGAATCTATTATGTCTCATTTTTAGTCACTCCTTTTTAAATCAATCTATATAAGCTTTATCCTAATTTCATCCCAAACTCTGCACAACTACCCCCCCTATTGAAAAAGCAATGACACAAAAAAAGTGTCGACAGAACAATTGTATTGTTTGCCATTGCAGCATGCTCATCTGTCCCATATTGTCCCGCAAATATAACTAAGGCAAAGGGCGGTGGTAAGACTAGATAGGTGAAGTAAGCCATATCAAAGTAACCATCTACATTAGAGGAAATCGGGTTAATAAGCAGTGTTTTCACCAAGAAACCTATAGCAAAAACCAATGTTAATCTCAGTAGCAATAATTGAACACTTTTTTTCATATATGCTTTGTCAAACTTAATACCATAACCAACAATAATTAGAATTAATGGGGGGGTGGTTATTGACCCAAGAGATTCCAGTGTTAGCAATAGACCTTTCAATACAAAAACATCTTCAAGAATAGGTTTTAGCCCTGCCAAGTTTACTGCTACCCCCCCAGCCACAATGCTAATAATTAGTGGTGATTTGATAAAATCATAGACTGTTTTTTGACTGAATTTTTCTCCACCAAGTTGATATTTAAGTACTGTAAAGTATATGAACCAGGCAAAAAACTCATGGCCAATGCCAAGAATTGAAAGACTACCAACATTCTCAAAACCATAAACGCCGCCAAAAAGTGGGATTCCAAGTAAACCAAAAGCAAAACCAGTCATCAAAAATGGTAATACTGGGTGGTGTATAAGTTTAATTCTGTTAAGGAGTATTCCCGTTAACAGAAGAACATTCATAAATAGAAAGATGATAAGGCTAATCATCAGGTATTCTTTGCTCAAGTCCATATTAAGAAATGCCATAAAAAGTACTGCTGGTAGTGCCATATTAATGATACCTTTTTTTGAGCATTGTCATGGTGTTTTTGTCTACAAGTTGTCTAACCTGCAGGAAAATACCAAGACCCATTAAGAGTAATATTGGTATAACTTTTGTCATTGCTTCAGTCATTATTAGTCCTCTCTATTTGTCACATATAATAAGAAAGGGCCATTACAAAACTATGTTTCGTAACATCCCTTTCCCAATAGCCATCACTATATTTAGTATATCATATCAAGTTATGTAGAACAATCTCATATCACTCATTCTCAAATAATGTTGCTTCGATGATCTTGAGTAATCTAGAAACAACAACCATTGTTTCAGCTCTTGTAGCATTGGCATCTGGCACAATTGTTGATACCGTTCTTCCGTTAATAATGCCGTGCTTAATTGCAAGAGCCACTGCTGACCTATTACCATCACTGATTATATCAGCATCCTCAAAATCTTCAAGAATTAAGTCCACTTCACTCTCGTCTAAGATTTCATAACCGCCAGTGCTCATAAGAGCTGCACTAATTATGACCGTCATGTCTTCTCTACTAATATCAAGCTCAGGATAAAATTCAGACGATGAAGTGATAAGATTATTATCAAATGCTTTACTGATTTCACTATAGTACCACTTAGTAAGAGATACATCACTGTAAGGTAGTGTTTCTGGCTCATCAGATTCTAGAAGACCTAATGCTCTCACAACCAAAGCAACGAACTCACTTCTTGTTGTATTGTTATCAGGGTCAAATACTGAGTCTGATTTACCTTTTGTTATATGTTTGGATGCCATAGTCTCAATATATGAGCGTGCCCAGTGATTACTCATATCACCAAAAGTCTTTTCAAATACCATGATAGCATAGTAAGAAAAATGACTTGTATCAAACTGAATTTCACCTGTAGCAGCATTAAAGGCACCACCTACATACTCCCAGTCACCAGTGGATTCATTATAGTAGTAGACACCTAATTTGGACTCATCGACATTTTTCAGCTCATCCTTTGACAACTTAATCGTAATTGTTAGTGGTACATCAAATGATGTAATTGCTTTAGAACTGCTGTCTGATACAATGGTTGCGCTGAATTCAAATACCTTACCGCCAACAGAGAACAATCCTTTGCCATCATCTTTAACCGCATCATCCAGTTCTTCTGATAGATTGTCATTGTCAAGTTCTGACATGTCCATTTGTAGCTTTTCATTGTTACCAATAATGTAATTATCAAAGGCGCCTACTGGAATAGTCACATCCAGTTGATCTCCATCAATGACCATGGCCTTATCTGCTTTTGCCAAAGCGCTGAGCACTTCTGGTTCTATAGACACATTCTGTGTTCCTTCAACGCTTTCAACTTCAACCGTCACTTCATCATTGCTTCCTGATATGGAAGTCAAAACATCCGCATAAGTCACTTCAACTGTGCCAGGCTCTAAGTCAGCTTCGGGGGGGATTACTGGTGGAATGAAAATCGGTACAAAACCACCACCGCCTCCACCTCCAGATGGTGGTGCTGGTTCAGTAAATGATAGAGATACACTTTGTCCTGCCAAAGTATTGTTAGTAGGGCTCAGTCTTATCCTAATTGTTATAGTACCTGTCAAATCAGGTAAGTTGTTATTATATCTTGTCCAACTACTGCCACTATTGCTGGAAAATTCCATTGAAGTTGTCATACCAGTTATTGTGTCAGCACTATCATCTCTTGTCACAGCTGGTGCTGATGGCCCTTCGACTAAGTCAATAATCTGAACCATAGAAGCTTCGCTGCTATCCACTTCCTTAATTTTTATGTGGATATCATTACTTGAACTCATAGACTCTATTGCTGAAGATGATAGTAATACATCATCCGAACCAACATCACTATATGTCGCTCCGCCATCTAGACTATAGGACATTGTAGTTAATGCACCCATTAATTTATCTGCATCGTTACCACTAAATGAAAATGTTACACTTGGCGCAGCTATGATATCAATGGTTGCAAGAGCACTGGCTTCTTCTGACCCTGTTTCCTTTACTCGTATCTGAAAATCTTTAGTAGGGTCAATACTCGATAATTCGCCTGCATCTAAAGTCATATCATCTTCACTGATATCACTATAGGATACACCTGTATCAATACTGTATTCCATGGTTGTGTCAGAACCAAGAACTTTGTTGGCATCTGCTCCATCAAACTTAATGTTACCACTGGTGTTGCTGGTACAGCATAGACAAGTGAAATACTTGAACCAGCCATTGTTGTTCCAGTAGCCATCACTCTTACGTCAAGGGTGATATCTGTTGCCAAATCTGGCAAGTTATTATCATAGGCTGTCCATGTTGTTCCACCATCACTGGAAAACTCCATTGTCGCGTCTATACCTGACATTGTATTGAGTATGCCATCGGCTGTTACTGATGGTCCTGCTGGACCAACTGCTATGTCAATGATTTGTACTAGTGAAGCCTCGCTATTATCCACTTCCTTAATTTTTATGTGGATATCAGTGCTTGCAGTCATAGACTCTATTGCTGAAGATGATAGCAATACATCATCAGAACCAACATCATTATATGTCGTACCGCCATCTAAACTATAGGACATAGTTGTTAACGCACCCATTAACTTATCTGCATCGTTGCCATTAAACGAGAATGTTACACTCGGTGCTGCTATGATATCAATGGTTGCTATAGCACTGGCTTCTTCTGACCCTGTTTCTTTCACTCGTATCAATAAATCCTTAGTAGGATCTATACTCGATAATACGCCTGCATCTAAAGTCATATCATCTTCACTGACATCACTATAAGACACACCTGCATCAATACTATATTCCATCGTTGTTTCAGACCCCCCCATGACTTTGTTGGCATCTGTTCCATCAAAGCTTAATGTTACCACTGGTGTTGCCGGTACAGCATAGACAAGTGAAACACTTGAACTAGCCATTGTTGTTCCAGTGGCCATCACTCTAACATCAAGGGTTATATCTGTTGCCAAATCTGGCAAATTATTATCATAGGCTGTCCATGTTGTTCCACCATCACTGGAAAACTCCATTGTTGCGTCTATACCTGACATTGTATTGAGTATGCCATCGGCTGTTACTGATGGTCCTGCTGGACCAACTGCTATGTCAATAATCTGTACTAGTGAAGCCTCGCTATTATCCGCTTCCTTAATTTTTATGTGGATATCATTACTTGCAGACATAGACTCTATTGCTTCGGATGATAGTAATACATCATCCGAATCAACATCATTATAGGTTGTACCGCCATCAAGACTATAAGACATGGTTGTTAAAGCACCCATTAACTTATCTGCATCGTTGCCACTAAATGAAAATGTTACACTTGGTGCTGCTATGATATCAATGGTTGCTATAGCACTGGCTTCTTCTGACCCTGTTTCTTTTACTCGTATCAGAAAATCCTCAGAAGGATCTATACTCGATAATACGCCTGCATCTAAAGTCATATCATCTTCACTGATATCACTATAAGACACACCTGCATCAATACTATATTCCATCGTTGTGTCAGACCCCCCCATGACTTTATTGGCATCTGCTCCATCAAAACTTAATGTTACTACTGGTGTTGCAGGTACAACATATACAAGTGAAACGCTTGAACCGGCCATTGTTGTTCCAGTAGCCATCACTCTTACATCAAGGGTGATATCTGTTGCCAAATCTGGCAAATTATTATCGTAGGCTGTCCATGTTGTTCCACCATCACTGGAAAACTCCATCGTCGCATCTATGCCTGACATGGTATTAAGAATACCATCGGCTGTCACATTCGGTGCCACTGGCCCTTCCAATATATCTATTGTCCAAGGGGGGGTTCCAGCTGGATTACCACCCTCTGCTGCCATTCGTACCAATATATCTTCAGAGGAAGTGATTGATTCAATCTCGTTAGTGGTCAACTGCTGATCCGCTTGTGTTATAGGAAAGTAATTGGACCCACCATCAAGACTATATTCCATATCTGTAGTCGTATTAATCAACTTACCACCATCATTGCCATCAAAACTAAACTCAGGTGCCAAAACATTGATTGAACGAATTTCACTAAATGTTGCATTGACACCGTTCAGTGTATTATAACCAGCAATCCGCCAGTAGTAAGTTGTTCCCATATCCAAATGCTTTCCAAGTGGAAGCTCATAACTATATTGATTGTTACTATAAATAAGTGCATCATCTGTCCCATCCAAATCATACTCTGTTGTACCGGATGTCATATCAGATACCTGACTAATCTGTAGCACATACTTTTCTGACAATCCTACAACGCCCCCCCACTCAAATGTAGCATAACTGTTACATCATCTGCATCACTCGGACCAGATAAAGTTGCCGCCGTTTTTGGATAATCATAATCTGCATAGATATCAAATGTTGCTGTTGACCCTGTAATATCAATGTTAAGAACATCGACATAATTGTAATTTGCATCGTTTAAGTTACTATAGTTTAGCTTATGGGGGGGTACGGCTGTAAAATGATTATGACTTCCTACCGTCCCAAAAACATCGTACACATCACCGTGGTCACCACCACTATTGGCCTTTTTTTATCTCATATAAACCATCTGCTTGCTCAAGTTCAACACCCAATCTTGAACTGTCATCGTTGACGCTGTTAATATCAATTGTACTATCAACCTTGCCTTCATCCACATGCCAAATCAGTACACCTTCACCTGGAATTGCTTCGTCAAACAACTGATCGTTTCTGATTTCTCTTAATTCTACCAAATAATACTCATCTGTGTTTTCATCGCCTTTTGCCCATATTCTGTACATATCACCAGGATAGGATGTGTTATTGATGGTTCCAGGTCCTGAAGCAACGATATTGGTTACATCACTCCAACCAAGAAATAATCGTCCCCCCCAAGCACTAATATTGGAAGGACTTTCGCCATCAAGCTCACCGTTTTTGGCATTCCAAGATCCAGACCCCCCCATCAAACACCAGTCACCTACACCATAGGAGTAACCTTGAGTACTACCATTGGTATCATATAAATCAGGTAATCCAATATCATGTCCAAATTCGTGGGCCAAAACTCCCAGTGTCATAGTCTCAGGTACCATAAGATATTCTCTTGCCGTGGCCCCCCCATTGACATCATAGCCACCAAATATTGACCATTGATGAGACCATATAGCATCACTATTACTCGAATCCTCTTCTTGTCCAATCCCTGCATGTAGGATAATCAAGTGATCAATTTCACCATCATTATCTGTGTCATATGGCCCAAAGTCAAATCCTTCAAGGTCTAATAAGTGAACGGCATATTTTGCCAAAAGATAAATCGGACCTTCTACATCATCACTCCCTGGACTTGATGTATCACCGCCATAGGTAGCCATTGTAGTCGATGTAGTTACAACATCAGATACAGTAACATCTATCGTGATACCAGAAATGCCGTCAACATAAGCTGAATTCTGCTCATAATAGTCACTAAGCTTATCACCCATTGCTTCAAAGTGGGCTTTATCTTTATCCACATCAAAGGTTTCATCTGTGAACTCAACAGGAATCATAAGGACTTTCCTACTAGTACCAGGATCTGGAATCAAATCAGCGTTGGCCTTCTTAATAACATTGTTGGCCATAATACCGTAAAGCTCTTCGATTTCCGCCTCTGTTTCATACCCAGCTTCTCTAAGACTCTCTTCATCCTTATATACATCTGGGTTAGGTGATACCATTATTTTTTTATCTTGGTCTAAATTATTGTCTAGGACTGAATTTTGTTCCCTACTGATGCCCCCCCTTGAACCAACACCGATAAACATTATTGAAAGCAATAAGATCATCATTATCGCTTTATAAATTAACTTCATACTATTTCTCCTCATCTTTACCAATACATTACTCAATACACTCTATTAAACCTTAGGTTTAATTCTACTTTATTCCTTATAAAAAGGCAATATAATAGGCTATAAGATAAATACTTGTAATCTAGCTTATGGCCTACTCATCTACTTAATTCACTTGTGACTTACTATACTGAAGCAAAGAAACTAACACCAAATATAATTGCTAGAAGACCAACAAATAAGAAAATAGCCAATGGCCTTGCAAAGTTAATGGTATAACCTACACCAAATCGCTTCTCAACGAACAAGGAACTGTCCTCTTTATTAAAATAAAAGATACCTGCCTTCCAATACCGATCATCGTCTCTCATAATAACAGAACCAGTCTTGGTCTTACCTTTGATTCTGCTCCCACTTTGTCCTACTTTTACAGCAAGGATGATTGCAAGGACTAGAACGGCTACGGAAATAAGAATACTTGCCATGGCACTTACTTGCATTGATACTAATTCAAGCATGCTCAACTCAATCAACGCAAATACTACAGTCATCAGAAAACCTGTAAAGACTGTAAAATATGACCAGACTTTTTTATGGGTTCTGGCTTGCTTCTTGCTAAGTTCAATATTCTCTGGGTCAATATAAGGTGACACTTGTCCAATAGACACATAGACCAACAAAAATGTTATCAACATCATAAATTGCATGATAATCGGAAAAGCCACCGCTGTTGGTGTTTTCTCAACATATCTTACAATTTCATTATCTAGGTTCATTTGGATTGGCAACATATCTGGCGCGAAGTTATATTTTGTTAGGACACTAAGAATTGTCGTCACTATCACCACTAGATATACTAGGAACCATAGAGGACTGCACACTAAACGCTCCGTGGCAAAGTCTGTATCTGCTACCCTTATATCCTTAGCTGCTTTATCCCATTCTTCCTCTTGCTTTAGGGCCAAGACTTTATGTCTCACTTGATTGTAAACAAAAAAAGACAAGCATTATATAGACAACCATAACAATACCATTCACACTGTTGGCAACGCGCACATCAAAAATCAGATATAAGACAACAAGTGCAGCTAAAATCATAACACCTGCCCCCCCCAAATTCAGACCAATATAAAGACGTCTAAACTCTTTAATAGCTTTGTGCTTATATTGGTTGCTTGGAATTGTAACACCAAAAACCAAATTCTTTCTAGTAATAAAGGGCATAATCATCATTAATACCATGACGGTAATATAAACCATTATATTCACAATAATATAAAATAAATTCATGAATCCACCTCTTTCTAGCAATGGTCATAAACAGTCGTTATGACATCCACTAACCTTTCTTTTGATAAACCTCTACATTTGGCTTCCGCCACTATACTATTCATCATATTTGTCAGTTCATCTAGATAAGCTTTGTCTGCTTGGTACATCTGTAAAGGATTGATGACAACACCTTTACTTCTTAATACAGAAACAAAGCCTCCATCTTTCAATAAATTGTAGGCTTTACCTACCGTATGCATATTAATGCCAAGATTTGATGCTAATACCCTTGACGAAGGCAATTTACTGCCTTCAACTAATTCACCCTTTAGGATTCCACCAATTATTGAAGCCTTAATTTGCTCATATATGGGCTTTTCACTGGTCATGTCAATCTCTATTAACATAAAATCACCTCATTCTTCACACATTAATCGCTCTATCTGTTATACATTATATATAACAGATAGAGCGATGTCAAGTCTACAATAAAAAAATTCATAGGGAGTGTATCTGCAATGTGTTTGTCAGTATAAATAATAACACATTGAAAATAATCTCACACATGTCACGAACTATAGCCTTTTAGTTAAAATACTTTCCTTGTAAAGCCTTCTTGCCCATGGTATAATTTGTTAAATTATAGGGCGACAGGAGGTTCCAGAATGAGGAAAGAACAACTAATTGAAACGTTAAAAAAATCGGATACATGTGTTAGATGGAGCCATGGGGGGGACAAGCGTCCAGCAATTTTCTTTAAATGAAGAAGATTTTAGAGGTCAAAGGTTTAAAAATCACCCTGTACCTTTACAAGGTAATAACGACATTCTTGTCTTATCAAATCCAGGGATTATAGAAACCATTCATAATCAATTTCTAGATGCTGGTGCAGATATTATTGAAACGGATACATTCAATGCAACATCCTTATCACAAGCAGACTATGAAACTGAAGACTATGTCTATGAAATCAACTTAGAAGCTGCAAAGCTTGCAATGAAATGTGCAAAATCATTTTCTACACCTGAGAAGCCAAGGTACGTTGCTGGTGCTATTGGACCAACAAACAAAACCTTGTCCATATCACCAGATGTTGAGAATCCTGGCTATAGAGCTGTAAGCTTCGAAGAGGTTCAAGACTCGTATGCCCAGGAAATAAATGGACTCGTTGATGGTGGCGTTGACTTTCTACTAATAGAGACCATTTTTGATAGCCTCAATGCCAGAGCTGCGATTTTGGCCTGTGAAAGGGTCTTTGAGGAAAAAAAACATCCAACTACCCATCATGATTTCTGGCACAATCACGGACAAAAGTGGCCGAACCTTATCTGGACAGACCCTTGCAGCCTTTGTTGAATCAATGAACAATGACAATGTTTTTTGTATCGGACTTAATTGTGCCTTTGGTGCAAAAGACTTAATTCCATATGTAAAAGAAATAAGCCACCTGACGGATTTACCAGTCAGTGTATACCCCCCCAATGCAGGCCTGCCAAATGAGCTTGGTGAATATGATGAGCTGCCTGAAGAAACTGCTAGCCTGCTACATGACTTACTTCACGAAGGCTACGTTAATATAGTCGGTGGTTGTTGTGGTACCACTCATGAGCATATACGAGCAATTGCGAACACTGTTGAGGGTGCTAAAGCTCACATCCCTGAGCCAATTGTTGCTGAAACAACTCTAGCTGGTCTTGAACCACTAAAGATTAACAAAGCCCTTAATTTTATAAATATTGGTGAAAGAACCAATGTAGCTGGGTCTAGGAAATTCGCTAGGTTGATTCGTGAAGAGAAATACGAAGAGGCTCTAAGCATTGCTAGACAGCAAGTGGAGAACGGGGGGGCTCAGATTATTGATGTCAACCTAGATGATGGTCTCCTTGATGGCGAAAAGGAAATGGCAAAATTCCTTCGTCTGATTGGTTCTGAACCAGACATCTCCAAAGTACCTATAATGATTGACTCTTCAAAATGGTCCATAATTGAAGTAGGCCTTAGAGCCATCCAAGGTAAACCAGTGGTCAATTCAATATCTCTCAAAAATGGTGAAGAGGAGTTTCTCAGTCAAGCAAGAACCATCAAGAAATTCGGCGCAGCAGTGGTTATAATGGCCTTTGATGAAAAAGGACAAGCTGATACCTTTGAACGCAAAATCGACATAGCCAAAAGAGCTTATGATTTATTGGTTGATAAAATTGATTTTGCTCCAGAAGATATTATATTTGATGTTAATATTCTTGCCGTAGCCACCGGTATTGATGACCATAATAATTACGCCGTTGATTTTATTAATGCTGTTGAGTGGATTAAAAATAATCTTCCTCACGCCAAAACAAGTGGTGGCTTAAGCAACCTTTCCTTCTCTTTTAGAGGTAATAATGTTATTAGAGAGGCTATGCACTCAGCATTCCTATATCACGCAATAAAAGTTGGTCTTGATATGGCAATCCTGAACCCAGCTATGATTCAAATCTATGATGAACTTGACGAGAAATTACTTGAGCTCGTTGAGGATGTTATATTCAACAAACATGCAGATGCAACTGATAATCTAATTGACTATGCTTCTACTGTTGTTAATGATTCAAGTGAAAAGGAAAGCAAACAAGCCTTGTGGCGTGAAGACTCAGTCAGCAAAAGAATAGAAACCTCTCTTGTGAAAGGTATTGCAGATTACATTGATTCAGACCTTGAGGAAATCCGCTTAGCCGGTGTACACCCTAACGCTATTGGTATCATAGAAGGCCCCCCCTTAATGGCTGGCATGAGCGAAGTAGGTCGTCTTTTTGGAGATGGAAAAATGTTCTTGCCCCCCCAAGTGGTCAAATCAGCTAGGGTTATGAAAAAGGCTGTTGCCTACTTGCTGCCTTTTATTGAAGAAGAAAATACTGTTGGTGCTTCATCTTCAGCTGGAAAGATTCTCATGGCCACTGTTAAAGGTGATGTCCATGATATAGGAAAAAACATAGTTTCCGTAGTCCTTCAGTGTAATAACTTTGAAGTGATTGACCTAGGCATTATGGTGCCACCAGAATTGATTATAGAAACTGCCATTAAGGAAAACGTAGACATGATTGGTCTCTCAGGTCTTATTACCCCCCCATCACTTGATGAAATGGTAACCATGGCCAAAATGATGAAAGAAGCAGACCTTAAGATTCCATTGCTTATTGGTGGTGCAACAACAAGCATGCTTCATACTGGTTTAAAAATTCGACCACACTATGATTACCCCCCCGTAGTTTATGCAAGTGATGCCACTAAAGGTGTTGAAGCAGCTAAGAAGCTTCAGAACTCAAATGACCATGATGACTTTGTCAGTGCTCTATATAAAGAATATGACCGAATAGAGAACTCTTCAAAAAGAAATGTGGCGCCACTGGTCTCTCTTGAAAATGCGCGTGATTCTAAGCCAAACTTTGTTTTTGACTCAAGTACGATTAAAAAAACCTAGCTTCTTAGGAGAGAAAGTCATTACAGCCACCATTGAAGAACTGATTCCTTACATTGATTGGACATTCTTCTTCATGGCGTGGGAAATGAAAAAAACCATACCCTGCAATTTTAGATGATGAAGTCGTTGGCAGCGAAGCAAGAAAATTACTGGCTGACGCAAAAGATATGCTCACTGACTTATCTACTAGAAAAGCCCTTGAATGTAAAGGTGTTCTGGCCTTCTATGAAGCTTATAGACAAGATGATGATTTGATTGTTAAAACTAGTAATGCCAACTATAACTACCATATGTTTAGGCAGCAAAAAGAAAACAGTGGCTATTTGTCATTAGCTGATTATGTCGCATCAAAAGATAATGATACAACTGATTATATCGGCGCATTTGCAGTTACTGCTGGACTTGGCATCGATGCCCTTATTGACCAGTACAAATCTGAAAATGATGATTTCAAGGGCATTATGGTAAAGATTCTTGCTGACCGACTGGCTGAAGCCTTCGCCGAAAAGCTGCATGCAGATGTACGAAAAGAACTATGGGCTATGCGCCGGATGAGTCTTTAACTTTAGATGAAATGCTCAGAGGCAAGTATTCAGGCATAAGACCAGCCTTCGGATACCCATCCCTAATCGACCACTCTGAGAAATCAACCTTCTTTGAGATGCTTGATGTGACCAATCGAATTGGTATGACCTTGTCTGAGAATTATATGATGGTACCAGGGGGGGCATCTGTTAGTGGTTTGTATTTTGCCCACCCAGATAGTAAGTACTTTGATTTATACCATATAGGTAAAGATCAGGTAACCGATTATAGCAGGAGAAAAGATGTCAGTATCGCTGAAGTTGAGAAGCAAATAAGCACTCGCATAAAATATTAGACATATATACGCCAAGTACATTATAATGACTTCACTTATAAGTCCCTCCGTGGTAGAATGACACTACTACGGAGGGACTTAATTATGAAACAAAAAAAGAAGTGTTCTTGAAGGAAGCATTACCAATCATTTGATTCGACTGGCCATACCATCTATAGGCGGTATGTTTGCCATTACAATATTCAACTTAACCGACACCTATTTTGTCTCTAGGTTGGGAACCGATGCACTTGCAGCCATGGGCTTTACCTTCCCTATTGTTATGATGATAGGGGGGGCCATATCTTCTGGTGTCAGTATGGGTGCTGGTTCAATCCTTGCAAGAGCAATGGGCCGGGGGGGAGACACTCACAAAATGCAAAGAATTGCTACGGATGGCATACTTTTATCTGTTCTCGCTGTTGCAATTATTTCTGCCATTGGCTTATTAACTATGACCCCCCCACTATTCACATTACTTGGCGCCACTGCTTCAACCCTTCCATTGGTTAAAGACTATATGCTCATCTGGTATATGGGTGTTGTGGTAGTTGTACTCCCACCAGTCAGTGATTCATGTATGAGGGCAATGGGCGATATGGTCAGGCCTTTTCTTGTTATGTCAGTCTGCGCAGTTTTTAATGTCATTCTAGATCCTATCCTTATATTTGGTTACTTTGGACTGCCAGCAATGGGTATCCAAGGGGGGGCTGCATTGGCAACAATTATTGCCAGATCTCTTGGCATGGTATTGACTCTATCCTTTAATCATTTTCACTATAGACTCCTTAATTTCAAATACGCCTCAATTAAAGAACTGACAAAATCCTGGTATGAAATCTTATCAATCGGGATTCCAGGCTCTATTGTAAGGCTCTTGCCTCAGATTATTAGAACATTCCTCACAAAAATAGCCGCTACAGTTGCCGGTGTGGCTGGTGTAGCGGCCCTTGCTGCTGGAAGTCGTATAGAAAGTTTTTCCTTCATTATAAGTATGGCCATTGGGGGGGTTGCCATAATTCCAATCATAGGTCAAAACTATGGTGCTAAGCATTATGAAAGAGTTCAAGCAGTTAGACACTTAATAAGTAAGACTGCCATAATCTATGGCATGCTATTATCAGCCATTGCACTAACTTTGTCAGAACCAATTATCGGCATTTTCACCACAGACCCAGAAGTCATTCAGTTAACTTCAACTTATCTTCTGTTTATCTTCCTAGGTTCAGCTGGTCTTAACTTATATAATTGGTTAAGCGAGGCCTTTAATGCAATTGGCAAACCTCGTATTTCATTATATATTAATGTCTTTGGAACACTGGCAATTGTTATACCTTTTGTTTTACTAGGCTCATGGTTCTTTGGCTTTAAGGGCATGGTCATGGGCCTTGCTTTATCCCAAACTATACTTGGTATATACACCTACTATTTTAGTGCACGAACTTTAACAGACTAGCTATTTAACTAATTCAACCTAAACTGCTTTAGCTGTTTATAGGTAATGAGCATCTTACGTTTCTCATCATAGAATTCCAATGCACCCAACCTAAAACTTTCAAGCAAAGTAACAGTTTTAATATTTTGAAGTGCTGAAGTATTGGTATAACATCTCTTCAAATTATAATTTGGTATCCTGGCATTAAGATGATGAATATGGTGGTAACTATATAGCCACTAACCCACTCAAATACTAAAGGTAATTTGTAAAAAGTACTGCCTTTTAGGGCTGCGTCAAGTAAATCCCAATCATTGCCACTTTCCCAGTAGACGTCTTCAAACTGATGTTGTACGTAGAATAACCATACGCCAGCTGAAGATGCAATTGCCACAATTATGACTTGGTACAGTACAAAGACTTGCCAGCTAAATAGCAATGACATAGTTATACTATAGACAAGAAGGAAAAGATTCGTTAGCCATGAATTTTTGACTTCTTTTTTTGTTGCATCTGACTTAGGTATTCTCTGTAATACAATGAACAAAAATACCGGTGCAATTGTAAACAGAAATGCTGGATTTCTAAATAACCTATATAGGAATCTCTTATGTTTTGGAGAAGCTTCATATTCTTCTGTAGTTAGTGTCCATATATCACCAACACCTCTTTTATCCAGGTTTCCCACGCTACTATGATGTATACTATGTTCTTTCTTCCAAGCTTGATAAGGTGTAAAAACCATTGTCCCAAGTATGTTACCAATCAAATCATTGCCTTTTGATGTTGCTACATAAGACTGGTGTGTACAGTCATGGAAGAATATAAAGATTCTAACCATTAACCCTGCAGCCACAACTGACATTGGTAATAAAATAAGAAAGCTTGTCCCTATACTGCCAAGATAAAAGATTGTCCCAAGTAATAAGATGTATGGGATAACTGTATTGAACAGTTGAAGTGCTACCTTTTTATTGTCTGGTGTTGCATATTCCTTAAGTGATGTGTTCCATTCTTTACGACTCATAATATATCCGTCCTTCCATATCAATCACATGTAGTATCTAATACTACTTATCATTGTATTGCAAATGATTATCAATGTCAATAGATACTTCATTAGAATTTCGTTAACATTCTGTGACCTTGATGTTATACTCTATTTATTAACGAATACGAGGTAAGAATAATGAACATTTTGCTTGTAGAACCATTTTACTCCGGATCTCATAAACATTTTGCAGATCAACTCAAAAAAATACAGCCAACATAAGATTGATTTATTAACACTCGATGGCAAATTTTGGAAATGGCGAATGTACGGTGCTGCCATTACCCTTGGTGAAAAGTACAATGAAATTCATGATTCAAGTACTAGCAAACCCGATATGATTCTCGTTACAGACATGCTAGACTTGCCGACTTTCTTAAGCATTATCATCCATAAGGACATTCCTGTTATCAACTATTTTCACGAGAATCAATTTGCTTATCCTTGGTCAGAAAATAGCGTAGACAAGGCTAAAAACAGGGACTTACATTACGGTATGATGAATTATCACAGTGCCTATGTGTCGGACAAAGTTCTATTTAATTCCAAGTATAATATGGATAGCTTCTTATTAGGTCTTAGAAATATTCTAAAGAAAATGCCTGATCATAGTCATATGCCTAATATAGATAAACTTAAAAAAAAATGCCAAGTTATGCCACTTGGCCTTGAACTTAAGAAACTAACCACACAAGATGACGCTAACTCAGAGTCTCATCAGGAGATTAAAAGAAAAATAAACTCTATTGATGGACCACTTATTCTATGGAACCACCGGTGGGAACATGACAAGAATCCTGAAAGTTTCTTTGGTGCATTAAGGAAGCTCAAAGCACAAAATATTCCCTTCAAATTGGCTATACTTGGTGAAACATATGCAAAGATACCAGAAATTTTTAAAAAGGTTCAGAAGGATTTTTCTGATGTCTTGGTACATTCAGGTTATGCATCCTATGAAGCTTACTTGTACATACTAAATCACGCAGATATACTACCAGTGACATCCAATCATGATTTCTTTGGAATTAGTGTTATGGAAGCAATTCATTGTGGTGCTAGCCCATTATTGCCAAATAGATTGGCTTACCCTGAGCTGTATAAAGCAAGTGAAAATCCAGATATTTTTTATGAGGATGATGATGAATTCTTGGAGAAGTTGGTCCTAGTATGTAAGTCCTACAAAAACAAGAATAACTATCAGTTTCTTACTAATAAATACGATTGGGACACTATGATAGCTGTTTACGACAATTTCTTTCAAGGACACAACAGCTACACACCTAGGTGATATAATACTTTCGTACTATATGGTATGGAGAGTAGGTGATGGTATTGGGTGTTGAACTTGGCAGCCTTTATTTTACAAGAATCGTTATTGATTTCATTCTTGTCTTCTATATGATTTTGATTTATCGAAAATTCAATAACCATATTCAAAATCTTGAATACCTAATCATCCATCGTGTACTCATCTTGGTTGGTTTTGTTATGGTGTATTTAAGAGATTCTATCTCCCTATTTCTATCTGTAATTGTTGGCAATACCTTGTTCATTATTGGTGCTGCCTCATTGATTTTTCTTTTTAGTCAATTGTTTAAGATACCATTCAAAAAAATTTTATCATATTTTTATCATCCTATTATTCTTATTGTCTTATATAGCAACAACTTATTACTACCCTTCAATAAGACTAAGAAGAATTATATTGTCCATTACAATCCTTATTCAATATGGACCCTTTATTCTGAAATTCGCCCACAATTTGATACAAAAAAAAGAGCCCTACAGCAAAATTCTACTTATCGACTTACGTCATTTTACTATTTTACTTAGGACTCAATATTTCAAGAATATGTGTATCTACAGTTATCCCTCGCGTAAGTGACAATATTTTTACCGGCAGTGCCGCCGATGCCATTATACTTACTTTAACAGGCGTGGTACACCTTAGCTATGTCTAAGCCTTAATATTAAACTTCACAAACTCTATGCTCATAATATTACATAAGCATTACTTGCTAAACCACTTTCGTCGTCCAATCTTCCACATTCCATACATCTGTAACCCAGTCTTGATAGAACTCAGGCTCATGACTTACGATAACAACAGTTCCCTTAAAGTCTTTTAAGGCTTTTTTTCAAGGAATCTTTGGCATCAACATCCAAATGGTTGGTCGGCTCATCAAGGACTAACCAATTTATTTTCTCAAGCATGAGCTTACATAGACGTACTTTGGCATTTTCTCCACCACTTAGTACCATCATCTTAGATGTAATATGCTCTGTGGTCAAGCCACACTTTGCCAAAGATGCTCTAACTTCTGCGTTGGTCATAGAAGGATAGGTACCCCCCCACACTTCTTCAAGTGCCGTGTTATTGTTATCTCTTATTGCTTCTTGTTCAAAGTACCCTGGTGATAAATAGTCTCCTAGAATGACCTTTCCATCCACAGGTTTTAACTTTCCAAGAAGGGTTTTCAACAATGTGGACTTTCCTAAGCCATTAACACCACGGATGGCAACTTTTTGTCCACGTTCCAGAACGATGTTTAATGGTTCTGTCAAAGGCTCATCATAACCAATAACCAAATCACTGGCTTCAAATACATACTTACTTGATGCTCTTGTTTCTTGGAAAACAAAGCTTGGTTTGACTTTCTCTCTTGTCAACTCAATCTTATCCATCTTATCCAACTTCTTCTGTCTAGACTTAGCCATATTAGCTGTGGCAACTCGGGCCTTATTCCTAGCTACAAAATCCTCTAATTTCTTAATTTCCTTTTGCTGTTTTTCATAAGCTTGTTCGACTTGTTTTTTCTTCAGATTATACATTCTCTGGAAATAATCGTAATCTCCAGCATATCTTGTTAGTGTAGCACCTTCTATATGGTAAATAATATTGGTGACTTCATTAAGGAAAGGAATGTCATGAGAGACAAGTATAAAGGCATTCTCATAGTCTATTAGGTATCGTTTAAGCCATTCGATATGCTCAATATCGAGATAGTTGGTTGGCTCATCCAGTATTAGAATCATTGGTGCTTCAAGGAGTAACTTGGTCAATAAGACCTTTGTTCTTTGACCACCACTCAGTTCATCAACCATCTTATCAAGGCCAATACTCCCAAGCCCCCCCAGTCCGTTAGCCACTGACTCAATTTTAGAATCAATAATGTAAAAACCACTGTGTTCAAGATCATGTTGAATCTCAGCCACATCTTCCATCATTTCAGCCATTTCTTCTTCTGTCGCATCGGACATTTTTTCGTAGATGCCAAGCATTTCCTCTTCTAATTCATACATATGTTTAAATGCTGTCCTAAGAACTTGTCTAATAGATTGACCTTTTTCAAGGACAGTATGTTGGTCAAGATAACCTGTTGTAATACGCTTGCACCACTCAACATTACCTTCATCAGGCATTAACTGCCCTGTGATAATGTTCAAAAAAAGTAGACTTGCCTTCGCCATTAGCGCCAACAAGACCCACATGTTCTCCCTTTAACAACCTAAAGGAAGCTTCTTCTAGAATTTTACGTCCCCCCCCAAAGTCATGGTTGACATTCTCTACTGTTAATATGCTCATTTTATCTCCTCGTTTTTTTAGCCACTGCCAAAATAAAATATAGTATAATCGCCGACAGGATAATACTAGCACCTGAAGGAATATTCAAATAGTATGATACGCCTAGACCAATCAAGCAATAAACAACACCGGAAATTGTGGCTATAGTCATCATTGTTTCAAGACGATGTGTAAATAACTTTGCTGTTGCAGGTGGTATGGTCAGTAATGCTAAGGCTAAAATAATTCCAACAACCTTTATCAAAATGACAATACTAAATGCAATCATAACATAAAGTACCAATTCCAAGACCAAGACATTAATGCCCATAATCTTAGCATATTCTTCATCAAATAGATAGAGTTTAAAATAAGAAAACAATAAGACAATCACTAAGACAACACATATGACCATAAAAGCCATTGTCGTTAAATAAAAATTGTTAACCGTAAGAATATCTCCAAATAGATAAGTGGTCATATCTGGCGGATAGCCCGGTGTGAGTCCAATAAAAAGTATACCAAGTGCCATACCCGCTGACCAAAACATACTAATCATTGTATCAGCCGAGTGATTAGTACGTCGCTTAATTTGCCCGACGGCAAGAGAAGCTGTCACAGCAAACAATAGGCCTGCAATGATTGGTTCTATTCCAAGGAAATAGCCTAGACCAATACCACCAAAAGAAGTATGTGCAATACCACCACTCATACTCACCAATTTTTTTCTCCACAATTATGGTCCCAATAACACCACAAACAAGACTAGCTAAAAGGGCTGCGACCAATGCGTTTCTCATAAAATCATAGGTCAAGATTGCGTTTATCATTGTTTATCTCCCTCTATGCGAATACTGACTTCGCCTACTAATTTTTGCTGAATCTTTTCTCCTTCAATAAACCATTCTATAGGGCACGCCTCTGATGAATCAACATCACGTCCATCATCTGTAATATGATTGTGTAAATGGGCTGTCTTATTTATATAAATACATCGATCCAAGTATGGCCACATCTGATTAGTATCATGGGTAATCATTATAATTGTGACTTCTTCATTTATGGTTTTTAGCATCTCATAAATCTCTTTTTTTAGAATTCTCATCAACGCTGGCCGTGGGTTCGTCAAGAATCAGTATTGTCGGGTGATTCATGAGGGCTCTGGCAATCAAGACCCTTTGAAGTTGGCCGCCTGACAGCTTGCCAATTTGTTTTTTTGGCTAAATGGTCAATGCCAAGACTTTTCATAACTTCCATACCATGGTCATAATCATGACCCTTAAATCGGTGCAACAATTTGAACCGATTGGGTAAATGTCCTGTTAAGATAACATCCATGACCGTAATGGGAAATTTCTTATCAAAGGTTGTCATCTGAGGTACATACCCAATTGTTGCCTTAGAATCGACTCGATAAACACCACTTGAAGGTTTTAACAAACCCAGTAACGTTTTGACCAATGTTGTCTTACCACCACCATTAGGCCAATGATGCCAATAAACTCATTCTCTTCAATATGAAAACTAATATTTTCAAGTACATTGGTCTGATCGTATTTCACATTAAGGTTATTGACTTCTATAACTGTCATTGTTGCTCCTTGTTATTATAAGCGTCGCTTATAATCTTCATAGCCGAAAGTTTTTAGTTTCGTGAGCCCATTATTGCCCACTGTAAAAATAGATGGTAGATTGATGCCGTTAAATGTATTGTTCTTAACCATTGTATAGTGGGCCATATCCGTAAAAACAAGCCTGTCACCTATTGCTAGGGCTTGATCAAATGAATAGTCTCCAATTACGTCTCCAGCCAAACAAGTCATGCCACCAAGACGGTAAGTGTAGACTTTTTCACCTGCCTGTCCAGCCCCCCCAATAATATCAGGCCTATAAGGCATTTCTATTACGTCTGGCATATGGCACGATGCCGATGTGTCTAAGATGCCAATGTCCATCTCGTTATGAACAATATCAAGTACTTCTGTTACAAGATATCCCGTATTAAGGGCTATAGCTTCACCAGGTTCAAGGTATACTTGAACTTGGTATTTTTCTTTCATATAGTTGACTATGTCAATCAGCTTATCCACATCATAGTCCGGTCTGGTAATGTGATGGCCACCGCCAAAGTTCAACCATTTCATCTGGCCAAGATAGTCGCCAAACTTCTCTTCAACAACTTGAATAGTACGTTCTAAAGTATCAGAATTTTGCTCACACATTGTATGAAAATGAATACCCTCAACTTCACTAATCCTTGATGGGTCAAACTGCCCCCCCAATGTAACACCCAACCTTGACCCCCCCTTGTAGCAAGGATCATAAATAGGGGGGGTTGAGATTTCTGAATACTCCGGATTAATCCGGATACCTTTTTCAATATACTTGCCAGAACTGTGTTCGAATTCTTTGATTTTATCTGCAAAACGGTCTAACTGGTCAAAGGAATTGAATACCATATGGTCGACGTAAGTAATGATTTCATCAATCTCTCTTGGGTGGTATGCAGGCGCGTAGATATGAACTTCTTTACCCATTTCCTCATAGCCAAGCCTTGCCTCATTGAGAGAACTAGCTGTAATGCCAGAGAGTACATTACCAATCATGGGGGGGAATGTATGGTACATTGAGAATCCTTTAAGGGCCACAAGTATTTTACAGCCTGTCTCTTTCTGCACACGGTTTAGAATCTGTAGATTTTTTTCTAAAAGCCTCATATCTACCACATAAGCTGGCGTTGTCACTTTATCGAATGCTATCTTATTAGTCATAATTATTCCACCAAACTCGGGCTAAAATCTTCATTCCAAGGTAAACCTTGTCGGTTCAATTCGTCCATAAATGGGTCTGGATCAAACTCTTCTACGTTATAAACACCTGGTTTCTTCCATTTGCCTTCAAGAAGAAGTTTAGCACCAACCATAGCTGGTACACCAGTAGTATATGAAATTGCTTGTGAGCCAACTTCCTCAAAGCATTGTTCATGTTGACAAATGTTATACACATAGTATGTCTTCTCTTTCCCATCTTTTATACCTTGGTAAATACAACCAATATTGGTTTTCCCTTTGGTTCTTGGACCTAGGCTAGCAGGATCTGGTAGAACCGCTTTTAAGAATTGTAGGGGGGGCTGGATTGATATTCCATTATAGTCAACCGGTTCAATAGATGTCATTCCTACATTTTGAAGCACGTTCAAATGAGTTATATACTGCTGTGAAAATGTCATAAAGAAACGAATTCTTTTAATGCCTGTCATATTCAGAGCCAAAGATTCGAGTTCCTCATGATAGAGCAGGTACATGTCTTTATTACCAATTTGTGGAAAGTCATAGACACGTTTCACTTCTAGAGGGTCTGTTTCAATCCAACTACCCTCCTGCCAATACCGACCATTGGCGGTTATCTCTCTAATGTTAATCTCCGGATTAAAATTCGTAGCAAATGGATAGCCATGATCACCAGCATTGGCATCCAAAATGTCAATATAATGAATTTCATCAAAATAGTGTTTTAGGGCGTAAGCACTAAAGACACCTGTTACACCAGGGTCAAACCCACACCCTAATATAGCTGTCAAACCAGCTTTTTCAAATTTTTCTCTATAAGCCCACTGCCATTTATATTCGAATTTTGGAGTCTCCGGTGGTTCATAATTGGCTGTATCTAGATAATGAACCCCCCCTGTTGCCAAACATGCATCCATAATTGTTAGGTCCTGATAAGGCAGAGCGACATTAATGACCAAATCTGGTCTATACCCCCCCTCAATCAATGCAATAACTTCACTTGTATTGTCAGCATCAACTTGTGCTGTTGAAATCTTAGTTCTGCCACCTTCTAGTTTATCTTTCATCGCATCACATTTTGACTTGGTTCGACTTGCAATGCAGATTTCCTCAAAAACATCTGGATTTTGACAACATTTATGTACAACCACATTTGAGACACCACCGGCGCCTATAATCAAAGCTTTACCCATTCTATTCATTCCTTTCAAGGTCACTAACTTTCCTCTTTTATCATTTATTATCTTTCATAATATGTATATCCCTTAAGCCCTACATCAAAGGCTGAAATAATCTCATCTTGCTCTGAGGTGTTGATATAACCTTCCTCAACAGCCACTTTTGCAATCTCCTCTATATTGCTACGCATTTTTGCCACATCATATTCTACATAAGTTAAGACATCTTCAACAGAGTCACCACCTAATTCCGTGACCAAATCATAGTGACCGCTTCTATCAATCTTAACACTAACCACATTGGTATCACCAAACAAATTATGAAGATCTCCAAGGGTCTCTTGATAAGCTCCAACTAAAAATACACCTAAATAATACTCCTCTTCTTTCAGCTCATGAAGTTGTAATGTATGACTAACATCGTGCTGATCAATAAAGCTATCAAGCTTACCGTCACAATCACATGTAATGTCAGCAATAATCCCATTGGCTTTTGGAAATTCAAGCAACCTATGTATAGGCATCACAGGAAATAATTGATCAATGGCCCAACTGTCTGGTATAGATTGAAAAACTGAGAAATTACAATAGTAAATATCTGCAATGGCACTTTCAATATCTTGAAGTTCAATTGGCGGATGTTTTATCTTTTTTTTCACATTAGCAATCTTATGGATTGTGTTCCAAAATATTTGTTCAGACAAGGCCCTTTCACGAATACCAATGCGACCGTGTTTAAACAAGCCTTTAATCTCATCTCTATAATACAGTGCGTCATTATAACATTCTTGTATATTTTTAACTGTAATGTCTTGATTTGCCTCAAAAAGGTTCTCAATCTGCTCACTGCTACCTTCAGGCAATGATTCTACAACTTCATATTGCTCAAACTTAGCAACATCCAGCACATTAAAGATAAGAACCGAATAATAGGCAATTAATGCTCTACCAGATTCTGTTACAATAATTGGATGTGTTACATTGCTTTTGTCCATAACACGCATGACTGCTTCAACCACATCCGTACAATACTCATCAACCGTATAATTCCTGCTGTTGGTATAGTTGGTACTAGACCCATCATAATCAACTGCTAAGCCACCACCAAGATCCAGATAGCCCATAGTTGCACCTTCTTTGACAAGCTCCGCATAGACCCTCGCCGCTTCTAACACAGCATCTCTAATATCTCTTATGTTGGGAATCTGAGATCCTAGATGGTAATGAAGTAATTTGAGACAAGAGAGCATATCCTCTTCCTTGAGCACATCAACAATCTCAATAACCTGAGAGATATTTAGACCGAATATACTCCTGTCGCCACTTGAATCGGTCCAGTGACCTCCGGCTTTAGCTGATAGCTTTATACGAACCCCCCCAATATTAGGTTTGACACCATGTTTCTTTGACTGCCTGAGAATAATATCCAACTCTCCTGGCATTTCTATAACAAAAAAACAATTGTAGCCCATTTTCCCGGCCGCTAAGCCAAGATCAATAAATTCCTCGTCTTTATAGCCGTTGCAGATTAAACAAGCTTCTTTGTCCTTTAAGTTGGCAAGTGCTGCAATAAGCTCTGGCTTACTACCAACTTCAAGTCCATGATGATATTTTTTTACCATACTTGGTTACTTCTTCAATGACTTGCTGCTGTTGGTTGACTTTGACTGGGTATACCCCCCCTCTATAAGCCCCCCCTTTGTAACCCAGAGTCTCAATAGAATGTCTAAAAGACTCATTAATATAGGATATCCTTGCATCTATAAGGTTTTCAAACCTTAACAAGACAGGCATATCAAGACCACTGTCCTTAACACCTTCGATTATTTCTTTTAAGCTAACGGCGGACTGCTGGTCCTTATATGGGTTGATTAAGACCTCACCTTGGTCAGAAATTGAATAATAGCCTGCACCCCCCCAGTTTTTGATACCATAGGTATCTTCTGACTTTTCCTTGGTCCAGCGACCAAGTAATTCTGGTTTATTCATTCTATAGTTCCTTTCATTCTCTGAATTCCCTTATTCTTCTACGACAAAATCACTCATAATTGGCTGTCCAGCTCTAACACTTTTGATAAATTCACCGTCCATAAGACCAATTTCTCCGTTGACCAAGACATGAACAATGCCTTGAGATTCAGTAGCTGGCTTCTCAGCGGTAGATTGATCAATAACAGTCCTATAATCAAATACTGTTATATCCGCTATACAGCCCTCTTGGAGTCGGCCCCCCCTAAGGGCCATAGCCTCTGATACACTTTCAAGATGTTTTGCACTAACAATGGTCATTTTGGATAAGCCATCCATCAAGGAAAACACATTCTCATCTCTTACATATTTACCTAAGATTCTAGAAAAAGTACCAGCACCTCTAAAGTGGTTGTTGGCTTCTGTTTCATGTTCTATATTGCCGTCACTCCCTACCATAGCATAGTCCTGACTAAGGGCATCGAGCATTTCGTTTTCATTCATTGCATAGGCAATAGCCAAACTTCCTTGTGCTTTATAAGTATTAAAAGTGTTTTTGTTAAGAATAATACTAGTCCCTGCAATCTGTAGGTCTTGATAAGTGATACCATAACGTTCTTGCCAACCATCTCTGAAACGTTGCATATTAAGTCTTGATGCCCAAGAATCATAAGGGTATAAATCAATGGTGACCTTGGCGCCTTGTGCCCTGGCTTCGTCAATCATGGCTAGGGCCTCATCCATCATCCCTGTTCCCCCCCCTGTAGAATGAAGGTGCATAAATTGGACTCTAGCATCAAGTTCAAGAGCGTAGTCAAGTACCTCTCTAACACCTCTAATACCAAGGTCCTCACCTGTTATGGATGAATATCTTGCGTGGAAGTGGGTAGGTATATCATACTCTGCTGCAACAGCCATCATAGCTTTGATTTCTTCTGCGGATGTGCCTGGGTAGTATTCCGGACTAAATGCCAACGCAACACCACCAGCCAGTATCTCTTCTCTAACACGTTCGGCCATATAGTCAACGTCTTCTTGACTTGGCTTTCCAAAGTTGCTAAGGCCTCTTTCTCTTCTAATTTTAATGGCAAAAATTGCGCCACCATAATTAACGTGGGTATTATATTTGTCGTATCTATCGAAAAAAACCTTCAAAGTCTTCTGTACAACCGTGCATGGATAAATTGGTGGTAACACCATCTGCTATTTTGTACTTGGCCACTGTATCTGATAAATTAAAGCCCAACATATCTATAAAACCAGGACTAACAATAAGCCCTGTTACGTCTATCACTTGCTCTCCTGTTAGTTTGGCATCAGATATTGTTACAATTTTGTTGTCAACAATTCCTATATCATAGCCAAACTTCATTGTATTTGTATCAGGGTCCATAACAATTCCATTTGATAAGACAATACTATGGCTTGTTGAGTCTGAAGAAACAGAATCAGATTTCAGGGCCATCAGTGACTCTTTAGCTACAAGCTCAAAGCTCACATCAGATGTTTCAATTTGTTTAGGAATTTCCAAGTATTGATGGTCATCAAAAATGATTACTGTATTTGATAAATCCCCCCCTAGAGTCTGTGTTTCATTTCTATCTAGATGGTGAACAAACGTCTTCATACCCTCTTTAGATGAGAGTGTATAAGTTATTGTACGAAAGTCACTAGATAGGTCTATATCAGAAACCCACTCATCTTCTAAATGGTCAATTTCAAACAAGTCCAGATGTTTTTCCATAAGAGCGTCAACAAAGACCACCGAACTCTTAGTATTATCTATAACTTGTATATAGTAGTGTCCCTTTAAGTAACCATCTATTGGCATGGCTTCTGTCATCTGAATAACTTCTGCACTTGGATTAAGATCTTTTTTTTGTAGTCAACAATTTCAACTGACTGTCCAAGGTCCTTAAGACTTATATTCTTTGTTTCAGTCAATTCATATGCCAAATAGTTACCATCTTCATTTAAAACAATAAGCTCAATGACATCTTGACCATCATCATCAACCTTTGTTCTTGCAATAACTGGCTGAACATAATGTGGTTCAAGAACTTTTTCCGCTTCTTCTTCAGCTTTTTCTATTGTTTCATCAAAAACGGACTCTTCACCAGTTTCACCTCCAATTGGCTTGACTGAGCAGCCGCCAACCACTACCAGTAAAAGAATCCATATCAATGTGCTTGCTTTTTTCATTAAGTCGTCTCCTTCAAAAAAAACGGTTATTTCTTACCTACTGTTTAGATAACATAGGTGTCCCAGAATCAGGCTTCAAAACAGGTGGTTTGATCTTAATAGTAATATCCATAGGGAAATCCACTCCTGTCATAATGGCTTCTCCTTCACCAAGGATGGGTAAAAACTCCAAGATATTATTGGTCGCCGAAGAACAAGCTTCCGTTATAGCCATCTTATCATTCTGATTAATCAAACGATGAACAATGAAAGCACCCATTTGACTTAATGTGCCAACAGGGATATCCCTTGGCATCTGGGTCGCAATACATAGGAACAAGCCATACTTTCGACATTCTTTGGCTATTTGGTCAAAAGCTGTCAAGCTTGACCCCCCCTTAAAGTAATCATCCACAACTGTTTTATTCATAAACTGATGGGCTTCATCAACAAACATGACCAAGGGTGTTGTCCTAAATTCATCATTCCTCGCTTTGACCAGTAGATATTTGCCTATAGCATTGGCGATTATTTCTCTAGCTTGAAACTCAAATCCAACACCTTCAAAGCCTATGCGAAGTACACGTTTATCTGACGTCATAAACTCATCAATAATTCTGGTCATTTCCATTTTAGAATCAATGTTGGCGTCAAATCCAAATGCTTTTTTTTAAAAACATCTGTATGTAAGAGATTGGAGGTTCTAGATATCAAATTAAAGCACCTAGAAACCGCTTCCTCATTACGAATACCGTATTTCTCTGGGTGATTCTTATCTGTATCAAAAATACATTCTTGTGTAATTTGTGCTGATAAATACTTAATATCAAAATCAAGAAGACCATCTTCGATTTTATCGATGTGCTCGTAGTAAAAATCTTCATAAGCTTCTTTTTTTACGACTCGCCTTCCTTAATACACCCTGTTGTCTATATTCAAACAGTCTTCCTGAAACATCTAATTCCAGAGCTTTAAGAGACCTAATTGCTTCTAATAATTTTGGCATCTGAATGTTGCCTGATGGTTTAATTAGATAGTACAAATCCTCAATTGTTAACCTACGGTAATGAAAAAAAAGAATCTTTAGCTATGCTGACAGACTTAAAATGTTGGTCCTCAATATTCTTATATTCACCTGTTGGATCAATTAGTATGATTTTGGCATTGTCATTTTGCTTCATTTCTCCAATAAGTCTTGCCAAAGTCCAACTTTTACCACCGCCTGTTGTACCAACTACTGCACAATGTCGTCCAAATAGCGATTGTTGCGAAACATTTATGGGCATAGCATGATAATCTGTCGTTGTTCCTAGTTCAAGATGATCAAAACCTTTACTATATTTCAAGCCAAAGTTCTCAAGAAATCCTTCAATGACATTTCTTGACGAATAATAAGCCTTGTCTCCTATACTGGGGGGGAAACAAAGCAAACCTTTGGTTGGTACTGAACTTCCATCCTCCGAAAAACCAAGTAGGACTTCAGCCTTAACAGAAAGTTGCAGACTGTTTTTATCCACTTCATTACTGTTAAACTTGGCATCTGATCTTCTTGGTGTATCAATCTCCAAAACCTTCGCGAGATAATTGGTCTTAATGCCTTCTACCATTAAGTAGTCCCCCCCAATTTTCGCCCTAGACATTGCCCCCCCTTCAAAATCTTCTCTTTCTAGTAATCTGAAAGATGGTAGGTGAATTTGTATATATTGAGGGTTAACGTAGTTTACATAACCCATGAATTCACGCTCACTTAATTGGTCAATAAATTGTGCTTCAAGTTGTTCTGTCATTTACCTCTCCATACCCTTTATCCTATTATTTGTATTCAAGGATATTATACGCCTTTTTCATGAATTTGCCTACCCTTAATACAACCTTTGTGCCTTTATTTATGGCCGATTCTACCTCTAAGCCATAACCACTTCCATAGGCAAGTTTCAGTCGCTCATCAACATTTTTCACACCGACCCCCCCACCAAGTTTGATTTTGTCGCTGTTTTTTTCCTTCTTTAAGCTTGCTTATATCAAAGCCAACACCATTGTCCTTGATATAAAATACTATGTCATCATCATGTTCTGTCACCTTTATTGTAATTTCGCCACCACCATCTTTATTCCGTATGCCGTGATAGATAGCATTTTCTACAATAGGTTGCAAAATAATTTTTGGTATTTTGATTTCTGCTAGAGAGTCATCAAATTCGATGTGATAAGTTAATTTATCCTTGTACCGCTCTTTTTGAATAAAAAGGTATTGCCTTGCATGGTCTACTTCAGCAGATATGGTTGTCACTTCACTGCCACCACTGAGAGATAATCTAAAGAAACGAGCAAGGGATTTAGTCACCTCAACCACTTTGTCACTGTTGCCAAACTCAGCCATCCAGACTATTGTGTCTAGTGTATTATAGAGAAAGTGAGGGTTAATTTGACTGTGAAGAACATTTAACTCATAGGCTTTGATTGCCTTCTCCTGTTTGGATACATCTGACATCAGCATTCTAATCTTACTGAGCATCTGATTATAATGTAGGGCAAGACTCTTTACTTCATTACAACCTTTTGCCTCTATTTCTATTTCATAGAGTTCATCCTCAATAAGTTTCATTGAATCTTCAAGCTCTTAATAGGGTTGGTAATCCGACCAGCGATATAAGTACCAACAGCTAATAAAACAATTAGTCCTACGAGCCCTACAAGGATAATAGTCTCAATCAGTTGTCTTCTTATGATAGCTAGGCCATCTAAGGATGCCACCCCCCGTTCAGTCCAATCAGCATTGCCAAGGGTATACTGATGGAAAAGTTTGTTCATCGCTACATCATATCCTGGTTCCATCAAGCCAATTGTTGTCAGTTCATTACTTTTACTTCCATCCTCAAAGTAGGATGTATCATGATGATAAACCACTTCACCATGCTTGTTTAATATAAAGGCATAACCATCGTGTCCAAGATCCAAATCTTCAAGATAATCCTCAATAGCACTGTACTTCAAATCAAGAACCATAACACCTATGTTATCACCATTCTCATCAACCAATTCACGACTAAGTGATATAACCCACTGGTCCTTGTCCATATTAAATTTTTGCATTCTTGCAGAAGTCAATACAGGCATAGCCCCCCCTGTATGAATTGCATTGACATACCATGCTTCCTTCATCATATCCCCCCCAGACATACTCATATCAAGACTGGCTTCGTTGGAAAGAAGTTGACCCTTTTTACCAACAATAATAATGGATTGAATAAAGTCATCTGACTCAATTGTGGCATCAATCATTTTAAGAATATTGGTTCGGTCGTATTCATTTCCTACTTCTCTCGATAAATATGATATGGTTGAAGGATTCTTAGCAATCACATAGGTCATATCTTTGACTTTATCGACATAGGATTCAATATAAGTACCACTTTTATCTACAGCCATTCTTGTGCTCTCTAACGTCTCATTTAGCACAACATTGGAGATGCTATAGTAGAGTATAAATCCAATTAGAAATATGGTGACAATACTTGCCACCATGTAGAATAAAACTATTTGAGTTCGTATTCCATTGAAATATTCTTTGACCTTCATCAGCTTCCCTTACTTTCCTTATATTTTAGAGGCTCATACCAATCTTTTTCTTGAACATGGCCGAGAAATAATTTGGGTCATCAATGCCTATGGAGGCAGCTATCTCATAATTCTTATAATCACTGCTCAGTAAGAGTATTTTAGCCTTGTCCAATCGTTTTTGCAGAACATATTCCTTAAAGGATTTGCCAAATTCCTTCTTGAACAAACCACTTAAGTAGCCTGTACTAAGTCCAAGGGCCTGGGCTAAACCACCTAGGCTTAAGTCATTCTTGAAGAGATTTTCGGTTAGGTAGTCTCTCATTTGCTCTTTATAATCTGAACTGATTGCATCAAGCTCTGATAAATCAATGCCTAAACCAATAGACGCTACTTCTTTCAGACCTTTAGCCTCTTTGACCTTATCACACATCCGTTTTAGAAGAGACTCGATATCACTACGTGACACTGGTTTAAGAATATAGTCCTCAACACCTATTTTTATGGCTTCTCTTGCATAGTCAAAATAGTCATAGCCTGTGATTAAGGCAATTTTCACCTCAGGTTTGATCCTTTTTATTGACTGTGAAAATTCCAGACCATTCATTTTTGGCATATTGATATCAGCCAGAACAATGTCTGGCTGATATGCTTTAAAGACTTCAAGTGCTTTTTCTCCATTTTCCGCTTCATATACTTCTGTAATTCCAAGTTGATCAAAATCTATCAATGATTTGATCCCATCACGAATAATTGGTTCATCATCTACAATCAGTAACTGCATTTGTCTCTCCTATACATGTATCTATCTCTATATATGTGCCTAGTATAATTTGCTAGTTCCTAGATTTATTTTACCACATCAAGGAGATGTTCGTAACCTTCACTTGCCATCTCATCATAAGGTACAAACCTAAGGGCAGCACTGTTGATACAATACCTTAGACCGCCATGTTCAGCTGGCCCATCATCAAACACGTGACCCAAATGACTATCACCATAAGTACTTTTCACTTCAATTCTTGTGGCCCATAGCGAATTGTCTTCATAGAACTGAACATAAGCCTCATCGATTGGTTCATAAAAGCTTGGCCAACCAGTACCTGACTTATACTTTGTTTTAGATGAGAATAAAGGTTCTCCAGTTACAATATCCACATAAATACCCTCTTCTTTATTGTCCCAGTATTCATTGTCAAATGACCGTTCAGTAGCTTCGTGTTGTGTCACCTGATATTGAAGGTCGCTTAACTGATTCTTAATCTCATCATCACTTGGTTTCGTATATTCTATGTGCTCAACACTTTCACTCATACTGGCTGAATCTTCCATTTTGATTTCATCATTTTGCTCTTCGATTGTGTCAAATTCAATATGACAATAACCAAATGGGTTCTTCTCCAAGTAATCTTGATGATAGTCTTCAGCTAGATAATAGCCATCAAGTGGTAATACCTCAACTGCAATATCTCTATCATACATTGCAGCTAATTCCTCGATTACACCATCAATCACTGGTAGATCGGTATCACCAATATAATAGATACCACTTCTATAGGATTCTCCTCTGTCATTACCTTGTCTATTGACCGTTGTTGGGTCAACAACTTCAAAGAAATAGTCAAGAAGGGTCTCAAGGTCTACTAGATTTGGATCATATCTAACGTGAACTGTCTCAGCGTGTCCAGAACCACCAAGTACCTCCTGATAGGTGGGATCTGAAATTGAACCATTGGCATAACCAGACGTTACATCATAAACACCGTAGATTCGTGCCATATATGCTTCCACGCCCCCCCAGAAGCATCCTCCAGCTAAATGAATCTCACGTAAGTTATCTACATCAAATTCCACGCCCAGATTAGGGTTATCTGGCAAAGGGCTGTTATCTGGTGGTAACAATCTTGATGAAACAGATCCATCCAAATTAGTAGCTGGAATCATCTCGTCATCCATTGTAGCTTCATCACGTTCTGACATATTGTCTTTTTCTTCCATATTAGCGTCTTTTGTAACAGGTGCTGGTATTGGTTCTTTCACACCAGCCTTACAGGCACTTAATATCAGGCTAATACCATTACTATTCCAACTATTTTTAGTTTCATTTGGGCACCTTCTCTCTTAGTGGATTGATTCAAAAGTCTCAACAACCGCTGCATTTGATACATGGCCTGGAAGCACCTTAATTAAAACACCATCAGAACCAATATAAGCAGAAGTTGGATAACCTCTAACACCATATTCTTTGGCATAAGTTCCGTCTTCATCAAATAGTACGACGATATTTTCAGTACCCTTTTGCTCAAACCACGCCTTGAATTCTGCCTCATCTTTTTCACCTTTGGTGTCTGGTGTTACAACTGTTATCACTGTAAAATCATTTTCACTGCCTGCCAATTCATCAAGTTCAGGTAGGCCTCCAACACAAATGGAACACCATGATGCCCAATATTTGACATAAAGCTTGTCACCCGCGAAATCTTCTAAATTAACTTCTTGACCGTCAAAATTGGTAAGTTTAAATGCAGGTGCCATAGTGCCTTCATTTTTCATCATGTCGTCGTCTTTATCCATCGACTCATCGTCCATCATGTCGTCGTCTTTATCCATGGCATCATCGTCCTTCATGTCGTCATCTTTATCCATGGAATCGTCGTCCATCATGCCATCATCTTTATCCATGGTATCATCGTCCATCATGTCATCATCTTTATCTTCCATAGTTTCAGTTGGTGCTGCTGGTGTTTCGTTGTCAGGAATTGCCTTTGTACATGCTGCAAATACCAATACCATTGCCATTATAAGTGCCATCATCATCATTAATTTTTTTCATTTTATAAACTCCTTTCAAAGAGAACTGTAATTTGGTTTAAACTGTCAGTTAGTAGCAAGACTCCCATTAGAATTATGATAATGCCACCAACGATTTTTATTTTGTTCATATGTTTATGTAATTTCTTAAGTCTTCCTAGAATCAAGTCTGAAAAGACCGCAAGTAACATAAAGGGAATCATTAATCCAAGTGCATATACAAACATTAGCAAACCACCATAGAGTGCTTGACCTTCACTTGCTGATACGCCAAGCACTGCACCAAGAACAGGTCCTATACATGGTGTCCATCCAAAGCTGAAGGTAAATCCAAGCAAATAGGTTCCAAAGGCATTTTGCTTCTGGCTGCCTTTCAAAGTAACTTTCTTTTCCCTATCAAGGGTCTTGATGTGAATGAGACCGGTTTGATGAATACCAAGTAGTATAACTAAAGCTCCAAGTATTCTAATGAACCAGGGTCCATTGATGACCGATCCAAGTGCCCCCCCTGCACCGAAGCCTAACAAGACAAAACTTGTTGATAAACCCAGTACAAATAAAAATGTTTTGTATATGAGTGTTGGATGTAATGTTAAGGGTCCAACCTTTATGCTTTTTCCTTGTGCCCCCCCAACCACATCAACCGATAGATGTGAAACATAAACCGGAAGGAGTGGTAAGATACAAGGCGCAAAAAAATGATAAAAGTCCTGCTACAAATACTGTACTTATAAATAATTGCTCTCCTACCATTTGTTTCACCTCCTATATAACTTCGCTTATTAATGGTTACATCTTTTTCATATTCTTATTATATATTGATAATCATTCTCATTCTATAGAATAATCACATAAGAATCTTAGATTTTTTTCATTTTCTGACACCTTAGCCCCCCCATCCATTGACTTTTCTGTCAAAATGTAAGATAATATAATTAGTCAGATAATATAATTACTATAGAATGAGGTGATGGATATGAAAAAAGTATTGGTTCTCGGTGCATCTGGATTCATAGGCAAGGCAATCTGTCAAACCATGGGTGACACTTATCAAGTCTTTGGCACATATTTCTCAAACAAGGAAAAAAATCACCAACACAATGATGGTAAAGCTGGATATATCCAAGGATGAGCAAATAAAGAACGTTCTTGAGACAGTTGAACCTGATCTTGTCATATCAGCAATGCGCGGCGATTTTGTTTACCAACTTCGTGCCCATGAGAATCTAGCTGACTATTTAAAAGAAAATGGCACTAGATTAATTTATCTTTCAACAGCCAATGTATACGATGCCCACACTGATAAAGCACACGCTGAATCTGATGAAGTTGCCTCTAGCAGTGACTATGGCAAATTCAAAATTACATGTGAGAAAATGTTACACGAAAAACTTGGGCCATTACTAACAATCGTTCGTGTTCCAATGGTATACGGTATAGAATCGCCAAGAGTTACTGAGATACTTGCCGGTCTCAAAAAAGGGGGGGCACCTCTTATTATTTATAGAGATTACTACATAAGCATTCATTCAGATGTCCTTCTTGCTAAGCAACTTGCTTATCTTGCAGACAATGATATAGAAGGTATCTTACATCTTGGCTCACATGATGTTATTGGTCATGATGAGGCAATGGCTATGTTAACCAAAAAAACTTGGACATGAAAAAGCTGTCCTCAAATACGATCGTATCTGGGAACAGCCTTATTATCTTGGTCTCAAGTCAGAACGTAATGTTCTTCCAATAGACCTCTTATTTTCATCTGAGCAAATTATTGATTCAATAGAAACATAAATGCATCAGTCTTTTATGATTGGTATCCATATCTCAGTTAAGTAATCTTCTGAGTTGACATCACCTTCATGATAGACTTCGATTTCTGGTAAAAAAGCATGTTTGAAACCTGTTGCGGGGGGGAACCACTCTGCAAAGATGCGTTTCCATGCTTTTTGTACTTCTCTTACAACCGGTCCTCTCACTTCAAATATAGCCCAATCCGCGGCTTCAACTGAGTAGTTATCATAACCTGCTACTTGATCATCACAGGAAAAACCTATCACATAGTCAAAATCCTCGTCTTTCTCAGGATCCATCGGCATACACACACCAAATGAGTAGCTGCCTGGTTTAACTGTTTTGACTAAGTTTTCAAAAGAGCCATCTGCCATAACATCTTGCCAAAACTTAGGTACCTCTACAAAATTCTGTCCATCCACTGTGGATACATTACGTGTCATCCCATAGAATGAAAAGCCTTCTTTGCGTTCAATTCTATAATCCATTGGTACATCTCCCTTCACGGTCAATTGAATAGTTAATTTAGGGAAAACTTTTGAAGTGGCTTTGCCTAACCTTACAATTGTCGGTGTAGCACCATGAATTTTCTTAAAAGCTCTCGAGAAGGCCTCAGAAGATTCATAGCCATATTTAAGCGCAACATCAATCACTTTTATGTCCGAAGTCATAAGTTCTTTGGCTGCAAGTGACAACCTTCTCTTTCGTATATACTCCTGAACACTCATACCCGTCAACATAAAGAACATTCTTTGGTAGTGAAATGGAGATGACAAAGCTACCTTCGCAACATCTGCAACCTTCATTTCCTGATCCAAATGTGATTCCATGTAATCAATTGATTCTGTTAGTGCTTTAATCCAGTTCATATGTTTTCTCCTTCTAGGTGACAAGATCACCTTGCAAATATAAGTATAGTCTTCATTATAATAGATGACTTGATATTTTGTGCTCTCTTCTATCAGTATAGCAAACTCTTCGTAAAAGTTTGCCAGAAGGACTTTCCATGCAACAAAAAAAAGACCACTTCGCAGTGGTCTTATACATCTAATTACTTATCAATTCTCCAAAGGGGGGGTATCTGCCTAATAAGACCTTTAGCTTACTCGCCAATGCGTGCAAAAACCATATCATAACCATCATTCCCATAATTAAGTGATCTATTCACTCTTGAAATGGTTGCAGTTGAAGCACCAGTTTTTTTCGGCTATCTCTAAGTATGTATTCTGATCTCTTAACATTTTAGCCACTTGCAATCTTTGTGCCAATGAATGTAGCTCGTTGACTGTACATATATCTTCAAAGAAAGCATAACATTCTTTTGAATTCTCTAAACTTAAAATGGCATCAAAAAGTCGATCGACCTCTGCCGTCTTAATATTTTTGCTCATGTTTATCTCCTTCTCTCTCTATTTCTCTATGTGTTAGCTCTACCTAGATTTTACCACGATAAATTATCACCGTAAAGAACTATTTAAAACTATTTGAACTTATCTCTTGAAATGTTAAAATAATGCAATAATTGAATTATTTCTTGCCTGGCTGCATATTTATGCATTAAGATACGTCAAAAAGTCTGCAGCACTATGATTGATGACCAACTCTTTTGGAAAATCAAGCTCTTCAAGGATCTTGATGCAATAATCGAATCGTCCCACATCATAGGCTATATGTGCATCTGAACCACAAATAATTCTAACTTCTTCCTTGGCACATAATTCTAACATCTTAATGACATTCTCTCTCACGTTAATTCTAAAACCATTTGGGTTTAGAGATGAGTTATTTAGCTCAAGCAATACATCATAGTGCTTAGCCGCCTTAACTATTTCCTTATAGTCAAGTGGAAATCGGCTATCATCAGGGTGACCTATAATATTTACATAGGGATTTGCCATTGCCCTTTCAATCATTTTAGTATTCTGTACAAGATCGCCTGGGACAACACACGGCGGATGAAGGCTTGCAATTGTATAGTCAAGGACTGCAAGGTTTTCATCCATCATATCTAGACGTCCTTCTTTATCTATAATGTTTGCCTCAACACCCTTAAGAATTCTAACACCATCCACTTGATCTGGTATATGTTTCAAATTCTGAAAATGAAATATGTATGCACTGCCCGGAAGACTTGGTGCATGATCAGACATGCCAATGAGTTTAAGGTTTTTCTTGGATCCATATGTAATATTTTCTATTATAGTGCTGTATGCGTGACCACTCGCTGTGGTATGTGTGTGTACATCTAACTCGAACATTATAACTCCTGTCTATGGTATTGCAATAAGTAACGGTACAATAAATGGTACTGCGATTGATAAGATAACGCCAGATACAAATGCGGCAACAGCTGTTTTAGAATCTGTATACCTTGTGATGATTGGCAGTGTTGTGTCCATTGCTGTTGCTCCACATGGTGCAATGGCTTCATAGTGCCCTATATATTTTGCAATCAAAGGAATGAGCATAATCGCCATAACCTCTCTGAATACATTGGTTAAGAAAGCCAGAGCTGATAACTGAGGGGGGGAATAGTCTGAGAGCATAATCGCAGACAAGGTATACCAGCCAAAACCAGCACCCACTGCACTCGATTCATTCAGAGGCATACCTAAGTAATGACCTGCAACAACTGCACCAACAATACTGCCAATACCAATCATAATAGGAACTATCAATATATTCCTACCTATTTTCTTAATCTCAGAGAAAATATTCTTTTGCTTTCCCATATCCATGCCCACAAAAAGTAGCAGCAAACACAGGCCAATACTTATAATACTATCTGTATGATGATACCATTCATCTGGTAAGACAAAATACCCAACAATAGATCCAATAATCACAGAAAGAATAATCAAGAATGTCATTATGATTGCCCCCCCTTTCCAAGATGCATTAGTTTTCTACCTATATAGACAAATAATACACTAGCAATAATTGAGCCAAGAGCAAGGCCAAATGCACGAAAGCCAATTGATCCCAAGTTATCAACAACTCTGTCGTCACCACCAAGTCTTATCCCCCCCATAACAAATAATATGCCTATCAATGTCAGAATCTGTAATTTGGTCAGTACTCTATCTAATTTTTCATGGGTCATATCATAACGTCCTATAAAGACGCCAATGATTAACATACCCAAGTATAACAGCAACTGAAATAACATGATACACATTAACCTCGTTAAATTTTTTTTACCACCATTGCCCATTGTAACAACATAATGACACAAGGTCAACCGCAATTATTAACCGTAATGGTTTAACCGTAATGACCTCATACACATTGACATTAAGATTTATTTATTGTAAACTAAATCTAAGATTGGCAATGACGCCTGTACACTACTATGTGTGCAGGCGTTTTTTATTGGCATAAGCTAAGCCACTCTATATACATACCAAACTAAACTGTAATAGGAGTGATTTAAATGATTAAGATGAGTCTTGACAAACTGATTCGAGAAACGACCACACTAGCAGAAGGTGAACTATTAGAAAACCTAAACCCTTCCAGTTATACTGGCAAATACAGCACACTTGCCCATGCCATCGAAAGTCTCCAACAGCAAATTGTATCCCAAGTATTTGAAATGCAAGTGGTATCCTCTCAAATCGATGCCTCTACTGCATCTATTGAATTGCTCCTTAAGGACCAAAAGAATATTACCAAAAGCCTGTATGACACCTCCGAACAACTCAGTATGACTAATAATAAACATGAAAAATTTATGCATAGAACTGTAGAGATGTCTAACCAAATACAAGCCAATACCAAGGCTCTTGACCAAAGAACTCATGACTTGATTGCCTCAAGCCAACAGTCAAAGGCAATATTGACTGAACAGATGTCCAGCATCTTAGAAATCGTCGAACTGATAAATGATATATCCGGTGCTTCAAAAGCATCTACTGAGTCCATACAAACACTCTACCAAGACACTAAAAAAATTGCTGAAATACTAGAAACAGTTAAATCCTTTTACAAACAAACACAACTTCTTGCCTTAAATGCTTCAATCGAATCCGCAAGGGCAGGTGAAGCTGGCAAAGGCTTTGGAGTGGTCGCAGAAGAAATTCGTAACCTGGCAACCAATAGTTCTGACTCAGTCTCTGAAATCTCAGAGATAATGACCAATATAGACCATTCTATAAACACAGTTATTGAGCAATCAGACACCACCAATAAAAATGTGGTCAAAGCTGTGGAAAAAAAACCACTCTTATTGAAGGTGGTCTTAAGACAATTTCGGAATCCTTTGAGGCCGTTGATCAAAGTGTCAACGCCATGTCTACGCGGATTAATAATAACTTAGGGGGGGCAATTGATACCTTAACAGGCATTATTGCTAACTCTTCAAAAGCTGCTTTTGAAGTGTCTGGTGGCATAGAAGTCTTACATATGAACATTGAAGGTCAATACGAAAAGCTTGATGAAATCATGGAACTTGAAGAGGACCTCAAAGACACTTCTAAGAGTTTGCATGCTTTAACCGAGAAAGTTAATATTGATATTCTAAAAGAAAAGAAGAACGATATTAAGAAGCAAACAGAAGACCTTATTGAACACCTTGGTGTGGTCATAAATAAAAATCCTGAACTTAGTGTTGACCAATTGGTTAATCACAAGAATGTATTGGACGTGGTACTTGATGGTGTCCATCAAGTTGAAGCCATATGGAGCAATAGAAAAAAATGGCAGTTTCATTTATTCAAACCCACCGGCTGGTATTCCTAATGCTTCTATAAGAACTTGGTTTAAAGAAAGTATTGGAGGTAGTGTTTTTGTCTCAGACGTCTACATATCTGCTATAACCAAAAATCCGTGTATTACTGTAAGCTTACCAATCATTGATAAGAAAGGTACTTTCGGTGTGCTAGGGGGGGCAGACCTTGCTATTGAGGTATAGTTGCTAAAGCTAAAACATTACATGAACAATAAATCAACAAAATAACACCGCCATTCCCCCCCTTGGAATTGGCGGTGTCTCTATTTGTATTATTTAGTAAGTCTAAGCCGTTTATTTTAATCTATTTAGAAAGAAATAATAATGCCACCTTCATTGGCATATGTAGAACTAAGACCTTTCATTTTAAGAATAATGATATCCTTAAAATCATACATACTGCTTGCTAGTTCCTTAACATATTCGGCTCTATCAGGTGCGTTGCAATGTGATATAGCTAATATCTTATCCTTGTTGATGGTACCAACAGAGTCCATTTTTTTCAACCATTTTCTTTAATGCTTTCTTGGTTCCACGTGCCTTGTCGTTCATATCAATAACCCCCCCTTCTTGATTAGCTATTAAGATTAATTTTAAATTAAGGGCTTTGACAATTCTAGCTTTCATGAAAGAAAGACGACCATTCTTCTCAAGGGTATCAATCTTATCAAGAACAAATAATAGTTTGGCATCATCGATAAAAGCTTCAACTTGATCAACAATTTCCTCAAAGGATAAGTCTGTCTCACATAGTTCTGCTAACTTGAGAGCAATTAGGACTTCCATAGTTGATGCACCTCTTGAATTAAAGATGTGCGCCTTCTTGTCTGGGTATTTTTCGATAAACATTTCTCTTGCGTTCATTGCACTGTTATAGCTACCACTCAGTTCAGATGAGATTGTAATACCAAACACCCAATCGTGGTCCCCCCCTTCAAAATGTTCTAAATAATCCTGTATCGATGGGCAAGCGCTCTTTGGTGTATTCTTACTTTCATCCACCATTTTCAGGTAGTGGTTAAGATCAAGATTATCATCATCAATATACTCAACACCATCTAAAGTAAAACTCAGAGGTGCCAGGGAAATATTATATTTTGCTTCCATATCCTTTGTTACATCACAACAGCTATCCCCCCCAACGATTTTGTATTTCATACCATTCTCCTTTTATCCAATGAATTTCTCCAAATCATGAGATTCATATAGTATTTATTACTACATAGTATAACACACACATGATCAAAAGCCAATGGTAGAACCACTTAACGTTGTATGATTATCTACGATTCACCAAAGAATTCTTCTAGAACCTTGATGCAGTCATCTAAATCACTAATGCCAATGACTTCCTTAGCCGAATGCATAGCCAGCATTGGAATGCCAACATCAACTGTATCAATAGGCAAATATTTATCTGTTAGAGGTCCAAGGGACTTACCACCAGGAATTCCTGATCTATTGAACATCTTCTGTACCTTAACACCTGCTTTTTCACATAACTGCATAAAGGCACCAGCACTAATTGCATCCGTTGAATACTGTTGATTCATACTATACTTAATTGTTACACCCTGGCCCAATTTCACTACACTAGTAATGTCATTTTTTTCTGTTGCATTGGGGGGGTGGCTTGCATGAGCCCCCCCATCACCCGATATGATAAAAGACGAATCATACATACGATACAATTGTTGGGGGGGTTGCTTCTTGAGGGCAAAGCTTATGCGCTCCACTATCTGATGTAGGAGTATGCTGTCTGCACCTTGTTTAGTGCTGCTACCAATTTCCTCATTGTCAAAACAAGCCACTAAGTTGATACCATCTTTGTGGTCACTGGACATCAATGCTTCTATCGAACTATAAACCATGGCCTGATTGTCAAGTCTTGGTGCCGATAACATCTCTTCATTCATTCCTATTATATGGCCTTGCTCCGCGACATACATAAAAAGGTCCACATCTAAAATATCCTCTACTTTACATCCGACTTCTTTGGCAATCGCTTCATATAAATAACCTTCAGATTCAAATGTGTCCTCAATTAATCCAAGTATAGGTAAAAGATTCTTTTGTCGGTCAATATTCAGCGCATCATTTGTTCTTCTGTCAAAATGAATGGCAAGACTAGGTATGGTCATTAAAGGTCTCCTAAAATCAACTTCAACCACTTTAGGTTTAAATGTGTCCTCTGACTTAAGAACAACCTGACCTCCCAATGATAAAGGTCGGTCGAACCAACTGTATAAGATTGGTCCACCATAAACATCCACATTGAGTTTCAAATAACCATTAACAACCACTTCTGGATTTCCTTTAACTCTAAAACATGGGCTGTCCGTATGAGAAGTTATGATTCTAAAGCCACGTTGTACAAAGTTCGTGTCTCCAATAGTAAAGGCCATAAAAGTGCCTGGGAAGGGTCTAACATAATATTTACCTCCTGGTGACACCATCCAGGCCGCACCCATTGACAATGATTCGAAGCCCTCTCCTTCTAGTTTATTAATTGCTGCACTGACTGCTGTCACCGCTGTTGTTGCTTTACTGATATATGAGAGTAATTCTTTTGTATAATCCATTGAGATATTACCTTTCGACTTTTTACTTCATTATACGTGGTCCCCCCCTCCAATAAATCCAGAAAAGTCTTATTGCTAAGCTTACAACAAAGACTTATAATACATCTATGAGCCTTTGGCAAAAGATATGAGAGATTGAGGTATTTATGATTACACTAATTGCAGATGACACCAAACAATTTATGAACTGTCTTGTCAAATCAGAAGCCTTTGACAATTTCCTAATCTATAACTTCAGTATTGATACACTTTATAACCTATCTATTGATGGTAAGATAAATGATGATTATTTATCAAGTGACGAGAAGGAAATTTTTGAAAATCAGACCTATGTTTCTTATACGCAAATCAAACCTCTCCTCATTCAGATTCTCAAACAAAGTCACACACCAACTGGGATGAAAATCACTTTTAGCCTTAACCACAAAAGTACCGAGGACATTCAACGCAGGCTGCTTGGTGACAGTGTCACCCTACCTGTTCAAGGCTTCTTAATCAATTTGGTCTTTGATGGCGAGAAAGTACGCATTACCACTGGAACCAATTATTCACAGTTTACATTAGACAAATCCATTGAACAGTCCTTTGATCAAATGATGCGACAATTTTTCAAAAAAAATGACTTATTAATGTTGGATATATAAAACCCTTAGCACTCTACTTTATAGAGTGCTAATTTCATCTTGACAAGCTTTATGTCAACAGCTATTATATACATTGAGATAAGACATGGAACATCCGATGAGGATGCAATTATAGTTTACTAGGAGGTTACACAAAATGAGTGTGGAAAAAGGAAGTTTATCAATTCACAGTGAAAATATTTTTCCAATTATTAAGAAATGGCTTTATTCAGATCATGACATATTTGTCAGGGAGCTAATATCCAATGCCAGTGATGCCATTACCAAGTTAAGAAAACTAAATGTTATGGGTGAAATTGATTTACCTGAAGATGAAGTTTACAGTGTTGATGTTATCTATGATGACACTGAGAAAACATTGACATTTAGAGATAACGGCATCGGACTAACGGCTGACGAAGTCAAGAAATACATTAATCAAATCGCTTTTTCAGGCGCTGAAGATTTTCTTAATACTTACAAAGACAAGGCTGATGCTGAGCAAATCATTGGTCATTTTGGTCTTGGATTCTACTCAGCATTTATGGTGGCAGACCAAGTTGAAATCATCTCCAAATCATACCAGGAAGATGCAACACCTATCCACTGGAAATGTGATGGTGGCACAGAGTTTGAACTAGAAGATGGCGATAAATCAAGCCGTGGAACTGATATCATCCTACACCTAGGTGATGACGGTGAGGAATTCAAGAATGCAGGTAAGATTAGAAGCACAATTGAGAAATACTGTTCCTTTATGCCTTATAACATCTATTTCGAAGAAGCTGGCGCAGAGCCAAACAAAGATGAAGATGGTAATATTATTGAGCCATCACCACTTAATGAAACAACACCACTATACCTTAAGAAACCAAGTGACTGTACAGATGAGGAATACAAAGAATTCTACCGTAAGACTTTTATGGACTTTAAAGAGCCTCTCTTTTGGATTCACTTAAACATGGACTACCCATTTAACCTTAAAGGAATACTTTACTTTCCAAAGATTGGCAACGAGTTTGAATCAATGGAAGGTCAAATTAAGTTATACAACAGTCAAGTCTTCATTGCTGACAACATCAAGGAAGTTATTCCTGAGTTCCTGTTACTCCTAAAAGGTGTTATTGACTGTCCAGACCTACCTCTGAATGTATCAAGGAGTTTCTTGCAAAACGATGGTTTTGTAAAGAAGATATCCGATTACATCTCTAAGAAAGTCGCTGACAAACTTAAGAGCCTTTATAAAAAAGAAAAAGAATCATATGAGAATTTCTGGGATGACATTAGCCCTTTCATCAAATTTGGAGGTCTACGCGACGAAAAATTCTTTGATAAAGTTAAAAACATAATGTTATACAAAACCACATCTGATGATTACATAGTTCTGCCTGACTATCTTGAGCGCAACAAAGAGAAACATGAAAACAAAGTTTTCTATGTAACAGACCAGGTTCAACAAGCTCAATATGTAAAGATGTTTAAAGACCATGATATGGAAGCTGTTATCTTAGAACACTCCATTGACCAAGCTTTCATATCACATATGGAATCCAAAGAAACAGAAGTTAAGTTTGCAAGAATTGATGCTGACGTTTCTGATATTATGAAGGACACTTTATCAGAAGAAGACCAAAAAGCTCATGACGAAAGTGCTGAAGCACTACAAGTATTGTTTGCAAAGGTTCTTGGTAAAGAAGGCATTAAGGTAAAAGTAGAAAGCCTTAAGTCAGAAGATATCTCTGCCGTTATTGTACTAGCAGAGGAATCTCGTAGAATGCAAGATATGAGCAAAATGTACGGTTTTATGGGTATGGGTATGGGCGACATGCCAAGTGATGAAACACTCATTCTTAATAAGAAGAACAAGCTTGTGGACTACATTATGGCAAACAAAGATGACGATGCTAAATCTGAAGATGTGTCACTGTTTTGTGAGCAACTTTATGACCTAGCCCTAATGAGTCATAAACCTCTTGAAGCTGAGTCAATGACAAACTTCATTGAGAGAAGTCAAAAAAATCTTATCTAAGCTTATATAGTTGGTAACGATTAGCTAAAAAGAAAGAAAAGAAAAGCATTGCCTATGGCCCCCCCATAGGTAATGCTTTATTTATGCGTCAATATAAGTATTCTTTATGCTTTACTCAAAAGGTGATGCTGCAGGCAAGGCCTCATCATCAATGATTTCTAGTTCCTCTGAGTCTTCAATTGTATCGTTACCTTGAACTTCATCCAAAGCTTCCATAGCTTCAGCTAAAGCGTCGTTACGATTTTGTTTAGCTTCCTTGACCTTACTTGCTGGTTCTACACCTAACAAGATAACTAACAAGACAAGTCCAACAAAACCTATTAATACGGTTAGATAAAATGATGTACCTCTTAGTTTCATTATTAATTTCTCCCTTACTAATCATGTCTATATCTCTTTAAAATCGTGGTAAACCCTTTCAATCTCTTCTTTCCCTCTAAAGAAAGCCTCAGCGACTTGTGGATCAAAATGATTACCTATTGACTCCTCTATAATACCATAACTTTTGTCAAGAGAAAAGGCATCTTTGTAGGGCCTCTTAGACGTCAATGCATCAAAGACATCTGCAATAGCTATAATCCTTGCTGCCAAATCAATTTCTTCTCCTACAATACCGTTTGGATAACCACTTCCATCAAACTTCTCATGATGTCCATAAGCGATATTGGCCGCCATATCAAAATAGGTGATGCCATAGTATCTGAATTTCTCATCTAACTTAGTCAATATATCCCCCCCACCATGGGCTGCATGGGTTTTCATCTTAGCAAACTCCTCTTCTGTCAATCGACCTGGCTTCAGAAGAATGTTGTCTTCTATTCCGATCTTACCAATATCGTGCATTGGTGCTGTAATCAATATGTTCTCTATAAAAGCTGCATCTATGACTTCTTTGTAGCGGTCTGTTTTTTTGAAGTTCTTTTGCCACAATCTGAGCATAATTGGACATCCTTACCAGATGGTCTCCAGTCTCAGGATCTCTAGCCTCTGTTGTATCTGCCAAAGCTTCTGTTATAATACTCAGTAGGTCTTTCACAAGTATATTTTTATAGAAGGCGATGGTTAATTTATCTTTTACCAAGTGAATAAAGTTACTGTCTGTTATTTTGCTGGCATAATTCTCAAAATAATAGTAACCTAAATTAGTGGTGCCAATCCTAATTGGAACAACCAAGCTGTTATTTTCAACCACTATATCCGTATAGCTGTCAATCTCGCTATGAAAACGATCATGTAAAAGCTTACCCTCATGAAGTCGTAGGTGGGTTTTGCTTCCATCGTACTTTGAATAGACCATACCAATGGTCGTAAAGCTCATAAATTCATCCATTGCAGTGGCCATAAGACTTAGAAGTTCTTCAAGGTCGGGCTCCTTAATAATGGTATTTTCCAGTTCAAATATCTGGTCAAGAGAGTTGAGGAACTTATTCAGGCCATCATAGACTTCTTTAAACTCATCCTCATGGACTCTTTTGAATCTTTTTGATAAATCACCTTTTGACAAAATACCAAGCATTTTCTTAATGTGCACTATAGGCTGGTATATATTCCTTGTGATAAAAAAACACCAAGAAGACAAAAATAAAAATCGCAAATATAATTGTAATCCACTGTATGACATCACTTAGCGCCTTTTGGTAATCTGCTGCTTCCCTGCATATTCTCATAACCTCATCAGATTGACTAACCATAGTCTGATTTACCCCCCCAACAACCGATGCCAAAAATGCTTCTTTGTCATCAACCATAAGCATATCATTCTCGGTTACCATTTGAATGTTTTTCTTGACGTCTTGCCAAGTAGCCTTATTTTTTTACTAATGAATCAACGAATGCCTCTGAAAACTCTGCATTAAAATTCAACTCATAAACACTACCATCATCCTGAGGATACCTGAGATTAATCATATCATCCAGCAAAGAATCCACATCCCTGATGTAATGATCAATTAAGTCAATTTCCTCTGACTTATCTGACAATGCTTCCACATCAAGTATACGTAGTTCTGTATAGTACTGGGCCGCTTGAGTAACACGTTCAACCTTCAGTTGTTTGGCACCTAGAGCTTCTGTAAGCAGTATATGCTGTTCTTGTGTATTGGTGGCTATATAACTAGACAGTGCTGATGCAAGCATCACTGACAACATTAGAATAAATATTAGAAATATTTTACTGGAAATTCTCTTCATGATAACTCCTTACCCCCCCTGCTCTATTTCATCATAACACTTTTTATATTGACATTCTACAGATTAGATGATAAACTTAATGAAAATTTGATATATTTATATGGTAGAGGTGCAAGATTCATAAGTAGTTATTCGGATGCATACAGGTGCATTTGAAGAATAACAAAAGGGGGGGATATTGCCGAAGGGATGATTGCCTGATATAATCAAACCTGGACATACAGTTAATAGCTGTTTGGCTGTCATATGTCTATGACGTATGGAGTGCTACTTGTGTTTACAATCATAACACAGTCGCTCTTTTGCGACTGTTTTTTATTTTTAGAAAACAATAACATGAACTCATCCAATGATATATCAGTGTTACTGTTAATAAACTGACGTAGAGCTAAATAAAGAGATTAAGTGATTCAAGAAAGAATTACTTGGTTCCTCCAAAAAGGAGCCCTGCACTATAGTTTTTGCCTTTGTGTCAAACAACTACAATGCAGATATGATCTTCTTTGTTTAACAAAGAAAGGATCAATATGTCAACAATATTCACAGGATCAGCCGTAGCAATTGTAACGCCAATGAACGCTGACAAGACTGTAAACTTTGGCAAATTAGAAGAATTAATTGATTTTCAAATTGATGGTGGTACAGATTGTATCTTAATCTGTGGTACAACTGGAGAAGCATCAACCTTAACAGACGAGGAGCATCTTGAATGTATCCGTGTTGCTGTGAGTAGAACCAATAAGCGCGTTCCTGTAATGGCAGGAACTGGTAGCAATCATACAGATCATGCCATCGAGCTTTCAAAGAAAGCTGAAATCATTGGTGTTGACGCATTATTACACGTTAACCCATATTACAATAAGGCAACACAAAATGGTCTGGTAAGACACTTTACAGACATAGCAACTTCTGTAGATGTTCCAATCATGCTCTATAATGTACCTAGTCGTACAGGCCTTAATATTTTGCCTTCTACCGTACTTGAATTATCAAAAGTAGATAATATCGTTGCTATGAAAGAAGCCAGTGGTAATATAGCTCAAGTTGTTGAGCTTGCTGCTATCACTGAAGGTGCTATCGATATTTACTCAGGAAATGACGATCAAATCTTGCCAATATTATCCTTGGGCGGTAAAGGAGTTGTATCTGTTATTGCCAATATGTTGCCTACACAAACTCATGATATCGTTGCTAACTTTATGAAGGGTGATGTTGCAACGAGTACAGCTTTACAGCTTAAGTATCACGACCTAATTGGCTCACTTTTCTGCGAGGTTAACCCTATCCCAATTAAGGCTGCTATGAACCTGATGGGTATGAATGTCGGTCCTACAAGAAGACCATTATATGAAATGGAAGCAGCAAACCTAGAACGTTTACGACAATCAATGATTAATGTTGGTGTGGCACTGAAGTAGCAGTGGCACCTTCCAACACAATAAGGAGATCAAATGACAAGAATTATAATGCATGGCTGCAACGGCAAAATGGGCCAAGTCATTACAGGTTTAGTAGCTGATAATGACAATGCCTCAATCGTTGCAGGCATTGACCCCCCCTATACTGGAATTGATAATCCATACCCTGTTTTCACTTCACCAGCACTTTGTGACATAGAAGCAGATGTAATCATCGATTTCTCAAACGCTGCGGCTGTAGATGCAATACTTGAGTATGCTGTTACAAGCCAGACACCTATCGTTGTTTGTACAACTGGACTAAACCCTGAGCAACTTGAGTTGGTTCAAACATCTAGTGAAAAAGTAGCCGTCCTATTTTCAGCTAATATGTCCCTTGGTGTCAACCTTCTCATTAGTTTGGCTCAAAAGGCTACGGCTATTTTGACAGATGCTAACTTTGACATTGAGATTATCGAGAAGCACCATAACCAAAAGGTGGATGCTCCAAGCGGTACAGCCCTAGCAATAGCCGATGGTATTAACGAGGTTCTAGACAACAGTTATGACTACAAGTATGATCGTAGTCCAGACAGAGTAAAAAGACCTAAGAAAGAAATCGGATTACACGCAGTACGTGGCGGTACAATAGTAGGTGAACACGACATCATTTTTGCAGGTGAAGATGAGATTATTGAACTTAACCACAAAGCTATGTCAAAAAGAATCTTTGCTGTTGGCGCAGTAAATGCTGCAAGATTTTTGGATAGTAAGCCATCAGGTCTCTATTCTATGGGTGACATGATGACTTTCTAACAACATTATAAAGGTTTATAATTAACAGGCACCTAAAAGTGTGAACAACTTTTAGGTGCCTGTTTCTAGTTAACTTCAGTTATTAGAGTCCCTTGAACAATTTCTGGTCTATACATCTTCTCTAAGGCAAAACCTAACATTATAACTAAGAAGAATACAAATTGAATTCTAAATACAAACATCGTATAATCAAAGATTCCGAAGATGATTAAGGCTGTAAAGCTAGCAATCAATGTCATAACAATCAATCTTGTTTCCTAATGTTGCTTATATACTTCTAAGAGGCCTTTAAACCAAAGCATAATTATTATCATCAATTGCATTAGACCGATAAGACCTTGATCAAAAAGTATCATTATCATGTAATTATGAGCATGTCGTACTGTTAACGCTTGATTAGCATAAATCGGATAAACGTCTTTAAATGAGTCGTAACCATGTCCAAATACAAAATTCTCACTAATTGCCTTTATCGCCCCCCCCTTGTATATTTTGAATCTATAGCTAATAGATGAATCTTGCATATTAAAAGTGCTTAATAACCTCTTAAATACATTACCAGGTAAATATAGAAATGCTCCAACTACCATTATAAACATCGCTATTATGTACTTATAACCTAAAATCTGATAAACGATATCTTTTTGTGTAGAACAAACTGCAAACTATTACAAACAATACAAGTAAGAGTATTTCTGTAGCATTAAAAACTGACAAAACGAGCAATGTAGATATCAATATCGGGTAGAAATTATTTTTTATATCAAATATTTTAAGCATTATTGGTATCCCTCACTTTCTTTACACCAGTATAACATTCTTGAAATAATAAACAATAATAATTATCCGTTACTGCACATTTACTCAGTTCAAATACTTGCAATAAAGCGACTGAATATCTATACTTGAATCAGAAGTTAATTTAAGGAGGATTTTTTTATGCCATTAGTAATCATCAGTGTTGACGCACTGAACAAACACGATTATGACTATATACAGACCCTGCCTGCTTTCAAATCTTTTTTTTGATGAAGGCGCTCATGTTAAAGAGGTAACAAGTGTTTACCCAACTGTAACCTACACATGTCACACATCCTTATCTACGGGTCACTATCCCCCCCATGCTCATGGTATCTTCAACAACGAGTTACCTCAGCCTCACAAAGCAAGTGTACAAGACTGGCATTGGTTTGAAAAAGACATTAAGGTACCAACTTTCTTTGACTATGCCAAACAAGCAAACCTAACTACGGCTGCAATTCTTTGGCCAGTAATGGCAGGTGCAGATATTACTTACAACATTCCTGAAATCTGGTCTCCTGACCATACCATAAGTCGAACAAAGCTATTTCTTGATTACGGGACTAAGAATGTTTTATGGCCTGTAGCCAAATATCGTAAACTACTTAATGGAACCAAACAGCCTTATCTGGATAATTTCTCAGAAGCGGCTGCCCTTCATATTATCAAGAAGAAGAAACCCGATCTTGTAGCCATTCATTTTACCGACCTTGATACAATGCGTCATCTACATGGTCTTAATAGCCAAGAAGGTAGAGATGCAATTGTCCGTATAGATAAACGAATAGGTAATATCATAGACTTGTATAAAAAATTAGGACTGCACGACAAGACAGACTATGTCTTACTTGGTGACCATGGGACACATGACTTTGATAAAGTCATCGAACTCAACTCTTACTTTGCCGATTACGGTTTGTTGAAAGTGGATGATAACAAGACAATCACCCAGTGGCAAGTCTATGCATGTACTTGTGGTGGTTCTTGTCAAATCCACATACACAAAGACGCCGAAGATAAAATAAGGCATAATGTTAAGTCACTTCTTGAAAAACTTCTAGCCATGGACTCTTCCCCCCCTATCTCAAATGTGTACACGAGAGAAGAAGCTATGACTGAGCATTATCTGGATGGGGGGGATTTTGACTATATTGTCGAAGCCAAAGATAAACACGTCTTTAGAAACACTGTTGGTGGTACACTGGTACACGATAGTAAGGAGAATTCATCTACCTACATTGGTGATCATGGCTACCTCCCATCTCATAGGGATCAAAAAAACCCTGCTATTTCTAAAAGGCCCTTCTATCAAACAAGGTGCTGTTCTAGAATCAGCTAATCTTGTTGATGAAGGACCTACATTTGTTCATCTTATGGGTCTTACCATGGAGAAAGCAGAAGGTAAGGTCTTAGAGGCCTTGCTTAATTAAGAGAAAAACCTTCTCTCCTAGAATTATTATGACTTTTATGGCAATAAACAGTATTCCTGCTACAAGAATACTTGAGCCAAGTGAAATCAAAGTTCTAACCGTCGAGAGATATATAGGTGTTCTTATGTGTGAAAATGTGTTGGTTATTGATGTGTAACCCAATGCCCCCCCCACACTCATAATAATCAATCGTACTAAGTATTTGATTTCAATCATTTTTGATTTTATGACATCTTTATAAGCAACACCTAGTATCACAATTGGAAAAGCAATCAAAAACTCCTTATTTCTAGGTCGGGCAATCAATGCATTCTCTAAGAAGTTTCGAATGATAATCTCAATTTGCATTGGTTGAACACCTGATTCATGACCAGATCTGGCCAAATAAACATAACCCATTACACCAGCAATCCCAATTAAGATTAAATGTTTCATCTGTATAGAATAGTCAAGAAGTTGAAGGGTTTCTTTTTTGATGCCTTCTAAAGCATTCTGATCACCATGAATGATTTTCTCTTTAATGTATTCGATGGTCACAAAGAGTATAGCCACTGCTATCGGTCCAAGCAAACTTAATTTAACCCCCCCTGTAAATAGTTCTATTTCAAGGAAATACTCTGTTTTAGCCATTATAGAACCTATATATAAGCCTCCATATAGAGCTATGATTCCAGACAACAGAAGCCCCCCCCATACACCATTTACAAATGTGCCTTTTCTAGCATTTCCTAAGTATAACCTATAATAGACAATTGAAGCTAAGCTGGCAAATACAATACTGCCAAGGAAAGCAAACAATTTCACACTGGCATTGGGTGCTACTATGTCTGATCCTATTGCTGCTGCAACAGACATAAGCGTCAATACACCATTCACTTTCATTCCTATCGGCATCACACCAATATTGAGGATTACTAGACCAAAAAGTAAAACTTGAATATACAGCAAAATCCTTAGTGGTTTACTAGGTTCTATATCATCCAAAACAGTGAATCGTCCAAAACTATAACCAAGGTCTGATAACCTTTCTTCTAAGGTACTAAACACAGCTTCGTAGTCATCAATATTTGTTACGTACTCTTCTTCATTCCACATAAATGGGTTAAAGTGAATAACCCTAATATTTCTCTCCGTGATAGCTCTATGCATAGAGTTACCAATCTCTTCACCATGACTATAGCCTGGGTATATATAACGTTCTTGAATGTATGACCACATAGTGAATACTCTCACGAACTTATCTTCAGTATAAGCGGCAACCAGATTGTCAAGACCATATGTTTCCTTATATTGTCTTTGAACATTAGATTCAATTAATGCCAATGTAAAATCATATTCATCCAGAAAAGCTTCTGTTTCCTCTACGTATCCAAGCTCAGAACTTATAAAACCAAGAACATCTGCACCTGATGATAATAATAAGGGCACAGGGTTAGCATAGTCAAATCGCTGAAGTTCCTCTTTGTAATTATCAATCATGTCATGACCAAATCGACTATTATTGATTGGTCTTAGTAAAACATCCATCCCCCCCGCACTATGTACTTGATCTACTTTGTAAGCTTCAAAACCAATAGGTAATTCCAATACATCAACACCAATGATTCTTTTAAAAACCGGATTGGTTTTGCCGTCTGTACCAAGCAAATCATTGGATTGCTCAATTAGAATATCTTCTTCTGACCTATCAATAACCATATAATTGACTTGTCCATACATTACATCTATCTCAAGACCCTCATATCTTAAGAGGCCATCTAGGACTCTATCAAAATCACCTTTATCTTCAAGACCTATTACCAAATCATAAGGGTCTCCCTCAACAATACGTGTCTTGACTTTTGAAGGGAATGCTTCAAGTTTAGTCAAATCATTCTGAAAAGTACCTGACACTCCATAGGATCCAAAATGGGTCTCGATGTAATTAATAAGGGTTTCTTCAATAATTGAAACTGAAGTAGCGCCCATTGCCTCAAATTTGCCCAACCACCATAGAATATCTTGATCCGATTGTTTTGCCAGTTCACTGATTTGATCATAGTTTAAGGTGATTTCAATCTTATCATTGGATGCTTCTGTTTGATGCCTTTCATAGGCTACTATTCCTACCGTTATCAATGATGTCACAACCAATAATAAAAGGGCCAAACGGTTTATTGTGAATTTTACTTTTCTCATTCTCTACTCCTTAGTATGCGGTTTTTCAACTGTTTCACTGCATGACTCACTAATTGTTCCTTAACTATAATCAAGCTCAAACCATAAATAATTACACCAAACATAATATCAATTGCCATAATAAGCAGTCTACCTAGACCATTTACTTGAATCATTTCGATCAGTACTTGGTTTATACCATAGACACCAATACCCATTACAAGAGCACTAAGCAAGGCCTTCCACAATGTATTGACAAATCTATCTAATTTAAAACCACTGTTTTGTCTATAGAACAAGTAAAAACTAACAATTGCACCTATATAAAATGCCAAAGACGTTGATGCTGCAATACCCCCCCCAAAGCCCAATATATCTGTTAATATGTAGTTGGCTAGCAAGTTTATGATTATGACCAAGCCACTAATCATCAGCGGTATTTTCCTTATACCAAGAGTGTAGTAAGCCTTGTTTAGCACATCAACAAAACCAAATGCCAGCATAAATGAAGTATAGCCAGTAAAGGCAACCACTGTTGTTAGTGTATCTGATGCATCGAATAGACCCCCCCTCTCAAAAACCAAAGATATAATATGAGGACCTACAAGAATCATACCTACTGACATTGGCAATAGCAGCAAAATGATACTTCTTAGGACATTAATCACCGATTGAAAAAGTCCATCCTTATTGTCTTCAAGGAATTTGGCGTTAAATTTCGGAAACATGACTGCCGTGATACCATAAACAGTTGTTGTAACCACAGCAGTGAACATCAAATTGCCAAAATAGATTGATGACACTGAGCCATCATCAAACTTTGAAGCCATTAGGTTATCAAGAATGATGTTAAAATGATGGGTCAAAGTTACAATGATTATTGGCAATATGCCAAGGAAGTACTTACGTACTTCTAAGTCTTTTAAACTTATTCCTAAACTCAGAGGTATATAAGCATTCTTTATTACTGCTGGGACCAGACACAGGAGCTGAATCATCCATCCAACCGTTGTAACAACGGCTAGACCAACAACCCCCCCGTATTTCTCAATACCTATGGCCAAAAAGACAAAATAAAGTATGTTAAAAGGGAAGCTTGTAACTGCTGGCAATACAAATTGTTCATTAGCCTGAAGAACACCAACAAAGAAATACTGAGTACAAATAAATAATACGGTTGGAATCATAATCCTAACCATCAGGATTGTTTGTCCTAATTTGACATCACTATAGCCAGGTGAAAATAGAGCAACAATCCATGGTGCAAAGATATAATAGGCCACACCAATCACTAAAGTCGAGACAATAATTAGACCTAAAATTCGACCTATACTTTTAGAGTTTGTGCCTTCCTTTTTATACCTAACAACTAGGGGGGGAATTATGTTTGTCGCTATAGCACTTCCAATACCTAAGAATATAAGGGTTGTTAGACTAATACCTTGAAAGTATACATCCGAGTCAAAGCCTGCCCCCCCTAATTTTTGACCAATAAATGTATCTCGAAGCAAGCCAATAATTTTGGCCACCATTGTCAAACTTATAATGATGACAATCATATTCAATGAAGAAGATCTTTTTCTAGTCATTTGCAACTCCTTTTTCAAAAAAAGTCTGTCAAATAAATACGGTCAATTACAGCCAACTTATGGTGCGCTTCCTTGACCTTATCCTCATAGTGACTCAGTGGCAATATTTCGCCACTTTCAAAATCATAGGCTATCTTATTATCCGATAAGTAGATAAACTCATTTGTTATAACATCACCAAATCTTTTTACAACCAAAGACTCATAGGTCTCATCTAATACATCAGATCCTTGCATGTAAACCATTTCAAGGGACATCATATTAACAAGCGTTGGGAGTAAATCAATTTGACCTGTAGGCTTATCTATACGAATACCTTCTTCGTAATAGCCAGGTACATGAATCATAGCAGGTACAGTCATGTATTTTGCCCATCCATATTCACTATAGTCTATACCATCTGCAGCCATTTGACTCACTGAATCACCACTAAACAAGCCAGCGTGATCACCATAAATAACAAACACCGCATCCTCATATAGTCCTTTTGTCTTCAACGACTCAAAGAAATCACTTAAAGTCTGATCGGCATAGTAAGCTGAATTGTAATACCTCGTTAATATTCCATCTGTTGCAGTATCCTTTGTGAATTTTCCTGTATAAAAGCCCTCATATGGATGATGAGATGAAAGGGTAATCAAAAAGTTATAGTATGGTGAATCCCCCCCTCTCATGGCATCATTTTTAGCCATGGCTTGCCTAAAGAATGAGGCGTCACTTAAACCAAATCCAATCTCTTCATCGATATCAAAATCTTCCATACTGGAATAATCATCAAATCCGAGGCTTTTATGCATAATCTCTCTATTCCAAAAACTCCCTTGAAATCCATGGTATGAAAAACTCTTATAACCTTCCTTCTTCAAGGCTTTTGGCAAAGAGTCAAAGGTATTATTTTGATACTCATAATATACAGCCCCCCCACTATGAGTTGGTAAAAGTGATGCATTCATAAGTAGCTCTGCATCAACCGTGTTGCCATTGGCTGTTTGAATAAAGCAATTTGATAGATACACACTTTCGTTTTTTTAAGTTATTCAAGAAGGGCATAACCTCTTGGCCATCCACATCATAATCAATCAGATAGCCCATAATCGCTTCCAACTGAATGATATACAAGTTACGGCCTTTTGCTATGCCTGAAAATGCATTTGACTCAGAAGAATTGTCTCCATCGTAGGCGTAGATATATTCTATGTCTTCTTCAGTAATCTTTTGCTTATTCAAGCTACTATCGATTCTGTCTTTGATATCATAGCCATGGTAGTAAAGCAGGCCTAGATCCTTGGCAATATTCTTTCGTTCATAAACATAATGCACCGTATTAAGGGCTTGATATCTAAGTGAGAATACAACTGTTAATCCTACAAAAACAACTAAACCATAGACAATATGCTTCCATAAACTTATAGGTTTAACCATCTTTCTTCGCATAGGTTTTGTAATAATGTAGAAAGGAAGCAAAACAAGGTAATCCATGAAGAAGACCAAGTCTTTCCATTTGATTAAACCAAAGGCACTGCCTGATACATCATCCGCCATGTAGAGCTGGCTAAAAATACTCAGGGTTATTGGATTAAAATAATAGCGTCCATATAGAGTATCTGCTAGAAATAGTACCGTCATCAGAATGGATCCAATCCATAAAAGTATCATGTATCGACGCATTCCGATTGTATACAAGACACTCATAACCAGCAAAATTGTAACCAATGATGTGACATACATTTGTGTATTTGTTTGACTCATTAAAGGTATTGGATTGATTTTTGTCGATAGCTGAGAATAGATTAATTTCAACCAAGCACCACAAATCAATCCTACGATTAAGAGTGTATCAATAAGGCCCGAATGAACCTCTAATTTCTTTAATCTTCTTATAGTCTTCATGTCATTTTTTATCTGTTAACCAAGTCAATCAAATAGTCAATATTCTTCTTTGATTGTTGTTTCTGCAAGTTGGTCACAGTTTTTATCCTCTCTCTTATAAGGTCATAATGACCCATTATGTCATCAACAAATCCTTCGACTTCATTTTCATTGAAGCTGTTCATATCTTCAACAGCATACATATCAAGTTCTTCTAGATAATATTTCACTTTTGGATCATAAACAAATCCAATCATTGGAATTGTCTTAATCGCCGCATACAACAATGCATGAAGACGCATACTAATAATGAATTTGGTGTTACCAATTAATTCAATTAATGTATCTGAATCATATTTCTTCTTAAGTACATAACTTTGATGTCTCATTTTTTTGTCTAATCTCTTCTGATACTTTCAAATCACTTGGATACTTCATAGGCACAAACAAAATATCCATACCATATTGATCAACTATGTAATCACATAACTTGGCCGTTTTCTTAATATAACCTTCTTCATGACCCCCCCAAGACCTGAAAAAAATGGCCACTAGGCCATTGTCGCTCTTAATACCTTCTTTAGCCAAAATCCTAGCCGTATCAATCTTTGGTACTTCCAGATTAAAAACTGGATCGGATGTAATATGAATCTTTGGTTGATCAACTTTCAACCTAACAAGTTCCTTTTCAGACAATCTTTCTCTCAATGTAATGACGGATACTTTATTCATAATCATTTTGGCCAATAGTCTATTGTGGCTTTTCTTAATTGGTCCAATACCATTAGCATAAAGTATTGTTTTGGTTCCAAACATTCTAGCTATTACCAAGAGTGAGAGATAATAATACAATGACCTTGAGCTTGTTACATCCTGTAGCAAACTTCCACCACCCATCAATAAGACTTCTGCCTTCTTTATCTCTTTTAGAAGGTGGACTATATTTCTTCTATTTATGGCTTCAAAGCCATAATCTCTTTTTGTTTTCTCAGGCATATTTGAAAGGATTCGTGCTTCGTAGCTTGGGCCTTTTTTTTCTAATGTCTCTGCAAATAGAAGACAATACTGCATCATCTCCTGAATTGGAAAATCCATAGTAGCCTGCTATCAATATTCTTTTGGTCATGTCCTTCTCCAATTTCTCGCTCATATTCTTACTCACTATAGCCACAGTGCTATGATTCTAATTTGATATGGTTGTTTTTGGGTATAAGTCATCAATTTTGTATGTTACATCGCTACCTTCAAAGGAAAAACTTAATGTTTGAAAACTATCATAAAGGTCCACCTCATGGTCTTCACCCACTTTATACCACAATCCATTTAAGTCTATATAACGTATCCCTTCATAGTATTCAAGGTTTGACTTATAGCCACTGGCATTGACAAAAAAATACTTTTTTACCAGATTTTTTTGCAAAAGTCCTTTAGGGTTTCATGAATAAATTTACCTTCTTTATTTGATTCTGGCTTGCTACTGTCAACCAATTTTGAATTACCAACAATAATAACATTTTCTTGCGTAGACCCACTTAATGCTGAGTTGAGTTTTGACCACTGTGAGCTATCAGTACTTATGACACTTCCTTCACTCATGGCTAAGGTTATGATTCGCACACTTGGTAAATCAACTACTTCAAAGCTATTTTTATAAATTAAATGTTGATTGGTGATTTTCTCTTCATCAACAACACTTGTTCCAGCGTATATGGCATAATCAGACTTATTGAGTACGGTGTATACCTTCTCAAGTACAACTTCATCAAGTAATCTGTTGCGACCACCTGTAGCACCAAATAAGGTCACTGTATCACTATCAGTAGATGGATACACCTCATACAAACTATCTATAGGCTTAATGTCAACCACTTCAAATAAATCTGACTCATCTAACTTGGACACTGTTTCAATAGACTCAATTAACAAAGAGCCTTTAATCTGTGATGTTGTACCAACAGCAACAACATAAACTCTTGCCAACTCGATAGGGTAGGAAAGAGCCTTAGGTAAGGTAGCTTCAACGATACCATCACCTTTATTCAAGTAAGTCACTGTATATTGTTCTCCTGTCGCATCTGTTACATGGGCTTTCATTTGAACCCCCCCGTCTTGTATGCCATCAACAGTCATCCTCAACTTGTCAACTGAAGTCTTGATACCCACATTTTCAAAAACTGCGTATACAGCTTGTGAAATATCCGTAGCAATAAAATCATAATCAATGGCTAATGACTGAATGCCGTCACTTGACCTTAATGCAACTTCACCAGTCACTGATTCAGGGTAAACCAAGGTATCCACCTCTATTTGATTCATTTGAACAAGGGCTTTTGTGGTCTCTCCGCTGACAATATAGGCAACTTCTTTTATGCCTTTATAAGTCACATCTAAGCGACTAGATCTTTCAACATCTCCTGGTTCAAATCTTCCATCTGTTATTGTTCCAACCGGTTCGTCAAGTGTCCATTCAAGTAATGAATTGTCTATAATACTTTTATAACCTTCTTCATCTGTACCTATAACGGTAAAACTCTGACTTCCATCTTCGAAATTGATGACTTTCGGTACAACTTCAAGATCAATTAACTGATCTGATATGTCCAAATTAATATTTGTTGACTTACCATTATAATAAGCTGTCAAGGTAACTTGCCCTGAGGCTTTTGGTGTAAATACCATGTCATTTATTGTTCCAAAACCACCTGACATTCCCCCCCATGCCACCTGACTTTGATTCACCTCAACAGGGTGATAGTTTGAGTCAAAAGCTTTAAGTTCCAGATTAATAGGACTGTTAATAAATGATCGATTCTGGCTGGCAGTTAAGTACAATTGGTAATTAGACGTCTTTGGCGCATTCGATACAATAGCTAAGCCATTGACAACTGGTCTTTCATAACCATCTGATGGTGTGTTTCTTGAATCCAACTCAAAATTACCAAGTTCTCTTGTAGATAATGTAGATGACCCGCCACCATCGAAATGCATGGCATCCTTAACATCATATTCAAGTAAATAAGAACCTAATTCAGCATGAGTCGCACCTATGCTAGCACCCCCCCTACCATCAACAACCATAGACACCAGTGTATTGCCGTCTGATGTTATTCCTACTGCAGTTCTTGGATGCCTAGAATTTCGACTCACAATCAATCCTTCTTCAACTAATTGACCAGCTCTTAAGATTGCCCCCCCTCCACCTGAAATAGCCATCTTGATATTTTCTACATCGTAATTGGATTTGACTTCGAGTGTTACATCTCTACCAACTGATAATTTCTTCACCACAGATGCACCCATACTTTCATTCATCACTAGTATATATCCATCCTTAGGTATTATAGCCGTTTCTGAAGGTTCTAAGATTTCAGTTATTTTATCATTCTCAACAACAACCTTGTAAAGACTTGCCATAGAATCTATAGCAGTTGAATCCTCATAAGCCAAACGGTTGAATATAACTGGATTTGAAAAATTACCAATAGAGTTAATGCCAACCACATAGATATCAACACCGTTTGAAGTGACAAAGCTAATATCGGAGGTCAAATAATCAAATACTGTTAATCCATCAATTTGATTTATAATGCTCATTGCTCGATTTGTTGAAGTGTTGTACTGGTCTTTTACGAAACCATACTCTCCATCCACAATCTCACTACCATCTATATCACTAAGTGCCGTTCCAATACTAAAAAAAACGAACCATTAATTGCTCCGAAAGTTCTTTCATCTTGGTTAGCCAAATCACTTAGACCATCACGGTTAGCAAATGACTCCAAGTCTCTAACCACCTCAAGTTCAAGGGTTTCCTCAGTCAAATCCATCAACATAACATGAATATCCACCCAGCCTTTTGAAGTCAATTTCTCTTTATGTTCATAGACCAAGCCTTTGGCTACTGTTGTCCTACTTGTATTTTCATAAATGGTCTCTATAACAGCAGATGCGGCCGTGCCTAATACTGGGCTAGTCGCTAAAGATAAACATAGAATGATTCCTATGATTCGTTTAAAGCCTCCATACATATTATAACCCTCGTCTCTTCCTCAAAAAAAACTGTCTCTATAACTGTGTTTACTGCACTTAGTATAGCAAAAAAAGGAGAATGACTTCAATCATTCTCCCTTAGCATTGTATTAACATTCTATTAAACTTCTATGTTATTTGAGATGTCTATAAACACCTCTGATAGATAAATGCAAAAATATACTTAATGATGCAACTATTAGTCCTTTTATTGCATTAAATGGAATCAACACAGGGACAATCATACCCATACGATCAGCCGATGCCGTCACACCATATAATGGTAGAAAAACAAAATAATTACCAACTGCTGCTACAGCTATCATCACAGCAATACCAACTACAAATGCAATAATGAGCCTAACAATTGAATCCTTTTTTCGAAGCAATAATACTGTTGGTAAAATAAGGGCTAAACCTACTGTGAAGTTGGCCAACTCCCCCCCAACACCACCTGTGCTGCTTTTCAGCATAAAGTTAAGAAGATTCTTAATAAGTTCCATAAATATCACTGCTGCTGGTCCAAGAACCATTCCTCCAATAAAGACAATCACTTCACTAAGGTCCACTTTAAGGTATGGTGGAAATAAGGTCCCAATTGGAAATTCTGCATACATTACAATAAAGGCAATGGCTGAAAACAGTGCTACTTTAATGAGGTATACCGTATTCATTTTTGTTTTTGAATTTGGGTCTGTTGAGGGTTTCTGAGTTTGATCTGCTACTTGACTTGTCATTTGATATCTCCTTTTCTGAATTGCTTCTTCACTGGAGAGATTGGTCAATGCGATTGAAAATAAAAAAGCCCTAGGAAAGAATCCTAGGGCAGGTTCGCAAATAAATCCAATTTCTTCTCTCATCCAGACTCTACTGTCGGTTTTGGAATCTCACCAAATCAGCCATATGGCTCGCGGACTATCACCGCCGGTCGGGAATTTCACCCTGCCCTGAAGAATTTAATTTCACTGTGATTATATCTTGATTTTAGAAGAATGTCAATAGGTATTGATAAATACTTAACAATTTTCAGATAATAGCATTTAGGGGGGGCAGAAGATGTTATAATAAAAGTTGACATTATAGAACATCAACTGGAATAAGGAGCTCCTATGTCTGATTTTTGCCGTAAACGCATCAGCGTTCAGAATGCCAAAATTGATATGGAACTAGCCGATGATGCCATTACACCTAATGGTATGTTGCTTGTTCCCAAGGATACCGTTTTGACCGATAAACATCTCTTTCGAATGAACCTTTATCAAATACTTAGTATAGTGATTAAGGATTTTGACGATAGCGTAGATATCTTTGATGAAGGTATCGATGCTCAGAGTGATACTGCTGATACAATTGTTGAAGCCCATCAACCAAACACCGAAGCCTTCAAACATTTCAAGATGGTTTTTGAAAAAGTTGAAGACAATGTCAAAGAACATTTGGAAGCCTTGAGTGAAGGTCGACCAATTGAGACCAAGGCAATGATTGCAACAACAGAAGCTTTGATGGGTTCTCTTCGTTTAAAAAGCGAATTATTCACCTATATGAACCATCTTAAGTCCGAAGACAGTCACACTTATGTTCATTCAATCAACGTCTCTATGTTATGCAATATATTTGGACGTTGGCTTAAAATGTCCCAAAATGAGATTGAAGAATTAACACTTGCTGGTTTGATTCATGATATTGGCAAAACCAAAATTGATGCAGCAATCCTAAATAAACCAGGTAAGTTAACCGCTAAAGAGAGCGAATTGATGAAGCAACACACCAAGCTGGGTTATGATATCATCAGAGACCAAGAGATCTCAGAACAAGTTAAGTTAGGTGTTCTAATGCACCACGAACGTAATGATGGTACTGGTTATCCAATGGGTCTAAAAGGTGAGTCTATACCTGATTTCGCTAAAATCATAGCAATTGTAGATGTCTATGATGCAATGACCTCTAGTCGCTCCTATCATAAGAAGTTCTCCCCCCCTTTTAAGGTGATACAAATGTTTGAACAGGAATCCTACGGGTATTTGGATACCAAGTTCCTATTCATATTCCTTGAAAACATTGCCCACTATTATCTTGGAGAGATTGCGAAGTTATCCGATGGAACCGAAGCCAAAATTGTGTTTATTCACAATACGAGTCCATCCCGCCCCCCCATCGTTCAAACTGGCAATCAAATGATTGATTTATTAACCAATCACAAATTGGATATTGAGGAAATACTATGACATAGGTATAAAGTCCCATACAAAAGAAGTTTATTAAGCTTCAAAAAGTATTGTTTTTTCCAAATACTTAAGTTATAATGAATCTATGATTGAGCGCTGTTCTCCCTTCTTATTGGAACAGCTTTGATCATACACTATATAACCCCCCCTTATTAATTATTTATACTCCCCCCCTCATCAAAATAACCACATTCTTTAATGTGGTTATTTTACTGTCCAAAAGTAAATTGATGACGCTCTCTAAAAGCCAATGGGGGGGTATAACCTGTTTCTTTTTTGAAGGCATGACAAAAGTATGATGTGTCATTATAGCCTATCATAAATCCAATTTCCTTAACCGTTAAGTTAGAATGAATCAACTGCTCTCTAGCCATGGCTATACGCCGTTTAATGATATAATTTCTTGGTGTCATCTCAATGACTTTTGTAAAAACTTGATGGAAGTAAATTGGCGACAGATGTGCAATCTCACTTAAGCTCTCAAGAGATAAAGATTCACTGATGTGATTGTCAATATATCTAATCACTTTTTTTTATTTCTTCTGCCTTCTTGTGGCTATGGTCTACCTCATTACGTATCTCCTGATTAAACCGATACAAAATCTGTATAATTATGGCACTCAGGTAATTCTGAGTTGTAGGTTCCGGATCTAGATATGCATCTAACATTTCTTTGAACTTTGCAGTATAGTAACCTACATGATTCGTGTGGTACATACTTGGCAACCTATCAATCAAGCTGTGGGTATGCCGTTCTTGAAAGTCTTTACTCTCCATCAAGTCATATGGTCGATCAAACACTCTGCTACCCATCTTTAGTTCAAAGCAAAAAAAATGTAACTGCTGTAACACATAATACCTTGAGTCGATTCACCAGGACGTCGAAAAATCAGGTCTCCCGCACTCACTTTAACTCTTTGTCCATTTTGAACCATTACACCACCATTGCTATCTGTTACAAGCTCAATCTCATAGTCGTATATATAACGTTGATCCAGTTTAAAACCCTTTTCAAGACCCATTCCTTGCATAAAATTATTACAAAATATGACGCCAGGTGTAAATTCATTATTTTCCAGTGCCATTCTTTTCATAAAACCACTCCCATTTAGTAAAAAATCTATACCACTCATCTATAACATCCTATTAAACAGGTATTCTATCTATAGTTTAACATAATATTTTTATATAGTCTCATAATATTTTCTCTTGTTTCTTCTTTTCCAATTTAGTAACCTAAAGGTATACTATAGAACAAACAGGCTAGGCCTCTCTTGTTCTGCAAATGGATTTATAAGGAGATAATGATGTCAAATTTAAAGCATTTCGATACTAATTTAAGTTTTAAGGAACGTGCTCACGCTTTAGTTGAGGCAATGACACTTGAGGAAAAAAAATTTCACAGATGTTACACTATGCTCCAGCTATAGAGCGATTAGAAGTTCCAGCATATAACTGGTGGAGCGAAGCACTCCACGGTGTAGCTAGAGCTGGTGTCGCTACCGTCTTTCCACAAGCCATTGCTATGGCAGCATCTTTTGACACCAAATTACTTAACAAGGTGGCAACCGTTATATCTGATGAGGCTAGAGCCAAACATCACGAATTTGCAAGAGAAGACGACCGTGGCATTTACAAGGGTCTGACTCATTGGTCTCCAAATATTAATATCTTCCGAGATCCTAGATGGGGGGGTCGAGGTCATGAAACATATGGTGAAGATCCGTACTTAACGGGAGAACTTGGCTTAGCCTTCATCAAAGGACTTCAGGGTGATGATGATAAGTATATGAAAATCGCAGCTTGTGCAAAACACTTCGCTGTTCACAGTGGACCTGAGAAACTTAGGCACGAATTTGACGCTGTTGTTTCTCAGAAAGACTTATGGGAAACTTACTTACCAGCATTTGAAAAAGCCGTGGTAGAAGGTGAAGTAGAGTCTGTCATGGGTGCTTACAATAGAACCAACGGCGAACCTTGTTGTGGTTCAAAAACATTGCTACAAGATATTCTTAGAGATACATGGGGGGGCTTTAAAGGACACGTTGTCTCTGACTGTTGGGCTATCTGTGATTTCCATCTTTATCACAAGGTAACAAATACACCTCAAGAATCTGCTGCTATGGCCGTAAAAAAATGGCAGTGATCTTAATTGCGGTAAAACATATGCGACCCTCTTATCTGCTGTTGAGCAAAATCTAGTAACAGAAGATGATATTGATGTTGCTTGTTTGAGGTTGTTTGAAACAAGAATGAAATTAGGTATGTTTGACCCAAGTGAGAATGTTCCATACGCACAAATTCCATACGAGATTAATGACCAAGCGTCTCATCATGACCTGGCCATTGAAACATCAAGAAGGTCAATGGTCCTTCTTAAGAATGAAGATAAAATCTTACCACTTGATACGAATGACTATAAGACAATTGCTGTGATAGGCCCCCCCAATGCAGATGATCGATTCCCACTACTAGGAAATTATTCTGGAACACCTTCTAAGTATGTGACTGCTCTTGAAGGTATTCAAAACCAAGTTGGCAACTCGTCTAGAATTTACTATGCAAAGGGTTGTGAAATCTTTGAGGAGAAAACCGAGGAATTAGCTGCAGTTGGTGACAGACTAAAAGAAGCTGTTTCAGCAGCAAAAAAAATCAGACCTAGCCATTGTATGTGTTGGTCTTAATGCCTTATATGAAGGTGAACAAGGTGATACTGGTAATGCTGATGCAGCTGGCGACAAGCTTGACCTAAAGTTTCCTGGCCTTCAAAACAAACTACTTGAATCGGTTGTCGCAACTGGCACAAAAACAATTGTAGTTGTAATGACTGGTAGCCCAATGGACCTTAGATGGTGTGATGATAATGTTGAAGCTATTGTTCAAGCTTGGTATCCAGGTGCCGAAGGTGGTACGGCTTTAGCCGATTTGTTATTTGGTAAATCTGACTTTTCAGGTAGATTACCACTAACATTTGTGAAGAAAACAGAGGATTTGCCTGATTTTCTTGACTATAGTATGAAAAATAGAACTTACAGATATATTGAAAATGACCCTCTTTATCCATTTGGCTATGGTTTAACTTACAATGACTACATTTATTCTGATTTAAAGCTAAATTCTACGACAGTAACACCAGGTGACGATTTAGAGCTTAATGTTCGTGTTAAGAACAACACCAATTACAGTGGTCATGAAGTTGTTCAAATATACCTTAGAGATAATGAGGCCAGTGTTGAAACACCAAATCATTCTCTAGTAGCGTTTGAATCAATCCACCTTGAGCCTAGACAAGAAAAAAACTATTTCACTTAAGATTCTAAGCAAACAAATGGCAATTATTAACAAGGAGGGTGAATCAGTATTAGAACCAGGTGACTTTACTGTCTTTGTAGGTGGTCAAGGACCTGATACTGTTAGTCGTAAACTAACTGGCAAAGAAGTTCTATCAGCCTCATTCACCTTGCTATAAATTCATTAATTAGGTTTGTATGATTTATTCTTAAAAATAATGAATGCCCCCCCTTGAGACGTCTTTCGACACTTCTCAAGGGGGGGCTATTTTATATATTAGAACACATATTATAAAGCTTAGTCTTCTGTCTCCCATGCCATTGCACGTTTAACAGCTTTTTGCCAGCCACGGTACATTTTCTCTCTTACATCTACCTCCATTGTAGGTCCAAACACTTTGCTAATCTCATGACTACGTCTGAGCTCATCATAATCTTGCCAAAATCCAACAGCAAGTCCAGCCAGATAGGCAACGCCAAGTGCAGTTGTTTCAATAACGCTTGGCCTAGCGACCTTGGCACCTGTTATATCAGACTGGAACTGGAGCAAGAAATCATTGGCTGCAGCACCGCCATCAACTTTGATCATAGATAAAGGAATGCCTGAATCTGTTACCATAGCATCAATAACATCCCTTGATTGATATGCAATGGATTCAATGGTTGCCCTAATCATATGATTACGATTACTGCCTCTTGTCAACCCAACCACAGCGCCTCTAGCATACATATCCCAATAAGGTGCCCCCCCAAGGCCTGAGAAAGCAGGTACAACATAGACACCACCAGAGTCATCCACTTTAGAGGCAAAATATTCTGTTTCTTCTGCCGAATAAATCATTCTCATCTCATCTCTAAGCCACTGAATAGCTGCACCAGCGATAAAGATGCTGCCTTCTAGTGCATAAGTCACTTTACCGTCTATTCCCCCCCATCCAATGGTCGTTAGCAACCCTTGATTCGATTTAATCCTTTTCTGCCCCCCCGTATTCATTAATATAAAGGCTCCTGTGCCATAGGTATTCTTCACACTACCACTTTCAAAACAAGTCTGTCCAAACAGTGCAGCCTGTTGGTCTCCAGCAGCACCAGCGATTGGTATCCTCGCACCACCTAGAGTTCTCTCATCAGTATAGCCATATACTTTACTGGAATCTTCTACAGAAGGCATCATTTCAATTGGTATGTCCAATATATCCAAAAGCTTCTCGTCCCATTGCAAGGTATCAATATTGAAAAGCATTGTTCTTGAAGCATTGGAATATTCTGTTACATGGCACTTTCCCCCCCTTGTAAGATTCCATATTAACCATGTATCCATGGTGCCAAATAAAAGTTCACCATTCCTTGCCCTGTCTCTAGAACCTTCAACATGATCGAGTATCCATTTCACCTTTGTACCGCTGAAATAAGCATCTACAACCAATCCTGTAGTTTCTTTTATGTAAGCTTCATGACCTTCCTCTTTCAGTTGCTCGCAAATACTGGCTGTTTGTCTGGACTGCCAAACAAGGGCATTATAGATTGGTTTGCCACTTTCTTTATCCCAAACCACAGTAGTTTCTCTTTGATTGGTTATACCAATAGCCGCTATTTCCATAACATCCACATTAGATGCTTCAAGTACTTCTCTCATGACGCCACTTTGTATACCCCCCCATATTTCCATTGCATCGTGTTCTACCCAACCCGGTTTTGGATAAATTTGTCTGAATTCTTTTTGAGCAACACCAACAATTTGACTGTGTTTGTCAAATAAGATTGCTCTGCAACTTGTTGTTCCCTGATCTAAAGACATCACATACTTTTTTTTCCATAAGTAGGCCCCCCCCTATACAATTTCTAGTAGTTATATTTTATCATATATTTTGAGATACTATGTGACTTATGACAAGTTTTCTGATAAAATATGATGGAAGACGAGGTGTTAATTTGAAGTGGCCAGACGGTAAACCTTACTACAGCCTTAACCAATATTACAAAGACATATTTGGTGAAAAGACATACAAAATCGCACTTGATATAGGTGTAACATGTCCAAATAGAGATGGGACCTTAGATTCAAGAGGTTGTTTATTTTGCTCTAGCCAAGGTTCTGGTGATTTCGCAACGCTCATTAACGCTTTTTCAATATCCCCCCCACAGATTGAACACGCCATTAGTATGGTAAAGTCAAAGTCATCAAACAATCGATTCGTTGCTTACCTACAATCATACACCAATACCTATGGTGATGAAGCAGAACTTCTAGGTATTTATGAATCCATCTTGGCACATCCCAATATATGCGGTTTATCCATTGGTACTCGTCCTGATTGTATTAGCGACTCTTTACTATATGGTATACAACTACTAAAGAACAATATGCATATTGGTGACAAACCAATTTTTATAGAACTTGGATTACAAACAATTCATGATAAGACAGCTAACACAATACGACGCTGTTATCCTTTATCAGTATTTGAGGCTACATTAGTAAGGCTTAAGTCGATGGATTTTAATGTAATCGTTCACCTCATTGTTGGTCTTCCAAATGAAACACGTAATGACTTTATGGAAACCATAGATTACATTGCAAAATCCAAAGTAGATGGTGTTAAACTTCAATTGCTACACGTCTTAAGTGATAGTGATTTAGGTGAAGCGTATCAAGCCTCACCTTTTGATTTACTGTCACTTGAAGACTATTGTGATTGGATAATCGATGCAATTTGCCACCTTCCCGAGGATAAGGTCATACACAGAATTACTGGTGATGGCAACAAGGAAACCTTGCTTGCACCACTTTGGAGTTTGAATAAACGCAAAGTTCTTAATACAATACATCAAAGCTTTGCCAGGGATAATAAATGGCAAGGTTGTCATTACAAATAAACTGAAAGAAGGCGACCACGTGAACGGCAGTGATTACGAGCTTAGTCTAAATAAACTAATGATTCTTTTCCTCATTCAGAAGGCTGGCTTACCCTTATCAAACACACAAATATCAGAATTCCTTCTGGATTCTGGTTATACGGACTATTTTTCTCTGCAAAATTATTTGAGTCAGATGATTGATTCTGGCATACTCAAATCATCTAAGATTACTTCTCATACACTTTATGACATTACCCCCCCTACAGGTGATGAGACACTTGAATTTTTCAAGAATCATATACCTGAAAGCATAAAAGATGATATGATCTTATACCTTAAGAATAACAAATATGATATCAAGTCAAAATTTGAGGTTATCGCTGACTATGTTCCTGAAAAAACAGGCGACTACTATGTTCAATGTATTGCAAGAGAAGATGGGACTAACCTGGTCGAACTAAATCTTAGAGTTTCTGAAAAAGAAGAAGCCCTAAAAATTTGCGATTCATGGGAAATGAATTCCCATGAAATATACAAGCGACTATTACATGATTTGCTTAATGAATAACTTAGATGATGAAATCAACATCATAGTAAAACACACCAAAAAGAGAACTGACTACATCTAGTAAAATGTGTAGCAGTTCTCTCTTGTTTTGCTTATTTTTAATGTGAAAACTTCAGTTAATTATTCATCCACTTCTTCATTTGCATTATTTTGTACATATTCAAGCCATCCATCAATTTCCATCCACACTTCGTCTTTACCTTGTTTTGTCATAGATGAATATGGCACAATCTGGTCAGTACTTTCAAGTTTAAGAGTATTTTTGATGATATTCAGATGTTTCTTTAGCTGAGACCTCTTGATCTTATCCGCTTTGGTTGCAATCACTAAGGGCTCTAGTCCTGCACCGCGAATGTAATCCATCATTTGCAAATCATTAGCATTAGGTTTATGACGTATGTCTACCAGCAATAGAATCATACCAAGTTCTTTTCGTCTATTCAAGTAATAATCAATCATCTTACCCCCCCAGCTGATTCTATTTGCCTTAGAAGTTTTGGCATAGCCATAACCAGGTAAGTCAACGAAATAAAGCTGGTCTTCAACATTATAGAAATTGATGGTTTGAGTCTTCCCTGGTTGACCTGATATTCTTGCATATGATTTTCTGTTGATTAAGCCATTAATCAGAGATGATTTTCCAACATTGGACCTTCCAGCAAAAGCCACTTCTGGCAAACCAGTTTCAGGAAATTGTTCAAATTTTACACCAACGGCTTCTAAATTTACATTCTGTACATTCATTGTTTACTCCTTACCAAGCAATGCCTCTGGCAGAACTTCATCCATTGTGCTCATATACTTAATGGTCAGACCTTTTAAAATCTCTTGACTGATCTTATCAATATCTCTTTTGTTATCTATTGGTACCAATACTTTCTCAATACCCGCCCGCTTTGCAGCCAACAGCTTTTCTTTTAGGCCACCAATTGGTAATACACGACCTCGTAGGGTTATTTCTCCAGTCATAGCAACCTTGTTATGAACCTTAACACCTGACAAAGCAGATATAATTGCTGTAGCCATTGTGATACCCGCTGAAGGCCCATCTTTAGGAACGGCCCCCCCTTGTGGAATATGAATATGTATATCCTTTTCCTTATAGAACTTATCTTCAATGCCATACTTGTCTGTTACAGATCTAGCATAACTAATTGCTGCTCTAGCTGACTCTTTCATAACATCACCAATCTGACCAGTCACTTCAAACTTTCCTGAGCCAGGCATTACATTCACCTCTATGGATAATGTATCGCCACCAACCTCAGTCCAAGCCAAACCTCTTACAACACCAATTTGTGGTTCGTCACAACGTTTATCATATCTAAACATAGGATTACCAAGGTATTTTTTTACGTTCTTCTCAGTAATCTGCGCACTGGTTTTCTCACCAATAACAATCTCTTTTGCAACTTTACGGCATACTTCGCCGATTTTTCGCTCTAGATTACGAACACCTGATTCTTTGGTGTAAGAATTTATGATTTCAACAAGGGCTTTATCGCTCATCTTAAGTTGTTTACTGTCAAGACCATGCTTGGTAAGTTGCTTGCGGATAAGGTGATTCTTGGCAATATGCACTTTCTCATTCACTGTATAACTTGTGACTTCGATAATCTCAAGGCGATCCATCAATGGTCGTGGGATGGTCCTTAATGTGTTTGCTGTTGCAATGAATAACACATCGGATAAATCCACATTAAGTTCAACATAGTGATCTCTGAATTTATCATTTTGCTCCCCCCCATCCAGTACCTCCAGAAGTGCTGCTGCTGGATTACCACGCATGTCTGAACTCATTTTATCTACTTCATCAAGTAGAATCAAAGGATTACCAGTACCTGCTTGTTTTAAGGCATTGACAATACGTCCAGGCATAGCACCAATATAAGTTTTACGATGACCTCTGATGTCCGCTTCGTCTCTGACACCACCTAGGGATATCCTTGAATACTTCCTATTCAATGCTCTAGCCACGGATTTAGCTATAGAAGTCTTACCAGTCCCAGGTGGTCCTACCAAACATATAATAGGACTGTCCGTTTTTTTTGTCATTTTTCGAACAGCAAGATGTTCTACAACACGTTCCTTAACCTTCTCAAGACCATAATGGTCCTCATCAAGAATGACTTGAGCTCTTTCTATATCACTATTGTCTTTCGATTTTTTGCTCCAAGGCATTTCAAGTAGACATTCTATATAATTACGAATAACAGAAGATTCAGCTGAAGAAGCCGACATTCTTTTTAGTCGCTTTAATTCTTTGGCAATACGATCTTTGACATCCTTCTTAGCTTTCAGTTTATCTGCAGCCCTGGCATATTCGCTGGCTTCATCTTCCACCTCTTGCTCATCACCAAGTTCAGTTTGAATGATCTTTAGTTGTTCTCTAAGGTAGTATTCTTTTTGGTTTTGATCAATCTTTTGCTTAACCTGATTGGAAATATTATTCTTTAGTTTCATAATCTCAACTTCAGCATTCAAAATTGTAATCCCTAATTTGAACCTTTGGGATATATCTGCTTTTGCTAAGATACTTTGCTTATTCTCAAGTGATGAAACTAGGTTAAATGCTATAGAATCAGACAATTCACCAATCTCTTTAATCTTCTTGATATTAGTAAGTGCCTCTTTTGAAAACTTAGGATTAAGTTGCTCATAGACAGCAATGGCCTCTCCCGCAATTCTAAGCATTGCTTCTGACTCCTCATGAGACTCAGGTCCATTAACAGAAGCCACTTCAACAACTTGTGCTTCTATATATCCGTCTTTTTCAGACATTTCTTCAATCATTCCACGTTCAAGACCTTCAACAAGTACCCTTACAACCTTATTTGGTAATTTAATCAGTTGTTTGATTCTTGTGATTGTACCATAATCAAATATGTCTTCCTCAATGTTGGGCTCTTCAATATGAGCCTTTTTTTTGAGCAACAAGAAAAATCATTTGGCCAGATTTCATTGCAACATCAAGGGCCTTAATAGATTTTTGTCGCTTTACATCAAAGTGCATAATTGTTTTTGGAAATATATTAATGCCTCTTAAGGCTAGAACGGGGGGGAGCTGCTTTAACTGTTGTTCTGTTTGGTCGCTCATCAAACCGCCTCCTCATAAATAAGAAAGGGGGGGCTGTATCACAGCCCCCCCTTTAATTGTTAATCATATCCGACATCAACAAACTATTTGCTTGTTAAGCCGTTTCATTTTCACTCTTACGCTTGGCTCTTGGCTTAGCTGGTGTTTGTTGCTGCTTTGTAATCGGTGCTATGTTCTCATTTAAGATAACTTCAGGTTCAGCTTTATCAAGAACCGTCTCTTTGGTAATGACACACTTTTCAATCTTGTCATTAGAAGGAATCTCAAACATAATATCTGTCATCATCTCTTCAATGATAGCTCTAAGGCCTCTAGCGCCAGTTTTACGCTTCACAGACTTACCTGCAATAGCTTTTAAGGCTTCTTCTTCAAATTCAAGTTCAACGCCGTCTAGAGTGAACAGACTCTGATATTGTTTGACCAATGCATTCTTAGGTTTCGTTAATATTTCAACTAACGCATCCTCGGTTAAGTTTGACAATGTCACACTTACTGGTACACGTCCAACAAACTCTGGAATCAATCCAAACTTAAGTAAATCTTGTGGCAATAATTTCTGTAAAATCTCGCCCACTTGGAAATCATTCTTACTCTTAATATCAGCGCCAAATCCCATATTCTTTTTACCAGTTCTTTGTTCAATCACTTTATCTAAGCCATCAAATGCTCCAGCACAAATAAATAGAATATTGGTTGTATCAATCTGAATGAATTCCTGGTGTGGATGCTTACGGCCACCTTGTGGTGGAACAGAAGCAACTGTTCCTTCTAATATTTTTAGAAGGGCTTGTTGCACCCCCCCTTCACCACTTACATCTCTGGTGATTGAAGGATTTTCAGATTTACGAGCAATTTTGTCAATCTCGTCAATATAGATAATGCCTTGTTCTGCTTTTTCAATATCAAAATCAGCTGCTTGAATCAAACGAAGTAAAATATTCTCGACATCTTCACCAACATAACCTGCTTCTGTTAAAGAAGTGGCATCAGCGATTGCAAATGGAACATTCAACATACGAGCCAATGTTTGTGCCAACAAAGTCTTACCAGATCCTGTAGGTCCAACCATCAGTATATTGCTCTTTTGAAGCTCAACATCTTCTGCAACATAATTGCTTCTGATACGCTTGTAATGGTTATAAACTGCAACAGCCAATGTTTTTTTTCGCTACCTCTTGTCCAATAACATATTCATCCAAAAAAATCCTTGATTTCAAAAGGTTTTGGAACATTTGCTATGTCCACATCCTCTTTATAATCTTGAAATTCCTCTTCGATGATTTCAGAACAAAGCTCAATACATTCATCACAAATGTACACATTTGGTCCTGCAATTAATTTCCTTACCTGATCTTGTGTTTTATGACAGAAAGAACATCTAAGTTGTTTCTTGTCATCAAATTTGTTTGCCATTAATCCACCTACTCTTTTTAGCGTTTAACGTTATGAACGTTTTTCAAATACTTTGTCAATTAATCCGTAATCAAGTGCTTCCTGAGCTGTCATGAAGTTGTCTCTATCCGTATCTTTTTCGATAATTTCAAGAGGCTGTCCCGTTTGCTCACTAAGCATTTCATTCAATTTCTGACGCATTGCAATAATACGTTCAGCATGAATTTTGATGTCTGCAGCTTGACCTTGTGTACCACCAAGTGGTTGGTGAATCATTACTTCAGCATTAGGTAATGCATACCTTTTACCTTTTTCACCACCTGAAAGCAAAAAGGCTCCCATACTTGCTGCCATACCTACACAGATTGTTGATACATCACACTTGATGTACTGCATCGTGTCATAAATTGCCATTCCAGCAGTTATTGAACCACCAGGGCTATTGATATAAAGGTGAATGTCCTTCTCAGGATCTTCAGCCTCAAGGTGCAATAATTGAGCTACAACTAAACTCGCTGTAGCACTGTTAACCTCATCAGCTAAAAAGATGATTCGGTCTTTTAATAGTCTTGAGAAGATGTCATATGAACGTTCTCCTCTACTCGTTTGTTCTACTACTATAGGTACTAAACTCATAACTAACCTCCTAGATAACTTTCGCGCTATGCAATGGAAGTTATCGACCGAATTGTAGTTGTTTTAGTCAGACTAAAAAACTATAGTTCGGAACTGCACTTTATGAAAAATCTAATGATTTTTCCAACAGCAAATAACTGCATCACACCCAAAAGTTATATTCTGGTTCTATATATATCCACTAATCTTATATCCCATTATAAGATTAGTAACCGTTATATCATAGGCCAACTATGATGAGAATCATATCTGACCTATAAACGGATTGTCTTAGTAATAATTTGACCATGTTACTTAGAAGCTTCAACAACCAAGTCAAGGGCTTTTTGATTCTTCATATCTTGTCTGATAGAATCTTGCTCTTCGTCTCCGATGCTTTCTTTAAGCTTATCAATCTCCATATTGTACATTGAAGCCATGTTGTTGAGTTCTTCTTCATAGGCTTCATCTGTAATCTCAATACCTTCAACACCTGCAATCGCTTCAAGTACAAGACGGCTCTTAATTTTATCAACCGCTTGGCCTTTCATTTGCTCTTTAAGTGTTTCAATGTTTTGACCAGTGAACTTGAAGTAATCTTCAATATTCATACCTTGTGATTGAAGCCTTTGAGCAAACTCATAAGTCATGTTCTCTGACTCAAGTTCAACCATTGGATCTGGTAAATCCATTGTAGCATTTTCAATGACTGCTTGCATCAATTTTTGCTGTTTATCTTGCTTAGCAGCATTTTCTTTTGTCTCAAGAAGTGTCTTTGATAAGTCTTCTTTGTATTCTGCTAACGTATCAAACTCTGATACGTCTTGTGCGAACTCATCATCAAGAGCTGGAAGCTCTTTAGCTTTGATTTCTTTGATTGCTACTTTGAATAATGCAGGCTTTCCTTTTAGTGCTTCTGAGTGATACTCTTCAGGGAAAGTCACGTTGATGTCTTTCTCATCGCCAATGTTAAGACCTACTAGTTGCTCTTCAAATGTATCAATAAAAGATCCTGAACCAATAGTAAGGTTATAATCTTCTGCTTTACCACCTTCAAATGGCTCACCATCAACAAAACCTTCAAAGTCAAGGATAACTTGGTCATCCATCTCAATAGCTCTGTCTTCAATTGTAATCAGACGTGAGTTTTGCTCTTGGACTTTGTTAAGTTCAGCTTCAACATCTTCTTCTGTTACTTCTGCTGATTCCACTTCAACTTCAAGACCTTTGTAGTCTCCAAGTGTTACTTCTGGTTTCACAGCTACTTCTGCTGTAAAGATGAATGGCTTTCCTACTTCAATTTGTGTTACATCAATATTTGGTCTTGACATTACTTCAAGCTCAGTTTCTTTGACTGCTTCGTCATACGCTTCAGGGATGATTGCATTAGCAGCATCCTCATAGAATACACCGACACCATATTGCTTCTCGATAAGCTTTCGTGGTGCACGACCTTTTCTAAATCCTTGAATAGTGATTTGTCCTCTATTCTTAAGGTAGGCTTTTTGAAGACCGGCTTCAAACATTGCCTCATCAACTTCGATTGTTAGTTTCACCATACTGTTTTCTAGTTTTTCTACATTAGTGTTCATTGCTATTGTTCCTCACTTCTTTTTTTATTATTCTTCAGCGCTACGACTGTTTTATACTTATTAGAATAAGTCATATAGACATAATGACCCATTTTTAATCATTAAACTATTATAACACAGTAGGATGGCTATTACTACGCCTATTTTTTTAACAAAATGTTAACTTTTATGTTGCTATTTTTCGGTAATAGTCATAAGGAAATATAGGTCTAGAAATACAAAAAAGGCCCTGGTCAAATAATGACCAGGGCCCTAATTATTACTATTAGTCTATTGAGATTACTCTACGATTTCAGCAGTTGTAAAGTCAACTTGACCAAGAACTGAACGGTCCCATCCAACAATCTTGTCTGATGCAAGCATTGTATCTGTATAGTGATATACAGGGATAACAGGAACGTCTGTCATGAATAATTCTTGTGCTTTGTATAGGTAATCGAAATGCTCTTTACCTGTAGTAGCAGCAGCCATATCCATAAGCTCATTAAACTCAGCACTATCATAGTTAGGATCGTTATAAGCGATTCCAGTCTTGAAGATACCAAGAAGACCCATTGGATCCATGAAGTCTGTTAACCAACCACCACGAGCAACTTCAAAGTCGCCTTCTTTACGAGTGTCTTGGAATACAGCCCACTCTTGGTTAGCAAGGTTTACAGTAAGACCAAGGTTCGTCTTAAGCATTTCTTGAACCATCTCAGCTACAAGTTTGTGACCTTCTGATGTGTTGTAAAGGATTGTGAATTCTGGGAATCCTTCTCCACCTGGATATCCAGCTTCAGCAAGTAACGCTTGAGCGTCAGCTACAGAACCGTCATCAGTTGAGAATCCATACATACCAGCAGTCTCAAAGAAGTCATTTCCATCAGCATCAGTGAACCCTGGTGGTACGAATCCACCTGCTGGAACTTGACCTGAAGCAAGTGTCTCTGTGATTTGTTCTCTATTTATTGCAAGAGCAATAGCTTTTCTTACTTTAGCATCTTCCCACATTGGAAGATCTAAGTTAAAGCTGTAGTAGTAAGTTCCAAGTAATGGGAATACGTAGAAGTTTGGATCTTCTGCAATAAGCTTTGGAATCTCAGCAGTAGGTACTGATGGGATAAAGTCAAGCTCACCAGCTTGGTATGCTTGGTATGCAGTAGAAGCTTCGTCGATAAATACTGCGTCGATTACATCAATCTTAACAGCATCAGCATTCCAGTATTCGTCATTCTTAACAAGTTGTAGTCCTGAACCAATTCCATACTCTGAAAGTTTGAATGCACCGTTTGATACTGCAGTAGCAGGATCTTTAGCCCAAGCACCTTCGTTATCTACACCAGCATCAGCTTTGATAGGCATGAAGTGGTAGAAAGAAAGTAATGAAATAATGTAGTCTGTAGGAGCAAGTAATTTAACTTCAAGTGTAAGGTCATCAATTGCTGTTACACCTACTTCGTCAAGTGAACCACCATCAACGGCAGCTTCTGCACCAACGATGTTAGTGTAGTGCCAGATCCAAGCGTACTCAGAAGCAGTCGCTGGGTCCATACCACGTTTCCAACCGTAAACGAAATCGTTAGCAGTTAGAGGTGTACCATCTGACCAGTTTGATGCTCTTAGTGCAAATGTTACAGTAAGTCCATCTTCTGATACTTCCCATGATTCAGCGATACCTGGATATACAACACCAGATTTCTCACGAGTAAGTCCTTCAAATGTTTGGCTGATTACGTCTCCACCGTCACTAGCACCGTTAAGTGTAGGGTCGATAGTCTTTGGATCAGCACCGATGTTCCAGTTCATTACAACTGGTTCCATTACAACTTCTTCTTCTGTTTCTGTCTCAGTTGCAGTTTCCTCAGTTTTTGTTTCTTCTGTCTTTGTTTCTTCTTGTTTAGTTTCTTCCTTCATTGGCTCTTCTTTCTTCGCACAAGCAGAAAGTAAAGATACAGCTAAAGTTAAAACTAAAAGAATTGATAATAACTTTTTCATGTTCATCCTCCTTTTAATATATGAATTGTACATTTATATTGACAGACTTATAGCCCGTTAATATCTTTGACGAAATGACAAGCAACAAAGTGCCCATCTTTCACTTCTACAAGCTCTGGTGTTGTCTTTTTACACTCATCTTTGCAATAAATACATCTAGAGTTAAACGGACAACCCGGCTTAGGGTTGATAGGGCTTCGTACGTCTCCTTCAAGAACAATACGATTACTCTTATCAGCTTGTGGATCTGGAATAGGAATTGATGACAACAAAGCTTTGGTGTATGGATGAAGAGGTTCTTCATACAAATCCTCACTTGTTGTTACTTCCATCAACTTTCCTAAATACATAACACCAATACGGTCAGATATATGCTTAACCATTGATAAATCATGGGCTATGAATAAGTATGTTAAGCCGAACTCCTTTTGTAGGTCTTCTAGCATGTTAACAACTTGAGCTTGAATCGATACATCCAGTGCCGAAATAGGCTCATCACAGATAATCAGTTCTGGCTCGATGGCTAAGGCTCTAGCAATACCAATTCTTTGACGTTGTCCACCTGAGAACTCATGTGGATAACGACTGGCATGTTCTCTCTTAAGACCAACTGTTTCTAATAAATAAAAGATTCTTTCTTGACGCTTTTTACCTGTTAAATCTGTATGAATATCAAGACCTTCACCAATAATATCTGCAACCGTCATACGTGTATTCAGAGATGCATATGGATCTTGGAAGATCATTTGAATTCTTTTTCTATAAGCAAGCATTTCTTTGTCAGAAAGGTTGGTGATGTCTTCACCATCATAGATAATCTGTCCACCTGAAGGCTCATACAAACGAATGATTGAGCGTCCAGTTGTCGATTTACCACAACCTGATTCTCCAACAAGACCAAATGTCTCACCTTTTCTGATAACAAAAGAAATATCATTAACTGCTTTAAGGTATTGCTTGCGATTTGCAAACATGCTGTCTTTCACTAGGAAAAACTTTTGTAGGTTTTTAACCTCTAATAGTATATCCTTCTCAGCCAACGGTATCACATCCTTTTACAAACCCTTCAACTTCTGGAGCGTCCTCATGGAGCAACCAACATGCTGAAACATGGTCATCTTTAATTTGATAAGTAGGTACTTCTTTTTCCAAACAGATTTCCATGGCATGTGGACATCTTGTAGAGAATGGACATCCTTTTGGCGGATGCATAAGGTCTGGTGGCGAACCAGGAATTGGTACCAACCTACCTTTTTCTTTTTCATTCATCTTTGGAATGGATTGAAGCAAACCTTTTGTATAAGGGTGTTGAGGGTTATAGAATATGTCATTAACAGACCCTTTTTCCATAATCAACCCACCGTACATAACGATAACATTGTCACAAGTCTCTGCGATAACACCAAGGTCATGGGTAATGATCATAATAGATGTGTCAATTTCATTAGACAAATCTCTCATTATTTCAAGTATTTGCGCCTGTATTGTTACATCAAGTGCTGTTGTAGGTTCGTCAGCTATAAGAAGCTTTGGATTACAAGATAAAGCTGTAGCAATCATGGCTCTTTGTCTCATACCACCTGAGAATTCATGAGGGTATGAATTAATCCTCTTCTCTGGCTCAGGAATTCCTACCATACGAAGTTTCTCAACGGCAATCTCCACAGCTTCCTTTTGAGAAACCTTCTGATGTCTTCTAATAACTTCAGTCATTAGATTCTTAATTGTAAATACTGGATTAAGCGATGTCATCGGATCTTGGAAAATCATTGATATGTGTTTTCCACGAAGCATTGACATTTCAAAGTTTGACTTTTCAACTAAGTTCTCACCGTTAAAAATAATCTCGCCTTCTTTAATTTCACCTGGATGATCAATCAGTCCCATAACAGAAAGTGCCGTAACACTTTTACCACTACCCGACTCACCAACAACACCAAGTATTTCACCTTTGCTTACAGTGAAGCTGTTACCTCGAACGGCTTGCACTTCACCTAGGTGTGTATAAAAAGATGTACTTAAATTCTTTACTTCTAATATTTTTTCCATCAGTCTTATCCTTTCCTTAACCTTGGATCTAATGCATCCCTAAGTCCATCACCCAAGAAGTTGAAGGCAAGCATAGTAAGTGCGATTGCCATTGCTGGGAAGAACAATTGGTAAGGATAAGTAATTAGTCCAGATAGTGCGTTGTTTGCTAGTGTACCCCCCCATGATGCTTGTGGTGCTGATACGCCAAGACCAATGAAGCTAAGGAATGCTTCCGTAAATACTGCACTTGGAATCATCATCGTCATTGATACGATAATTGGTCCCATTGCATTTGGAATCAAGTGTCTAAAGATAATTTGTCTCTTTGGAACACCAATAACTCTGGCTGCAAGGACAAATTCCTGTTCTTTAAGTGATAACATTTGCCCACGTACAAGTCTGGCCATTGACACCCAATATACACTACTTAGTGCAATGATGATATTGGTAAGACCATCAGAGTCTCTAAACCAAACCATCAACAATATTACATATAGCACAAGAGGAACTGAATTGATAATGTCAACGATACGCATCATCACATTATCCACTTTACCGCCCTCAAAACCAGCTATACTCCCATAAACAACACCAATCATAAGGTTAACTAATGTTGCAACAAATGCAATAGTAAGAGAAATTCTAGCACCATACATAACACGTGTCAGAAGATCACGTCCAAGGTCGTCTGTACCAAACATAAATGTTTTATTTAATTTCTTACCACTTGAATACTGATGAACAACACCATCATATTCAATTGTGTAGTCGTAATCATAACCTTGTTTGTTCTTTAATAGGTTGTAAGAGAAATCAAGAATGACATCTTCCGCTTCTTCCCCCCCTTCACCTTCACCTTCTAATGAATAAACATAAACTTTATTGATTATGTCTTTACGCTTCTTATCAATATCTAGTCTTTTTACCATCTCACCATTATCTGCTACTAAGAACATATGATAGTCTTCTGACAAATAAAGGTTCTCATTCTCTCCAATATCATAAACATCAAGAATCGGTGGTAAATTTTTGAAGTCATTCATTTGATCTGAAAATGTAAATGGTGTTAACATTGGTCCAACTGTACCAAATAAAATAATGAATATAATCATTACAACACCAGCCATTGATAATTTGTTCTTCTTAAGTCGTCTCCAAGCATCTTGCCAATATGTCAAACTTGGTCTTGACTGCTCAATGTCTTTGACTTTATCTCCTACAAATACAAATTGATTATCAGCCATCGCCTTTTAGTTCTCCTTCCCAAGTTTGATTCTAGGTCTATAAATCCATATGCTACGTCTACGAATAATACCATTACAATATAGAACGCTGCATAGAATACTGTCATTCCCATAATAGTTGTATAGTCTCTGTTACTTACACTCTCAACAAAGTGACGTCCGATACCAGGTATCGCGAATATTCTCTCTATAACGAAAGAACCCGTCATAATTGCTGCAATCATAGGTCCAAGGTAAGTTACAACTGGAATAAGAGCATTTTTGATTGCATGCTTAAATATAACCTTATATTCCAAAAGTCCATTAGCTCTTGCTGTTCTAATATAATCTTGTCTTAGAACCTCAAGCATACTAGATCTTGTTAGTCTTGTTACAAATGATAGTGAATATCCCGATAGTGCTAAGACAGGTCCGATATAACCTAGAGGGCTGTCGATACCAAAACTTGGCAACCAACCTAACTGTCCTGCAAATACGTAGATAATAAGTGTTGCTACTACGAAACTTGGGACAGTAACACCAAGTGTAGCTGCAAACATTACTATATAGTCAATGGGTTTGTTCTGTTTCAATGCCGAGGTAATACCTAAGGGCAGTCCAATAATGACTATAAGTGCACTTGCTAATAATCCAATTTTTGCTGAAGCTGGGAATCCTGAAATCAACAGTTCATTAACCGTTGTTCCAATTTTAGAATATGAAGGTCCAAGATCGAATGTTGCAAGACCTTTCATATAATCAAAGTATTGTTCATGTAATGGCGCATCCAAATTATACTTCTCGTTTAATACCTTTAGAATTTCATCTGGAACTGGACGTTCTCTCGTGAATGGCCCCCCCCTGGAATTGAATGCATCATAGCAAAGGTTAATGTAGCGATCAAGATGATCGTAATCAACGCGGATATAACTCTTCTAGCGTAATAACCTTTCATTTAGTAAATCTCCTTTCAACATTATGATAATGATAGCCTATACTCAACCACATTACTCATCGTCTTCAATAGTTGAATTGTCATAATATTGCAAGACGTTAAAATATTTTTTTTCATTCAATCATTATATACTAACGAACTTCTTTTGTAAAGATTCCAGAAGACAAACTTTACAATTTTATCGGAAAAATGATATCTTTTTACGTCAGCAAAGTAACATGTTGAAATCTTAACGTTTTAACACACCAACGCTTTAGTGCATAAAAAAAAGTTTTTTTTATCGTCAAAAGTTTTTGCCAGAAGCGAAGTCCTTTAAATAGTGACAATATACAAAAATATTTTATCAAATGCAATACTAAATCATAGAATTACTATTAAATTTTATCTAAAATTATAAATATTTTGCATATCCTTTCTTTAATTTATCAGCAACATATATGTCATTATGTCATGATATAATCACCTAAAAAAGAACGGCATCCAAGTAAGGAAATTGTACCCTTCTCAAGGAGCCGTTCTTTCTAACTATAATTTTACTATTAACAAATCACTTATGTCAAAATTTGAAAACCCAAAATTTTATCGTTACTAATTGGGTATGCACAATTTATTTTACAATATTCTATGATAACAGCTCTCATTCCGCCATAATTACAATAAGAGAGAAAAATCGCCTTTAAAACCATCAAAAAAAAGAAAAAAAATAAAAACTTCAAACGGTATTTCGCTTGAAGTTTTGTTATCATTCCCTGAATTTCTCCTAAAAACCCTTGAGAAATGAAAATATAATCATAATATTTATGGCTGTTTTGCAAGAAGCAAAATCCAATTATTCATGTCAACCTATTCTTAAGATCAGTTACTTCTTCCAATGGCATATACCACTTCAAAATCTCTAAGGCAAAATCAATCGTGTGACCTGCACTTTTAGCTGTCACTATTCGATCATCCATAACTACTGGAAAATAACTTATTTGTGCATCAATTAGTCTATCTTCGTATCCTGGGAAGCAGATTGCACTTTTTGAAGCCAATAAACCAATTTCACCAAGAATACTTGGTGCAGCACATATTGCTGCTAACTTCTTTCCTTGTTCATAGAACTCAGGAATCAATGCCATCAAACCCTCATGTTTCTTCAAATTATCAACCCCCCCTGGACCACCAGGTAAAATTAGTAAATCATAGTCTGTAAAATCAACGTTGTAAAAAAAGCAAATCACATCTAACAGATATATCATGAGAACCTTTAACTTCTTCACTACCTGACACAGAAATTAAATCAACTTCAATGCCACCTCTTCTTAACACATCAATAGTGCTTACTGCTTCAATTTCTTCAAATCCTACAGCCATAAAAATTGCCGCTTTGTTCATAATGGACCTCCATGGTATGCTATAATACAAATACAATATGACTATCATTTTATCATAAAGGAGTTCTTATGGAAATAGAAAGAAAGTTTTTGGTTAATAATCTACCCAGTAATCTCAATAACTTCCCACAAAAAAAATATTGAACAAGGTTATATCTCAACGTCACCTGTCATTCGAATACGAAAGTCAAATGCTGATTATATCCTTACTGTTAAAGGTAAGGGACTTATGGCTAGGGAAGAATTTGAATTATATATAGATCAAACACAGTACCATAAGTTACAAGGCAAATTGGACTATCCTCTTCTAAAAAAAACAAGGTATTTGATTCCCTATGAAACTTATACCATTGAACTTGACATATTCCATGAAAACTTCGAAGGTCTTTTTCTTGCTGAAGTTGAATTTGAGTCTATAGATGAGGCCAATGGTTTTACACCACCCACTTGGTTTGGAGAGGATGTAAGCCATTCAAAGCAATACCAAAACTCACGCTTATGTCAACTTAATTCAATAAAAGATATTTAACTAGAATGGAGACCTTATGATTACTTTCTTCCTATTAATATTAATCTATCTAGCATTTATTAGTTTAGGACTTCCAGATGCCTTATTAGGCGTTTCTTGGCCTATCATTCGTAATGAGATGGGATTACCACTTGATGGTGCTGCCCTCATTGCTTTTGTCATTACAGGAAGTACCTTTACCTCATCCCTCCTTAGTGGACGTATCATCAAATTCATGGGAACTGGTAAAGTTGTGTTTGTCAGTTGCTTGATGACTTCTTTAGCCCTATTAGGGTTTTCCATTGCACCTTCCTATATATGGTTTATCCTCTTTGCAGTACCGCTAGGGCTTGGTGCTGGCGCAGTAGACACAGGACTTAACCACTATGTAGCAATCCACTTCAAAGCACACCATATGAACTGGCTACACTCTTTCTGGGGGGGCGTTGGCGCTACTGGAGGTCCAATGATTATGTCTGCATTTTTACTTAATAGCAGCGCATGGCGAACTGGCTACAAAACTGTTGGCCTCCTGCAATTATCTCTAGCTGCTGTCCTCCTCTTCACTCTACCACTATGGAAGTTACATAAAACCAATATAAATAGTGACAACAAGAAACAAGAAGTAATCAATAAATCAAATGATTCTACTTCATTAAATAAAAAGACACCGGCATATAAAATACCAGGTGTCAAATATGCCCTACTAACTTTTGTTGCCTATTGTACTGTTGAAGGCTCTGTAGGACTATGGGGGGGCAGTAGTTATCTAATAGAAACCAAGTCTGTGATGGCATCTACTGCTGCACAGTGGGTTGCCTTTTATTACTCAGGCATTGCTCTTGGAAGGTTCTTCTGTGGATTCATATCCTTCAAACTTAACAACAAACAAATGATTACCCTTGGCATTAACATTCTTGCTGTTGGTATACTAACAATGTTCCTTCCTTTTAATGGCGCCTTTGCAATTGTGCCCCCCCTTATACTCATTGGCTTTGGTTTATCACCAATATTCCCAGCCATGATTCATGAGACACCCATACGATTTGGTCAAGAGCATGCCCCCCCTGATATCATTGGCTATCAGATGGCTGCAGCCACATTTGGACTGACCATCTTCGTACCACTGATAGGTACAATTCTCAAAGCCACCTATATGGGTATTTTTCCAATCTTATTACTACTATGCATCGCTGTTATTTATCTGTCAACAACCAGGCTTGCCCTCATGTTTAAGAATTAACCATTATACCCTCCACACGTTTTAGTGTAGGAGGGTTTTCTACTAATGGGTAATGTGTCAATGCACACCCTGCAGTAGCTGATGCAAATGCTACCAAATCTTTGTCATTCAAACCTTTTAGAAGGCCATAGATTGCTCCTGCCTTAAATGAATCTCCTGCGCCAAGGGTAGAGACTACCTCTAATTCATATGGTTTGAAGAATTTAACGTCCTCCCCCCCTTTTCTACCATACATGACCTCATTGGCCCCCCCAAAAGTGAATACCACCAAACCATTTGTATGTTCTGTATAAGACTCAAACAAACTGCGAAGAGAATGTCCTTCATAATGTTGACGAATATATTCATTAGAAACCACGTTAACAGCCGCATATTGGTTAAGCAATGTATCGTATTGACAATCAATGGTTACATAAGGTTTACCAAGCTCATGACACAGCATAGCAACTTTTTTTGAAGCATCAAAGAAAAATGGGTCTAGCCCCCCCACAATTTTAGCCGCTTTTATATCTGACTTAGTCGGTTCGTTCCAACGCCCCCCCTTATTCGAATTACTGAAGAAGGCTTCAAAGGTCCCAAAGCATGTTCTATTTTCCTTTGCTGTCATCACATAATCTTCCAGGCCATCATAGTTCTTGTCATAAGTCATCGGGCTAATATCAACACCTATGCTTTTATAATAAGCCGACAAGAAAGGATAGGTATTCTTGCCAAGATGGTTACCATCAATCATAACCTTAGCTCCAAGACTTGATAAGACTACTGCTGCAGTACCTGTTTCACCACCACATGCTTCAAATCTTTTTGTAAACTCACCATAACTATCCGGTCCTGGGTAGTCATTCTTTAAAAGAAAACTTGTTGTCTTCAAAACCATTCCATACATATACACATCAACTTTTGACATTACTAATCCCACCATTTCATTAAATTTATCCTATATTTAACCTTAACAAAGGGCATGGTCACTGTCAATAAAACGTTTTCGTTCTTATATTTTAAAGGGATTCTACTATATAAAAGCAGGTATAACATTACCAAGATAGAATACAATACCAAAGACCCAATAACCAATAGGAATTCTTGGCAAACTTTCCCTATCTTTCGTATATAAGAGTGATATTCCAATCATCAGAATCCATGTATAATATAATCCCCCCCATGCAGGTAGCGTAATGACTTCAAGAACAGCAAACCCACCTCCAAGAGACTCATAACTGAGTAAAAACATCATCAGCCCAGAAACAAGGGTCATAATCTTAAGAGGCTTACCAACAAATTTAACTTGCTTAAGTGTGACTGCAATACCAATCAACCACAATGCAAGGAAGAAGTTGCCAAGATGTTCGCCAACCGTCATGCCAAGGTATGTATTACCAAATTTCTCAAAGAAAAAGATCGTCTCATCTGACATTTCTCCAGCCTTATACGTGTCTGATAACATTGGTACATAGGCAATCCAACGATAAAAGCCAAGTATTTGAAAAATTCCACATGTAATTCCTGCTACTAGAGTGAATAAGTCTGAAAGTTTGTCCGTTCGTGTTATGTGATACCAAAGCACAGCCAGGAATATTTGAATCACTGCAGTAATACATAGAATATAGTAACCTGGTACTATAAGTGCCCTATTTTCATCAAATAGTGTAAATCTAATAGAAGCTTCTTCTCTCAGAATATCTGGAAAACCAAAAGCACTGCTTAGTAAGAAATAGCCAACCATAAAAATCACCATAAATCCAACAAAAATAGCCCCCCCTGTCATTTTGAAATCTTTCTTTGTTATTGCCGTTTGTGTACGCATCATTTTTCTTCTCTCCTTATCCAATCAATTGTCTCTTGAATTCCTACATTCATAGGTGTTGCAGCAAGACCTAGTCCTTTGCTGGCCCTGTCATGGTTAACCACAAAATCATTTTCCCACTGGTACAACATCTCAATGGTCTCCTTCAAGGCTGGAATAAAAACACCTAGAAGAGATAACATAAACCGTCCAGCTATGCGTGGTTTGAACTCCTGTACTGTGTACTTGCTATCGCCTTTCCAAAGTTTCTGACCGATGTCACTTCCATGTTCGGTACATGGTAGATAATTTCACTGGCATTTTCATTATTCCCAAGCGTCACTAATACTCTGGCAAAATCTTTGATGTAAGTAATCGAGTGTTTCTTGTCTATATTGCCTACCACATTGGTAGCCTTACCCATTTCAATGGATTTGAAAAAGTCTGAACCAATACCAGACTGTTTTACCCTTGGTCCATAAAAATCTGCTGCTCTACCTATCTTCAAATCAATCTTGCCTGTTTCATGACTTTTAAGTAACATGGTTGCCAGTTTTTTTTCTTATTTTACCTTTTCTAGTTCTGGCTAAATATGGCAATGTTTCATGAATCGCCTCTGTGCTAACATCTCCGTACATATAGAGATTGTCACCATAGATTAGTTTCTTACCCTCCACAGCCTTTACTACACTTTTCATTAATGGTTCAAACTCTTCAACCCACTTATGATAAGCTGGCACCGCGCACATATAGACATCTTGGCTGTCTTTACATATTTTTTTGTAGTGCCTGTGTATCAAGTAAATCACACTGAATAACTTCAACACCCTTAGGCTTGTTCTCTTTAAGACGGCCACTTCGATTGACCATAAGGACTGGATGACCCATATCTAATAATTCATCCATAACTGCCATTCCAAGAGGTCCAGTACCTAATATTACTGATTTTTTCATCCTTGTTCATCTCCTTTTGCCTTGATATTAGACCCTCACGTAGGGAGAGAGTCAACAGACATCATCAATCTCTAATGAATTTCTAATAATTCATCTATAAAGACAATCAAAAAAACACCCAGGGTCAGTATCACTACCAACTCTAGGTGTTTGAATTCGTTTCTATTTCTTTCTTACTGGCAATTGTAACTCCACCACTGGTGATTTCTGTACCATGCCGTCTGTATGGGCTGGACCTGATAGGTGAATCTCTCTTAGAATCCCATCAACTTGGTAGCCACTTCCCATGGCCCATTTTAGAAGTTCTATTGCTGAATGGCCTATCGTTTGAAAAGGACCTTTGTGAATTAAGTATGCTACTTGGTCATGGGACTCATAGGTCCTATAGTTAAGTCCAGCCGCATTTAGCTTATTGATAGTAACTTCATCTCTACAAACTGGCACCGAGACTTCTACTTCCAGATTTTCCTCAATATACTCATCGTTATAATAAAAGGTAATCTCATCGCCTTGGACATCAACCTCTTGTTGAGCTAGCTTGGCATAAAGTTCACGGTACATTTCTAGACAATGAACTGGCATTTCTCTCATATGCGGCACTAGCCTTTTAACAGTCGCAAGGCTTAGACCTTCTGTTCTCTTAAGGCCTATATGATGGAGTGGCAACTTCTCATCATCCTCTATCATTTGAAGTCGATTGGTAATAAGGCCAAGTGCTCTGTTGGCTTCATCTATCTCTTTAAGCAATATGTCTTGCTTACCTTTAAGCATATCCTTAAGTTGAGACAAGGAAATATGATTATCTAAATATGTTTTTATTTGGGTCAATGGGATACCCAAGTCCTTAAGCAACATTATTTTGTTAAGCTCAGGCAGTTGTTCAACAGAGTACTCCCTATAACCCGTCAGTTCATTCACTTTATATGGTTTTAGAAGCCCTATCTCGTCATAATGTCTTAATAATCTAATGGTCACCATGGCAAGTTTTGAGAAATCTCCAATACGCATCTTGTCACCTCTTCATCATACATTACTATCTATGTGTTGATACAATTATACACAATTTCTGTAATTGGCGCTTTGATAATATGATGAAAAACAAAAGAAGAGAGAAATTCTTAAAGCTTCTTAGCAAGTGTGGCTTTGATACCATCGATTTCCTTCAAACTGACTAAAGAGACAAAATCTCTGCCATCTTTTAATTTTAAAGTTAAAGCACCTCTTGAAACTCTTTCCTCAATCTGATAACTTCCGATATCTGAGTAAGGAATTTCATTCAAATGACCTAACAAGCCATTTTCTCTGAGTTCAGTAATCTTTGATGTGAATCGACCTGTACTGTAGATAACCACTGCGATGAGTGTCGTGTAAGTCACACCAAGCCAATGCCCTTTGTAACATAGTTCACCGTAACAATAATCAGTAATACGATAAAAACAGCTCCAGCCATCATCAAAACTTTCTTTTGACCTTTACTTGGAGAGAGTTCACATACAACTTTACCCATTCTTTTTGACATCTTTAGATACAAGCCTATCTGTCTTCCTGCAAAAATTATGGAGAAGAAAAGAAGGGCTAATCCGACATAATTAATTATTGGCATAACAATCACCTATCCTTTTATTTATAGGAACTATTGTAGCACATTAACGTGTAAAATGCATCAATCCAGCTCGATTTCTCCTATCGCTCCAACCGAACCATCAGCAACCACTAAGACACCTAGAACACCGCTTATATCAAAGGCTTGTTCAAGTGCAGGTTCAATAGAGTCTTTATTTTTGATTTTGTTTCCTGTTGCGGTTGCTACTGCATCGGCCAGCGCAGTGCATTTTGATAGCACTACGACAGCGTCTGCTTGGCCAAAACTAAGTGAATGACCAAGTGTTCCTGCTGATGTACAGATTCCAAGGGGGGGTGTCATCTCTGGTTTTATCCTTAAATTGAGCTTTCCAGATAAAGAGTTCTCTCCCGAGTAAATCCCAATATGTCTCTGAACTTTACTATGAACAAACAAGTCTCCCCCCCCATTTTCAATCATAAGGTCAACCTTACCATACTTTTTTTAGTAAAGCCTGTCCCAGATATTCAGAAGTAATACCTGCAACAGTTGCCATGGGGGGGCCAACCCCCCCAGCTTTTGCTGATTCAATATACATTGATTGAATCAAGGCCTTCTCGTCAATCAAATTGGCGGCATCTGTTAGCATTAAGTCATCTCCATACTCTATTGGCACTTGGAGAGGTTCAAGAGATGTTAAAAACTGAGGATATGCATTAATATGAGTTTTAATCCCTGACCTGATGGACCCAATAATGCCCAAGGAAAATTCCAACATATTTTCAACTGTATCACAGGGTTCTATAATGACCAGTAAGTCAGAGGATTCAATGGATGCTTTGAACTTAACCATCCCCCCCTCATTGTCATGGTACTCTCTATAGAACCGCTTCAATGGCTCTGGCCGGACATGCTGTCACACATAACTTGCAGTCAAGACAGCGGTCTTTGTCAAAATATAATGTGGCAGTTTCATCGAGATGAAGAGCATCAACAGCACATACAGCGCAACATGCACCACAATCCAAGCACTTGTCAGTATGAATCTTAATACCTGAATCAACTATATTGACGTTGACATGATTGGTTTTTGCATATGCTATGCCTTGTGCCACAGTCTTCTCATCACCTTCGATTTCTACTAACAAAAAAACCTGAAGCGTTGTAGTCGATTGATGCTCTTATGATGTTTATTTTTAAATCATATTTCTTAATTAGGTCATAGGTTATGGCATGGCCAGATTCTTCTTTTGGAAATTCAAATAACAACATTTCTTTCATTTACTTGGCCGCCTTTCTTATGGTAATACCGTTCAGGGTATTGTCTGTAGGGAAAGTCTCAATTGGTTCTTGAATCAAGAAGTCACCTTTCTCAATCCATTCCTTCAGAGTCTGTGCTATCTCTCTGGCTTTTTTTCAAACTGGACAAAGACGCTGTTTTGATTTCCTTGCCATCAATGGTAATCTTTCCACTTCTTAGTTCTTCATAACTTGGCTCAGCAAGAATCGGTTTCGCTCCTTCACTAACACTGTAATCAAAAACACTTGTGTAGATTTCATCATTAGAGATTGCCACTTGCCTAGTCATATCCTCGTCTATCAACGGAATTGGAATGCCAACCCCCCCTACAAACATAGACGTTCCATACTTTTCATAAACGGCAGGCTTAATATAGTTGGTATCCATACCCTTTAGGTCACCAATAAGTGCCAATGTCCCAGAAGGAGTCTTAGGTAAGTTGTTTTCATCTCTAGCGCTGCCTGACTTAAACTGTGTTCCCTTCCAAGCTACATATCCTACTGTACCTCCAATAAATATTCTGGTACCCATTCCGATAGTTCTATACATTGGGTCATTTAATAGTGGGCTTAGTGTGCCAGATGTAGAGTAGGTCACCACACTACTGTTTGGATTCAGTACACCCATATATGTGAAAAGCCTTTTGTTAGATGTATTGATTGCTGCAGCGTAATTTTGATAGCAATTTCTAGGATTGTATAGATATGCCTCATTCATGTCTTCAAGACCAATCATCGTATCAATTTCTGTTCTAGGATAACAGTCAGTTCCCTTAGCACTTGATGTTAATCTGACATCTTTGCCATCAATCAAGTCACAAATAACATGGGCACCACCATACTCATAGCCCTCTGTATCAGATTCTTGGGTTGCGCCTATATAGGTATCTACTGCTGCCAAACCACCATAAGCCTCTACATCATTGAGCTTGATTTTCTCCATTCTCATAGCAGGACTTGAATGGCCAAAGTTCATAAATGCACCGCTAGAGCACATTGGTCCAAATGTGGCTGTTGTAACAACGTCAACCTCTTTCGTAACTTGTTCAACACCCTTTTCTTTCACCATATCCACAATTTCTTCAGCTGTTACCACCACTGCCTTACCACTTCGAATCTTTTCATTAATTTCTTCGTACGTCTTAGTTATGCCCATAAACACATCTCCCATTAATTTTTATCATCAAATGATGAAAATTATAGCTGGATTGTTGAAATTGTATTGGAAACAAATTCAATAGTCCAGTCAATTTTATTTTTTTTCATAGTAAACAAAAAGACTTTTCCCGAAAGAAAAGTCATCTATACTTAACTCTCATCTTTCGATCATGTCGCTGGATGTAGCACCGTTATGCAAATGCATCGGTTGCCGGGTTTCATAGGGCCAGGTCCCTCCACCACTCTTGATAAGATATCTATTCATTTGTCAATGTTGTTTGTATTATACCGAATACCTATTACGGCGTCAAGGCCAATAAAAGGACTTCACATTTTCATAAAAATTTTAGCCCCCTATAAGAGGCTTATACTTTTCACATAATTTTCTACAAATTAATTACTCAGCCAAGAACACGTACAGAATTTCTCACAACAAACTCAGAAGAAATAATGCTTGTTCCATGTTTTTCCTTGTAGTCAGGATTCTCCATCCTAGCCATCAATATCTCACCAGCTTTGACACCAATAGCTCTTGCATTTTGCTCAATCACTGTCAATCTTGGTTCAACCAATCTTGGTAATGTAATATCACCAAAAGAGACTATGGAAATATCCTGAGGAATCTCAAAACCAAGCTCCTTGATGGCAATCATGGCACCTTCTGTCATCTGGTTGTTGGTTGCATATATCAGGGTAGGTAAATTATCGATATTCTTAAGCAACATCTTCTTTACGCCTTCGTAAGCAATTTCTCTGTAATAACCACCATCCACAGTATAGGCTTCATTATAAGTTATGTTGTGACTTGTTAATGCTCTTTTGTAGCCATTGAACCTGTCAATAGCTGTACTTATACCACTTATACCTCTCACAATACCAATCTTCTCATGGCCAAGTGATATGGCATAATTAACCAACTCATAGGATGCATTTTCATTATCTTCAACGATAAAGTCAACATCTAGATTAGGTAAAATGGTATCAACCATTATGATTCGCAGTCCTTGCCTCATAAGATCCTTTAAAGGTTTCTCATCCGTAAGGCTTGAAGCTAAGATAACAAAGTCCACTCTTTTTTTCATTGAGTGCCTTAAGTTGTCTTATTTCCTTGTCAGAATCTTCATCTGTGCTACAAAGTGTTAATGTATAACCATACTTGGTAATTCGGTCTTCAACACCTCTTGCAATTTCCATAAAATATGGATTGGAAATATCTGGAACTACAAGCCCTATCATGAAGGTTTTATTCATTTTGAGGCTTTTGGCTACTGCATTAGGCCTATAACCTACCTTTTCAATAGCATCCATAACCTTCTCATAAGCCTCTTTACTAACTGGATAATTGCCGTTAATGACCCTCGAGACCGTAGCTGTAGATACGTTGGCTTCTATTGCAACTTCTTTTATTGTTGACATATATATTCTCCATGGTAATCGTTTGCTAAATTATATCATATGCTGTTATCAAATTGAAGTAGATTCCAGTCTCATTTGATGGTCAAAAAGTGTATGTTTTCACAACACTAAATTTGTATGTAAAAACCATTACAAGATAGGATAATAAAAGTGCACATGCGTAGTTCCCTAGACCTCTATACATTCCAAAAGTAAAAATAAATCTACATAATATTGTTATTCCATAGACCATAAATGCATAGCTAGCTATTAGTCCATAAGATTCTTTGATCATTTTTGCCTCACCAATTGAATAGGCTCGCCTTTTTTTTAGCACCTTCCGCTTAAAACTTCTTATTATTCCTGTATGGGCATTTGTTAAGACAAGCATGGGTATTGTTACGAAGATAAGCAAAAAAAATATTTGGAGGATTAAGCAACATATTTGATGACATATCATCCATGTATAAATTCCCCCCCACATCAATCATTATGTATGTGACAACACAACATGTAACAGCAAACAAAAGACTTAATCGCTTCACTATATTCCCTCCCAGATATACTCAATTTTACTTTAGCATGTGTACTAGAGAAGATTACTGTTTTTTAAAGAAATAAGCCCTTTCTTAAGAGATAGGGCTTATTTTGATTCTTTATCTATATTGAAGCCTTCATTATATCTATACGGTCTTCTTCAGTAAATACATCAAGAGCAATAAATTGATCAATAACATTACCAAATGCTGTGGCTTCTTTTGGACCAATGACCACTTCTTTGCCAGAATACTTTGCGATTAATTCACATAGTAATCCGTCTTGAACACCACCACCAAATATATTAACCTTGTCATAGCTCTTATTGGTAGCTTCTTCTATATGGCCAAGTGTTTGAGCAATTTGCTTAGCCAAACTTTGCTCTATAACCATTACCACTTCACCAATGTCTCTTGGCACAGCTTGTCCGGTTTCTGAGCAAAAGTCAGTGACTTTCTTAGGCATATTACCAGGTTCAAAGAATCTAGAATCCATGATATCAATGAATGAGTCAATGTTTGAATTTCTTGCTTTTTCAATCATCTCTCCAAAACCAATTTCTTTTCCTGTTTTCTCCCAGTGACGTTTTGACTCTTGCAACATCCAAAGGCCTACATGGTTTTTCAATAGGTTTACATTAGGGAACTTACCACCTTCATTGGTTAAATCATACTTAACAACCTTTTCATTCATAGTCATTTTTTTCTTGTTTTGAACCAACGATAATCCACGTTCCAGTGGCAATGAATAAAAAGTCTTTTTCATCCGCAGGAATGGACCTTATTGCAGACGCTGTATCATGACTGGTTACTGACACTACTTTTAAAGGGTCAATTTTGAGTTCATCAATAATTTCTTCTTTGACATCACCTACTACAGTACCTGACGAAATAACTTGTCTAAACATTCTATCATCAAGGTTTAGTTCTTCAATCAAGTCATGATTCCAATCCATTTTGTTATAATCATATAGTTGAGTGGTTGAAACCATACTAAACTCAGAGCTTATAACACCCGTTAAGAAATAGTTAAATAAGTCAGGCATGTTCAACATTGCAACAGCCTCATCTTTCTTTGCATGACGGTCATTGATTATTTGATTGATTGTGTTGTAACTTACACAGTCCATTCCTGTTCTTTCTTTAAAGGATTCTTTGTCATAACGCAGCAAAAGCATCTCCATACCTTCGGCAGCACGCTCATCACGGTAATGTACTGGATTGTTGATTAATTCACCTTCATCATCAAGCAGGCCATAGTCAACACCCCCCCATGTATCAATTCCTATACTTTTTACATTGTATCCCTTATTTTTCGCCTTAATTAGAGATTGCTTTAATTCGTGAAATAACCTTGGAAAATCCCAATAAGTATGTTTGTTTAGTTTAACTGGATCATTGGAAAAACGATTCACTTCATCAAGGACAATCTTTCCATTGTCATAAGTTGCGACAATGGCCCTACCACTACTAGCACCTAAATCAAGTGCCATCACTTGGGTACCGTTCATTTTAAACGACCCCCCCTTTCTTTAACAAAATATTCGCATAAAGAGCTTTGTCGGATGTTGCTACAATAGCATAAACCGTTCTAGATCTGTCATAAAAATCAAAACGATCAATGTTTTCAACCACTTCATCTGCATAGCCTTTAGATTTAATAATATCTTTGTAGGTATCCCAAATTACAGGTACAGTAGGATCACCTTTGACAACTTCCATGAGTGTTACTGGTCTATCACTGTAAGTATCTAATGGAAAATAATCAAGAATTGCATCAAGTAAAGGTGCCACATCATGACCATCTGCTCTAACCACTGGTACACCTTGACTGTGAGATGGATAGTTGCCATCGGCGATGATAATCTCATCGCCGTGGCCCATCTCCATTAGTATCTTCAATAACTCTGGTGAGAGAACCGGAGGTATATTCTTTAACATAGTTTTTTCCTTTCTAGTTCAACAACTAATGGGAATTTCATATTCTAATTATTTTTTGTACTGTGCGCCATAAGTTTTACAAGCTCTAAAGTCAGCACCTTCAAGGTCTGAAGTTCCATGAGCTGCCCATGCTTTTGGTCTAAAGATACGCTCATCTTCAACGTTATGCATAGCTACTGGAATACGAAGCATTGAAGCCAATGTAATTAATTGATCTCCAATGTGTCCATAAGATATAGCACCATGTTAGCACCCCCCCAAGTGTTCATTACTGAATAAACATCTTTGAATGCACCTTTGCCTGTTAACTTTGGTGCGAACCAAGTTGTTGGCCATGTTGGGTTCGTTCTCATGTCAAGGACATCATGGGCTTCTTTTGGAAGTTCTACAGTATAACCTTCAGCGATTTGAAGTACTGGTCCAAGACCCTTAACAATGTTCACACGTGACATTGTAATTGGCATATTACCTTTTGTTACAAATCTTGAAGAGAACCCTCCTCCTCTGAAGTATCCTGCATCCGCTGGACAAAACTCCGTAGCACCAAGACACTTAGCTGCTTCTTCTTCTGAAATATCCCAGAATGGTTTCATTGCTGGGTTACCATCAGCGTCAGATTGTTGTCCTGTTCCATCAAGCGTTGTTGATCCACTGTTAATTAAGTGGATGATACCGTCTTTTGCCATTCCATCTAGTTTATAACCTGTAACACGCTCAACTGCTTCTGGACTCCAGTATGTTCTTACGTCTGAGAATATTTGAGCAGTACCTGTTAACAAGTGTCCAAATAACATTGGTACGCCGTTTAAACTATCATTCTCTGTTGCTACTGTATAAGATTGTCTAATACCATTCCAGTCAAATGATGTGTTAAGCATTGTCTCAAGGAAGTCACCATTAGGTCTATAGTCAGTCCATTGTCTTTGTCCTTGGAAACCTGCAACGATAGCGTTGTGACCTTCTGCTTCTTCGCCAAATCCAATTTCACGAAGGCGTTCATTACCAACCATTAAATCTCTAAATATTAAGGTCATCTTTACAACGAATTCCCAGTCAGAATCTAGTTTTTCTCTTGACCACTTCTTGTCTTCATCGTTAAAGTCTGCACCTTCAATGCAATTTTCTTTAACCCATGCAAGAGCCTTCTCGTACTCAACTGGGTCATAAATACCTTCTTCAATACGTCTTGAGATTTCACTCATATCTACATATTCATTTCTCATACCTAAGTAGTCACTAAAGAAGTTAGAATCTACAACTGATCCTGCAATACCCATTGATACTGAACCAACTGATAAGTAGGATAGGTCTTTCATTGTAGCAAGGGCAATACCTGACTTAACGAATAACAATAATTTATCTTGCACATCTGCTGGAATTGTTTCATCTCCTGAGTCTTGTACGTCTTTACCGTAGATAGAGAAGACTGGAAGTCCCATTTGGTCATGTCCTGCAACTGCTGCTGCAAGGTATACAGCTCCTGGTCTTTCTGTTCCGTTAAAGCCCCCCCAGATTGCTTTTGGTCTAAGACCGTTCATATCTATTGTCTCAGTTCCATAACACCAACATGGTGTCACTGTAAGAGATACCCCCCCTACGCCCTCTTTTTGGAACTTTTCTTCACATCTAGCTGCTTCTGCCACACCACCAATAGTTGTATCAGAGATAACACACTCTACTTTTTCACCACTGGCATGTCTTAAGTTCTCTTCAATAAACTTAGCAGCGTTCTTTGCCATGTCCATTGTTTGATCTTCAAGTGATTCTCTTACACCATTCATTCTTCCATCAATTGTTGGTCTAATTCCAACTTTTGGTAATCCACCATTGAGTCTAAAACCTTTGTTCATTTGTAAATCCTCCTATATATTCTTCTTGTGTATGTTGTTTGGTAATCGTTTACTCTTATCCCGTAAGAATCGTCAGTAATCGTTTACTAAGATTACAAAAAATTATAGCATTCAACACATAAGCTCAGATGCCATAATTGTAGTAATCGTTTACTAAATTATACCACCCTACACAACTTTGTGTCAACGAAATTAGGGGGGGATACATCAAAAATTTGATGATTCTGATAAAAATATCAACTATTGCATGCTAAACAAGGATTATCCCTACTTACAAAATCATCTAATCCATAAGATGATACTAATAATCGCTCTCAATTCATGGTATAATTGTACTAGGATAATAGTCTCTAATCTTATAATACATACACTAATAAGAGGAAGTGATATTTTGAAAAAAAACCAAGGTCTACCTCAGAGAAGAAAAATCATTCGTTGAAGTCCCAATTACAGACGATGATAAACCAGCAATCCAAGAAGAAGTTATACGTAAATGGCAGACAATCATCAACCTTATCGCAGAAATAATGTCTATACCTGCAGGACTTATTATGAAAATCACCCAAAGTCATATGGAGGTATTTCTGAAAAGTGATTTCGAAGAAAATCCCTACCCAGATGATGGATGTGATACCTTAGGACACGGACTTTATTGTGAAACTGTTATTGGTCGTGACAATCGACTTCTTGTGGAAGACGCACTAAGTAGTGAAGTCTGGAAAGACAACCCTGATGTTGCCATCGATATGATTTCATATCTGGGTTTTCCAATTAAATGGCCTGATAATGAGTTCTTTGGGACTATATGTGTCCTTGATTCAAAGGCGAATTCTTATAGCAAGCTCTATTCTCAGCTTCTTGAAGAATTTCGCAATACTATTGAACTGGACCTTGACCTACTCCTCAAAAGAAAAGAACTGAACTATTATGCTGAAACGGATTTATTAACAAATACCTACAACCGACGCAAAATTGAAGCCTTAGCAAACACCGAATTCAAAAGAAGCGCAAGGAGTAAAAGCAAATATGGTTTGGTTCTATTTGATTTAGATAAATTCAAGAATATTAATGATACTTATGGTCATGACATAGGTGATCAAGTCCTTGAGACTTTTTCCTTGGCTATCAAGAACAGAATACGTGCTACAGATGTCTTTGGTCGCTGGGGGGGCGGTGATGAATTTGTCTTAATCTGTCCTGATACAGATGATGATGGTATGAAAGAATTGCTTAAAGCCATCAAACCTGAAGTCCTTAAGCAGATCAAAGCTATCATCCCTGATGCCGACTATAGCTACGGTTTCAGTGTTTTCACCAAAACCGACACCAACTATAGCCAAATCATCAAACGGGCTGATATAGATATGTACAATAACAAAGGCTGGAAGAACAAATAGACTTAATCTATTAACTTTGGCTCTCTGTCTTCAGCAAGAACCAACATATTACTGACTTCTGGCCAACAGCTTCCGTTGAAAACACCTCCAACACAACGCTTTGACTCCCAGTCTGACATATTAACTCTTTCACTGATAAAGCCAGATGGCAATCGCTCAGGTTCTACCCTTTGATTTAAGGTACCAAGGGATGCTGCATCCTTTGGTACATCCCAAGAATATATAGGGCGTTCATTGGTTGACATGTACTGACTGATTGTTGATGTGATTTCTTTATATAAAGTATAAAAAGCATCTTCACCTGTAAACTCATATAGTCTTAATAAACCAAGACCTGACAAAGTGCATATACCAGGTGCTGAATGTTTATTCTGTACATTGGCAAAAACAGAGCCTATTGTCTTCATGTCCAGTTTGTTAAATTCACTACCTACAGGGAATTTATAGTTATAGGCAACTGTCCAACTACTGCATAGATGAGCACAAGTTTTGGCATATTCAAGCCATTTCACTTCTCTAGTTTCATCATATAACTCAACGTATGATTCTAACAATGCGGCCGCACTTTCACTATCAGGACACTGAAGGATTTCAGCTGGTCCACCAGTTGTATAACCTTTACTTAAGAAATTATCATAATAGTAATCCCCCCTATGGCTTTGGCAGTCTCTAAATAAACTTCATTCCCAAAATATCTATAAGACCTTATAAGTGCTGCCGGACACAAAGCGCCTGCCACTGAGCCACCAATTACTATTTCTCCGGTTTCTACATTAAGAAACTGACCCATCTGGCCGTAAGTTTTGAATGTTTTTACAAATGCATCTGCACAAGCCTTAGCGCTCTGAATGAATTTTTCAGGTACTTCTTTCATCAACTCAAAATGTTTATACATAAAGTAAAGGACATCTGCTGAACGCCTAATCAAAGTTAAGTTCTCTGTATTTGGATAACCAAACCCATCATGGATCACTTTACCATTCTCATCTGCATTGGCTATAAACAAGCCACTTAGACCTTGATTTTTTTATTGCAAAATCCAATGTTCTTACAGCACGTTCATATTCTAATTGACCACCTAATTTCATCAATGTATAGCTTGAAATAGCGCCTCCACACCAACCTGCACCCCCCCAGTTTGGCCATCCATCACCTTTGATAACGGCACCATAGTAGCCTTGATCTTCAAACCAATTCCATTCATTGTATTTATCTATGTGTACCTTGATCTGCTCTTCTTTACTGATTGTCTTTGGTAGGGTGTCATCAAAGCCCATACATTTTCTGTTTTCGAAGAAGAGTCTATAGAACTCTGTGATAGAGTTACAATCAAATTCTAACACTTTATATGGAATATCTACCTGTACATCTTCCCATTCTTCATTATTTTTTTACCATCTGAGGCCAGATATATTTATAGGATCTCTTTGCAGGGTAAGTTAACCTTGCAATACCTTTCTCATAAGCAAGTCCTAGGTTCTCACCATCGATTTCTTGTACTGTAAAGACAAAAGTACATTTATTCATTGATGGTGTGAACACACCTATACAAGGCACGGATGCATCACCTGTTGTCACTTCAATAATGCCGCTTCCATCTTCATTAAGTCTTGGTACATCCGTTATTGTTGTGACAATATCAACACCAAAATCCTTAGAATCATACATTGGTGGATAAGGTACTTTCAAACTTTTAAATCGGTTTCCATTATAACAACATGCTGGAATAAGCACATATTCACTGCCGTTGCATCCATTTATTTTTATATCTACTATAGCCATAACTAATCCTTTCAATTTGGAGATTCATATGTTCTCCGTACATATTTTCATTATGTCAATTACAAAAGGGAAGTCGAGACATTCTCGACTCCCCCCCTTCTTATCATTGTCTATGTCAATTACTACATGACTGCTATAATTCTATTTTGTTGCTTTCCAAGCATCAATCTGCGCCTGCATTTCTGCAATGATTTCATCAGCACCAGCATTGGCAAGTTTTTCTTGGAATTGTGGCAATATCTCCTCAACAGCCATACTACCAGTATCAATTGCTGCAATGAACTCATCTACAACAGAGTTACACTGCGCTATCTGTGAATTCACTGGCTCTGCATTGAATGCAAATCCAAGAAGTGGTGATGGAATTCCACTTTCATTCATTTCAACTGTTTTTTCCCATACATCTGGAATTGAGCCTTCAAGTAAGTATGCGTTACCTGTTGAACCAAATAACCACTTAGTCCCTGGATTATAGCCAGCATCAGCAATTGGACTTATGAAAGTATCATCAATTTTGTTATAGTGCGTTCCTTCAATACCATAAGATAGTAAATTATATAACTCTGGGTCAGTATTAACAAGTTCCATTAACATCATTGCTCTCTCTGGATTTTGTGATGTAGCGCTAATACCTTGCATTGTTGCAATAATTGAACTTGTGTATAACACAGGCTCTGAGAATGGTTGCATGTATGCTTCAAAACCATACTTGGCCTTGTAATCTACTTCTGAACTTGGTGAATAATTACCTTGAACTTGAACAGCAATTTTTCCTGCTTGCTCTTCTGGGCTAACATCGTTAATTGCTATGGCGTCTTGTCTAATATAGCCTTTTTCGTAGAAATCTCTATTGGTTGTCGCATAAGCTAAGAATTCAGGACTCTCAAACTGGTTAATAACTGTTAAGTCATCATCTGTAACCTTAATAACACCAGGTATATTTCTACCACCAATCTCATCAAAACCATTAGCAGCAAGATGCATTCCCCCCCAGATTGAACCAGCCGCTGCATAATTTCCAAGAGGTGTTACATCGCTTTCACCTTCTTTGATTGCAGCCAATAATGGTTCAAGATCTTCGTAATTCTTAATTGTGCTTGTATCGAAGCCATATTTATCAGCAAGCTCTTTGTTAACTGCAAACGAGTTGGTCATAGTCGAGATTTGATAATTAATAAGACCATATATATTTCCGTTCACTTTTGTTGCATTCCAGAATTTCTCAGGAACAATTGTCTTAAGTGTTGGTGCATAAGTATCAAGTAAGTCATCAAGAGGCATAAATGCTTCTTTTTGAACATTCTGTAGATAGTTGTTTGACCAGTTGGCTGTAAAACAAATATCAAACTCTTCACCTGCGTTAATCATTAAGTTCATTTTGTCATCATAACTACCCCCCCAATCGATAACCTGGAAATTAACAGTAGCATTGATTTTTTCCTTAATAATCTCATTGGCTTTTTCATAAACTGCATTTTGATCAGTCTGTGGTGAACCAATATAGTACCAGCTAAGCTCTACATGCTCCAGTGTTTCTGCCTCTTCAGTGTCAGCTGATTCTTTGGTATCCTCTGTTTTCTCAGATTCTGTTGTAGCACTTTCTTTGTTAGCATCTGTTCCTTTCACTTCTTCTTTTGCGCCACACCCCCCCGAAATGATCATTACCATTGCTAGTAACAGTGCTAAAAACATTTGTAGCTTTTTCATTGTAAATCCTCCTTAGTTTTATTAAAACTTAAATGTATGCCAAAAGCAACTATTCCTTAATTGATCCAACCGTTAGCCCTTTAACGAAATACTTCTGAAAGAATGGGAACACAAACAGCATTGGTCCTGCTGCAACAATACACAGTGCCATTCTAAGACTTTCGTTTGGTAGCTTGGTGATATCAATTTTGACAGAAGAACTGCTTAGGTCACTGGTTAAAAATTGTATCTCTTTCATAATTCGGTACATCATATATTGAAGTGGCACCAACTCTTGGCTCTCAATAAATAAAAGACTTAGCCACCAATCGTTCCAATATAACAATAAGATGAATAGTCCAATAGTTGCCAGCCCTGGCTTGGACAGTGGCAATACAATGCTCCAAAAGGTTCGAATCTCAGATGCACCATCAATTTTGGCTGATTCAATCAGACTATATGGAATCTTTTGAAAAAATGTTCGTAGTAATAGAATATGCCAAGCATTGGCTGCATAGGGCAATATGAGGGCCCATACTGTATCCTTTATACCCAATACCGTTGATACAACAATATAGAGAGGCACCATCCCACCATTAAAGAGAAGTGTAAAAAAACACAATAAATGAGATAGGTTTTTTTATAACCAAAATCCTTTCTTGATAAAGGATAGGCAATAAGAGATACAACCGCCAAACTAAAAACTGTACCAAATAATGTAACAAAAATAGATATGCCATAAGCATTTAGAATCTGCTTAGGTGCTTTAAACAGATACTCATATGCCTTAAAATCAATGCTCTTTGGTATAAGTTTATAGCCAAACTCAACAATATCACCTTGATTAGACATTGATATGGATATCACTGCAATGATTGGTATAATGCAGAGAAAGGCAAATATGCCCAATATGCTGTTTGCCGTCAAACTGACAAGCTTCCTTGATGATTTACTTTCAATCATGTATCGTCTCTCCTTGTTATGTCTTTAAAATAGTGCATTCTCACTGTTGATTTTCCTAACAATATAATTGGCCGCAACAACTAGTATTAGTCCTACAACCGATTGATATAAACCTGCCGCAGAAGCTAAGCCTGTTTCTCCAGTAACCCGCAATGCCCTAAATACATATGTATCAATTACATCTGTTGTCGGGTACAAAAGTCCAATCTGCCTTGGTAAGAAGTAAAACAATCCAAAGTCTGCAAAGAATATCCTGCCAACTTGCAATAGTGTGATCACAGTAATAATTGGTGATAACAATGGTACTGTAATATACCTGATCATTTGTAACTTGCTAGCGCCATCAAGGACAGCCGCTTCGTAGTAGGATGTACTGATACCCATAATGCCTGCATAATATATGATGCTGAAATAACCGGCATTCTTCCATATATATGAGAATGTTAATATAGATGGCCAATACTGAGCTTTCGTATACCACTGAATACTTTCGAATCCAAGACCGTTCAGGGCTGTGTTCACAATTCCCAATTTCATATTTAGGAAGCCATATAACATATACGCCACAACAATCCACGATAGAAAATAAGGGAAAAAGAAGACCGTTTGATAAAATTTGGTTAGCATTTTACTTCTCAACTCATTAAGTAAGAGTGCAAATAGTAATGAGAATAGAAGAACTAACACTATAAACAATGCGTTAAGCCCAATTGTGTTCCTTGTCACCCGCCATGCATCCTGAGAGGTGAAAAAGAATTTGAAATTATCAAGTCCTACCCATTCACTTCCAATAAGTCCTAAATTAGCTCTATATTTCTTAAAAGCAATAATCATCCATGCCATTGGCGCGTAATTAAAAATAAATAGTAATACGATGGCAGGTATGCACATTATTAATAGGACATAATTGTTCCTTAGTTTTTTTTAACATATGTATCTTTCCCTTCACATTTCTTTTGTTATAACAGAATCATGTATCTATTCTGCTCACTTGCTGATAAAATCATCATAGACCCATAACTTAATTTCTTGTAGAGTAAAATATGACCATGACTATAATATGTGAATAAACGCCACTTCAAATTCCATACATCCCCCCCTCTAAAATATGACTAAATAATCTGTGTAATAAATCCCCCCCAATCCCTTTAATTTAGAGGGTTTATAACATGTTTTATGTCATTTCTGTAAAAAGTGATTTAATTGACCAAAACTCATAGGTTCGATACAATAGAATTAGTTATACATCCTAAAGAAGAAGAAGTGATCTTATTGTTCAAACAAAAATCTCCAATCAAACAACAACTTAATATAAGGTTTTTCCTGCCATTCACCCTATTGATAATGGTCATCGTTATGGCGCTTACATCATCTATGTATTATTACTATCAAGAAACAACATTACCAATTATGTATGACCATATTAGCGAGAACCTTAAGCAATCTAGCTATAGTGCCAACTACATGATGGAATCAGTTAATAATCTACTGTCACAAATGTTTCTGGATTCAAAAATCACCACCCTAATGTACGCCAGTGGCAATTATGATCCTATGCTCCTAAGCACAGGACAAAAAAGCTTATCCTCATATAAACATTCATCACCCTTTGTCCATTCCATCTATGTCTATAATTCTAATTTGGACAGTTTTTTCACTAGCCTTCCTAACTTAGGTCGCCAAGACAGTGAAACTTTTTTTGATACAAGCATTTTAGAGCTTATGAAAACTTATGATACCAACAGGAGACTTGTACCCATTCCAAGACAAGTTAAATCAAACACGATTCCCTTCTCAGAGGACCGTTTCATAGACTGTTATACTTTCGTATACTTCGAAACATTAGAGCAGGGACGTATCAAGGATGCCATCATCGTTAACATCAATCAATCTTATGTCAAGGAACTCCTTAGTTCTTACGAAACAGATTTGCAAAGCACAAGATTGGTCACTGACATGAATGGAGAAGTGGTATTAGATACTGAACTCTACGAACTTCATACTGACTTGTCCAATAATCGATTCATGGAAGTCATATTAGAAACTTCAAACACAAGAGGTTATTTTGTTACTGATATGAAAGATGGCCGCTCTCTAGTCACCTTTGAAAAACTCAATGTTCCCGATTGGTACTGATTAACATCACACCCTTTGACTATTTGTCACAGCGCTTAAGCCGTATTAAAGTTTTTTCATTAATCATTACCTTTATCCTACTAATCTTCGGCATCGTTTCCTCTACACTACTGTCAAGATACAAATATAGGCCAATCAAAAAGGTGCTTCATGATGTTTCACTTCTAGAAGATAACAAACGTAAGAATTATTACAACTTAAGGCAGTCTTATTTAAGAAAATTACTTAGAATGAAAGCCAATGATTTGATAGGACTTGATGATAATGATAAAGAGCCCTATACAATCAAATTTGATGTTCAAAGGCAAAAACAATTCATACTTATTGCTATTGATCACTTTAATAATGTAAAAAAAGACTCTTCTATTGAGGATATGGAATTAAAAAGGTTCAGCATCGTCAATATTGCCGAAGAACTCTGCAACAAACACTATCCATGTGAATGTATTGATATGCAAAGTGACCACTTAGTACTGGTCTTCAATCGCGAGGATCAGAGTCATGCCAATTATAGTCAGCTCTTGAAGTCACTGTGTGTCGAATTGCAAGAGACTATATCAGAGCTTTTGAAACTTAAAACAAGCTTGGTTATAGGTCCTAAAAATCTTGCCCGAACAAGTATGAATGCCCTCTATAATGAAAGCCTCTATGCACTAGACTATCGATTGGTTTATGGTTATGGCAGTGTCATTGATTATGAGGAGATTGCAGATAAAGGTCTTGAACCCTATGAAATGGACCTTAAACGTCTTAAGAAATTAGTAGAAACTGTTGTTTCAGGTAAGACCAATGAAGCAATTAGTCAATATGATGAAATGCTTATCGATGCTCTTGAATGTACAGCTGATTCCATAAGGCACCTTCATATTCAGATTGCATTCGCACTGAATGACAATCTCATGTACATCAAATCCCAAGGTGATTACCACCTAATGGAACTTGACCAACTGTTGAGAGCAATAACTGATTCTGAAACCATAGCCGATATAAAAGAATTGTTTATGTCACACTTTGAATCAATCGGACAGCTGATTGGGGGGCTATAAGCCAACCTAAACATCAAGAACTGATTGATAACATCAAAATATATGTGGATGAGAATTACAGTGATGCCAATCTATCCTTGAATATGATTGCAGACCACTTCAAGATGTCGCCACTATATACCGGTAGATTATTCAAACAACAAAGCGGCATGTCTATAGCCAATTTCATCAATGAAATCAGGTTGTTTCATGCTGAAGAACTACTAGAAAACACCAACCATACCATTAATGAAATCGCTGATATGATTGGTGTTACCAATAACAATTACTTCTATTCACTTTTCAAAAAAAAGCATGGTATGACCCCCCCTACGCTTTATCGTAAGAGCCTTAAAGATAAGGCCTAGGACTTTAAAATAATTGATAAATTATTTGTTCTCAGATTGTAAAATGGAACCCCCCCTGGATACATATGATGTTCAATATGGTAATGCATTTTCCAATATAAGAATCCCATTACTGGCCCAAGCATAATAGTTTTTGAATTAAGTCTGAAATCAGTTGATGCCTTAAGTGGGCCAATCTAACATAGTTTGAATTCATCTATCCAATAAAACAAAACAACTCAAAAAAAATATATCCGTAACAAACGCTTGGAAAGTGCCAAGATACTGCTTCTTACCACCAATTCCAGTATGACCAACATTGCATTATCCGTTGGCTTTAACAACATTTCGTACTTTAATAAGTCATTCAAAGCAACTTATCATATTTCACCGTCTGACTTTAGGAGTCAACAGTTAAATAAACCGATTGCTAAATAGCCTTGAAGATATGCACTTCTGAGGTGAAATCACCTGCGCCCATAATAGAAATTATAGAATATTGTCCTCTCTTAATCTTTCTTTCCACTGCTTCACAAATAGTAAGAACACACTGGATGTCCAAGTATATGCACCATCACATAAGCTTTCACCAGTTTTGGCACTGTAGTTCTCTCCAAAACCATTCTTAATGGCATTCTTGACATATCGTTTTACTATTTCATAGGCTGTAGCCATATCACCGATTTGCTTAAGTCCACTGACAACCAAGTATGTAGAAGGGGGGGCCCAAATTGGTCCACGCCAATAATGACCAACATAACACTCACTATCAAGAAGTTCTGTTACAAGACCATAGTCTGTTATATGCTTCTTAAGTTTGTCGATCGTTATATTTTGTGTTGCTTCTGACAATTTGTCTCCAAGAATGATGGATTCAAGTGGCATAAGTGAAGATGAGACAACTGGGGGGTCATGCCTTCAATACGAACTGGCAGTATCTCATTGTCAAATAGGTGATATTTGTCAAAGGCCGCTTTATGCTGTGTCATTTTCTCCATCCAAACTGCTGCTTCCTCTTCTTTGCCAAGTCGAAGCGCAATTTCTGACAGACTTTCAAGCTGCAATATAATGAAAGCGTTCAGTTCTGGTGTAATGACGTCACCACCATCATTGAAGACACTGCCATTATCCCAACCGCTTTCGTTATTATGGAAATAGTAGCACAAACCAGTATTGTCATCATGTCGATGATTCAACCACCAATTTGTCCACTTAATTAGCGGTTCGTATATCTCTTCTAAATAACTGTCAATATTTCTGATTGCCATCATCTGTTTTAAGACATAACCATGAATTGGCAATTTGTAATAGGTTCTTGAAATATAACCATCTGAAATCACATCTGGTAATGAACCATCAACGTGCTGGTTATCAAAAACAACCATCATCTGATCCCATGCAAAATCAGGATCATCATACATTAATATCATTGCATTGAAACAGTGATCCCATGCCCAGATTTTGTTCATCCAGTTCTTAGACATTAACATACCAGGTCGTGTTATATGCCCACCAACACTTACTACAGACGACCAGTTAATGTAAGCCGCTTTTTCTATGCCAGCGAGTGCTTCCTCATCGATCACACCTTGGGTATATCTAGCCAAGTATGCAGAGAATTCTTCGTCCACTACAGCTTTACAACTGTCATAGTCAAGTTCACTATCCGGTAATACAAAAGTTGAGTCGTATTCCGTTAATGTCATCTCGAATTCAGCGTTGTCATCTAATTTTGAGAATATTTTGATGTTGGTACAAAACCATCCATCCCAGTCAAAACTAATATCACAAACACCTATTACTGCTCTTGCATTTATTTTCAGACCATTCTCAAAACTGTTGAACTCAACTGAACCATCTTTTACTTTATGAAGGTGGTCGATAAGATTGTACTCCACAGCATGAAATTGAATGTCTATACCTTTGCCTTTAATCTGGAGCTCATCTTTGCTTGGGTAACACATCTTAATTTCGCCTTCTGCAGTTATGATTGTAAGTTCTGTTGGTGTCATCTCATAGGTATAATCGAGTATAACACCGTCTTTTAGAAAATCTATTCTAAAAATAGTTGAAGCCTTTGAAAAAGTATGAAGTGATCTTAAATACAATCCTTCTTCTTCATTAAATCGTTTGAATTCATTTTTATCTAAATAGGATATGGCCATATAGGAACCTTTTGTACTGAATGGTTCTTTTCTAAGGTTATACATAATTATTCCTCCTTAAACTTCTGGTAACTGTTCAAGCATCGACTTCAGCAGATATCTGTCTTTTTGATATGCGATGTCCCCCCCCGTTACATTATTTAGTTCCTTCTCATCATTGCTTAAATCAAACAGTTGGGTATTCCCACTGTGATAGTCAATGAATTTCATGTCTTTATATTTAACCATTTCCCATTGTGTTTTCTTCCCATCTTCATCAGGCCAATACCACTCAGAAAAGACTGGTCTGTCGGTTTCTTCTTTAGAAAACGGAATCATTGATTCACCTCTTAAACCACCAGGTATAGGAATATTTGCCATGTCACATAAAGTAGGAAATAAGTCTACATGAGACGTATTGGTTCTAACCCTTTTACCGCTAGGAACCTGTTCACCAACCAGTATCATTGGCACTCGTACAGAATCCTCATAGAAACATCCTTTTTGCCATAAACCGTGTTCACCTGCAAGTTCTCCATGATCAGAGGTATACATGATATCAAATTCTTCCATGACACCCATCTCTTCGAGGACATCAAGCACTTCACCAATCTGACTGTCCATGAACTCAATGAGCGCATAATAAGATGCTCTGGCATCCAAGATCATCTCTTGTGTGATACCTGCAGGTTCATCTGCATGATGACGGTTCATCATCTCATCAGGAAACTTATTTAAATCTTCGTTCTCTAAGGTGATTTCCGGCATTGTAATACGTTCTCGGTAATAGTCGAACAATTCTTTTGGTGCTATAAATGGACAGTGAGGGCCTTTAAATGAAACCTGAAATAACAGTGGTCTGGAATTCTGATATTTTTGATCAATGACACCCTGAAAATAGTTTTTGAGATGCAGTATGGATTCTCTTGTGACAGACAAATCAAACAGCATAAACTGATCATCACCAACCCCCCCAGCTGTTTTTAACATATAAGGCGTATAACCACCATACTCACCATACTTGATATCCATCAATCCATTGGCTGCATTCATACCACCAACCACATCGTTATCACCAAGATAACCTTCAATCAGTGTGTGATCGAAATACTCCATGTCGCCATATGGTCTGTGCATCCATCCATGCATCTGATCCATCCCGTGAAAATGCATTTTCCCAACACACGTTGTCATGTACCCATGTTTTGCAAAATGATACATATATGTATACGCATCTGAAGGCAAAACAGATTCAAAAAAAGAGTGTTTTGTTCTCTCTTGGCAATAAACCAGTTAACATGCTGTACCTTCCAGGTGTACAGACAGGATTGTTACAGTAATGGTTCTCATATACAGTCCCCCCCATTGATGCCAACCTGTCCAGATTAGGTGTTCTAACCAAAGTATCACCGGCAAAACCGCTAATATTAGGGGGGGCATGTTGATCCGAACATAAAATTAATTGGTGTCGATTCATATGTCGATTTGTCTGCATTACAAACGTCCTTTCTATATGCAATAATATTACTAATACTATATGAGATAGCTTGACTTTTTTTCTATTTGAATTCTTTAGCTTTTATAACTTCAATCAGTTCTTCGATTGAACCTACCCGTTTCCCCCCCAAATATATGCCTTCCCCCCCACTCAGTTCTTTTATGTCATGGCAATCCGTACCTCTTGTTTTTGGCAAATCATACATATCTGCTACTCTATCAGCCATCTCATCATCAATCTGTCTGCCACATTTTACGTTAGCACTGTTTACCACTTCAAATCCGCCAACCCTATCTGGATATAATCGTATGCACTTTATATAATCACGGTTCCTAAAAGGATGGGCCTGTATTAAAAATCCCCCCCCATGGTCAATAATTTTTCTTATATATGTCTCTATGGACCAACTCAGCATTTCAGGGTGTTTTAGCAAGAATGTTTTATCAAGTCCATAAGTTAAAAACTCCGTTCCGTCATCACTGTACTCCCAACCAAAGAACACATCAAAATCACCAATTCTATCAGCTTCTTCTTTTGCCAATTCATAGCCAAGACAGTGCTGTTCTACTTGGACTTCCCATGGTTTTGACCGATCAACTCGAGTAAATCCATTGATGAAATGATCTGTAATGACCATCCCCCCCTTATAACCTGCTTCGTGATAGGCTCTAACCATTTCTTTTGCTGTTGAATTGGCACACCAGCTCACTTCACTGGTATGACAGTGTGTGTCGTACTTATATGTATAGTTATTCATCTGAATTCCTTTCTGATGGAAATATATGTTCTAATTTATTGAGTAGAAACAATGTTATTAATACAATACACGTTGTTGATATTGCAACGATATACAAACCACAACCACAGGCCAACCCTATAACTGCACAGGTGAAAATGCTAGATGCAGTGGTCAATCCACTAACATTATACTTATTCTTAATAATGGCGCCAGCACCTATGAAGCCTATTCCGCTGATAATATAGGCACCCATTCTACCAGGGTCAATACTGGTCACATCTGCATAAATAACTACTAAATGTTCATTAATAATCATCGTGACACAAGCTGAAATTGATACCAATATATGTGTTCGAAGGCCTGCTGAGTGATGACTAAAAGAACGTTCAAGTCCTATTATAGCCCCCCCCAGTAATAAGGCAACGAGAACTCGTGTAACAAATTCTATCTGTTCAATACCATTCATAGATATCCTTTCACTAAAAAGATTCAAGTAATCTTTAGTACTTTATAATTGACGAAAAGTGCCTATAAATAGGCACTTTTCGTCTTATTCATACTTTATATGTGTGCTAATACATTTAATGCCTAGCTTATTTCCATGCATCCACTTGGGCTTGCATCTCTGCTACAACTTCCTCAATACCTGCCTGCTTAAGTTTTTCGTTTCTCTCAGCTGTCATAGCTTCATAATCTGACAAGATACCGTAATGAAGAATATCATTATATTCTTCCCATACAGCTGTTACATTAGCAACTTGTGTTTTAACTGGGTCATCATCAAAGTAGAATCCAAGGTCTGGTGATGAATCTGCCTGTGCATTAAGCTCTTTAGTTACTTCCCAAACGTCATCTGCTTGTGCAGGAAGAATGTATGCATTAAATTGGTTACCCATCATCCACGCATAACCTGAGTAACCATCACCATTGGTTACTTCAACTCTGTTTTCACCTGTCTTCTCATAATGTTGTCCTTCAAGACCAAAAACGATGATGTTGTATAGGTCTTTGTTGTTGTTCATAAGTTCAAGAAGCATAACAGCTCTTTCAGGGTTCTTAGATGTTCTACTTACACATGTCATATTCGAAGTAATAGAACCTGTTGAAATAGTACTTTGACCAAGAGGTTGTGCAATAACTTCATACCCATATCTTTGAAGCATATCTGCCTCAACACCTGGCTTATTAACATCACTAATCATGAAGATACGACCAGCTTTTTTCTCTTCTTCCATACTGTTGTTACCCATAGCAGCATCTGGGTGGAAGAACCCCCCCTTCTCCATCCAATCAACAGCTCTCGCATTAACTAGGTTGTCTCTTTCATTGATAACATCATCAAGAGGTGAATAGATTTTATTATCATATCCCATGTATATTGGCATATTACCAACCACTTTATGGAAATAACTATCTTGTGGTCTTTCTTCAAACATATCCCAATCTTTAGAGATATGCATAGGAATAATATCAGATTCATTATCTTTTATTGTTTGTAGAAGTGGCGTTACATCATCGAGAGATTTGATGGATCTTATGTCATCTAACATGTCATATTTTTCAACCAATTCTTTATTGAAGACTAAGTTTGCTTGCCTAAAGGCAACTTGAAGACCTGGAATACCATATAAATGTCCACCAATCTTTGTCCCCCCCTCTGTGATATTATCCGGATGTGCTTCCATTGTTTTTGGAGCATATTCATATAACATCTCATCTAGAACAACATAAGCCCCCCCAGACTCAACGTTATTCTTATAATTATTAATCCAACCTGCTGTAAAAGCAAGGTCGTATTCTTCGCCAGCTGCATCCATCAATTGCATTTTTTTGCTCGTAGTCACCCCCCCAACCAAGTCTTACAAAATCCACTGTCGCATTGATTTCAGCCTTGATGATCTCATTCGCTGCTGCAAAAACTGCCTCTTCGTCTGGTTGCTCTGATCCAATGTAATACCAAGATAAGTTGACATGCTCAAGGGCATCGGATGCTTCTGCCTCTGCATCACTTGCTACTGTTTCACTGCTTATAGTTTCTGCTTCTGTGCTTGTTGATGTCTCAACAGGCTCCGCCTCTTTTTGGCCACACCCTGTTACCACCATTACAAGTACAAGTGTTACGATAAGTAATAATTTGCTAAGTTTTTTCACGTTACTTCCTCCTTAATATTATTATATTTTATAATCTATTGACATATCAATAGATTATGAAAATCGAGTGAAATCTTGTAAGAAATGTAAAGGATATCGTATTATCCTTTTACAGATCCTAGTTGCATACCTCTAACAAAGTACTTTTGGAAGAATGGCATTATAAACAACATTGGTCCAGTAGTAATAACCGCCATAGCCATTCTTACTGATTCACTAGGAACGTCGTAGGTGTCCGAGGCACCAGGTGGTAATTTGTCCATACTCTGTAATATTGCTCTTAGATCTTGAAGTATCTTCTGTAGCAAGTACTGAAGGGGGGGGAACAAATCTGGATTATCTATGAACAATAATGCTGTCATCCATTCATTCCAATATCTCAATAACATAAACAGTCCAAATGTTGCTAGTGCTGGTTTAGACAATGGAACAACAATGGCCCAAAATATTTTAAACTCTGAAGCACCATCTATAACAGCTGACTCAAATATAGCGTCACTAATGTCCATAATAAAGGCTCGTAGTATGAAGATAAACCAAACATTGACCATAACATTGAGCAGCAATATCCATATAGTATTCTTCAAACCAAGCAATTGGGTGATTACGATATATTTAGGTACGATACCGCCACCAAAAATCATGGTGAAGAATAGATAAAAGGATAAGATACCTTTGTACTTAAAACCTTTTCTGGCCAGCACATAGGCACACATCATCATAATAATAAGGGCTATAGCTGCACCAACAAATGATGTAAATACTGTTACTAAATATGAGCTAATAATTTTATCTGGATTGGCAAAAACAAACTCATAAGCTGAAAAACTGATTTTCTCTGGAATAAAACTATATCCACTATCCATGATGGCTGTTTCATCTGAAAGTGATATGGATACAACCAGTACGACAGGCAATATAAATGCAAAACTCAGAATGAAAAAGTAGGCATATATAAGACCTTTGGATATTGTAAATTTTTCTCTCATATCATTAACTCCTAATCTGTTGTTTTAGAACAACGCACTTTCACTTCTGACTTTTTTTGACTATGTAATTGGTGATAAGTACAATAACCAAACCGCATACAGACTTATATAGTCCAACTGCTGTACCCATACCAATATCTCCCATTTCCATCAATGCTCTAAAGACATAGGTCTCAATAACATCTGTTGTCCTGTAGAGAATTGGTGAATCTTGAGGTATCTGATAAAACAAACCAAAATCTGCATTAAAGATTCTACCCATTGATAAAATAAATTGAATCAATATAACTGGTATTAATAATGGAAAGGATATCTTAGTTGCCATTTGTAACTTTGAAGCCCCCCCATCAATTTTGGCTGCTTCGTAATAAGATTTATCGATACCAATTAATACTGCATAATTAATTAATACGCCATACCCCCCCATCCATTTCCACAAGTGACTTGTTGTTAAAATGATTGGCCACACTTCTGCCTTAAAATACCAATTCACCTTCTCGCCGCCAAAGAATAAAACAATATCATTCATAATTCCGTAGGCAGGACTTAACATCGCATAGACAACGAACGCCACAACCACCCATGACATAAAGTATGGAAAAAACATGGTTGTTTGAAAGTACTTAATTGCCCATTTCTTACGAACTTCATTAAGAAGTAGGGCAACGAAAACATTCACTGCCATTCCAAGTAATATAAATGTCAAGTTGTAGGCTAATGTGTGAAAAGTTACTCTAAAAGCCGCTTCAGATTCGAAGAAAAACCTGAAATTATCGAGTCCATTCCATTCACTACCAAATATTCCTAGATCATAACGGTAATCCTTAAAGGCTAAGGTCATACCAAATATTGGTAAGTAATGAAACAAAAACATATGGATGATTACCGCGCTGCCAATAACCATAACTGAGCATTTTTCTTTTTCATTTCTCATTTCTCCTCGTTTCATATTGTAATTTCACTATAAATCCATTCCGCCTTAAATAGTAGTTCAAAGAATGCTTATTCCTTTAAAATCATGGTTTAAAATAAGCTTATTTATTTAAAATCAGTGAAATTATCAATGAATAAACCCTTGATTTACAAGGGTTTAGGGCATTGCTAAAGAAACTCACAAAAAAAGAAAGCTTTAGTTTCTACCAAAGCTTTCTATAAATAGTAATATTATTGATTGGCACGATAAATTGTAGGCGTAACACCATACTTTTTCTTGAACAAAGTAAAGAAATAGGATTGATTCTCCCAACCAACTTTGTCAAGGATATGTTCTACACTGCTTTTACTCTCAGTCAACAACTTCGCTGCCCTCTCAAGTCTATAATCATTGATAAAAGATGCAATGGATATGCCTGTGTCCTTTTTAAACAGGGTATTGGCATATTTAAGAGATAAACCTTGTGATTTTGCTATAAGATTGGGTGTCATACTATAATCATCATAATTCTCATCAATATACTTTTTGATGGCATCTACCAAATCATTTGACCGGCTTTTCTTACTTTCTTTCATTTGTTCCATAACTTTTGACATTGTGTCACCAAATAGTTGGTTAATCTCATCAAGGGTTTCAATGTTGAAAACAAGATTGTTCCATTCTTTAAGATCAATTTCAAAACTTAACTTCGCATTACTTTTCATCATGTTAATTGTATCAATAATTGAAAGACTCAGGTAGGATATAGCCAGCCTTACATCATCAATCTCATATTTCTTAAGAGATGCAAATATTTGATTACATTTTTGAAGGCATTTGTCCATTTCTTGGGCCTTCAAATGTCCTAACATAGCTTTGGTCATATCCACTGGTAACTTAAAATCTTCTTTATCTACAAGACCTTCATCATTAAAAATTATACTCTCATACCCTGTTATCAATTTTCTTTGTGCTAAAAGTTTCAAAAGTTCATATACACTATGGATGTCAGCAAGAGAACGGATTATAGGACTAACTGTTACAGTTATTGTTCTGCCAGTTAAGACCCTAACATTTTCTTGAAGTATACCTAACAAAGAGGTCGTATCTTCATCATTAACGGATAATGCCTGACCTACAGGTATATTCATAAGGACAATATGATGATATTCACCTTCCATTATCTCGAAATCATAAAGATGTGATAATTTCTCAGCGATAATTTCTTCAATTTGTACTATGACCGCATTTGCATTGTTACTTGTATCCATTTTGGTATAGCCATCCACAGTTATATGCAACAACTGCATTCTCTTACTTACATCTACCATAAATTCAAGGTTCTGGCATTTTTTTTCAACCTCATCCATACTAATAATCTTCTTGCTAAGAATATTGAACAGGAACTGGGTCTTCAGGCTTCTCATATTCTTGGTTTTGAAGCTCTGTAAGGTCACCAAATCCTGATGGACATCTTCAAACATTGATTGCATCACATAAAATTCATTGCCTTCCATGTGACTATGGCCATCAGCGTCAAACAACATCTGCAGGTTACTTTTCAGATTAAGGATTGGTTTGTAAAAGACTTTGGACAAGATAAACGATATAATTAGCCCTATAACCAAAAAGCCTAACATAATAATAATTGTGAAGGAATTGATTACTCTAATACCTGCATAAACTTGGTCTTTTGCAGAATAATTAATAAGGACAATTCCCTCAACCCTCAAATGATTATAAGAGACAATATGTTCTTTATTATCTATTTGAAATTCAATAGCACCTTTATCATCTGTCTGATTCATAACTTCTGTAAAGAATGCTTCATTAATAATTGAACTATCGTAATAATCATCATCACTATGAGCCATTACAGTACCATCTTTTTGCACTACTATTAAGGTACTCTCATTATCTAAATTCTCATCTGTCATATTATGAATACTCTCAATAAACCATTCTGCATTCACATTGACTACATAAGCACGTTCAAGCTCACCAGTTTCATAATCAAAATTGGTGAAAATATAAGTATACACATCAGCGTTAATATCAGAATGAAATCTTACCTTCTCAATAACCCTTGGTTTGACAGTAATTCTGACTGATTCTGGAGATATGCTCTTAATAATGTCCCTTATCTCCAAATCTTCCATATCTTCTGCCACTCTGTAAGCATTACTACTACCCACTACATAAAAGGCATCCGTATTAGCGTTGTACATGTAAAAAGAATGTACAAACTCCATATTATCTTTATATCCAGTCATCAAATCCATTAAACGCCAAATGTCTAATGAATTATCTCTTGTGACTTCTGTATTTATTAGTTGATTAACCTTAACATCGTTAGACAACCTTAACAAAAATGATTCAACCGAGTTATGCATGAACTGAAAATTGTGGCTGGTAAGAGATAATATTTTCTCATTAGATCTTTTAATAGAATTGTTAAGCTGGTTTGTGAATAGGCGATTTCCTATCAGTGAAGATCCAATAATTATGATCATGACGAAGAAACTTATGTAGAAGAATAAGTTATAGAAAAAAACTGAATTTCTTAATTGTTACAGAATGCTTGTCGTTAACCTTTTTCATACTTAAGCAGACCTCCTAGATAATTACACTATATAGGCAATCCCCCCCTATAAGAGCTAGTTTAAAAAATGCCATTTACTACAAATTCTGCTTAATTCATATAAAATATATTCAGACAATACCTTATATAAATATTATACATCATTCACTTAATAACCAAAAGCCTGCAACATATGTTACAGGCTTCTGCTTACTTATATTTATATATGTATAAGGATTGATTAGTGGCTATTTTGAATTGTCTATGGCTATATAAGACAACAATGCGCCCCCCCAACTATAAAACTTCTCACTGTTGTCCACATTACAGCCTTCACCTGTGAGGGCACAGTAGTTTTCATGGACGTGTTTGTTGACTTTCCATTCTTTCATTATTAGCTTGCCTGATTTACCTGCTAATTCCTTTGCAACTTTGTCCTGGCCTGACTTTTTAAGCCCAAGGTAAACCAACAAGTTCATTGGTGCCCATATTCTTCCTTGCCAATAATCCTGATTCTTGAATTTAGGGTTATCTTTTGAGATAGAAGGTAATATCCATTCACCCCCCCAGAACTCTTTTTCATTTAACAAATGTTCTTTCACCATTCTATCTGCATTAGAACTATCTACTTGACCAGTCAAAAGTGGGTAAAAATTCGTTGGTGACATCTGAGGATCAAATTGCTTTAAGTCTGTTCGGTAATTTAGGTATATGCCTGACGCATCATCCCATAATGATTCTAATCCCTGTGAACATACTTCTATTCTACTTTCAAGTATGGCCGCTTCACCTGTCATGCCAATGACATTTGCCATCTCCACAAGTGCTTTGCAATCTGCTAAGAATAGACTTGTCAATCCTACATCCCCCCCAAGGTACATGGTATGTGTTTTCTCGTTCAGAGGCACATCATCATACATAGGTGAATTATCCAGACCTGATTCCATAGCAGCGCCATAGAAATCACCAACACCTGCACTTTCCCAATGATTGTCCATAACTGTCTCAAATGGTTTAGAACCCCCCCAACCAAGAACACCTGACTTAACCTGTCTATTCTCAAAGTACCATGTATTCCAATTAAACAAATCAATAAATACATGTCTTATAAACCATTCTTCTTTATGTTTTTTATAGATTTCGTTAACAACAATACTACCTACTGGTGGCTGAGACCTGTCCAATGTGACGAAGCCATTAGCAGCCACACAATTTGGAACGAAGCCTTCATCGGTATGTTCCTTGGTCATTTCGATAGCACTAATATAAGCAAGCTCCTTACTTGTTGATGAATACATTAGGGCGTTGAAATACATATCCCAACAATGTTTAACATAACCGCCCCCCCACTCAACTGACCAAGTTCTACTCACAGGTGTAATGATTCTTTTCTTTGAAGGATCATAAATCATGTTCCATGCAAGGGCTTCCTGGATTGCCTGATAGTGATGCTTTTCCTTACCATAATTATCAAAATCACGTTCATACAATAACTTATTGTTATCAATCATGGTATCAATTTCTTTAGAACTAATGATTGTACCGGTATAGAAGTAAACTGTATCATCTAATTTAGCAGCCAAATATGGCGTCATTGAAGGTATGTTTTCATCATCTGAAGGACTTCCTATCATGTGAATTACATAATTCCTTTCTTCAAGGATACCATAAATCGAACCATGACGTTTCATCAGACTGCCTTTACTGTTAAAGAAGAGTCCTGATTGGGCCACAATGGTTGCTACCTTCTTTTGATTTTTTTAATGGTTTGATACGAAGATAGATGTCACCTGTGACACTTGCTGTCTCTATCAACAGCTCAATACCTTTCCATTTAACTTCCAAGGAAGTAAAACTACCATCATAACTGTGCGCTCCAGGCAGTATCTCCTCAACACCCAGATTCATTCTCTGTGCATAAGGTCTATCGCCCATTCTACCAAGTAGTGCCTCTCCAAGATAATCTGCACCTTCATATTCCTTAATGCCAAGATTAATTCCGAAGCCATGGGGGGCATGATGATATGACTCATCATACTCCTGACATTCCATGTATTCCATCCTCTTAAGACACCTTTTTTTCATACTGTCATAACTTGTTGTTGTATTCATTTTTATTTCCTCTCTAACTCTAATAACACTACCATTACACTTTTCACTATACAGTGCTTAAGACTGGATAAAAAGTTTAAATTATGACCAAAAGTTTAAATTCTGTGCATACGCCAAAAATCTTATGAAAACGCCAATTTTTTTTAAACAAACTCGTGGTTAAAGTGGAAAACTTCATCTGCCATAACTTCGTCTTCCTTGTTCTCAACCAAGGTTTCCATGTAGAGTTGCCATCTAGCATCGTATTCCATCAGATGTTTGTTCTCTAGGAATCTTTCTTCGTACTCTAGAAATACATACAGCACACACCCTGAAATAAAACAAGAAATACGGTGCATACCGTATTTCTTGTACTCATTGACCAATTCTGGCCATACACTCTCATGTGCGGTTATGTATTCTGATAAGCAACTTTCTTTTATTCTTCCAATGCTCAAAGTCCTAATCATCTTATTCATCACCTTTAACCTTTAATTCCACTCATTGCAATACCCGCTATGAGATATTTTTGAGCTATTATAAACACTGTCATAGGAATGATAACTGCGGCTGCACCACCAGCCATAATAGCTTGCCAGTCAACACCCATAACTGAATTATTCATAGAAAATATACCCAGTGATAGCAAATACTTTTTGTAAGTATTTAGGTAAACCAAGGGGGGGTTTAGGAAATCATTCCAAGCAAATAGGAAGTGATAAACAACCACTGTGGCAATCGCTGGTTTCATTAGAGGTACAATAATTCTAAAAAATGTCTGAAGTTTCCCACTGCCATCTATAAGCGCAGCTTCATCAAGATCATAAGGTATACCCATGACAAATTGTCTCATTAAAAATATATAAAATGGGAATCCAAAGCAGTATGGTAGTATTAGTGGAAAATAGGAATCGGTAAGTCCCGCTTTAGTAAATCCAATAAACTGAGGGATAATCAATATATCCCATGGTAACATCATACTAGCAAGTAATACTGAGAACAAAAAAGTCTTGAATTTGAATTTCATTCTTGCAAAGCCATAAGCTACAAACAATGAAGAAAATGTTACGGCTGATACTGACAGGGTTGCAACAAATATTGTGTTTCTCATCATAGCCAAAATATTATAAGTTTCTTCAGCATGGATAAAATTCTCAATACTTAGTGATGTAGGGAGTAACTGGGGGGGTGGGTATGAATGTATACCCTGAGGCCCATTAAAAGCCTTTAGAAAAATCCAGTAGACTGGAAATATATAAACGATTCCAACAAGAATCATTATTAAATATTGTATTATGTCCTGCAATAATTTTCTTCTACTCATAGTCTAACCTCTATCCGTTTCATAATGAACCCAATATTTTGATGTTTTCATAATTATCAATGTAGTTGTTAAAATAACTGCAAACATTACCCATGATAATGAACTGGCATAGCCCATTCTTAAGTACTTAAATGCCTGTTCGTATTCGTGAAGGGAAAAGACTTTCGTCGCATTTGCAGGGCCACCACCTGTAATGACCATAAAAGGTGCAATACACTGGAAGTTGATAATCGTTAGTTGGACCAAGTTATAAAGAATCGTTGGTGTTAATAGAGGTAATGTAATGTGAAAAAATCTAGCAAATGCACCAGCACCATCAATCTCAGCTGATTCATAATATGTTTTTGGTATGGCTTTTAGACCTGCCAGAAAAAGTATCATAGGTATTCCAACGGCCCAAATACCTGTTAATGCAACAGAATATAATGCCATATTGAAGTCTGTTAACCAAGAAACCTGTACACCTAAGAAACTTAAAAAGTAGTTAATAACCCCCCCAAAATCTTCACTGTACATGTATTTCCACATTTGACCTGCAACAGCACCAGACAAGACTACTGGAAGATATACCATAGTCCTAACAACTTTGGTACCCTTTAATTTGGTGTTCAAAAGAGATGCAATCAAAATCGCTAATGCTAATTGAAGTGGTACTGCAAATGTAACAAATTTTATGGTTAACTTCATACCATTGATTGCATATTGATCATTAAATATTGCTTTAATGTAGTTGGCAAAACCTATAAATTCTAGGTCTCTCATATAGTCCCATTTAAAAAAAACTAATAAATAGAGAAAATAACATGGGACCAGCAGTGAAAATAACGAATCCAAGGATCCATGGTAGTACAAATAAAAATCCACTGTTAACAATTTTTTTCCATTGTCGCTTTATTCTTAGAGTAATCGACATAACTTGATTCTCCATTCATTTTGTCATAGTATGATTTCATAACAAATGGCAGAAAGAAATATTCTGCCATTTGTTCTTTCAGTTATTGTTGTTAAATTATTGACCTAAAATTGCATCCATTTCAAGGGCTGCTCCATCAAGTGCCTCTTGAATATCAGCATCATTAAGTAATATAGTTGCAACTGCAGCACCAAATGCACCATCTGACTCCCAGTAATATTGAGATTTAGTAAATTCAGGTGAGTTGGTTGGCATCTCAAGAATTTCCATAAATTTGCCTAGCTCAGTGTCAGCAAGCCCAAGTTCTTCGTTTACAACAGGGAGAGCTGTTGTTGAGAAACCGGATGCTCCAATAATTCTTGCGCCATCAGGTCCAGCACAGAACTTAATAAAGTCCCAAGCAGCGTCTTTTTGCTCTGACCCTGCATACATTGACCATGTAGCACTATGAACAACTGGTTTGAAAGGTACACCTTCAGCTGGAACAGGAGGAACAACAACACCAAACTCAAGCCCTTCTTCATCACGCAAACTAGCAATTGGCCAAGATCCATTGTCCATCATTGCAACTTTACCTGACATAAATTCTGCGTTACCTGGATTAGCATCGCCTGATGCTACAAGTGATGACGCAGATGAGTCATAAACCTCTTTGTACCAAGCAATTGTTTCAACAACTTCCTGTGAGTTTACATAACCAGACGCTGATAATCCGTCGTCACTAATCATTTGTCCACCATTAGACCAGATGAAATGTTGCAACATATATGTATGACCAGCAAGAGCAATAAAACCATATTGATCATCTACAGTTACTGCTTTATTAATTTCTATGAAGTCAGCCCATGTCCACCCATCTTCTGGATAAGCAACACCTGCTGCATCAAATGCGCCTTTGTTGTAATACATAGCTCTTGGTGTTACATCTTTTGGTAGTCCCCCCCAAATTTGACCTTTATATTTTGCCCAGTCTAAAGTAACAGGATAAAATTGGTCCATGTCTATATCATCATCAGCAGCAATAAATGCATCAAGTGGCTCAACAACCCCCCCAGATTCTACATATGCAGGTGTATTCCACATCATTAGAACATCTGGTGTTTTACCAGAAGCATTCATGATTTGAACTTTTTCATCATACCCTTGTACGATGTATTGGAATTCAACTGTAACATGTGGGTTTGCGGCTTCATATTGATCAATAATCTCATTGATATAATCTGATTCACTGTCCCATGTAGTAACTTGAAGTGTAATTGGTTCAAGCTCTTCAACTGCTTCTACCTCAGTTGCTGCTTCTGTTTCTGTAGCTGTCTCTGTTTCTGCTTCTTTAGCTGTCTCTGTTTCTGTTACGGTTTCTACAACTTTGTCCTTAGCACATGCAGTAAATAAAGATAATACTAAAACCATTGATAGTAGTAATGCTAATATTTTTTTTAGTCATTTGATAATGCCTCCCGTATATTCAATATATTACTCTGCAGAGTTGGTTACACATATATCTTAGCAATCAAACCATCTACTTAACACCCAACAAAACTCTTATTTACCCAAATTTTCTATTACATTATAGGGATTTTGGGCAGTTTTATTGTAACTATCGCACCACCCTCAGCTGATTTCGAATAAGAAATACCATAATTTCTACCAAACTTTAACTGTATCCTTTCGTTAACATTTCTCATACCATAACCCTCTGTTTTGTCAGACTTATGAAGAATATGGTTCACTTTATTAAGGTCTAGACCCTTACCATTGTCTTCAATGAAGATGGTAATCTCATCCTCAACTTTTGCAGTAAGTTTAATTTGACCCCCCCCTGATTTTTTTTATCTTTGAAGCCATGAAGTATGGCATTTTCAACCATAGGCTGTAATATAAGTTTCAGTAATTTGTAATTATATATCTCCTTATCAATAACCTCTTCATAGGTGAAGCGGTTATGATATATTTTCATCTGTATACTAACATAAGATCTTACTTGGGTTATTTCATTGTCTGCTGGAACCATGTCCATACCTTTACTTAAACTTAATCTGAAAAACTTCCCTAGAATATTGATAATCTCCGAAACATTATCATCATCACTCATCCAATACAGAGCATCCAGTGTGTTGTACAAAAAAATGTGGGTTAATTTGAGCTTGCAAAGCCAAAAATTCAGCCTCTTTTTCCTTTTTATTGGCTACCTGGATATCATCCATCAAAGTAGAAATCCTCGTGGTCATACGGACAAAATTGGTATTAATGTCATCAACTTCCATTATTACACTAGGCTTTGATGTAATTTCAAGTTCACCACTTTTTACCAATTTGATATTTTCAAGTAAATCTTTTAATCCTTTTAACATAAATGTAGACAATACTATAACCAGTATGATTAAGAGAATTGATACTACACCACTAATCAAAATAACCCTATTCATTTCTTCATCATAGCTATCACTTAAGACTGACAAGGGTGTTGTTTCAACAATAATCCAGTCTATATCTTCATACTGACTAAAGGAAACAATGATGTCCTTGTTTTCTAAAGAACGTATACTACCTGACTCAGCTTTCTCTTTGATGTTTGTGATTAATATCTCATTATCATAGACTCTATTCAGAGCTTCTTCATCTGTTGTATGAATTATATGGCCTTTGCTATCAATAATATGAAATCCAGACTCACTTCGTTGACTAAAATCTTCTAAAGATGAAAAAAATATGACCATAATGTGATAGCACCGCAACCACACCAACTTCTTCTCCAGCATTGTCTTCAAGCCAGTTTAGAGTGACTAACATATGTTCTGAGAACTCAGCTATAGAAAATACTTTGAATGATACAGTATTTCTGTAGGCATAGGTATCTTCATCCGATATATGGTCTTCAAAAATGCTATAGGCATTCATAGCATATGGCGCAACATCAGTAGAATAAGAATCGACCATAAAAGTCTTATGCGGTCTCGAATAATTCTTGGAAAAGATATTAATTGAGTAAATATTCTCTAAGGAACCTCTATAGTCGAAAAAAAATCTCTTCGACTTCTTGAGCATTCTGTATCTGCTTAAGCAAATCTTCTGCTTTTTCATCAACTATTTCTTCTATCCTTTTGTTGGACGATATTGAAAGGGCTATTTCAAGCTGACCTTCAAGTTTGTCATCCACCAAATCCAGCAAACTTCTAATAGATGCTTCATGATTCATAATTATATTTGATGAGGCCAGTTTTTCATAAGACCTTGTATACAAACTTATGGTAATCACATTCACAAGAATAAGGAGAAAAATAAATGACAAACTCAGTAAGTATTTTAGAGATATTTTTTTTATTTTTTTTATCACTCATATTCATGACCTCATTTGATTAGTTTATTTTGAAGGTGATTGTACTACGATACTCAGAAGGTGAATTGCCTGTCTGTTCTTTGAATATTTTACTAAAATAATCGCCATTAGTATAACCTACCTGCTCAGCAATTTGATGTACTTTTAAGGTAGGATTGACAAGTAAGGCCTTTGCATGTTTCATACGTACATCAGTTAGATGTTTCTTAAAAGAGACACCCATTTCTTTTTTTAAACAAGGTGGTCAAATAATTCTCTGAGAAACTTAGGGTCTTAGACAGTTCTTTCAAATAAATATTTTGTCCATAGTGCTGATCTACATAGGCTAGAACATATTGAACAGGGGGGGTTGAATATGTAGTCTCTAGATACACTTTCATCTCCTTATTCACACACTTATATTGTCCCAAACAATAGTTCTCCAAAGCCTCTAAGTCAGGTGAACCAATAATTTCTTCCCATAAATCAATTTCACTAGACATAATGTGTTCAGCACCTTGATACAACCTAATCATTTGCATCCATTTAAAACATGATGCTACGACATAGTCAAAGAGTGGTTTAGAATACGTCTTTAGATGTCCCACTTCCCCCCCCAAAAACAATTTCATACTTTGCAAAATAGTCTCTGATTTTTGATCAATACCCTTTTCAATTTCCTTTTGTATTTCAATAAGTATTGAAAAATCTGTGTCCATCCTTTTTGAAGCGTCAATAACACGCCCCCCCTTCTTAAAAATAGACCTAAACTTAAGGACTTCAATGCCTGTATCAATGCTTGTGTATAAACCACCTGTTCCATGGCATACTTGCCCCCCCAGAGATAGCCTACATTGGTTTACATTTAATTTAACCAACATATCTCTTATTCCAGCTGCAAACCACACTGCATTTTTATGGATTTGGTCATGGGCCAAAGAACTGTCATAACTTAGCAAAATTAACCAGTGATGTTCATCCCATCTAATAATAATTGGTTTTATCTCCTTGTTATATTGTAAAAGTGACTCAACAATGGCTTCGGTAATCTCTGTATTGGGGGGGTCATTAATAAAAGCAGATACAATATAATCTCCCAACTTGCAATTGGGCCAATAGTCACTAAACAAGTCAAAAAGTTGACAAAAGGGATCTCTTCTAATGATGCCTTCAATAATATCATTTTTGAGTATCATACTCTGACCCTTTTTAAAGCTGTCTCTCGTTTTAGATTCCTTGTTTAATACTGAGGTTAATTTTTTAATCATTTCAACAATCTCACCCGTAGACGTAGGCTTAAGTAAGTAATCAACCGCATTGTATTTTATGGCTTGTTTTGCATAGTCAAATTCACCAAATCCACTTAGTATAACTACTTTGATCCCAAGCCCCCCCATAGCATCGATTTCTTTAGTTAATTCAATCCCATCCATAATTGGCATCTGAATGTCAGTCATTACAATCTCTGGTTTTAATTTCTTAATCAGTGATAAAGCTTCACTTCCATCACTAGCCGTTCCAACAATATCAACATCAAGGCTGGTCCAATCAATCTTTCGCTCAAAACCTCTTAACACATGAATGTCATCATCAACAAGAACCATTTTGTACATAATGTACCTCCTTAAGAAACTCTGTCTATTATTTAAAGTGTACGCTATCTTAAAGCTTATTGTCAATTAGACCTCTAGCACTTATTTAGTGGTTTACATAGTAAAAAAACAAAATAAAGGGATATTTTCATATCCCTTTATTTATAGCTTTAATCATACATATGAACTTTTATAACTTCACTCTTATCACTTCTGGAACGTATTCCATATTGGCCCTTTGCTCTTTTCCTTTGGCAACAACAAAAATTTCTCGCCAGCAAGCAAAGATGCCAGTTCTTTCATCTTGTTCATCTTTTAAGAGCTCATGTAACTTAGGTAAATTACATGATGGTACTGCTGGGAAGATATGATGTTCAATGTGATCATCAAGACCCCCCCAGTATAAGAGCTTCACAAACCACCCTACCTTAACAGATCTCGTTGCAAGGACCTGATCATTGGAGTTGTAAACACGGCTTAAATGCTCAGTGAAAAAGTATAAGCTGACGCCTACTTGACCTATTTGCCATGCAATGGTTATAAATATAAGTAGTAGCCACTGGTTAAATACAATGGCACTTACAGCAATAAGTGTGTGAATGGCTAATATTGCAAAGGATTCAATACGTATTCTTTTGATTTCCTTGTCGTTGCAAAACTTTTGCATCATCTTATCGCCTTTACCAAAGCTACGCTGTAGTTGTTTGTATATATCAACCACTAAGTAGTAAACTGCACCAACAACCAAGACGCGACTTAGCATTTTGTACAAGAAAATTCTGAGCCACTTGGTCGTTACGAGTTCTGGCCAGTCTGTCTCAGGGTCATGGTCCACTATCATAGTATAGCGGTGGTGTAACCTATGAGAGATGCGTTCATAATGCGGACTTTGCCACATGAGTGTTTGAATAATAAAAAAAACAATATCTCTGTTAACCAACTCAAGTTCTTAGTAAATGTGGTACTATGCCTCATTTCGTGACTAATGGCAGTCAAAAATCCATAAACAAAATAGTAAAAGTAGAGGACAGGTAGGGCAAGTAATAGATGAATATTGGCCAAATACAAAGTGGCAATAACACCAATTGATAAAGTAACAACATAAAAGATTAATCGTAATGCACTGCTTAGGTTATTACTTTTACTAAGCTCCTTTAATACTTTTATATCAATATCTGGTCTTTTCCATAATTTTTTTTCTCAAAATCCCATTCATAGTCAAGTAAATGCTCTCTTGGTGTAAATTCTAATTTCATAATAACGACCTCCCTATCTGTTTCTTTTCATTTATTCATAATATGTGTTTACTTCAATACCTTGCCTATAATCACCGTGTTAGGCCACTGACCTTAACTTCATAGGTCCCATCAGCAATATCATTGGCAATGTCTCGAAAATAATCCTTCTCATCGCTTCTAAGAAGCTCTGTGCCATCAAATGACCACTTTAAGTTTAGCTTATCATACTTATCACCACATAGGTTGTTAAAAGTACAGAGTTCCCACAAGGTGATGAAACCATTGTTAAGAGTGTTAAGACGTTCACCAATGGCTCTAACATTATTCTCTCTAGCGGTCGCTGTCGGAATAAGAGGTGTACGTACCCATATCTTTGCATCATAGCTACGTTCTTTTAGTATCTTAAGAAGCATTTCAAAGTTACTCATTATTAGATCATCTGTGGTCCCAAGAAAAGCTTTTTGCTTGTCTGGGTCTGTTTCTTTCATATCAACAAGCCACAAATCCACATAAGGGGGGGCCACCTTCAAAAGAGCGGATGGGTCTACCTGCAAAGAAGTATCAATGGCTGTATGAATACCAGCTTCATGAACCATCTTAAGTAGCTCATAGACAAAATCACTTTGAAGAAGAGGTTCTCCTCCAGAGATGGTTACCCCCCCACCACCAGAGTTCTCAAAGAAAAGCTTGTCTTGCATAATCACATCAAAAACATCTTTAACTGTTCTTTCTTCTCCCAACTGATTCATAGCACCTGGCATACAGGCACCCACACATAACATACATCGATCACATTTGTTTCTGTCGATATGAATACCATCAGAATCTTGTATCAGTGCCTTTTGCGGGCATACCTTAACACACTCACCACAGCCAATACACTTATTGCTAATCCATTGAAGTTCCACATAGGCGTGAATACTTTCCGGATTATGGCACCAGGTGCACTTAAGGGAACATCCCTTAAGAAACACCGTTGTGCGCATACCTGGACCATCGTGTGTGGAAAGTCTATGTATATCAAATGTCTTGCCTTTTACACTTATGCTTGTTTCCTTCATATTGACACCTCTTGTATCATGGTATATCTATAGTTGTAGTCTAAACGCTTTTATAGTTGACCCTAGCCACAAATTCCTCTTGGAATCTTCTATCCAAACCGAGGAAGTGAGCTGAATACCCTGTTACTTTAACAACGATATCTTGGTATTCTGGGTTATCAGGATCATTCATAGCTTCTACCAATTTCTCAAGGTCTATAACATTAAGGTTGATTTGTACCCCCCCACCTTTTTGGAAGAATGTCTTGGCAAACGCAGTAACAAGTACGCCTCTGTTGTCATCTTCCCCCCCAAAGAATGTTGGTTCAAGTTCTACTTGGAATGAGCCACCTTGGTATTTGGAGAAATCAATGGATGTAAATGATTCCATTGTTGCTGCTATACCTTTAGTGTTACGTCCATGTTGTGGATTCATACCATGAGCAAATGGCTCTTCTGCCTTACGACCATCTGGAGTTGCTCCAAGGATATCCCCCCCAGCATAAGTATGACCCATGAATTGGAATAGTGAAGGTCTAAAATTAAAACCTTTAATATTACGTTTGCTTTCAAGCAATTCTCTTATGTGCTCACTTAGCATTACAGCCAGTCTATCAATATCTTTTTCAGCGTTACCAAACTTATTAACTGCCAAGACTTCTTGTCTCATAAGCTCTTGACCTTCCCAGTTTTTGGCAACTGCATCACGCATTTGCTCAAGAGTGTACTTCTTCTCCTTGAAGCAAAGTTGATCTATTGCATAGACTGAGTCGACTAGGTTTGGCATTCCAATAACGTTAACTGATGTATAATTGTTTCTTACAGCCCTTACATCTGTTACATCACGACCATTATCAATTGGACCATGCATACAGAATGATGTTACAATCTCAGGCCATACTTTTGGTTGCCACTTGTAATATTCGTTCTTGAAAGTAACAAAGGCATCTGCCGTCTTATCACATTCCTCATTGTATATTTCAAAGAATCCGTCAAAATCATTAATACCTTTTTCAATACAGATATCGATAGCTCTTTGCATAGGTTGAATGATTACATAAGAGTTAAGGTCATGATCACTATACTCTGTACCAACCGCACAGTACCATTGACAACCACTATAGGATACATTCCATGCATCTTCGTAACTATAACCTGAACGAAGTTCACTGTCTCTAAAGATATCATAATTAACAAGGGTCGGTGCACCACATCCATGGCGTCCAACAACATCACATGCGTATTTGAAGAAGTCTTCATCGATATCAGGATGCCACATAACACCTAGTTGATTATAACCACCAACCATATCATATGCTTCCACACCAATCCAAGATACTTCGTTGGTGTAATCACTACCATCATAGTTTCTTCCACCAAATGAGAAGTAATTACCACCATATTTTAAGTATAATTCTGTGATGTATTCTCTTGCTTCATCTTTTGTTAAGATGCCTGCTTCAACATCATTTCTATAGAAATCGATAAGGTATTGATCAAGGCGTCCATAGCCATTACCATGACCGTTGATTCGCTCAACTATTTGGAACAATTGAATCCATTGTACTGCTTCATAATAGGTAGCAGGCGCTTTATGAGCTATATTGCCTGTTGCTTCGGCTATCTTTTCATACCTTGCTTTTTGTTCTGGATTGGTCTCTGTTGCTGCCAAGGCTTTGGCTTTAGTTGAATATGATTCTATATACTCTATAATTGCCAGTCCTACGGTTTCAGCTGCATTAAGGTAACGAACACTTTCTGTATTACCATATTTCTCAAACTTTGCTCTATTTTCTCTTACCTTCTCAAGAAGTCCATCCCAACCAAGTTTCAAACCAATACCAAGGTCTGGACATGTGTGTGTGAAACTAATACCTCCTGCACCAAGTTTTCTTGCTTCAAAACCAAGGTTATGAATGTATGAGGGGGGGTATTTGAATAATCTAGCTTCATCAAGTTGCCAGTGGAACTCACCTACAATTAATTCGTTCTCGTAAATCTCAGCAGGACTGTTAATGAGAAAATAGGCATAATCTTTAGCCCAGTTCTCAGCTGTTAATTCAAGTCCGTCAACTTTTGATGGCATTGTGTCTACATGTGGGTAAGGCATACCATTGTCAACTCGACAATTATGGTCCCCCCCAATGTTTATTCTGTTATCATTGGCTTGCTCTCCCGTTGCTGGGCTAAAAGTCTCGGCTTGACCCGACCAGTGATAAACCAAAAATTCTGCGTTATCTACGTAGACATCTCTTTTGTTGTCCTTTGACAAAGAATGACTTCTATTTGCCAGTGCTTCAATTCTTTCTGTCATTTTAAAGGGTGTGTTGACTTTATTTCGTTCAATTGCATTCATTTGTAATACCTCCTAGATAATTTCAACCATTGTTGGTAACTTCGTTACGAGCGACGCAGGCAGCTCATATTATCCGCCTAGATAATTTCAACCATTGTTGGTAACTTCGTTACGAGCGACGCAGGCAGCTCATATTATCCGCCTAAGATAATTTCAACTAAGTTTCTTATGACTTAATGTTATCAGCTAAGGCTATGTATCACAATGGATTTGACACTTTTAACTTCCACTTCTGATTAACGCTTTTCTTTCTTTTCTATACTTTTCTTATACCTTTTCTCATGTTATACTATAAGTATAATCCACTATTAGAATGATTATCAAATAAGTAGGGATTAATGTCCCATAAGTTTGACTATGACCATATAAAATAAGGAGTTCATAATGGCAACGATATACGATGTCGCAAAGTTAGCTGGCACTTCCATAAGTACAGTATCCAATTATTTAAATCAGACCAAATATGTAGGTCCTGATAAATCAAGGCGTGTCAAAGAAGCCATTGAATCTCTCGGTTATGTCCCTAACAAGGCAGCCAAAGCCCTTAAGACTAGCGCTAGCAATGAGATTCATGTGGTCTTACCAAACATTGATGACCCCCCCACTTATAGTCATACATATACCGGATTTAATAAAATCTTAAGCGACTCGGACTATACCATAGTGCTTCACCTAACGGATGACATTCCATCAAATGAACTATATATTCTAAATAAAATACAAAAAAAGCAATCCTGCTGGACTTATCCTCTGTAGCTGCCAAACCGAACCTTCACTCCAACTAAGGAAGTTAGAAAAACAATGTCCCACTCTGTTCCTTTTTAGAGAAATAGAATTTGATGTACCTGTTGCAAGTGCTGCTTACAACAACAAAGAGACAGCCTATAGAATTACCAATCGCCTTATTGAGAATGAAACCTTGTCCATAGGCATTATCTCAGGCCTTAGCGATTACAGTAGTGAGCAAGAAGCCATCAAAGGCTTCAAACAAGCTTTTGAAAGCAATTATGTTCACTTGCCTAACCATATTCATTCATTACCCAACCATAAAGAAGAAGCCTTTAGATCTCTGGCACTTTTTTACGCAGATAAAGATTTACCCGACTGTATTTTATCAACTTCAATGCTATTCTCATCCGCTATCAGAGATCTGTATGCCTTGCACCAAAAAGAAGACTATTTACTCATAACCTTTGGCTATGAATCCTGGTATATGAAAGACCTATCTAAATCAACCCTTCAAACAATACGCCAGAGCGAGACTGTAGGTATGGAAATAGGTCAAATGATGGTTAAATATATCAACTCTCCAACAACTTTTGAGAAAAGACTCTATGTTTTTAGAGATGAATTTGACTTGTCAATCCTCGATGGACTTATGTCTTTTACAAGGACCCATAATGCGCATTCAATGGCTGAAGATGTTCAAATAGAGTCTCTCAAGGAAGTTCCAAAAACAAAGAGCCAATCGACAAGAACTAAAACCCTAAAACTACTCCTACTAGATGATTCCCAAAGTGTTAATGCCATCAAAACCCTGATACCTTATTTTGAAAAGACATATGATGTCAAAATTGAAATAAGCACCAAGAGTTATGATCAGTTATTTGATACACTTAATAACCCAATTAACTCTAGCCAATATGACATATACAGCGTGGACATGCCATGGATTAGTGATCTTGTTAGTGGCAAGCGTCTACTTTCTCTTGAAGAAAATCTATCATCAGATTATATGAAGGATAGCGCAGGTAATTACACTTACCCCCCCTCAAGACTAGGACTGCATCAGCAGACATTATTTGGTATTCCCTATCTTATTGGTCTTCAGATGATTTTCTACAGAAAAGACTTATTTGGCGACCAAAATCTCAAAGAAATGTTCTATGAAAAATATCAGCGTGACTTAGAGCCTCCTGTTGACTGGTACCATTACAATCAGATTGCCAAGTTCTTTACCAGAAGATTCAACAAACAGTCACCAACAGTCCATGGCACTTGCTTAGCAGATTACTTTAAAGGTTCTATCTTAGGTGAGATTCTTCCTAGAATTTGGGCCTATGATGGTATGCTCATAGATGATCAACAGATGCCACACCTTTCAACACCACAAGTAAAAAGTGCTTTTGAAAATTATATTGAAGCGACAAGCTATGGTACTGAAGACACACCTCACTATGCCGAGGATGTAGCCAAGTTCTTCTGTCAAGGAGATGTAGCTATGATTACTTCATATGTCAGTTATGCCCCCCCTATACTATACGACCGACTATTCTCGGGTGTTAACGGTCTAGTCGATTTTTCCCCCCCAATGCCTTCTGATTCTTCAATGGTCAGTGGTTGGTCTCTTTGCATAAATAGAGATAGCCAACATATGGATAGTGCCTCCGACTTTCTTAAATGGTTCCTTTCCATCGATATTTCTTATCGTTATTCATTAATTACAGGTAATCCAACAAGACATCAGCTCTACACCAATGCAAACTTAAAGAAACTATACCCATGGCTTCCCCCCCTTGCCAAAGATACATTTAACAAAGGTTATACGAGAAACTTAATTCATGACAACAAGGCATTTGGCAACGAAAGAGATGCACTGGAATCTATGATTGCTGGAATTATCTATCGTTATCAATCATCAAAATCAAGTCTTCACAGTTTGCTCAAGCAAGCTGATAGGGATTTGACGGCCTTGCTAAAAAAAACAAAGGTGACACTATAACACTCATTAAAAAAAAGGCCTGACATTCGTCTGTCAGACCTTTTCCTACTCATACTAAATACTAAGTTTATTTCACTTTGATTGTATTGAATCTATTTCACTTTGATTGGACCTTGTCCATTGAACTCACGTATTGCGTTATACATAGCAATGATATTCTTTGCTGGTACATCCGGCATAATATTATGTTCTTGGTTAAAGACAAATCCACCACCTGGTGCAAATATTTCCAGATTCTGAAGTGTGTTCTCTCTTACCTCTGCTTCTGTCCCTTTGTTCAGTACTGTTCTAGTATTACAGCCACCACCCCCCCAGAAGGTAATGTCTTTTCCAAATTCTCTCTTAAGAGTTGCTGGATCCATACCTCTTGCTGTTGTTTGAACTGGATTAATAATGTCGTATCCAGCATCAATTAAGTCAGGCATCACATCATAAATAGAACCACATGAATGTAAGAAGGTTTTCATTTGACTGTTCTTATGAACATAGTCATTCAGAATTGTATGCTTTGATTTAAATAATTCTCGGTATACATCAGGGCTAACAAAAGTACCTTGGTCCATCCCCCCCAAGTCATCACCAAATCTTAGAATATCTACAACATCACCAACTGCATTACAAACTTTCTCAAGCCCTGCAAGGTGTCGTTTCATAAGTTCATCAAGTAGTAATTCCACATTCTTCTTGTCAACATAACAGTCCATAAGGAAATTATCCATACGTCTTAGGAACATTCCCCCCCATTCCATCAAGTTACATCCGCAAGTAATTGCAATTGCTTTATCTGTTGAAGCTCTTAAATCCAAAGCATTTTTTTTCGCAGTTGTTGCCAAAAATCATCTTCACTAGCATGATCCCATGGACTATGGGCAAGACCTTGCCATAGAACTTTATTCATCATGGCATCTAAGTTACTGAAATCTGTTGGATAACCATCCACATATGGGAAAAAAAGTCTGATCAAAGAATGTAGCCCCCCCGTCTGGCATTTTGGCTATATGAGTTCCGTCTTTATCATGATAATTCATACCACCGTCATCACCCTTTGTTGGCTTAAACCAATTTGGGTATTGAGCTGTTGAACCATCTGCAAGCTCATAATCGTACCAATCTTCATCTTTGCTATTGAACGTCTGACCAAGGTCAATAATATCAATACCTAGGATATCCATCATTTCCGGTTCTGGTTGTATTACTTGTTGTACCACATCGTATGTTCTTGTGTGCCCTTTTGTAATACCAAGTTCTTTCTTTAAATTGTTATAAGCAATTGCTGATATGTTTGAACTTGGTGTTGCCCCCCCTAAGTCAACTGCTACCTGGTCTGGTTCCTTATGGTTAACAGCTGCCATTAGTCTTTCTCTTGAAGTCATAATTTCCTCCTTAAAATACGGTTAAAGTGTGTGATTTTTTTTCTTTTATTCTCTTAAATCTATTGTACAAAATTAACCTGGCTCATGATTGATTTATAGGGAATTATATTTGACTATTTGTGCATATCACATTATAATTGTAACTATGAAAGCTTCTTATATGAAAAAAAAGTGTCCCATAGCAGATATGGGCTTTGACAAACGAATTGGTAGCTACCACATTACTGCCAAAATAGGTAATTATATTGAATTTAATAGTTTTGCTCACTCTAACCAGCGGCATTATCATGACTCCTATGAACTGGTGATTGTACTTGATGGTCACGGTAGTTTTGAACATAAGGGAATTGTCAAAACATTGCACTCTGGCGACCTTTTCATTGCAAACCCCCCCTTTGAAGAGCATGAGATTCATGTGGTCCCATCAGAGTCAATGACAGTATTTTATTTGTTCTTCAAAATCACGAGAGATGGCACCTTGTCTAATAGTGGTTATGAAGAGCAATTGATTGACGCATTTATTGAACAACACGATGCCTTTGTAGATCATAACAAAGCTTTATTGGCCTACATCAGTTTTATTAATGACTATAGTATAAGACATAAGAATCGGCAAGATTCATGGTTGGCAAGAATGGTCTTTGAATTCCTTTTTAACAGCATGGAGAAGCTTTGTCTCATCCCTCCAAACAATCAAACTTCCTACGGTATACATGCTGTCAGTGATTTTGAGAGAATACTAGATTTTATTGACCAGAATATGGAGAAAAAGATTAGTGCAGAGCTCATTGCTAATAGTATTGGTTTATCACGACGTACAATCTATAATATGTTCCGTGAACACCTTAACTGTACAGTTAACACTTATATCAAAGAACGCAAAATGGCCCTGGCCAAGCATTATCTCATAATGGATTTGCCAGCTAGCGAAGTTGCCAGTTTGGTTGGTTATGACAACTTACCTCAGTTCAGTCGAACTTTCAAGGAATATGTTGGTCAATCTCCCAGAGCCTATGTCAAAGAAATGGTTTCAACCCAGCTTGGTCTTGGTAGAAGGCTTTCTGATGAATAAAAGCCAAGTCAATACAGCACTAATACGCTTTATTGACTTGGCTTTATATAAATGATGTTAAACATTAATCCAAATGGTAAACCTCTTCCATTGGTGCCCACCACTCGCCTTCTGCAATTGTAGACAGTGGTTCTTGACAAGGCTTACACTCATCCACCACTCCTGAGTTTTTGGGTCTGCAGCCATCTTGGCCATATCACCATCAAAATCATCACCTACATACTCAAAATAGCTATATAGATAACCATCACGCATATAGATTGAATAGTTTCTAATATTACATGCTGTAATCATTGCATTAATCTCTGGCCATGGATTGGCATGTAGATACTTATACCTGTCTATCATTTCTTCTCTTACTTTAATTACTGAACCATATCTTGTCATTCTTATGCCTCCTCTAATTATTATCACATCTATGATTATCACTCTTTAGTATATAGCTAATAAGGAATTAGCTTTTAACAAATAGTGACAACAATTTGATTTATAGTGCAATGAATACTTGACTTGCCTATTCGCTAAGTATTTTGTCTAGTTCTTTAAGTTCATCCTCAATTTTATCAACATCAAGTGGGTAATTGCCATATTCTCTTAAACATTCAACAGCAAAAGCATAGCTGTCTGGACTAACGCCTGAAGAAATTGAGTGGTCCGATTGGAAGACATAACCACCACCAACAGCTGCCCTAAGTTTATAAAGCACTTCTCTTTTGATAGCATCTTTGTTGCCAGACTCAAGCTCTCTTACGTCTATATTACCACACCACCCCCCCATTCTATCACCATAGTGTTTACTAATTGGAATAACATCTAGATGGGCTTTGCACTCAAGAGGGTTGTACATATCCAGATTGATTTCAACAAAGTCATCATAGATTTTTCTTGCATCACCGCAACCATGATAAATAACCATCAAATCATGTTTGTGACAAAGCTCAATTAACCTTTGATCATGTTTCTTAAATAATTTTCTCCAGGCATCAGGTGCAAACAACATACCATTAACATAAGCAACATCGCCCCCCCATAGATACATTCCACAAAGACGACCTTTTCCTTCAATAATTTGTGCTTCACACATCTTATAGATGTGATCACCTAGACGGTCAACAAACGCTGAATATTTTTCTTCTTCAAGTATCATCCACATAAGTGAATTCTCAGTTCCAATGATTCGCCATAGGTATTCATAAACGCCACACACCGATCCAAATACTGCAAAGTCATCTACATAGTTATCTACCCGTTCGTCCCATGGATCTAAGTCTCGGTTTAGTGCATCGCCAACACCATTGATTTGATCATCTCCACGTTTGTAGAAACGTCTCTTATCATCTGGCGCGTCAAATACAAAGTCAGCCATTTCTTCTGCCGTCTTAATACCAAATTCTTCAAAGTGTGGCATAACGATTGTGCCGCTTCTTTTGATTGTTGCTTCAAATCCTGTCTTTAGAATTATGTCTTCACCATCTTGACTGATAATCTCAAAATCTTTGATATGAGGGTCAAGATTTGGTGTGACAACAATATAGTCTAGATCATACACTTTGTAAGGATCAAATCCTGCACCAAATTGTGCATTTGCCCTTCTTAGATGATTCGACCAAAAAAAACTCGCCAACTGGTACCCGGTCCGCCTCTTGGTGAGATAATGTTTTGCGCATACGTTCAATTTTCTCTTTTGCTTTTCCCATTTCGTAATTCCCCCCCCTTTTCTAGTACCTATTAATTAACTATACCTTTTAACTCACAGTCTATCAATACTATTTCTTTTGATTTATGGTCACTATTTTAATAAATCTACCTAAGACCATTGATACTTTTATATAGATATGCTAATCTTGATTCACTAGTCGTTTTAGGGAGGTGCATTTAATTGAGGCTTTATAAATGGGTCTGTATGAAATCACATAGTATACGGTTCAAAATGTTATTTTCTTTTTCTACAGTCATAATTCTATCCATGACTTTTATCACTTCCATCTCTATAAGTACTTACAGCAAAAAGCTTGAAGCTAACAATGTTAAGTACTCTAACCAAGTTCTTAATAATCTCATTGGTAATATCGATAATTATTTGTACGAAATTGATAGGATTGTCAATATGATTGTCTATAATTATTACATTCAGATTTACCTTATAGGACAAGATGATGTACTAGATGAAACATCCTATGGAATCAGAATAAAGGATAGCTATCAATCGAGTCATGAACTCTTGTCCTATATCATTAACCTAAGGGAAGATATTTTAAGTATTTACATTGTGAAAGATGATAATGTTGTTTTATCTAAGGATATTCTTAAAAAACCTAATGAGATAGGTGGTTATACATCTGTAGATTTGCTCCAAGATATTTCAGCAAATAATAAGGATGCATTTATATTCACTCCCAGGCAAGTAGTTATTGAGGATGGTATATATAATATATTCTCAACTGTAGATACAATCGAGCGCTTTAATGGGCAAAGCGATTTAGGGATTGTTCTTATTAATACCAACCTAAATATTATAGAACGTTATTGTAATTCTGCCACAACAGCCAATGGAAACGTCATCCTTATTACCGATGATAAAGGAAATTTGGTTTATAACACAGACATCACTTATGAACCACTAATAAATAATGAAGACGGGCTATTCAATTTGCTAAATCGTCACTTTGAAGAAACGCCTGAATCAAGTCAAAATGGTAGTTTCTCAACGACTATGGATAATGAAACTTATAATGTTGTTTATCAAAAAGATTTAAGAACTGGTTGGTGGTTTGCTAATGTAACGCCATATTCATTTATATTAACCGAAGTAGATTCCATTAAGAATTACATCATATTATTTACAGCCTTATCTTTAATCATAATATTATTGATTACATATGGAATATCCTCAAAGATTACAACCCCCCCTATTATTAATCTTAAGAATGCTATGGATACAGCTGACCAAAAACTAAATGCACTGGTTGAAGTCACTTCAAAAGATGAGGTGGGTGTTCTTTCTGATAGCTTTAACAGTATGATTAGTCGCATTAGCAACTTGATGAACCAAGTAAGAAAAGAGCAAAGCGAAAAAAAAGAAAAGCAGAACTTAAAGTTCTTCAAGATCAAATTAACCCCCCCCACTTTTTATACAACACATTGGACGCCATTATATGGATGGCTGAAGATGGAGATGAGAATACTGTCCCTATGATTGAAGCATTATCAAGTCTATTTAGAATAAGTTTAAGTAAAGGCCAAGAATTCATAACTCTTAGAGAAGAAATTAATCATGTAAGCAATTATCTTTACATATTAAGTATGCGTTACTACAATAAATTTGACTACAAATTAAATATTGAGGACGCCACGCTGGAAAATATCCGTATTCCAAAAATTATTTTACAGCCTTTGGTTGAAAATGCTATATACCATGGCATAAAAGAAAAAAAATCAAAAGGGCACATTCTCATTTCTGCAAAAACAACTAAAAATGATTTAGTCTTGTCCATTAATGATGATGGCCTAGGTATGGACACTAATCAATGTAAAAACATTTTAGAAGGAAGTCCCACAAAAAGTGATAAATCAGGCTCTGGCATTGGCGTCATCAATGTAGACCAGCGTATCAAGCTTTATTATGGGGGGGACAGATATGGGCTAGTGTATAAGAGTGAAATAGGACATGGAACCACTGTTACATTGACGATACCAATAATCAGCAAACATTTTTAGTCTTATAGGAGAAGGTTATCATGTATAAAGTTATTATTGTGGATGATGAAGAACGTGTTAGAAATTCTATTGTTAAAAAAAATAGATTGGGCATCTATGGGATTTGAAATCCCCCCCCTTCAGGCATGTAATGGTAAAGAAGCACTTGAAATAGCTAAGGATTACAAACCTGACCTGGTGTTTGCTGACATAAAAATGCCCGTTATGAATGGCATTGAACTCACAAAGCAACTCAAAAAAAATGATGCCTGATACACAGGTTGTTATATTCAGTGGCCATGACGAGTTCAAATACGCTCAAGAAGCCATCAGTTTAGGTGTTCTAGATTATATATTAAAGCCTCTTGGTTCCGCGACTTTAACCACTAAAGTGAAAAAAAATCAAAGAACAGCTTGATTTAGAAGCACAAAAAAAAGTTTATCTAGCAACAATGGAGGAGCAACTTCATCACAGCCTACCACTACTCAAAGAAAACTTTTTACAAGGTCTAGTATGCAACAACGACAGTGTTGTATACTCAATAGACCGGATGGAAACACTAGGACTTAATTTTCAACCTGGCCCAAAGGTTATTTGCATCATTGAGCCAGTCACTGGTTCAATTCCTTCAAATATGATGGATTTGTATCTATTTGGAATGAAAAATATTATATCAGAAACTCTAGGCGCTCAGCATCCTTGTTTTGCAGATATTTATGGAAATGTAGCAATAATCTTATCAAACAATCTTTTATACAAGAAAGATAGCCCTAGCAATACCCTAGATGATATCCTGGGAATCTTACAAAAAGCTTTTTTATTACACCTTACTATGGAAGTAAATGTAGGAATAGGTAGTAACTGCAATGATTTTAAACACTTATATTCGTCCTATAAGGATGCTTTAAAAGCATTAGACTGTAAATATGCCCTTGGAAATGGTGGTATATACTACATTCACGACTTATCTTATGTTGAGTCTGAATTCTACTATCCAGTTGAAGTTTATAACAAATTAATTAGTGCCGTTAAAGCTAATAACAAACTTGAAATCACAAAATCCCTTGAGTCTTTAAAGCTTCACCTAGTCAACAAGAACACACTATCTCCAGCCAATATAAAGGTAATTCTCATAGATTTTGTAACCAGTCTTGCCAAGCTATTAGTCGAAATTAAAGACCCTTCAAAGAATCTTTGGAATAAAAGTTTAGAAATATACTCAGCCATCGACTCCATCGTCTCACCTAATGAAATCATTAAAATCATTCAACCTCTTGCATTTGATATCGCATCAAATATTTCTTCACTACGAGAAAGCAATAGCAAAAGTTTAGTTTCATTGGCCATGTCTTATATTCAAGAAAATTACAACGATGAATTCTTGTCACTCGGCACTGTTTCAGAGGCTATATCAGTTAGCTCAGGATATCTAAGTGCTCTTTTCAAGAAAGAAAAGGATATAAATTTCAAGGCATATATTACCAATATAAGAATGTCAAAAGCCATAATGTTGCTATCAACCACAGACATGAGTGTTAGTGAAATAGCTTATAATGTGGGCTATTCAAACCCACATTATTTCAGCATCAGCTTCAAAAAGCACAATAACATGACACCTTCTGACTATCGGTTGAATCTTAAGGATTATTGACAGATTACTCTGTCACAAATCCTTCAATTCTTTCATTTAATCCTTTTATAATTTCACCAAGATTCTTAGACATATCTGATAATTGTGAAGCATTGGTACTTTGCTCTTCACCAGTAGCAAGGACTTCTTGTACTGCAGCTGCAGATTCTTCTGCAATACTTGCTATAGAAGTTACTGCATCTATGGCTTCGTTTTGAACTGTTTCTAGGTTACCAAGCATTGTAGAAACTCTTTCTATTTCTACGCTAATGGAATCCATGTCAAGCACAATGTCTTTGAACGATTGGTCTGTCTTACGTACTGCTTCTTCTTGTTTTATATAAACAATCTCACTGTCTTGTAACATCTTCTCTGTTTCACTCGTTGCCAGGTGAATCCCTGTAACTATGCCCGAAATCTTTTGAGTCGCTTCTACAGATTTTTCCGCTAACTTTCTTACTTCATCCGCTACAACAGCAAACCCTTTTCCTGCATCACCTGCTCTTGCCGCCTCAATTGCTGCATTAAGAGCCAGTAGATTGGTTTGACCACTGATACCATCAATCATTTTTACAATTTCCATGATTTCCTCAAACATAGAAACCAATTCTTTCATATCTGCTTTTATGTTATGAGATAAAGTCATGGTATCATTTGTTGTTGCATTCAGCTCTTCAATAGTGATTTCCGCTTTTTCACCAACTTTTTTTGTTCTAATGGTCGCCTCTATAACTGTGCTAAATGTAGCTTCTGTATTGGCAATATTTTCAGCCAATTCAGAGATAACTCTGGTTGTTTTATCTGCATCACTGGCTTGTTCAGTCGCTCCTGTAGCAAGGGATTCTACTGCCAACATTATTTCATGTGAAGCATCAGCTGAAGTTTTTGCAATGTCATTTAATGCCTTAGCATCAGATTGCACCTCAATAGCAGTGTTTCTAGCGTCTTTAATCAATTTCCCTACATTGCCAACCATCTCATTAAAGCTTTTTGACAACTGACCCATCTCAAAATTCCCTGTAATTTGTGATCTTGCAGTGAAGTCACCTTGTTCTAATTGTTTAAACAATTTTCTAAAATAATTTATTGGGGGGGAAACGATACTATTAGCACTAAGTACACCGATAACCACTGCCAAGACTGCTGCTATTGCAATGAGAATCCATGATAAGGTTTGTAAGTTATTAATGCCTTCAAGAACAAGGTTAGTCGGTTGTTCATGTATATATAACCAGCCGTTTTCCATGGTTGCAAAAGTAATTAAGTCATCTCCCGTATTGGCATTTTCACTAATATAAACACCATGATCAATCACTTCTTCTCCTTCTGCAACGTCCTTTGCCTCTATAATTTCATTGAAATAACCAACACTTGCTATGTCATCAGTAGTGTTTGATAAAATAATGTTACCATGCATATCAGTAACATAGACTTTTACACCTTCTGGTAATTCTTCAAAATCAAGTTCGTTTTCAAGAAAATCTTTATTAATTGATATCATTAATACACCAACATCTTTGACGACTTTCTTAATATTTCTATACAAAAAGATTCTTTGGGTATCGTATTGGTTATATGACCAATGAACATTTTCTTTCTTATCCCTCAGTTTAGGGATAAAGTCGTTTTGGAAAAATGTATCAATAAACCCTTCTTTCATATAGGGTGTTTCTTGTGTTGTAATGATTTCATCTTCTTTGATATAAGCGATGGTTTGTATGTCCGTATTGGTTAGTTTAATGTTATCTATCATTTGGTGTATAACTGCAGCTCTTTCTTTATTAGCCTCAAATACAGCTGGGTAATCATCAATACTTTTATTAGCCACCTCAAGTACACTGTCATCAGAAACAGCCAGTTTGGATGCATCAAGAAAATCACTAGAAAGCATGTCAATAGCAGAAGCAACCTTTTGTGTCAGAATGTTATTGGCGTACTCAACCTCGTCCATTATCACTCCTTTTGCAATATTTAGTAACAATATTACAACAACTAACATCGGCATAACGCCAATAAGAATATGAGATAGGGTTAATTTGAGTTTAATTGATATACGTTCTTTCTTATTTCTTTTTTTTAGCCATAGATCGTCACTTCCTTTCTTATCCATTATAACACAAAAGGGGGGGTTGCTCACGAAAGCAACCCCCCCTTTCAATCTAAATTATTACTTTAGAAAATGTCAATCTTACCATTGAGCAGGCATGAAATCATCTACGTCGTCAGCAGTGATAATATGCTTAACTAAGTAGGATACTTCCGCTAATTCAAGACCATTGAACCAGTCTGCTGCATTCTTCATTCCAATAGCGCCATCAGCTTCAGATGATTGATAAGTAATCGCTGCAATATCTCCAGCTTTTACTGCATCCATACCAATTTTAGAGTTACCAGCAGCAACTACCATGATATCTTCTCTACCTGCAACTTTAAGTGCTTCAGCAACACCAAGCGCTTGAGCTGAGTCATCAGCACATACGATAGCAGTAAGTTCTTCACCGTATTTTGTAATCCAGTCAGATACAACTTGCTTAGTTGCAACTGCTTCGAATCCTGGTGATTTGAAATCAAGCATTTCCATCTCAGGAGCATATGTGTTAAGTTCAGTTCTAGGTGCCATCATTCTTGCGAAGTATGGAGAACCACCTGGGTTATGAGTGATGTATGCAACGCCACCTTCACCATTAAGTTCATCAGCAAGATGTTGTGCCAACATTCTAAACTGACCCCCCCAATCGTCTGGTCCAGTCCAAGCAAGTGCATACTTCAATGCATCTGCGCCTGGTAATGTATTACTTACGATTACAGGAACTCCAGCTTCATTGATTTTTTTAAGTTGTTGTGTTGCTGCTTCTGTATTAATTGGGATTAAAACAATCATATCTGGATTCGTGTTGATTGCTTGATCAATTTGTTCATTTTGAACGTTTAAGTCCCAGTTAGGTGATAATATTGTTAATTCCATTCCATATGCATCAGCAATTTTCTTTGCCCCCCCTGCTGAATATGCTGTAGTCCATGGATGGTCACCATGCACGATTAGAGTAACTGATTTACCTATTGCTCCGTCTGCTGGTGATACTGGTAAGTTTTCTTTTACAACACCCCCCCATCCAGCGTATTCCATATCATACCAGTGAAGAGCTTCTTCTTCTGATAATGCATCTGGATCTGCTGGTCTATCAGGTACATCTTTCGACTCAACTTCAAGTAATAATGGTTGCCCATCACTTGATTTAAGTCCACTTACATCTACTGCAAGTGATTCAGCCAAGTTAGAATTTTCTTCAGTTACCTCTGCATCAGCTGCTTCATCAGTTGATTCTTCAGCTACTTCATCAGTTGCTTCTTCAGTTGGTGCATCCGTTGCCATTTCTTTTTCTTTTTCCCCCCCGCATGCAGTAAACATTGCAACTACAAGCATTAATACAAGTAATGTTGATAAAAATTTTTTCATTCTACTTCCTCCTTATTTATGTTATATGGCTTCCCATTTTGGGACTAATTAATTATTATGAAGCGTCTTTAACCTTTAATGCTTCTTTCATAAGCTCAGGTTTCTGACCTTTCATTTTTTTTCCGCTTTGTATATTGCATAGGCTTCCACTAATATTACAAGGGCTAATAGTATACCACTCACTAGAACCTTTACTTCTATCCCTGCACCGTAATTTGATAGTCCACTGAAGATAATCGTCAGTGTCAATACAGCCGCTCCTGATTTAAGGACACTACCTTTCCCTCCGGTCAACATGGTACCACCAATAATTGTTGCAGCCAGAACCATCAGCAGTGGACTAAGCCCCCCCTTTGTCCCATAAGATGGGTCAGCTGTGTTCATACCAATAGCGAATATTGCACCACCAATTGCTGCCGTTATACCTGATATAACAAATGCAATCATTGTGTATTTTTCTTTGTTAATCCCTGCAAGCCATGCAGCTTCTGCATTGCCTCCTACTAGGAAAAATGCTCTTCCTGCTTTAGTTTTTACAAGCATTATTTCAAAAAGAAGTACCAATCCTAAAGCAATAAGTACTTTAGCTGAAAAAATACCGAAAAACTTTGCTTCAATAAATTCAAGTAATACATAACTTTTTGTGCTTATAGAATTACCTTTAGAATAAAGGACAATGAAGCCTGCTACAGTTGTCAACATACCAATGGTCACAATAAATGAATGGACTTTCATCTTTGCTACAAGGAATCCATTGATGAGTCCTACGAAAGCGCCTCCAAGTATAGCAATTAAAATGGCAAATATCCATGCAAGCCACAAGCTAGTATTTTCACTCATTCCACTATCTTCAAATATTCCAAAGAATCTATTAAACTCACCTATTACTAGAATAGAACCTAGATTAAGGACAGATCCAATTGACAAGTCAAACTGAGCAACAATCAATACTACTGTAAATCCAATTGCAACAATGGCCAAGAAACTCCACGACTTAAGCATAGATGCCGTATTAAAAATGGTGAAGAAATTAGGTGCAATCACTGCCATTACAACATATATCACTATTAGTGCTATATAGATTCTATAATCATTGATTTTTTCAATAATTTTTTTGCTCTTTAATACACTAAGCATCATCTCGTCCCAACTTTCTTAATGAATTAGAGTTTACAGCTACTACTACTATAAAAATGAATCCGGAAACTATCTGTTGTTCATAAGTTCCCATTCCAAGGCTTGATAAGATATTGCTGATGATTCCTAGTGTTAATACACCACCTAATACGCCTAGTATACTACCACGACCACCACTAAGGCTCATACCACCAAGTATAATTGCTGTAACGGCTCTGAAGTCATATCCTGCCCCCCCGTTACTGTAAAAACCAACTTTTTCAAGGGATGTAAAGAAGATACCTCCAACAGAGGCTGCTACAGCTGATGTAATAAAGGCTAATGCAACAACTTTGGTTGTATTAATACCTGTCATTGAAGCTGCTAAAGCATTAGATCCTACAATCTTAAGCTGATTACCAAATGCAGTCTTTTTCATGATTAAATAGAATATTATCATGATGACAATCATAACGACAATCATCATTGGTAATCCAAACCGAGCTGTACCATCTGGATATTGATTCAAAGTAGATATATAGGGTGCTTTTATTGTGATAATCGTTCTTGACAGTGCAAAGAACTGCCCAGCATTCTCTGTCATATCCTTATCAACTATTGATGGCATTAATTTTGCCATAAGGGGGGGTAAGAAAAACCCTTTTTCGAAGGTCTCTGCTTTGGCAACATCTGGATACATCTGTGTGTTTTTATAAACACCACGTATGGTACCCTGGAGCATAAATTTCATTGCCAAAGTCCAGATAATTGCATTAACTCTAAGCTTACCAATGATATAACCATTGATTACACCAATCAGTGCACCTGCAATTATACCAGCAACAATCGCTGGTACGATACCAAATCTCAAAAATTCAATAGCGATTATACCTGAAAAAGCCATGATTGCTGGAACAGATAAGTCACCATACTGTCCACAATAAATGACGAATGCCACACCCGCAGAAATAATACCAACATACGCTGCATTATCAAGTATATTTATGATGTTGCCAACCGTGGCAAATTTGTCAGAAATAATCATTCCTGCAATACATAACAAAATAATCATGAAAAATACGCCAAATTTGTTCACAATAACTGTAAATGTATCATACTTCATACTTCTTGAATCATCTGTTTTCTTTATATTCGTTTCCTTAGTTTCCACCTTAGTATTTGACACTTAGAATACCTCCATTACCGTTTGCCGCAAGCAAAACTGATTCTTCTGATAAATTATCTTCATGAATTTCACCAAGTAAATGCCCTTGATTAATAATCATAACTCTATCCGCTAGAGCTACCAGTTCTGGTAAATCAGATGTAATAATAATAATTGCCACACCATTTTGAGCCATCTTCTCAATAGCTTCATGAATTACTTTTTTGGCACCGATATCAACACCTCTTGTTGGTTCGTCCAAGATAAGAACTTTTGGTGCTGTTGCCATCCATTTTGCCAATAAAACCTTCTGCTGATTCCCACCAGAAAGATTACCGACAGTTCTATCTGGATCTTGAGGATAAACTGTCAATTCTTTCATTAAATCAACAACCAACTGTTCACCAAGTTCAGGATGATAAACAATCCCTTTTGAATGCTTTTGTATCATCGCAGCTAAAATATTTTCTCTGTTGGTCAATCTAAGGGATAGACCTTGAGTTTTCCTATTTTCAGATAAATATGCCACACCCGCCTCAAGCATTTGACCCATATTCTTAACTTTTGTTTCAACGCCATCAATGAAGACACGACCACTGCTGTGATCATCTGCACCTACGATTGATCTTGCTACTTCTGACCGCCCTGCACCAGCAAGACCAGCAAGTCCGAGTATTTCCCCCCCTTTTCTCACTGAAAAATTTGACTCTGTAAAAAAATCCAGTTCTCGAGAAATTCTCAACTCTTAGAACTTCTTCACCAAATTCGACTTTTGTCTTTTTATAAAATTCTTCTGCAGTAAGTCCAACCATTAATTCAACAAGCTTTTGTTGATCAACTTCTTTAATATCATTTGTCGCTATTTTTTTACCATCTCTAAGAACAGTTACTTTGTCTGCTATGTTAAATACTTCTGGAAGATGATGTGATATATAGACAATTGCAAGACCTTGGTCTCTTAGTTTTCTAATGATTTCATAAAGCCTATTAACTTCTTCACTCGATAGTGCAGATGTCGGCTCATCCATAACTAAGATAGCAGGATTGTTGTCAAGAGCTTTCGCTATCTCAACTAGTTGGGCTTCATGTTGACTAATCGTTCCAACTGGAGCGTTAGGATCTAGATGTTCAAGACCAACTCTTGAAAGACTGGTTTTTGTTCTCTTTACCAATTCCTTCTTATCAACAAATATTCCTTTTCCTGGCAAATGCCCCCCCGCCAACATATTCTCTGCAATACTTTGAGCTAAAGACAAACTTAACTCCTGGTATATCATCGCTATACCTTCTTTTTTTTGCATTAGCCGGAGAATGTAACTCAACATGTTTTGAATTAATAAATATTTTACCCGTGTAATCATTGTATGACCCAGCGAGCATTTTCATTAGGTTGATTTTCCTGCACCATTTTCACCGAGCAAGGCGTGAACTTCACCTGCACGAACATCAAAATCGACCTTATCTACCGCTAATGTTCCTGGAAACCTTTTGCTAACGCCATCCATTTTTAGTGCAACCGTTTTATCATTTGTAGCCAATTGTTTCACCTCGCATTGATTGTTTACGGCATAACTTATCTAAATTGTTAAAACCGCATAAACTTATTATAGTGATTTCTTATCCAAAGCGTAATGCAATAACTTAATAAGGATGGTCATTTTTTTTAATATTAGTAGCATAGAAAATAACCATCGGGTCTTTGACTCTTTCGTACAATGGTATAACAGCAGTATAAATAATCCAATGATGCGCCATAGATATTCATACACACCACAAACCGAACCAAACACGACAAAGTCTTCTGCATAGTTATCAAGTCTTTTGTCCCAAGCATCAATATTCCTGTGCAGTGCATCTATTCATACGCGCCATAGACTCTTGCTGTATCATACATCGCTATAACATTCTCAATAGGCGTTTCCTCAAGAAGATAGTCATGGCTAGGCGAAAGTATAAAACCACCACTTGGTTTCATCATATCTCCTTCCAAAGCTTTTATATATTGTTTACCTTACTGGGTCTCTATGACTTAAGTATAGTGGCCTCGACATACAGAAATTTTACTTATAGAGTTATATTATTGACTTATAGCGAAATTATTCCTATAATCTAAGTATAACTCCCAGGTAATCAGCAACATACAAATGTAATTTGGGTAATAAGAATGAGGTAGCTTATGACATACAGACACCTAAAGTGCCCTATTGGAGAAATGAGTTTCATTAAAAGAATCGGTAAATATCTTATGAGTGTTAAAGTTGGTAATTATTATGAATTCACTAGTTTTATCTACTCTAACCAAGAGCACCATCATGACTGCTATGAGTTTGTAATTGTACTGGATGGACAAGGTCAATTTATCTACAAGGAAAAAGAGCGCCTGCTAAAAAAAAGGGGGGGACATATTTTTGTCAGAGCCTTTTGCCACTCATGAAATTCACATCAAACCTTATGCCTCTATGACCATCTTCTATTTGTCTTTCAAGCTTGAATATACACATACGGGTGTTAACGACTCAGATAAAGAAAAACTACTTAATGCTTTTTTGGCAAATCATCTACCTTTTGGTCTTGGCAACACAGAACTGTTGGCTTATATAACTTTTATTGAAGCTTTCAAAGGAAAAACACCACCAAGAAATAGCCCTTGGATGCAAGAGCTACTTATGAACTTTATTTATCAAAGCTTAGATTTATTAACACCGTCTTCCTCTGAAGCCCTATTCACCAATGGCTCTCAAGAATTATCAACTTTTGAACTAATTCTTGATTACATCGACCAGAACCTTGAGCAAAAAAATGACAGCTGGTGATATTGCTGATGCCATCGGTATTTCAAAACGAACCATCTACAATATGTTCAAATCAAAAATGGACCGCACTGTCCATGACTATATCAAAGAGCGAAAGATTGCCTTAGCAAGGCACTATCTGACCATGAATGTCAGTATTCTAGAAGCAGCTGGCCTTGTAGGTTTTGACAATCTGTCCTATTTTAGCCGACTTTTTAAAACCTATACAGGCCAATCACCCCCCCGAGCCTTCAAGAAATCCCTTGATAGTAACTCTGAGAGTTATGGCCGTAGACTTTAGCTATACTCATCAAGTATTTTTCTAATTAGGATAAACTTTTCTTCCGTAACTTCAGGTGGACAACTATCACTGTTGGCCAGTACATACCTACGTCCTTTCATTTCATCAAGTAATGTGTAGATACGCTCCCTTAGCATCTTCTCATCGGCCTTAATAAGAAAAGTCGGTTCTAATCCACCAATAATTGTCATATGGTCAGGAAGCATTTTTGCAGCTTCAATCACATCAATATCCCCCCCTGTTGGTTCTGGCGACATAGACTCTATGCCATCTATTTTTGATTTTGCCATATATGGTAAAAGGCACTTCAAATGTCCGCATGCATGTTGAACATATTTTTTTGCCTTTTGTATGTAAGATATCACACCAGTCATCAATCTCTGGTCGGATGTAATTTTCATAATATGTTGGTGAGATATTCGTTGTAGACGTATCTTCCCATGAAATGAAAACTTCAGCATTAGTTTGAGCTGCAAGTTCTGCAATCTGGTTTGATTTGACCCGCATCACAGCGATACACTCTTCTATCTCCTTTGGATAGTCAATCATGGCATAGATGAGATTGACTGTACCAATCCAATGTTCAAGAAGACTTTGAAAACTACTTTTTGCAAACAAACCTACAAGAGGTATGTGAAGTCCTCTATCACCTGTATCTTCAATGGTTTGATTCACTTCTTCCACGTTGGACTCCACTTTGATATTTTCACAGATATACTTGAAAATCTTCAAGTCCCCCCCTTGGTTTTGCACAGGATGTCTTGATAAGAACCAGGTATTATGTGTAAGTACAGCCTCTTCAACGATAGTCCCTATAGGTGTCTTATACTCGATTCTTCTCTTGCCATCTTCCTCAGTTTCAATGACGTCACAGCCTTCCATGACGATTGTAGCTGGAGAAACTAGCCCTCTAAGCAGTGGTGCTGCACCAATTTTTTCCATATAGGCAAGTTGGCCTTATCTTGTACTTCTTTACTTTGATGCTCCCAATAAAAAGCCAGAAATGGTGACCATGTGGCTTTCTCAGTAACCTCACCTCCAATTTGCTTTAGTAATTGATGTTTTGTATTAACAGTCGAATTCATTTCTTTCATCCTTTCTATTTCCATCTTAATAAACTTAATGCCATTTAACTTACGACACATATTGTTTTCTATGCATTTAACTTTCTATTACTTCTATGCCATCTTTTGACATTTTCATCATAGACTTTTCCTCTGAATTGATTCTTTTAATATCAGCCCAACTAAGTAACAGTCCTTTTGCTACTGGTAAGTCTTGAATGATTTGTCTTCGCAAAATTCCAAGGTTATAAAATGGCACACCGGCAAACATATGATGCTCAACGTGGTAATTCATTTTCCAGTACAAAAACTCAAATAGAGGATCAAGCTTAACTGTCCGGCAACTTTCTCTGAAATCATCACTGTTAGACGTCATTCCAATATGTTGCGTAAGACCTATAAAGATATTCATAAACTGAAATACATAAGGTGTAATGATGATGTACATGATAATGTAGTATTGCCCACTAAGGATACTTCGGCCAATCACAGTAAGCTGAAATACAATTAGCCAACGATTCCACCTTATCAATTGCTTATATTTTGTTCCCAATTTGTAAAACAGCCTTTGTTCCCATTCAGAAGATAATCTGCCAAAAGATCTATTGATAGTAGTTTTTATATTTAGGTAGAGTTTCCTTAGATAAAATGTGAACCACATCAACCAGTGATACCACTTAACTGTTAGAGGTAACTCTACTTCCATATCTAGATAATGATGTACCGTATATTGATGGTGCTTCATATGACTTTCTCTAAAAAACACATAATCACTAAAGGTCAATAACGATAGTAACTTGATAAAGAATTCATTGATCCAAACTGTTTTAAAAACTGTTTTATGACTCAGTTCATGAATTGCTGCTGTTATGCCAAGGAATGAGAAAACCATTGCATAAATAAGATAAGTGATTATACCTAGTAACCATAGCTCTTGCTTCATATACCAATAGGAGGCAACTCCAAGTAAAATGGCTAGTGCTATATGTAAGCCAACCTGCGTCAAACCTTTGAAATCACTTCGCTTTGTTAGGTCCTTCATTGTCTTGTTAGGTATGTTACTTCTATACCAGTTTATCTTCTGACTCATTTTATTCACTCCTTTTTATTGCTTATAGTTAATTGTTTGCATTTCACATCCAATCGCTTTATACTTAGATTATACAAGGATATCCATCTGATAAAAATAAGCTAAATTGCTAATTACTGTGTTATTTTGCTTTTTTTAGGAAGTGAGAGGTGTACTAACATGTTGGAATTCTTAAATACATACACACCCCCCCATAACATAACCATCCATAGAGTCGATGAAAGCAATTGTTCAAGGAGTGGTACTGTCTATAATCAAAGAACTGTCTTAACTTTTGAATTTGACTTCATGACCTGGGGGGGCAAGGGATTGATTAACACCAACAAGGAAAAGATTGTTACGAAAAAAAACCGTCTTTTCATTCGAAACCCCCCCGGGGGGGATGTTGTCCAAGGCATAGCACCCTACTATTGCTACTATTTAACCTTTGACCTTATAGATTCCAAAGGCAAAAGTTATGATGGTCAAATTCCGTACCCGCCCTATATTGACTTGTCACAAGAAGTTGGAACTAGAATAGCAAGTTATTTTGAGAAACTATACGCCACTTTTCTCCTTCAAGAATCCATACAAGCAATGATTGAATCAACAATGATTAACAATATTTTCATTGAACTTTGGGAGAATTACAAGGAAAACTATCAACGTCAAGGCTTTAGTGGCATTAATGATGCCCACCTTAGAATAAGAGCTTCTCGCCTATGGATGGAAAGTCACTTCTCAGAATCAGTCACCTTGCAACTATTGGCTAAGATTGCTGATTTAAGCCCTTATTACTACACAAGGGAATTTAGGCGAATCTATAGTCAAACCCCCCCAATGAGCTGTTTAAGGGATATAAGGTTAGTCTATGTAAAGCAACAACTCTTATCTAGCAGCACACATATTAATGCCATTATGCTCTCAGCAGGTTTTAACAATGAGTCTTATTTTTTTCAAAACATTCAAAAAAAGCCATAGGCATGACGCCAACAGCTTATAGAATAAAATATAGGGTTCCTTTTATTCATGATTAGGAAAGTAAACTAGTTGACATGATTCAAAAAAAGACCATGAAGATGAATATATTGAATGGTCAATGGTTGATTTGACACCTATACTATTATTAGGGAATACTAAAATTTGCTTAATTATAGGGAGGCGTATTATGCTACACGATCCAAGTCATATGACACCAGTACCATCAGCAGATGAAATAAAGTTAACGGATTACGAAAAAGACATCCTCAAAGGATTGGCCAGTCAAAAAGCTGAAATTGCAGGTTTATCTATCCACAAGGAAAAAGCAAAACTTTGGACACAACTCAATGATCTAGAATCTGTAAGACCTATGGTATGGATTAATGAAATACCTTGGCATGAGATGAATGTCAACGAAGAACTGACTCTAAAGTGTAGCCATCCATGGGCAAGACAACTGGAAGATACCCTTCGAAAAGAACTTTACCAGTGGCGCCATTTACCTGCCGACATGATAGTGAGTCCTTATATCGAATGTCCATTGCAGATTCATAGCACCGATTTTGGTATAAAAGAACAAGTGGACATTGCTACTACGGATTCAGACAACGATATATATTCAAGACACTTCAAGATTCAAATAAATGAACCAGAAGACATTGATAAAATCATCATGCCTAAGATTACCCATAACGTAAAGGCCACAGAGATTTCTTATAACATGATGCTTGAGTTATTTGAGGGCATTATACCAGTAAAAAAAAGTAGGTCAAAGCCATATCTGGTTTACACCTTGGGATTTTCTTATTCGTTGGTGGGGGGGTGTTCAAGAAGCAATGATGGACCTCGTTATGAGACCGCAGATGGTTCATGATGCTGTTGAGAGAATGGTTGATGCTTGGATGGTTGAACTTGATCAATTTGTCGAAATGAACTTGCTGTCCATCGACTCAAATAACACACGGATTGGTTCAGGGGGGGGCTATGGTTATACCAACCAACTGCCTGGTTCAGACTTTGACCCATCCCATGTCAAACCTCATAATATGTGGGGGGGATGTTCCAATGCTCAGATATTCAGTGAAGTATCACCACAGATGCATTGGGACTTTGCCATTGAACATGATATGAAATGGATGAAGCGCTTTGGTCTTAACTATTATGGCTGTTGTGAACCACTTCATAATAAGATTGACCTAATGAGAAAAATACCAAACTTAAGGAAAATATCCACAAGCCCATGGTGTGATTCCGAGAAGATTATCAATGAAATTGGCACTGATTTTGTTCTTAGTCGAAAGCCAAGCCCTGCAGTCTTTGCAGGTGATCATTGGCATCCAGACCGAGCTGAAAAAGAGCTTGTCGATTTCATGGAGAAAACAGAAGGTAAGGCCCATGTAGAGTTGATAATGAAAGATATCTCTACCGTTGGCTACAAACCAAAGCGCCTTTGGGAATGGTCTGAGATTGCCATGAAAGTGGCTGAACGGTATGCTAAGTAAATAAAAAAATACAAGCAAATGGCTAAGAGTCTAATTACGATTCTCTTAGCCATTTTTATATTTACAGACCTTATTCCTTTGTATGCTTACCGATGTAATCAAGCAGTTTATCAGCTTCCCTTTTATCTTCAGCATATGTATGTATAAACAAGCCTTTAGATGACAGATTTTCCATAAGTACTGGTATATCTTCATTGGGTGTATACAGCACAATCCTTTTACCTGCTGATTGTATCTTTTTTAGTGCCTCTATATAATGAGAAGGTGATAATTGTCCTGCACAGTGAGTCCACTGTATAACTTTCAGCTCATCAATTGCCAAAATGTGGTCAAGGAATGCTATCTGTTCAATACCATCAAAATGATATACTGGATAATCTAGATTGCTGGAATGGAACTGGATTTCCGGTGCTACAAACTGTCCATACATCTCAGGTGATATCATTACAGACATATCAGACTGCATCTGAGCGATGGTTCCTTCACATAATAAATTCATCCACGAGTGAACACCGCCACCATTAGTTTTTTGAATAACATCATAAAACCTTTTATTAAGTACCGATAAATCCGTATCCAATTTCTCACGCATGGCTAAGACACCCTCTGGATTGGCAATGAGATCCATTAGAAGTTCTGTATTACCTCTAAGGGATGCTAATGCATCCATTGATCCACCATTATCAGGCATTCCAACAAAATATCTACTCTCAGCTTTATCAACATAATATTGAACGGTATCTATCTGCTTTTGAATTCGATTTTCATTTAATGTAAGTGCACTAGGATTTAGATCATCAATTATATGATCAAACCATATTGTGTCTTCTTTATACTCTGGCTCACTACCGTAATAGTTCACTTGTCCTGAAGCACCAAAATTCGGAAACACAACAGGTAGAACATCACTTTCGAAGTGACCATTCTCAAATCTTTTAATATTCCTACTAAGAACACGCTCCGGATTCTCCCAGTAATCCTGAATATCTTTAGAATCATTTATATCCACTTCATATGTATCAAAACAATCCATTTTCATACCTGGCGTCTTCTGTTTTGGGGGGGCAAATATTGCAGCCATACATCTATCTTCTATTTCTAGGTTCCAAAAAGCATCTAGCCTTTTTTTTCATTTCATCCATATTCGGTTTATAATACATTTTTTTTATTCCTTCCTCTTTTAACCCTTAACTGCACCAGAAGTCATTCCATCGATGATATACTTCTGACCCAATAAGTAAATAATGATAATTGGTAAACTCGTCAGTATGATATCTGCACACACAAGATTCCATTCCATCTCATAACGACCAAAGAAGTTATAGACAGCCAATGTTACAGGCCATTTTTTTTGTGTCATTTAGATAATATAATGGCATGATAAACTCATTCCATGAGTTCATAAAATTGAGTATCATCACTGCAGATAAAACAGGTCGTATCAAAGGCAAAACTATAGATATAAACATTCTAATTGGTTTACATCCATCGATAATTGCAGCCTCATCCAATGTTCTAGGTACGGAATTAATATAGCCATACACTAAGAACACACTAAAAGGCAATTGTAGGGCAGTGTAAAGTAGGGACAGGCCTAAACGTGTATTAATCAAATGTGTTACTTGCATAACCTTTGTTAATGCGACATGATTAATTGGCAATGTAATACCAAGAATAATAAAAAAATAGATAGCCACATTCAGTTTAGTTCTTCTTCGTGCTAGGACAAAGGCTGCCATACTTGATAATAGAACACCAAAAATAACAGATACCGAAGAATAGACCATACTATTTAGGAAAGTTAAGACAAGTTTGCCTTGCTCTATGACTACAGCAAAGTTAGACCACTGAATAACTTCAGGTAAAGCCATTGACATAGAAGCAGCCTCTGTTTTCGTCTTAAAAGCGTTGATGAAAATCAACACAACTGGTGTCAAAACAACCAGTGATATCAGCCACATCATTACATTTAATGCAATATCGGATAACTTTTTTTTCTAAGTTTCATTAGTATTCCACCTCGTTTTTACTCAGTTTCTTAATAATCAAAAAGCCAATGGATACCATGACAAGTACCATAATTGAAGACAAGGCATTACCTACCGCATATGTACCTTTACCAAACTCTTTAAAAACAGCCGTGTACAGTACTTCAGTTGCATATCCCGGCCCACCATTGGTTAAGACATAGACAATATCAAATACCCTTAAGCCATAAATAATATTTAGGACTAGAGTTACAGTGATTGAAGGCATGAGCAGGGGGGGTAGGGTTATGAACCTAAAGTTCTGCCATGCATTGGCGCCATCTACTCGACTTGCTTCATAGAAGGACCCTGGAATAGACTGTAAACCAGCTAGGAATATTGTCATAATATACCCCCCCATTCCTCTCCAGATATCCACTGACATTACAGACCCAAAAACGTATTTGATGTCTGTTAACCATTTTTGCTGAAGAAACTCAAGACCAACCATCTCAAGAACCTGATTCAAAAAGCCAGTCGCTGGATGTAGAATACTTTTAAATATTAGGCCCGTTATAATCATTGATAAAATAGCTGGAAAAAATATGGCTGCTCTGTGAAAATTCCTAAATTTTATCTTGTTCACAGCCAATGCCAAGCCAATACCTAGAAAAGTCTTAAATACAGTTGTAAATATTGTGAAATAAAATGTGTTCTTAATATAGGAGAGATAATTGTAGTCTCCTGAGAAAATTCTCTTGTAATTGTCCAGTCCAACAAAGTTCATCTCTGTTGTAAAACGATTCCAGTCTGTAAAAGAATAATATATGCCCATAATACTTGGAGCAACATACAGTATCATGTACAATATAAGCGCACCAATTACAAAATAAAATGGGTAGTTTTTATTGATGTTATAATTAGCATTTTTGATGTTTTTTTGTATTTTTGACTTTACTAGTCATGATTTCATCTCCTATAAGGGTAAAATAATAGTATAGAGCAACGACGCCCCCCCTATACTAAAAGGGTTAACCTTATCTATTTCCTAGTTATATTATTCCCAATTGGCATCTTTGCTTGCTTTAGCTGCATCTGCCCTTCTAAGGTCAACTTGCTTAGCAACTTCTTCTACTGTCAATGCATCGTAGAACATACCTTCAAAGTCTTTACCAATATCCATCCATTGTGGGTTATAGTAAGTGGTCGCATTCTGAAGTACTACACCTACCTCTGGGTAGTTATCGAAGAATGCCTGTTGTTCTTTTGTAAAGGCTCCCTCAACACCATTCCAACATACCGAACTAAATCTTGCTTCATTATCAATCATGTGTTGAAGACTTTCAGGTTTTGCTAGATAGCTAAAAAGGGCTTTTGCCTCTTCAATATGGTCTGATCCCAAATAGATAAACTTAGATGGCGCTCCACCATCCATAGGCTTAATATCATTATCAAGTAGTGGAATCGGGAAGAATCCAAAATTATCTATATCTTGTTCAGGGTAAGCGCCTACAATTTGCGTTGGTAAACCAAGGTTATATAAGGTCATGGCATAAGTCCCTTCAGCCATTACCCTCTCTGTTTCTGCAAATGTATCTGACATGAAGTTTTCACCAAAGAAGCCCTTGCTTGAAAGCTCTTTGAGTTGAGAAACTGCTAACTTATAGACATCTGAGTCAGCAAACTTCTTCTCATTTTTATTAAGAGCGTCATACAAACCTGGCTCTAATTTATCCATCATCGGTCCAATTTGAGGTACCCATAGAACGTGATGCCAACCATCAGCCACAGGTTCATAGATTGGTGTGATGCCAGCTGCTTGAATTGTTTCACAAGCACTAACAAATTCATCGTAAGATTTTGGTACTTCAATGCCTAGTTCAGCAAAGATTCCTTTGTTATAAACCACTGAGAAAGAACCGGACATATCCCAAATTGTCATACCATACAATTTAGCCTTATAAGTTGCTGTACCTCTAGCTGCCTCCCATTCGCGCTCAACCCATTCTTCATTTGATAGGTCAACGCAATTCTCTTCAACATTATATTTACTAACAAGGTCAAGTGCACCACTTTGTCCCATAAAAATATCAGGTGCTTCACCAGAGTTCAACTTAGTTGTTAGCAATGTGTCCATCTGATCTGATGGTACAATCTGAACATCGACCTTAATACCCGTTTCGCTTGTAAATGCCTCCAACAAGTCATACTCTGATTCTTGTATATGATCTTGGCTTGCCATATAAGTCAGTGTCACATCACTAGCCACAACAGCTTCCTCTTTATCATCATCTTTTGAATCTGTAGCGGTCTCATCACTCTTACTTACTGTACTTTCATTAGTGGTCCCTTTATCTGATGGTTCTGCTTTCTTGCCACATGCAGATAGCAATGTTAATGCCATTATGATTACCATTAGTACACTTAATAACTTCTTCATTTCATGTCCTCCAATTTTTATTGTCTTCCCAAAAAGAAACTTATTTGATAGAATCAAATTACAGTTATACACTTACCTCCAACTTTGGCCAAATCATAGATGATGTATCACTAATGCAATTGTACAACCATACAAAAATAATAGCCATGCACTAAGGTGGCGACTCTTGTGGACATTTTTGACACATGCATTATCACATCATTTTGATGATTATTTAGGAGGTTTCTATGTCTAGAAACAAAACCATTCGTTCCAAACTATTCAATTCTTACGCCTATTTCATAGTAGGTCTGCTTTTGATGTTTATCTTGTTTTTCTTCTTCTATGTAACCAATTTATTGCGTGATCGAGCTGCAGATGCTATTGCCCAGACCTGCACATCCATCCAAAAACAAACAGATTTAGAAATAGATGCGCTTAACACCTTATCCCTCAATATATCCTACTCTGTCTTACTAAAAGAAGCTTTTCAGTCACATGTTAATCCTAATGATGCAAGTTCCAATGTTGACAAACTGACGGCCATTGATACTCTAGACACTATTTATGAATTAATTATTGCCATAATTGGTCCAAACTCCACTGCCAAGCAGATTAACCTATATGATTTTGAAGGCCAGATGATTGGTGGCGGTACCAAAAATGTTATCGTAGACAAGAACCTTGAAGAAATGTTTTGGTTTGATGAGACAATAGCAAAAAGTGGTGCAAAATATATAAGCAATCCCTATAGCAACAGCCAACTTTTTAGTGATATTAGACCAATGGCCGACCTTGATTATATTTCCTTTACCAGGTTATACTTTGATAAATATCGAAACCCCCCCATTGGTATTATTGAAATTATCCAGCCTTGTCAGAAAATATTCTCATCTGCTGATACAATTGTTGCAACACCAAATTATCAACATCAAGTCCTCATTTACAATGAAGAAGGCACACAAGTTTATCCCTATCAGTCAAATGCTGTATCTAAAACCAATTATTTCCCTTTGATTGATAACCCATCAAAGGCCATTAATTCTATACAATTTTTGGAATCTAGCAAAGCTGATGGTAAGCTCATCTGCTACACAACTTCAGAGCTTACTGGCTATACAACTATGATTATTGCTAGCAACACACAACTAATGGCCCCCCCTGTTTACAAAACGACCTTACCATTCATCATCATTGGTTTCATCATTATTGCCATATCACTTATTATCTCCTATTTACTATCTAGTTGATAACACGCCCAATAGGAAAATTACAGACTTTGATAAAGACAACCAACTCCATTGAACATCTAGATAAAATGACCGCTAGCGTCTATCAACTTGATAGTGGTTTGGATGAATTTGAGAATCTCCATAGAGCATACCAAAGGATGAATAAGGAACTTAATGATTCAGTCAACGATATGTTGCTGTCACAAAGCCAAGAATTACAAGCAAAAATGCTGGCTCTACAATCACAGATGAACCCACATTTTCTCTATAATACCCTCACCAATATCAGTGTTCTCATTGAAGAACGTATGAATGTCAAAGCTTCTAGTATGATAGACAACCTATTTGTAATGCTTAGGTATATTGCTCAGGACAGTGAGTTTGTAACGATTCAAGATGAAATAAATTATACAGAGGAATACCTTGAATGTATGGAAATTAGATTTGATGACGCCCTCCTATACAAGTTTCATTTACCAGAGTCTATGTTAAACATCAAAATCCCCCCCAAACTCATCTTACAACCACTTGTTGAGAATTCACTTAAATTTGGGGGGGCGGACATCGATCCACCTTATGTCATTGACATTGAAGGCTTCATAGAAAAAAAACTCTTGGTCTATTCATGTAAAAGACAACGGCCCGGGCTTCTCTGAGGAAGTGATTTTGACAATGAAAGATAAAATTGAGACCTATAAAGAGACTAAACATATGCCTTCACTCTCCTTAGAAGGTATGGGTATATTGAACATATACCTTAGACTGCATTTGATGTATGGAGAAAATAGTCAATTCGAACTTACGAATACTTACGACGATGCAAATAAAAACAAAGTGACTGGTGCTTGCGTTATACTTGGCGGCTTAATTGATGGAGGTAATGATTATGCGTAATATAAGAACAATCATTGTTGAGGATGAACCTTTAATTCGTATTAATATTGTCAAAAAAAATTGAGAACGCCAACCTGGATTATGAAATTGTGGCAACAGCTAAAAACGGAGAACAAGCACTAGAGCTTACTGAATCACTATCTCCGGATGTTATTATCACAGATATTCGTATGCCAAAATCAGACGGCCTAACCCTCTGCAAACATCTTAACGAAAAATACCCTCATATCAAGAAGATTATCATAAGCGGTCATAGCGACTTTGATTATGCCCGTGAAGCCATAAAATATAATGTAAAAGATTATATTCTTAAACCAGTAGATGAGAATACTCTATTCGAAGTTTTAAATAAAACAAGGGCAGCAATCGCTATTGATAACAATCAATACTTAGATATTGTTGACCTTAATGCAGGCAGTGAACTTCTTGTTGAAAACACCAAGACATATATTAAGGAGAATATATCATCACCCATTAATATACAAACTATTGCAGACAATATGAATGTAAGTATTTCTTACTTGAGTAAACTATTCAAAAAGCATGTGGGTATATCACCTTCCAAATATGTCACTGAACTCAAAATCAATAAGAGTAAACATTTGCTCCACAATAAAGACCTAAATATCAAACAGATTAGTGAGCTCACTGGCTACAGTGACCAACACTACTTCAGTCGTGTTTTCAAGAATGTAACAGGACAATCACCTCAGAAGTACCGTGACAACCTAGAAGATTAGAATCATTAAGGAGGCTCATTCCTATTTCAAATTTTTTTTCTTCGATAGTCTCTTGGCGTATAACCACTTAACTTCTTAAAAACGGTTGAGAAATGTTGAGAAGAAGAGAAATTAAGTTCATAGGCAATCTGAGTAATGGACTCTTCCTTAAGTAACATATCTTTGCTCGCTTCAATTTTCTGTTGCATTACATAGGCCATAGGTGCATACCCAGTGATTTCTTTGAACCGCCTGTTAAGGGCGGTCTTTTTCATCCCAACCAAAGACTCGATTTCTTTTGTAGACCATGGTTCTCTAATATGCTCATTGATAACATCAATGGCTTCCATCATTCGTTCATCACTAGTCATCTTATCCACATTATTTTCAGACAAAATTCTATAGAGCTCAACCATCATCTGTGACAAATAGTTATAAACACACTCTCTATACCCTTCTTGTCTTGAAGTAATCTCATGGGCCATTTTGAAAAATAACTGAGTAAACCATTCACTTTTACCAATAGCAATTCTATTGTTACGAATAAAAGCTTTACCCAGACCATCCTCAACTTCTTTAGAAATCATAAATCTGTCCCCCCCTAACCTGAGATGACCTAATTCATCAAATTCTTGAGGTTTAATAATCACCCAAGCTAAACGTCCTTTACTCATCATGGCATCTTTACCTTGATGTGTTTGCCAAGGCAAGGTTATCGACATCTCTTTATTTCTAATAGAAACTTCATCACCTTCCACTATCCACTTGAATGTCCCATCAAATGCAATACATATTTCGATGCCATCGTTTTGATGTGGTACAAGGTTAACAGCTTTTAGGTTATTTTCATGACATAAAGCTTTTAATTCTGGAAACTCTATTAAATTAGCTGAATCTTGGCTATAGTTGAAAGTCTTCATTTGTATACATTTTTCCTCCACTCAAATATGAAAGTAACAATTGCATACATATAGTATACTGCTTATAGACACAAATATCAAAATCTGTTAACATAGGACAGATAATTGGAGGATGAAATGAACAAATCTATACAAACACTAAGAGAATTGGCCAAAGTTTATAGAGATTTAGCAGGTGAAGATATCAACAACTCACGTTTAGTCATGCACCAACAAGTCAATGACCTACAATCTACTAGGCCTGTTGTTTTAATTGGAGAACTGCCTTGGAATGAGATGAATATTGACAATCAACTAACACTAGTATGTAAAGAACCTGTACTTAGAGCTGTAGAAGACTATCTACGCAAGTCCATATTTCAGTATAAGCGTTTTCCAGCTGATATGGTATTAAAGCCATATATATCCATCAAGAAAGTGGTTGATGAATCTAGTATAGGCATCACTAAGACTGAGGATACCTTAGCCTCAGATGAAGCCAATACCATTGTTTCACACGAATACCATGACCAGCTCTCTAATGACTCAGATGTAGACAAACTTATTTTGCCTACAATTACTTACAACGAGAAAGAAACAATGCGACGTTATGATATTGTCGCCAATGCACTTGGAGATATAATACCAATTAAAATAAGTGGTATTGACTATATGCAGGTCCTTACATGGGATGATGTCTCTGAATTCAGAGGTGTAACACCTTTGTTGATGGATATAATTGATCGTCCAGAACATTCTCATAAAATCATTCGCAAATTAACGGATATATACGTTCACCGACTAAATAGTTATGAAAACTTAGGCCTCTTTAGCGATGATCCTGACTATCTACACTCTACGGCTATGGCCACCAATGATTTAAAGAAACCTGCTATTGGCAAACCAAGAACAAGAGAACATGTCTGGGGGGGTCGAGGTGTTGCTCAGATTTTGGCATCCGTTTCAAAGGAAATGAGAGATGAATTTGACATTGCTTACATGCAAGAGACCGTTGGACAATGTGGCTTGACCTATTATGGTTGTTGTGAACCTCTAGATACAATGATTGATATCGTTGAAAAGATAAAGAACCTTCGTAAAATATCCATAACGCCATGGGCCAATGTTGACAATGCCGCTGATATTATTGGTAATCGCTATGTCCTAGCTTCTAAACCAAATCCGTCAGCCGTTGCAGTTAAAGCTCTCAATGAAGATAGTCTTAGAAAAGAACTTGACCAGATACTCAGCGCTTGTAAACGTAACAATTGTCACGCAGATATTGTCTTAAAAGACATCAGCACCTGTAACAATAACCCAAATAACATATTTAGGTGGGAACAGATTGCAATGGAGATGGTGAACAGTTACTAATTAGCGATTGTCCTTTTGACTTCGACTAAACTTTCTAACAAAACTGGGAGTGACACCATAATGTGTCTTATAGACCCTCGTATAATAATTTGCATTGCAAAAGCCGATATGCTCAGGAATTCTTGTTATGGGCATATCGGTGTTTTTTTTAGATACCAATTAGACATATCCAATCTATAAAGTGTCAAATAATCCATAAAAGTCTTACCCGTATAAGCTTTGAAGGTTCGTGCAAAATGTTGTTCACTAAGATTAGACAGTTGGCTCACATCTTTTAGTGTAATCTTCTCATTATAGTGTTTGTCCATATACTTAAGGGCTGTTTTCACATACCTCACAGAGGGTGAATCAGGTATCTTCTCACCTTGAAGATTCTTATACCTATATATATCTAGTAGCAACATACATATAGTATACTTTATCTTCATTTCATAGCCAATCGGCTTTTCTTTTTGCTCTCTTCTTAATCCGAAAAGCCTTTCTCTAATATCATTGACGAAACCATCATTGTCGTCTGTAGAATCGCCATCTGATTGATGACTATAAAAGTAGATATAACTATTGAGCTCACCTCTAGTGAACTTCCTTATAATTTCATTGGTACTATGATCAAGCATTAATTCACTAAGGAGCTTGTCACCAGTGACCAAGGCTAAGTATTTACCACTAATACACCTTATACTATGAAGACATTGTGGTGATATCATAACAACATCACCTTTAACACAGCGCAATGCTTCTCCATTTATCTCAATGGTGCACTTTCCTTCTTCAATCACGACAAACTCAAGATGATTATGCCAATGAGATAAGGTCGTGGCATTGTCCACAGTAAAAGTATTAAATGGAAAAGACTCTTGTTCAAATACTGTATTCTCAGAACTACCTACTTTCATAAATCCTGCCACACCATCACCTCATGTTCATATTAGACATATTTCTGTTTGTTTTATACCTGTTAAACTCATTTAATAACTTTATACTATAACTATAGTTATCGAAAGGGGGGGCCAATGCATGTTAATCGCTAAAGAAGTCAGAAACAACAAGCTCATGACCTATCAAACAACAGATTCATACCTTCATATTACCACAGATGTCGGTTTTCTCAAACTTCAACCATATGAAGATTCCATTATTCGCATCACATATTCAAATAAGGACACATTCTCAGATAACCTTTCTCTAGGCCTTATCTCCAAACCCTCTAAAATAGATTGGGATGTAGAGGATAAAAACCATGTTCTTGAGCTAAAGACCAAATCTCTGACACTCATAATTTCCAAAGAGACTTGTGCCATCACCTACAAGGATTCAGAAGGTAAGGTTCTACATAAGGAACCTTATTTGGACAGCAAGCACCTTGATACTTTTTCCAGTTACAAAACAATTCTTGATGATACGGCTGTCGTTGAAAAACATGAAACAGCCGATGGGGGGGTCAAAGAAACTGTTGTTAGTGCTAAGAAGGAATTTGATAAAGAACTCTATCACGCTAGACTACAATTTGAGTGGCAAGACGATGAAGCCTTATATGGCCTTGGCCAACAAGAAGAAGGCATCTTAAACCTAAGAGGTCATAGACAATACATTCATCAAGCCAACAAAAAAAATAGCGCTGCCTTTCTTAGTTTCAAGCCTTAATTATGGCCTACTTATTGATACATATTCACCACTCATCTTTAATGACAATGAATATGGTTCTTATATATACACAGAAGCTGTTGAGGCTCTTGATTACTATTTCATTGCTGGTCATAACCTTGATGGTGTAGTGGCAGGTTATAGAACACTAACAGGCCAAGCGACCATGTTGCCTAGATGGGCCTTTGGTTATATGCAGTCTTTTGAACGTTATGAGAATGCCGATGAGTTAATTGACACAATTAAAGAGTACCGCAAAAGAGAAATCCCAATCGACAGCATCGTCCTTGACTGGTGGTCATGGGAAGAAGGCAAATGGGGGGGCCAAAAATCCTATGATGCCACAAGATTTCCTGACCCAAAAGCTATGACAGACACACTACATAACTTAGGTGTACACTATATGTTATCCATCTGGCCTAACATGCATGAATCTGGTGATAACCATCAGGAACTCAAAGAAAAAGGTCAGCTTTTCCAGCGTTCTGACACTTACGACGCCTTTAGCCAAGAAGCCCGTGATACTTATTGGAATCAGGCTAAAACTGGGCTCTTCGATTATGGCCTCGATGCTTGGTGGACTGATTCTAGCGAACCATTTGACCCTGCATGGCTAACCAATAAATTAGGAGAACCCGACAAAAACATGTATGGATTCCATGACATTGCCAAGAACTATATAGATGAAAGCCACACCAACGCATTCCCTCTTGTTCATGGTCAAACCATCTATGAAGGCCAACGTAGTGTTACTGATGAGAAACGAGTTATCAACCTAACTAGAAGTGGCTATACAGGACAGCAACGTTACGGTAACATCCTTTGGTCAGGTGATATCACCGCCAAATGGTCAACCCTAAAGAAACAAATAGCTGCTGGTCTTAACCTTTGTGCAACAGGACTTCCTTACTGGACACTAGATATTGGTGCCTTCTTTGTTAAACGTAGTGTCCAATGGTTCTGGGATGGGGGGGACTATGATGACGGCAACAAAGACCCTGCCTATAGAGAACTTTATACAAGATGGTTCCAATACGCAACCTTCCTCCCTGTTCTAAGAGCCCATGGAACGGACACAAGACGTGAAGTATGGCAATTTGGCGAACCGGGCACACCTTATTACGACGCCATTGTTAAATTTATTGAACTGAGGTATAAACTATTACCTTACAGCTATTCCCTAGCAGGTATGGTGACTCAAAAGCACAGTACCATGATGCGTTTACTAGCCTTTGACTTTGGACATGATAGTAATGTACTTGATATAGATGACCAATTCATGTATGGAGATTCTATAATGGTTTGTCCTATTACTCAGGCTATGTCTGATTCAAATGATAACACTACAACATCCAAGACATACCTATCTAGCGATGTAAGTACTTCAACAAGAGTTGTTTATTTACCAAAAGCCTGCAATTGGTATGATTACTGGACAGGCACTAGCTATCAAGGTGGCGAATGTATCACAGTCACATCATCAATAGACCAGATACCATTATTTGTAAAATCAGGCGCCATCATTCCAAAGACAGTTGGTGCTATTCAACATACCGGTGAGTATAAGGATGATGCCTATGAGCTACATATTTATACTGGTAGCGATGGACATTTCACCTTATACCAAGATAGTAATGACGGTTATGACTACGAGAAGGGTCATTTCTCTACCATAGATATTCACTGGGATGATTCAAAACAATCACTCCAGTTATCAAAGCGAGAAGGTCAATTTCCTGGTATGCCTACTAACATAGACTTTAGAGTTGTTGTTGATGGAGTACAAGAAAAAAAGCTTCACCTATGATGGCAAAGCTATTTCAATCTAAACTATTAAGACAGTCACAGTCGAAGTCCACCTCCGAGGTTATACACTAACTTCTGGAGGTGCTATTCATTATGAAGCTTTTTTTCACAGCTTATCATATACCACTTCTGGTATAAATTCATTCTGTGGCTTACGGTCCTTTTCAAGTGCTATATGGAATATCTCTTTCCAACATGCCATTACACTGATTGGTTCATCTTGCATATCCTCCATAAGCTTATGCAATTCTGGCAGATTACAAGAAGGGACACTTGGGTAAATATGATGTTCTATATGATCATCAAGACCGAAATAGATTAGTTTGATAAATGGATTGACTTTTACAGATCTAGTACAGAGAAGTTGGTCATTCACATTATATATTCTGCCTATGTGTTCTGTGTTATGCCATATGCCTTCAAAACCTGAACCAATTTGCCATGCAATTGTAATCAGTAGGAGTGCCATCCACACTTGATAATATATGGCTAATCCAATTACCACACTATGAAACACAAGAATAACAAATGATTCAATCCTAATATTTCGGATTTCTTTTTTTGTTGCAAAACTCACTCATCATTTTGTCTTTTATGCCAATAACCCGTTTGATTTGATTGAAAATATCCTTTACCAACTCAATAACAGCCCCCCCAACAACAAACATCTTTGAAACCATGGCAAAAATCATGCTCCTGACCCATCGACTTGTGTGAACTGAAGGCCAATTGGTCTCTGGATCAATACCTTCAACCATTGTATACCTATGATGTAAACGATGTGAAATCCTTGCATAGGTTGGACTGTTCCATATCAAGGTCTGCACAACATAAAAGAGAATCTCACTAAACCAATCAAAGCCTTTTGAAAAGACCGTCTTATGTTGGAGCTCATGCCCAAGGGCTACCAAGAATCCATAAAAGAAACAGTACATATACAAACTGATTACTACTAACGCCATGCTAAAGTCCAATAAATAGACACTAGCAACAGCCAATAAGACAAGTAGTCCAAGCAACAAAACAACTCTAGCAAACCCTTTCACATTATCCCGTTTTCCAAAAGATTTAAGTGCTTCCCTGTCAATATCAGGTCTCGACCACACCTTTTTCTCAGTGTCCCATTCATAATCTATTAAGCTGGTTCTATCTACAAACATGATTAATACCTCCTATAGTCTTGATGTCTTTTGATAGTGACATCCTTTATTCTTAATTCAACTATAAGAGATTCTCCTAAATGGTGCTAATAGGATTATTACATAGACTGTGCATATATTACCATTCACAAGTTAGCCTACAAAAAAAAGAGACCAGATTCATAACTGAATCTGGTCTCCAACTAATAAATTTTATTCGTAAAGTAGTGGAGAAATTACGTCGTCATCAATGTTAGAAGCATCATACCAGTGGAAACCTGTATCGATCATTACTGGTAATTCTTCGCCTCTGATAGCCATAACTGCTGCTTCAACCGCTTTGTATCCGATTCCAATTGGGTCCTGAGTGATAGCACCTGATTGAATTCCGTCACGGATAGCTGTCATTTGTTGGATTCCTGAGTCATAACCAACTGTTACGATTTGACCTTCAAGTCCAAGTTCTTTAACTGCGTTAAGAGCACCTATGATTGAACCTTCGTTCGCTCCAAAGAATCCTTTGATGTCTGGGTTAGATGAAATCATTGCTTTAGCAATATCAGTTGACTTAAGGTGGTCACCTTCGCCGTATTGTGGTCCTACGATTTCGATGTTAGGATATTTGTCAGCCATACGGTTGATGAATCCATCACGTCGGTCAATACCTGTTGTTGATGTTTGGTCATGTACGATAATACCAACTTTACCTTCGCCCCCCCCAATAAGCTCAGCCATTTTGTCAGCTGCAAGCATTGAAGCTGCAACGTTGTCAGTAGCTGCTGTTGCAAGAATTAAGTCTGAATCAACACCTGAGTCAAATCCGATAACTGGGATACCAGCGTCTACGGCTCTTTGTACTAGTGGGATAACTGCTTGTGAGTCTATCGCTGCTAAACAGATAGCTGATGGGTTCTTAGCTAGTGCTGCTTCAAGCATTGCAAGTTGCTCATCAACCTTAGCTTCTGATTCTGGACCTTCAAAAGATACTTGAACATCATACTCTACAGCTGCTTTTTGTACACCTTTTTTTTAACTGCTTGCCAGAATTGATGTTGGAAACCTTTTGAAATAACTGGAATATAAATCTCAATAACTTCTTCTTCAGCCATTTCTTCTTTTTCTTCTTCTTTTGTTTCAGTTGCTGTCTCTGTCTTTGTCTCTGTTGGTTTCGCTTCTTCTTTTGCACACCCTGCAAATAGAGATGCTGTCATAACAACCACCAATAGTAATGTAATAAGTTTTTTTTCATTGAATACTACCTCCTTAGTTTGTTAGAGCAATAGGCTGCTCTATTTAGCCTTTTATCATAAAGTAGCTTAGCTACAATATTGAACTTTATTAATCTTTTCTTCTCTTACGCTTTTGATGCCTTATCTCTTCTGTATATATCAGCAAATACTGCTGCGATTACAATAAGACCAGTTAAAACTGTTTGCCATTCCTGTGGTACTGACATAATTCTAAGTCCGTTGAGTAGTGTACTCATTAGGAAGGCACCGATTACCGTACCTGATATAGTTCCCTTACCACCACTTAGTGATGTACCACCAATAACACATGCTGCGATAGCATCAAGCTCGTAACCTTGGCCAAGAGCCGGTTGTGCTGAATTTAGTCTTGCTGCAATAACTACACCTGCAAGACCAACATAGAGTCCAGTTACAGAGTGAATAATAATCATCCATCTGTCAGTATTAATACCTGATAATCTAGTTGCTTGTGTGTTAGAGCCAATGGCAAAGTTGTATCTACCTAGCAATGTCTTATTAAGTAAGATGTGTGCTATTACTGCTGATACAAGGAAAACAAGTGCCGCCATCGGAAAGCCAAATAGTGAACCTGTTGAAATTTTTGCAAAGGATGGTGCATCGGTGAAATAAATAGGTTTTGCTCCCGACACAACCAATGAAAGTCCTTTGGTAATCATCATCATACCTAGCGTTGCGATAAATGCTGGAAGTTTCAGCTTTGCAACATTGAAACCATTGACGAATCCTATAAGTCCACCTGTTAAAAGTCCAACCAAGACACCAATCCATACTGGTAATCCAAGATATGTCACTGCAACACCAGCCATTACTGCTGAGAATGTCATACCTGTACCGATGGATAAGTCTATACCACCTGTTATAATGACAAATGTTACCCCCCCTACTGCCAAGATACCGTTGACGGCTGTTGCAAGTAGAATGTTGATAATGTTGGCTTTTGTAAAGAAGAACTCAGATGCAAATGCAAAAAATATAATCATCAATATCAATGCACCAAGAGCCAACAACTTTTGTGCTGCTCCTGAATTCAAAATACCTTTTTTTCTTAATTGCTATATCACTCATATTTGCCTCCTCAAGCACTACGATCTGTTGCGTATGTCATTATTTTTTTCTTGTGTTGCTTCGCTTCGCTCAAGTTCTCCAGTGATTCTTCCTTCGCACATAACCATAATCCTGTGACTCATTCTTAGGACTTCTGGTAGCTCTGAAGAAATCATAATGATGGATTTACCTTGATCTGCAAGTCCATTCAATAATTTGTAGATTTCACTTTTGGCACCAACATCAATACCTCTAGTTGGTTCATCAAAGATTAGAACATCACAATCTCTTGTTAACCATTTACCTATAACCACTTTTTGTTGATTACCACCAGATAAGTTCTTAACCAATTGTTTACCACCCGGTGTTTTGATTGCCAATGCGTCAATATACTTGTCTGAATTCACTTCCATATCTTTGTTCTTAAGACCGCCAACTTTAGAGATAAACTTTTTCATTGTTGACATCGCTATATTACTCTCAACATCAAGTCCAAGAACTAGTCCATAACGTTTTCTGTCTTCTGATAAATAACCTATGCCATGTTCAACTGCGTCTCTTGGTGTTTTCACCTTAATCTCTTTGCCATCAAGGATGATTTGACCACTTTCAAGTTTGTCTGCTCCAAAGATACATCTTGCCACTTCTGTTCTTCCAGCCCCCCCCATCAGACCTGCAAAACCAAGAATCTCGCCTCTTCTAAGTGTAAAGCTAACATCTTTTACAAATCGGCCTCTGTTTAAGTTCTTAGCTTCTAATATAACTTCATGGTTAATCTCTCTACTAAGGTCATGGGCTTCTTCAAATATTTCACGTCCAACCATCATTTGAATAATCTCATCAATGGTTACTGTTTCCATGTCTCTTGTGCCGATATACTGTCCATCTCTCATGACAGTTACGCTGTTACATATTCTCTTAAGCTCTTCCATTCTGTGAGATATATAAACAATACCAACACCTTTTTCTTTAAGTTCTAGCACGATTCTAAACAGCTCATCAATTTCTGATTCTGTTAGTGCCGCTGTTGGTTCATCCATAATCAAGACTTCTGAATCATAAGACAGAGCTTTGGCAATTTCGACCATCTGCTGTTGAGCTACAGTCAAAGCATCCACTTTAATCGTTGGACTAATGTCAACATTCATACTATCTAGCAAAATTTTGGTTGCCTCATTGATTTTGCTGTCATCTGTGAAAAGACCGCCAAACTTCATTGGTTCTTTTCCAATGAATATGTTCTGTGCGACAGTCAAGTCAGGCATCAGGTTAAGCTCTTGATGGATAATGCCAATACCCAACTTCTGAGCGTCCTTTGTGTTCTTGATGTCTACTTCTTCACCTTTGTAGTAAATCGTTCCTTCATCTTTTGCAAATACCCCCCCTGTGAGTATTTTCATGATGGTAGATTTACCTGCACCGTTCTCGCCGACAAGTGCATGGACTTCACCGACCTCAAGTTCGAAGTCACACTTCTTCAGGGCGTGCACTCCTGGAAACCTTTTGTCAATTCCTTGCATTTTTACTATGGTATCGCCCATCGTTTCACCTCCGCGATTTCTTTATCATAGATAATATAATACATCTACGAACTCAGAAAAAAAATTGAATATCCTGTTTGAAAAGTTAAAAAAATTACACAAAAAAAGAGACAACCAAACATTCAAGTGGTTGCCTCATATGACTTACTTTACATTAGGTACGATTAATTTTTGATTTTCAGCTAAGAACATATTCTCTTTATTAATAAGAACTGCTCCCGTATCAACCACTTCCGGCTTCTTGCCATTCATGACTTCTAGAGCTTCCTTTATTGATATATAGCCCATGTTAAAAGGTTTCTGGACAATTGTACCATCAATGACACCTTGCTCTATCAAAAGTGCAATTTCCTGAGTCATATCAAAACCAACCACTGTGATTTCATCTTGTAGTCCAAGATCTCTGATTGCTTGTCCACTACCAAGAAGGGTCACTTCATTAGTGGCATAGATTGCAGTCAGACTAGGTGTGTTTTCAACAATTGCCAAAGTGGATTCATAGGCAATCTCTTGACTGTTATCCGTATAAATAATATCGCCAGTAATCTTAATATCATCAAAAGGCTTAATGCCTTGTTTGAAGCCCTCAACCCTTTCAAAGGCGGTCGAGGCGCCTTCCACATGAGAGATAATAGATACTACGCCAACACCATCCAGCAATGTTGCCAATTCATGCCCTATCCTTTGGGCCGCACTATAGCTGTTTGTTGCCACAAAACTATGATCATTGACCATATTAGCATCTGAATCAAAGGTCACCAAAGTAATACCTTCATCAATAATCTTATCACATATCTTGCCTAATGCTTCATAATCACTTGCAGCGACAGCTATTGCTTCGGGGGGGCGTTTATCAATCAGACTCTCCAAAATTGCTATCTGGTCTTCAATGTAAATTTCTCGTTCTGGTCCTACGACATAGACATCCACCCCCCCAAGTTCTGTAGCCGCCACTTCAGCGCCCTTGGTTACATTACCCCCCCAGAAGTCGATATTTTCACTAACTGTTTTGATAACAACATATACTTGGTCTTTCTTAACTGTCTGGTTCTCTATTTTACTAAGCATAAACAAACTGATTCCACCTACAATAAGCACTACTGCTAGGAGCAAAATGGTTACGTTAAATTTCTTCATGATGAGCTCCCTCCTTCATAGGTAATTTCAGGGTAATAATGGTACCTTCAAACATTTCACTTTCTATATGAAGACCATATTCATCTCCATAATAGAGTTTGATTCGCTGGTCAACATTATAAACACCAACACCACTGCCCTTAGCTTCAGGGCTTATTTTACCACTTAATAATTTGGCAATCGTTTCTTCGTCCATGCCCATGCCATTGTCTTCAATCTCAATGTGCAAGTCACCCTCATTTCTTCTTACCCTTATACTAATCATACCATTGCCTGGCAATTGCTTGATACCATGATAGATGGCATTCTCAACAATAGGCTGTACCAAAATCTTAATGATACGAACATTTAGAAGCGTTGGATCAACTTCAATTGTGTAATCCAATTTGTCACCATAACGCATCTGCTGAATTGTAAGGTAACTCTCAACATGATCAATTTCTTGGCCAAGGGTGATGTACTCTTTTCCTTTGTTAATGCTAATTCTAAACAGCTTAGCTAAGGATGAAGTCATCTTAACAACTTCATCTGATTTACCTGCTTCACCCATCCACACAATAGAATCAAGGGTGTTATATAAAAAGTGTGGGTTAATCTGCGCTTGCAGTGCATCAAGTTCTGACATCCTCTTATTACGCTCTATTAGCTTATTTTCTTCAATTAGGTGTTGTATCCTATCGGTCATTTTATTAAAACTAGATGTCAATATACCTAGCTCATTTTCAGATTCAACATGGACTTTGACATCCAATTCTCCGGATTGGAAAGAAGATATACCACCAAGCAGCCTTTTAACAGGTCTAAGTATACTGCCTGCTAGTATGATGGCCAAAATAATGGCTATAACAAGAGCCACCAAGACCATCGTAACAAAATAGCTACGAAGGGTTTCTCTATAGACATTCACATCATCTACGAAGACTTTGCCAATCACCTTCCAATGAGAATAATCTGAATCCGTAATAATATAGTCAACAACTTCTTCTAATTCTACACTTCTTAAAACTTCATCATTACTTTTTATAATCTGGCTAATTTCCTCCTGAGTGATACCACTGTATAAGAGATCTCTTTTGGGATGATAGACAAGTTCACCGTCATCATCAATGATAAATATATAACCACGCTCACCAATAGCAATACGACTAACCATATCCTCAATTAAGTTAAAGTTCAGATCAACAAGGATAACGCCATCAATGCCTTCATCAGAGTTTAGTCTATAACTACTAGAACAAGATACCACCCATTGATACTGTCCAAGCAATATATTCTGAACATGGGAACTTGATACTTGCATACCATTACCGAATGTAGCTTCAACATAATAAGGCTCCATGGTATAATCCACATCTTCTTTGATAATCCCATTGACGTCGTTGGTGATTATCTGACCGTTGGGTCTAATCAAAGCAATATTGATAATGTCTTCTCTATTAACTAACAAGGAATCAAGGTATTGAATTGCCTTTAGGGCAGTTTTCTCAGAAGGATTGTCAAAATATCCAGCAACAACATCCGAATACTTAATGCTATCGATTGTCGTCTCAACTGTCTTCAAATAATATTCAATGTCATAGTTTACTTGTTTGATGATTTTACTGGTTGTCTCTTGAGAATTTTCCTCAACCACCCTGTCTGTCGCGCCATATAGAAGCCAACCGATACTTGATAAAATAACGATAACAATCAGACTTATGGCAAGAGCTAAGGTCACTTGTATACTATTTAGGAATTTAACTTTTCTCAGTGGACTCATTCTATATCTTCCTTTTATGTGTATTTGATACTACTTTCCGTTTCATTATACTCAGGCCTAGGACTTCCTATACTTTAGTGGCGTCATGCTACGTTTTTCCTAAAGTTATAGGAAAAGTAATGGGCATCATCATAACCAATATCTGTGGCTATTTCATACACTTTTTTCCCTGTTGTTTTCAGAAGTTCCTTGGCTTTTTCCATTCTAAAATTGGTCAAATATTCAACAAATGTTTGGCCTTTTGTTCCTTTGAATATTCGGCTAAAATGGCTGGTACTTACATGAAGTGCGTCACTCATATAAGTCAAATCAATGGCCGGATTAGCATAGTCTTTCTCAACAAGTAGGACTGCATCAATAACCATCTGGTTTTTATCATCTTCTCTTGATTTCCTCAGATTCTTACTAAGGGATTCAAATACACTACCAAGCGCCCGACCTATATCATCTAGGTTCTCAAGGGCATAGATTTGTTCTACAATTCTAAAATCAAGCATCTGCTTCATAGAATCCGTTGCACAAATCTGATTGTAAGCATCATAGACTTTTGTGACCAAAGACAGCAATAAGGTCTTCACTTCACTGAGCTCATATTTCTCAAACTTAATATGGTCTATGAACAAGCCAAGAAAATCAAAAAGCTTGTCTGAATCATTGACCTTGATTGAGTTGATGATATTATCCATATAGGATTCAAGGGTTTGATGATTCATATCTGAAGCCGGTTCAATATCTGACTTTACGATAACACGGTTATAGCCTTCAAGGACACTGTAGTCAATTGCAGATAAAGCTTCATTGTAGGCAAGTTTAAGATCCTTTAGTGATGTGTAAGCGTCACTTAAGCCAGCTGTTAAAGGCATGCCATATATTCTCTTAATTGAGTGAAGCACTTCAGACAATTCATAATAGGCTCTCTCACCAAATCCTCTTATATCACTGGACGTGAAAGCAACTATCACTCTGCCACTTTCTCCAAGAAGAACTTTGACATCGTTATCCTTACCAACAATTTCCTTACATATGTTATACATCGCAAAATGAAGCAAGGAATAATCATCTTCCCAAACATCTTTTCCAACAGCCTCTTTTCCAACAACTTCCAGAACGCCAACCCTGTAATAGGGCGCTGAGAAATCACAAGCTAGATTTTCACATGCTTGTGTGATTCTATCTGCTGGCATGAAACCCGCAATAATATCATAGAGTAACTTGTCTCTTAGAAACTCAAGACTGCGTTCATACTCCTGCTCCAACCTATTTAGATTTCGCTTAACCTTGATTGCTTCGTCCAGTTCTTCTTTCATCTCTATAAGAACATTGGTCAACTCATCTTTTGTAATAGGTTTAAGTAGATATTTGCTGGCTTCAAGATCAATGGCTTCTTTGGCATAATCAAACTCGTTATAACCAGTTAGAAAGACAACTTTACAATAATTATTGGTCAATCTAACTCGACGAATCATTTCTAAGCCATCTACAAATGGCATATAGATATCTGTCAATATCATATCAATCTGATTGTCTTCAAGCCAATCAAGCGCCTCCTGTCCATCAGCAGCTGCATAAGCCACTTCCAGTCCAATCGACGCCCAGTCAACACTTTCTACAATTGTATTCCTTACAGGAATTTCATCTTCAACTATTAATACACGATACATAAAACCACTCCTTATCATACAACATATCATTGTACTGGAGTGGTGTCAAAGGCTATAGCAAATTTTGAAGTATTTGTATCTGATAATCAACTTTCTAAATGACATATCCCAATGTCTGCTTAATCTGGACATTGAGCGACATAGTAATATTCCGGTTCAATCTTTTGCCGCTTCTGAATCTGGATAATCTCATTATAAGCTTCAAAAAGTGTCTTTCGCTCTGGCATATCACCTTCAATGGCTTCGCTAAGCTTCTTCAGATTATAAAAAGGCACACTGGCATACATATGATGTTCGATATGATAATTCATGTTCCAATACAGGAATTGATAGATAGGACCTAACTTCACTGATCTGCAACACTTCCTTGAATCAGCAACATCCGCTTGCAATCCTGAATGTTGGCTCATTGTCACAGCATAACTAGCTATACTGCTGGAAGCCATCGGGAATGTAATGAGTAAAAGTAGTAACCATTCTTTTGTCAGGATTATGCCAATGAGACTGTATATAAAGTCTCTGATTCTTAATTTGAGTGGTAAGACCACTTCCTGTTCTAAACCATGATGCGCCGTATACTGATGATGTTTCATGTGGCTCTCTCTATAGAACACATAATCCGACCAAGTTATAAAGCTTATGAACCTCATGAAGAACCAGTTGAGGCTCTTCGTTTTGAATACTGTACCATGCTCATCTCATGAATGCCAGAACAAAGGCCCATGAAAATAAAAACATTGGTGAAAACAAAATATATTGGTATACTGAAATATAGAGGCAAGACTTTAAATGACCTGTAACTGACTATGGCTAGAAGTACTACAAGCATTAGATGGGTTAGTAGATGGACAAGGGCTTTTCTATCACTTCTCATTGTTAAGCTTCTAAAAAGCTCTTTATCAATTTTAGAGTGTCGCCAAGGCAATACTACTTTTTTTATTCATGTTACACCTCCGGGAGCTACAATGAAAATATCAAATAAGTCATCAACCATACAAGATTACATTAAGCTTCATCACTTAGAAGAAGTCTTTGACCTAAAGGTTATAGAACTTCTACAATTGCATTACTTTGATGCCAATGAACCTATTATTGATGAAGCAACGGATGTCAAATATCTATATTTGGTACTTGAAGGTGAATCTAGAGTATCACCCGCAACACAAGAAGGTAAGATTGGATTTCTTGAATTCATCTATCCTATGGATGTCATAGGAGACCTTGAATACTTCTCAGGGGGGACACTTATTACCATAACGTTGTCGCTCTATCCCCCCCTTGTACTTTTTTTAGCCATCCCTGTTCTTCTTATAGAAAAACACTTTAACCACAACATAAACTTCTATAGCTCATCTGTGAGAATATGGCCTGTAAAATGAAACGTACATCCTCTAGATACTCAAGCTCTATGCTCTATCCACTGAAGAACCGATTGGCCAAATACCTTTTTGACCTTGTCAAAAGAAGCCAGTCAAAGGTCATTTCCCTACCAGTGACCCAGATAGCCGCCTACTTCGGTGTCACACCAAGACACCTAAGACGGGTTCTTAACAGCTTCGAAGATGAAGGCATCCTTTTGAAAGAAAAATCGAAAATCACACTGCTTGATATTGATAAACTAAAATCATACATGGCCAATATCCCATAAGTGTCCATTTATACTATTGTGATAACTTTGCGGATGCCCAATTGTCTGGCGTAATCTGCCAAATCATTTACTTCTTCCTGTTTAGGAATAGCACCTTTCAGTTTATAGAGGCGGTCTTTAGGCAATCCTTTGCCATGAGCCTAATAATCTTAAAGCTCACTTGTGGGTAAGGCATCAATGCTTTACTGATATAATCAACCACTTCTCTTGGGTCGTAGTAGCCTTTGACATAAACCAGTCTTACTTCTTCTATCTTGTCTATCTCAAGCAGTCTTTTCAAATTCTCTAGGTGTTCATGATTAATTCCAAAGTCTTCTTCATAGCCTTGATTTATCTTTTGATTCGTCAAAAGATACTCCGAAAAACAAAGATCCTTCAACGAAGGACCTATCCCCCCCTTAATATCAAAGAGAAACTTATCTGTCTCATCGACCAAGTCAGCAATTTGCTCTATATCGAAAAATCCATTGCTATCCACATAACAGCTTAGCTCCAGCGCGTGAACCCTTCTAAATAGTTCTGCCAAGTATTTATGATAGAGGGTAGCTTCACCGCCTGATACTGTGATACCTCTGATGAAGGGCATATGATTTTTAACTACTTCAACCATTTCATCCACGCTATAGTAATCGACCTCTTCTGATACCATGGGAATGGTCTCCGAATTATGGCAATACAAACAATTGGCATTACAGCCTGAACAAAAATGCTGGTACGGTTGCCGATACCTTCGACATTTGAAAATGGAATAATTCGATGCACAGGAAGTTTCATACAATTGCCTACTCTCAATTACTTTTCTCTCTTAACATATCTACTTTCTCAACTTACGGTCAAACACACCGCTCGTATCTTCTGTACCCATACCGAACCAGGTTGTGTCTCTAAGGACTGCTTGATCTTTTCTAGCTTTTTCCACTTCACTCTTCTTAACCAAATAGCCTGTGACTCGAATCAAGTCTGTGTTCTTCATATAAGTAGTTATATAGCGATAACCACTGGCAAAAGCACCATCTATAATATCCACAACCGCTTCTGGGTGGTCCACATAGCTTTGGTCAAAGGCAAATAGGTCGCCTGTACCCGATGGAAAATACTCATGAAACTGGGCAGATTGTTTGAGATGATCAATTAGTGTTGGTTCCTGACCGACTTTAATCCTATGTGCCGGTGTATTGTTATTATCTTCATCATGAAGGCTGGCACCTACTTGTGCATGAAGCAAATAACGATGATTTGTTCTCGCAACATATTTGCCTTCATGGCAATCAACCACACTCAAAACAGTCTTCATAATCAGATGACCTATTTCATCACCTCTTCTTGATTGTCCGAATGTTTCATTGACACCCTCTAGCTCAAGCATGGCATTCACTGCATCTGCAAGCCCTATTATTGCAAACATAGCAGTGAAATTGTCTTTAGCTATATAAGCCTCTTTAATAAGAAAACTGGATTCGAAAAAAAATTGGATTTCTCAACAAGGAAACTAATCCTTTTATCCATTATCGAAAGCATAAGTTTTGACACTTTCGGCAATACTTCATTGATTAGGACTTCAAGACTATCCACCGATTTGGCAATGGTTCCAAGCCTAAGTCTTGACAATGTATAAGCACCGCCTCCAAATGGAAGGGCATTATAGCAACTGCATAGGGCGTGACTACCTACATCCTCAGTGTATTTAACATCGTTTGAAAAGGATGGTTTGGATACCAATAGGCAGGACTTGGCTGCAAGTTCTGCAAATGCTCTGGAAGTCTTAGCCTTATCATAACGAAGAGTCATATTTGGTGTAGGGTTCTCAAGTTCTATAACCGCTTTAAGGATCAACCTACCTGCGGTCGTTTCGTAAGGTCCGATATCCGCGTGACAAAATGAGTCTGTAATTGTCTTATCTATATGATTGAGGAATCTTTTAATCTTGACGTAATCCGTCGCTTCATCTGTCATGAAAGGCTCAAATAGTTGATCCAAGTGACCGATGAATACGGGAAATGATGTAATGGATGGTACGTGCCTATAGAGAATCATCAAGCCATCAAGACATTCATCCAAGTCTTTTGGTGGCGAAATGTCAAGAAACTCACATCCCTTTTCAATGAAGACACCATAATCTGGCACTATGTACCTTGGCCTATAGATGGCGTAGCCTTCATTCAAATCGCAAATCATTTGATTGTCCATATAAGCCATTTCCTCATCACTATATCCAAGCAAGTCTTTAGGTGATATAAGCCTTTCAGCCACATTCCCAAGATTAATCAATTTCTGTTGCATAGTTAGGGATGGACTTGTTGTGATATCAATGATATCTTTGATCGTTGATTCCATAACTGCACCTCTTTCTTATAAGCTAATTTTATCATTTTTCACTTATGAATCGAGGACATATGTCCCTTTTTTTATCAAATTCCTGTGGATTGATCTTCGTAACAAATAACCCTATTTTTGCCAGAAGTTTTGGCCTCATAAAGGGCCATATCCGCCTGATTCACTAGGTCAGTCATGTTCAAACCCTCATCTGGAATTATAGAATTGATTCCCATACTGATGGTTGTTCTTACATCAGTTAGCTCCTTTTGATTCTTAAGAGGTATTATACTGGTTGAATTCATGATTCTCTTTGCCACTTCAAGAGCACCTTTCCTATCTGTATCATATAGTACTATGGCGAACTCATCACCACCATATCTTGCGCAGAAGTCTGTTTTTCTTGGCAGCTCATCAACTATGATTCTTGTAAGACTTCTTAGTACGCCGTCACCAACTACGTGTCCGTATCTATCATTAATTACCTTGAAATTGTCCATATCCAACATAATTAGAGAGATATAATTCCTGCTTCTTCTGGCCAGTTGTATGTAGTCATAGAGAACTGAATCAAAATATCTACGATTATAGATTTCTGTTAATGGGTCTTTCGTTGACATTTCTGTTAATTCCTCATTTTTCTTACCAATGATTCTGGTCTCTCTAATTTTTCTCAGACTATAAATCAGAAAGAGAGAGATAAATATATAACTTATATAAGCAAAAATGCTTAGGTACCAGGGTTTCCTAATGGTCAATCCAACGCTGACTGAATCCGTATAATCACCTTGTGATGTTTTAACCCTAACATGAAATTTATAACTGCCTGGTTTTAAGTTGGAGTAAGAAACATAATTTCTGTTACCAATCTCAATATAAGCCTCATCCACACCCTCTAGATAATAACTGTACTGAAGTTGATTGGTATTCTCATAGTCAAGGGCGCTGAATTCAAATGCGACATAGTTCTCTTTTGCACTGAGTACATATTCCTTGCCATTATAAATACCAATAGATTCATCAACAATTGTATTAAGTACATACATTTTGGTAATATACAGAGGCGGTAATAATGTTTCCTTTGAGTAAATAGTCGCTGGTATTTCAGATACGCCAAAGCTACCACCAAAATACATTGTATGCTGAACATCTTTATAACCACTACCTGTAAAGTTATAACCGCCTATACCATCTGACGGTGTTAGATTTACCACTTGATTTGAAACATCATCAATAATGCTAATGCCATTATGAGTAGCAGCCCATATACGACCATCTTTTGATTCTAATAAGCCCACCACAGTATTGTCAGCAAGTCCCTCTTTTTCTGTGTAGCTATGGAACTCCCTTATGTCTGGCATATATTTTGTCACACCACCACCGGTTGTCCCTATCCATATACTGCCATCACTTGCCTGAAGTAGGTTACGAATTGCATTAACAGGCAATGATTGTTGATTCTCCATCTTAGTGTAAGTCCCAATCATTTGCTCAGTCATTGTATTATAAACATTCAATCCATTGTTAGTCCCTATCCACATATACCCATTGGAATCATATAATAAATCATAGACCAAATCATCTGATATCTTGATAGAACCATCGATGTAGAAATGGTTAATCAGCTTCAACTCTTCATCAAACTCATATACGCCCTCCAAATATGTACCAACCCACAGATGATTCTTGAAATCTGTTTCTAAAGCATAGACAATCACATCTTCATCAACAATATTTAGTCTTTCGAATTCCTCACTCTGGCGGTCATATTTTATAACACCAGCCCCCCCGGAAGCAAGTAAGACATCATCACCATAAGCTATAATATCCATAATCTGATCATGAATGAAGTCATTTTGAGTATTGTATTTATGAATCACCTGCGTTTCATTATCAAGAATATTTAGGCCTTTATTGTAGACCGCAACCCACAAGCTACCATCCTTGTCTTTGAAGATTGTATTGATTTTGCCAGCATCAAGAGACATTGGGTCTTCAGGATTATGTTTTAACTTCAAGTAGTTGGTTTTACTTGGATTAGATCGAAATATGCCCCCCCCTCCATTTGTGCCAATCCAAACATTACCTACACGGTCTTCTACAAAAGAATAGACAACTGAGTGACCAATATCCCCCCCTTCAAGACCTGTTCCACTATAGTGATATACTTGTTCTCCATCCTCCAAGAACAAGCCTCCACCCCCCCAAGTACCAATCCACAAAGTTTTATTCTTAGTCTGGTGCAGGGCATATACCCGGTTATCATCATAAGAAAATCTATCAACAATACGATAATCCATATCGACAGTCATAACACCACCATCCCACATGCCAAGTGTTAAGAGTCCTTCTTCAAACTCTTTGATGACCATCACGTAGAGACTAGGTACTCAATATCAATATAATCAAGTTCATTATCCGCATAATCGAACGCCCACATTCCATTATAAGTACCTACAAGCAAACGACCTTTTGAATCAACTAATAGACTCCTTACTACCTCTTCTGAAATATCATAAGACTCTAAGACCTCAGTAATAGGATTCAATCGGTTTAAGCCATTCATTGTACCAAACCACATATCACCACTTGAATCTTTTGTAATGGCAACGATAATATTATTAGAAAGTCCATGGGTCTCCATTGTATAGTTAGTAAATGTGTTGCTTGTAATATCCAGTTTTGATATGCCTTGATAGGTTCCTAACCACAGAGTATGATTATATTCGTCGTAGAACATAGTTTGAATCAGGTTATGAACAATGCCATCGGATTGAAAGGGATTGGTTCTATAGACAACCATATCTCTACCATCGTATTTGTGCAAACCACCTTGTGTTCCAAACCACATAAACCCATCTCTATCCTGAATAATGCTGGATACAGATAAGTCTTTTAGACCTTCGTCTCTTCCTATTTCACTAAGAACTAAAGGCTTCTTTTCTTTTACGGTCTCCATTGGTTCAACTTCTTCAGAAAATGTCGGTGAACCAATACATATCAAGACCAAAATAAGTACACTAAATAGAGCTGTTCTTCTAAACACAGCTGCCTCCTTCACCCTCTACTACCTATTATACTATAAACAAATCACAACCACCACCTTAGTTAGTGGTTTGTCCTTTGCCCTATAATGGCATGTTACCAGCTGCGTCTGCAAAAGAATTGAATTAGTTTGCCAGCCGCACCATTTCTTCTGGTTACTCCTAAAGGGTTTTATTTATTACCTTTTTTTCACTGGCTCACCCGTAAACGGATCTATATTCTTTTAAACTTATTTGATCGGCTATTGTATCTTTATGTCATTGCCGACGGATATATTCTGCACTTTTACCTTTTAGAAATCCCATTATTTGAGAAACGCTATATTTAGTCGGTATCCTCCCTATGTTAGCTCTTAACCTACCATAAATTTACTGCCTACTATACTTTGGTGCAAACATCATTATATCATTGGAGGTTTTTACTGGAAGCTAATGCGTACAAAATAAAGGCAGTCCATTAAATGTGGACTGCCTTCTGGCTTCTTATTGGTCAGTATTATTCTGATTTCCAATAATCATCTGGGGGGGTCTTGCCATATTCCGCCTTGAATTGTTTATAAAAATATGAGGCATTGGAATAATGAATGGATTCAAGAATATCAAGTATTGGTGCTTCTGTGTTCCTAAGAAGTTTGGCTGCTTCTTTTAATTTCCTTTTCTTAACAAGACCTTTGAAGGTCTCACTTGTCAGCCTTTTAATTTATTTACCAAGGTAATCAGAGTTATAATTGAAAACCTCTGCCATTTCCTTAAGGGATACCGTCTTATAATTCTCCTCGATATAACCAATCAAATCGATAATAACAGATGTGTCAACTTCACCAACAACAATATCGTCTAGATACTTGCGGCTTTGATGCTATGAGACACATTCATGTCCATTAGAAGGATTTCGCCTTTGCCAAGCCTGATTTCTACTCCATGAATGTCATGGATAATCTGACCAGAATAAACAAACAGCATCTCGTCACTTCATCTTATGTCATTTAACTAACGACAATTGCATCAATACCGTTGTCCTCAAAATATGACTGCCACTCTTCATCAAGATTATGGTCAGTAATAATGACATCTACCTCACTAGGATTAATAGCCCTCACAAGAGCTGATTTATCAAATTTGGATCCATCAATCACCAAGATTGCCTGGCGGGTGTTTTTGACCATCATTGACTTAAGCTCTGCAATCTCTTCTTTTGAATCCATAATGCCTCTTTCTTTGGAGATTCCTTTTACGGAGAAAAATGTCTTATCCACATAATAGTGGTCTATAAATTTACTGGTCATCGCTCCACCCATGGACAGATTATTATTGTCATAAGTACCACCAATGACCACAAGCCTAACATTGTCTCTATTAGCAAGGACAACAATAGCTTCAAGAGAGTTGGTTACTACAGTAATTTTTTTTACTAGGACTGACTGCTTTGATAACTTCAAGGGCCGTTGTTGACATATCAATGAATATAGTTTCACCATCTTCAATCAGTTCACTGGCTCTTTTTGCAATTAACTTCTTCTCGTCCATATTGACCTTTTGACGGTCCATAAATGAAGGGTCGTCAGACACAGGCTCTTCAAGGATTGCACCACCATAAGTCTTCTTAACTTTGCCTTCTTTGTCTAGTTTATCAAGGTCACGGCGAATGGTCTCTTCAGTCACTTCAAACCTTCCAGCAAGTTCATGTACCCTTACAGATTTATCACGTCTTATTAGACGCATTATTTCTTGTCTTCTCTCTATAGCTAACATACTGTTTCCTTCCACGTTTGTGCAAACTTGATGTGTTGTGTGTTACCTACATTTTACAACATAAAACCACATAATACAACATTTCCGCTGTTTTTTGACAATTTTTATCCTTTAGCCTTCAAAGCCACCACCTAGAAGTCCCGTACTTTCAGTGGCATAAACAAAACTATTGTCCTTAAGTCCTTTGACATAATATTTAAGCTTAACCAATTCACGTTTGCTGACAACTGTCTTTAACATCATCTTCTTTTGAACATTGCTTGTGTCCATACTTTGAATGAATGTGACACCACGACCCAGGTCATTGTGGATATAGTCCGTAATATCAAGATATTTATCCGACATAACATTCACTATATAATAACGCTTATTACCAACAATGACGAAGTCTGTTATCTTACCTGCAACATAATTACTCATTAATGAATAGATGATTAGTGTCAGATCACCATAGATAATTGATGAGAATATAATTACCGTGTTCAATATCAAGAAGAAGTTTCCAATTGTGATATCTCTTTTCTCTTTTAGATACAGCCCAATAATAGCTTCTGGCCCATTGGCAACACCCTGACTAATTACCATACCACCAGCTAAGCCAAGTAAAATACCACCTGCAACTGAAGCTATGATAGGGTCAGTCACGAAGGGTGGAATAATTTTATCAACGACACCTATATAGAATGTAAATAAGCCAAAACAAAGGGCAGCAAAATACACTTGCTTTCTCTTATACCTAAAGAATGCCCATATGATAACCGGTGTACAAAGTAACACCAATAGCAACTGCAAATTCATACCTGTCATTTTGTTAATGACTGTAGCGATACCACCAAATCCTACCGCAACCAGATTATTTGGTAATAAAATCTGGTTGAAGGCAACGGCCCCCCCAATGAATTGCCCAACAATAATAAATCCGTAACGTTTTACTAAATCCTTCATAATACCTCCATTTTTCAGCCTTTTACAGCACTTTTTTTCGCCAACTACTGGCTTGCCTAGTCTCTCTCATTACTTGTATGAGTTTACACCAAAACCCACCAAATATAAAGTCCAACTTGTGTCATATAAAAGACATATAGATTCCAACAAAATATGTTACAATAATAAAGAGGTCTTTGAAGAGGTGAAGTTTGTGGAAGATGTGATGATAAGCCGTCTACTACTGAATTTCCTTGTTTTAGCCTTGTTTTTTTTGCTTGCGATTATAGGATTTCTTGTTTACAGCATCTTAAAGTATCGCAAATCTAGCCAGGCCCTTGTTAAAGCCAATGATACCATCATCGACTCACAACGTGAGCTTGAAGCTTACGCAAAGGACTTAAAGACAAGTCAAAAAGCATTAAATTCTAAAAGTGATGCGCTCAAACAGCAAGAAGAAAAAAATTGAGCAACTTGTGGACTATGACCAAATGACAGGTTATATGAACACACACAAGTTTATTTCACACGTCAATGAACAAATGAACTATTGGAACCGACTTCATTTAATCTATTTGACTATCTCCAATATCAGCGATGTCTCCAACACCCTTGGATTCGGTGTTTACGAAACTTTGTTGCATCAAATATCCCAGAAGGTTCGTTTAATACTTGACCCAGAGCATTATGACATTGGTATTATAAAAGGCGATGACATAGTAATACTAAGTAATAACAGCTCTACCGATATCGAAAAAGATATGAGCCAAATTGTTACCATGTTTGAGTCCCCCCCCTTCTATACCGACTACTTCACCTTCAGGTTATTTGCTAAAATTGGTATAGCAAGTTATCCCTATGATGACAAAACCCCCCCTGAGTTATTAATCAAAAAAAGCCTGTATCGCTGCCATTACCTCATTGGATTCACCCGAAAGCCAATATACCTTCTTCTCAAAAGTGATGCAGCAACAGATATTTGATGAGCAAAAACTCTATGCAGAAATTGATTTGGCCATCAAAGAGAAACAGTTTGTCATGTATTACCAGCCAAAATTCGCCAACGATGGCGTTGAACTTATGGGTTATGAAGCACTGATACGATGGAAAATGGCTGATGGTAGCATACGAATGCCTGGTGAATTCATTGATATCGCTGAGCAAACTGGACAAATCATCTATATAGGTCGACAAGTTATTGATATGGTTTGTAGCGACATTCAGGCTTATAATCTTGATAAAAAAGGCATTCACATTTCCCTCAACTTATCCTCTCAACACCTGGAAAATGACGACACAATATCTTATCTAAAACGTACCGTCAACAAGTATGATATTGACAACAGATCTATAGAGATTGAGATTACCGAGACCAGTCTGGTGGATAATTTCGAATTAACCAAATCCTTATTAAAGCGGCTACGCATGATGGCTTCACAATCGCTTTAGATGATTTTGGTACAGGTTATTCATCCCTCAGTTACATTAGGAACCTACCAATCAACAAGATAAAGATTGACAGGGAATTTATCAGCCGAATGCCTAACGTCAAATACATGAAAGTCCTTAAGGCAATTATGAACTTATCAAAGGACTTGCATTATAGAGTGACTGTTGAGGGCATTGAAACAAAGGCCCAGTGGGACTTACTCAAACCCTTTGAACCCAACGAACTTCAAGGTTTCTTTTTCAGCAAGCCACTTGAAATCGAGGAAGCCATTAAGTATTTGTAATGTGTAAACAACAAAAAGCCGGTTCCAATGGAGCCGGCTTTTCATTGTTAAAAGTTATATAATCAAAGGGTAATCTTTGAATCTATTTTACCAATGTTGCATAGTGCTCAATACGTTTGTTTAGCTCTGGCATCTTCTTTGCGACCGTATCACTAAACATACCATTGTCTTGGTCTTTTGTTGCTTCAAGTTCATGACCAATCATAGCCCATGTCGCTGTTATCAGATTACCATATTCTGGTTTAAGCAAAGCTTCACAAGTGAAAGCTTGTCTTGGTGAATTAATGTCTTCACCACTAATCTGGAAGAAATCAAGTTTGTCACATAAGTCTCGTACACGTTGCAATTGCTCCGTTGTATTTCGACTTGGCATATAAGTCACTGATTTGAAACCAATTTCACTTAGGTAGTCAAATAATTCATCTAAGTAATCGTCTTCAAACTTCATATCAACTTTGTCACCTGTTTTTGAGTTGGCAACATCACCCAGATAGGCATAAGCAGATATTGCACCAACCTGGTTTGCCAATGCAACGAATTCAGTTACATCTGGACATTCATCCACTGCATCCACATAGATTTTACCTACAAAAGCACCTTTGAGTAAACTTAAGAGGTCATAATCATAGAACATATTGCTCTCATCCATTAGAATTTCTCTTGCCTTGCCTTTAACATCGATGGACCAGTCATTCTCAAGAACACTAACCAGGTCTTTGCCTTTGCCATACATTCTCATGAATTTTTTAGCCAATGCAAACATCAGATGTCGTTCTGTTATGCTCCCACCAAATTCGGACATGGATAATGGAACAACATCACGTTCAAAATCAAGAATCTCTTGGCCAAATAATTTGTTGATGTTATCAACCATCAACTTGTTTCTAGCATTACGGCGTTCTCTATAAGGCGTCAGGAATGCCTCAAGAACGTCGATTTGTGTGTGTGGTATGCCGTGCATAGCAACATAAGCAATCCCCCCCACCTGGTCAGTGTTATTAAGTCTTCTATCATGAAACGGCGTGTTCTTCATACTAACACGACATTCTAGACCAATTGTTGTGTCCATATCTAGGATTTTTCCTGCTTCAATAAATTCTTTGGCCCCCCCACTAATGGAATCATGATCAACAATTCCTGCTGTCAAAAGACCAGCTCTCTTAGCTTCCCATACTGCCTTGAAGGTGAGTATGGTGAAAATGAGTAAGTGGTGTGGATATGGTTGTTCACATAGCCTTTTTCTTCTTTGTAAGTAATTTCGCCTTCATCCACTAATTTTCTTAGGGATATTAAGGCACTTAAACGTTCCTTGGCTGTCTTGCCACCAAGTATATCAAGATAATCTACACACATAATAGCCTCCTATATCTGATGCTTATTTATCGCATTTCCTGTCCACCAGTTACATTCATGGCTTGACCAGTAATATAACTTGATTGATCGGAAGCTAAAAATACCATAAGGTTAGCAACGTCTTCATATTGACAACCACGTTTCATAGGTACTGCATTGACATACTTTGCACGTACCTCTTCTTCAGTAATGCCTTGGTTCTTAGCATATTGTTTATAAAGGCTGTTAACCCATAATGGAGAATCAAGCATATTTCCTGGACAAACTGAGTTGACTCTGATACCACTTTCAGCCATTTCAAGGGCTAAAGATTGAGTGAATCCAATGCCACCAAATTTACTTGCTGCGTAAGCTGAGTTCTTGAATGAACCTTTCTTACCTGATTTAGAATTAATTTGAACGATACTTCCATAACCATTCTTAAGCATTGATTTTGCTGCGTATCTAGCTGTTAAGAAATAACCTGTAAGGTTGACATCCAACATAAGCTTCCACTTATCTAGGTCGAAATCAACTGCAGCATCAGCTAATAAAATAGCTGCGTTACATACCGTAATATCTACACGACCATATTTTTCTTCAGCAACTTTGAATAAGTTGGCTACCTGGTCTTCTTTACAAACATTGACTTCAACAGCTACTGCATCTTTAAGTCCTTCAGCCACTTTTGTTACAGCCTCAATGTTAATGTCACCAAGGACTACTTTACATCCTTCAGCGTCCAACCTTTGGGCAAGGGCTTCTCCAAGTCCTTGTGCTGCGCCAGTAATAACTGCTACTTTATTCTCTAATCTTTGACAATTCATATTAACCTCCAGATAACATCATTTTGATGTATTATTAGTTTGATTGATTTACATTTGATATTGCTTCATAGTGCTCACTACTAGTAAATTGCTTTAGCATTCTTAAGTAAATACTGCTCTGCTTTAAGACACCATAAACCATTATTGGCTTTTACAATCTTATCTAGTTCAGCGTACATTGCATCTGTTTTACCAAGTGTCTCAAAATCATTGATCGCTGTCATTGGCATTGAGATGTTGTTGTAAACAAGTTTCTTACCACCTGGAATATTTGGAAGATTCAGTGTTGTTTCAACAACGCTGTCAAGGCCTCCAACATGTGTAATCATTGATGATGGGTTTATAACACCTTTAGCCATCAATTCAAGTGATTCTCTAAGGTCATCAGTGTTACCACCACTCGTACCTACAATATGTGTTGCATTGTAATGTACATTATAGAAGTTAAAGTTAGCTGAGAACGCTGTATCTGTTGGTCCTGCAAAGAAGTTAAGGCATCCATCATGTCCAAGAATCTTGTCTCCTTGTTCAATGACTGGCTTAACTGGTGCATAGACAAATACGTCGTCGTAACCTTTACCATCTGTTAATTCCATAAGTTGAGCAATTGGATCTTCTGTGTCACCTGTATTTACATAAACCAATTTAACGCCATTCTTTGCTGCTTCTTCTACTGTGTATATTTCACTTGCTCTTTTTAGTCTTTCATCATTAATGTCCGTTACTACAAGAAGTCCTGGTTTTCTATCACAGTGTATTGCATAATCAATTGCTCCAAGCCCCCCCATCGGCCCAACACCAGCAAGGATTGCTGTGTTTCCACCTTCTACGATACCCATCTTATGCTCATATGATCCTTGAACTGTATGGTAGTTAGCGTGATAAGCACCAACGATACATGACATAGGCTCTGCAACTGAACCATAGTAGAATGCATCACCTTCATATTGAAGCAGACAATCTTGCTCCATTACTTCTTTAGGAATGATGATGTATGTAGCGTCACCACCAATAGTCTTGAAGCTATATCCAGGTGCTGCATATGGATCTTCTTTCAAATTCAGTGCAGGTTGGATTGAGAACTTCATTCCCGCCTTGAATTGTGTATCAACATCTTTTCCAACTTTGACAAGGGTTCCACAAAACTCATGTCCAACGATGATTGGGTTATCTGCTACATCATTTGGCACTCTTTTATGGTCAGGACCTTGCTTTGCTGCCTTGTATGATGACATACATATACTATCTGATACTATTTGTGCTAAAATCTCATCATCTTTAATCTCAGGTAAATCAAATGATTCTAGTCTTAAATCTTCTTTTCCGTATAAACGAACTGCATGTGTTTTCATATGTATATTTCCTTTCTGGACCATGGTTTTAGTTTTCTATTGTTTTTATCTTTTATTATGTTGTATTGTGTTGTATATTTGAATTGTACCATCTTTTTCTTGCTTTGTCACCTGTTTTTTCTTTTTTATTGTCTGTTTATGTTGTTTTTATAGTGATTTCTGAATAAAAAGCCAAAAAAAAGGGCTAAATCAGATACTTTCGATCTAATTTAGCCCACATTATTCACATAATTTCAATTCTATTGACATAGTATTGTTGATTTGCCTGGCAATACAACTGAACCATCATTTTCAACTATTTCTACGCCTGAGTTTTCTAAACTATCAACAAGGGATTGGCAAGCAACGTTTTCTAACATTAGCTCATATGGTTCGTCGGTAAGATTATGTATAATTGTAATCTCCTCTATAACACCATCATTGTCCCATGTGCTCTTGTATGCACAGATGCCATCATTGTCGACTTCTATACCTGTGATAACACCTCGTGCTATTTCTGGATGTTGACGTTTAAGCTTCAACAATTTCATGTAATGTCTTAATAAGGACTCCTCATCATCTAACTGCTCCATGACCCCCCCATATTCAACCACCCGATCCTCTTCGCTATATGGAGGAGGCGTTGTTATGCCTTCTGGATTCTCTATAGACCAAATCATTGGTTGTCTCTTATTTTCATCTTTGCCAGAGCCTAACATTCCGACTTCTTCGCCGTAATAAATAAATGAATTCCCTGGCATCAACATATAAACTGAAGCACCCATTTTTTTGCAATACCAAATCCTTATTCAAGGCGCCACCACTTCTAGCATTGTCGTGATTAGATAAGAATACCGCATCAATAGCACTAGGGCTAATGGCATTAAGAGCAGACTGCCATCTAACAATATCTGCTGTCATTTCCTTACCATTTTTCGTCTTAATGTTCTTGATGATGTCACCTGTCCCACCTGAAAAAGGAAAGTTAAAGAAACTCGTTACGCCACTTTCATATAGTTTCTCTATTGTACCACCATCTGTCCAAGCTTCACCAACGATATAGACATCGGGGGGGTTATGCTCGGCCAATGAATCCTTTAGCCAAGCAAGAAATTCTTGATTCTTGGTGATATTGTTGTCATAAAAGTGAGTGACCGCATCTAACCTAAAGCCATCAACACCCTTGTCCATCCAGAATATTCCAATATCTATAAGCTCACTTCTGAGACTTTCATTATCTAGGTTTAAATCTGGCATATGGTCTCCAAAGGCGCCTTCATAATAATAGTTAGGTGACCCTTGCACTTGATGATAATTCGGTAAACCTTTCTCTGTGGTGAAATGGTAGTAATCTACATAAATATTGTGATCTCTACACAAGTCTACTTCACTGCAAACTTCAATGCCACAAGGTTCTATGCTCAGGCTCTTTGTTGCTGACAAAAACCATGGATGGAGTTTGGAGCTATGGTTCACTACAAAATCAATGATGACTTTAACGTCTGACTTGTCTGTTACCTTCATCAGTTCTTCAAAATCCTCTAGGCTACCATATTGCTCGTCAATCTCCTTATAATCCGTTACATCATACTTATGATATGACGGCGAAGGCATTATAGCATAAGCCACAAACCGTCAATCATCAAGTCATTTTGACTTTTGTCATCACCATCATTAAGATAAGTCATTTGCTTAGTAATCCCTTTAATATCACCAATACCATCTCCATCAGAATCATAGAAACTACGCACAAATATCTCATAATAGTTACCATACATGTCATCTATCTTGGGTAGGATACGCCCACTAGAACAAGCTGTTATTAAGTAACTAACTAACAACAACCCCCCCACAATAATAAACTTTCTCACAATAAGCTCCTTATCCTTTAACCGAACCACCTGTCACACCTTCAACATAGAAGCGTTGCATAATGATAAATAGAATTGTTATTGGTATTGCTACAATAACAGCACCAGCACAAAACTGAGTGAAGTATTTATAGATATTCTCACGTGTAATCATTTGGAATAAGCCAAGAGCAACCGTGTACTTGTCATAATTATCTTTCATGATGACACTAACAAAAATAAAATCAACCCATGGTGCTATAAAGGATGTCAATGCAGTATACACAATGATTGGTCGCGACATCGGAATAATTATCTTCCACAACACTTGATTATTGGTGCACCCATCAATTGTTGCAGCTTCATCAAGTGATTTTGGAATAGTATCAAGAAATCCCTTAACAATGAAGAAGTTAATTGTCGCACCTGCAGAGTAAACAAGTACCAACGCTGTAAGAGTCTGATCAAGTCCTACTGCCTTTAGAATGTGATATATCGCTATCATACTCATGAAGCCTGGAAACATTCCAAGAACCAAACCAATATTCATTAACTTTTCACGCCCCCCCGAGAAACGTAACCTACTTAAAGCATAACTAACCACAAAGACAAGTGAAGTAGCTATCAAACACGTAAATATTGCTACAATAAATGTGTTTAAGAACCATTGAGGGAAATTAAACAAATCTGTCTGACTAAACAAATTAGTATAGTTGGCCAATGTGTAACTCTGCGGCATTAGATATGTGGTATATGCACCAGGTTCCTCTCTAAATGAGATAAGCACCAACCAAGCTATTGGTATAAGCCAAATCACAGACATTATGCTTAATACTATATAAATAATTGAATTGAACATACGTTTTTTTCTTATTCATATTATTGGAAATCCCCCCCCTCTCTCTTTCTTGACGCCGTTAGATTAAATACAAGAAGTGACATCGTTGAAGAAATAATGAACACGAATATACCTATAGTTGAAGCAACACCATAGTTTTGCTCAGTAACTGTCAACTTGTATAACCATGTAACAAGGAGGTCTGTTTTACCTGCTTGATAGTAATCAAGGGTCAATGGCCTTCCTGCTGTTAACAAGAAAATGACATTGAAGTTATTGATATTTCCAATAAACTGAGTAATTAGGTATGGCGCTGTTACAAATAACATATAGGGCAATGTAATACTTACAAACATTCTATAGGGATTCGCACCATCAATTCTTGCACTTTCATATAACTCACTTGGTATATTCATAAGTATGCCCGTTGTTATAAGCATTGTGTACGGAATACCAACCCATATGTTAACAATGATAACCGTAATTCTCGCATAATCACCATTTGTCAAAAATGGCACCGCACTGTCAACCCATCCTAGGTCCTGTAATATTACATTAATCGGACCAAGTTCATGCAACATTTGAGACATTAACATGAGGCTGACAAATTGAGGGACGGCTGCTGTTGTAACGAATATGGTTCTCCAGAACTTCTTGAAGCGAATGCCGTCCTTATTGATTGCAAGTGCTAATAACATTCCCAAGATATAATTTAGGAAGGTAGCAAAGAAAGCCCAAACAAGTGTCCATGACAATATGCCAAAGAATGTTTTTGATTTGAGTGGGTCTTGCCACATCATATCTTTGAAGTTCTGTAAGCCAATCCAGGTAAATAAATTCCCTGGTGGTTGATGGGCCTTATCAAAGTTGGTAAAGGCAATCAGCACCATAAAGACAACTGGTAACACAGTGAAAATAATTACCATTAACGATGGGATTGTTAATAAGGTTAAGTGATACCTTTCATTGAATAGTGCTGCAATATCATCTCTTAGTTTTGGTAGGCTTTTCTTTTGTTCTACAAGAACCTGAGACTTGTAACAAGATTTGATACTTCTAATATATAAGAATAATATGACCACCGTGATAATCAAAGTCAAAACGCTAAAGAGTAATATCAGCATTGAGTTATCACCTGGTACATATCGATAGATTTCGTCTTTAGCATCCCATACTTCTTTTTTTCGCACTAACACCTAAAGTTGTGATATTCTTCAAATATTCCCATCCAAAATCACGAATGAAGAGAACATAGCTTATTTGCAGAAACAGGTAAGCCAATCCTTTAAAAATTTGACCCCCCCTGGTAAAACAGCCAAATCCCATTACTATAAATGACAATTTTGTCCTTAGATCACTATGTTTTATTATATGACTTAGTCGCAAGTTAAGACCTCCAATGCACATTGCTTTATTAAATTCAAAAAGACAGCTTGAAGTTTAAGCCCCCCCAAGCTGTCTAGGTTAACTTATGAATTATTGACCAATTTGCTCGACCATTGCATCAAGCATTTCTTGAATAGACATACTATAGTCTTTTGATTCCATAGCTGCTCCAAATGCTTCTGCTGGTCCCCCCCAATATGAGCCCATTACGTCTTTTTGTGAAGTGGCAAATGCACTTTGTTGTGCTAGACCTGATAAAGCAATGTTAGATCTTACTGCATCACTATCAGCTGCATTGATATTTGAAGGACCAATCGCTCTTACATTAAATCTTTCGACTTGGTTCTCTTCATTGGTAATCCATTGCGCAAATAGCATAGCATCTACAGGATTCTCAGTCAGGCTGTTTACACCAACTAATTTGAAGCCAGCAAAACTACCAAGTTGAACTTGCTTACCACCAGCAGTATATGTTGGCAATTTTGTTGCTGCGTAGTTATCACCAAGTTTCTCTTCTATAGCGGCTGCATTCCATGTTCCTGATACTCCTGCACTAATAGTGTCGCCCATTCCACCTGTTAGAACAGCATCATCACCTGTAAGGAATGATGGATCAGCAGCTAAAGCTTTTATCGCTTCACCGGCCATAGCGCCATCTGCATTGTTGAAGTTAACAGTTTGCTTACCATCTACTATTTGGAATTCGCCACCAGCACCAAGGAAAAATGATGCAATGTACCAACCGTTTGATAAGTCCATGAAGAATTTCTTATCTGCTGCTGCAGAAGCTTCTAATATACCATCAATTGACTTAACTTGTTCTTCTGATATAACACTCTTGTCATAATATAAGAAATAGCCATTATCAGCAGTCATTGGATAAGCATACAACTTTCCATCCTTACTTGCTGCGTCAATAGCACTTGACATGTTAGCTGCAATAACTTCGTCTTTGTTCTTAGTTACTTCATATAAAGCACCTGCATTGACCAAGTCGTATAATTGGTCGTTGGCAAAAGCGAAAACGTCTGCTGCTGCAGATGGGTCTTCTTGATATTTTGTATTGGCATCAGGTTCACCAACAACACCAAATGTTATGTCATACTCTTTGTCTGGGTAAGCTGCTTTGAAGCCTTCAGCCATCTTAGCAAGTAATTCTTGCTCTTCCTGTGAACCCCCCCATACTTTTAGAGAAACTTTCTCTTTCTCAGTCATCTCTTCTTTTTCTTCACTTCCAGCGTCTTTGCTGTCTTCTTCTTTAGTCTCTGTTTTTTCTGTCATTTTCTCTGCTGGTTCCTCGTCTTTCTTTGCACATGCACTCATAAGAGATGCCGCAAGCGTTAGAACCATAAGTAGTGCTAGTAATTTTTTTTCATTGATGTGTCCTCCCTAGTTTTTATAATTTGAACAAATTGTTAACATTTTGGAAGCGCTTGCAAAGAAGTGCAAAAAAAATATGCAAGCGTTCTCATTTCAGGTATCAGGTGAAGTCCTGACTTGTATATATTATATCACTTTGCCTAAATCTGTCAATCATTTTTGTCTATATTCACAGTCACACGATAGTAATATATTGTAATAAATTTATTAATGACGTATGCAAGCGACAGCATAGCTTGAAAAATCTAGCTATATGCACAATATCGTTAAAATTTTTCTTTCAATATATTAATACAGGATTTTCAAAAGTTTTCCACGAAATCTAAGCGCTTACATTTATTCAAGTGAAAAAGAAGGAAATATGATTGTATTTGTTCATATTTCCTTCTCAAATAATTTCATCTAGCAATTTCTTTTCTAACTATTATTTCACTTATTTATAAGTTTTCAAAAGGGAACACATAGGAAGTCAGCTTCAGTTCATCTCTAACGCTCATCAATTCCTCTTGAACAGCTTTGTTCACTGGTACACCTTTGTCTTTACGATATAGCCAATTGTTATACTCTTTTTCACCTGCTGTGAATATTTGTTTAGCACCTGGTGCTTTGGTCGAATTCCTTAGTTCTCTAAGAATATCACCAGCTGTCTTCTTAAAACTATCAAGACCCATAAAGGCTTCAGTATCGATGGCAATAAAGAAGTGCCCTAGGTGATACGGTACTTTCTCACCATTTTCACCAATCCCCCCCGTTAACATTTTGAGAAAATTACCTTGTTGTAGAGCAGCTGATAGTACTTCAACAACAGTAGCATAACCATACCCCCCCTTATAGCCGGCCAACTCTTCACCAATACCACCAAGTGGGGGGGCAAGGGCTGCTTTGCCTCCAACCAAATCATCAAGAATCTGATCTGAATCAGTCATTGCTGTCCCATCTCTTCCAATAACCATACCAGCTGGTGTATCTTGACCAGTTCTAGCGAAGTACTCAATCTTACCCCCCCTTTGAGTGATTGAAGTGGCACAATCCAAATAGAAGTTAAAAGGTTCATCTGTTGGAAAACCAAATGTCAGTGGGTTTGTCCCAAGCATGTTCTCCACACCAAATGTTGGCGCTATAGAAGGTCTTGCATTTGTTCCAGTCACCCCCCCTATACATCCTGCATCTGCTGCCATGTCTGTATAATAACCTGCGATACCATAATGAGTGGAATTTCTCACTGCAACCATACCCATTCCGTATTTTTTCGCCTTATCAATAGCCATTTGCATTGATTTATAGCCAATAACCTGCCCCCCCATGCCATCATGGCCGTCAACCACTGCTGTCGTTGGTGTTTCTCTTACTATTTCAAAATCAGTGACCGGATTTTGAATACCAGCTTTGATTCGGTCTATATAAATAGTTAACTATTAACACCATGTGAATCGATTCCTTTCTTATCTGATTTAATCAGTACATCAGCACAGATTTTGGCATCTTCTTTTGGGATACCATACCCTTCAAATGCTCCGTAACAAACTCTGTAATCATATCAAATGGTACAAATACTTTTTCCATTCTTATTGCCTCCTCCTTTTTTTCTACCAACTAACTTATAATCCTATCAATAGAATACCGTATAACAGCATATATTGAAAGGAAAAGAACAAAGAAGCTCCGCATTGTTTGCGCCGCAATTGTATGACTTTGCTAAGCTACAACAAAAAAAGAATGTTGCTTGTGCCCAACATTCTTTTTTTGTACTGCAATTCATATATTAATCAGATTAAGTTAATGTCTTCTGTGTCGCTCCAAAGCTGAAAATAGTAATCCTTTGTCTTCATAATCAGCTGAAGCTTGGTTCATTTCTGTTTGAGAATTTCTGGTTCCATTACTAACACCATTATAGCCGGAGTGGCTAAGTGCATAATCTAACATTCTATTACCACAACCATATATATCGGTTTCAACTACACTAAGTACGCTATTTTCTCTCATATCAGGAGCCCTCCAATTCAGGTCCAGAAGTTGTTTGTTTGTTCCTTATGAGCCCATTATAGACCCATATATAGCGACCGTCAACCTTAGTGCATAAACTAGCTATAATCTTGTATATGGACTCACAAACGACACAAACACCAAAATTTATAGCTTCTCTATCTACTACGGCCGTAATATTTATACCCATATATTTGCATTTTGTAATGTAAAATCTCTTAGATTTTCTAATGACTTTCTAAGATACTTTACGCCCAAATAATGTATAATGTTCCTATGGCTTATTTATTCGAAAAACACCTACGAGAATACAAAACAATATGGTATGATTTACAACCATCTTTTGGGGGGGAGTTTCATCCCAACGAGGGACAAATCATCAATGACAAAGACTTGGTTTCAATCAAAAAGGATTTCGCAAGAATGCTTAAACAAAATCCAGGTGGCATGTTATCAATAGACAAGAACGAGAATCATGAATTGCTAAAATCAAGAGTTCTGAAGTTTATGACACAGACCTTAGGGCTCAGTCGTAGTACTTGTGATATCCTAGATGATGAAGGCTACTATGATGCAACCCTAGACTTTGTCAAGAAAGCAAAGGCAATGGATGAATCCATAAGTAACAGTGATCTTACTCAAGCCATGCGTAATGCTTGGGTAGTTTTTGCATTACAAATATATATGGGTGAGTCAGTTAAGCTTACAAATGCCATCTTTGCTTACAGTATGTTATACCCACTAACAGACAACTATATGGATAACCCTACTATTGATAAGGTGGAAAAACAATCGTTTAATAAACGATTCTACAAGAAAATCAGTGCCGGTTTTGCCGAGTCCTATAATGAAGATGAAGCAATGATTTTTCATATGATTGATCTGATTGAATCTGATTATTGCCGTAATGACTATCCAGATGTTTACAAAAGTCTATTGGCCATACTGGACGCTCAAAACAAAAGTCTTGACCAACAAAACCCATCAACCTTTCACGAAATAGACTTACTAGCTTATACCTTTTATAAAGGTGGCTCTTCCGTCCTTGCAGATGCCTATCTAGTTAAAGGAAGTCTCAGCGAGGCTGAAGCTCACTTCGCCTATGGCTATGGCGTAGCCTACAGATAGCGGATGACCTTGAGGACATCGATACTGATATGGCTATTGGCCACCTAACCCTACCAAACACCCATATCAAGTTTGCCAAGATGGATGGCTTTTTCAATAAATACAAAACATTTGTAGACTATTTATTTGATAACGTCTTTGACACCACAACGCCCAAACAACGAGCCCTTCGCGAACTTCTTAGGGCAAGTATGGAGACACTCCTTATGGGTGGTGTCTACAATGCCAAAAGATATTACACCAAGAATTTTTTCAAAAAAATTTGCAAGTAGCAGTCGGTTTTCATCTAAGGCCTATGCTTTTCACAACAAAAAGCTGCGAAATCTAATGGCCTAGAGCCAGAAGTTTTCACAGCTTATCTTTTACTGATTATTTACCTATCTTGAAATTAACTGGCTGGCATTTCAAAGTCAAAGTCAATCATAGGTGCCAGTAATTCCATATCTAATTCGATGTATAAACGCTCGGCGCTATCATCAAGTGGTACAAAAGTTATCACAAGTTTGTTATCCTCTATGTATGTCATAGCACCCTCTTGCTCACTGTATACCTGACCATCCGTCATTTCACTGAACAAGCTATCAAAGGCTTGCCAATCCTTTACAATAGTTTCAGGATTAATGACAGTTGCGCTTCTTACATCCAGCGTCAAATACCTTTCAAACGTATAACCTTGATCAGTATTTTCTCCTTTATAAGCAATGGTTAAGAACTCATCTTGCTCAAGGATTTCCGCCTTGATATTAATGCTCTCACGTTCTTCAAATTCCTTCACAATACCATAGAGTGACTGGTTGATGTAATCCATTACCAGTTCTCCTTTTAGACCTTCCAAGACAAAATAGGCAATCTGTGTTTCGTTTGAATCATTCATGTACAAGCTTTCAATTAAATTATAATCAAGTCTTAGCTCATCCGTATTATGTTCAGCACCCATATTATCAAGTTCAATCACTTCATAAGGTGGCTCAATGTCCATAAAGCTATCGCCGGTCTGAACCTGAAGCGTATCGTAAAACCAAGCCAAGTCTGGTAACTCATTTTCAACATAGGCAACAAGTTTATCACCTTTTTCATAAAGACTTGCTACACGAATAAAATAAGCTTCATTTTGATTAGACAAGTCTACTTGGGCAAAAGCAACGGTATCTTTTCTATTATTCCACTCAATAATTCTTGTTAGGTCACCATCGCCTATTAGAGATTCCATCTCATCAAGAGTGTATATAAACGCTTCATCAAATCCTTCTATAACCTCAACCGATATCCCTCTAGCCCGTCCAGGGTATGATTCCATGATTGTTCCATCAAATAGGATTCTTATAATTGACTTAGGGTTTAATGCCACTTCTGGAAGTTCTTCAAAACTAACCCACACCAATCCCGCTTCCTCTGAATCAATTAGTAAAGTCATGTCATTCACTTCTACCAACTCACCACTTAAGAAAAATCCATCATCAACCATTTGACTTGTTGAAGCATCACCACCATCATTGTCATTCGTACCTTCATAAACATCAGTGGTCACATCTCTTGTATTTTCCTTGCCCGCTTCAATGCCACATCCTACAAGCAATCCTATCACTAAAATAAAAGCCAAAACCTTCTTCATTTCTCATCCTCCATTTCGTTTCTATTATACTAGACGTTTGACAATAAAAAAAAGTTTCATGATTCGTGAAACTTCATGAAACTTTTTGTCTTCGGATAAATAAATGGAATTCATCGTAAATGCTCTTAACTTATACCATACTAAGCATAGAATCTATAACTAGAGATGAAGCCTTTGTTTGTTCTGTTGGCAAATAAGATTTGAGAATCTTTGCTTCACCAAGTAGTTTGTATTCACCAACACATGCTGGCATAAGAACTGTTTCACCTGGTCCAATACTAAGAATCATATCTTGCCAGTTCACATTAAAAGAACCTTCCATACATGTGTAAATGACCATGTGGTCCATCTCAGTACTGTCTTCATAGATACCAAGCATGTCTACCTGATCTATGACAAAGTAGTCATTATGGATATAATGTGTTACCTTGTTATTCATATAAGGTACTCTTATACCTTGAGTTTTTTTCTTTACTAATTCTTTGATCAAAATCGATGACATCTAGAGCTTTGTCCACATGTAGGGGGGGTCTAGGTTTACCGTCAACACCAACTCTATTCCAATCAAAAACACGGTAGGTTGTGTCAGAGTTCTGCTGTACTTCGGCAATCATTATACCTTCACCAATAGCATGAATTAGTCCAGCCGGTATATTAATCACATCTCCAGCACTGACAGGCATGTAGTTAATGTGGTCACCAAGTGATCCATCACTAATTGCCTTAGCAAACATTTCTTTGCTAACGCCGTCCTTAAGACCAATAGCCAACTTAGAACCTTCTTCAGCTCTAATGACATACCACATCTCATTCTTGCCAAGTTCACCATTCTCATTGATATTGGCATAAACATCCTCTGGATGTACTTGAAGAGACAAACGCTGCTTGGCATCAATAATCTTGATCAACAGTGGAAATTTCTCATATTTATCACAATCTTTTCCAAGAAGGGGGGGTTGTCTATAATAGGCAAACAGAGCCTCTAAAGGCAAACCTTCTAGTGGTCCATTGGAAACTGTGCTCATACCATTGTTGTGGCATGCAACATCCCAACTCTCAGCTATACAGTCACCTGGCAATGTTCTGCCAAATTGCTCACTCATTTTATTGCCACCCCCCCATAAATAATCTTTGTATACGGGTTTAAATTTCAATGGATATAACATATGTATCACCTCAATACCACAATAACAAATAAAGCCATGATAAACATGGACTTATTTGCACTGTAATATTATATTTTTGTCATCAGGCGTTTATGTCTCTTTATTTAGTTCTTCTTTTCTTCATAGAAGTTCCTGATAACGGCTTCTGCAGGCTTACCATAAACATAGTAAGTTGATTCAAGTAATGCTTCCTTTTCATCATATAGACTACAGGGCCAGTCCCACAAGCCAAAGCCTTTAACAAAGTCTCTTTTTGACACTTGGTCAAACATTTCCTTATAGTAGGAAGCTTGCTCATTTAAGTTAAGGTCACCTGGTAAAGACCAGTCATTTGGCACACTAGAAGCACCGCTTCGACTCATGCATCCTGCTTCAGCAAAGAAAAAAAAGGCTTGTCATACTTTTTGACAACCGATTCAATACGATTCAGCTGTGTTTGCCAATGTCCAGAAGGATAATAGCCACTACTACTAATCACATCAACAGCGTCCCACCAGTCGATTCTATCCTCTTGATACTTATCTGCATTATAAGAAACAAGGCCAGTATAATGATTCCTGACTTCTTCTATAAGTACTCTCCACTCCTTTGACCGCCTATTGGTTTGAACCATCTCACAGCCAACAATCAACATTTCACAACCTGTCGCCTCAGCAATCTTGGCATAATGGGTCTGATAGGCCGTATAAGAGTCAAACCACTCTGACCATTTTGGCTCGCAGACAACATCCACATCAAAGAAATTAATGTGGGCACGCCACGTGCCATTACGGCAATTAACAAGAGGCTTTAAAATGACTTTCAACCCTAGCTGTTTAGCGTAATCAATCATGGCTACCAATTCATCATCTGAAACCATATGGTCACCAGTATAATCAACCATTACAGAGTGTGGGGGGGTGTCTTGTAATGCAGCTAGGGCGAAAATCACGTGGGAGGAGGAAGTATTTTCTTTCATTAACCTTAGAGACCTTTTAGATTCTTCGGACTTAAATGCACCTTTTGGCGCCATAAACCCATATGTAAATCCTTTAATATAATCCATCGTCACGTCTCCAATCAATTCTTTTATTGAACACCAAGGGTATCATCACCATCTATGGCTTCATGATTATCCTTAATATACTGAACAAGTTCTTCTACTTGAGCAAATGCTAAGCCAACATATGTATCTGCAGCGCCGTAGTAGATTGCTATTTTACCTGAGTCTGAATCATGAAGTGTTGCACATGGGAAAATCACATTAGGCACAAAGCCTCTTTCCTCATACCACTCTTCAGGCGTTAACAAAAAGTTTTTACAACGGTATTTCACTTTTGAAGGTTCATCAATATCAAGAATGGCAGCACCCATGCTATAAACTAGTCCATTACATGTTTGTGTTACACCATGATAAATTAATAGCCAACCTTCTGTTGTCTCTATTGGTGCAGGGCCTCCACCAATCTTTGTTGATTGCCACCAACCGTAACCACCACTGCCATAATGTGTCTATGTTTTCCCCCCCAGTAGGTTAGGTCATAACTTTCACTAACAAATATGTCTCCAAATGGTGTATGACCACTATCACTTGGTCTTGACAACATCATGAATTTCCCATCAATTTTCCTTGGAAACAAAACAGCATTTCTATTAAAAGGAATAAAGGGGGGGTTTTCAATTTTTACATAAGTTTTGAAGTCCACTGTCTTAGCCATTCCAATAGATGCGCCATAAAAATCTGTGCACCAAATAACGTAGAATGTGTCTTCAACCTTCACAAGTCTTGGATCGTATGCATAGTTAGGCTGATAAGCTTTACCCTCTTCATCAACAAAGTTAATACGTTCTTCTTCAATATTCCAGTGAATTGCATCCTCTGATGTTCCAAAGTGTATAAATGGCCTGGTTGATGACCCTTCAGCCCTAAAAACACCCACAAACTTCCCTTCGTGAAATGCTACAGCACTGTTAAATATTCTTGATACCCCCCCTTTGACTGGATTACGGCCAATAATTGGGTTTTGACTATATCGCCATACAGGACTCTCTACCCCCCCTTCAGGTTTGGCCTCCCATGGCACACGTGACAAAGCGTCACTTATTATTTTCGTACTCATAATTTCTCCTCTATAACTTCAACAAATCCTGGTTAAGACTTTACAGCGCCTTGTGTAAAGCCATTATAAACATATTTCTGCAGTGCCAAGAACACTGCAAGTGTTGGAATAATCGCAATCATTATACCGGCACTAATGACTTCCCATTTTGAACCATAAGGTCCTTTGAATTTAAACAATGATGTGGATATTACCTGTAATTTTGAACTTGGCATATAGAGAAACGGCGTATAGAAGTCGTTGTAAATACCAATTCCTTTGATAATAATCACTGTGCTTATTGCTGGTTTCAGAAGCGGCATAATGATTTTACGGTATATGGTGAAATAAGAGGCACCATCCATCATTGCTGATTCATCAAGAGACACTGAGATACTGGCAATAAACTGAATAAATATGTATATAGCTATAATATCCGTACCCATATATAGAATTATTGGTGCCATTCTAGTGTTGAACAATCCAAGGGCATTCACTATCTGGAATGTTGCTACTTGAGTTGTTATACCTGGAATCAAAGTTGCAAATAAGAATGCGCCAAGGAAAACTTTCTTAAGCTTAAAATCAAATCGGTTGAGAACATAAGCCACCAAGGTTCCAAGAATAATGGCCCCCCCTGTTAGTGAAACCGCCAAGATGAAAATAGTGTTCAAGAATCCAACCATCATATTCCCATCAACAAAAGCTGTTTTATAGTTATCAAAATTCAACCAATTACTTGGCAATTCAAGTGCCCCCCCTGACTGACTCATTTCCTTGTTATCTTTAAACGATGCAAAGAATATAACCACTATTGGAACCAATGCCATAAATGAACCAAATACAAGTGTAAAATACTTAATGAGTGATACGCCAAAATATTTAATCTTCATTATCATTAGTCCTCCTTCTTCACAGCGAAATATAGTTTTTGGATACCTGTAATGAATAGAACTAAGAATAAGAGAACAATGGCCATAGCTGATGCTAATCCAACTTTCCCATTCTTAAAGGCTAGATCAACTACCTGAATGACAAAAGTCTTACTGCCATTTCCACCTGCTAACATAACATATGGAATCTCAAATGCATTCACCGCACCTGACACAGCCAAAATTAAGTTCAGCTCAATGATTGGTAATATAGATGGCCAAATGATGTAGATAAACTTATGCCATTTGTTGGCCCCCCCGTCAATATCAGCTGCCTCATAAATATCATTGCTAATAGATTGAATAGCACCTAGAAAAACAATGAAGTTAAAGCCCATATAACGCCAAACAGATGTAAATGCCATGGATACATTAACCAGTTTTACATTTAACAACCACTTATGAATAATGCCGTCCAACCCAAACATTGTTAGTACAGTATCTAAGGTTCCACCACCTTTAAAAAAGTAAAGGAAGATAAAGCCAATGGCCACACCGTTTAGAAGGTTAGGAAAGAATAAGACACCTTTAAAGAAGTTCTTACCTTTTACTTTAAAGGTTAGAATGGTTGCGAAGTAAAGTGCAATTGCCATTTGTACAAATGACCCTACCAAATAGTAAAGACTCACTTTTAAGACTGAAAAATACTCAGGCCTTGTAAACAAGCGTATGTAGTTGTCCATACCTATGAATTCTTTGTTTTTACTAAATCCGTCCCATTTAAGAAAGCTATAATAAACAAGGTTCCCAAGGGGGGGCACGAATGAAAATGTGACCAGAAGAATTGTCGGAATCAAAAGAAATCCAAAAATCAATATTCTCCTCTGCATTTTATAACTCAAATTTCCCATACAAATCTCCTCGTTAACTCCAGATATATGAAGCCAATAAATTGAAAGGGGGGGAAGTACCGAAGCACTTCCCCCCCGTGTACTCTTACAATTCTAGTTTACATCAAGTGCAGCTCTTGCATCTGCCCATTTAGTGTTAAGGTCATTCATGATATCTTCAAAAGATTCATCTCTATTACCGATTGCTGCTTCAAGAATACGCTTTCTATAATTCTCTGACCATCTACCAATCTCTGATTCAGTATCAACATCATCAAGTAAAGCTTCTTCTCCAGCTGGTGCTGGGTCATTTGCTACAAATTCAACACCAAGTTCTTGGAAACCTTTAAGTACTTCTGGCATGTCTGCACCAACCACAGCTGATATACCTGTTTGGTCTTGTGCAAAACCTGACTCATCAATAAACCAAGTAACCCATGCTTTTGCTGCTTCTTTGTTTTCAGAGTTGACGTTCACACCAACACTGTAGTCACCACCAGCTGCTGAATACACTTTTCCATCAGCATTCGTGTATGGGAAAGGCATGTATCCGATGTCTGCTGGATTCTCTGCCTGTTCTTGCATTTGGATGATTGACCATGATCCAAGTAGCATCACACCAATCTCACCACGACCTAACATACCTTTACATGCTTCCCAATCAGTTGTTGTTGGGTCTTCTTCAATAAGTCCGCCTGCTACAACATCATATAGTAATTTTGATGCCACATACCAAGGTTCTCCTTCGCCCCCCCATGGTGTGTCGTTATGAGGTAAAGTGTTCTGCCATCCTGAGTCACCAGCGATTCCTGGCATTTGTGCTTCGTATTGTCCACCAAGTGGCCAACCTGCTGCATAATTTGTGTAGAATGGTATTGCATCTGTATTATCTTTAATCATTTGCATAGCTGCTATAAATTCTTCTGGAGATTTTGGCAATTCAGTTATGCCAGCTGCAGCAAAGACTGCCTTGTTGTATACCAATCCTTGAGCGTTGATGACTGTTGGAATTCCATATACAGTACCATCATACATTTTCTCATGAGTGAAAAGATAATCTTTGCTCATATCATCGTATGAACCAAGTGGCTCGAAGAATGTTGGCAGTCTATCAACTGGAATGTTTGGAATCATAAGAACATCACCGTACTCAGTTGTGTTCATACGAATCTTGATCTCGCCATCATAGTCTGTCATTGCTTCAAACTCTATCTCAACATCTGGATAGATTTTATTAAACTCTGCTGCGTAGTCAAGCATTACGTTATCAACTAAGTCCGTTCTGTGAGTCAGAATTGTTAATTCTCCTGAAACACTTGGTTCCTCAGCTGCAACCTCTTCTGTATCCGCTGCTTCTTTTGTTTCTTCTACTTTTGTCTCTTCTTGTTTAGTTTCTGTTTTTGTTTCTGTTACTGCTTCTTCTTTTTTTGCACACCCTGCAAAAAGTGTAAGGAGCATTGCTGCTACCAATAACATTGATACTAATTTTTTTCATTGTTGCTTCCCCCCCTTTCGTGGATAAGGTTGATATTTACTTAATCGGTTAGTTTACAATTTAATTATACATATTGACTATATTTCTGTCAAGTGTAAAGTTCAAATTATTTAAAAGCAACAAAAAAACCTGCTAGATTGGCTCTAACAGGTTTACAAGACTAAAGACTTAATTATGTTTGTAACGCTTGATTCTTAGCTTTTGATACCGAATCTCTGAAAATAATATTACCCTTAACAAGAATTCTACCAAAGGTCTTATCTGGATTACTGATCTTATCGACAATCATCCTTGAAGCTGTTGATGTCATCTCTTCAACATTAACATCCACAGTCGTTATTTGTGGTTTCGACAGGCTAGAATAAATATCATTGTCATAACCAACTACTGAAACATCCGATGGAACTTCTAAGCCTAGTGCATTAAGATCCTCTATTAGATTGTATGCAATTCTGTCGCAGTTACATACAAAAGCTGTAGGCATGTTCTCTGGCAGTACAAGAGGCAAGTATTTGCCTTTTTCATCTCTATCCTCAATGACATACCCAGGTTCTGGAACAATCTTATGTTCAAGCAATGATTTATAGTAGCCTAAGTATCTGTCCAGTATGGAACTTGTTGCGTTAATGCTGCCAACAAAAGCAATCTTAGTATGCTCGTTTTTAATAAGGTAATTGGTCATATTATAAGTACCATAATAGTTATCACCATTAATAGAATCCATGTCTGAATGTTCATCATAGAAGTCTAGAAACAATACTGGCACTTCACAGTTCTGGAGAAGATCCACATACTTATTAGACACTTGTCCAAGGACAATATAGGCATCCACCTTTCGGTCATAATAAGACCTTGGCAAGACCAAGTTGCTCTCATCATCATCCGACAAATTATGTAAAATAGAAGAATATCTATAGTCATCAAGGGCTACAGCTAAGCGCTGATAGATGGTCATATAGAATGCCTGACTGTCATTTCCCATGAAATGTTCAGCCACTATGACACCTACATTATGGGACAATCCGGATTTGATGGCAGATGCAGATGCATTGAACCTATAACCCATCTCTTCTGCTAATGCTTTGATTTTTGCTTTTAGGTCATCACTAACCCCCCCGTCTTTATCACTTAGAGCCTTGGAAATCGTTACTTTACTCACACCAATTTTAGTAGCGATATCTTGCATTGTCACAGATTTTGCCATTGTTACATCTCCTTCATTACGCCCATTCGCTTACTTAAGCTAGTTATATATTACCTTACTTTTTTGCATATGTTAAGTCATATTTTCTGATTCTTTCAATCATTTCCAAACAGAATCTGGCATTGTGGTACAAAGTTTTCCATGGTTCAACAATGGGCCTGTCAAGAGGCTTGCCTACTGAATCAATCCCCCCCCAGTGCCATTCACCACCATCGCGGTGATCAACTATGTAAGTCTTGGTATATGTCCACAAGTTCAAAACCAAATTAAGATAAGATTGATCCTCAGTCATTTCATAACTATTCATAAAGCCAACCATGCTTCAGCCTGTACCCACCAAACCCGTGTTTCGTCTACAATCCCTTTCTCGCACTCATTAAAAAGGGATCCATCGTGATGGACTGCAATAGACCTAATGTTATCAGAGATACCAAGGACCATCTCTTTATAGCATTCCTCTTTAAGGTTTAAGACATTAATCGCCTCATATAGTAACCAACTGGCTTCAATGTCATGTCCATAAGATTGAATATCAAGAATCTCCCTGTACTTCCTATCATAGAAGACTTTTAGAAAGCCGCTTTCTTTGTATATGTTGACATAGAAAATATTGACCAGTCTAATCAATGCGTTTTCAAGTTCTTGATTCATCCATACCCTATATAGATTCGTATATGCTTCCAGTATATGTAAATGGGTATTGGTTGTTGCTTGTGCAATAATCCCATTTTCACTAAGCATCTCATTACTTGTCTCTATATAATCTCTGGTAAATTCTTCTTTATAAATATTCAGACTGCTGTCATAGCCATATCTTTCTATACCATCAAAAAGTTCTTTGGCAATCTCCAAGGCTTGAATGTTACCCGTTGCCCTATGATACTCTGATAGGCCGTAAATACCAAAGGCATTGGCATAGACATGTTTACGTTCATCTATGACATTGCCTGAATAATCAAGCATCCAATACAAACCACCAAAGTCTTTATCTATCACCTTGTTGCACAGGAAGTCAAAAGCATTGTCAGCCGCAGCTTTTAGGTCATTACCGCCAAGAATCCGATAGGCACTGGAAAATCCCCCCCATAGATATCTAGCGGAGGCAATACCACCTTTGTCTGATTCCTTCTTTATTTCCAAGTCATAGTTTGTAAGTCCATAGAATCCGCCATGTATAGGATCCTGTCTTTTAAGCCAAAAAGGCAAAATATGTTCCTTAAGTTCACATTCGATTTCATTATACAACTTTACTAATTCGCTCATATATTAACTCCTAAAAGTAATTTATAAGCTAACCGATAACTTAATTCTAAACAATGATTGTACTTTTGTCAATCATTTTGTAACTTTAGCTTTATTTAGTTTTAACTTGAAAGTGGGTTTTTCTTATCCGTCTCTGGGGGGGTCGGAATATAAGTTCTAAGTAGTTCACCTCTGCCAACAATCTCATATGAACCAAGACAAGCAGGAATTAAGATACTTTCACCAGCCTTTAAAGATGTTGATGTGCCATTCCAAAGGAACTCAACTCGCCCTTCAATACATAGATAAATCATCATGTGATCAAACTCTGTTGAATCCTCGAAATTTCGCTTAAGAATGATTTTGTCCACTGCAAAATATTGGTTATAAATATAATGAATCAAAGAACGGCCTTTTTGATCGTCTACAAGACCTGGTGTTGTTTCTTTGAGAAACTTACCATCAAAGTCTATGACTTCAAGAGCTTTGTCAATATGTAGCTGTCTTGGCTTCCCATCAAGGCCCATACGATTCCAATCAAAGACCCTATAGACTGTGTCTGAGTTTTCCTCTACTTCTGCCAGAAGAATATCTTCCTCAATTGAGTGAATGAGTCCAGCAGGAATATTAATGACATCGCCTGCCTTAACTGGAATCTCATTGATTAAATCATAGATATCTCCCTCATCAAGACCTGTCTTGAATTGTTTTCTCGTCACACCATCTTTGAGGCCCAAAGTGACTTTGGCCCCCCCATCCTTAGCATTAAGCACATACCACATCTCACTTTTGCCAAGCTCACCTTCTTCATGTACTTTGGCATAAGCATCATCAGGGTGGACCTGTAGCGACAATCGATTGTTGGCATCTATTATTTTCACTAATAAAGGGAATTTGTCATAACGATCAGCAATAGAACCTATTAAGTCATCCTTGTATTCATCAAATAAGGTCTCTAAGGTCATGCCTTTAAGTGGACCATCTTTGACACGACTCATGCCATGAGAGTGGCATGCAATGTCCCAGCTTTCACCAGTATGGTCATAAGGTATATCACGGCCGTAGAATTCCTTTAGTAAGCAGCCTCCCCCCCAGACATTTTCTGTATAGACTTGGTCAAATTTCAATGGGTATAACATAAAGTCACCTCTTTTTCGTATATTCTGTCTCTATGACTTTATCATACACGAAAATATAGGTCTGTGACAAGTAGGAGATGAGAATGATTATCAAGCAATCAGTCAAACTCCGTTTTAAATATAGTCTTTAGAAATATTCCTTATAAATAGTCCTCATAGTAATGTGGAGGAATTACTTTATCATTCGACAATATGTCAGGATCTTTTGTCAAAATCCCGGCCACTACTTCATACAATTTTCTCGTATTGATTACATAAGACTTTGCATCACCAATCGTGGCTTCATACATAGCCTTCGTTTCAAATAAAGCATCTTCAAGTTTATAGAAAAAGTAAGAGGAATGGTATCTACCGCTTACATGACCAAAAACCTCGACATTGTGACCCTTACCTTCCCTATCGATCACTTGAATCAGCCTTGGCTCCTTGACCAATTTACCAGGTAGAGCCAAACGTTCTTCAATGCTGTGAATAAATGTAACGGTCGTCAGTGGTGTACCTAACATTAGTATAGTCGCATCCTCATCATATAAACTACCAAAGCACCCATCCCACTGACATGGTGTGCTGACACATTCGGTGATTACAGTGTCATCTTTACTTACATATTCCAAGGCTCTATGACCATATGCAGCAATAGAATGGGTTGGATGAAGAGACCTATAGACACCTTCTTGTTCCCTAAACAAGTTGGTCATATAACCCACACATGAAGGCTCTTCCTTATAATCATAAATGTTATTAGTGAGATTTGAATCATCCCAAGTATGGTAGGAAGTAATAGTAATCCATGCTTCGTATAGGTCATAAGAGAATTGATTACTGTCTGTGGTCCACCTTCTATTTGACCAATAGCCTTATAAGAAGAGTGAACCATCAATGTTTTGATTGAGTTGATCCCCCCCGCTTTATTTAAATCATTCATTATGCTTTCTTTGTTATGCACAGTTATCTTTCCTTTCGCTTATGTCGCTGACTAAATTATTCATCCACTTCTTTGACTTGACCCTAAAATAGACGAAAACTACTTTAAAAACTTCTTGACTTGTTACTGCAACCATCACCCATACAACTGGCGCTTTTATTGTTAATCCTACTATATATGCCAAAGGAATACCAATCCCCCCCCAAACAGCCACTAGATCAAGAATTAGGCAAAAAAATAGTGTCACCACCTGCACGCAATATACCCACTATAGAGATATTGTTATAGGTTATAACCATGAAAAAGAGAGCTTTGACCAGAAGAAATCCCATAACATAATCGACAACTAACTCGGACACATTAAATGGCATTAATATCACCGGTCTTAAAGCGATTACCACGAAGGTCAATAGTCCAGATATAAGCATACCAAACCTTCTAAAGAATAAAGCATAGTCATAGGCAATAGCCATTTCATTGTTGCCAAGCTTGTGACCAACCATTATAAGACAACCATTGGCACTTCCTATTATAAAAACATACATTAGACTAAAAACTGTATTAGTGATATTAACTGCCGCTACGGCTTCAGTACTAATTCGGGAGTAAATGGCTATAACAACTGTCATTCCAAGCCCCCCCCATACGATGTCCTTTATAATGAGTAGGCCTGACTTTGACATAAATCTTTTAAAAAGTTGGCCACTAAAGTGAAATAGTTCATTGATTTTTCCAGCCACAATATATTTTTTACCATAGACAATCATTAGTAATGTTAGCATCTCAATTGTTCTAGCAATCAAGGTAGCAATAGCCGCACCTTTAACACCAAGGGCCGGTGCACCAAAGTGTCCAAATATCAGTACATAATTCAGGACCGTATTTAATACAAGACCTACCATACTGACAATCATAGGCATAATGGCATTACCAGTACTTCTAATCACTGTGGCATAAACGGTGGTGACTGTCACTAGGACATATGACAAGGCAACAATTGCCAAGTAGTCACCACCAAGTCTAACCACCTCTATATCTTTTGTAAACAAACCGACAACCCACCTTGGAGAAATCAACAATCCAATGGTATATAGTGTCGATATGATAAGACCAGTTGTTAAGCCTAGTCCTATGACTTTTTTTAATGCTTTTATAGTCCTTGACACCGTAGAACTGAGCTGCAAATATGGCACACCCCCCCCACTGACACCCAGAAGGTATAACATAACCATAAAATACATCTGATTGCCTATACCAACAGCAGCAATAGAAGCATCCCCCCCAAGTCTCCCTACCATAATGGTATCAACTAGATTAAGAGAGGACAAAACCAGGTGCTGCATCGTCATTGGTATGGCTATTTTGACAAATTCTCTTATAAAGCTTTTATCAACTTTCAACATAACGATAGCCTACATAAGACCTTGCTTCAAGCACAATATCAAAATATCTCTTGCCTTCTTTTACATAACCAGATTCCACAGATTTTCTGTAGGAATTTTGTCCTTCAAGTAGCTGAAGGCTAGAAGATTCCCTACAAACAACTTGAACCCTTGTTTTATGATCAAGAAAAGATTGGATGACAAAAGTCTTGTTGTCATATGTGAACAGACTTACTTTGCTATCCCCCCCTTCAATTCTAACAGGACTGTCCTTCATTAGCTGGTTACGTAGATGATTTAAGGCACCCACTGGATACTTGTATAAATCATTATAGTCGTCTGGTACTGTCAGTACATAGAGTTCCCCCCCTTGTGAATAAGGCATTCTAAGAAGGATAGGATAACTTTTTTTCATCTTTTATCCCAACAATTTCTTGCCATGCATCATTGGTGCTGTGTTCTATCTGTGGTAAAAGTATTGGCTTGGCGATTGGCTCATAATGACTATAGCTTGCAATATCCACCCCCCCATTGGCCATGGTATCAACAGAAACTTTCTTATCCGTATAGTCCACTTGGATTAAGTCCTTAACACTATTACCTAAGGCTTTGAGCAGACCTGTTGTTATAAGAACTGTATTACCCTTTTGCATGTGTTTTTTTCATCTTCTCTACAATCTTTTGATCATATGCTGCACTTTGAGTTAAAAGTATAAGAGGGGGGGCTGTTTCGTCAAAGTGAGGCTTTGGTTCAAGTGGCAGACCTAACATGCCTATGAAATTATGAAGGTAATTCTCACCTCTTGAGTGATAAGGCTTGTAACAAGCGATACCTACTGGTTGACCAAGTTGTCCTATTATACCATCCATTCTGTCAAAACCATAACCTGCCATAGGGACAAACATATCATGCTGAAACATCAAATTACTCATGCAAAATAATGTGGCTTCTTTAGCCCCCCCAGCCAATAAAGTTAAGTTAAGTTGATCTAAGTATGTGGCTGGGTTATAACTACAATCATATGTGTCAAACCAGCCTCCAAGGTTCTTTTCTGGTTTCACATTCTCAAGATACCGCATGAGGAAATAACTGAGATAAGGTTGTAAGTTCTGTTGGGTATTTCTAGTATCTCTTGTTTCTGTCCCTGTATAGAGTGCATCAAAACATTCAGCAGATTCGTCTAAATTGTACCCTGTCGTTTGATAATCCTCATACCAGTTGGGGGGGTATTTTATAACCATGGACACATTAGGATTGGCATCTTTGGCTACTGTCATAATTCTTTCAGATATCCTAGCAAGTAACTTAGTCCTATAATCAGACCAATTCTGATTCCCTTTATCTTCAATACAGGCATCACATTTACAGTTGGTAAAATAGAAGTCATCCAAAATAACTTCGTCAAATAAGGTGGCTGTATAAGCTATGACTTTATCCAATATCTCAAGATGTGCTTCATCTGTGTAACAAAAGGATTTGAATGTACCATCACTTTCTACATTCAATGTTATGCCACCTGATGTCTCAATACCCTTTGCATTCAAATGGTCTTTCATAGCCCTTATTTTGCTGTCGTCCACAAATTGACTAGACCTGAATGTTTCAAGGTATAATTTATTAACCTCAATGTGTTTTTCAATAATAGTGAACTGATTATCAAAATCCTTTAAATCCTCAAATCTATCTATGCCTTGCCTTATAAAATATAGCGCTGTACCAAAATTTTTATATGCCATTTCTTATTCTCCTTACCATACAATTGTCGTTTGCCATAAAAAAAATGGCCATAACCGTCTTAAGACAATTATAGCGCACTTTCATAAATATTCTCGTCACGTATTGCTATTGACTTCTCATATTTTGCTTTCTATAAGCTGTTGGAGAACATCCCTTCAGTTCTTTAAAGACCCGGTTGAATGTTTTGACACTTTCAAAACCAACACTGTAGGCAATCTCTGTTATCATTTCTTCTGTTTCATCTAACAACACAGTGGCTTGATAGATTCTGAAATTATTCAAATAGGTTATGAAAGTCATCCCTGTTGTTGACTTGAAGAATCTAGTAAAATGAAAACTGCTATAACCTGCTATATCTGCTATTTTGTCCAAGGTTATTTTCTTGTTGTAACTGGATTCCACGTATAAGAAGACCTTCTCTAATCGACCCAATCTTGAAATGGTGTGACTTAACTCTTCTTCTGTACACCTAACCATAGGAATGTTACGTACAAGCAGAGTCATAATATCATATAACCTAGCCATGATTGACATTTTGTAACCATTGGCTTTGCCACTGTTTTCTTCTTGAATGGCCAATATTTGCTTTTCGAGTAAAGTGTGCACACTAGCAGGTATACCATCCTTTGATATCATTGGTGATTCAAATCGCATTCCTTTGTCAAAATCCGTGTACATACCAAGTAAATCTGCATTGAACTGGAGAATAATCCGTTCATTATGTTCTTTGACAGGTGGAAAATAATGAATGTCATTGGCACCCACAATAAAAATATCACCACATTTTAAATGATATACCTTATCATGAATTCCAATATCCATATCAGAACCAAGGTTATAAACAACTTCAAAATCTTTGTGCCAATGAGGTGGAAATTCTGTTGTATCAGCAATAAAGACATCAAAAGGAAAATGCTCATCAAAGAAATACTTTTGATATAATGCTTCCAATTACCTCAACCTCCTTCAATTCTTAAGTTATCTTAAGCAGACTTTAGAATACTGTTAATTCCATTGTTAAGCCCCCCCTCAATAGAGTGTATAAATGAATTATACCTTGCATTTGCCAAAGTGAAAAGAGGCCTCTATGAAAAAAAACTGCTTACATCCTTCTGATACTTATATTATCACCGATGATTGTTGAACTTCTATCAGGCTCAACACCACCGTCTCTTTATATGAAGCCATTGATTTTCTTCTTTTTTTGCCTGCACCTATGGTATTGCCGTCCTGTTTATTCGAGAACTAAAAATCCGCCTAGCTTTAGGACCAAGTTTCATCTTCCTGGCTGCCACCATGGGTATTTATATCGAAGGCATCTTCATGCAATCATTTTTCAACTTAGACCATTTTGATCTTGGTGCCTTATCTGGTTTCGGCTTATGGCTGGGTGTACAGTGGCCTTGGTCGATCTATATGATAATGGTTCATGGCATATTAAGTGTTGCACTTCCCATCTACTTAATTGATTGCCTGGTGCCTTCTTACAAAAATAAAACACTCCTAAATAAACCACTTACAATCATCTTTACATTATTTTTTTCTACTCGTTACCTCTGTTCAATTATTCGTTATAACTCACAAGGCATCCGACTTATTTGCTAATTACACAATCTCCTATACCCATAATTTCATACTTCTTGCAATAATCTCAATTCTAATATACCTAGCAATTAGGTTCAAAGATTATAGATTCAATGGCCAACGAGACAAACTCTCCGGGATACATATTGAAACAAGAATCAATGCCCTCCTATTGACTAATCCCATAAAAGCTGGCTTGTATAGCGGATTATTTGTTTTTATACTCATTGTCTTTTCCTACGCCGTCGCATACTTGGGCATCTTACCTACAGTCCTTTTCCACATCTTTACGTCATGGCTTATAATCAAAACCACCATAACGACGATTTACAACCCAAACTTAAGTCACTTTGATAAATTGCCATTAGCCCTTGGCATCCTCAACATGTTTGCCATTAGTGGAATTTTACAGGAGTTTAACCTTTTACCTAATGAGGATAACCCTGCAGGTATGGGTTATGTGGGACTTAGTGCTATTTTCTTAAGTCTCTTACTATACTACCTGTCTAAGAATAGACCCTCATACAAAAAGAAGGCCCACGTTTAGGACCATCTCTTCTTCATGCAAAACAAAAGGTATTTGATTTTTTTGATATGTTTTTCTTCTTTAACTTTATAATAGCTCTCAAGGGTTTGGCTTTCTTCCTTTTGCAAAAGCAACTTATTGTTTGTTCTTAGACTCTCTAACAAGAGTCTGTTTTCTGTAATATCATTTAACTTGCCAATCTGCTCATGAATGCCAGTCAGAATTTTCAAATCTTTAGGTTCACTAAGCTTAAGCACACCATCTTCAATTAGATACTTGAATTTCTTGTTACATATCCGAAGGGCATGAAGGGTGTCAATGTCGTTGATACTTGCCTTGCTCAACCGTTCTTTAAATACCCCCCCTAGTTTCATTTCCATGGGTATATTGGCTTCAAGCTTAATGTCTTTTCCATCCCCCCCAAAGAGAATAGCTTCTTTTTTTAAGACGCTTCTTTACCTTTGAGGCAATATGATGGTTTTCCTTTTTAATAAGTTTGGTGACAACTTGGCTATATTTGTCGTTCACTCCTGTTTTCTTAAAGCTTTTTCGTAGAACCGACAATTTCCTTGAGTATTCAAATAACTTAAAGAGTTTTTTTAAGCTGGATATCCTGTATCTGTAAATCCTTTACTAATTGAGTGTCCTCTTCCTTGTCTGTCATCAACCAAATCAAGGCTCTAATAACCCTTATTTCTGTCCTGATATCATGGACTTCTTTAGCACTTAAGTAGGAGAAATCCATTTGCTGAACTTGATTTTTCAGTCGTTGAACATAGACCCAAAAGACTTCCTCTATAGTGCTCTTTTCCTCCAATGTAATAGACAAGGTCGCCCTATATGCAAACTTACACCTAGTGGCCTCATACTTTGACAGTTCACCTGGAAATTCGCGTAAATGGGCCAAAGCGTCTGCGTCTTTGATTAATTCCGCGTAGGGATCACCGACAATTTTTTTTCTTGCTGTGAGCCTTGATTGCTTTTGTGACAGTTATGATGACCTCTTCATCAATGTCATAACTTTCCAACCACTCCTTCGCTCTTTTTGACCCAACCAAACTATGATTTCCTCCTAGGAAACCACCTTCATACCTAGCCACATCATGTAGTAAGCCAATGACTCTTGCCATGTTGATATCTAGATTTCTGTCTTTCGCCAGAAGAACACAGTTTTTCTCAACAGATCTTATGTGTCCATAGTCAAAACTTTCTTCACCTAGAAGTGATAATAAGTCATAGACTCTTTTTTGAATCAATAATGTATTTTTATCTGATATGGTCATAGACACTTTTATTCACCCTTTTTTTAACAGTTCAATGAGTTTATTTGGTATGTACTGGTTATCAAGAATGGCTTGTTCCATTGCAGTAACATCATAAGCAACTTCAATAAATTCAGTACTCATCTGGCGATCTTTCACTTCAATGACAGCGTATAGTGCATTGGCATTGCCATGTTTTGGTTTGCCAACTGAGCCCGCATTAATGAAATGTTTGTTCTTAATCTCCTTATGGTATGGCAGATGGGTGTGACCTGATACAATGACATCTTCATCAAATGTATTACCAAGTCTCATTAGCAAGGCCTTATCTTCATACATATACTCAGCAATGCCTCTTGGCGAACCGTGGACAAATCGAATACTAATACCATCAAAGTTCATGACGATTGATTCTGGCAATTCCAATAGATAATTACGGTCCTCATCATTGATTGTGTAAGCCGTATACAATAAGGAGGCCGAAGCCATGACTTTCTCTTGTGGTAATGCCATAAATTCTTTTGATGTTAATCCTGGTGTCTCTGCGACTTTTTGATCATGGTTCCCTTTAATCATTAATATCTTCTTCTCCCTAATCCTACTGATAACTTCTTTAGGGAAAGGTAAATACCCAACAATATCGCCTGTACAAAAAAAATTGTGTCAATATTTTTACTGTCAATATCCGCCAAGACACTGTCTAGTGCCATTATGTTGCTATGTATATCACTGATTACTGCTATTCGCATAATCATTCACCTTCTATTCTATGTATTGACAATATTGTATCATATAATGGCAAAATTTATGACGCAGTTGACCAACTATATACGTATATTTTCCCATCCAATTCATTTCCTACAACATTTTTTCTTACCCATTTACCTTTTAATCCATACTTTTTAGCCACTAATTCAAAATGTAATTTAGCAATCCCCCCCATGTCGTTGTATGTAAAATCTACCCTCTTATCCTTCATGTTGTCATAGAATTTCTTTGGTAATGCGTAGAAATCATAACCTTCATTGGTCTTCAATATTCTCCAAGGCTGTGCATTGCCTGCTGAAGGTGCTAACCTTGTCATTTCAAGTACATTGGCATAATCACTAATACCTCCATCATCAAGAGAACTTTCCCAGTTTTGATCAAAAAAAACAAATCGCCAAATTTTTTACGTTTATCTGCACTTATAACAGACCTGGTAATTCGTTCCATAAGATGTTTGCCCTTTTGCACTCCAAGTGGTGATACCATAGCTATTCTCTTGCTTGAGTCAGTACCAACAAGCCTAGTAATATCATTTTCCTTATAGGACATACCCATCCAGCAAGTACCAAGCCCCCCCATATCTGTCGCTTTCAGAACAAGCTTCTCAAAATCGTAGCCAAATCTTATGGCCATTTCATTGTCACTACCCAAGGATTCGTCTGCAATGGCAATTAGGTAAGTTTTGGCATTTTTGATATAGCCATAGGTACCAATTTTTACACCTTCTGCCAAATCAATATCAATGATTTCAAATTCGTAAGTTTCATTATTCAGGTCTTTGGCAAATTCTAATAGCTCTTTCTTTTGCTCCATTGATACCTTGTTACCATCATAAGATCTTACTGACTTTCTCTGTCTTATCAAATCCTCAATATCATTCTTATACATCGTCATTGCTGTAGTTCTTACTGTCACCATTCTATTACCATTCCTTCCTTTTGGATTGTTTAATCCAATCTGCTTATTATAAAGCTGCTCAGGTGATTAATCACTGCTAAACAGCTATATGTTTGTTACTATTATGCCAATGCTTTTAGACAACTCTCAATGATGTCTCTTTTTTTACTTGCTGTCACTTGAAGGTCACTTTGATAATAGAACCTTATAAATGTAGCAATCATACCCATCATGATATTGGTATTGTAAAAGGGGGGGTCTCTTTTAGCAAGAACACCTTCCTTTTCACATTTGTCCACCATTACAAAGAAATCAATCTGAAGAACATCGTAGTCTTTAGCTGCATTACATATTTCTGGTACATAACGCAGGGCTTCAAGAGCATAGAATGAGGACATGTTATCTAAACAATAATCTATATAATGATCAAGAACAAAAACCAAGTTGGCCTTCGAATCCAAAGTACACATTGTAGACAAGTCAGTAGACTTATCCTCGCCTTCTCCAATAATTTGGAGGGCCATTCTCTTAACATAGACATCTATACCATTGATAATATCAAGATAAAGAGTTAGGTATAAATCCTCTTTGGAATCAAAATAATTGTATAGGGTACCATAACCCGTTGAAGCTTTCTTAAGTATATTGCCTATGGTGGCATTCATGACACCATCTTCTGCTATAATGTTTTTGGTTGCTTCAAGAATATCGTCTCTTTTACCCATAAGCCATCCTTTGGATTGATTAATCCAATTATAGTCAGTAACAAGGATTTTGTCAACATACTTTTTTTTAAAGCTATAGTTAAAAGAATCTGTATCTCTAATAAATATCCGACTTACGCTTAAGAAGTTTCTCAAGGTAAACAGACTTCATCTGTTCACTTGCCATTGCCTTTTTCACAGGAGACAGTTCAAGAATTGCAGACAATATTGCCGCCATAGCTCGGTGACTTGTAAGGGCTTTGTTATCAAAAATCAATTCCTGAAGCTGCCCCCCCTTTTCAATGGCCATAAGGACTGCTTTGTAAACAGAATTTACAGGCGTTAGAACCCTTTTGTCTCTTTCCATTAGGCTTAGTGAACCATTGGGGGGGCAATTCCTAACACAAACACCACATCCAATACATAAATCAGTATTAACAGAAGGGACTTTTTTTTCTTCTTCCCCCCCCGTGAGTGTTACCATTTCAATCATATCTACAGGGCATACTTTTTCACATTTGCCACAAGAGATACACTGATCATCATTGCAAGTTGGTAAGTAGTTGCTTGTCTCCACAGGATGTAGGTTGCCAAATTTCTTCTGAGCCACCAATGCCTCACAACAACAACCACAACAATTACAGATAAAGGATACTTGGTTCCTAACATTCTCTCCAAATTGAACCAGGTTATGATCGTATGCTTCATGTAATAGTTCACGACATTCAGACGCTTCAACTTCCCTTGCATAACCCTGTCTAATTAATGAGGCGCCTACATTATTAAATGTCATACATATATCCATCGGTGCATCACAAGCTTTACCAGCATGTTCCATCTTATGTCTGCAATAGCACATACTAATACCAATGTGCGACGCAGAATCAATGATGTGGGTTGCTCGTTCATAATCAAGTACATGTGTTGCATGTTCACTGGTTAGGACTGTTTCATTGACAAATGTACGACCAAGATGGGTGTCCATGCCTTCAAACAAGCCTTTAACAAAATCTTCTTCCACATTCATATATTCATAGTACAATTCGCCCAACAAATGCTGATCCAAATCATCTCTAAGGCGCATCATCGAGAACTCTATGAAACCAGCCATTGGTGGTGGCAAAACATAGACTTTATCACCCTTTGTCTCTATATCAACCAGAATACATCGACTTGCCAATTCATCAAGTACTCTTAGGGCTTCACCATAGGTCACTGTCCATATTTCAGCGGCCTTTTTTGCTGTAAAAGGCTTAATTGGCAGCTGAGCTACTAATTCGGCTTCACGTTCTGTGAACAGGAGTTCAAGTATCTTATAGAGCGTTTTGGTCGGTGCTGCACCAAGTGGAAAGCGATTCAAACGTTCCTCAAGGCTTTTGTAAGCTGATTTGGCGACAATATGTGACATAATATTTGGCTCCTCCCTGTCTTGAGAAATAGGATAAACATTTAACTGTTTATCCTAAGACCCTATTATTTGATTCAATTCAATTACTTCATTGCTTGGCCCAAGAATACGAAAAAAAATCGTACCCCCCCATTGTTAAAAAAAATCAATTTCTTGAATCTCTTCATCAAGCATTGTAAAGTCATTCGTTTTCATTTTATCAAACAACGAATCAACGTCACTAATATCAATTGCATAATGGTCTATGTGACCATTCCCCCCCCGTTGTCTGACTTCATCCAGCAAATCCCCCCCCTCTAATTGATAGAGCTCAATAACAAATCCACTTAATTCCATAAATGCAGCTTCGACTGGTGTGTTGTTGTGGTGAATGTGCTTTCTGTGAATCTTCTTGAACCCTAATTTCTTATAGAAACTTATTGATGTTTCCAGGTTATGACTTGGTATACCAAGATGTTGTAGACCAGTTGCGTATTTTTCTAACATAGTGTTCCCCCCCCTCCTAAATGACTACTTGAAAGCAGTTATATGTGTCTTCTATATAAGCACGACATGTTCCTCCGTGCAGAATTACAATACTTTTCACAATAGCAAGACCAAGTCCATTGCCTTTACTTTCAGTATCCACTTGATAGAAGCTGTTCCAGATCTGGTCCAGTTCATTTTCTGGTATGAGCTTACCTGTATTCTTAATGGTCATGGCAACTCGGTCACCAACTGGCTCAAGAGACATGTGAATCTCACCACCATCATTCACATGTTTAAAAGCATTACCAAGAATATTAATGATAACCTGACTCATTCGTAGGCGATCGGCGTGAATGCTTAGGATTCTATTTTCATCATAGTCCACATTAATGGTTTTCTCATCCATCACATAGCTGAAGCGTTCTATGGCGTTGCTGATAAGTTCATTAAGCTCAAAAGTTGTCTTTTCAATACGATAGGTACCTGATTCATAACCAGACAAATCGAGTAGGTCTTTGACAAGCTTATTCATTCGATTGGCTTCATCTACTATGATGTTGTAGTATTCTTCCTTGGCATCATCCGTCTTGGGTATTTTTTTGAACAAGGCCATCGGCGTAGCCCAGAATCATTGCTAAGGGGGGGTTTTTGAGCTCGTGGGAAACATCCGAAACAAATCGACGTCTCATCTTCTCTAGACTACGTTCCTTGGACAGCTCAAACGCTAACTGATGATTTGACTCATTAAGCATTTTATTGGAATCATTGAGCTGTTCATTAGACACATTCAACTCCTCCATAGCATTAGATAGTTCTCCAGCTAATGTGTTGACACTCATCATCAGTTCTCCAATTTCATCCTCTGATTTCACTTCAAGTTTCTCAGAAAAATCTAAGGCTGCCATTTTTCTTGTGGTATTTTTCATTTTTATAACTGGTTTGGTGAGTAGCCTCGAAATAAAGAATATCAAAATAAAACCTACCACATAGACCACTGCAGAAGCCCTTATCATAAATGCAAAAAAACATGTTACTGGCTTCCTGAACAAATCCCATCGCTTTGGTAATAACCAGCATTTCACCTGTAGGCAAAATAATACCATAAATAATTCTTTGGGTGACTGAAGAATCACTGCTTGAACCAAGATTATTGACATTAGCGTTGATTTCAAAGTGACCGGAAGGGCCTGCTGATTCAACCAACTGTCTAAAGTCACTAATATGTTCTGGCCTCATTATAGGTACATCCTTGTTAGTGGTCATCTGTCTTGAATTCTTGTCAAATAGTTCAAACGCTCCACCAGTCCTTTTTTTTAGCAAAGAACCAGCCTCATCTAAATTGTTGCCATTGTAGTTAAGAATGAAGCCTTTGGCCGCATGTTCCATATTGGAATTATTGGAACTGATATAGTAGTCATAGAAGAATATTTTATTCAGGCTAAGCAATAATAACAACATCAAAAGAAAGGTCATAGAAAATACAAAGAGTATTCTCCCCCCCCTAATAGTTTTGAACTTAAGCAATTTCAATACGATAGCCAACCCCCCCTCTCACTGTTTTGATTGTTTCACCATGTGATGCCAATTTGGACCTTAGTGTTTTGACATGGGTATCCACAGTTCTTGGGTCTCCAACATAATCATATCCCCCCCAGACTCTATCCAAGAGCTTTACACGATCAAGGTTAATATTTTTATTGCTTATAAAATAAGCCAGAAGCTCAAATTCTTTCAATGTAAGGTCACAGTTTATAGACCCAACCTTTGCCACTTTATTGGTATAATCGATGACTAAATCACCGTATTGCTCCACTTTCAAGTCAAATTTCTTGTTCTTTCTCAGACAAGATTTCACCCTTGCTGTGAGCACATTATAAGAAAATGGCTTGGTGATATAATCATCAGCACCAAGTTCTAAACCTTTGACTTCATCAAAACTTTCATCAAGTGCGGTCAGAAAAATAACTGGAGCATCGGATATTTCTTTTAGGTGACCAATGGTTTCATAACCATCCATATTGGGCATACGAATGTCTAGAAGTATCAAATCAACATCTGTGTTTTTGATTAGAACATCAATACCTTCTTCTCCATCTTTTCCTTCAACCACTTCAAAACCCTCGTTCTTTAAATAATCCCCCCCAAGAATCCTTCTCACATTTTTTTTCATCATCTATAACCAGTATCTTCATCCATTTACCTCTTCAGATTATTCTTACACATATTATACCACTAATTTAGAAGTTTCCGACTGCAATCAACTCATTTGCCTCGCTAACCTTAACTTTGTTCTTGCCAGCTTTTTTTTGCGTCTGCTAGGGCCATATCTGCTTCGTAGATAACATCATCGATAGTCATCACACCCTCTCCTTTATAGGCAGTCATCCCAAAACTTGCAGATATGGTTAATTCATCGTTAATGACAGAATGATTAAGATTCTCAAGCATATTTCTTAGACGTTCAATGACTTCAACACCAATATCCAAAGTTGTATCTGGAAGCACAATAATAAATTCTTCTCCACCATATCGGCCAATCATGTCTTCAGGACGAAGTGAGTCATTTATAGACTGGGCTATGTGCTTAAGTGCCATATCTCCACATTGATGACCATATGTGTCATTGACATGTTTGAAGTTATCAATATCAAGAATTGCTATGACCATCTCGCTCTTATTTGATAAAGTGTTTTTCAGAGCCATACCTATAGCTTCAAGCAAGAATTTTCTAGAGTGAACCCCCCCTGTAAGGGTATCAAAAGAACAGATATTCACAAGCTCTTTATTCCTCTTAAGCAAGTTATAGTTTTGCTGTTCAATTGCTGCTTTACTGCTTAACATATTGCTAATCATATCCATCATATCCATATGGCGCCTTACCAAATCTTGGTAACGCATATGTAGGTCGATATCAAGAATTTGATTGTTATTTGATACCATTACCCATTCCTGTAATGCTTCATTTTCATTTTCTATCATAAGCTCTAGTTGTTTAATCATTGTCACATCAGCCACCTCTTTTCAGATTTGTCTTGTTCTTAGTCCTCTATCTAATACAAGTGTACAAGCCTTGTGTGAAGTGTATGTGAAATAATAAAACCTTTGGCCTAAGCCAAAGGTTAAGTAATACATCTCTCAGTTCAATTCTTTCTCCATATGATGGTATCTGTTAATACCCATAAGGCTACCAATCAAGCCACCTCTTCTCGTGGACACCACCACAAAACCATATCTTTCATAAAGGGCTCTTGCTTTGCTATTAATTTCGATAACGTGCAAAGTATACTTGTCAATCCCATTCATCTGCCTTGCAAAAGCCTCTCCATAATCAAGAAGTTTGGAACCATATCCTTTTCCTCTCGCTTTACTACTTACGGCAATATAATCAACATAGAGTTCACTTTTTGATACTTTGCTATCGAGGAACATGAGAATCACACCCGTCATAAGCACTCTGAAGAATCCATACTTTTTAAAGATTTTCCAATAAGAAATATCTCTCGATTCCTCAATAGGCTTATCTTGCCCTGATTTAAGCTTGATAACACCAACCACTTGTCCATCAACTACCATTACATCATGAACAGGCCAAAGATTCTCGTTGCTTAGATAGGCTTCTTCTATTAACCCTGCTTTTTGACTCATGGGCCATTTCTTTAAAAACACCAATTTATTGTCAAAAGCTTCTGCTAATATCAAAGCCACCTGTGATACATCTTCACTTGACATTTTTCTAATAATCATCGTTTTATCCATAACAATATTATATACAAAAGAAAACTAAAAAGCCATTAATCACCTAGCAATACTTCTAGCATCTCTATTTCAGATGTCTTTATGCTATGACCATTTGCTATTGAATCAAACAATATAAGGAACATCCATTTTGATAAGTTGTCAATACCTTCCTCAGATAAAGCAGTATGTCTTAGAATCTTCTTGAAACATGCTTCAATGCCACTTCTCAAATTATAGACTTTCGCACCTTTACCTTCTTTATCTTCTCTATTTCTAGCAAAATATATCTTTTTCCCAAGGCCATTGCGACGTTTCACATCTTCCATAATAATGGCAAAGATTGCTTCCAACTGATTGATAACAGCCAATTCATCAGGCTTATATGACTCCGTAACTGCATTTATCCTATCAATTGTTTTCTTCCAACTCACTTCAAACAATTCAATCAGCAAGTCATCTTTTGAGCCATAGTAATTGTAGATTGTCCCTACTGCTACTTGAAGCTCACGAGAAATTCTTCTCATCGAGCAAACATCCACGCCTTCAAACTCAATAATCTCTATGGCTTTTTCAATAACTCGTTCTTTTGAGATTACATTTTTTCTCATTCTAAACCTCAACCCCCCCTGTCACTAAATCCTTTTTAAATGTTGATAGAAATGGCATGAACATAAACAACGTCACTATTAGCGTTAGTATATCTGCAACCAATTGAGCACTGATAATACCCATTGTACCAAATGCCTGAGGTAATAGTAAAATAACCGGAATGAATATAAGTCCCTGCCTGGAAATAGACAAAATCAGTGATTCTTTTCCTTTACCTAGCGCTTGATAAAAGACGCCAATGGTATTTGTGACTGCCATAAGAATCATGCCAAATGCATAGAGCTTTAAACCACTTAATCCATAATCCATAACAAGATTGCTTGGCCTAAATATACTAAGAATGGCTCTACCAAATACAATTAGGATGAGACAACTTATGACCGAAAATGCCACTGTGATAAACATTGTATACCGAAGGGAAGACACCACACGTTCTTTATTATTAGCACCATAATTATAGCCCGCAACTGGCTGAAAACCTTGTCCAATACCAAATATGACATACATTGGTACCATTACAACTTTGAACACCAATCCAACTGCCGCCAATAAATCGGGGGGGCCACCATGTAGAACTGCCCCCCCTTGATTGAGTATTCCAAGAGATATGCTAAAAAGAAGTTGCCTAAAAAAAATGTTGGTACACCTACTTTAAACATCTCATAAAATATGTCCTTAGATGGCATGAAATATTTTGGTTTAATTCTAATAACTGTGTGATGCGACAAATACCTGGTTATAAGAATGATGAATGTGACACCCTGGGATAATGTGGTTGCTATTGCCGCCCCCCCCTTAATGCCTAAATCAAAGGTAAAAATAAAAATCGGATCAAGGGCTATATTTAGGACTGAGCCAACGAACATACCTATCATCGATAATTTCGCACTGCCTTCAGCTCTAAGTAAATTATTCATTGTCATATTACCCATAGTTAATACACTTCCGAGTAAAATGTATATTCCATAAGACTTTGATAATGTCATAACAGAACCAGATGCCCCCCCAAAGAAGCTTAATAATGGTTCAATGAAAACCAGTGCAACAATTGTAAAAATGAGCCCAACAGATATGGAGCTGTACAAGGATACTGTTCCAACTTGATTTGCCTTTTCTTTTTCATTGCTCCCAAGAAGCCTAGATATGTAACTGCCGCCACCCATACCAAAAGCAAGACCAAAGGATGACACCAACATCATTATTGGCATAACGACTTGAGTGGCGCCTGTAGCTGCAGTACCTAACCAAGCCACAAACATGGTGTCAACAAAATTATAAATACCCATGACCAATAAGCCAATAATGGCAGGAATGGACATTTTGTTAATTGCTTTGCTAATACTTTCATCTCTTAATAGTCTAATTCTTTTATCTTCCATAAACACCTTATTTTTCTTATTATTATTTGACTGAATCAATTACCACTCACAATTATATGTAGCTGAAATAGTTTCTCAACTTAAATGAACGGTGCTCATATATTATATATGAGCACCGTTCATTTTGTCAACTCTTCTTATTATATAAAAGATTCAATACCGCTACGAAGTGCAAAAGAATGAAATCCCTTGGACTTATACGACTCTATGCTATCCATATCTAGTCCACCAAGAAGGACCATTTTCTCAGAATAGAATTGATGTAACTGATTTACCAAGTCTTCATTTAAAGGTATAACATCAGGTTTACATGTTGTCATCTTAACGGGACTTACCAGAAAAAAAACTTTGCTTTTTCTATAGCCATTTGTGTCTCCTCATCAAAGGATCCTTCTTTTGGATGAAGAGAATAACTGACCTCAAGTTTTGACACAAGCTTCTGATTCAAGTTAGGTATCATAAATCTAAGTGAATCTATTAGTGCCTCGTCATCATCTATAAGCCTATTAAATGCCGTATTATATATATAACTTTCAGGCAAGTGCACTTTAGTAATGCCATGCTTTAGAGCCAAAGGCAAATGGGTATGGACTATTAACTTATGCCTATATTGGTAATTTCTCTCAAGAACACCAACAAGCATTTGCTCATACTCAATGATGTTGATATCTTTATCCCTTAGAATCAAATAGTCAATATCACTAGACAAAAAGCAGTCTATCTTATCAAGATAGACTGCTTCATTTTTGTATAAAGTTCGATCCGTTATTCCTATTATCATGGTGTGCCTCAATTCAAGCTATCGATTACAAATGTCCCTAAATGGACATCGCTCTAAGAAGTATACATCGGCTTCAATGAATAATCAATAGGCTCATAGACATTTGTACAATGTACTATGTCTTTTAGACGATTTCGTCCTCATAAATACTTAGTGCTTTACCTTCCATGATACGGTTCATATTACGCATTGAGCACATTTTACCACACATAGTACAAGTATCATCATGTGTTGGCATTGACTCTTGACGATACCTTGCAGCTTTCTCAGGATCCATAGCAAGCTCAAACATTCTCGCCCAGTCAAGATTCTGTCTAGCTTCACTCATCTTGTAATCCCATTCTCTTGCACCTTTTTTTGTCTGTTGCAATGTCTGCAGCATGGGCGGCAATCTTAGTCGCAATAATCCCTTCTTTCATATCATCTACTGTAGGCAATCTAAGGTGCTCAGCAGGTGTTACATAACATAAGAAGTTGGCACCATGTGTTGCTGCAATAGCGCCACCGATTGCTGAAGTAATATGGTCATAACCAGGAGCCACATCTGTCACCAAAGGCCCAAGCACGTAGAATGGTGCACCATGACATAATTTTTTTCTCAAGTATCATATTGCTTCAATCTCATTAAGCGCCATATGCCCTGGTCCTTCTATCATCACTTGAACATTACGTGCCCAAGCTCTCTTAGTTAGTTCTCCAAGAGTCATCAGTTCTTTGATTTGACTTGGGTCTGTTGAGTCATTGATAGAACCTGGTCTCATTGCATCTCCAAGGGACAGAGTCATATCATATTCTTCACAGATATCAAGAAGACGGTCATAATGCTCATAAAATGGGTTCTCTGCATTGTTTAATTCCATCCATGCATATAGAAGTGATCCACCTCTTGATACGATATGGTTGAGTCTTGGGTTTCTTTTGTAGACTTCAACAGTCTCTTTATTAAGACCAGCATGAATTGTTAAGAAGTCAACACCGTTCTCACCATGTTTCACAACACATGCAAAGAATTCATCTACAGTAATCTCATGAAGCTCTTTGTCATAGAATCCAATTAGGTCATACATTGGTACTGTACCAATCATAGCTGATGACTCATTAACTAGGCGTGTTCTAAAAGCTTCTGTTTTACCATATGAGCTTAAGTCCATGATACCATGAACACCCATTTTTAAAGCTTCATGTACCTTTTCCATTTCAGTATCAATGGAATTCTCATCTTTTGAGATTCCAAGGTTTACATTGATTTTTGTCTTTAGTCCATCTCCAACACCTTCTGCTGATAGACTGTCATGTTTCTTGTTGGCTGGGATAGCAACAAGACCTTTTGATACCTTTTCACGTAGCCATTCAACGTCAACTTGCTCTTTCTTTGCTACCACCTTCATTTGCTCTGTTATTATGCCTTTTCTTGCTGCGTCTATTTGTGTAGTGTACATGTTTTTCTCCTATCATTTCCATTACTAAATTTCTATGTTAACAAGTTTCATATCGTTATTGTTGCGTTTATAACATGGATAATATTTCCTTCAAAGAAGCTTCTTCCTTAATACTAGCAATCATAGCTACAGAATCAATGCCAATATCAATGACCTCTTTTATGTTTGTCTTATCTATGCCACCAATACCAACCAATGGAATCTGCGTTGATTTCCTAGCATACTTGGCAAAGGATGTCCCTTCACATGGTTCAGGATTCTCTTTGGTTTTAGTGTCAAAGATAGGTCCAAGGGCGATGTAGTCTGGGCTATGAGTCACTGCTTCATCGAATTGGTCCTTGTTATGGGTGGATACCCCCCCAATCAACAATTCTGGATATTGTTTCTTGACCGCTTCAACATTTAAATCGTCCTGTCCAACATGAACCCCCCCATGAGCACCAACTTCCATAGCGATATCTGGATAATCATTAATGATTATCTTAGTATCTGTACCTTCTGCAAGAGCGACGATACGATTTGCAATATCTCTAATCGCGTCTTTGTCCCGATTCTTATCTCTAAACTGAACCCACTTGACGCCATGTTTGATAAACAATTCAACCTGATTTAGAATCTCTTCAATACTACCATCTGCCGTAAGGGCGTATAAGCTGTAACATAATAAGATGTCATCATTGTTTTTTCAATCTGGTAAAATTCAAAACGAATGCCTTCCATTTCTTTGCTTAAGTCATAATAATTCAGAAGCTTAAGATATTCCTCAAGACCCTTAGACTCTCAGCAACTCGACTGCCATTAGCTCTTAGTATTTGTAACAAGGACTTTTTTTGAGTCCAGCGTAGATGCTTTTGATATGGCTTTACCAATATCTCCATCACTATCCCTATGAATCGTCCAGCGTTGGCCAAGCTTTTTCCTTATTTTGTGCCGAAGGCCTCTGATTTGACTGGCAAGGGTTTTGTCTTCTTTGATAAAACGACAATATTCCTCAAGAACTCTTAAACCTTCAACAGACCTATTTTGATTCACATCAATGATGCGTTCTATTTTTCTCATACTGTCACCCAATTTCTAAAGACAACTTGATAGCCGAGCTCAGAAACCATATCTTTTACTTCTTCAACAGAACTCTCATCGCTGATTTCAAATTGCTTGGTCTCATCTTCATCACCGCTTTGCCTTCCTACTGAAGTAGAAACACCCGCCGATAATTTGTTGACACCAAGAGGAATGAGCTTTTCTCTAAATTGACTTTCTTCTCGTGTTGAAACACTAAAAGATACTTTAGGGAATATGAGTCTTAAGGCTAATAGTATTTGGACAAAAAGCCTATCCTCAACATTGTCACCAATGAAATTACCGTTCTCAATGTCTTTAAGTCTCGGTAGTGATAAACCCCCCCACTCAACTTCTGGATAATGCTTCATTAGGTAAGTCATATGGCCTGCTGTTTTGTATGCGTCTTCAAATGGATCCGCCAGTCCAAGAAGAGCACCTATCTGAATCTTGTTCATCCCAGCTTTGGCACCTCTCTCTGGTGCATCCAATCGATACCTATAATCCTTCTTAGGTCCAGCCACATGAAGGGCATCATAACGTTCTTCATTGTAGGTCTCTTGATAAATCGTCAAGCTGCTGACACCAACATCAATTAGTGCCTTGTACTCATCAACTTCTAGTGGGTAAATCTCTATACCTACTGAATTAAAATAATTGGCTGCCACTTCACAACAAGACTTGATATAGTCAACCCCCCCTGTTAATTTTCTTGATTCCCCCCCTGTCAAAAGTAATATTTCATCCAAGTCTGTCTCTAGAACAGACTGACATTCATCATGGACTTGATCGAGGTTCAGTTTCTTTCGCTTAACTTTGTAGTCTTGATTAAAGGCACAATAGATGCATTTATTTTCACAGTAATTACCAAGATAAAGTGGCGTAAATAACTGGACTGTACGGCCAAAATTATGAATGCTTTCCCTATTAGCACGTATGGCCATCTTTTCTAGTTGGACATCGCTTACCTTTGATAACAAGAGTGGTAAGTCACCTATATTCAATATGTCTTTAGACATAAGGCTGTCAAATGTGGCATCATCCACACTTCGATTGGAATCAAGGACACCCATATCCATTTCTTTTATATAGTCATATAACATACTATGCACCCAAGAATCCTGTTAAAGGGGGGGATGAAGCACTGGCCTCATTTAGAACACGACCAAGTTTGGCTTCATAGGCAGTTCTTCCAGCTTCAACAGCTTGTCTAAAGGCCTTGGCCATGGCTGTAGGATCTGGTGAGGATGCAATGGCTGTGTTAACCATCACCGCATCGATGCCCATTTCCATAGCTTCACATGCATCAGATGGTTTACCAATACCAGCGTCCACAATAATCGGAACATCAATCTCTTCAACCATCAAACGAACAATTTCTTTTGTCTGAAAACCTCGGTTAGAACCGATTGGTGCACCTAGCGGCATCACAGCTGCTGCACCAGCATCAACCATTTTTCTAGCCGCAATTAGATCAGGGTTCATATAAGGAAGTACGATAAAGCCTTCTTTCGCTAACACTTCTGTTGCTTTAATCGTCTCTTCATTGTCAGGCATCAAGTATTTGGTATCATTAATAACTTCAATCTTAATTAGATCGCCACACCCCCCATAGCCCTTGATAGTCTAGCAATCCTTATTGCTTCCTCAGCATTTCTTGCCCCCCCTGATGTATTTGGAAGTACTGATATCTCTTCTGGGATGTACTTTAAGATATCCTCATCTCGTCCTTCCATATCTACTCTTCTAAGTGCCAATGTCACTATCTGGCACCGCTGGCTTCAATCACTTCTGGCATTAGTGCATTGGATGAAAATTTGCCGCTGCCAATAATCAGCCTAGAAGTGTACGCATTGTTTTTAAGTCTAAACATTCTTCTTCCTCCCTTAAGCCTTGCATCGTTTATATTTGCTTCTCTATACTTTATTATTCTAGAATTGTCCTAAATCACTCTGACTCACCTAGGTCAATTTCATCTAATAGTATCTGACAAACCATGGTTGCCTGATGCCCTGCAGCAATAATAACTCTCGGCGCCATCAAACCCTCCATCGGTTTGGCTTCATGAACGCCATCGCCAATCAAAAACAATCTGTTCATTACGCGCTTGGTTTCAATCGTGTTTGGGTTGTATAAACCTGCCATGCCTGATGCCCCCCCAACAATTGGCCTATCGGTCTTTTGAAGGACTTCGTTGACAAGCATTGCCTTGTAGATGGATTATCGAATGCCTCAACTACAACATCCACACCTTCAAATAATGTATCCACATCTGTCTTCTCAATTTTCCTATTAATCGGAACGTATGTGTTGTATGGATTGATTCTCTCAAGTCCTTTGGTGAGCGCCTCACATTTGAGTTTACCTATATCAGCAATTTCATAGGACTGTCTGTTAAGGTTAGATGGCTCAACCACATCAAAGTCGATTAGAATCAGTCTACCTACACCAATCCTTGCCAGTGCTGTTGCAATATTTGACCCAAGTCCGCCAAGACCACATATGGCCACTGTTGATGCTTTTAATTTCTCATGAACCTTAGGCGTATGTCTGCCACACATTAAGGCTTCCATTTCAGATTCCTCAGGCATAACACCTCTTTTGATTAAGATGACTTCATCCATATCTGATAGGTCTGTCTCTTTGCTTGCTATGAAGCCATTAACTAGTAACACGTCATAGTTTAGACCCTTTTTCTCCTCATATGCTTGGACTATAGGTTCAAGTGTCAACTTACTCTTACTAATATCAAAATCACTGCTTATCAATTCTTTGGTATCTGTTAGTCTTCCATTAATTATGAGCTTCATCAGCCACCTCCAACAAATCGCACAACCTCTACAGTATCTCCATCACATAAAATATAATTGTCATACACATCTTGACCTAGAATATTCTGGTTCAATTCAACCACTACCTTTTGACAATCCACATCCAGTGTCGAAAGCATTAGTGATACACTTTTCCCTGCAAAGTCAAAATCTTTACCATTGACTACTACCATTCTATTTTACCTCTCTGAATTTTATTTTTCCAACAAAAAAAACACACATAGAGTGTGTTTAGAAACTGTTTAGCCCTATAAGGACAAATCCTTATTTGAGCATTAAAAAGGGATCAAAGCTCGCTTTGATCCAACATAGACATAATATCGATACAAGTACATTGTACTGTATAGGCATCTCCCTACGCTGGTCCTAACCAACAGGTTCTTAGGGTCGACATTCGTCTCTCAGCCATTCGGCACCCCCCCTGATACACACAAAAACTATTCATTTGCATACAGTATACAATGTATTCAATTGTCTGTAAAGTCCTTTTTTTTACAAATACCCTTTTATCTTCATCGATAGATTCTCAGCCATTTGCATCATACCTAGATCATTTGGATGTATTAGGTCAGGTGCTAAGAGGGTGAAATCCTTAAGTATCTCAGTCCCTTCAAGAAGATGAACATTTTCATACGGACAATCCTTAACCACATCTCTTAAAGCTTTGCGATAATCTTTGGCTGTCCTAGTGGACCATTCGGTAAAAACACCAACATCATCAGAAAACGGGTACAAGGTGATACAAAATATTGGCTTGTCAGAATTGGCCTTGGCTATTGTATTAACCATGTAGTGAATTCTTTCTCTGAACTCATCACAAGGAAATTTCTGAGCATACATATTAACTGACATTGCCAATGTCGCAATATCCCAGTCACTTCTATTTGCAATGTAATCAGCCATTTCTGGTTCACAAAGCGCTGTCCCAGCCATACCAAGATTGATAAGGTCCATACCCAATCTCTTAGCTGTCATATAAGGATAGGTTAAATGAGGTCCAGACAACTTAGCTCCATGGGTAATAGAAGTACCATAACATAACAGTTGTTTCCTTGGGCTAGTACCAATTTCTGGCAATCTATATTTACCTTCTTTTATACCATGAAAATACAATGGGACATCTGGATAACCACAAAACATTAGCCTCACCATTCTGGGATGGTAGCTGGATTGTCCATAGTATTTTGAATCAAGTTGTTTTAGTAAATCGCTAATGGTCAGCTTGAAAGTCGAGATTTCATTGCTGATTTCATAAAACTCTCTCTCTTGAAAATCTCCCCCCCAGAAAACATACATTCTAAGTGGCCCGTCTCCATCTTTAGATAGGCTGATTTCCACTTCATCACTTTCTAAGATGAATCTAATCTCCACATTGGCAACAGGAGACAAGAGCATTGTCTGTCCATTTTCGCTCATCTTCTCACGAACTTCTTCAGGCACTCTTTGAATCCTCAGTCCTTCTTGTCCATCAACTTGTGTCAAAGCCTCTACATTATGAAAATCAATATTGTCATATACCATGTTTTTCTCCTTTTAAGCTCAAGTTTTCCTTTATCTTAGATGACAAGTTCTCCGCCATCTGAACCATTCCGAGATCATTTGGATGTATCATATCCGGTGCAAGTAGGGAAATCTCTTTCAAAATATCTTGTCCTTCAATCAGATGAACATTAGTATAAGGGCAATTATTAACCACATCCCTTAAGGCTTGTCGGTACTGTTCTGATCCTCTAGTTGGATCTTCTATATAGACTTCAATATCATCAAAAAACGGGTACAAAGTTATGCAGTAAATAGGTTTGCTTGGCCTAGTTTTTGCCACTGTGTTAACCATATACTCAATGCGCTCTTTGAACTGCTCAAGTGTAAACATCTCGTTAAACATATTAACAGATAGTGCCAATGTCGCTATATCCCAGTCATCTCTACTCGCTATATAATCGGCCATTTCCGGTTCGCAGTATGCCGTTCCCGACATACCAAAATTAAGCAAATCCATACCCAATTTCCTTGCCGTCATAGAAGGGTAACTTAAGTGTGGTCCAGATATAATAACACCATGAGTAATTGAGGTACCATAACTTAGCAAAGTCTTGGATGGGCTCTCCTTAACTTCTGGCAATCTATGGTTACCAGGTCCAATGCCATGATAATAGAGTTGTACATTGGGACTACCACCAAACATAAGCCTGATCATTCTTGGATGGTAATTTGATTGACCATAATATTTTTCCTTAAGCTGCTTTAGTCTTTCATTGATGGACAATTTGAATGATTGAACATCACTAGTGATTTCATGAAAATCCGCTTCCTGAAAATCTCCCCCCCAAAAAAAACAAACATTTTTAGAGATTCATCACCTACTTTGGACAAACGTATCTCAATGTCATCAGACTCAACCACAAACCGCAGTTCCACATTGGCTATTGGAGATAACAACATCTCTTGTCCATTTTCACTCATCTTCTCACGAACTTCTTCAGGCACTCTCTGAATCCTCAGTCCTGCTTGTCCATCAACTTGCGTCAAAGCCTCTACATTATGAAAATCAATATTATCGTAAATCATAGATAGTCCTCCCATAAACATCGATATATAATCGGTAACTTCCTTAGTCTAATATAAATATAATCCATTATCACCAACTATGATAGGATGAAAATACTAGCCACTGGTAAAATCCTATGATTTGACACACGCATGAGAATAAAACATAAGAAAAGAGCGCATTTCTGCGCTCTGATTAACTTTACCATTATACTTTGATCTTGATGACAGCTTTTTTTTAACCTTGTCAGAAGAATTAATTGCCACACCTGGCATATGGGCATCAAAAGGGAAAAATATTGCGAACATCCTCTCCCCCCCAACAGTTGTCATATCACATTCCTCATCATAGAAAACAACATCTTTTTCTGGATTGTAGGCTTCCAATATCTTAAGGTCATTCTTATAACGATAACCAATACTTTCTGACCATTCAATGACATACTGGATATCAATGTAATTCTTATGTGATTCAAGCTTACAGTCTTCCTTTGCCTTTGCTCATACGCCTGAATCATAATAAAAACTTCATCGCCTGCTATCTCATAGCGCCCTACTGGCATCTCACTTAAATCAGTCGCCTGCATATAGTCAATAGCAACACTTAATCTTGGGTACATGGTTTTGTACAAATGAATGTTCTTGAAGTGGTCAAGTACCATATTTTTACCTCTTTCTCTTTGACTTGTCATCAATTTTATTATTTTATAATCAGTTCAAACAAACCAAGCATCAATGGTATCGATAGGACTGATATAACTGTTGTTGCAATTGCAATCTCCATTGCGTATTGATAGTCAGAGCCATTTTCCCTGGCGATTGCCACGGTAATTGTACTGGCTGGCATCAATGTCTCAATTAAGACTACCCCCCCCACAGCGATGCTGCTTGCCAAGGATTTGGTCACATAGACAAGCCCACCTATCACAAGTGGAATGACAACCATCTTAATACCAACTAGGGTCAGCATCTGTTTGGATGAGAAGATTCTAAGAATATCTCCAAGCTTCATTTGGCCAATTATTAAGCCAATAAATACCATTGAAATACTCATCGTTGAGCTTCCAAGTGGGTATAGGGTTTCATAGAGATAATTGTAGGTCGTCCCAAACCAGCCAATGTTTTCAATAGCCTTATCAATTCTCAGAATTAGAGCTAGGATACCAAGGACAAATGCAATGGTACAAGGATTCACCAGTGAACCAAAGACTTGTTTAATATTCTTAATCTGGTGTTTATTAAAGAGATAAACACCAAGGGTCCATATAAATGACAAGCTTATTAAGTAATAGACAATGGCATAGATTAAGCCTGTCTCACTATAAAAGGCCGTCATCAAAGGAAAGGCCAAAAACACTGTATTGCCTATCATCAGTTGAGCGGCATAGACGTTAGCTCTTACATCCTTTAGTTGGTATTTCTTAGCAAAATGTCTGCCAGCAAATAAGCTGACCAAATGTATTATAATAGCAAATATGATAATGTACAAGCCATCGGATAAAATATTACTTGGCAGCCTGTAGCTGGTAATTGAAAAAAAATGTCAAAATTGGTAGTGTCACATAAATCAATAGCTTGGAGAGCACAGCAGTGCCTTCCTCAGGAATGATTCTGAGTTTTTTGACGAATACGCCAACTAGAACCAGAATCACAAGCTTGCTTAATTGGAAAACAATTATGTCCATTGTAAAAGTTACCTCGCCTCTTCAATAAGTTGAAGAAAGTATGCCACATTCTCTTCACCTGCATATGTGGCAATAGCATCATAGGCGTATTGCATTTTCTGCTTAAAAACTTCTCTATCTGGGTATGTAATCATCATACCTTTACCTGCTAGAATCTCTAGAATCTCAGCTTCATCCTCCTGAATCCTTTCACGCATCAGATTAGCCGCTTTAATACTTTCTTCCTTTATGATTAATTGTTGCTCTTTTGTTAATTTCTCCCACGTCTTCTCACTCACAACATGGACCATACTGTTATAGGTGTGATAGGTCATTGTCAGATAGTCTTGAACTTCATAGAGCTTATTGTAATATATAATAGATAATGGGTTCTCCTGTCCATCTACTACGCCTTGTTGTAATGATAGATAAATCTCAGGAAAGGCAATCTTGGTTACATTTGAACCAAGAGATTCCATGGCCAACTGAAGTTGCATCTCTGGTGGTGTTCTAAGCCTTAAGCCAATCATATCATCTGGGTTCACAATAGGCCTTATATTATTAGTAATATTTCTAAAGCCATATTCCCAATTGGCAAGAAGCACTAAGCCCTGTTTGCTCAAATCATCTTCGACCCAGTCATTGAAATCACCATCAAGTGTTCTATGCGCATGGTCATAGTCATCAAAAACAAATGGCAACATAACTGTGGCATATTTCTTGGAATACTTGTCAAGAGCACCTTGTGTTGGCAGACTCATGTCAATGGATCCAATGATGTTTTGTTCTAACATCTCTGGTGGTGTACCAAGCTGACCATCACCAAATATCTCCACAATGACCTTGCTATTGGTTCTTTCCTTAACATTTTCTGCAAACTGAAGGGCTGCTTCATTGGCAGGGTGGTTCAGTGCAGCATAATGGCCTAAACGCAATATAACCTGCTCTGATTCTGCTTGCTCAGGCTCATTGTTACTACAGCCGTATAGCAGTAGTGATGTCAGCATAATCATCGAACTCAGTACAAACAATTTCATTTTCATGACGCCCCCCCTCCAAGATAACTGATAAGGTATTCTCTAGTAGCTGATACCATTATACTCTATCATAAGTCATAGTCCTAACTTCTGCAATGTTAACGTATCCAAGCCCCCCCACCATTGACATCAACGTTCTCTCCATTTAGGAAGGTATTGTCAACACAAAACTGGATGGCAAGACCTATATGGTCACCAACACCGTTAACACCAAGAGGGTTCGCGCTGGCCCATGCTTCCATCTGTTCTTTAGATGAGACTTTAACATGAAACGGTGTGTCAATGACACCAGGTGATACTGTGTTAACACGAATATTAGGAGCCAATTCTCTAGCTAGACCTCTAGTAAACACATCAACAGCACCTTTTGATGCCGCATACATTGTGGCTCCAGGAGCACCATGTCTAATAACGATTGATGCGATATTCACTATATTAGGGTTGGTGCCTTTTTCAAGTAAGGGAATCGCCAGTCCTGTAATCTTAAATAATGAGAAGGTGTTCAAATTAAAGACTTCTTGCATGAAGTCCCATGTCAAATCCTGTGCTTCAACCCTTCTAACCAAGCCACCTGCATTGTTTACAAGTACATCAAGGTATTCTGTCAATTCAGATACCTGCCTCATCAACTCTATACAGTTTTCTTCAGTTGTGACATCACATTGTAATAGATGTGCTATACCACCTAATTTCTCCACCTCTAATGCTACAGCTTTTGCGCTATCAACTGATCTGTTATAAACCAAGAAAAGCTCATTGTCTTTTGCCATCATCTTTGCTGTTGCTGCGCCAATACCCGTACTGGCACCTGTTATTAATACTTTCATATAGTCTCCTATTCTTGCATACTTTAATAGTCATTTGTATAGTACATTTCAGTCTGTTACGATATTTTTCATTTGATTCTTGGACCTAGATGGCCTAAGTAGCTTCTTACCGTAGTTCAAGATATCTCTAATTGCGTAGATGCCCATGATGATGCCTGAAATAGGAATGGAAGCATAGAATATTTTTCTAGGAATCTTGAATATGGGCGACCAAGCGGTTGCTTTCCCAATAAGAACTAAGCTGTATTTCACCATGAAAAATACAAAGACTAGGCCAATCACTGCTACGACCAATTCAATAAGGAACTCGATTTTGGACCCTTCATATTTTTCACTCAAAAAAAATCAATTCTTGAGTGTTCTCTTCTACGCCACAAGAAGGCTGCTCCAAAGAAACTTAAGTTGGTAAATGATAATTCAACAATTTCATCAAACCATCCCATTGAATAGACTGGTATGAATCTGAAAATTACATTAAAGGACAGTAGAATAAACAATAGTACTAAGAAGAAAACACACATAGTTGCTAAAATCTTATCTATGCCACTATCTATTTTTTTTAGTATAGTCATAAGCCCTCCTATCCGAACAATGATGGTATGATGGTTGATATTTGCGGTATAAATGCAACAGACAATAGTACAACGAAGATACCTACCATGTAGGGCAATACTTCTTTACTAAGTGGTCCAACTTTGACATCGCTTATACTGGCAACAGCGTAGAGACACATACCAACTGGTGGTGACAAGAGACCAATCATTGAAGCTAGGATCATAATAACGCCAAACTGAATAGGGTCTACACCCAGTTGTAATATGATTGGCATAAAAATCGGAATGGTAATCATTAACACCGCAATACCTTCAAGGAACATTCCAAGAACAACAAGAATCATGATTATTATTAGTAAAAGGATATATTTGTTGGAACTTACAGCTGTCAAACTAATGATGATTTGCTCTGGAATCTTAAGAAAAGTTAATAACCAACCAAAGAAGCCTGCTGCTGAAATAATAAACATAACCTTCACTGTATGAATCACTGTGTTCAGAAGTATGTCTTTTAGAGACTTAAGGCTCAATTCTCTGTAGACGATTAAGTCAAGAAGCAATGCATAGATACATGCAATGATGGCCGCCTCTGTAGCTGTGAACCAACCACTCAAAATACCACCAATAATAATGACTGGGGGGGTCATAAGGGGGGGAAAGAAAGCTTCTCTAAAAGCTTGCCAGCGCATCTTTGCCGATTGTTTTGCTTGTCTAGGGTAGTTACGTTTTCTTGATATGATAGAAACAGCTATAATCATGGTGACAGCCATCAAGATTCCTGGTATGAATCCTGCAAGGAATAAGCTACCAACTGAGACACCTGTCATAGCACCATAAATAACAAAAGGAATACTCGGTGGTATAACTGGTCCTATTGTTGATGAAGCCGCTGTAATGGCTGCTGCGAACTTCTTGTCATAACCACTGTCGGTCATAGCCTTTATTTCAATCATTCCAAGACCTGCAGCATCAGCTACAGCTGCACCTGACATTCCTGAAAAAATAACACTGGCAATGATATTAACTTGTCCAAGGCCACCCCCCCATACATGACCTACACTAGATTCAGCGAATTTGAATATTTTATGGGTAATGCCTGATGTGTTCATAAGGTTCCCAGCAAGTATAAAGAAAGGAATTGCCAAGAGGGTAAATCCAGTTGTTGAAGAATACATTCTTTGGGCCATCATCAGCAAGTTCTGTGATTCACCAAGGAGTATAAAGGCTCCTATGGATGTAATACCAAGGCTGACTGCTATTGGGACACCAAGAAGTATAAGTCCAACAAGTACAATAAATATTATTAAGGCTTCCATTGTTCCTCCTAAAAACAAAGGAGCTGTATTCATAGTCCATAAATACAGCTCACCTTGTTATATCAAATATGATTTACTGGTAGTTGTTACTCACGGTTAAGGGCACAGATTTTTAGGAAGTACTCAACGTTCTCTTCTCCAGCATATTCAGCAATACGATCATAAGCTGGCTGCATCATTTCTTGGAAAAGTGTTCTGTCTGGATAAGTTACTGCCATTCCTTCACCTTCAAGTTTAGTGATGAGTTCAGATGCTTGATCATTCATCATCTGACGCATCTCATTTCCTGCTGCAACACTTTCTTCTTTGATAATCGCTTGTTGTTCAGCTGTTAAGGTATCCCATACGTCTTTACTCATTACATTAACCATTGAATTATAAACATGTTGAGTCATAGCCAAGTGATTCTGTGCTTCAAATAAATTGTTGTAATAGATAACAGATAGTGGGTTCTCTTGTCCGTCAACAACACCTTGCTTTAGTGACATGATAAGCTCTGAGAATGCTATTTGTGTAACATTAGCTCCAAGGGCTTCCATTGCTGCTTGTAATTGAACCTCTGGTGGTGTTCTAAGCTTAAGGCCTGCAACATCATCAGGTGTGTTCACTGGTCTTTGGTTGTTGGTAATATTTCTAAAGCCCCCCCAATCCCAGTTAGATAAGAAAACTAAGTTCTGTGCTTCAAGGTCTGGTGATGCCCAGTCCATGAATGGCCCATCAAGTACTTTGTAACAGTGTTCTGCATCATCAAAAGCAAATGGTAACATTACCGTTGCAAATTTTTGTGAGTACTTACTAAGGTGACCTTGTGTCGGTAAACTCATGTCCACTGTTCCAAGGATATTTTGCTCAAGAACCTCATCAGGGCTACCAAGTGCGTTGGCTGGGTATACAACGATTTTCACTGCACCACCGGTACGCTCTTCAACATTCTTAGAGAAGTTGTTTGCCGCAATATCTGCTGGATGGCCTGCTTCTGCGTAGTGAGCTAATTTGATTTCTATTGCTTCAACTGGCTCTGCTACTTCTTCTGTTTCTGTTTTAGTCTCTTCTTTAGTCTCTTCTTTAGCTTCTGTCTTAGTTTCTGTTTTAGTTGTTGCTTTTGGTGCTGCTGGTTCTTCTTTTGCGCAAGCTACAAGTGCCAATAACATTGAACATACTATTAATAATCCTAATAATCTCTTCATAACTGATTTCATTTCTATTCCTCCAATACATCTTATATGAGTAGTTGTTTTATTTCTTAACTTTGTAATTTCCAAACTCATCAGGGTAGGTCCCTTGAGCTTTCATCAAATCAACATGACTTTTTCTAGCAGGTGAAAAGATATCAATGGCCTTAATACCTGTTGGAGTATGTCCACCATGAGGGACACCCGCTGGGTGAACACATACGTCTCCAGCCTTCATGATTATTTTCTCACCATCTATTTCATGATGTTCTTCGCCTTCAAGTAGAATCATAATCTGTTCTGCATCGTGTGTATGGATAGGGAATGTTGCGCCTGCTGGCACTTCAATAAAACTTGCCATAAGGTTTTCACTAACCAAGAATTTTGTTGTAATGTTCTGGTCTTCTACAACAAGTGTATCTGGTAGGTCTGCTATTGTATAAACGTATTTTTTTTGAAACTGTTGATTCTTTCATAGGGATAACTCCTTTTGCTATACTTTGCTGTTGGTTGATCTTTTACTGTGGCTGTACAGGTCACACATTTATAGTGCCACCAGAACTAGGCTTTGAAAAGAATCGTTTTTTTATGCTGGAATAAATTGGCCTTGTTTTAAACCCATGATTGTGATGTCCAAAAAAAAGACATCAAAAAAAGCCCCCCCAATTCTGGGGGGGCTTTTGCATTAATTGTCATTAAGTTATATATCTTTTTTTTAAAGAAGGATCATTTTTTAATTAGTGACGTTTTCTATATTCTGTAGGTGTAATATTTTCCATTTTTTTTAAACATTCTAACTAATTGTAAACTACTGTTATAACCAACCAAGTCTGCTACCTCTGCAACTGTTTTAGATGATCCAAGTAGTAACTGCTTGGCTTTTTCTATCTTACACCCCCCCGTAACGTAGTCTTTAAAATTAATGCCTGTCTCTTCTTTGAATTGTTTTGATAAATAAGGTATAGATATATCAAGTCTATCTGCAACTTCTCCAAGACTGATATCATTTATAAATTCACTTTCAATAATTTTGATGCACCTGGCAATAAGATTGCTTTCACTCTCATTGGATGCATTGTCAATAAAGGTAAAAATATTAGTGATAAACTTCAGGGTCCATTCCGTTGCATCATCAATGGAGGTAAAGCGCTCGTCAAAATCTGAGAAGCTTTCTGTCACCTCTTGCATATCTTCTGACTTAATGTATTGAATCTCATATAAGAAACCAATAATTGTGTTAAGGACATCTTTATAGTAGAAAGAGTAATTAGATGCATAGTAAAAGTCACTTTTAACCACTTTCTCAAGTTCTAATATGATGGTCTTACTCTCTTCAATAGATGTGGACCTCAAGCTGTTGTTTAGGTAAGTTTGGTAGTCATATGGCAAACGTTTATGGTCAGAAGCAAGCGCAAACTGATTTTCTTCGACAATACCTTTTGTATTGGTAATCAGACAATACTTAAGTACCTTTAATAAATGTTCATAACTAGATCTAATTTGATTAAATGAAACCTCTTTACCAACAACCATAACCGTATTGGCATCAAAATCTCCAATAGAATAACTACCTACTGCCTTCAGACACTCTTCTAATTCAAGGGACATCGTATGATCACCATCTGTGTTACGCAGCACAACCAGTCTGGTATCTGATTCATAAAAATACTCAATTGGCTTTATCTTATCCAGCTCTTTTTTCATTAAATCATCTATACTAGCTTCTGGCTTCTTAATAAACTCAATAATTATCACATGATACTTATTTACGTCATTAGTATCCTCAGATGCATAAACCAAATCATTCTCATCCACTGATTCTCCCTTGATTAGGCGATAGAAATGGTATTTGTGTAACTTCTTGAGACTATCTTCATAATCATCTTCCATTAACTTCTTAGCCCGAAGCTCATCAAGCAAAGTGGTGATTTCGTTATTAATTGTCAAGAATTCATTCTTGCCCAATAAGAAATTGTTACGTAATTTCTTCTTTTCACCACCTTCAAGAGATGTCTTAATAAATTCAATTGGGTTATAGATACCTTTAGACACAGCAAATGAAAGCAATATGGAAACAAAGAGAAAAAGTACCAATAGGATAATGGTATTCATCCTAATGATATTAAGTTTGGCTTCAACCTCAGCTTTATCAGTAATACTTATATATTTCCAGTTATTGTAGTCTGAAGTGACAAGGGATAAAAAGTATTTCTGCTTATCTAGAATAACTTCCTTATAGTTCTCATCATGGTTAAACCAATTATAATCGAGACTAAGATCAATAATGTTCCTATACTCTGATTTAGAACTAAGAATTAATTTACCGGTTTGGTCTGCAATAAATAGCATACCATCATCTTTGATATACATCTCATTTATAAGCCTGTCAAAGTCATTATTCTTAAGACTAATTACAACAAAACCAACTAATTCATCCATGTTTTGGTAGAGGAATCTGACAAACTGGAATTCACCCGATTGCTCCCAATATACACCAGTTGAATTAGGCTCAATCCACATCTTCATCGGTGTCTCATTGGATAATTTATACATATACTCCTCTGTTTTGATACTAATGGCTGGCTGCTGAGTCTCATTGGTGGATATCAATAAATCGCTAGACATCTTATAGACCGCAATCTCATCAATATATTGGGTACTAGCCTTAAAATTCAACATGATATCATAGATGTCATCTAGAATCTTATAATCACCGTAATCACTTGTATCTAATTCATCATACATAAATTGTTGGGTTGTGCTTGCAACCGCAATCTGATTAGATATTCTCTCAGTTTGACTAATAATTGAATCTGTGGCCACTTTTGCCTGCTTAACTATTTGATGATTGCTAAGCTTGGACTCATCTTCTATAAATGTTTTGGTCTGGTTATAGTTGACCGTCATAAGTACTATAGTTGGAACAATAATAACAGCAAACAAAACTATAAATAATTTTTTGAGCAAAGTCATATCATTCCCCCCCTTTCAGCAACTTATTATAGTCAATTAACCCATCACTTTTATCATTAAGAACTGTCTTGAGTTCACTTAGAATTGATAAATTAGGGGGGGCTCTAGAACCCAGCTCATAAGCTGAAATTGTTTTCTTATTCAGTCCAACCAATAAACCCAGTTCCTCTTGTGTCATATTTAGTTCTTGTCTGTATTTTCTTAGATTATCTTTAAACATATCATCACCACTATTCAGTTTAGTCTACAATTCGTAGACTGTCAACACATGAAAATACCTTTTATCTTTAAAACCATGAATTAATGGGGGGGATATAGTAAAGTACTACTAACCTTACTACAACTATTAATCTAAATTAGTATTGGCGATGCAACATTTAACTATCTCGTAAAAGGGCCCTTTAGTGCATGTGTTCAGTTTCACATACTACATTTGAGCTTGCTCAAGCATGGATGTCATTAAGTATAAAGTGCTCTATACTTTAGTACTAATATATTACAATTAGACTAAGCTAAAAACTTTTATTTGTTCAAGTTGATTGACCAAGATTGCCCATCTTAATCTTTTCCCCCCATCCCCCCATATGAGTATAAGGGCAGCCCTTTATAAAGATTGACATGGCTGATAGGCAGTATTATATTCTCTATAAGTCTCTATATGTAGTCATAATATCCAATCATAACTTCCTCATACCCTTCAAGGTTACTATAGTCAGACAAACATGCCTTCATCTCATTTTTGTAGCTATCTAAAGTCGCTTCATCCTTATATCCAAGTGAAAACATTGAATCTAAGAGGTCAAAAAAAATGTATCATTGCACTTTCTAAAGGAACAAATTCGTCATGTTTACTCTGATTTACTTGCTTCCATGTATTCTCATGTGAGTTGCGTTTTGTAATCTGTTCAAAGGTAACATCTAACGTACCATCAATCTCTATGACTATGAACTTGCCCATAACTTCCAGTAGACTTCCAGCACTTACTAATATATCCATTGACAATGCAAATCTATAAGGCTGTATAGCACCTGTATAAATACCACTACATGCTCTTTGATAAAGGTCTCTAATCATTTCAAGAAATTCATATTCCTTTTTTTGACTACCGACTTTGTACTCTCTTTCATATCGTTTCTTTGAGTCGATAATATCTAGAACATCTATCTTAGCAAATGACTTACCATAATCAGTAAGGATTGCATAATGATCATTAAATTTTGTTTTTGCTTCATGTATAAAATCTATAATGTTAGTTACGGTGGTGGTAGCTGATATCAACTCATTGAGTGTTAACATCTTGAAACTATGTCCAGTCTCTCTTCTAAATTCTAAGATTAGCTCTGGTCTGCAAAATTCACCTTTTACTCTCCAATCTTCTTTTTTTTCACCTGTCACAAACACTACATCAACTTCATCCTCACTCGCCATATCCAATATTTGGCGCCACATTATGTAGTCACCATAGTCAGTCTCCGTATCACTAGCTTCAACTCTCAAGTCTTCGTAACCAGGTGGTATCTTCTCATCATATCTTCTGGCACCTTCTGCCTTTAATGACTTCAATGTAATATTATCATAAGGAACACCCACATTTTCGAATATAGTTTTCTTATATACCTCATGGAAACAGTCCATTGGTTTATTATGCATCTTTCCATAGTTATTCATTACATACTTTATATTACGATACTCAGCATCTGCAAATTGAACCATTTCATAAAGTCTCTTGTAGGAATGTCTTTTAATTCTCTTTATCACATCTATGTTTATATCCTCATATCCTTTGTAAAAAGACATTGTTTTTTCACGTAACAGCTCATTGTGTTTTACCACCTTCTCTAGTGCGCCTCTTATCTGTGCTAACTTGTTTCCGCGTTTTTTATAGTACTCTTCATGAACCTGGTAAGGAACCCACACATAAGGCAATATATGCTTAAGATAATACTCTAGATACTTAATATTATGTTGGTCAATTTGATAAAAATTCAGTAGAATATTTGTATCAAAAACTATTCTTGTATTCGATGTTAATAGGTGTTCATCAATTTTTATTACTTCCATTGCATCGCTCCCTTCTCCTTCTAAGCGAAAAAAAATCTCATGCATTGAAATATTCTATAAGCAATGCAATGTGGCTTCAAGTAACTATTATACTATTTTTTTTCATTTTTGGTACATTGATTAGTAAATCACTTATCTTAATTCATTTCATGGAAATATCATCTTCACTAAAACGGCCCAACGGTCGGTTAATTTGAAATGTTCAAATCTCCAATTCATTGGGCCCTATTGTTCAAATAACGATTCGAATCATCCTAAAAACTTATGCTCAAG